>WNFR01000002.1_pt1 | contig 520959 bp, 489 predicted proteins | sample 5400221 | NCBI WGS metagenome assembly WNFR01 (sample SAMN13153357, study PRJNA577476) | soil metagenome | isolation source: 40 cm soil under Madrone tree | place: USA:California | collected 2016-06-14
CAACGCGTACAATTACGGCAGGCGTCTCAAAACCCTGAAGGGCCTCACACCCTACGAATTCATCGTCAAAATGTGGACAAAGGAGCCAGAACGATTCAGACTAGATCCAATCCATCAAATGCCGGGACTAAACACCTAGCGCCGCAACGGGGCAAGCCCATTGCCACTCGATATCATCGTTCCCGTCCTGATGAGTTGCGCGCTGCTCTGGTGGGTGAGCCGGGGCATGGGTTGGACGACGCGCCTGGCGGTAACCGCCATCACGCTTGCGGTGATCATTTGCATTTTGCTGGTCGAGCGGTCGGGTTTTTGACCTGGGACCACGCAACGAACGCCTCTCACGACATTGGCGGCGCGACGAATTGCTGGAATCCGGGCCGGCTTGCAAATTGTGCGAACCAGCGTTCGAGGTGCGGCAGCGCCGGCTTGCGGACGCCTTCAACGCCAAACCAGCGTCTGGCATAGGTGCCGAGCGCAAGATCGGCGAGGGTAAACTCCTCGCCCTCGACGAAGCGTCGCGTCGCCAGTTGAGCGTCGATGATCCGCCACTGCACGGCGGCTACGTCGGCATCTTTCTGAATCGCGACCATGTCGCGCTCCTCGACCGGCGTTCGCACCAGCGCCCAGAACACCGGGCGCTCGACCGGCTGCAGGGTCGAAAGCGTCCAGTCGAGCCACCGCTCGACGCCCGCGCGTTGTTTGGGCGATTGCGGATAGAGCGGCGACTGCGGGGCGTAGGCGAGCACCAAGTAGCGCATGATCGAGTTTGATTCCCAAAGCATGAAATCGCCGTCCACCAAGGTCGGTATCCGCCCGTTCGGATTCATCGCAAGATAGTCGGGCTCGCGGTTGCGGCCGAACGCCATGCCGGCATCGATGCGCTCATAAGCGAGATCTAGTTCGCGCAGGCACCACAAAACTTTCTGAACATTGACCGAATTGGCCCGGCCCCAAATTTGAAGTTGCCCCTTGTTCGGCACGACTTTCACTCCCGATGCTTCAACCGGTTGGTCATATCGGATTTTTTGCCAAAAAGCTCGATTTGAACGGAAAGGCCGATCACCAATGCCCGGTGTTCGGCATCGAAAGCCACGGCTCCGCGGGCGGCTTGGCATCGCCCTTCTGTAGAAGCTCGATCGAATGCAGATCGGGTGAGCGGACGAACGCCATCTGGCCGTCGCGCGGCGGACGATTGATGGTGATCCCGAGTTTCATGAGACGATCGCAGGTCGCATAGATGTCGTCGACCTCATAGGCGAGGTGGCCGAAATAGCGATCCTCGCCGTATTTTTCCTCGTCCCAATTATAGGTCAGTTCGACCAGCGGCGCGCCGCGGCCCTTGGATGCCTTCAACAGAGCCTCGTCCTCGGGCGCGCACAAAAACACCAGCGTGAATTTCGCCTTGTCATTGTCGATGCGACGAACCTCCTTCAATCCCAATGCGTCCTGGTAGAATTTCAGCGCGACATCGAGATTGCGGACGCGCAGCATGGTGTGCAGATAACGCATGTTTTATGGCTCCCTTTAAGAATTAAAGAAAATCGTTGCCGGTTCCTCGGCGTTCAATAGCAGCAAAACGTGAATGGGGGCAGAGTGTTCGGAAGCGCCGGTCTTTGCGTGCCTACTCGCAGAAAATAGGCGCTTGATCCCTCGGGTGGAACCTAAGTTCCGGTGCAACCAACGAAAAACTTCTACGTTATCTTGCGCGTGCTCCAATGGAGGAGATGCACATGAAAAAAACATTGGCAGTTCTGGCGACCGTCGCCACGCTTGGCGCGACCGCTGTGAGCGCGCCGGCTGAGGCGCGTGGCATCGGCCCGGGTCTGGCTTTCGGTCTCGCAGCCGGTGCAATCGCCGCCGGCGCGTTCGGTGCATACGGGCCGTATTATGGGCCAGGCTACGGATATTATGGCTACCCGGCCTATTACGATTACGGACCAGGGCCGTATGCTTACGGCGGGCCGTATTACTATCGGCACCGCTATTGGCGCCACCGCCCTTATTGGTAGCCGATAAATCGAAAAGCCCGGAACATCGTTTCCGGGCTTTTTCTTCGTAACTTCTTATTTGGACTTCGTATCGACACTTGCGCGCGACCGTCCTGTCAAGTTGCGCTACGCCGAGGCCGGCCGGCGCTCGACGGAGTGGCGCGCGTTTTCAAGCGTGGTCACACAATATTTCTCGCGCTCGCTTTTGAATTTTTCTTGCGTGGCTCTGAAACTTGCGAGGCGTGCTGCGATTTCTTCCCGTTCGAGCGCGCGCCTGTCTTTTTGTTCGTTCATTACCATTCCTTCGAATCGATATTCCCGCATGCATTGATGATCGCGATTGAGGCGTGATTGGGACGAAGCGGTGTAAGGTCGCGATCCGCGCGTGGCTAGATAAAAATCCACAGCATTCGCGCTTCGTGGTGGATAAGACGGGCAGCGCCTTGTGACTAGCGCACCTTCCCTGTACCCAGAAGAAAAGGGGAGACCAATGGCACACATCGATCTAGACGCATTGAGCATCGAAGAACTCGCAACCCTGCGCGATGCCGCTATCGACAAGCTCGCGCAAAAGGTCACGGCGCGTCGGGCGGAACTTGAAGCTGAGTTGGAAAGACTTTCGCCGTATGACAAGCCGGCGAAGAAAACGCAAGCTGCCGCCCCGGCCGCAAAGGCCAGGAAGAACGACGAGAAAAAGAGCGACGAAGTCAAGGAACCGATCGCCAAAGCGGCGTGAGGCGGCGCGCCTAAACTGGCGCGATCAGACGATCCGGGTATCGAAGTCGGAAATTCGACTGGCCTGTGCTGTTCTCAGTGCGGCCGGTGGGATATTCAGTCTTCGCACAATCGAGTGCGCGGATAGGCGCGTGATCGCATCGGACCTTCATAGCGGCGTGGAAGAGCTCGGCGACATGATCGCGGAGGCCTCTACTATCGTTCCTTTTACGGGCGCGGGTATCTCGACCGAGTCAGGGATTCCGGATTTCCGCTCCCCTGGCGGACTCTGGACCCGCAATCGTCCGATCCCTTTCGACGAATTCGTCGCCAGTTCCGAGGCCCGGAACGAGGCATGGCGGCGGCGCTTTGCGATGGAGCCCACCTTTGCGGCTGCCCGACCGGGCCGCGGGCATCGCGCGCTCGCATCGCTGTATAAAGCGGGAAAGATTCCCGCCATCGTCACTCAGAACATCGACAATTTGCACCAGATGTCGGGTTTCGCCGCCGATCACGTCGTGGAACTGCACGGCAACACCACTTACGCCCGCTGCATCGGTTGCGGGCAAGCCTACGATCTGCCTTGGGTCAAACGGCGCTTCGACGAGGCGGGCGGCGCGCCCGACTGCACGGTCTGCGACGAGCCGGTCAAGACCGCGACGATCTCGTTCGGGCAGGCGATGCCGGAGGACGCGATGCGTCGCGCGGCGGAACTTGCACAGCAATGCGACCTTTTCCTGGCGATCGGCTCGTCACTGGTGGTCTGGCCGGCTGCCGGGTTTCCGCTGCTGGCGAAAAACTGCGGCGCGAGGCTGGTGATAATCAACAAGGAACCGACCGAGCAGGATGACGTTGCCGATCTTGTGATCAGACATGACATCGGAGAAACGCTGGGGCCGTTCGTCGGCAACTGACGCCGAATTGATTCGCAGCTGCGCAAGACTGTTCATAGCTCCCATCTCTTTTGTTTTTTGTCTATGCGCCGGCAACGGGAGTGTTATCTTTTGATTCGGAAGATTCGCGTGACGTCGTCATGGATGGGCGCGTGCGTTAGGTGCCGTCGCGTTAGATGACGGGCCGTTAATGATGTGTGGGGTCCGGGGTCATGGGGTCGGACGGATTTGAGTCCAAGAAGTTCGGTGGCCCGCCAGCAAGCGGGACGTCACCGAACAGGGCTGGGCCTAGCGAGTTTTCAGGCAGCGCGCAGCGTGACCCGGCGATCGACGCGTTGTCGGGCCTCGGTGAGGCCGCCGCAAGCCTCGTCGAAATCTCCGGTGTCATCAAATGGTTTGATGCATCAAAGGGGTACGGCTTCATTGTTCCTGACAATGGCTGGCCCGACGTGTTGCTGCACGTCACCGTGCTAAGGCGCGACGGCTATCAAACGGCCTATGAAGGGGCGCGGCTTGTCTGCGAATGTGTGCAGCGCGCCAAAGGCTATCAGGCGTTCCGGATTCTCTCGATGGACGAGTCGACGGCGATCCATCCTGCGCAAATGCTGCCGCCGCGGACCCATGTTAGCGTCACGCCGACCAGCGGGCTCGAGCGGGCGCAGGTGAAGTGGTTCAATCGTTTGCGTGGATTCGGGTTCCTGACCTGCGGCGAGGGGACGCCGGATATTTTCGTGCACATGGAAACCCTGCGCCGGTTTGGAATGACCGAGCTGCGCCCCGGCCAGTTCGTGCTGGTCCGGTTCGGGCCCGGCTCCAAGGGGATGATGGCGGCCGAAATCCATCCCGATGGCTCGCCGGGATTGTCGTCACACTGATTTCGCGCGAGCGCTGTTTCCTTCCGATTTCCTTCTTGAAGGAAAATGGCGTCCGTGCGCCAGAAATGGCGCGCCTTGGTTTATTTGCCGCGCTCGTTGGTCTAAATATTATCGATCGAAATCCCTCGAAATCCTTGGGGCCAGAATCCTTGGGGCGCTAGGTGAGCTTTGTTCATGATTTCTTCCCGATTTGTTGATTGGCGGCGGGTGCGCGCGGAACTTTGGCTTGCTGCGGCCATGGCCGTCTTTCTTGCACTTGCCGGCTCTGGCGCCGAGGCGGCGAGCCTCCAGCCACTCGAGATCGCGACCAAAAACGGCGTCCAGGTGTTTACGGTCGAGATGGCGACGACCGAGGAGGAGAAAACCACCGGCCTGATGTTCCGCAAGGAGTTGGCCGACGGCCGCGGGATGCTGTTCGATTTCTCGCCCGAGCAAGAAGTGACGATGTGGATGAAGAACACCTTCGTTTCACTCGACATGATTTTCATTCGGGCCGACGGTCGCATCCTTCGGATCGCCGAAAATACCGAACCGCAATCGACCAAAATCATCCCGTCGATGGGGTTGGCGAAAGGGGTGCTCGAGGTGATCGCGGGGACGGCCAAAAAATACGGCCTCGCGCCCGGCGACCGGGTGGCCCATCCGCTCTTTAGCGGCCGATAAGGCCCCTCGGCTTGCCTTGCTGGCGGCGTTTTAAGCGTGTATCGACGTGGTTTCCCAAATGATCGGGGTATAGCGCAGCCTGGTAGCGCGGCAGTTTTGGGTACTGCAGGTCGTTGGTTCGAATCCAGCTGCCCCGACCAAAAACACCGTTGAATCCCTTACCTTTTTCCCCTGAGATTCTGACGTGATTCTGACACGCGGTTCCTCAGCGTCACCAAACCTTGGCTTTGCCCTCGCTGCCGAAGCGTTCCTTCGCCCGCTCGCGCAGCCGCTGGAACGTCACATAGAGCATCGGTATCAAAAATATCCCGATCGAGCTTGCGGCAAGCATGCCGCCGAACACCGCGGTGCCGACGGCCCGGCGGCTGATCTCCGCGGCGCCGGTGGCAATCACCAGCGGGAAGAGGCCGAGAATGAAGGCAATCGACGTCATCATCACGGCACGGAAGCGCATTTGTGCCCCGAGGATCGCGGCGTCTTCGATGGGCATCCCGCGCTCGCGCTGCTCCTTGGCGAATTCGACAATCAGGATGCCGTTTTTGGCGGCCAAGGCGATCAGGACGACGAGCCCGATCTGACCGTAGAGATCGAGATTGAGGCCCGCGACCTTGATCGCAAGGTAAGATCCGAGCACGCCGACGACGACCGACAGCAGCACGGGCATCGGGATCATCCAACTCTCATAGAGAGCAACCAGGAACAAATAGGCGAACAGAACCGCCAGCGCGAGGATGAGACCGGTCTGGCCAGCGGCCTGCTCCTCCTGATAGGCGGTGCCGGTCCATTCGAAACTGTAGCCGGGCGGCAGCGTGGCACTGGAAATCGCCGTCATCGCGGCAATCGCCGTTCCCGAGGAGACGCCGGGCGACGGGCTGCCGTTGATCGTCACCGAGCGGTAGTTGTTGTAGCGGCCGATGACTTGAGGTCCCGTCGCGATCTTGAGGCTGGCGACGGAGCGGATCGGCACCATCTGGCCGGTATTGTTGCGCACATAGATTTGCCAGATGTTGGAAATGTCGCCGCGGTCGGATGCCTCGCCTTGAACGTTCACCTGCCAGGTGCGGCCGTAAAGATTGAAGTTGTTGACGTAGATGCCGCCGAGGGTTGCCTGCAACGCGGTGAACACGTCGCTCATGTTGAGGCCGAGCGCCTGCGCCTTGGCGCGGTCGATGTCGAGATAGATCGACGGGTTGGTTGCGGTGTAGGTCGAAAACACGCGCGTCAACCGCGGATCGCGGTTGGCGGCGCTGATAAGCCCACTGACGACGCTACCGATCGAGGTCGAATCTTGCCCTTCCAGCGCTTCGAGCTGGTATTCGAAACCGCCGCTGGTCGAAAGGCCGATGATGGGCGGCAAATTGAACGGCAGCACGTTGGCTTGGCGAATTTGCGAGCCGCCACCGAAGGTACGCCGTATCAGCGCTTGCGCCGAATCCGCCGCTGCCTTCCGGTCCGCGAACGGCTTCAGCCGGGCCACCATGAACGCGTTGTTCGGCTCGGAGGCGCCGTCGAGCAGCGAAAAGCCGATGATGGAAAGCGTGTGTTCGACGGCCGGCATTTGCTTGAGCAGGTTTTCGACTTGCTTGGTCACCTCGGAGGTGCGCGCCACCGACGCCCCGTCGGGCAGTTGCACCGAAATGAAGAAGGTGCCTTGATCCTCTTCGGGAAGGAATCCGGTCGGTGTCAAAAGCGACACGCCGAATATGCCGCCCGCGAACACCAGCACCAACAGGAGAGAAAGAACCGCCATTCGCATCAACCGGCGCACGCCGGCGGCGTAGCGGTCGCGAACCTGGTCGATGCCGTGGAGCACGCGCCCCATGACGCCGCGCCGCGGGCCGGTGTGACGCAGAAACACTGCGCATAACGCGGGCGACAATGTCAGCGCGTTCAACGCCGAGATGACCATGGCGGCGCTGATCGTCACCGAGAACTGGCGAAACAGCGTCCCGGATACTCCAGGGATGAAGGCAATCGGCACGAAGACCGATAGCAATACCAGCGTGATCGCGATGATCGGCGCGGTGATCTGCGCCATCGCCTTCTTGGTGGCGTCGGCCGGCGACAGATTGGGCTCCTCTTCCATCACGCGCTCGACGTTTTCGACCACGACGATGGCGTCGTCGACCACGATGCCGATGGCAAGCACCATCGCCAGCAGCGAAACGGTATTGGCCGAATAGCCGAGCGTCAGCAACACGGCGAATGCGCCGATCAGGCTGACCGGCACCGCCACCGCCGGGATCACGGTCGCGCGCAAATTGCCGAGGAACAAAAATACCACGATCACGACAAGAACGAAGGCTTCGCCGAGTGTCTTGAGCACCTCGGTGATGGTGTCCTTCACAAACGTCGTGGAATCGTATTGCACGAGATAGGCGAGCCCCGGCGGGAACCGTCCCGAGAGTCTCTGTAACGTCGCTTGTACCGCCTTTGCCGTCGTCACGGCGTTGGCGCCGGGCGAAAGATAGATGCCGATCGGCACCCCGGCGCGGCCATCGATCCGCGACTCGCTGTCGAGGTTTTGCGCACCGATCTCGACGCGGGCGACGTCGCTGATCCGTAAGACCGAACCGTCCGGATTGGCGCGCAACACGATGTTGCCGAACTGCTCCGGGGTGGTGAGCCGGCCTTGCGTCTGCACGTTGAATTGAAACTGCTGCTCGTTGCTGATCGGCCGCGCGCCGATGCGGCCGACCGGCGCCTGCACGCTTTGGGCGCGGATTGCGGCCACGACGTCGGAAGGTGCCAGATTGAGGCTGGTGAGGCGCTCCGAATCGAACCAGATCCGCATCGAGTAATTCAGTTTCGCAAACAGCGTGGCTTGACCGACGCCTGGGGTGCGGGAAATCGCGTCGAGCAGGTTGATGATGGCATAATTGGTGATGAACAACGGATCCTGCGCGCCGTTCTCGCTGTAGAGCACGATGAACTGCAGGACCGCGGAAGATTTCTTTTGTACCGTCAGGCCCTGCTGCTGAACCTCGGGAGGAAGTTGCGACAGCGCGGTCTGAACGCGGTTGTTGACGTTGACGGTGTTGATGTCGGGATTAGTGCCGAGCGCAAACGAAACGGTGAGGGTGTAGCTGCCGTCGTTGCCGCTGGTCGACTTCATATAAAGCGCGCGATCGACCCCGACCACCTGCGCCTCCAGCGGCTGGGCAACGCTGGTCTCGACGACCTCCGCGGAGGCGCCGGGGAAAACGCCGGAGACGGTGACCTGCGGCGGCACGATGTCGGGAAATTGCGCCACCGGAATCTGCGTGAGCGCAAGTGCGCCGGCGAGTGTAATGACGAGCGCAATCACGATCGCGAGACGGGGGCGATCGACGAAGACGGCGGAAATCATGGCTTTTGGTCCGCTGGCTTCGCCGCGCCCGGAACGCCATCCGTCTGGGTGCGGGCGTCGCTTGAGGCGGCTTTCATGCTGGACAGGATCAGTGGGCTTGCCGGTCCGGGCGAGACGGGCTGGCCGGGACGCACCCGCTGCAGGCCCTCGACGATCACCTTGTCGCCCGGTGCAAGCCCGCTGAGGACTGAAGCCACCGTGGAGGTCGACTGTCCGAGCTGGACGCGGCGTTGCTCGGCCTTATTGTCCGTGCCCACCGTTAAGACATAGTCGCCCTGCTGGTCCGACAAGACGGCGGCGCGCGGGATTGCCAGAACCTCGACCGGCTGCACGCCCTCCAGCAGGACGGTGACGAATTCGCCGTCGGTCAATTCACGCACCGGCCCGCCCGTGGTGGAAGGATCGTGCAGCGGCGGATTGGGGATGACGCCTCGCAGCGTGAAGGTGTCGGTGTTTTGCGCGATGGTGTTGCTGACGAAATCCAGTCGGCCGGTCCGGTCATAAAGGCGGCCATCCGGCAGGCGTGCCTTGATCACCACCGCGTTATAGCCGCCCCGCGTTGCGTAGCGCTCCCGCAACTCCAACCCCTGGCGTACCGAAACCGGGAAGGTGACGTACATCGGGTCCTGGCTGACGATGGACGTCAGCACGCCCGAGCCCGGGCTCACGACGTTGCCTTCGGTCACCGCGGTGCGGCCGATCTTGCCGTCGATGGGCGAGCGGATGTCGGTATAGTCGAGATTGATCTGGGAAGATTGCACCTGGGCCTGGGCGGATTGCACCTGGGCCTCCAGGGCGCGCTGATTGGCAAGAGCGGCGTCATAGGTTGATTGTTGACCCGCCGGCCCGCTGAGCAGGGTACGCGCCCGCTCGGTCGTCAATTTGGCGTTTTCGAGCGTGGCCTGCAATTGTGCCACGAGCGCCTGCTTTGATGCGAGATCGGCCTCGAACGGACCCCGTTCGAGGCGATAGAGTTCGTCTCCCTTCTGGATCTCGGCGCCCTCGTAGAACAGTCGCTTTTCCAGAAACGCGGTGACGCGCGCGACGATGTTGACCCGATTGGTGGCCTCGATCCTTCCAAGGAATTCGCTGGTTTCGGTAATCGGCCGTTTCGTCGCTTCGACCACGCCCACGGCGGGTGGCCCGCCTGGGGTGGGCTGCGCCCGGATTGCTGCAGTTGCGCCAAGCACGAGAGCGCCCGCCGTCAACAAGCCCATAGTCACTCTTGCAAGACGCATTTGGCGCGCCCTCACCATCACCGGCCGCACGCTAGCATAGTTCGACCGATAGATCACCGGGGTTGAACGTCGGCCCACACGGAAAGTTCGGCGGGCGAATAGCCGATTGCGGGAAAATTGGTCCTCGGCCGGCAGGAAATCCTCATTTGATCCACTTGGCTAGGGAGCCGTAAAAATCTATCTTGGGGTCCGGGAGACGGTCGCCAAGAGCTGCTTTCCAGGGGTGAGGAACAAACCGGAGGGATACAATGACCACGATAGCTAGTTATGGGGCGATGTCTGAGTCCGAGCACAGCACGCAGCTGCGCAAGGCCGTTATCGCATCAACGATCGGCACGGCGATCGAGTGGTACGACTTCTTCCTTTACGGTACGGCCGCGGGGCTGATCTTCGGCAAGTTGTTCTTTCCCAATTCGGATCCGCTGACCGCGACGCTCGCGGCCTTCGGGACCTATTTTATCGGTTTCGTCGGACGCCCGATCGGTGCCGCGATCTTCGGCCATTACGGCGACCGCATCGGCCGTAAGGCCACGCTGATTGCAACGTTGTTGTGCATGGGCATCGCGACGTTCCTAATCGCCTTCGTTCCCACCTACGAAACCATCGGCATTTGGGGTGCGGTTATCCTCACGGTGCTGCGGATGCTTCAAGGCGTCGGCGTCGGCGGCGAATGGGGTGGGTCCGTTCTGCTCGCAATGGAATGGTCGCGTCATCACCACGAGCGCGGTTTGATGGCGTCGTGGCCGCAATTCGGGGTGCCGTGCGGCCTGTTCTTGGCGAATCTCGCGGTGCTGGCCTTCAGCCAGCTGTCAGGCGATCAGTTCGCCGTTTGGGGTTGGCGCATTCCCTTCGCGCTCTCGATCGTTCTGGTCGGTGTCGGTCTCTGGATCCGCCTCGGCATTCTGGAAACGCCGGTGTTTCAATCTCTTCTGAACGAAAACAAGATCGAAAAGACCCCGATCCTCGAGGTCATCAAGAAGCAGCCGAAGCAGATCATTTTGTCGGCCTTGCTGCGGATGTCGGAACAGGCGCCGTTCTACATCTTCACGGCGTTCGTTTTCTCGTACGCGGTCGGCACCTTGCATATGTCGCGCAACTTTGTCCTGAGCGCGGTGTTGGCGGCCTCGGTGCTCTCGTTCCTCTCGATCCCGTTGTCGGGGTATATCTCCGACCGTATCGGTCGCAAGAGGATGTATCTGATCGGCGCGGCGACCACGGGCGTGTTCGGCTTCCTCTATTTCGGCATGGTGGACACCGCCGCTCCCTTGTTGGTCTTCATCGCGATCTTCCTGTCGCTCATTCCGCACGACATGCAATATGGGCCGCAGGCGGCGTTTATCGCCGAAGCCTTCACGCCGCGGTTGCGTTACAGCGGCGCGTCGTTGGGCTACCAGCTGGCCTCCGTCATCGCCGGCGGCCCGGCACCCCTGATCGCGACGGCCTTGTTTGCGACGTATCACTCTGGATACGCGATCTCGATCTACATCTTGGTCTGCGCCGTGATCAGCCTGGTAGCAGCGGCGATGATGCCGGACTACACCGGCAAGGACATCTCTCGGGAATATGACGACTGAGCCGTCGCATCAAAACCCGCCGGCGCCGAAGCGCAGCGGCCGCACCACGTCGTAGGAGGCTTTCGTCAACGGCACTGCGTAGTCGATGGTGAGGGCGCCGAACGGGGAGGCCCAGGTCAGGCCGGCTCCGACCGAAGAGCGCAGGAGGTTGGTGTTGGCGAGCTGCAGCGACTGCGATGAGCCGGGAAACGTCGTCGGTCCGCTGTAGCGAAAGACGCTGCCGGCATCGACGAAGGCCGTCGCCTTGAGGCCGTATTCCTGGGGGACGCCGGGGATGTTGCTCTGCAGCTCCGCGGTGGTCGCCCAGTACGTGCTGCCGCCGACATTATCCATGGTCGTGCCGGGAGTGAGGTCGCGCGGACCTATGCCGTTCGGCGCAAACCCCCGCACCATCGTCGGCCCTCCGAAGAAGCTGTTGAGCAGCGGCGCCTGCTGGCCGCCCCAGCCGGTGACGTAGCCGCCTTGCGCCCGCACCAGGCTGACCACGTCATCGTTGATCGGGCGATAATAGCGCAGGTCCTCGGTGGTGCGCAGGAACTTCACGTCACCGCCGAGACCTGCGAGGTCCTGCTTGAGTTGCGAATTGATCCCGCTGGTCGGACTTTTCGGGTTGTCGAGCGTCGAATAGGTAACGGTGTTGCCGATCGCCGAGACCCAGGCCGGCCCGGCGAGCGCGGCCTGTTGGATCGGTAGCGACGGTGTCGCGGCCAATGACGTCGGGTTCAGCGTGATGCTCTGGTTATAGAGGGAATATCGATAGATCACGCCAAGCTGCTCGGTGAGCGGCGTGCCGAGCTGCACGGTCGCGCCATAGATATCGCTGCCGTAGGACTGATAGGGGCTCGACGTATTTTGTTTGCCGTAAAGTTCGATCCCCGCCGAGACGCGGGTTCCGAGAAAATACGGCTCGGAGGCCGACAGATCGATCCCACGGGCATATTGGCCATAGGTCGCCGTGGCACTGAGCGTCTTGCCGGTTCCCAGGAAATTGCGCTCGCCCACTTTGACTTCGGCGAGGAAGCCGTCGGTCGTCGAGTACCCGCCGGAAAACGCGAAATCGCCGGTCGATTGCTCCTCGAGTTCGACGTCGAGCACGACGCGGTCCGCGACCGAGCCGGGCTTGGGCGAAATCTTGACGGTCTTGAAATAGTTCAGGTTCTTGAGGCGCCGCTCGGCACGATCGATCAGCGCTTTATTGTAAGCATCGCCTTCGGCGATGTCGAATTCACGCCGGATGACATAGTCGCGGGTGCGGGTGTTGCCGTGGATTTCGATCCGCTCGACATAGGTCCGCGGCCCCTGGTCGATCGTGAAGACGACATCGATGCGCCGGGCGGCGGCATCGCGCGTGGTACGGGGAAGAGCTTGTGCGAAGGGGAAACCGAGCTTGGCGAGTTCGGTCGCCAGAATTTCACTCGACTTGTCGAGTGCATTGCCGTTGAAGACGGCACCGGGCCGCGTGACGAGAAGAGGGCGGAGCTTTTCGCTTTCCAGGCCCGGCACGTTGCAGGCGATATTGATATCGCCGAAACGATAGAGCGGGCCTTCGTCGATCGCAAACGTCAACGTGAATCCTTGCACAGCCGGGTCGTATTCGGCCTTGGCCGAAGTCACGCTGGCGTCGGCATAGCCCTTGCCGCGGTAGTATAATCGCAGCTGCTCGCGATCCGCCCCGATGCGGTCGGGATCGTACTCGTCACCGCCGGTCAGGAAGCTCAGCATGTTGGTCGCGGACGTTTTGATGACCGCGGCGAGCTGGCGCTTGCCGAAAACCTTATTGCCGACGAACTCGATCTGCCGCACCGGGCTCTTCTTGCCTTCCGTGACCTCATAGACGAGATCAACCCGATCGTTGCCGCGATCGATGATCTTGGGCGCCACGCCGACATCGTTGCGGCCGGCATGCCGGTAGGTTTCCACGATGCGGCCCACGTCGGCCTGCACCGCAGCGCGTTGCAGCGTGCCGCGCGGCTTGGATTCGACGATGGCGGCGAGGTCCTTGTCTTTGATCTTCTTGTTGCCTTCGAACGCGACGCGGTCGAGCACCGGCGCCTCTTTCAGATGCACGACCAGCCGCTCTGCCTTGCGCTCGATCGTCACATTGTCGAACAGGCCGGTCGCCACGAGCGCCTTGAGCCCCGCATCGCGCGCGGCCTCGTCGAACCGTCCGTCAGGCGCCGCATGGAAATAGGAACGCACCGTTTCCGCATCGATGCGCCGGTTGCCCTCGACAGTGATGTAGTCGCGCGCCTTCGCGTCGACATCGCGCTGCTGTGCGTCGTCGTTCGCATGCGCGCCCGCAGCCAAGAGCCCCAGCGCGGCAATAAATAGCGCGGCCGCTGCCGCTGACCGGCTCCGTCGCCGGGGTGGCGCTATTCGTTTCCCGATCACGTCTCGCCTGCCTGTTAGATCATGATGCGATTAAGTGGAATCGCATCATGATCTCATCTCTTTGTTTGAGCATGATCTGCGCGCAAACGCGTTTTCGCGTTTGTCGCGTGGAAACCCGGTTTCCACTTTTCCGGATCATGCTCTTTGACCGGCCCGATCGAATTGCCTGCGCGGGGCAAAAGAATGTCGGGGGCAAGGTGAGTTGCGGGCTTAGGCGTTAACGATTTGCCATAATTTCGACGCCGCGCCGAACCGCGCGTTCCCCGAATTATTCGCATAGCCGCTTCAAATGCCGGCTAGCCGTAGGGGCGGAAACCTTGGCGGCCTCTCGAGGCATCGCAGGCCGCGAACGGATTTCCTGGGAGCATCACATGCGCTATGCAGTCTTCGTCGCCGCGCTGCTTTTTTTCATCACACCGGCGAAATCGGATATTACGCAGGAAATCGATCCGCGCGCGTCACTTAACGTCGTGCAGCAGTGGATTTACAACTACCGTGCCAAGCCAGACTATACGCGCGTTCCCGCTGCCGTGCGGGTTCTGTTTCATGCGCAGAGCTTCAAGGAGCCGGAGAATTCCGGAATCTATCTCGGCTTCATTGCCGGCGCGATAGGGTCGAACCCGGCCAAGGCTGAGCAACTGGTCAGCAGCTTCTTTCCGGTGCGCCCGGAAGATGAATGGGTGATCGTCCGTGCCATCGCCTATTCGGGGCTGCCGGACTGGCAGAATTTGCTGCGCAAGGTCGCGCCGCGAATGCCCGGACGCAAGGTGATGATCGACAGCTATCTCGGCGGCACGCTGCCGACGCTGACCGGAATTCCGCTGGAGGAGACCCAACCCGGCATGTTCGACAAGCTGCGGGGCGTGTTCACGAAGAACCCTTTCGCCAAGGAAGACAAAAAGCTGAAGATGGCACTCACTTTTGCCGGCAATCAGGATCTCCTGGACACGCTGTGGGGATATTATTTTGCGACCGGCTCTTACGTCCCGATCGTGCGCATCATGCAGATGCTGCCCTGGAGCAAGAGTCGAGATACCGTGGACAAGCTGACGGTCGGCAGCATGGCGCGTTACACATTGGCGAGCTACGCGGTGCGCGATGCCGGTTTGCGCGAATTTCTCCGCAGCGAGCTTGCGGGACAGCCGACGGCCATCAAAGTTCCGCTTGGCGAGGTGATCGAAGCCGCCGACACGGTGCAGTTGGCCGCGGTGCGCAAGGACGCGCTCGCCGCGGTGGAAGAGCTCAAGGCGAAGGGCTCGGATGCAAGGCGCAACCTCGACTTCTGGGGCCAGGTCGGCGTCGGTGCGGTGGCGCTGGGTTGCGTCTCGGCGGCGGCGTTGGGGCAGGTCGCGATCGGCATTCCCTGCGTGATCGGCGGCTCGGCGTCGCAGGGGCTGTTGTCATTCTGGGAAAAGCAGCAGTGAGCGGGGAGGGCGTTGTGCGCGCACCGAAGCCGGCGTGAAGCAAAGAACTGTCCGCCAAAAAAATCAGGCGCGCTGGATTAACCGGCGCACCTGATTTTCATCATTTTGTTCGGGTCGCGCGTAGCGTTCACGCGCGCATCGCGCCGATCATTAATACGGGCAGATATACCGACCCCAACGATAGCTCCAGTAACAGCCGGAGCCATAGCCATAGCCAGGGTAGACGCCGATGCCGATGCCACGGCCGAAGCCTCGGCCGCGACCAAAACCTCTGCCAAAACCTCTGCCACCAAAGCCTCTGCCGCCGCCGCCCCGACCGCCCCGAGCTTGCGCTGTGGTGGTCGATGCGCCGATAAGAACGGCAGACGTGCTGACGAAGTAAACGAACACCAGCGCCAACGCGGCAATGCAGCGCGTAACGATATTGTAGCGTTTAGCCATTTTTTGAACTCCCGGTCAGTCAGCTTAACCTAAGGTACCACCCACTAAACGTTGAGGGCGGCGTTTTGTTCAGGTGCGCTAAGATTGTATTTTTTCCAAGGTTCGTTCATCTAACGTTCATTCATCCAACGTTCATTTTTAGCGAAGATTCTTGGATTCTTTTGAGCTTTCAAGATTCTATTGGGAAGGCAGGTTAAGGTCAAGTTACACTGTGCGGTGGTTGCAGATTAGACGCGCCGGCGCAGCAGCTCTCACTGGATTGTGCGATGCGCCATTCCAGTAAGCCCGAAACAAATTCACGGCAAAGGCCTCGCCAAAAAAACTGCTCCAACAAATTGCCGATTTTTCGCGCTTTCTCCAGAAGAGTACCCATGCCCAAACAACACACTTACGTTCTCGGCCTCAACACCTACGACCATGATGTGAGTGCCTGCCTTTTGCGCGATGGTGCGATCGCGTTCGCCGTCGCAAAAGAGCGAATCACGCGCGAAAAGCACGCCAGCGGCTTTTACGGAGAAGTCATCGACTATTGCCTGGGTGCCGAAGGCATCACGCTGGACGACGTCGATCTGATCGTCCGCAATTGCTACATCCTTCCGGTGCCGGAGATGGAAGAGCGGCTGGTCTATCAGGATATGCCAGCTTTTTTGCCCGAGCATGAGCGCACTGGCGCTTCCAAACATCCGCTATATCTGTCGCGCTCGGACAAGGTGGTGTCGATCTCCCACCATCTGGCGCACGCCTACAGTGCATTTGCCGTTTCGCCTTTCGAGGAAGGCGTGGTGATGGTGGTCGATGGCGTCGGCAGCTACCGATCGGACGTCGTCGAACCCTATCCTTCAACCGACACGGCCACGCCGCTCGCCCGCGAATCCGAGAGCTATTACCAATTCAGCGGTTCGAAGATCGAATGCCTGAAAAAAATCTGGATGGAGCCGGACCGTGGTTTTCTGAGCGATGAATTCTACAACATGCCTGGGCTTGGTGCGCTCTACAGCCGGGCCTCGACCTACGTTTTCGGCGATTGGAACAAATGCGGCGAGTTGATGGGGCTGGCGCCCTATGGCCGCAAGGAGCAGATCAAGCATTTGCTCGAACTTAACGACGGCAAATTGCACGTTCCGCATTGGACCACCGACTTCAAGCAACCCTACGTCATGGACAGCGGCAATTGGGAGCGAAGCCCGGCGATTCGGCACTGGGAGGACGTCGCCTGGCGGGTTCAGGACGATACCGAAAACGTGCTGCTTGCGCGGGCGAGGTGGTTGCGCGAATCTACCGGCGCCAAAAATCTGAGCATGGCCGGCGGCGTTGCGCTCAACTGCGTGGCCAACGGGCGCGTCGCCCGGGAATCCGGTTTCGACAACGTCTGGATTCAGCCGGCGGCCGGCGATGACGGCATCGCGATCGGCTGCGCCTATTACGGTTGGCTCGAAATCTTAAAGCAACGTCGCGCATTCGTCATGGATCACTCCTATGTCGGCAGGCGGTACACCGACAAGGACATTGCGAGCGCCACACAAAAATTTCTCGTTCGCATTCAAACCACCGCCGTTCGTAGCGAGGACATCTGTCGGGAGACCGCGCGGCTGCTCGCGGACCAGCGCGTGATCGGCTGGTTTCAAGGCGCTTCCGAGTTCGGACCGCGTGCGCTCGGCAACCGCAGTCTGCTTGCGGATCCGCGCAAGGCGGAGATGAAGGATATCCTCAACAGCCGCGTCAAACACCGGCAGGCGTTTCGTCCGTTCGCGCCGATCGTGCTCGCCGAACGGGCTAGGGAAGTGTTCGAAGGCGAGGAAGATTCGCCGTTCATGTTGATTGCCAAGCGGGTTCGTCCCGAGTGGCGGGACAAGATTCCGGCGATCGTCCATGTCGATGGAACGGCGCGCGTTCAAACGGTCCGTGAAGAAACCAATCCGCCGCTTTATCGCCTGTTAAAGGAGTTCGAGGCGTTGACCGGCGTCCCGGTGCTGGTCAACACGTCCTTTAACGTCAAAGGTGAACCGATCGTCGAAACGCCGCGAGACGCCGTCGTGTGTTTCCTCACCACCGGAATCGACCATTTGGTTCTGCACGACACGCTGATCTCGAAAAACGCGCTGCATAAAATCGTCGGACCGCTGGTCGGCGTTTATACCGACGTTGCGACCTTGGTGATGGCGACCACGCGACCGGCGTGAACGACCTCACAATTAGCCGGCTTTGGTGGTCGCCGTCTTCGCCGCCGGCTTATCCTGCTTTTTAGACCACGAGATGTAGTAAGCGACGACGGTCATGAGCGCGATGCCCGTCACGCTTACGAAAATCTGGGCGAACAACGAGCCCGAGCTCATCATCAGTTCGAAATGCCCGACAAAGGAAAGAAAGACGCCGACGCAGAATACGGCGAGCGACTGCTGACCGCAGACGACGAGGGGATCGAAGCCCCGCCATTCGAGGCCCGGCCAATCCTTGGGCACAAACCTGATAACCAAAATCACGATCGCCACAAAATGCAGGAAGCGGTAAGGCGAAAGATTGGTTTTGTCGTTGGGGTTGAAGGTGTCATAGAGCCAATGCGGGAACATGGCACCAAAATCCGGAAACTTGCCGGCCATTGTCATCACCATGGCAAGGACGAGATAGGCGATGCAAACATAAAGCGTAATGGGTTTGTCAATGATCGCTCGTGACTTCTGGGCGCCGCCGAGCGCACACCATGAGCCGAAGGCGAATAGAAGCTGCCAGCAGAACGGGTTGAAGTACCAGGTGCCGGTAGGATAGGCGGACAGGTTCCAGCCAAACTGCCGAGCCGCTAACCAAAGCGCAATCGAACCGAGCATCGTCAGGCCGGGCTGGCGCAACATCATCCACAGTACCGGCGGGAACAATCCCATCAGCACGATGTAAAGAGGAAGTACATCCAGATTGACGGGTTTGAATTTGAGCAGCAATCCCTGACGCAGCGTTTCGACCGGATTGTCGACTACGCCCGCGACGTTAAACTCGTTGATGATCTCGGGGTCGCTGAAGCGCTGCGCGACATAGCCAATCGAAACGATATAGATGACGAACAGGATCACGTGGGCGACATAGAGCTGCCAGACGCGTTTGGTCAGGCGGGTCGCGCCGACGAGAAAGCCGCGTTCGAGCATCATCCGGGCGTAGACAAAGGATGCGGTGTACCCTGAGATGAAAACGAACAGATCCGCGGCGTCGCTGAACCCATAATTTCGGGTGGTGATCCAGCTTACGACGTTGTCCGGAATGTGATCCAGAAAGATGGCCCAGTTCGCGACGCCACGAAAGAGATCGAGCCGGAGATCGCGTCCTTTTTCTGGCAGGGTAGCGTTGATTTTCATGGGGGCCGTTTCGAGATGACGGTTTTGCAGGGATCGGTCAAAGTGATAAAGGCCGTGCCGCGTTACCGGCGGACATTGTCACGGCGTAGCATAATGACTATACCGGTCGGGAAATATAACATCCAAAGCCGGGAATCACCGGTCAGTTCCACCGGAAATCTCTATATTATCTTGGCCGTCTCCACCAAGTGTTCAATACCGCACCACAGGGCCCGATCCATCCATGACCGCACGCATCTTTAAACCCGCCAAAAACGCGATGCAATCGGGGACGGCCAAAACCAAGGAATGGCAGCTCGATTTCGAGCCCGAACAGCCCCGTGCGATCGAGCCTTTGATGGGTTGGACCAGTTCGACCGACATGAAGCAGCAGCTCACCCTCCGGTTCGAAACCAAGGAAGAGGCGGTGGCCTATTGTGAGCGTGAAGGTATTCCCTATCAGGTCATTGAGCCGAAGGAGCCGGAACGCCGGCCGGCCGCGTATGCCGACAATTTCGCATTCCGGCGCGTCGAACCCTGGACGCACTGAGCATGAATTCGATTTAGTTCCAGCAATCTTGGGACGGACCGAAAGTTCTGGGTTGCCTTGGGCTGTGATGCGGTGACACCATGACGGGAGTCGTCTTGCCGAAATTGCGGCGCATCATGAACTGCTGAAGGCCATGCCGCTTCATTCCAGCATCGATTCCGCTTCGTCCGATTTTGCTCGCAATGTCGAGGCAATGCGTGCGTTGGTTGCAGAACTTCGGCAAAAGCTGGAAGGCGTCGCCGGCGGCGGGGGGGAGGCGTCTCGCGCCAGGCATACCTCGCGCGGCAAGATGCTGGCGCGCCAGCGGGTCGATCTCCTGATCGATCAGGGAACGGCGTTCCTCGAACTGTCCCCCCTTGCGGCTTACGGCCTTTATGGCGGCGACGTGCATTCCGCCAGCATTATCACCGGCGTTGGCCGTATTGCGGGGCGGGAATGCATGGTGGTCGCGAACGACGCCACCATCAAGGGTGGCACTTATTATCCGATGACGGTCAAGAAGCATCTTCGCGCCCAGGACATCGCGCGGCAGAACAATCTGCCCTGCATCTACATGGTTGATTCCGGCGGGGCCTTCCTGCCGCAGCAGGATGAGATTTTTCCCGACGAACGGCATTTTGGCCGCATCTTCTACAATCAGGCGCAGATGTCCGCCGCCGGAATCCCGCAAATTGCGATCGTGATGGGTTCTTGCACGGCCGGCGGTGCCTATGTGCCGGCGATGTCGGACGAAAGCATCATCGTGCGGAATCAAGGCACGATTTTTCTCGGCGGGCCGCCGCTGGTGAAGGCCGCGACTGGAGAGGTGGTGTCGGCGGAAGAACTCGGCGGCGCCGACGTCCACTCAAGGCAATCCGGCGTCACCGATCACTATGCGCAAAACGATGGCCATGCGATCGGGATTGCGCGGCGGATCGTCGCCACGCTGAAGCCGCCGACACGCGCGCAGCTGAACATGCGTGAGCCGCGCGAGCCGTTGTTTGCGCCCGAGGAAATCTATGGCGTGGTCCCCGCCGACGGCCGCAAGCCGTTCGACGTGCATGATATCATCGCGCGCCTGGTCGACGGCTCGGAGTTCGACGAGTTCAAGAAATTATACGGTCAGACCCTGGTTTGCGGGTTCGCTCATCTCTGGGGCTATCCGGTCGGCATCATCGCCAACAACGGAATCCTGTTTAGCGAAAGCTCGCTGAAGGGGGCGCATTTCATCGAGCTGTGCTGTCAGCGCAATATTCCGTTGGTGTTCTTGCAGAACATCACCGGCTTCATGGTCGGCAAGAAATATGAGGCCGGCGGCATCGCGCGCGACGGCGCCAAGCTGGTGACGGCGGTTGCAACGGCTTCGGTCCCGAAATTCACCGTCGTGATCGGCGGCTCTTACGGCGCTGGCAATTATGGCATGTGCGGCCGCGCCTATAGTCCGCGGTTCCTTTGGATGTGGCCGAACGCCCGTATCTCGGTGATGGGCGGCGAGCAGGCGGCGATGGTGCTGAGCCAGGTCCGTCGCGACAATATCGAAGCAAAGGGGGAGACATGGTCGGCGAAGGAAGAGGAACAATTCCGAGCACCCATCCGCGCGCTATATGAAAGCCAGGGCAGTCCTTATTACGCGACCGCGCGGCTTTGGGATGACGGCGTGATCGATCCCGTCGATACCCGTTTGGTGCTCGGCCTCGGGCTTGCGGCCGCGGCGAACGCACCGATCGAACCGACGCGTTTTGGCCTGTTTCGGATGTGACGATGAAATCGCAAGCGCTGTACCGGCGATTTCACACCCTTCTGATTGCCAATCGCGGCGAGATCGCCTGCCGGGTGATCCGCACGGCAAGCGCCATGGGCCTGCGTACGGTCGCGGTCTATTCCGAAGCCGACCGCGACGCACTACACGTTGCCATGGCCGATGATGCCGTGCTGCTCGGTCCCGCGCGGGCGCGCGACAGCTATCTCAGCATTGAGCGCGTGATCGAAGCGGCGCGCAAAAGCGGCGCCGAGGCCGTGCATCCCGGCTACGGATTCTTGTCCGAAAGCGCCGAATTCGCGCGAGCCTGTCGTGAAGCGGGACTGGTGTTCGTCGGTCCGACCGAGGACATGATCAAGGCGATGGGCTCGAAGTCCGGCTCCAAGGTGCTGATGGAAAAAGCCGGCGTGCCGCTGGTGCCGGGTTATCACGGCGAAGCCCAGGACGAGGCGACGTTGGCAAAGGCCGCCGCCAAAATTGGTTTTCCGGTGCTGGTCAAGGCCTCTGCCGGCGGCGGCGGTCGTGGCATGCGCATCGTTCATTCGCCCGGTGAGTTGACGGGGGCGATCGTCAGCGCCAAGCGCGAGGCCAAGGCCGCCTTCGGCGACGATCGGATGCTGATCGAGAAATTCGTCGAAAATCCGCGCCACATCGAAGTGCAGGTGATCGGCGACAGCCACGGCAATCTGTTGTCGCTGTTCGAGCGCGAATGCACCTTGCAGCGGCGGCATCAGAAAGTGATCGAGGAAGCGCCGTCGCCGACACTCGATGCCAAAAGACGCGAAGCGGTGTCCGCTGCCGCGCGCAAAGCGGCGGCCACGGTCAATTACGTCGGCGCCGGCACCATCGAGTTCGTCTCCAACGGCAAGGACGTATTCTTCATCGAGATGAACACGAGGCTGCAGGTCGAACATCCCGTGACCGAGCTGGTCACCGGCATCGATCTCGTGGAATGGCAATTGCGCGTGGCTTTTGGAGAGAAGCTGCCGCTGGCACAGAATGAAATCGAGTTGAACGGGCACGCAATCGAGGCGCGCATATATGCGGAAAATCCGCACAAGAATTTCATGCCGTCGGTTGGTAAAATACGAAGCTGGCGCCTGCCGGAACAGGCGAACGGCCTGCGTATCGACGCTGGTTATCGTGAAGGTGACGCCGTCTCGCCGCATTATGACGCCATGCTGGCCAAGGTGATCGCGTGGGCGCCAACCCGCGATGCCGCGATCGAAAGGCTCGATCGCGGACTTGAAGAGATCGATGTCCGCGGCGTCGTCACCAATATTCCGTTCCTGTCGGCGCTGCTGACGCATCCAGACATGCGCGCCAACGCTATCGATACCGGCTTCATCGAACGCGAGTTGAAAAATCTCACGCCGGCGCCTGCTGCGCCCGGCGATCTCGAGCTTTGCGCCACGGTCGCGGCCATCCTCGTCGAGGAAGCAAAGGCTGCGGGCGCGGAAACGCTATCGCCGTGGCGCACCGCCGGCTGGATGCCGGTGGGTCGGCGGCAGCGGGTGTTCAAGTTCCGCCAAGGCCAAGGGCAGGAGAAGGGGCAAGAGGCCGAACATCGGGCGAGCTTGAGCTACGGCAAGGGTCCGGCGACGCTGAAGGTCGGCGACCGGGAATTCACCTTTATCTTCTCGCCGACAAAGGATGATGGGTTCGACCTTACGCTCGACGGCATGAAAACCCATATCGTCGCCATGATCGAAGGCCACGAACTGTATTTGCGAACGGCTCACGGCCGGTTCGAGTTGCATTGGGTCGATCCCTTCGGTGGTGATGATGAGGAGCACGTCGGCGAAGACAAGATCATTGCCCCGCTTCCTGGTACCGTGGTGGCATTGTTGGCGGATGAAGGTACGACGCTCGAGAAGGGCGCGCCGATCCTCACCCTCGAAGTGATGAAGATGGAGCAGACCCTGCGGGCGCCATTTGCGGGTGTGCTCAAGGTCATCAAATGCAAGGTCGGAGATATCGTGCAGGAAGGCGTCGAACTCGCCGAGATCGAGCCAACCAGCGGATGAATTTGGCATGACCGATTCCGTGCGTATCGTCGAAGTTGGCCCGCGCGATGGCCTGCAAAACGAGAAGACGCCCATCAGCGTCGCGGACCGCATCGCGTTCATCGAGGCCTTGGTCGGCGCGGGCTTGCACACGGTCGAGGTCGGCGCCTTTGTGTCGCCGAAGGCGATCCCGCAGATGGTGAATTCGGATGCTGTGTTGCGCGGTGTTCAACATCTCGCCGGCAGCGAGTTCCATGTGCTGGTTCCGAACGAAAAGGGCTACGACGCCGCACGAGCGGCCGGAGCCAAGGTGATCGCGGTGTTCGCCTCGGCCTCGGAAGGTTTTTCGCGCGCCAATATCAATTGCTCGGTCGCGGAATCGATTGAGCGCTTCAAGCCGGTGATCGTGCGTGCCAGGGCCGACGGCGTCACGGTGCGCGGCTATATCTCCTGCGTGCTCGGTTGTCCTTTCGATGGCGAGGTGAAGCCGCAGGCGGTGGTGGACGTCGCGAAGGTGTTGTGGGATCTCGGCTGTTACGAGGTCTCGCTCGGTGACACCATCGGCGTCGGCACGCCGCGCAAGGCCCGGCAATTGCTGCGCGCCGTGGCTGGTGCCGTGCCCATGGCCCATCTAGCGATGCATTTTCATGACACTTACGGCCAGGCGTTGGCCAATCTTTACGCAGGGATGGAGGAGGGCGCGCGCGTAATCGATTCCGCCGCCGGCGGCCTCGGCGGCTGCCCTTACGCGCCGGGTGCGACCGGCAACGTCGCGACTGAGGACGCGGTCTACATGCTGGAGGGCATGGGCGTTTCGACCGGCGTCGATATGGAAAAACTGGTGGCGGCGACCAACCGAGTCAGCCGGCTGATCGGGCGGACGCCGGTGAGCCGCGTGGCGACGGCGATCAATGCAAAGAGGCGAATAGCGAATAGTGAGTAGCGAATGGAGCTTTTCTATTCGCTATTTGCCACCTCCCATTCGCCGCCTAATCACCGTCCCCCGTCCGGCCCCATCACCAAATTGGGCAGGTACGTCGAAATCTCCGGCACAAAGCACAGCACCACCACGGCGGCCATCATCAGGAGCACGAACGGCAGCGTGCCCCAGATCACTTCGCTCAAGGGAATATCGGGCGCGACGTTGCGGATGACGAAGATGTTGAGGCCCACCGGCGGGTGAATCAGTCCCATCTCCATCACGATGGTCATGACGACGCCGAACCAGATGATGTCGAAGTTCGCGGCGCGCAACGGCGGCAGGATGATCGGCGCGGTCATCAGGATGATCGAGACGGGCGGCAGGAAAAAGCCCAATACGACGACCATGACGAGGATCGCCGCCAACAATTCCCATCGCGGCAGGTGCATGGCGACGATCGATTCTGCGACCGATTGCGAGATATGCAGATAGCTCATCACGTAGGAATACAACAGCGACATGCCGATGATCATCATCAGCATGGTGGATTCGCGGATCGTCGATTTCAGGATCGGCGCCAGATCGCTCGGCCGCCACACGCTGTAGATCAGCGCGATCAGCCCCAGCGCGAGCAGCCCGCCAAGGCCTGCGGTTTCGGAAGGCGTCGCATAGCCGCCGTAGAGCGCGATCATCACGCCCGTCAGCAACAAGATGAACGGCAATACCCGCGGCAGGGCATTGAAGCGTTCGGCAAAAGTGAACTCTTCGCGCTTGAGAATCGGCGAAGTGACGCCGGTCTCCGCGTAAAGCGCGCTGGCGGCGGCATATTCTTTGCGAAAGCGGATCACGGCATAAGCGCCGAACAAGGAGACCAGCAGAATGCCGGGTCCGATGCCGGCAAGGAACAGGCGACCTAGGGATTTTTCCGCCGCGACCGCGAACAGGATCATCGTGATCGAAGGCGGCAGGAGAATGCCGAGCGTGCCGCCGGCGGCGATGATTCCGGCCGCGAACCCGCCGGAATAGCCGCGCTTGCGCATTTCCGGGATGCCGGCCGAGCCGATGGCCGAGCATGTGGCGGGCGACGAGCCGGCCATCGCCGCGAACAACGCGCATGCGAATACGTTGGCGACGCCGAGTCCGCCGGGTACGCGATGCAGCCACGCATGCAGCGCGGAATATAAGTCCTGACCGGCGCGGGATTTTCCGATGGCCGCGCCCTTGAGGATGAAAAGCGGGATCGACAGCAGCGTGATCGAAGCCATTTCCTCGTAGACGTTTTGCGTCACGGTATCGAGCGAGGCCGATGGCATATAGATGCCCATGAACACCACGGCGACCGCGCCCAGCGCAAACGCAATCGGCATGCCCGAGAACATCGCAAACAGTGTCGCGGCGCCGTAACTGATACCAATTCCAACCACGGTCATCGGCGCGCGGCTCGGCTGAAGGGAATTGCGATCTGCAGGAGGATTTGCAGGCAAAGCAACGTCATGCCGGAGGCCATCAGTCCGTAGGGGATTGCCAGCGGCGGCGACCACATCGAATTCGACACCTGGCCGTCGGTCCAGGCCTCGTGCGCGAGCGTCCAGGACTTCCAAGCGAAGAATGTGCAGAACGCGAAACTGGCGAGGTCGACCATGCATAGCCGGATGCGGTTGACCATCGGCGAGAGCAATCCGACGAACGCCTCGATACCGATATGGCCGCGCTGTTCCTGCACATAGGCCGCGGTCATGAAGGTGGCGCCGACCAGAAGGAACACCGCCGCTTCGTCTTGCCAATAGTTCGGACTGTGAAATAGAGCCCGTCCCACCACGCTGTAACTCAGCACGACGCAGGCGGCGATCAGGGCGAGCGCAGCAAAGACGACGATGACGACATTGCAAAACGCTAGCCAGCGCTCGAGCGCCGCCACGAGCCCTGAGCTCGCAGCGGCGCTCGAAAGGTCATTTTGACCCTTGAGCGGACCATGCATCATGCGGAAACATCGCTGGCAAGCTTCAGCAGGTTGGCCGAGGCCGCCGTTTTCGCGCTGTAGTCCCGCCATGCCGTATCGCGGGCGATGTTGCGCCATTTGCCGACAATGGCGGAGTCGAGCGCGCTGACCTTGGCACCCGCCTTTTCGTAGACCTTGGCGACTTCGACATCGTCGTCTTGCGCGCCCTTTTTGCCGAAGGCTTCCAATTCGGTGCCGACCGCCAGAATAACGTCCTGCTGGTTTTTCGGCAGGCCGTCGAAAATCGACTTCGACATCAAAAGCGGCTCCAACATGAACCAGTAGGATGCCGCCGCGCCCGACGTCAGCGACTTGGCAATTTCCTCAAGCCGGAACGAAATCAGGCTGGTGGAGGAGGTGATGCCGGCGTCGCAGGCACCGGTCTGCATCGCCGCGTAGAGTTCGTTCGATGGGACCGATAGCACCGAGGCGCCTGCGGTCTGCAGCACCATGTCCATTTCGCGCGATCCGCCACGAACTTTCAGCCCCTTGGCGTCTTCCGGGGCGACGATGGGCCGCGATCGGCTCGCAACACCGCCGGCCTGCCAAACCCAGGTGAGAATGATGATGCCTTTATCGGCCAGGAAATCGGTCAAGGCCTTGCCGACCGGCTTGTTCTTCCAGCTCATGCCTTGCTCGTAGGTCGAGACCAAGCCTGGCATCAGGCCGATGTTGGTTTCGGGCAATTCGCCGCCCGCATAGGGAAGGGGATAAAGGCTGATATCGAGCGCGCCCTTGCGCATGGCGGCGAATTGCGCGTTGGTCTTGATCAGCGAGGAGTTCGGATAAATTTCGGCGGCGATCTCCCCGCCACTTCGCTTTGCCACCTCAGCGGCGAATTTGCGGGCCAGCCGGTCGCGGAAATCGCCCTTATCGATCGTGCCGCCGGGAAACTGATGCGATATCTTCAACGTGGTCGCGGCCTGAGCCGTTCCGGTTCCGAGCCGCAGGATGGCGGGTGCGGCAAGGGCGGTGGCGAGAACGCGGCGGCGTGTGAACATGGAAGTCTCCGTGGCTACCTTTGAATGGGACAGTTTGGTGACGTTGAGGGCATGTTAGCCCGTCTTCGCCTGAATTTACTCTAGTTTGATAGTTCGAGGCCGAATTCGAGGAAGCTCCGGCTTTGTTGCGGCGCACACTTGCCGAAAGATTCGACGGAAAAAAGACGAAGCAACATGTTTTTGAACCCAAAAAGCCTTACGTGGGTAAATTTTCCCGGTAAAGGGTAACAAACGGAGTGGTCGGAACGTCGTGAACAGAGCGGCATTCGTCGCTTTCAAAACGGCTCAAGGGAAGACCAACTAATGACCATTAGCACCCGCATCGCGCTCGGAATTTCGGCCGCCGCTCTTTCGCTCAGCCTGGCGCTTGCTCCAGTCGCCTTCGCCCAGGACAAGATGGGTAAGGACGACGGCATGAAGAAGGACTCCATGTCGAAGGACGATGGCATGAAGAATGACGCCATGAAGAAAGACGACGCCATGTCCAAGGATGCCATGAAGAAGGACGATGGCATGAAAAAGGACGAAATGAAGAAGTAAGCGTCCGTTACTTTCGCTTCGCACAAGCTCGCGTTTTCGCACAGGCTCGCCCGGATCGGGCGGGCCTGTATGGCTTTTTAGAGCTATTTTCGCTTCTTACGGGCGGCGTAGCGCGCGTCGCGCCCGGCCTTGCGCTCGGCCTCGAGTGCCACTTCTCTCGCCGCAGCCTCTTCCTTCTCGCGGGCGAGTTCGGCTGCGGCCAGCGCCGCTGCTTCTGCTTCTCGGAGCTTCTGCTCGGCCTTCGCGGCTTCGCGTGCCAGTTTGGCTTTGGCCCGTTCTGCTGCCTGCGCCTCGCGCAACGCCTGCCGCTGCATGACCGCAGGATCGTCGGGCCCCGGTTGGCTGCGGAATTTGGTCAGGATGTTCTGCCTGGCTTGCTGCGCCGCCTTCTGCCGGTCCGCGAAGCTAGGTTCCTTGAATCCACTCATTGAACGGGCCTTGTCGCTTTCATTGTTTGCGGGAGTTTGTGTGAGCAGGCCAGCTGTCATGTGAGCCGACCGGCTTTGTTGCTGCGTCTTTGCAAGACGCGAAACAAAATCTGCGGGATCGAGGGAGGGTTTACAGCCGCAAGAGAGGGGAAGCCATCAAATAAATGACGCCCCGGTAGCCGAAGCGCCCTGCCGCGATAGGGGCGTCTGATGATTGATGACCCCTATCGCCCTTTCAAACATCTGGGCTCGAACAGAGTGATCTCTGCTCCCCCGGACCCGGTGGTTAGCCGTCGCCGATGCATTGGATCGGCGGACGGAAATCCAATAGTCGCGTTCGACGTCCGAACTTCGCGGACGCCGAGACAGGTTTTTATCTGCGGTTATAACCAACCGGCGGCCAAGTCCATGCCGAGAGCGACCAGGCAATAGGACACAACCAAACCGAAGCAGCAAAACCGCGCAATGGCGGGAAAAGAACGAGCGTCGTCTTCGACGTTTTTGGAAAGGATAGAAAGGGCACTCATGACAACCTCCAGATTGTGCGGTATATGCGGAGGTTGTAGGCGCAAAATGTTTATGCCCGCTTGCCGTACATCGTTAATCAAAAGCCCAAGCCGTACATCGTTAATCAAAGCCCAAAATATCGATGTCTATTGGTTTTGCAGGCGGTTTGACGATGGAAGGCGAAGTAGTGCTGGGATCGACCCTCGTTTTTCGCAAACGACTAACCATATATTCGAAGTCGATTTCGCCGGCGGGCTCGCCGGTTGCGCTTTTCCCACCTCTAGTTTTGTAGCGCCCCCAAAAAGCGAATCGCCGAAAGGCTCGGCAGGAATGTGTAGGCGCCACCGCGCGTCGTTACGAATCGCGGCAGCCCTCTCAATCGAATCGTGGTGCCGGATTTGAGCGGCAAGTCGAACCAGCTGGTCGCCGGATCGTTGGCACCCAGCAGCGGATCGTTCGATCCCGTGATCCGCGGATCCTGCAGGCCGAGATTTATCCAGTCGTAAGACACGGCTTCGAATTGGGCGCTGATATTGGCCCCGAGAAAGATACCGAGCAGCCCGCGCTCTTTTGTGTCTGGATGTGCCGGATCATAGTCCGGTCCATAGGGCATGCCGCGCCGAACAAGGCGTCGGCTGTGGTTCGCGACCCGTTGCACGATCTGCCCGCCCCGCGGGTTGCTCCGCCGGATATGAGCTCCATAGGGACAGCGGGAGGCATCTTCGCCAACATAGTCAAAATTGTTCGCAGTCACATTATGCGTGGGCTTGTCGGGGGACAGCGCCAGCGGCGCGCCACTGCGCCAGCGGCCGCACATCTTCGCGGCGACGACCTCACGTAAGGCAGCCTGCCGCGAGAGACCTTCTCCTATGTTTGCTTCCGCGCCCGGTGGCAGCAGCTCGTCGACATTTGGATGCGTGAGCAGATAGGTGGCGGTCTCGGTGAGATATGCCTCGAACCCGGCGACGTCCTGCGCCAGCACCCGAAAGGCGTTGAAGCTGCCATTGTGGCCCACGCGCTCGGGGACGCGCCACGTCAAGCCTTCGAAGTTGGTCGGATAACCCAAAAGCACGGTGCCAAGCGGCGCCCGGGGTTGCCCATCGGCATGGTCCTCAGGCCCGTGAATTTCTGCGAATCTTGGCTGCGCGATGTTGTCGCGGTACCCGAAGTGGACGTGGTTGTCGCGGGAAATCCAGCCGTCGCAGGCTCCGAGGAGTTTCAGAGCCTTCCCGTCGCCGAGCGCTTGATGCTGGATGTGGTCGAGCTGAGCGATTTCGCTGGCGTAGATCGACGCGACAAGATGGATTCGTTTCGGCTCGTTGAAGGGAGCCGGCCAGTTTTCCGGAGCGCTCGACCCGACATCCCCGAGCTTGATGGCGCTGGCGTTCATGCCTGCGACGAACTCTTTCGGAAACATGTCGAGCGAGATGCTCGGGGTGTCAAGTTTCGCCAAGCCCTCGAAGGTCAGGCCGATGTTGAAACAGGTGTCGGGCTTGGTCGTCCAGCGTTCGCGCCCCTCGCGCGTAATCTGCGGAACGCCATCGCCGTTGCCGGATACGGTGGCGGCGAGCCAACGGCGGGCCGCGGTGCGATCGGCGATCTCAAGGACAAGGTGCCGCACCCGGCGCTGACGGTAGCCGCGCAGAATGTTGCCCTGCACGTCGGCATGATCGAATGCGGTGCTCACCAGCCTACTCCAAACTTTTGGCGGACCTGAGCCGCGGAATATCCGGGATAGGCGCGGTAGCCGCCGCCGAGCGACACGTTCGGATTGGCGCGCAGTTGCAGGACGACCTCGCGCGGAAGCTTGCGCAAATCGTCAGGGCTGGAGCCGGCCTGGTCGCCCTTTTGGTCTTTCAGAATGTCGGTGGCGAGGTCCGGCACCTGGTACATGTCGCGCGCATGCACCCATTCGATGAACGCCTCGACGTTTTGTTCGCAAGGGATCACGGCTTCTCCTTCTTCGACCAGCTCCACCACGGCGTTGAACACGCTCCCGATCGTGGTGATGAAATCACGAATGTAATTGGTGAAATCTCCGTCGTAGACGGAGAACATGCAAATGTTGTCGTCGACAATCACAAAGCGGGCAAAATGCACGGTGCCGACATTGTCCAGGCCGGCATAGATCTCGTCCTTGTACTGCGAGATCGCCATGGCCGCATTGGCGCGACCGATCGGCGATTTGTCCTTCAGCGGCATGATCAGATTCATCATGCACTGAACATTGTCTCCGGGCTGGATCGATACGCGGGGACCGCCGGGTTGCGGCGTCACCGGCGTTCGCCATGCCCAATACGGCACGAGAACCCGGCGCGCCAGGAACATGAACAGGGGGTTGCTGGGCAACCCATCCACAAAACGATCGAGCCACCCTCCATTGCTTGGCATCATCTCAACTCCGGTTGAAGGGGCATGCGGTCGCGTGGCGCAATTCGCGCGAGACCTCATAGGCATCTCGGCGCGCCTGCAGGATCGGATCGCCGGAGACTTCGATGCCGGGCAGTAGGCGGCACGGATTGAAACTAATGTGCTCGCTGGCGGCCGCCTGATCCGTAGCCACCTTCGTAAGCGTGAGGGTGCCCATGACGACTCGGACGCGCCTGTCGGGCCAGGGCTGGGTGGGGTCGTCGAGCGCGTCGCCGGCTTCGCCGATCGTCATCATCAACATGAAGCGGGCCGGCCACTGCCGCAGGCGCTCCTTGAGTTCCTGCTGCAGGTAATTGTCGCGCGGCGGCTCGTTGGGACCGGTGACGCGAAGGCCTGCGACCGGCTGCCAGGTAAAACGAACAGGGCGCCGTGTCCCGTCGGGAGCGGTCACAATGAAAGTATGGACGGCGTGGTAGCTGGCGCGGGCGTAGCTCGTCGGGGCGCCGATCGTCGCGGCTTGGGATATCCCCAACTGCGCGAAGGCGTGTCGATTGGCGTAATCGAGCATGCCCGCATCCGCACCCATGGTTTGTCCCGGCATCGGGTCGGGAAGCGGGAGCTTGAGCTGCAGCATGTCGAGCAGCTTCCGCCACGGCGACTCCTTCTGCACCGGCTTGGGTAGCGACGCCTTGGTGAAGTCGAGAAATTCCTCCACGGTGCGCACGAAAAATTCGCTCAGCGTCATCGCGATCAGGTCGGTTGCGGCGTCGTTCTTTAAATGAAACCGCGTCGCCATTCCCCGCACGTCGGACCGGCCGTCATGCTGAACCGGACTTCCCGATCCGTTGGAAAATCTTACCGACGCCCGAATGCGCTCGCCGTTGAAATGCTCGGCGATGCAATAAGTACGTGCCACCTCCGACGCGACAAAATAGCCCTCGACGCCTACACCGATCGTATGTACCGGCCTTGTCCCGGGCTCATGATCCGGAAAATCGGAAATAATTGCATCTACAAGTTGTTTAGCGACGGATGAATTTCCCATGTCTCCCCCAACACTCATCTCTTTCCCACAAAGGCGACTAGCGCGTCGCTACACGATCGGTGCCTGATCCGGTCTCGTTCCGGCGCTCCATGCCGCGCCAGAAATCTATGATGTATTTTCGGGTCTCTGCGAGATCGAACCGTGATCCGCGAGTTGCCGCCAACTGAAATGAATTGTCGTCCAATTTGTCTTGGACTCTATAAACAGCACTTCGTGCCGCTTTGTCCAGCTTTAATGGTGAAGCCGTGAGCGCGCCCGCCAGCACCGCGACGTCTTCATACGCTTCGAGTTGAGCAAGCGGCGAAAGCAGGGATCGGATCGTCGACCAATTGTAGAAAGTTGCCCCGTGGTTCGGAAGATCGATCAGCATGCGCACATGAATGGCCAAGGCTTCGGCCGGCTCGGCTTGGGCTGCTCGCAGATCCGCGATCAGGTGTTTGACTCGCTGCGCTCCGAGATGATTGCCGGCCAGGGTCGCCCATTCCACGGACATCTGGTACTCGTCGATAGCCCGCTTTGGATCCTTGAGGCTTTCCAGGCCGCCTTGGGCATAATGGATGTAGCCCAACAGGGTAGGGCGCATGGCGCTTTGATCCATCTGGGCGACTTGTCTGATCAGCTCGCTCGAACCTTCGAAATCTCCGGACCGAGTCTTGATGAAAGCCGCCATGCACAGAGACATAACCTCGCACGTTGTATTGTCGGCGCGACGTGCCTGTTCGACCGCAGTCATGTGGTGCGCGATGGCACCCGCCCTGTCGCCCAACCATTGAGCGATCTGACCGGCAACACCGGCAACCCACCCCTGGCCGGATCGCGAGCCGGTGGCCTCGATCCGGAATCCCCGCTGAATGAAGGCATCGGCTTGTTGCTTATCTCCGACTTCATGGAAACTGTGGATGGCGGCTCCGGCCAGGAGGATGGGTGCCTGTTCGAGATCATCGGAACCGGGCCGTGCCATGATCCGCTCGTACCATCCGCCGGTTTCCTCCCCGCGCTGTGAGTAGTTGAACAGGAACAGAGGTGCCGCGAGCTTAGCCGCCAGTCGCAAATCGCGCGTGACGGCCCGCTCGAAGGCTGCACGCAGATTGGACAGCTCGTCGTAAACCGCATTGACCGCGTCGGGCTCCGCGGGGGTCGCGATTTCTCGGCCGAGCTCCCGACAGCGCTCCGCGTAAACTTCGCCATGGCGTACTTCCACGATTTGAAGCAGGCCGGCCTGATCGAGTTTTTCTCGCCCGAAGGTTTGAACCGTCTGCAGCATTCGCAAAAGCCGCGGGCCGCCTGGATCCTGCGTCAGAAGCGAAGATTCGATTAGTTCATCGATGCCGTCGAGCGCGTCGGATTGGTTGGGCATATCCCCGGCACAGACTGCCAAGGCCTGTTCTTCATGGAAGGGGCCGGAAAAGACGGACAGGCGCTCCAGAACCCGGCGACCGTTTGGGTCGAGCAGGTCGTAGGACCATTCGAGCGTCTGCCGAAGCGTCTGCTGGCGGCCGGCTCGGCGGCGAAACTGGCTCGAGTGAAGATCAAGTGGCTTCGTCACGCCCTTTTCAATGCTCTCCAGCGTAAGCCGGCGCAGATGACCCACCGCGATCTCGATGGCGAGGGGAATATATTCGAGATTGGCGCAAATCCTTTGAATGCGCGCGAGATCGTCTGGGGTCGGCTGAAACCCTCGATCGGCGAGGCGGCCGCGTTCAACGAACAGACGAACGGCCGCGGACTGTCCGTGACTGCCCTGTGAAGCGGAATCCAGGGACGAGACTTGGTACAGGGCCTCGCCCTCGACCCCCAATGTGCGGCGGCTGGTGTTGATCAGCAGCAACGAGGCGCAGAGCGACCCAAGCTCCGTGACCGCGTCGGAAATCGGGTCGAGTACGTGCTCGCAATTGTCCATCAGCAGGACTGCGCGGGCGTTGTGCAGACGTTCGATAACCTGAATTTGCCGCTCCACGCCGGGGAGCGATGGAATCAGCAGCGCCTCGGCGATCGCGTGCCAGACCTCGCTGCCGCGCTCGAGCGCCGACAGATCCACAAGCCATGCACCGTCGGGGAAGAAGGATTCCAGGGATCTGGCGAACTCTATCGCAAGCCGCGTCTTGCCGATCCCGCCGGGACCGACGAGCGTGATCAATCTCGATTCATGCGAAAGTTGAAGGAGATCGTCCAACTCCCGTTCGCGGCCGACGAAGGAGCTTAGATTTGCTGGCAGATTGCCGCTGGCGGTCTCGCGCTTGCCGCCGATCGGCGGGAATGCGCTTGGCAGGTCGGACGTGCAGACTTGGTAGACGCGGATCGGCGCGATGCCCTTGAAGTGGTGTTCTCCGAGGTCCGACAATTCGAATGGCATCTGATGGCGGTCCGCCACCAGCCGCTCCGCCGTGGCGTCGGAAAGCAGGATTTGATCGGCGTTGGCGGCATCCTGCAGCCGCGTCGCCGTCGGCAGAGCGGGGCCGAAATAGTCGTTTTTTCCGCGCGCCCGGGTCGGGCCCGTGTGGATGCCAAAGCGCATCCGAAGTCGGCCGGTGGGGCCCCACGCGGTATCGCGCATCTCGCGCTGGGTGTCGATCGCCGCGAGCACCGCGTCCAGCGGCCGTTCAAAGATCGCCAGCACGCCGTCTCCGGTGTGCCTGAAGGGATCACCGGAACGACGACGGATGGCGCCGTGAAGGATATGGTCGTGCAAATCCATGGCGCCCATGACGTCGTTGGGATAGCGACGGAGCATGGCGGTGCTGCCCACAATGTCGGTTGTGAGGATCGTGCTTTCGTGGTTGCCCGCCGGTTTCGCCGACGATGGGGGCTCGGTCATCGAAACGTACTCAGCCAAGAAGGTTTGTCCTGCTCTTTTGCGCGCTGAGACGAAGGAAATCGCCAGCGTCAACCCCAAGCTGTTGATGTTAGCACCGTTTCGGCCTGACGCTCCCTGAATTTCGATTCAAAAAACGCGTGCGGGCTCAAAGGTCCGGCGCGCCCCCCGCTGGATGGGTTCGGTTGCGTCACTAATCGCTGTTCCGATTTGAGTCAGTAAAGAGTAGCCGGGAAAGGTACCCAATCAGAAAGGCGAATGAGACAGTTTGAATCTCAATAGGATTGATTTTGATGACCACAGCGTGACGGGCAGAGCCAGCTTCCCCCAATTCGCAACGATGCTTTTCCAGCTTGCGGTTCGGAAGAAGACTTCAGGAGCCCGTCACGGATGACCGTTGCCGCGGGCGTTCCAACTGCTCCAGCGAACGCTGGCGAGACTTTTGAGGTCTGTTGCGACAGGCCGCTTGGTTTGCCGCTCATAGGCCGCGATGCACCGTTCGGATTCTGCGATCTTTCGCTTCAAGTCGGAAATGGCTTTTTGCGTTTGGTCGGTCATTTTCGAGTCGGCGATCTCGCCGATCGTAAATCTGGCGGTCTCTTGCGCCTTCAAGGCTTCACGGTTCTTCTTGAGCTGAACTCGGTGCCACGCAATCCTACTGTCGCTGTCAGCAGCCATGTCGAATCTCCTGATTCGTGTTTGAGCATAGCATTCGTTGAATCGCCTGACAGCCAGGATGATGTCGCTGACGAAGTGACTTAGCTATGGGCTATAACCCGCTGGCACCGCCAGTTTTTCATTCAAAAGAAATTTCGGCGATATCGTGTGATCCCCGTGCGATGTGAGGTCCGGCGGGGGTAGCCCCGAAACGCGGCCCGAACGTCTACTTTTGAAAACCCGCCGGTTGTACCGGCGGGTTTCCGATCGTTTGTGACAAGGACTCTTAGTCCTCCCTATTCTCGTGTTCGGCCAGATTCTTGACGCGATCGATCAGGCCTTTGGCGCGCTGACCCAGATCATCCTCTCCGTCCACTGGACGGTTGTGGAATGCAGCGGCATTGAGCACCTGCTTGATTTGATCGACGAGCTCATTCCGATCTTCGGTGATGCCCCCGATTTTATCGAGGTAGCGGCCGTAAACCTTATCGCCGGCCGTGATGGAGCGATTGGCGAAGACCATGCTCGCCCGGCCGAGCTGGCCGAGAGGAGCGTTGAGCTGCTTGTAGATAGCAGCCAGCTCAACGAAGTCTTCACGACCACGCCGGATGCCCGAAGGCAGCGCGCCCTGGTGAATCCATTCGGCGATGACGCGTCCATCATGCACATAGTCATCTGTGAGGCCGATCAGGGCCATCATCGTGGGCCGCACGTCGGCGTGATCCGAGAACACATCGTCATTGCGCCCAAGATTGTTGATGCCCGGACCGACCACGCCCAGCCAAGCGCGGGTAATTTGCTTTTGAAAGTCGCCGTGATTCCAGGCGAAACCCGTTTCTTCGAAGACACAGTCGGTTTGTAGTGCGCAGGCACCGCCTTTTCCGGTGAAGAAGAAATAGTCGTCATTGCCGAACATGGTGAACGTCGGCGTACGAGCCGGGCTCTTGGTTACCATGTGCAGCAGCTTCATCTCCGCTTGGTCAGCCAGCAAGCTTGAGAGCCTGTCGGTATTGCCCGTGATCGGATTGGTAGCAAGGAGCGCGTTGAAATCTTGTTCCAGCGTGCGGGTAATGGGGTCGGTGGGAGCAGGATTGCCGGTGATGTAAACGGTAGGCGCGTCGTCGCTGTGAACCGAGAACGACGTATTGTTGGCGCGCTGGGTGAGGGCCAGCCGGTTGATGATAACATCGATCTCGCCTTTATGTGCGTAGGTGCAGGGCGTAGTGATGCCGTCGCAATTCGTCGGGCTCGGCGGACCGCCAACGAAGTGATCGTTTTCATCCGGAAGGACGACGAACAGCGTGTTGTCCTTGGTGATGCCGTCGGTTTTGAGACGGGCAAAAAACTGTCCGAATGCCTTGTCGTAGGCCTTCAGTTGGTTGACGTAACCCGCTTCGCCGGGGCCGAATGCCCCCCCGCCGACACGGTTGTCATGCACGTCGGCGATTTCGACGTAGACGACCTGAATGCCTGCCTCGAGCATCGCTGCGGCATACCCCAGCGACTGCGTTGCCACCGGGTTGAATAAGTTGGGGAATCCCGGATGACCGAACGCGTCAGCGATGACGTTTCCGTCGAGATCCTTGATCGGTCCGCTGGGCGAAATCGCCGGCTGTACGTTCACGTTACCGAACAACCCCTTGAAGCCGGTGTATCCATTGGGTTCATCGGGCAGCGGATCATTGAGTGCGAAACTATTGTCGCAAAGCTTGCTGCCCTGCGCGCAATGAATGGCGATGCCCAGAAAATCGGTGTTCGGCCGCTGCCGTGTCGCCGGATCTTTCGAGGCGAGTTCATTTCTCACATTCGTGTCAATGGCGCTGCCCGCGCCAAAGAATGTGGTGACATCGTCGGGCAGACGCTCAAACTCCATATTGGCGACCGAGAATCCACCGACATCACAGCCGGCCCGGGTGAACGGAACCCAGGGTGCGGACGCGGTCTTGCCGCTTTCATTGATCATTTGAGGCTGACCGTCGCCGCCCAACGCCGTCCAATACAGGAACGAGCTGCTGAAGCCGACGCTGCCGTCAGGCTTGAAGAAACCGTAGGAGTTCGCAACGGGGATTCCCATGCGATCGCCGTACAGGCCGGTCATGCCGGTCAAAATATCTGTGGCGGTATGGGAAATCAGCGGCGTGTGATGATTGCCGCTGATCGTGCCGTTGTTTTGAATAAAATTCAACAGATTCGGCATCTGTTCGAGATCGGACGGGACATTCGGATTGTCACGGCGCAGATGTACGTTGTCGAAAACGACGTAGACAACGTGCTTGATCTGGCCGCCCGGTGAATTCAATTGACAGGCCGCATAGGCCGATTCCGAAGCGGTACTCAGGAACACAGCGCCAAGCGCTACCGAAAGTGACGTGCCAAGAAAAGTCTTGAATCGTTTCATCATCCTCTCCTGTGAAGTCGGCCAGGTGATTGTTGGATTGCAACAGATGCCGACCTCAGGAGGCTACCTTCCAAGTTGTTTCGCGCGATTGACGTGCGCATGACGCCTGCAAGGCGCTTTTCTTACAATTGTGTCACGAAATGCGAGGGCGGCGGATCCTCGTCGATCAATGTCTCGTAATGCTGCGCCGGAAATTTGGTCGCGCTTGGGCTGTGCGGCAGGCCTACATAGGCCCAGATTGCGCTCCCGATATTCGACCTCGTAAACGAACACGTTCTGCGCCTCGAACATGGTGAGAGCGGCCGCATAGAGTTTATCGATCGCCGTCAATAGCGATTGATAATCCGCGCGCCATCCTCCGTTCTCTCCTGTGGTGAAAATGAACTGGCGATCCCAGCAGGATTCGAACCTGCAACCCACGGAGTAGAAATCCGTTACTCTATCCAGTTGAGCTATGGGACCGTCGGGGGCTTTATATCATTGCCCATATGAAAAATCCGCCTTGCCGCCAAGTCTGTTCCGAACCATTTTCCGCGGCCAAAGTTGACCCGATGGACCGTCCCGGCGCTTCCGCCCTGTAGAGAACTGGTCCGGGACTGTCGGCGAGCAGGCGCCGCGCATTCAGTTTCCCTTGCAGTTTCGGGCTGGCGCCAGCGACCGGTCGATCGGTCCGGGATTCGTCAGGCTGACGGTGGTGGATCGAACGAGCGCCGCCGACACGGTGGTGGTCCGGGTGCAGTAGCGGCCCGGTTCAGCGAATGAACGACCAGTTCTTGTAGAAAATCGTCTTGAACGAGGATGCCACCAGCGCCGCAACGGCGATTCCGGCATCGAACACGCGTTGCAGGTGGTTCGGGCGCACGATGTCCATGAACAGGCAATAGCGCGCCTGATCGGCGTCGTTCACCGAACGATGAAACAGCGTATCGTCGAACACGAACAGCGGCTGCTTGTTCCAGAAATGCGTTTTGTCATCAACGTCGATGAAGACGTTGTCGCGGTCGATCGGATCGAGATTATACAACACGCGGAACGTCAGGCGCAGCGGACCGAAATGCCATGAGGTTCGTTCGCGCGTATTGAACACCGATACCGCGATGGTTTTGATGTAGCGATAATCCTGCTCGAAGGCAGGAATACAGACCGTGATGTCCTGCTGCCGCGCGTACCATTTGAACGTCAGCATGCCGCGTTTTTTGTCACCAAGCACCTCAGCGATGCGAGCCTTGATGACATCGCCATGATCGACGAACGCCTTTACGCAGGCCTGGATCTCGTCGCGATGGGTCTTCGGCAGATCCTCGAGCCGGTAGGTGCCGAGGTTTCGAGCCGACAACATGTCCGCAACCAGATTGATCGGCGACAGCATCCAGGTCGGAATGCCGTTGCCGAGGAAGTACTTCTCGGCCATCTCGGGTGTGACCACGAAATGACGGCTGAGGTCGAGCGCGCCGCAGACTAAGAAGAACAGCGTCAAATAGGGCGCGTAATAGAGCGCGGGAATCAGCACGAGCAGGCCGATTGCGAAACGCCGGACACGCTTGCGGTTGACGTAGTCGTTGATTGCCATTTCTACGCGCCATTTGCCGCGATATTGCTCTCTTAAAACTTCCCCGGCGGTATGGCAAGTTCGGGCGGGCCGCTGATAGCTCGAACTGTGGTGTTGTTTGGAGTACGGTTTCATCGTATGCGAACAGCATGGTTGAAACCGTCCAAACCCGGCGTTTCGGAGCAGGCCAACAGCCTGTGAAACCTGCGAATTCCAGCCGCAGGCTGGTCGCTGCGTTCGACTTCGCCGCGGCCAGTCATCTGCGTGCCGTGCTGTTTCTCACGCTATGCGGCCTGTTGTTGTTCCTGCCCGGATTTTTCACCATCCCGCCGATCGACCGCGACGAGGCGCGCTTCGCGCAGGCGACCAAGCAGATGGTCGAGACGGGCGATTTCGTCGACATCCGTTTTCAGGACGAAGTGCGCTACAAGAAGCCGGTCGGCATCTACTGGCTGCAGGCAGCCGCCGTGCAAACCGCATCCGTGCTCGGCTTGCCGCGGGCGCAGGTTCGTATTTGGCTCTACCGCGTTCCATCCTTGATCGGCGCGATCGGTGCCGTGATCCTGACTTACTGGACTGCCCTGGCGTTCGTCACACGGCGCGGAGCCATATTGGCCGCTGCCATGATGTGCAGTTCGATCCTGCTCGGCGCCGAGGCGCGGCTTGCCAAGACCGATGCGATGTTGCTGCTGACCGTCGTCGCGGCAATGGGCGCGCTGGCGCGGGTTTATCTGTCCTGGCAGCGGGGCGAGGATCCCGCGCATCCGCCATGGCGGTGGCCGGCCATATTCTGGACCGCGCTGGCCGGTGGCCTTTTGCTGAAGGGCCCCTTGATCCTGATGTTTGTCGGCCTGACGATCGGGGCGCTTGCGATCCTCGATCGAACGGCCTCATGGATTTGGCGTCTGCGCCCGGTCTGGGGGCTGACGTGGCTGTTGGTGTTGGTGCTGCCGTGGTTCGTCGCGATCTTCTGGCGCTCCGGCGAGGCTTTTTTCGCCGATTCCATCGGCGGCGACATGTTGAGCAAGTTCGCCGCGCAGGAATCCCATGGCGCGCCGCCGGGCCTCTATTTGTTGTTGTTCTGGGTGACGTTCTGGCCGGGAGCGCCGCTCGCGGCGATGGCGGCGCCAGCGGTCTGGCGGGCGAGAAGGGAGCCCGGCGCGCAATTTTTGCTGGCGTGGTTGGTGCCATCGTGGATCGTGTTCGAATTGGTGCTGACCAAGCTGCCGCATTATGTGCTGCCGCTTTATCCGGCGATCGCGATCCTGACGGTCGGCGCGCTGGAACGCCGCGTGTTGTCGCGGTCGTGGTTGAGGCGCGCCGCCGCTGGGTGGTTCGCGATTCCTGCGCTGGCTTCGATCGTCGCTGTGTTAGGGGCGATTACGCTGACGCGGCAGCCGGTATTCCTGGCGTGGCCGTTCGTGGCGGCGGCTCTCATTTTCGGATTGTTCGCGTGGTGGCTCTATGACGACAACCGTGCCGAGCGCTCGTTGCTCAACGCCGGCGTCGCGGCCTTGTTTTTGGCGGTGGCCATTTATGGCGTGGTATTGCCGGCGCTGACGCGGTTATTTCCCAGCGCGGAGATCGCGCGCGCGCTGCGCAACGTCGTCTGCGTCGGGCCGAAGGCCGCCGCCGCCGGCTTTCATGAACCAAGCCTGGTTTTCATGACGGGTACCTCGACGCTGCTGACCGACGGATCGGGCGCCGCGGATTTCTTGAATCAAGGCAGTTGCAGGTTTGCGCTTGTGGAGCAGCGCTTGGAGCGTGGTTTCGCCCAACGTGCCGAAGCCATCGGTTTGCGCTATGATGTCGCTGCCCGCATCGACGGCTATAATATTTCGCAAGGCAGGGCGATTTCTGTCGCCATCTTCCGCTCTGAAGGCACGCAATAAGATGCCCGCTGAGGCCGGCCTCGGTGAATCTTCGAGTTATTTCTCGGGATTCTTCACCCTGGTGCAGGCGTCGGCTGCTCAAATCGTTCGTTCGCCGTCACATCCACGACGCGCCGCAGCGGCGCGCAGATCGTTGCGCCACGCCCTGTTGCTCACGATTACTGCGGGCGGTGTCATGGTCGTCTCGATGTATGGGTTCGACGCAACGGAGATCGGCTTGATGCCGCCACGGGGCGCTGGCGTGCTTTGGCCGGTTCGCATCCTGACCGATTTCGGGAAATCGGCCTATGTGCTGTGCGCGCTCGCCGCGGCGTTATTGGCTGTGGCGACTATCCTGCCGCGACTGCGCGGAGCCGCGCGATCCACTTTGCTCAGGTTTGGCACGCATCTGCAATTTGTGTTCTTCGCGGTACTGGTCCCGGTTTTCGCCGGCGAGATCATCAAGTGGGTTGTCGGACGCGGTCGGCCGTTCGTCGGCGGCGAAGCCAACGCCTTCAACTTCGTGCACTTCGCCGGCACCGAAGCCTATGCCAGTTTTCCATCGGGCCATGCGACCGCGAGCTTTGCGCTGGCTTTCGCGGTAAGCGCGGTCTGGCCGGGCGCGCGCCTGACGATGATTGTTTATGCTCTTTTGATCGCGACCACCCGGCTCGTGCTTTTGGCCCATCATCCGAGCGACGTGGTTGCGGGTGCGTTGATCGGCGTGGTCGGCGCGACGTTCGTGCAATATTGGTTTGCCGCGCGTCGTTTGGGCTTCTCCGTCGGCCGCGATGGCGCAATTCTTCCACGCTATGGATTATCGCTGGACGGGCTCAAAAGGGTTGCCCACCGGGCGTTAGCCTCATAAGAAGCGGGCGTTGCAGACGCCGGATGCCGTGCGGTTCCAGCGCCAGGCTAACTCAAATGCGAGTGGTGATTTGTCTTCTTCTGACACAGCCGGGATCGCCGTTTCCATCGTGGTCCCCGTGCGCAACGAGGCCGAGAACGTAAGTCCGCTGATCGCCGAGATCGCCGCCGCGCTCGATGATCGCTGGATTTACGAGATTGTCTACGTCAATGACGGCTCGACGGACGCGACCGCCGAGCGGCTTGCGTCCGAGATGAAGCGGCGCGGAAACCTACGTCAGATACGCCACGCAAATTCTTCGGGCCAGTCGGCCGCGGTGCGCAGCGGGGTCCGCGCGGCGCGGGGTGACATCGTGGCGACGCTGGACGGCGACGGGCAAAACAATCCCGCATTCTTGCCCGATTTGATTTCGGCGGTTGAAAAGGGCGGCGAGCGCATCGGCCTTGCCGCCGGTCAAAGGATCGGCCGCAGGGATACGGGTTTTAAGAAATTGCAGTCACGCATTGCAAACGGCGTGCGCAGCGCGATTTTGCGCGACGGTACTCGCGACACCGGTTGCGGGTTGAAAGCGTTTCGGCGTGACGTGTTCCTGGCCATGCCTTATTTCGACGGGCTTCATCGCTTTTTGCCGGCGCTGGTCCGCCGTGAAGGCTACGAGATCGCCTATGTCGACGTGGTCGATCGGCCGCGCCGTTCCGGCATCTCGAATTACGGTTTCTTCGATCGGCTATGGATCGGAATCATGGATATCGCGGGCGTCTGGTGGTTGATCCGCCGCAAAAAAACGACGCCCGTTGCGATTGAGGTGAAGTGATGTTGATTCAGTTCGGGCAGGACCTTGGCAATTACCTCTATGACGTTTTCGTCGCCAAATTCGATTTCTGGCTCGCCTTCGGTCTGGTCGCTCAATTGCTGTTCACGGCCCGCTTTTTGGTGCAGTGGATATCGAGCGAGCGGGCCGGCAAAAGCGTGGTGCCCATGGCCTTCTGGTTTTTCTCGATGGGCGGCGGATTGATGACGCTGGTCTACGGCGCCGTCAAACGCGAACCCGTGATCATCCTCGGACAGGCGATGGCCACGATCGTCTATGTTCGCAACATCATGCTGATCCTGAAGCATCGCGCGCGCGGATCGCAGACGCTGGATCGCTAGCGCGCACTACACCAAACCGTTCGAAATCGGCAATCCGGAAGTCGGTAAAAAAAAATTAAAAAGAACCGCTACATTGCAAGCGATCTCGCTAGGCGGTTTCCAACGATTCTTCTGTAAAAGCTGCTGGAGTGCCGGGTGGGCATTATCCAATGAGGCTTAAGGATCGACATGTTGGTGAATCGACGCACAAGCGAACGTCAACCATGCAAGAGGGTCGCGAAGATCCAATTTGGAACCGGCTCGTTGCCGCGTGATTGCACGATTACGGACGTATCGACCGGCGGCGTGAAGGTGATCGCTGAATATCTCGAAATTCCGGAGGAGTTTACCATCATCTTCTCGACCGGCGACTACCGCCAATGCCGACTGGCATGGCGGATCGGTTGCGAATTCGGCGCTAAATTCGTCGATTAGATCGACCAAAAGCCCTCGCGCCGGCGCCTGGTTAACGGGAACTTAGGGTTAAGCTGTGAGCATCCGTGGTCAGTGGCCGGCCACGGGTCAAAGGTACATGCTTCAGCAGTTGCTCCGATATTGCTTCCCGAGAATTCTTACATCCGCGGCCCTGGTGTTTGGCCTTTGCAGCTGCCAGACGGGGGGCCCATCCGATATTACGGGGTCCTTGGGTGAGAAGGCCGAAGCCGCTCACGCGGCCGAACCTCGCCGCGAATTGGAGGCGTATCGCGACCGCTTTCAAGCCAACCCCAAGGACGCCGACGCGGCGTTGCAATACGGAAAGGCGCTGCGAGCCGCGGGGCACCGGTCGCAGGCCGTCGCGGTGCTCGAGCAGGCCACCATCGCTCACCCCGATAACAAGGCGCTTCTCGCCGGTTACGGACGCGCGCTGGTGGACAATGGCAATTTCCAGCAGGCGTTCGACGTCCTGACCCGCGCCCATACCCCCGACGATCCCGATTGGCGGATACTCTCGGCGCAAGGCACCGCGCTCGATCAGCTTGGCCGATACGATGAAGCACGGCAATATTACGCCAGTGCGCTAAAAATCACGCCGGACGATCCTTCGGTGCTGTCCAATCTCGGACTTTCCTACGTCCTTTCAAAAGACTTGCCGAAGGCGGAGGAGACCTTACGCCGCGCCTATAGCCGCCCGAATGCGGATCCACGCGTGCGACAAAACTTGGCTTTGGTGGTTGGCCTTCAAGGACGCTTGTCTGAGGCCGAAAGCATATTAAAGGCCGATCGACCGGCCGAGGAGGCGGCGGCGGATGCCGCTTATCTCCGACGATTGCTGTCGCGAAAAGAGAATGCTGGATAAGCTCTCGCCGACAGGCTCGGGCATCGCGTTGATCTGAAGGGTGCCCGGCCGTCAGGAGCTGAGGCACTTCGCAAGGTTTATTTCGCCCGCAACTTTTTGAAAAGCGGCGCCAAGAACGAACCCCGTGACTTTTTGGTCTCGCCGCGGCCCGTCAGCCGTTGCGCGACTTGCAGAAGCATCTTGGTGGTGCGGTGGCTGGCAGAGACTTCCGCGAGCATCTGGCCGTTGTTGGCCGCCGTCCCGAACAGCCTGGAATCGAACGGAATGGCTGCGATCGGCGGGCTTTCGATCGCATTGGCGAATTCGCGCACCGCGATTTCGGGCCGCTTCGGCAGCCCGACCTGATTGAGGCAGTAAAGCGGGGCGCGGTCGTTAGGCCGCGACGCCTTCAACGAATTCAGCATGTTCTTGGCGTTGCGCAGATTGGCGAGGTCCGGTTCGGCCACGATCAGAATTTCATCCGCGCTCACCAAAGCGCGCTTGGTCCATGCCGACCATTGATGCGGAACGTCGAGCACAATGCAGGGCGTCGTCATTCGCAACGTATCGAAGATGGAATCGAAGGCTTCCGCGCCGAAGTCGTAGACCCGGTCGAGTGTCGCCGGCGCGGCCAGCAGGCTGAGATGATCGTTGCATTTCGACAGCAGGCGATCCATGACGGCGGTGTCGAGCCGTTCCGGCGAGAACACCGCATTGGCGATGCCCTGCAACGGGTCCTGATTGTAATCGAGACTGGCGGTGCCGAATGGCAGGTCGAGATCGATGACCACGGAATCCAACGCCAGATCGCGCGCGATCGCCCAGGCGATGTTGTGGGCGACGGTGGACGCGCCGACGCCGCCCTTGGCCCCGACGATGGCGATGGTCCGGCCGACGGCGACCGCTTCGGCCGCGGAAAACAGGCTGCAAATCGACCGCACGACGTCCAGCGGCGAGACCGGTCCGATGACGTAATCGCTGATGCCGCGACGTACCAATTCGCGATAGGGCGCGACGTCGTCGACACTGCCGAACACGACGACGCGGGTTCCGGCGTCGCACACGGTTGCCAGTTCATCGAGGCCGTCAAGGATGTTGATGCCGCCCGCCGTTTCCAAAATGATCACGTTCGGGGTTGGCGCCGTATGATAGGTCTCGATGGCCGCCATCACGCCGCCCATTTTAACCGAGAGATGGGCTTTGCCGAGACGACGGTCTTCGGCCGCCGATTGCGCGGCGGCGGCGGTTTCCATCGTCTCGCAAAAAGCCTGCACCGATACGCGAGGCGCCGGAGCGATGTAATCGTCCGGCAGCGTCGCCTCGTCCAAAAACTCTTCGGGGTTTTTACGCGCGTAGCGGATCATTTGCCTGTATCGCTCAGTTTGGCTTTTTCGGCGTCCGGATAGGCGATGGAGGTCGGCTCGCCTTTGCGGTATTTTTCGAACGCGGCGTTGCGCCGTATCGTATAGGCGGGGGTTTCGGAGCGCGGCTGTACGAGATCCGACGGATTGTCGATCATCGCCGCCATGTTGCGCTGATAGGCGCAACCGAAATTGTAGTACGGCTTGTTCTCGAAATAGCTGCGGTTCGCGATCGAAAAGCCGAGATCTTCCGGCCACACGCCGCAAGGGCCGGCCACGGCCGCAATTTTGGGATAACTGAGTCTGATCGTTCCGAGCGCTCGAGGGTCATCAGGTTGATAGTGATGCAACGTAACTCCGTGTGACGGTACGCCGGCGGAAGCGAGCAGCGCCCGAGCTTCCTGGTACGAAGCCGCGGCAGCACGTGCGTTGGGTGTTCCGATCGGCACGTCAGCCACGATCGCGCCGGTGCCTTCGCGCAGCCATGTTTGCGCCAGCCCGGCCACATCGGCGCGTTGCGAAGGGGAAAGACCGCCGCGCCCATTGCCGACGAAAATCACCATCGACTGATCGGCTTCGGTGATCGCGATCGGATGACGCTGGCGATAATCGTTGGGAACGCTCGCCGTGACCACATCCTCGGTATGGGTGCAAGCGCCCAGCACGGTCGCAAGGCCGACAAGCGCCGCCGCGACGCGGAAGACGCAAGTGCGATCGAGGGGTGTTTTGTTTGTCATCGTTTTCGTCCTCGTCCCGCGTGAGCCGGGCAGCTTAATCGGTGATAAAACCAAAATTGGCCTGATAGCTTCCGACCGGTTCGATACGGCCTGAAATGCCATAGATGCGATTGATGCGACCCAAGAGGGTTGATTGGGCATCCGACGCAGGCGCAAAGCCGTCATCCGGACGCGACAATTCTCGCTGGGCCACCGCTCGAACGACGTAGGGCGTCACGATGACCATCAGTTCGGTCTGGTTGTTGACGAAGTCCTGGCTCCGGAAAAGCTGCCCAAGAACCGGCAACTGGTCGACGCCCGGCAATCCGTTGACGGCTTGCTTGGTTTGCTCCTGGATCAAACCTGCCATCGCCATCGAGCCGCCGGACGGGATTTCCAGCGTGGTTTCCGCGCGACGGGTCTTGATCGAGGGAATGGTCGTTCCACCGGCGCCGCCGGTCAATGCGTTTTCCGGCGAGACTTCCGACACTTCGGTCATCACCCGCAGGCTGATCCGTCCCTCGGACAGCACCACCGGGGTGAAGTTGAGCGAGATACCGAATTTCTTGAAACTAACCGTCTGAACGCATTGTCCGATGGCGCCAGCCGTCGTCGTTTGGCAGGTTACTCCGGTCGGTATTGGAAATTCGCCGCCTGAAATAAACGTCGCCGACTCGCCGGAGATGGCCGTCAGATTCGGCTCCGCCAGCGTCCGGACCACGCCAGCGCTCTCCATCGCGCGCAGGGTAGCGGTCACGGAGGGAAGGCCTTTGGTTAGGCCCGCGGCGGTCAACTCGTTGCCAGGGACGAGCGGCGTATTGTTGGCGGTGAACGGGCTGACATTGTTGAAATTTACCACCGCGGTGCCGTAATTCATGCTGGCACTGAGATCGACACCGATTTGTTTGACGATATCGCGCCGCACTTCCGCGACGGTGACTTTCAGCATTACCTGATCGCGACTGCGAACCACGATGGAGTTGAGAACTTTGTCGGCGCCGCCCACCAACCGTGCGGCCACGTCGCCTGCTTGCTGCGCCTCGATCGGACTGGAAACTGAGCCGGTCAGCATCACGCCGTCGCCCAAGCCTTCGGCCTGGATTCCCGCCGCCGGCAGCATTTGTTTCAACGCTACGCGCACGCCGTTGAGGTCGCGCTTGACCGCGATGTCGTAGGCGGCGAGTTGCTGGCCGTCGGCGCCAAAGAACACGACGTTGGTCTGACCGACCGCCGCGCCGATAATATAAGCGCGATGCGCCGAGCGGATGACGGCGTTTGCAATCTTCGGATCGGCGACCAGCACGTCCTTGATGTCATTCGGCAGATCGACCACGACGGATTTGCCGATGCCGAGTGCCAGGAAACGCACCTTGGTTGATCCGCCATCGATCGCCGGCACGACGGCTTGATCGTTCGCCACGACGGGCGTCAGCGCCGGATTGAACGTCAGCGCAGCAACGGCCGAAAACGACAGGGCGCGGATAAAAAGGGCCCGCATCGACGGCTGAATTCTCTCGCATCTCATATCGCGCGTCCCTTCAATGACTTGCTTTCCAGTGCAAGCGACAGCGTGCCGGCCTGGTGCGCATCCGACTGCCCGGGCGCATTCATGCCTTGCAGTTGCCAGACGGTTTCGGTCGGGAGAGGCCTGCTGTCGGACCAACTCGCAAGATATGCGACGCCGCCGGCGCTAAGTGCGATGGTCAGGACGACAATGGGTGCGGTACTCATACGCTTTACTATCCACATCTACGCGGAGACGCTTGAACTGCAGCGCTCGTTGTAGGGTGGATTAAGCAGCAAAAGTGTAAACCAAGCTGAGGGCCGGATGATTTTACCGAAAAGGAATTCGGAGATTTCTCCTCATGGTGAACGGAGTGTTATCGTTCCCGGCGCGGGAGGATTTCGCTTTGTTACGGCAATACGGGGGTTCGAGCTTGAACTTATGCGGCGTTGAACGCCTCAAACCCGCGCTCGAGATCGGCTTTGAGATCGTCGACATTCTCAAGACCAATATGGAGTCTCAGCGCCGGGCCGCCGGGCGCCCATTGGGTCGCGGTGCGATAGGGAGCGCAATCGAAGGGAATGACGAGGCTCTCGAAGCCGCCCCATGAATACCCCATGCCAAATAGCGTCAAGGTGTCGAGCAATGCATCGACGGCTTTGCGAGGCGCCGGCTTGAGGATGATGCTGAACAGACCGCAGGCTCCTGTAAAATCCCGCTTCCAGATCGCGTGTCCAGGGTCGTTTTCCAGCGCCGGGTGCAACACCCTGATGACTTCGGGCCGCGTTGCGAGCCATCGCGCCATTTCAAGGCCGGATCGATGATGCTGCGCAAGGCGCACCGCGAGCGTGCGCAGGCCGCGCAGCGCGAGAAATACATCGTCCGGCCCGGCGCAGACGCCGAGCATCCGGATCGCGTCCGATATCAGCGGCCAGGCTTTGGCGTTCGCCGAAATCGTCCCGAACATAATGTCGGAATGCCCGCCGATATATTTGGTCGCCGCCTGCATACTGATATCGACACCCTGATCCAGCGAGCGGTGATAGAGCGGGGTTGCCCAGGTGTTGTCGTCGATCACCAGCGCGCCGTGCGCATGCGCGACGGTTGCGATGGCTGAAATGTCGGGCATTTCCAGCGATTGCGATCCCGGCGCTTCGACCAGCACCGCCTTGGTGTTCGGCCTGAATAACGTCTCGATGCCGGCGCCGATCAAGGGGTCGAAAAAGGTCGTCTCGACGCCGTAGCGGGCCAGCATGCCATTGCAAAAATTTCGCGACGGTCGGTAAGCATTGTCGCACACCAGGAGGTGATCGCCGGCCTTGAGCACCGCGAGCAGGGCGGTCGAAATCGCCGAAAGGCCCGACGGCGCAAGCCCAACGCCGGCGCACTGGGGACCCTCGAGTGCCATCATCGCCTCGCACAATGCCTTGGTCGTCGGCGTTCCGTGACGGCCGTACTGGAACTCGCCGCGATGGGCGTGCAGATCGTCGGCGGTGGGATAAAGCACCGTGGAACCGCGGACCACCGGAGGATTGACGAATCCCTTGTGCGCGGTGGCGTCGCGTCCCGCCGTCACCAGCGTCGTTTCCGCCTTGTGCGAGATCGATCGTTTGGCGTCTTTGGGAGAATGGCTGTCGTTGGAAGAATTCATGTGTCCGCCGCCGCCGCTACACCGCTTGAAGCCCGGAGCCGGGCGGCGGATTCGGGCTCCGTTATTAATAACAGGAGACAGAAGATCGCCGTCAACCCCTTGACCCGGCCCGCCAACCGTTCTGTGATGAGCTAGCTGTTTAAGTCGCTGCACGTTGAGGGGCGTGGCTCGCGATCTTTGATCCATCGTTGACCGATTTAGCGGCGTCTGCCGGTCGAGCAGGCATTTGCGGCAGTGGACCACGAGGTTGCCCATCGACGTACGCGACGACAACAAACGATCCCGGACGATCCTGAAAGGTTTTGCCATGAAACGCGCATCTCTGGTTTTCACCCTCGCTCTCGCCGCCGGTCTTTCATCCCAGGCCGCGACTGCGCAAACCCTCAAAACCGTCAAGGACCGGGGCATCCTATCCTGCGGCGTGAGTCAGGGCTTGCCGGGCTTTTCGTCGCCGGACGACAAGGGCAACTGGACCGGGCTCGACGTCGACGTCTGTCGCGCGGTCGCGGCTGCGATCTTCAACGATCCGACCAAAGTCAAGTTTGTCCCATTGTCAGCCAAGGATCGCTTCACGGCCCTGCAGTCCGGCGAAATCGACGTGCTTTCGCGCAATACGACCTGGACGCTGTCCCGCGACACCTCGCTCGGCGCCAATTTCACCGGAGTGACTTACTATGACGGGCAGGGCTTCCTGGTGAAAAAATCGCTTAAAGTGAATTCCGCGCTGGAATTGAACAGCGCCTCGGTTTGCGTGCAAACCGGCACGACAACGGAGCAGAATCTCGCCGACTACTTCAAGAGCAACAACATGAAGTATGAGGTGATCGCATTCGCTTCCGCGGACGAGACCGTCAAAGCCTATGAATCCGGACGCTGCGATGTCTTCACCTCCGACGTGTCACAGCTCTATGCGGAACGTTTGAAGCTCTCAAATCCGGCCGATCACGGCGTCCTTCCAGAGGTGATCTCGAAAGAGCCGCTCGGCCCGATGGTTCGCCATGGCGACGATCAATGGTTCGATCTCGTGAAATGGACGTTGTTTGCGATGGTGAACGCCGAAGAACTCGGCATTACCCAGAAGAACGTCGATGAGATGGCGAAATCCGACAAGCCGGAGCTCCGGCGGGTGTTCGGCACCGATGGCAATCTCGGTGAACAGCTCGGCCTCACCAAGGATTGGGTGTCGCGGATCGTGAAGACGGTCGGCAATTACGGCGAATCTTTCGATCGCAACGTCGGCGCCGGCTCGAAACTCGGGATTGCGCGTGGGCTCAATCAGCTCTGGAACAAGGGCGGAATTCAGTACGCGCCACCGATCCGCTGATCGCTGGCCAAGCGGTCGCGGCGATGAGCATAGAGCCCCGAGCACCTCCGCCTCAGTTTATCGCCCGGTTGCGGCGCGCGCTCGGCGGCCGTGCGGGGTGGGGAGGGTTCGTCCTTCAGATATTGTTCGTCGCCGCTCTCGCCTGGATCGGCTATGAGATCGTCGTCAACACGCGCGCCAACCTTCAGTCGCAGCGAATTACGTCCGGCTTCGGGTTTCTGGAAAATACGGCGGGTTTTGACGTCAGCCAAAGCCTGATTCCGTATTCCGGATCCTATCCCTACACCCGCGTGTTTCTGGTCGGCCTGCTCAACACGCTGCTGGTGTCGGTGATCGGTATCTTCTTTGCCACCGTGTTGGGATTCATCGTCGGGCTGGGTCGGTTGTCGCCGAACTGGCTGCTGTCGCGAATCTCGGGCGGCTACGTCGAGCTGGTGCGCAACCTGCCGCTCTTGTTCCAGATATTGTTCTGGTATCTCGCGGTGCTCGCCGCGCTGCCGAACCCGCGGCAAAGCATTTCGCTGTTCGGGAGCCTTTTCCTTTCTAACCGCGGTTTCGTGATTCCGAAGCCAATCGGCAATCCCGGCCTGGAACCGTTCGCGGCCGCCATTGTGGTCGCAATCCTCGGCTCACTGCTTTTGCGGCGTTACGCGCGCCGACAATTGTTCGATAGCGGCCGGCGGATCACCATCTGGCCCTACGTGCTCGCTCTGCTGATTGGCCTGCCGCTTCTCGCTTCGCTGATATTCGGCGCGCCTGTCACCTTTGAATTTCCCGAACTCAAGGGCTTCAATTTCTCCGGTGGTTCGCGCGTCATCCCGGAATTCGTCGCATTAACGGTTGCGCTCTCGACTTACACGGCGGCCTTCATCGCCGAAATCGTGCGTGCCGGGATTCTGTCGGTTCACAAGGGGCAGATGGAAGCCGGCGCCTCGCTTGGCCTGTCCCGCGGTTCGACGTTGCGGCTGATCGTGGTGCCGCAGGCGTTGCGCGTGATCTTGCCGCCGCTCACCAACCAATATCTCAACCTTACCAAGAATTCGTCGCTGGCGGTGGCGATTGGGTATCCCGACCTGTTCTCAGTCTTCGCCGGAACGACGCTCAGCCAGACCGGGCAGGCGATTGAAATCATCGGCATCACGATGGGGGTTTATTTGCTGATTTCGCTGGTGACGAGCGCGATCATGAGCTTCTACGGATGGCGGATCGGCCGGAGCCTCGGCGCATGAGCGACATCGCGGCTTCGTCTTTTGTTCGTCGCGACCTCGTTCTCGAGCGGCCCGCGCCGATCAAGACCACGGGCTTTATCGGGTTCCTGCGCACGCGGCTTTTCAACACGCCGACCAACATCCTGCTCACGATCGTGGGCGTGCTTTTATTGTGGTTCACCGTGATTCCGGCAGTGAAATTCCTGCTGATTGACGCGGTGTGGCGCGGCAACGATCGCAATGCCTGTCTTGTGGAGAATGCGGGGCACACGGTCGGCGCGTGCTGGCCTTATGTGCAGGCGAAACTCACCCAGTTCGTATATGGATTTTACCCGGAGCCGGAGCGATGGCGGGTCAATCTGACCTTCATCCTCGCCGCGTTGCTGCTGCTGCCGCTTTTGATCCCGCGGCTGCCGGCCAAGGGGCTTAACGCCGGGCTGTTCTTCATCGCGTTTCCCATGGTCGCGTTCTTTCTGCTGCATGGCGGCGGAATAGCCGGTTTCGGCGTGAGCTGGACGGCGGGCGTTTTGGCTGGATTGACCGATAGCATCGGCGATGCCGGCCGCAAGCTCATCAGCGTCGCCGAGGCTACCGCGGTCGTCGGGCCGCTATTGTGGTTGCTGGGAAAGCTCGTCGTCCTCATCAGCCTTGCGGTCTCCTATGTGATTTGGCCGTTGACCTGGTTGCGCGATCAAATCCAGGCCTCTCGCAACTCGGTGTGGACCGACTTCGCGGCCGCGACTGCGATTGTTTCGATTCTGTTGTTTGTTCTGAACGGCGGCATTCGCACTGGGTGGCGTGCGCTGATCGGTAGCCTCGCAACCTTTGCCGGCATCGGCATCGTCATCGCGGCGATGCACCTCGACCGCGGCGGATTGCCGGTCGTCGATACCAGACTTTGGGGCGGGCTTCTGGTGACATTGGTGGTCTCGGTCACCGGTATCGTCACCTCGATGCCGGTCGGCATCGCGCTGGCATTGGGGCGGCGCTCGACGATACCGTTGATCCGGATTTTCTCCGTGACGTTCATCGAATTCTGGCGCGGCGTACCGTTGATCACCGTCCTGTTTTTCGCGACCTATATGCTGCCATTGTTTCTGCCGGGAAATTTTACGGTGGACGGATTGGTGCGCGTCTTGATCGGTATCGCGTTATTCGCCGGCGCCTACACGGCCGAGGTCATCCGAGGCGGTCTGCAGGCGATCCCGCGTGGGCAAAATGAGGCGGCGAGCGCGCTCGGTCTGTCCTACTGGAAGACGACGGCGTTGATCGTGATGCCGCAAGCCTTGCGGCATGTCATTCCCGGCCTCGTCAACAGCTTCATCGCCCTGTTCAAGGACACTTCGCTGGTGTCGATTGTCGCGCTATTCGATTTGCTGGGTCAGTTGCGGGCGTCGTTCGCCGATCCGGTGTGGGCGACCCCGACGACCTTGTTCACGGGATTTGCCTTCACCGGAATGATCTACTTCACGTTCTGCTTTGCTATGTCGCGCTATTCCCTGTTCGTCGAACACCGGCTCAACCCGCACCAGCGCAATTGAGTAAATGACCATGACCGCGAACCCGATTGTCAGCATTTCCGGCCTCAACAAGTGGTTCGGCGATTTTCACGTGCTGCGCGACATCGATATCGATGTCGCCAAAGGCGAGCGCATCGTGATCTGCGGCCCGTCCGGCTCGGGCAAGTCGACGCTGATCCGCTGCATCAATGCGCTCGAGGAATTTCAGGAAGGGCGGATCGTCGTCGACGCGATCGAATTGGGACCGAATTTGCGGCGCGTCGACGAGGTCCGTCGCGAAGTAGGCATGGTGTTTCAGAGTTTCAATCTGTTTCCGCACCTGACCGTCTTGGAGAATTGCACGCTGGCGCCGATCTGGGTGCGAAATATTCCAAAGCGGGATGCGGAAGCGGCGGCGATGAAATATTTGGAGCGCGTGAAAATCCCGCATCAGGCGAATAAGTATCCGGGTCAGATGTCGGGCGGCCAGCAGCAACGTGTCGCGATTGCGCGCGCGCTCACCATGAATCCGAAAGTCATGCTGTTCGACGAGCCGACCTCGGCGCTGGACCCCGAAATGGTCAAGGAAGTGCTCGATACCATGGTCGACCTTGCCAATGAAGGCATGACCATGCTCGTCGTCACCCATGAAATGGGATTTGCCCGGGAAGTGGCCGACCGCATCGTCTTCATGGACGCGGGGCAAATCATCGAGGCGAACACGCCAGCGAAGTTCTTCGACAACCCGCAGCACGCGCGGACCCAGCTGTTTCTCAGCCAGATCCTGCGCTGAAAATCGATCACACCTTCTCGTACGGCACGTCGATCTTGGTCCGCTTCTCCAGCCATTCCGGCACCGGCAGTTTCTTGCTGCGCATGAAATCCGGATTGAACAGCTTGGATTGATAGCGGTTGCCGGAATCGCAGAGGATGGTGACGATGGTCTTGCCCGGCCCGAGCTGCTTGGCAAGGCGAACGGCGCCGGCGATATTGATACCGGTCGAGCCACCCAGGCAAAGGCCTTCGTGCTCAAGCAGCTCATAGATCACAGTTACGGCTTCCTCGTCCGAGATCAGGAAGGCATCGTCGACCTTGGCCGTCTCGATGATCGGCGTGACGCGCCCGAGCCCGATGCCTTCGGTGATCGAGCCGCCCGGCGTCGATTTCGCGGTGCCGTGCTTGAACAGCTCATACATTGCCGCTCCATGCGGGTCGGCGCAGGCGATGATGATGTTCTTGTTTTTCTCCTTCAAACACCGACTGACGCCGGCGAGCGTGCCGCCGGAGCCGACCGAGCAGATGAAGGCGTCGACCTTGCCGCTTGTCTGTTCCCAAATCTCGGGACCGGTCGATTCGTAGTGCGCCTTGGCATTGTCGAGATTGTTCCACTGATCGGCGAATAGCACGCCATTCGACTCGGTCTTGCGCAGCTTCTCGGCAAGACGTCTGCCGATATGCTGATAGTTATTGGGATTGGAGAAAGGCAAGGCCGGCACTTCAACAAGTTCGGCGCCGCACAGCCGTAGCGTGTCCTTCTTTTCCTGGCTCTGCGTTTCCGGAATCACGATGAGCGTGCGGTAACCTCGTGCGCTCGCGACCACCGCAAGCCCGATGCCGGTATTCCCTGCGGTCGCTTCCACCACTAGCCCGCCCGGCTTTAGATCGCCGCGCTTCTCTGCTTCCAAAATCATCCATTTGCCGGCGCGATCCTTCACCGACTGGCCGGGATTCATGAATTCGGCCTTGCCGAGAATGTTGCAACCGGTCTCCTCGGAGGCACGCTTCAGCCTGATGAGGGGCGTGTTGCCGATCGCTTCGACGACGTCATTGTTGATGCGCATATGCGTAAAAATCTTGCCGGTCTTCTGCCAAATCAGGCAACGACCCTAGAGCGCGATCAGCAAAAGTGGAAGCCGGTTTTGCGGCCGATCGCGCTCTAATTTATCAAAAAGGGCGCATGATCTTTCGCCAAACCGCTCACACTTTGGCGGATCATGCGCCAGCGCGATCAGCAAAAGTGGAAGCCGGTTTTGCGGCCGATCGCGCTCTAATTATCCAAGGAACGACGACCACGCTTTCGGGTCGATCGGCGCGAATGCACCGATGATCGCCTCGCGCGTTCGGGCCTCGTGCGTTGATGTCTGAAAGCATGGCGTTGCCTCCATGAAATCTTGTTAAGAATCTCCCGTCTCTGGGGGACGGCGATTTGACAAAAAGCCCGATGAAATGCGGGTAACTTGGCAGTTCCGGCCTGTGGTCGACGCCCTCAATTCCCCGCATTTGCAGGGGGATAGAAGCTGAAGAGCACTGTCCGTGCCGTGAAGCCCCGGCTAGTATGGCCGCCGGTTCCACAGGAAGCATCACGCCGGTGAACGTTTTGCACGCGCGGTCCCCAAGCGTCATTGGCAAATCCGTCTGGCGGTCCTCGCAGCAGCCGAAGTCCGGCTTTGGCTCGGCGGAGGTCTGATGTGAGACCATTATCGACCGCTTCCGTCGGTAGCCTGCTTGCGACCATCCGTTGCGCGGGGCGCACGGCGAAGTGGCTTGCGATGTTATGCTTGATCGCCAGCTCCGCCGGTTGCCTTCTGACCAAGGATTTACCCGATCCGGCCCTCGACGTGCCGGATCGATACGCGGCCGGCAAATCGACCGACGCAGAGGCGCCCCCGACGCTCGATTGGTGGCGCGGTTTCCGTTCGTCGGAGTTGACCGTTCTGATGGAGGAAGCCCAGAAGGTCAATCTGGACGTCGCAGCGGCCACGGCGCGGTTTCTTCAAGCGGATGCGCAGGCGCGCATTGTGGGCGCGGCGCTGCTGCCGAGCGCGAGCGGCTCGGGTTCGGAAAACAATTCCCGCATATCCGGCTCAAGCGCCAGCGGCTTGTCCACTGGCGGGCGTGAGACCGTCACCTTTACGTCTTCGCTCAGCGCCGCCTATGAACTCGATTTTTGGGGCAAGAACCGCGATGCCGCACAGGCAGCCGAGGAAACGGCCATCGCCAACCGCTTCGATCGCGATGTAGTCGCGCTTACCACGTTGACGAGCGTCGCCAACGCCTATTTCCAGGTGCTTGCCGCGCAGGACCGGATTCGCACCGCCGAGCACAATATCGCCAGTGCGACACGTATTCTCGAGGCGATCAAGCAACGTTTCAAAGCTGGCACAGGAACCGACCTGGACGTCGCACAACAGGAAGCCATCGTCGCCAATCAAAAAGCCGCCGTGCCGCCGTTGCGGCTAACGCTCGCGCAGAACATCAATGCGCTGGCAACTTTGGTATCGCGTCCGCCGGAAAGCTTGCACGTCACCGGCGGTTCGCTGACCAAGATTTCCTCGCCGCGTGTCACGCCGGGCCTGCCGTCGGAGCTATTGACGCAGCGACCCGATATCAGGCGTCAGGAAGCGCAGCTCGCTTCCGCCACCGCCAATGTCGGCAGCGCCCGCGCACAATTTTTCCCCACCATCTCGCTGACCGGGCAGGGCGGGTATCAGAGTTCGAAGCTTTCCTCGTTGTTTCAGCCTCACGCCGCGTTCTTCAACCTGATCGGGAATGCGACGCAACCGATCTTCGATGGCGGCGTCATCTTGGGCAATTTTGAACTCACGCAGGCGAGGCAAGAGGAAATGCTGCAAACCTACCGCAAGACGGTGGTTTCCGCGTTCGCCGACGTCAATAACGCGCTGGTCTCGATTCGCGAGACCACCGAAAAGCTGCGGCTGCAGCGCGAGGTATTGGAAGCCTCGCGGCGTGCCTTTCAATTGTCCGAGCAGCAGCTTCGGGCAGGGACCGCGGACATCGTAACTGTGCTAAACACGCAATTGACGCTATTTCAGGCGGAAGATGCGTTATGGCAGGCGGAGCTCGCCCGGGTGCTTGCGGTCGTCAGCCTGTACCAGGCGCTGGGCGGCGGTTGGGAGCCGAAGTTGAGAATAGAAAGGCCGGTCAATGCTCTTTAAGCCGGAATTGAACGAAACCGCGAAGGCGGCCGGTGAACGCGTTGCCCGCGTCGCGGCGCGGGCCCGCCGCCGGACCGTTTCGATCGCGATTACGCTGGTGATCCTCGGCGGCCTTAGCTATCTCGCCTGGACCCTGCAGCAGCAGAAGCAGGCGGCCGACCGGGCGCGTCCCGATCTTGCCGTACCTGTGCTGGCGACAACCCCGCGCATCCAGGACGTGCCGGTCTACCTCGACGGCGTCGGTGCCGTTCGCGCCTTGAACAACGTGATCGTGCGATCCCAGGTCGACGGCAAGCTGATCGCGGTGAATTTCGGCGAAGGACAGGACGTCAAAAAGGGCGACGTTCTCGGCGAGATCGATCCGGTGCTCTTCAAGGCCCAGTTCGATCAGGCGCTTGCCAAGAAGGCACAGGATGAAGCGTTGCTCGCCAACCAGCGCCTCGATCTGGCCCGCTATCAGCAATTGGCCGCCACCAACGCCGGCTCCAAGCAGCAATACGACACCCAACGCGCGGTGGTCGCTCAGCAGGAGGCGGTGGTGAACGCCGATCAGGCGCAGATCGACAACGCCCAGGCGATGCTCGGCTACACCAAGATCATTGCGCCGCTGTCGGGCCGTGCCGGTCTGCGTCAGGTCGATCAGGGCAACATCATCCATGCCGCCGATCTCACCGGGCTTGTGATTATCACCCAGCTGCAGCCGATCGCGGTGCAGTTCAGCCTTCCGCAGCAGCAGATCGTGCGGGTCAATGCCGCGGCGAACAAAGGCGAGTTGACCGTCGATGTGTTCGGCAATGACGGGGTGACGGTGATCGACAACGGCGCGTTGAAGAGCATCGACAACCAGGTCGATCAGACCACCGGCACCCTCAAGCTCAAGGCCGAATTTCCCAATACCAATTTTCAGTTGTGGCCGGGGCAATTCGTCAATGTGCGGCTCAAGGTCGAGACCCTGAAAAGCGCCGTGGTTGTGCCGACCTCTGCCGTGCAGCGTGGCCCGGCGGGGACGTTCAGCTATGTCATCGGCGAGGGCGATATTGCGATGGCCAAGCCCATCGTGGTGACCCAGCAAAACGAAACCGATGCGGTGATCGCGAGCGGATTGTCGGCTTCCGATCGCGTGGTGACGACCGGATTCGCAAACCTGTCCGATGGGGCGAAAGTCATCATCGGCAGGGAAGATCAGGTGCCGACGGCCGATCTCGCGCCGCGCAAAAAAGGCCAAGGTGGGCAGGGTCAAGGCGGACAGGGCAAGGACGCCTCCGGCAACGGCGCTCAAGGCGGCAAGAAGGGCGGGCGCGGCCAAGGCGAGGGCGATCAAAAGGGTCAAGCCGGACCCGCGCAAGGAGGCGAGCAGCCGGGCGGCGCAGCGAAGTCGACGCCATGACGTGCGGAAATCGTCACTTTAATGTCTGACTTCGCCAGCATGAGCACGCATCCATGAGCGTCTCTGAACCATTTATTCGCCGGCCCATTGCGACCTCGCTGTTGGGGATCGCGCTCCTGATCGGCGGTGCGCTCGGCTATTGGGCGCTGCCGGTGTCGGCGCTGCCGCAAGTCGATTTCCCGACGGTGCAGGTCACGACGCAATTGCCGGGTGCCAGTCCCGATGTGATCGCTTCGCTCATCACCGCGCCACTCGAGCGCCAGCTCGGGCAAATTCCGTCGCTGTCGTCGATGACGTCCACGAGTTCGTTCGGCGTCAGCCAGATTTCCCTGCAGTTCGACCTCAACCGCGACATCGACGGTGCCACTCAGGATGTGCAGGCGGCCATCAATGCCGCGGCGGGAGTTCTGCCGAAAAATCTGCCCTATCCGCCAACCTACGCCAAGGTGAATCCCGCGGACGCCCCGGTGCTGACGCTGGCGCTGACCTCGGAGACCGTCTCGCTCCGTGCCATGAGTGATCTCGCGGATACTATTTTGGCGCAACGCCTCAGCCAGCTCTCGGGCGTGGGACGCGTTTCGGTTTTGGGCGGCCTCAAGCCCGCGGTGCGGGTGCAGGCCGACCTCGCGCGGTTGGCCGCTTATGGCATCGCGATGGAGGATCTGCGCATCGCGATCGCGGGCGCAAACGTCTCGGGACCCAAGGGCTCGCTCGACGGTCCGCAACAGGCCTACACCATCGCCGCCAACGATCAGATTGCGGCGGCCGAGGCCTACAAGCCCATCATCATCGCCTACCGTAACGGCTCGCCGGTCACGATCGGCGACGTCGCGACCATTGTCGACGGGTTGGAGAACGATCGCACCGGCGGCTGGTACCGAGGCACGCCCGCCGTCATCATCGATATCCAGCGGCAACCGGGCGCCAATGTGATCGACGTGGTCGGACAGATCCGGGCAGAAATTCCAAAATTGCAGCGCGCCATCCCCGCCGGCGTGAACCTGACCGTCGTCAGCGACCGAACCATCACCATTCGCGCCTCCGTGCACGACGTTCAGTTCACGCTGATTTTAAGCGTGGTGCTGGTCACGCTCGTGGTGTTGCTGTTTCTTCGCTCGTTGCGCGCGACGCTGATCGCCGGCGTGGCGCTGCCTTTGTCGTTGATCACGTCGTTCGGCATCATGTATTTCTCGGGCTTCAGCCTCGACAATTTGTCGCTGATGGCGTTGACGATCGGCACGGGCTTTGTGGTCGACGACGCGATCGTGATGATCGAGAACATCGTCCGTCACATGGAGAACGGCGAATCCGCGATGGATGCCGCGCTGCGTGGCGCCAGCGAAATCGGCTTCACGGTGATTTCGCTGACGGTGTCGTTGATCGCGGTCTTCATTCCGCTGTTGTTCATGTCGGGATTGGTGGGGCGCATGTTCCGCGAATTCGCCCTGACGTTGACGATCGCGGTCGTGACCTCGGCGATCGTGTCTCTGACGCTGACGCCGATGATGTGCTCACGGCTCTTGAAGCATGTCGGCGAGGAAATCGCGGTTCCGGGCCTTGCCGCGATCAGCCATAGCATCGATCGCATGGTCGAATTCTATCATCGCACGCTGCTATGGGTCCTTGAACGCCAACGCGAAACGCTGCTGGTCACCTTTGCCACCATAGCCGCGACGCTGGTGCTGTATGTCGCCGCGCCCAAGGGTTTTCTGCCTTTGCAGGATACGGCCTCCATCACCGCCGTGACCCAGGCCGGCCCCGACGTGTCCTTTGCCGAAATGCAAAGCCGGCAAAGCAAGGCCGCCGAGGCGATCCAGGCCGACCCGGACGTGATTGGCGTCGTCTCCGTCATCGGCGCGGGCTCGGTCAACCCCACCACCAATGTCGGTCGTCTGGTGATGACGTTGAAACCGCGGGGCGAGCGGCCGGGCGACGTGTCGGTCGTGATCGCGCGGCTAAAGGAACGCGTGGCGTCGATACCGGGCATGACCATTTACTTTCAGCCGGTTCAGGATGTGCAGATCAGCACCCAGTCGAGCCGGTCGCAATATCAATACACGTTGACCGGCACCGATTCCGCGCAAGTCGGGCTCTGGGCAAACCGGCTCGTCGCCGAATTGCGCCGCGAGGCGTTGTTCCGCGACGTCTCCTCGGAGGCGCAGGAGGGCGGCTTGCGCGCGGCGCTGGACATCAATCGCCAGCGCGCCGGCCAGCTCGGCGTCAGTCTTCAGGGCGTCAACGACACTCTGAACGACGCTTTCGCGCAGCGGCAGATTTCCACCATTTACGGCCAGGCCAACCAGTATCGCGTGGTGCTGGAAGCCTTGCCGGAATATCAACGCGACCCGTCGATCCTCTCAAAGCTCTATCTGCCCGGTGCGCTCGGTGCCCAAGTGCCGATCTCGGCGATCGCGACCCTGACGCGCACCACTGCGCCACTGGCGATTTCACATCACGCGCAATTTCCGGCGGTTTCGCTCAGCTTCAACCTGGCGTCCGGCGCTGCGCTCGGCGATGCGGTGGATGCCGTCAAGGCCATCGAGACTAGAATCGGAATGCCGGGCAGCATCGTCGGATTGTTCGCCGGTGACGCGGCCGAGTTCTCGAAATCGCTCGCCGGTCAACCGTGGCTGATCCTGGCCGCGCTCATCACCATCTACATCGTGCTCGGTGTGCTCTATGAGAGCTATATTCACCCGATCACCATTCTCTCGACGTTGCCCTCGGCCGGCGTCGGCGCCATTCTTGCGCTGATGCTGTTCGGACAGGATTTGTCCGTGATAGGCTTGATCGGCATCATCCTGTTGATGGGCATCGTGAAGAAAAATGCCATCATGATGATCGACTTCGCGCTGGAAGCGGAGCGGCATCAGGGCATGTCGCCGACCGACGCGATTGTACAGGCCTGTCTGTTGCGGTTTCGTCCCATCATGATGACGACGCTTGCCGCGTTGTTCGGCGCGCTGCCGCTCGCAATTGAAAGCGGCACCGGCGCCGAGTTGCGGTTTCCGCTCGGCATTTCGATCATCGGTGGGCTGTTGCTGAGCCAGTTGCTCACCCTCTACACGACGCCGGTGATCTATCTCGCGCTTGACCGGCTCAACCGCCGGATCGAGAAGGCCGTGCCGCCGGCCGGACCGGAGCTGCCGTCACCGCCGGTCGCGGGCGCCGCCGAGGGGATGCAATAATGGCGTCGATCTCCGAGCCCTTCATTCGCCGGCCAGTTGGCACCACGTTGCTCGCGATCGGGCTTTTTCTGCTCGGCGTGGTCGCCTACGAGTTTCTCCCAGTGGCTTCGGTTCCCAATGTCGACTTTCCCTCGATCCGCGTTTCCGCGACGCGTCCCGGGGCCGACCCCTCGGTGATGGCCGCGACCGTTGCGGCGCCACTGGAGCGGCGGCTCGGCGAGATCGCAGGCATCGATCAGATCACGTCCACGAGCACGCTCGGCAACACCAATATTCAGTTGCAATTCGCCATCGGCCGCGACATCGATCGCGCCGCGCGTGACGTGCAAGCCGCGATCAATGCCTCGCTCGCCGATCTGCCGAGCGACTTGCCGACGCTGCCGCGCTTTCGTAAATCCAATACCGCCGCGGCGCCGGTGTTTATCCTGGCGTTGACGTCGAAAACGATTTCCTCGAGCGCCATTTACGACGTCGCCGACACAGTGATCGCCCAACGCCTCTCGCAGGTGCCGGGTGTCGGCGAGGTGACCGTCAGCGGCGCCGATCAGCCGGCGGTTCGCATCTCGCTCAATCCGGTGGCGCTGTCGAACGCATCCATCTCGACCGACGACGTGCGGAACGCGATCATCAACGCCAATCCGCTCGGTCCGGTCGGTATTTTCAACGGTGGCCGCCAAAGTGAAACGATTGCGATCAACCGGCAGATGCGCACGGCCGCGGAATTTCGCGACATCGTCATCAAGAGCGCGAACGGCAATTTCGTGCGCTTGTCGGACGTCGCCCAGGTCCAGGACTCCGTCCGCAACACCCGCTCGATCGCCTGGTTCAACAAGCAGCCGGCGGTATTGATTCAGATCACCAAGCAGGGCGACGCCAACGTCATTGATACGGTCGATCGCGTTCGGGCGATGATTCCCGAGCTGAAGAAATGGATTCCGGCCGGCGTTGAAATTTCAACCCTCGTCGATCGCACAGGCACCATCCGTGCGAGCGTCGCCGACATGCAACTGACGCTGCTCGCGACCGCTTTCCTGGTGATGGCGGTGGTGTTTGTCTTTCTGCGCAGGATCACGCCGACCATCGCCGCGGGCGTGTCCGTGCCGCTGGCTTTGGCCGGAACGTGCGTAGGCATGTGGTTCGCCGGGTACTCGATCGACAATCTCTCGCTGATGGCACTGGCGATCTCGGTCGGTTTCGTGGTCGATGACGCCATCGTCATGATCGAAAACATGTACCGCAACCTCGAGCATGGCATGCGGCCCTATCAGGCGGCGCTCGAAGGCGCGCGACAAATCGGCTTTACGGTATTGTCGATCAGCCTGTCGCTGATCGCAGCCTTCACGCCGCTGATTTTCATGGATGGGGTCGTCGGCCGCCTGTTGCGGGAATTTTCGCTCACCCTGACCTTCGCCATTGTGGTCTCCACTTTGGTGTCGCTCACGATCACGCCGATGATTTGCGCTCATTTCATCAAGACAACGACTTCCGGCCATGCGACCTGGTTCGACCGGGCGGTCGATGGCACGTTGTCGCGGATCGTCGCATTCTATGCGCGAACCTTGCGGGTCGTGCTGGAGTTTCCGTTTCTTACTTTGATGGTGTTCTTCGCCACCATCGCCTTGACCGTGACGCTTTATATCAAAACCCCGAAGGGATATTTCCCGACCGACGACAGCGGGTTTGTGATCGGCTCGACGCGGGCATCGGCCGACGTTTCATTCCAGTTCATGCTGGGGCTTCAACAGCGGCTCGCGGACATAGTGATGGCCGATCCGGCTGTGGAGGGCGTCGGATCGATTCTGGGCGGGACCGGCGGCCCCGGAGGGGGCGGCGCCAATCGCGGCACCATGTTCATCAGTCTCAAGCCGATTGCCGAGCGCGGCGGATTGACCACGCAGCTGGTGATCGATCGTCTGCGTAAAAATCTGGGGATGGTGCCGGGGATCAGGCTATTCATGTTCGCCGCGCAGGACATCCGCACCGGTGGGCGCCAAAGCGACTCCGACTATCAATACACGCTCACGAGTACCGATCTCGATCTCCTGCAAAAATGGGCGCCGCTGGTCGCCAAGCGCATGGAAACCGTCGAGGGGATTGCCGACGTGTCGAGCGACCGCGACCCCGGCGGTCTGCAGCTGACTCTGCTGATCGACCGGAAAGCTGCGTCGAGCCTCGGCGTCCAGGTGCAGGACATCGACAATGCGCTCAACAACGCCTTTGCCCAGCGCCAGATCTCGACGATTTATACCCAGCGCAACCAGTACATGGTGGTGCTGGAGATCGATCCCAAATTCCAGCAAGATCCTTCCGATCTCGATCGCATTTTCGTCGCCGGTGCGAATGACACCCAGGTGCCGTTATCCGCCGTCGTGCATTACCGGCGCGACCTCGCCGCGTTGGCCGTGACCCACACGCAGTCGTTTCCCTCGACCACGGTCTCGTTCAACATCTTGCCGGATGTGCCGATTGAGACCGCCACCTCGAACATCCAGCGCGCGGTCGAGGAATTGCACATGCCCGAGGGCATCCGGGGCAGTTTCGAGGGCAGTGCCGGCGACTTCAACAAATCGAGCGGGCGGCAACCGTTGTTGATCCTCGGCGCGCTGGTGGCGATGTATATTGTTCTCGGCGTGCTTTATGAGAGCCTCGCCCATCCCTTGACCATCATTTCGACCTTGCCTTCGGCGGGTCTTGGCGCGCTGCTGGCGCTTCAGATCACCAACACCCCGCTGACGGTCATCGCCTTCATCGGAATCATTCTTTTGATCGGCATCGTCAAGAAGAACGGCATCATGATGGTGGATTTTGCGCTCGACGCGGAGCGCAATCTTGGCTTGTCGTCGGCCGAGGCCATTTTCGAGGCGTGCCGCGCCAGGTTTCGTCCCATTCTGATGACGACGATGGCGGCTTTATTCGCCGGCATACCGCTGGTCGTCGCGATGGGACCGGGCACCGAGCTGCGCCGACCGCTCGGAATCACCATCATCGGCGGCTTGTTCGTCTCGCAGATATTGACGCTGTACACGACGCCCGTGATTTATCTGCTGATCGATCGGCTGCGGCAGAGATCCGCCCCGGCCGCGGCCGAGGCGCCGGCGGAATAGCTTTCGTGATCGTCGCGCTTGCATTGTTGTCGCGCACGCCGGCGCAGCGTATAGCGGGCGGATGTCAAAACAATCCGAACCTGAGACCGGCGCCGCTACAGCGGAGACGATACTCGATTGCCCGCGCTGCCTCAAACCCTCAGCCCTGTGCATTTGCGACAGCGTCACGCCGATCGAGAGCCGGATTTCACTTCTGATCCTGCAACATCCGCAGGAGCAGGACAGGGCGCTCGGCACCGCGCGGCTGACCGCCTTGCATTTCAAGGATGCCGTGCTGAAAATCGGGTTGTCGTGGCCGAGCCTTAGTAAAGCGCTCGGACGGCCGGTGCCTGATCCGAGCCGTTGGGCCGTGCTTTATCTCGGCTCCGCGAAAGTGGCCGACCTCGACACCGATCGCGATATCGTTGCGATCAACCGCAAGGGTGAGGTGGAGGACAACCAGGGCGCCATCCTCAAGGGTATCGAAGGTATCGTGCTTCTCGACGGCACCTGGAGCCAGGCCAAGGCGCTGTGGTGGCGCAACGCCTGGATGCTCAAATGCCAGCGGGTGATCCTTCGGCCTTCGCGCCCGTCGCGTTATGGAAAACTGCGCCGCGAGCCGCGAGCCGACGGGCTGTCCACCATCGAGGCGGCGGCGATGCTGATTGGGGGCCTCGAAAAACGGCCGGATATCGCGGAGAGACTCTATTCAAGCTTTGAGCGGATGCTGGCGAAATACCGCCAAGCCCAAGGCGTACTGCCCGAACTCGCGCCCAAACCGAGGCCCAAACGGGACTACCGACGCCGCAAACGCGCCTGATCCGGCGCTCGGTTGCCTATCCTGGGGAGGGCGTATATGAGTTCGCCCATGGGGCCACGTGGCGGAGTGGTTACGCAACGGTCTGCAAAACCGTGTACACCAGTTCAATTCTGGTCGTGGCCTCCATCAATGTAATCAATATCTTACACTGATAATTTATAAGGCCGTCAGAGCCCTGCCGGATGCTCAGCCGGCTGCGTGCCAGCCTTCGGGGAACGGGATCAACGGCCACGCCAGCTGATTGTCGTTTGCGGGCCTGGGCGGTCGATTGAAAGTTTGTGGACGGGTCAAAAACTCCTCCTCGGGCGCAATGGCCGCACTTACGGCGTCCAGCAATAGGTCGAATTCAACTTCGCTCATCGGCGCGCTCCAGAAGGTTCGAGCGCGCAGAATCCCAAGAGTCCGTTGTTTTCAGATTAAATAGATGCCTCGAAATGTACCGATCTGGCGGGTTGGTTATTTATGTCTTGATTCGCCGTAATTTGCCGGGGGAAGCTAAACCGATCCGAGTCCGAACGAATGTGCGAAATATTACATTTCCCCGACATTTTCGGGGGGCGTTGGCCCTGACAGCCGCGTGGCGGAGCGATTTCATCGCGTCAGTCGATTAAAACAAGCGCTTGCGCCGCGACCTGGATTGCTACGGGCGCGCGCGAGGCCAAGCGCGAAACGGCTTGATCGGAATGAAAACGGCCCCTGACGAACAAGCCGTCAAGGGCCGCAGACTGATAGCTATGGAGTTACGGATAAAGAGAGATCAGTCTCGCCCGCAGCGGGCGGATTGATCGTCCGCGCCGATGCCAATATCCGAGTTGGTGCAGCCGAAGAACCCTTGCAACCCGGGCTGGCCGGCGTAGCCGAGATGATCGAGTCCGAAAATGTCCTCAACCGACTTCAGCATGGAGTAGTGGTTGTAGGGGACGTTGGACGTGGTTCCAGCCTTCAGGAACGGAGACACCAGCACGGCGCCAATCTGGTCGCCGCCGAAGCCCTGCGTGGTTTCGAAGAAGGTGGATGGGAAGACTCTATTACCGTTCTTATCAGCATTCTCAAACCCGAGGGTGAGCGGTTGACCGCTAGCGACCAGCGGCCCGAGGTTGGGTCCGGGTTGCTGGCCGCAGCAGCTTACGCCCTGCGCGGTAATCCGGCTATTCGGGCCGTCGAAGGCGAGGGTCCCCTCGTCGAAGGTGACGATCAAGAGGCCGTCTTCCTTGAACGCGGGCGAGTTGGTGATCAGCGGAACCGTCGCTTTCAGGAAGGCATTGGCGCCAACGAGGCCACCGCCGAAATGGACGCCGTCGGTGAGTTCGCCGTTTTTGCACTTAGACACCGCGCCGTTCCCGTCGTGCCCGTCATGGCAGAGATTGGGCGTGATGAAGACAAAGTTCGGCGTCGTCGACTCGTGCTGCAGGTCCTGGGCCAACTGATTGAAGTTGACGACGTGCCTGGCGCATTCGCCGCTGTCGATCAGCGAATGGAAGTAGACGAAGGGATTGTGGCGCGCGGCGTATTGATCGCCACCCGGGACCGTCTCGGCGCCTTGCGTATCATCGAGTTTGTTCAGGGCGACATTGCCCTGCGGGTCAAGCGGCTGGCCGCAGGTCGTCTGCTCGCGTTTCGGGTTCAGGCCCATGTCTTCCATGTAGCCGCGCCAGGTCAAACCGGCGGCCGTGAGTTGATCGGCGAGCGTCTTGAACTGGGCGGGGTAAACGCAACCGGTGCCGATCGCCTGACCTTCCGGGGTAACTCCGGTGAGTTTGAAATCATCATAGAAGGTACAATCGACGTGCGTCTCCACCGTCGACGACTGACCGCTGATCATGGCGATGTAGTTGTCGAGGCTGACATGCCCGGTGCCGTAGTACTGGCTGAGCAGCACGCCCTGGCTCGGCAGGGTCTGCGCCAAGTACTGGGTGGCGAGATTTTGCTGGGCGGCCGTACCGAAAGTCGTGTTGAAGCCCTCGTTCTCAAGAACGATGACGAAGACATGACCGATCTTGCCGTCTCGATCGCCGTCCCGCGCCATCGCCGACGGTGCTGCGGCGAGCGTTCCTGCTAGCATGGCCGCGGCGAGCGGCCATTTGACGAAGTTGAACATGGATGGATCTCCAAAAGCTGATGACAATTCGAATTTCGCGCGGTCCCATCGGCGAACCGCGCCCGCCATCGTGCTAGCGACCGAGTGTTACAAGTGCGCGACGGGAGCATGAACCGAAAACGAGCAGCCAGATTTTTGAAAAAGATCGTGCGTAACTAAAATAAAAAGAGATGCTGTCATATGTCCGCAACATAATCGCTGCGTGCGCACCGTAGTCGAAATCCTGGAAGTCGCCGAGCCGGTGCCGTCGTCGTGCAAGCGTTCGCGGCGGGGCCGTTTCGGCAAACGGACGTAACCCACCTTTTTCGTCCTGTTGCCAAAAGTGGGTCAAGGGCGGGGGTTATAAGGCAAGGTTATTATGTAGGAATTTCAGGGCGGGAAATTGGAATTGGCTCCCCGGGCTGGATTCGAACCAGCGACCATTCGATTAACAGTCGAATGCTCTACCGCTGAGCTACCGAGGAATAGGCGAAACAATCGTTCGCGCCGGGCAGCGTATAACAAAGCCTCACAGCCTTGCAAAGCGGGAAATGGGCCGATCTGGCGCCGTGTCGGGCTGGCCTGTAAAATCCTCTGGCTGCAGCGATTCGGTCGCCTTCTCGATTGACCGATATTTGCGGTCCGCCGCCTCGGGGCTCATTCCGCAGCGGTTTGCGCCTGGAACTAAACGCTAAAATGACTCATTCGCCAATGAGGCTTCCCTGACGGATTCGCAAAGGTGATTTGATGACAGATTTCCAGCTTGATTCCATGAAGCCCGTGCCGTCGATCGTTCCGAGCGACGTACCTTCGATGAGCGACGACGAATGTCTCGTCCGGCTTGCGCGGGTCATCCAGGACGGCCATTCCGAGAAATTGGACGAGGTCGCGCGGTTGATCGGACGGCTCGCCGTTACGATCGAATAGAGCACCTTCCAACCGGACGGAAAACGCGGGTAAGGCGGCGCTATTGTAGTGGGCTCTTTTGAATTGCCTTAATTCGCCAGCGATGGCCGCGAATGTTACGAAGCGGCTTTGGGAAATGTCTGATATTGTGGATGTGTTGGAGGCTTGGGAGGCCGGTCAATGAAGAATGGCGAGCTCAAGAAGGTTAAGGCAAAATTCAACGAACTGAAACGATCGCAACAACATCGATTTCCTGATCGCGGGAACCTTAAGGTGCCAATCCAACGAGGAGTCTATATAATCTACGGACCGCGCGATGAGATTCTTCATGTTGGCGGGACGCCACGCGATAAGCACGGCATTTGCCAGCGATTATCTAATCACTTGTATGGCCAGTCCTCTTTTACGAACAAATCTGTATTTCTAAGACGACACGGGGGTCGCACGCTTAAGAAGCGCTACAACTACGTAAGAACACATTGCACATACCGATGCTTGCCTATCGGGGAGGATCGTCTGCGTGCTCTCATAGAGGCCTACACAATTGGATGCCTCTGCCCTGACCATATCGGTCTTCATCAACTAGCGCCTTAATCAAAAGAGCCCACCACCGGCATCATCGGCGTGTTGCGTTTTGCCGAGGCTTGCTCCAAAGATGGCGCGGGTTTTTTTGCTTTCAGCCCGACAGCCCGACTTTTGGGCCCATCACTTCAGGGTTTATCCATGTCCGGTTTTTCGATCGCGCGCCAGAAAATGGTCGATGGTCAGGTGCGCCCGAGCGACGTCACCGATCTCAGAATCATCGATGCGATGCTGGCCGTTCCGCGCGAATTGTTCGTCCCCGAAAATCAGCTTGCGCTGGCCTATCTCGACCTCGATCTCGACGTCGGCGGGGGTGGCGCGGCGAAACGCTTTCTGATCAAGCCCGCGGTAGCGGCGAAAATGCTGCAGGCCGCCGAGATCAAGGCGGGCGACCATGTTTTGGTGGTGGGCTGCGCGACGGGATATATCGCGGCGCTGGCCGCAAGTCTTGCGGCTCAGGTGACGGCGAGCGAAAGCGACCCGGCGTTGGCCGGGAAGGCGAAGGAGGCTTTCGTCCAGCTCCGCGTCGCAAATGTGACGGTCGTGTCGGCGGGCGCGGCCGCGGGCGTCCCGGATTTTGCGCCCTATGACGTGATTGTCCTCAATGGCGCGACCGAAATCACCCCCGACCAGCTTTATCAACAACTCAAGGAAGGCGGCCGGCTGGTAGGGGTCTTCGCGACCACGCGGCCGCAGCGGGCTCTGATCGTGACGCGCTCCCATGGCGATTTCGGGCAGCGGGCGCTTTTCGACGCAGCAGTTCCGGTTCTGCCTGGCCTTGAGCGGGTCCCCGCATTCGTTTTCTAGGCACGCGGCCCGCAAACTGTGATCTAGATCACAATTCCTGTTCTAAATCAAAAGTGTGGCCCGGACGCCCCACGTAAAGAGTTTCCACCGCATCTGGCTGGCGGGGGTTCCGTCCCGCTTGCGTGCGGAATATGGTGTTGGCGCATAGTGACTCGTGGGGCGCGGGTCGGAACCCGGTTCAAGCGGTTTCGAGCTGACGAACGGTATGATTGGAATGCGGGGAATGGCTGGGGTGAAGGTTGTTACGTGTGCCGCGGCCGCCGTCCTTCTGATGGCGCATATGGGCCCGACGTCTGCGCTGGCCGACACGATCGAGGCCGCGCTGGTGCGCGCCTATCAAAATAACCCACAGCTCAATGCGCAGCGCGCGGCCGTGCGTTCGACGGACGAAAACGTGCCGCAGGCGCTTTCCGGATACCGGCCCCGCATCGCGGTCACGGCCAGCGCCGGCAGTCAATATACCGACGTCAGAGAAAACGCGCTCGGATCCACCAACATCATCCACGGTGTCAACGCGCCGCGCAGCGTCGGCGCCACCATCACGCAGACGCTGTTCAACGGCCAGCAGACCGCCAACCGAACGCGGGCGGCGGAGAGCCAGGTGTCGGGCGCGCGTGAAGGCTTGCGGGTTCTCGAACAGACGGTCTTGCTCTCGGCGGCCACGATTTACATGGACTACCTGCGCGATTCCGCTATCGTCGAGGTTCAGCGCAGCAATACCCGCGTTCTCGAACAGACGCTGAAACAGACCCAGGATCGCTTCAATGTGGGTGAGGTGACGCGCACCGACGTCGCGCAGTCGGAAGCGCAACTCGCTGCCGGCAAAACACAGGAACTCACCGCCGAATCCAATCTGACGACGACGCGATCGAATTTCCGCCGGATCATCGGCAATGAACCCACGCAACTGGCTCCGGGCTCGCCGGTGGATCGCTTTTTGCCGAAAACCCTGTCGGGCGCCGTCGATCTCAGCTTGACGGAAAATCCGAACGTGACGGCGGCGATGTTCGGCATCGATGTCAGCTTTCTCCAGGTCAAGATCAGCGAAGGCGCGCTGTTGCCGACCCTCAATCTGCAGGCCTCGGTGCAACAATCCAACGAACAGACGTTGCCGATCTTCAGTTCCTTCGGCGCCTCGGCGATCGCGCAGCTTTCGGTCCCGGTGTATCAGGGCGGTGCGGAATATTCCTTGATCCGCCAGACGAAGGAAACGCTGGCGCAGCAGCGCCTCAATCTCGAACAAGTGCGCGACCAGTCCCGCGCCAACACGGTTACGGCGTGGGGGCAGTTAGTGGCCGGCAAGTCTCAGGTCGCTTCCGCACAAGCGCAGGTGACGGCTTCCGAGATCGCCCTTAACGGCACGCGTGAAGAAGCCAAGGCCGGGCAGCGAACGACACTCGACGTGCTCAACGCCCAGCAGGCGCTGGTCAACGCCCGCGTCGCGCTGGTTACCGCGCAGCACGATCGCGTGGTGGCGTCCTATTCCGTTTTGAACTCGGTCGGGCGGCTGTCGCCGCAGGTGCTCAATCTGCCGACCACGGTCTACGATCCGAGCGTGCATTATCAGCAGGTCCGCGACAGCTGGTCTGGGGTTCGCACGCCTGACGGCCGCTGATATACCCGCAAACCCACTCATTCTCCGGTCCATCTGACGCGGGGATGAGCACAGCCTTTGGCGGACGGTGCGGTAGCGCGTTGCTTGCAATCAAATATTACCATGACGTACCTTGTCTTTGAGGCAGCAGAGCGATTCGCCCGTAATCGGCGCCCAACGGCGTCCTTCTCGGTGCCCCTTGTGGGGCCGCGACGCTTCGGTGCCCTGAGCAGGGGCGGGGTCCCGCGCGATGTGTGAACGGTGCTTGATCTGGGGACAAGTCAGGCTGGCGCGATGAAAATCCCGGCCCGCACATCCGGAATCCTGTCATGCTTGGTGTAAAACGCATACGAAGGCGTTGATGATGTGGAGTCGGAGATGACGCAGCCTGCAAAGGTCCAAGAGCCCTCGATGGAGGAGATTTTGGCGTCGATCCGGCGTATTATTGCGGACGACGAAGCAAAGCCGGCGGCTGCCGAAAAGCCAGCTGCCCAAGCCGCCGCGGCGCCGGGTAAGCCTGCCGCGATGACCGACATCCCCCCGTCAACGATTCCTGCGGCGAAAGCGGCAGCTGCGAAAGCGGCAGCAAAGCCCGCGACACCGCCGCCGCCTGCGCCGCCACCTCCGCCTGCACCGGCGGCGTCCAACGACCAGGACGACATTGACGCATTGCTGGCGGGTCTGGATGAGGCGACCTCGGAGCCTGAGATCCGGCCATCCGCACCCGAACCAGAGGTGTTCGAGCTCACCGACGAGATGGCGGTGCCGGATGAGCCGCAGGCTCCGTTCAGCAAGATCGAACCGGAGGACGATCTCGTATTTGCGGAAAACGCCGCCAAAGCGGCGCTTCGGCGGCCTGCGTTTGAACCGCCGCCGTTGGTCGAAAGCCACGCGCCACCGTCTCAGCCGATATTGTCCCGCTCGACAGTGTCCGCGGTCGAATCGGCCTTCAACAGTCTTGCCCATACCGTGCTCAGCAATAACGCGCGAACGCTGGAAGACCTCGTCAAGGAAATGCTGCGTCCGATGCTGAAATCCTGGCTCGACGACAATTTGCCGGGGCTCGTTGAGCGGATCGTCAAGGCCGAGATCGAGCGGGTTTCGCGCGGTCGCTAGCCTTCGCCCGGTTGCCGGCCCTCAATCCCAGCCCCACATCGGCCTTAGCCTGCTTTTGACGCAACCTGTCGTGTTGACTTGGCGCGCGCGTGCGGGTTTCTAGGGCATGATCCGGAAAAAGCCTGCCCCGTACTGGATGCGGGGTGGAAACCGGTTTTCCTCGGGACAAACGCGAAGCGTTTGCCCGGAGATCATGCCTAAAACAAAGATAGCGAGAGTCCGATTCAACGGAGTTGAATCGGACTCTCGCGTTCCATGTCCATGATTGCTTCGTGATGATCGAGAAAAACTACCAGCCCGCCGATATCGAAAGCCGCATGTCCCGTATTTGGGAGGAGGCCGGCGCGTTCAAGGCCGGGCGCGAGGGGCGGCGCGATGCGAAGCCGTTCACCATCGTGATTCCGCCGCCGAACGTGACCGGCTCGCTGCATATGGGGCACGCGCTCAACAATACGCTGCAGGACGTTCTTTGTCGTTTCGAACGGATGCGCGGGCGCGACGTGTTGTGGCAGCCGGGCACCGATCACGCCGGCATCGCCACCCAGATGGTGGTCGAGCGGCAATTGATGGAGCGGCAAGAACCCGGTCGCCGCGACATGGGACGGCCTAAATTTCTCGAACGCGTCTGGCAGTGGAAGGCCGAGAGCGGCGGGGTGATCGTCAATCAGTTGAAGCGGCTCGGCGCCTCCTGTGACTGGTCGCGCGAACGCTTCACCATGGACGAGGGCCTGTCGCGCGCGGTCGCGAAAGTGTTCGTCGAACTCTATCGCGAAGGGCTGATCTACAAAGACAAGCGGCTCGTGAACTGGGACCCGAAGCTCTTGACGGCGATCTCCGATTTGGAGGTGCAGCAGATCGAAATCAAAGGCAGCCTTTGGTATTTGCGCTATCCGCTGGAAGGCAAGACCTTCAATCCCGACGATCCAACGACCTTCATCGTCGTTGCCACCACGCGCCCCGAAACGATGCTCGGCGACACCGCGGTCGCGGTGCATCCGGACGATGAGCGCTATGCGCATCTGGTCGGTAAATACGTGATCCTGCCGCTGGTCGGCCGAAGGATTCCGATCGTCGCCGACGACTATTCCGATCCGGAAAAAGGCTCGGGCGCGGTCAAGGTCACGCCGGCGCATGACTTCAACGATTTCGAGGTCGGTCGGCGGCATCATCTGCCACAGATCAGCGTGCTCGATCAGGAGGCCCGGCTGGCGCTTTCCGGCAACGAGGACTATTTGCGCGGGCTGCCGGAAGGCTCGGTGCAGCTTGCAGAGGAGTTGCATGGCCTCGACCGGCTTATTGCACGCAAGCAAATCGTGGCGCGGTTGGAAGATTTCGGTTTCCTCGAAAAGATCGAGCCGAACACGCATATGGTGCCGCATGGCGATCGTTCCGGTGTCGTCATCGAGCCGTATTTGACCGACCAATGGTACGTCGATGCGAAGACGCTCGCGCAGCCCGCAATCGCCGCGGTCCGCAGCGGCGCGACGACCTTCGTGCCGAAGAACTGGGAAAAGACGTATTTCGAGTGGATGGAGAACATCCAGCCGTGGTGTATCTCGCGCCAGCTCTGGTGGGGTCATCAAATTCCCGCGTGGTACGGGCCGGACGGCAAGGTATTCGTCGCCGAAACCGAAGAGGAAGCTGTCGCCAACGCGCTCGGCTATTACGCCGAGCGGGAAGTCATCACGCCGGAGCAGGGGCGGCAGATGGCGCTCGACCCGAACAAGCGCGCCGGCTTCATCACCCGCGACGAAGACGTGCTCGACACCTGGTTCTCCTCCGCGCTCTGGCCGTTCTCGACGCTCGGCTGGCCGGACGACGACAAAGACGTAAAGCGCTATTATCCGACCGACGTTCTCGTCACCGGCTTCGACATCATCTTCTTCTGGGTCGCGCGCATGATGATGATGGGCCTGCATTTCATGAAGCAGGCGCCGTTCCCGACCGTGTACATCCACGCCCTCGTTCGCGACGAGAAGGGCGCGAAGATGTCCAAATCGAAGGGCAACGTCATCGACCCCTTGCATCTGATCGACGATTACGGCGCCGACGCGCTGCGCTTCACGCTCGCGGCGATGGCGGCCCAAGGCCGCGACATCAAACTCGCGCCCCAGCGTGTCGAAGGATACAGAAACTTCGCGACCAAGCTCTGGAACGCGTGCCGTTTCGCGGAGATGAATGCGTGCGCGTTGCCTCAAGGTTTCGATCCGACGAAAGCGAAGGAGACGCTGAATCGCTGGATCGCGCATGAGACGGCGCGTGCGGCGAGTGAGGTGACCGAGGCGATCGAAGCCTATCGCTTCAACGATGCCGCGGGCGCGATCTACCGCTTCGTCTGGAACGTGTTTTGCGACTGGTATCTCGAACTTGCGAAGCCCGTACTGACGGGCGAGGACGGCGTGCCTAAGTCCGAGACGCGTGCCATGGTGGCGTGGGCGCGCGACGAAATCCTTAAACTGTTGCACCCGTTCATGCCCTTCATCACCGAAGAGCTTTGGGTGGTGACGGCTCCCGAACGCGACACGCTGCTGGCGCTCGCGCCTTGGCCCAAGCTCGAAGGCCTCACGGATTCCGCCGCCGAGGCCGAAATCGGCTGGGTGGTCGATCTCGTCACCGCAATACGCTCTGTGCGGGCGGAAATGAACATTGCGCCGGCGACGTTGATGCCGCTGATCATGGTTCGTTGCGGTCAGGACGCGCGTGCCCGCGTGGAACGCTGGAGCGATGTTATAAAACGGCTAGCGCGGTTAGGCGACATTGGTTTCGATAATCTGGCGCCAGCCGGCGCGATCCAGCTTCTGGTGCGTGACGAAGTGGCAGCACTCCCGCTGAAAGGTGTGATTGACCTTTCTGCGGAGAAGGCGCGGCTCACCAAGGAAATCTCTAAAGCAGAGGCCGACATCAAGCGCGTCGACGCCAAACTCGCCAACGAGAAATTCGTCGCCAACGCGCCGGAAGAAATCGTCGAGGAAGAGAAAGAAAAGCGCGAGGCCGCGGTGGCGAGGATGGAAAAGAACGAAGCGGCGCTACTCTGGCTAGAGAACGCGATGTAGCGTCTTTCGTCATTCCGCGCGCGGCGGCATTTTGCGGGCACGGGCACTGTTCGGCACGCGGTTACCGACGCTGCTGGACGAATTGACGGACACACTGGTAGCGTGATATATATCATTGGTATCTACCGCAATTTCGAGGAGGCGGATCATGAGCGCGACCGCCAAAGTATTCATGCACGGCCGCAGCCAAGCCGTGCGCTTGCCCAAGGAGTTTCGCTTCGAGGGCAGCGAGGTCCGGGTCAGCAAGGTTGGCGACAAGGTGATCCTTGAGCCGATGGAAAAGCCGCCCATCGACCTCGACAAATTTTGGGCTGAGCTCGATTCCCTTGGGGCGAAGGACTTCCTACCGGACGGCATCCCCGACGATCCGCCGATCGAACCAGATCCGCGCGCCTTCTTCGACGAATGATCTGCCTCGACACCAACATCGTTATCGGAATCGTGAACGGACGCAGTTCATCGCTTCGACATCGCCTCGGGGAACACATGCGCGCGGGCACCCCGGTCGGGCTACCGGTCGTCGCATTGTTCGAGATGCGCTACGGATTCGCCAAGAGCGATCGGCGTGAACATAACGAACGCTTGCTCGAACGATTTATTGGCCTCGGTGTCGATGTCTTTCCATTCGATGCCGAAGACGCCGCGCACGCGGGCGATATTCGTGCGTATCTGGAGACCAAGGGGACGCCGATCGGCCCCTATGACTGTCTAATCGCCGCGCAGGCCCGCCGTCGGGGTGTCACCCTGGTGACGGCGAACCTCCGCGAGTTCGCACGCGTGCCGGGGCTGATGGTGACGGATTGGACGGCGTGATGGATGCGACGGTGGCGGCACCGGAGAACGACGGCGCGGCGGAGGGGCCGTGCGCGTTGCCGGAGGGGTAGGCGTGGTACCGCCCAAGCGTCTTTCGAGCTTCATCGGCCGAGGTCGTGGGCCAACAAGGCGCTCGCGAATTACCGCTTAGACCAATTTCTTGAACTGGATCAATCTGATTTGCCCTGTCCAGTCTGGTTTGAAAAAATTTTCCTGTTTCTAAATCACCCAAATCAAATCTATATCTTCGCCATCCCGCCTCACAAAAGGGGCGTTTCGCGATCGTCACGAACGTAGAGAGCGGGATGCGGTGGACGCGACTGGCGCTTCTGACGAGGGCGCTCGTCGCGGACGGAGAAGTCGTGTGGTCCTGACGCCCCGACGCTGGCGTCAAGTTGGCGGAATGCAATTTCCGCTGATGACAGTGGCAAAAAAGCCCGGTCACTGGGGAGAGCGCGAAGGAAACCGTTAAAACCATTGCGTGTGGGAATGCCGGGTGAACCTGGCTGAACCCGTGGTGACGACGCTCGTGTGCTTGTTTCATTTCGCACGCGAGGCTGCGGGTGCGGCGAGCACCCGGCATTCCCCACGCCCTTTATTTCTCGGGGCAAAGATACGAGCACAACTCGGGCGCGAACGTGCCGCGGGAATGCGAAGGTGTGTCCAACCATCGTCGACCGGCTTGACCGGGCGATCCAGTATTCCAGAGACCGCGGCGATCACTCGAGAGGTCGCAACAATGAGGCCTGGTGTTTAGTTCGTCAAAACCGCTTGCTGAGGAATTTCGAACCTTTCAACCCATATCGCCACGGCAGTTCGACCGCCTTGGTGATGCCGATCCGCGGGCCTGCGAGGATGTCGGGCTCGCTCGTGCGCGCGTGGAGTGCGATCGGCGGCGTGTCGAGCGCCAGTCCGTTGTGCTTGCCCGTGATCGCGAGCGCTTCCGTCAGCTTGCCCGGGCCCGAGCACAGCGATCGGTCGTCGTGCATTCCTCGCCGTCGTCGCATCGCCGGAATGCCGTGGGTCGGTTCAAGCGCGCGGATCAGCACCGCGCTGGCGGAGCCTTCTTTTTCGCAGACGAAATTGACGCACCAATGAATGCCGTAGGAGCGATAGACGTAAGTAAAACCCGGCGGGCCGAACATCACTTGGTTGCGCGGCGTCGGGCCGCGGAACGAATGCGCGGCCGGATCGGTGTGATGATAGGCCTCGACTTCGACGATGATGCCGCCGACGCCGTTGACGAGCAGCGTCGCGCCAATCAGGTCGGGCGCGACTTCGTGCACGCTGCGGGCGAAGAAGGCGCGCTTGAGCGGCCGGCCGAGCTTTGGTCGGGTAGGGCTCGGCACGATTTGCGCGGAGAAAACGTGACTTTGGGCCATTCAACGAAAGGTGTGCAAAGAGCGGGTGCCGACGGCAAATGCGTAGCCGGAGCCAATATGCTAAAGTTTCGGGGCGAACAAGGCGAGCGGTTGCGATTTCCCGGCAAGCGGCTTAGCTAAGATATTACTTCAACGAGCGGACAATATGGTCGTCATCGTCGATACCGTTTCAGCCACGCCGCTGCGACCGCGTCACCCTGAAAAAGTGAACCGGCCGGATGCGCTCTCGCCGCCGAAGCCGGACTGGATTCGCGTGCGCGCGCCGAACACGCGCGGCTATGCCGATACCCGCAAAATCGTCAAGGAAAACGGCCTCGTCACGGTATGCGAGGAGGCGGGCTGCCCGAACATCGGCGAGTGTTGGGACAAGAAGCACGCCACCTTCATGATCATGGGCGACACCTGCACCCGGGCTTGCGCCTTCTGCAACGTCAAGACCGGCATGCCTGGAGCGCTCGACACGCTGGAGCCGGAACACGTGGCCGAAGCCACCTTCAAACTTGGACTCGCCCACATCGTGATCACTTCCGTCGATCGTGATGATCTCGCCGATGGTGGGGCAGAGCATTTCGCACAAACCATCCGCGCGATCCGCGCGCGTTGCCCGACCACGACGATCGAAATCCTGACGCCGGATTTCCTGCGCAAGGACGGCGCGCTTGAAGTCGTGGCGGCGGCGAAGCCGGATGTCTTCAACCACAATCTCGAAACGGTGCCGTCGCGTTATCTCAATGTGCGCCCCGGCGCCCGCTATTTCCACTCGGTCCGGCTGCTGCAGCGGGTGAAAGAAATCGATCCGACTATCTTTACCAAATCCGGCATCATGGTCGGGCTCGGCGAGGAGCGTCACGAAGTGTTGCAGGTGATGGACGATCTGCGCTCGGCGGATGTCGATTTTCTGACCATCGGGCAATATCTGCAACCGACCCGCAAGCATCACGCCGTGATGCGCTACGTGCCGCCGGATGAATTTTCGGGCTATGAGACGGTCGCCTATACCAAGGGCTTCCTGATGGTGTCGGCAAGCCCTTTGACCCGCTCGTCGCATCACGCCGGCGAGGATTTCGAAAGACTACGGGCCGCGCGCGCCGCGCGATCCGGCTAAGCGAACGCGATGCCGAGATTTTCCAGCAAGCGCCGGGTCCACCACAGCGCGCTGCAGATGTTCGAACTCGTTGCCGACGTCGAGCGCTATCCCGAGTTCGTGCCGCTGTGTCATTCGCTAAAGGTCCGCCAGCGCGCGCCAAAGCCCGACGGCACCGAAATCGTGGTCGCGGACATGACGGTGTCGTTCAAGCTTGTGCGCGAAACCTTCACCAGCCGGGTGACGCTCGACCGTCCCAACTTGAAAATTCTCGTCGAATATCTGAAAGGCCCGTTCAGCAATCTCGAGAACCGCTGGTCGTTCGAGCCGAAGTCGGACGAGACTTGCGATGTCGGATTTTTCATTTCGTATGAATTCAAAAGCCGGATGCTCGCAATGCTGATGGGCACGATGTTCGACACGGCGTTTGCGCGCTTTGCGGCGGCGTTCGAAAAGCGCGCGGATGCGGTTTATGGAAAAGCGCAAGCGGTGGAGCAGAGCCAATGAAGGCGCGCGCTACCTGCCTCGCCTACACCCGCGGCGGCCGCCGGCGCTTGACCGCGTTGCGCCGCGGCGAGCGCGCCACGCGCGGATACAGGCGGGCGGCGGCTTCGCGGCGCGGCTTGACCGCCGCTTGCGGTCCGCGAGCCAATTCCATCAGCATCCGCAGCGCCTCGACGACCGAGCGCTGGCGCACTGCGCCGCGGCCGATCGCACCGAAGCGGCACTCCCGGTGGATGATTCGGCCGTCGCGCGCGGCGACGGCGAAATGGACGAGACCGACCGGCTTGCCCGGCGTGGCGCCGCCCGGACCGGCGATCCCCGTAACGGAAACGGCAAGATCGACACCGGCCTTCTCCAGCGCGCCGATCGCCATCGCGGTCGCGGTCTCCTTACTGACCGCACCGAATGTCGCAAGCGTCGTCGCCTTGACGCCCAGCATCGTGCGTTTGGCGTCGTTGGAATAGGTGACAAAACCGCGATCGATGACGTCGGACGAGCCGGGAATATCGGTCAACGCGCCGGCGACCAGGCCGCCGGTGCAGGACTCCGCGGTGGCGATCGTCAGCTTGCGCATCCGGCAGAGATCGAGCAGCGAGCGGGAGAGGGCACGGGCGTCGCTGCCGCTCATGTCAATCGCTCCAGCCTTTGTCGTCCCAGCCTTTATCGTCCCAAGGCAAGCGGATGGTGGCGCTCGCGAGCGCGGCGATGCCTTCCTCGCGGCCGGTGAAACCGAGCCGTTCGCTGGTGGTCGCCTTCACGGCCACGCGCGAGAGGCTCAACCCGGTGATCTCGGCGATGCGCGCGCGCATGGCGTCGCGATGCGGGCCGATTTTCGGACGCTCGCAAATCAAGGTCACATCGAGATGCGCGATGCGGCCGCCGCGCGCGGTGACCCGCTCAAGCGCGTATTTGAGGAACTGATCCGACGCCGCGCCCTTCCACCTGGGGTCGCTCGGCGGAAAATGCGAGCCGATGTCGCCATCCGCCAGCGCGCCGAGGATGGCATCGACCAGCGCGTGAAGGCCGACGTCGCCGTCGGAATGCGCCAGAAAGCCTTTGGTGTGCGGCACGCGGACGCCGCAGATCATCACGTGATCGCCCTCACCAAAGGCGTGCACGTCGTAGCCGCTGCCGGTCCTGACATCGCCAAGCGCGGCGCCGAGACGGGCTTCTTCGCGGACAAAATCTTCCGGGGTCGTCAGTTTCATGTTCGCAGGATCGCCTTCAAAGGTCGTCACCGTCAATCCCGCCCATTCGGCGAGCGCCGCGTCGTCGGTGAAATCGCCGCGTCCCTCGCGCACGGCGCGGCGATGGGCATCGAGAATCACGTCGAACCGAAATGCCTGTGGCGTTTGCGCGATCCGCAAGCGCGCCCGTTCCGGCGTCGCTTCGACATGCCCGGTCTCGCCGATCAGCTTGATCGTATCGGTCACCGGTATCACAGGCACCGCGGCACCGGTGCGGCTCGCGGCCTCGATCGCGCGCGCGATCAGCGCCGCCGAGACGAAGGGTCGCGCGGCGTCGTGGATCAGCACCACGTCGGGTTTTTGGCGGGCGAGGGCTTCAAGGCCGGCATGCACGGAGGCTTGCCGCGTCGCGCCGCCTTTCGCAGGCGGCTCATAACGCAATTCGCGCACGGCATCGTTGAAGACGGCCGTGTCATCCGGATTCAAAACCGGTTGCACGGCGGTAATTTGAGGATGACGGCAGAACGGTTCCATTGCCCGGAAAATCACCGTCTGCCCGCCGATCGAGCGGTATTGTTTCGGCCCCCCCGAGCCGGCACGGAGTCCGCGCCCGGCTGCGACGAGGATGGCTGCGGTTCGCTCAGATTTCGACATTGGACTTAAATTACGGGCGAAAAAGGTTGATGATGGGAGAGCGCATGTGATTGGTGCACTGCCCATATCACGCTCAGCCATGAAAACAGAGCATTTCGCCGATTGTTGTGGGAAAAGCGGATTTTGCTGCAGCGCACTTGCAAGACCGTCAGAACTGTCTAAAGTGTAGGCATAAGGCTTGACTGCACAAGATTTGTGCTCAAAATGGGATCGGCAGCCGCGATGAGGCGCCTGCCAGAAAAACGAGAAGTTCGTGACCGGCTCGGAATGCTCACGTCTTAAGCCGTTGAAAATAGGCGACATTGCGATCGCCAACCCGGTCTTTCTAGCGCCGATGTCGGGCGTCACCGATGCGCCGTTTCGACGCCTGACCGCAACGCTTGGCGCGGGACTCGTCGTTTCCGAGATGACCGCCAGCGAGGACCTCGCCAACGGTCGCCCGATGTCGCGGCTGCGCTGTGAAGCAACCGGAATAGGCCCGCATGTGGTTCAACTGGCGGGCTGCGAGGTTCGCTGGATGGCGGAAGGCGCGCGGATCGCCGAAGCCGCCGGTGCCGAAATCATCGATATCAACATGGGCTGTCCGGCGCGCCATGTGACGGGCGGTCAGTCCGGTTCGGCCTTGATGCGCGACCTTGACCACGCGTTGAGGCTGATTGAGGCGACGATTTCGGCCGTGAAGGTGCCGGTGACATTGAAGATGCGGCTCGGCTGGGACGATCGCTCCCTCAACGCGCCGGAATTGGCGCGCTGCGCCGAGACCGCAGGCGTGCAGCTGATTTCAGTTCACGGCCGCACGCGTTGTCAGTTCTACAAGGGAGAAGCCGATTGGGGTGCGGTGCGCGCCGTGCGTGACGCCATTCGCATTCCGCTCGTCGTCAATGGCGATATCACCTCGTTCGAGAAAGCGATGTTGGCGCTTGAAATGTCGGGCGCCGACGCCGTCATGATCGGCCGCGGTGCGCAAGGCCAGCCATGGTTGCCCGGTCAGATCGGCCGCCGCATCGAAACGGGGGTCGAGGAAGCCGCCCCCTCGCTGGCCGAGCAGCTCGGGCACATCCGCGGTCTCTATGATGAAGTTTGCAGCCATTATGGATTGCGCGTCGGCCTTCGCCACGCGCGCAAGCATCTGGGCTGGGCGCTGGAAATCGCAGCCCGCTGCAGCCGGGCGCCGGCCGTGACGCTCAAAGCCTGGCGCGAGCGGATTCTGACGGCGGACGATCCACATCGCGTGCATCGATCGCTTGAAGATGCATTCGACGATTTCGCTTGGAGCGCTGCCGCATGAATTTAGCCGCAGAACAACGCAAGGCCATGCCGTCCGATGCCGAGGTCATTCTCAACGCCTTGCCGAACCCGGTCCTGCTGATTGCGCCCGACGGCCGGATCGTCGATACGAATATGGCCGCGGAATCGTTTTTCGAGATATCCACGCAATTTCTGCAACGTCAGTCGCTCAAGGAACTCGTGCCGTTCGGCAGTCCCTTGCTGGCGCTGATCGATCAGGTACGCTCGAGCGGCTCGCCGGTCAACGAGTACAAGGTCGATCTCAGTACGCCTCGAATGGGCGGCGATCGCCAGGTCGACCTCCATGTCGCGCCGGTCGCCGAGCGGCCAGGCCATATCGTCGTGATGCTGCAGGAGCGCTCCATCGCCGACAAGATGGATCGGCAATTGACGCATCGAAGTGCTGCACGTTCGGTGATCGCGCTGGCCGCGATGCTGGCGCATGAAATCAAGAACCCGCTGTCTGGCATTCGCGGCGCGGCGCAGTTGCTCGAGCAGGCCGCCTCCTCGGAAGATCGCATGCTGACGCGGTTGATCTGCAATGAGGCGGACCGCATCGTCACCCTGGTCGACCGTATGGAGGTGTTTGGTGACGACCGGCCGGTGGCGCGCGGTCCAGTCAACATTCATTCGGTGCTCGATCACGTCAAGCGGCTCGCGCAATCGGGCTTTGCGCGCAACGTCCGTTTCGTCGAAGAATACGACCCGTCGCTGCCGCCGGTGCTTGCCAATCAGGACCAGCTGATTCAGGTGTTTTTGAACTTGGTCAAGAACGCGGCCGAGGCGATCGTCGATCTCGGCACCGACGCGGAAATTCAGCTCACCACCGCGTTCCGCCCGGGGGTTCGGCTTTCGGTGCCGGGGAAAAAGTCGCGGGTGTCGTTGCCGCTGGAATTTTGCGTCAAGGATAACGGGCCCGGCGTGCCGGAGGACCTGCTTCCGAACCTGTTCGATCCATTCGTCACGACCAAACCGACCGGCAGCGGCCTGGGTCTTGCATTGGTTGCGAAAATCGTCGGCGATCATGGGGGTATCATCGAATGCGATTCGCAGCCGCGGAAAACCATCTTCCGGGTGCTGTTGCCGATGTTCAACACCGCCAAGCATTTCGATCAAAGCCATCGCGACGCCGTTTCGGGGACGCCGTCGCTTGCCTCGCAGGAAAAAAGATGATGAGGGATAACAATGCCCGCAGGTAGCATACTTGTTGCCGACGATGACACGGCGATCCGCACCGTTCTAAACCAGGCGCTCTCGCGCGCCGGATATGAGGTGCGGTTGACGGGGAACGCCGCGACACTTTGGCGTTGGGTCAGCCAGGGCGAGGGCGACCTCGTCATTACCGACGTGGTCATGCCTGACGAGAATGCGTTCGATCTGTTGCCGCGGATCAAGAAGATGCGGCCAAATCTCCCGGTCATCGTGATGAGCGCGCAGAACACGTTCATGACGGCGATCCGCGCATCCGAACGCGGCGCCTATGAGTATCTGCCGAAACCGTTCGATTTGAAGGAATTGATCGCGATTGTCGGCCGCGCTCTGGCCGAGCCGAAGGAGCGGGTGGCGAGCCAAGCCGATGAAGGCGAATTCGACTCGATACCGTTGGTGGGCCGCTCGCCGGCGATGCAGGAAATCTACCGGGTGCTGGCGCGCCTGATGCAGACCGACCTCACGGTGATGATCACGGGCGAGTCCGGCACCGGAAAGGAACTCGTTGCGCGCGCGCTTCACGATTACGGCAAGCGGCGCAACGGGCCCTTCGTCGCCGTCAACATGGCGGCCATCCCGCGCGATCTCATCGAATCCGAGTTGTTCGGCCATGAACGCGGAGCCTTCACGGGTGCCAATACCCGCGCTTCGGGCCGCTTTGAGCAGGCGGAGGGCGGGACGCTGTTTCTTGACGAAATCGGCGATATGCCGATGGAGGCGCAAACCCGTCTGTTGCGAGTGCTGCAACAGGGTGAATATACGACCGTCGGGGGCCGCACGCCGATCAAGACCGATGTGCGCATCGTCGCCGCAAGCAACAAGGATTTGCGCATCCTGATTCAGCAGGGCCTGTTCCGAGAGGATCTGTTCTTCCGCTTGAACGTGGTGCCGCTGCGGCTCCCGCCGCTGCGCGAGCGCATCGAGGATTTGCCCGATCTGATCCGGCATTTTTTCGCACTTGCCGAGAAGGATGGGTTGCCTCCGAAGAAGCTCGACGCGCTGGCGCTCGAACGCATGAAGCAGCATCGATGGCCGGGCAATGTGCGCGAGCTTGAAAATCTCGCGCGCCGGCTTGCGGCACTATACCCGCAGGACGTGATCACGGGCTCGGTCATCGACGGAGAGTTAGCCCCTCCGGCCGTGGCGTCGGGTGGAAGCGCTCACCACGGGGTCGATAATCTCGGCGGCGCGGTCGAGGCCTATTTGTCGTCGCATTTTTCCGGCTTTCCGAACGGCGTGCCGCCGCCCGGGCTCTATCACCGCATACTCAAGGAAATCGAAGTACCCCTGCTCACGGCGGCTTTGGCGGCGACGCGGGGCAACCAGATTCGCGCGGCCGACCTTTTGGGCCTCAACCGCAACACGTTGCGGAAGAAAATTCGCGACCTGGACATTCAAGTTTACCGGAGTGGAAGTTAACCAGCCTGCGGGTTCGAAACGCGGTTGGTTGGCGATGAGCGAAAGGTTGCGCATTTTTCAGGCAAAACGCGCCGCTGATTTGTCGCAATTTGGCAACAATGTGATATGAATGCATCAGTCCGTTACCGGGTCACTCCGACGGGCGGGACGGGGCCTCAGCATCACCTTGCCGAAATGACCAGCGCAGATACCTCGGTCGCATCGTTCGATCCGTCGCTTGCCGAACCCAAGGGATGGTCCCTGCGGAGGCTGCTGGTGCCGTTTGCGGTCGGCCTGGCCCTACTGTCGGCCTTTCTCACCTTCGTGGTTCTCACGGGCCTAAGCTCGATCGAACCGACTCGCGAGGTTGTCACTTCTTTCCTGCTGATTAACGGTGCGACCATCCTGCTTTTGGTCGGCATCACCGTCCGGGAAGTCTGGCAGGTGGTGCAGGCCCGGCGCCGCGGTCGGGCGGCGGCGCGGCTGCACGTGCAGATCGTCGGCCTGTTTTCCGTGATCGCCGTATTGCCGGCCGTGCTGGTGGCGATCGTCGCCAATGTAACCATCGACCGCGGCCTCGACCGGGTGTTTTCGGGCCCGATTCGCGAGGTGATTCAGAACTCGCTCATCGTTGCGAACGCCTATCTGCATGAGCACGCGCAGCTCATCCGCGGCGATATTCTCGGAATGGCCAATGATATCGCGCATACCCGGCCGTTGTTCGACCAGGATCGCGGAACGTTTCGCGAGCTCCTGACGACAAGTGCTGCCTCGCGCAATTTGCCGGGAGCGATGCTGATCGACAAGGACCGGAACGTTCTGGAGACGGCGCAAACCGGGATTCAGCAGACCTTTACGACGCCGGCGCCGGATTTCCTCAGCAATGTCGATGAAACCGAGCCGCAGATTGCGGTGTTCATCGAAGCCAACTACGTCGCGGCCGTGATCCGCTTGCGTGCGTATAACGACACGTTCCTTTACGTGGCGCGTCTGCTCGATCCGCGCGTGGTCGCGCAATTGCGGCAAACCCAGGCCAGTGTCGCCGAATATGCGCAAATCGAATCGCGCCGGCTCGGCATTCAGGTGGCATTCGCGTTGATGTTCGCCGTGATTGCGCTGACGATCCTGATGGCCTCCGTGTTGATCGGGCTCAACTTCGCCAACTGGCTCGTCACCCCGCTGCGCCGGCTGATGAGCGCGGCCAACATCGTCTCGACCGGCGACCTTCATGTGCAGCTGCCCGTTCATCCTTCCGAGGGCGATCTCGCCCAACTCGGCGAGACCTTCAACAAGATGACGCAAGAGTTGCGTACCCAGCGCGACGAGCTGGTCAACGCCAGCGATCTCATCGACAGTCGGCGCCGCTTCATCGAGGCAGTCCTTTCCTCCGCGAGCGCCGGCATTATTGGCGTCGATGCCTCCGGCAGTGTCGGAATCCTCAATCGCTCGGCCGAAAAACTGATTGGCCATGCGGAATCGGAGACGCTGGGCCACCCGCTCTCGGACGTGCTGCCTGAACTCGATGACATGATGAAAACCGCGCGTGAGGGCATGCAGCGGCTGGTGCAGGGCCAGATCACGATCAGCCGCGACGGCCGCGAGCGCAATCTTTCGGTGCGCGTGAGCGCCGAGCAAACCAGCCAGTCGCGCGACAGTTACATCATCACCCTCGACGACATTACCGAATTGGTCTCGGCGCAGCGGACCTCGGCATGGGCCGACGTGGCGCGCCGGATCGCGCACGAAATCAAAAACCCGCTGACGCCGATCCAGCTTTCGGCCGAACGTATTCGCCGCAAATTTGGCCGGGTCATCACCGAGGACAGAGCCGTATTCGAGCAGTGCACGGACACGATTGTGCGGCAGGTTGACGACATCAGGCGGATGGTCGACGAATTCTCGCGCTTCGCGCGGATGCCAAAACCCGTGATCGAGGGCGAGGACGTTGCCGATACCGTGCGGCAGGCGGTGTTCCTGATGCGGGTCGGCCATCCCGACATTCATATCGAAGCCGAGATCAAGGACGAGCCGATGCGGGCGCAGTTCGACCGGCGACTGATTTCGCAGGCGTTGACCAATATCATCAAGAACGCGACGGAAGCCATCGAAGCGGTCCCAATGGAAGAACTGGGCAAGGGTCGTATTGATGTCATCGCCGCACGCGACAACGACGACATCGTGATCGACGTCATTGACAACGGTATCGGCCTGCCGAAGGTGAGCCGGGCGCGTCTGCTCGAGCCCTACGTTACTACGCGTGAAAAGGGCACCGGGCTGGGATTGGCCATCGTCGGCCGCGTCTTGGAAGATCACGGTGGTCGGATCGAACTCAATGATGCCGAAGATATTCGGCCGGGCGCACGGGGCGCCTGGGTGCGGTTGCGGTTTGCCGCATCCGGCCATGCGCCGAAAAGCGAAACGGCAAAAGAAAATGGGCCGGGTCTAGAGGCAAAGGAACCGGCATCCGAAACCACCGAGCCGTCAGATGTGACGAACAATGAAACAAAAATCGAAGCTGCAACGGGCAACTGACAACACAGGCGTTACCCATGGCAAATGACATTCTGATTGTCGACGATGAGGCTGATATTCGCGAGCTTGTCGCCGGCATTCTCGAGGACGAGGGTTTCACCACCCGGACCGCGCGCGATAGCGATTCGGCGCTGGCGGAGATCGCCACCCGCCGCCCGAACCTGGTGTTTCTCGACATCTGGCTGCAGGGCAGCAAGCTCGACGGGTTGCAGTTGCTGGAGCAAATCAAGCGGGACCACGCCGACGTGCCGGTCGTGATGATTTCCGGGCACGGCAATATCGAAACCGCGGTCGCGGCGATCAAACGCGGCGCGTATGACTTTATCGAAAAGCCGTTCAAATCCGACCGACTGATTCTGGTGGCGACACGGGCGCTGGAGACCTCGCGGCTCAAACGCGAAGTGAAGGAACTCAAGCAACTGGCGCCGGCGGCGAGCGTCCTGACCGGGCGTTCCGCCTGCATGAATCAATTGCGCCAGACCATCGAGCGGGCCGCCAAGGCCAATAGCCGAATCCTGATCGTCGGTCCCTCCGGCTCGGGCAAGGAATTGGCGGCACGCACGCTGCATAGCGCCTCAAGCCGCGCCGACGGACCTTTCGTCGCCATCAACGCCGCGGCGATCACGCCGGAGCGCATGGAAGTCGAGCTATTCGGCGTCGAAGCCAATGGCGAGCATCAACGCAAGGCGGGCGCGCTGGAAGAAGCCCATGGCGGCATGCTTTTCATCGACGAAGTCGGCGATATGCCGCGCGAAACCCAGAACAAGATCCTGCGCGTGCTGGTCGATCAGACCTTTCAGCGTTCGGGGGGGACGACCAAAGTCAGCGTCGATGTGCGCATCGTCTCCTCCACCGCACGCAATCTCGAAGAGGAGATCACCGAAGGGCGTTTCCGCGAGGATCTCTACCATCGGCTGTCGGTGGTGCCGATCCGCGTGCCGCCGCTGTCCGAACGCCGGGAGGATATTCCCGAACTGATCGATTATTTCATGGGCCAAATATCGGCCGCCACGGGGCTGCCGAAGCGGCAAATCGGCCAGGATGCGATGGCGGTGTTGCAGTCACACGTTTGGCCGGGAAATGTTCGGCAGCTTCGTAACAATGTCGAACGCGTCATGATTTTGGCGGGTGGCGGCCCGGAGGTCATCATCACGGCCGACATGCTTCCGCAGGATGTGGGATCCATGGTGCCGGCGATGCCGACCAGCACCAATGGCGAGCACATCATGGGCTTGCCGCTTCGGGAGGCGCGGGAAGTGTTCGAGCGCGATTACCTGATCGCCCAAATTAGCCGCTTCTCCGGCAACATCTCCCGCACGGCGGAATTTGTCGGCATGGAGCGCTCGGCGCTGCATCGCAAGCTCAAGGCCCTTGGTGTCGGCTGAGCGGCGTTTCGCGCATCGGCCTGAGTTTCATGGGATTTTTCCGCATTTTTACGGAGAATGCCCCTGGCTTCGGGACCGATGACGCGTCAACTGGCTTGCCTAAAAACCCTGCCTGTTCTCTAATCGTCCCCGTCGGCATCCCGGAGGGGGATCTCAGAGGAGGCCGGCGACCGGGGACGCTCGATTCTCGTTAAGAGAGCCTGCATCCGGTTCAATAAAAAGAAGCCAACAAGACTGCGGGATAAAAACAATGGCGGCAGACCGCGCACAAAACCTACAGGACACCTTCCTCAATCACGTTCGAAAAACCAAGACGCCGCTGACGATCTTCCTGGTCAATGGGGTGAAATTGCAGGGAATTGTCACCTGGTTCGACAATTTCTGCTTGCTGCTTCGGCGCGATGGACATTCGCAGCTTGTTTACAAGCACGCGATCTCGACCATCATGCCGGGCGCTCCGATCCAGTTGTTCGAAGGCGGTGAGGATACTTCGGCTTGAGAGTGATCTGATTGGAAACCCGTCACCTCGAAGGCGGGGCCGACCGTCCGCGGTCGGCACGGGGCACTGAAACCGGGCGGGTGATTGTCATCGGCCCCTATTTGCGTATGCGCCGCGGCGATGCCGAGGCGCAGTCGGATCATCATGCCCTCCGTGATTCCGAGGCGCGGCTCGAAGAAGCCGTGGGCTTGGCGCGTGCCATCGACCTGACGGTCGCGGACGCTCTGATCGCGCCGGTCGGCCAGATCAGGCCCGCAACCTATCTCGGCAAAGGCAAGGTCGAAGAGATCGTCGGGCTCATCGCCGGCCACGGGATCGAGCTGGTGGTGATGGATTGTGCCTTGTCGCCGATCCAGCAGCGCAATCTCGAGAAAGCCTGGAACACGAAAGTTCTCGACCGCACCGGGCTGATTCTGGAAATCTTCGGCCGTCGTGCCAAGACCAAGGAAGGCGCACTGCAGGTCGAACTTGCGCATTTGAACTATCAGCGCAGCCGCCTGGTGCGGTCATGGACCCATCTTGAGCGGCAACGCGGCGGCTTCGGCTTCATGGGCGGCCCGGGCGAAACCCAGATCGAGGCCGATCGCCGGTTGATCGGGGAACGCATCACGCGGCTTGAGAACGAGCTCAAAAAGGTCCAGGCGACGCGGCGGTTGCATCGCGCCGGTCGCCAGCGGGTGCCGTATCGCGTGGCGGCGCTGGTCGGTTACACCAACGCCGGCAAGTCGACCTTGTTCAACCGCCTGACGCGTGCCGACGTGCAAGCCGCCGACATGCTGTTCGCAACGCTCGATCCGACCTTGCGCGCGCTCAGCCTGCCGCATGGCGGCAAGGCGATGTTGTCGGACACCGTCGGCTTCATCTCCAACCTGCCGACGCAACTGGTCGCCGCGTTTCGCGCGACGTTGGAGGAGGTGCTGGAAGCCGATGTCATTCTCCACGTTCGCGATATCTCGCATGAAGACGCCGATGCGCAACAACACGACGTCGACAACGTGCTGCGTCAGCTCGGCATCGACCCGGATGCGGGGCAGCGCATTCTCGAAGTCTGGAACAAGATCGATCGCTTCGATCCGGAGCAGCGTGAAAATCTAGGAAATATCGCCGCCCGCCGCCCGCGCGAGCGCCCTTGCTTCTTGGTCTCGGCCGAGACGGGAGAGGGCGTCGACGCGCTGCTCGCCGCGATCGAACAACGGCTCGCCGCGACGCGCACGACGCTCGATCTTTCGATCGACGCCTCCGACGGTGCAGGGATCAGCTGGCTGCATCGCAACGCCGAGGTGCTCAACAAAGAGCTTCACGAAGGACGCTTCGCGATGACCGTGCGCGTCGACGAGACCAAGCGCGACATCGTGGTCCATCGTTTCGATGCCGTGCCGCACGGGGCTTAATCGTCGCGCGTGGAGGCGTTATTCCTTCGCCTTCGCCTCATTCCACAGCGCTTCCATTTCATCGAGCGATGCCTCTTCGAGCGACCGTCCTTGTGCCGCGAGCCTCCGCTCGATGTAGCCGAAGCGGCGCTCGAATTTCGCGTTGGTGGCGCGCAATGCCAGTTCCGGATCGGTGCCGATATGCCGCGCCAGATTGACCAGCGCGAACAGCAGATCGCCCGTTTCTTCCGTCAGTTCATCGATGTTATCGCGATCGAGCGCGGCTTCGATCTCGTCGGCCTCTTCGCGAATCTTGTGCAGCACCGCGCGGGGATCGTTCCAGTCGAACCCGACGCGTGAAGCCTTGCGCTGCAATTCCATCGCCCGCGTCAGCGCCGGTTGCCCCGCTTTAACACCGGAGAGCAACGAGGGACGCGAATTTTCGTCCCTTGGCCGCCGGGCTGCGCGCTCGGCTTTCTCCTCCGCCTTGATGCGATCCCACGCGCCCTTCACATCCGACGGCGTCAATCTGCCATCCTTGTCGGTGAAGACGTGCGGATGCCGCCGGATCATCTTGGCGGTGATGGCCTCGACCACATCACCGAACGAAAACGCGTTTTGCTCTTCCGCCATGCGGGCGTGAAACACCACCTGCAGCAAGAGATCGCCGAGTTCGTCGCGCAAATCGTCAAGGTCGCCACGCGCGATGGCGTCGGTGACTTCATAGGCTTCCTCGATGGTGTAAGGGGCAATGGTCGAAAAATTCTGCTCGAGGTCCCACGGGCAGCCGCTGCCGGGCGTTCGCAGCCTCGTCATGATTTCGAGCAGTCGTGAAATGTCGCGGGAAGGGGTCATCGTGCACCAAAGCCTGATTGCGATCAGGCTTTATGGAGCAACAAGTCCGTTCGGCCCAGTAAAACGAGCGTAACTTGTTCCTCTTTCCACCGATTGGCCTGAGGATCGATGGGTGCTAAGGGCAGCCGCATGACCGATCAACTGCAAACCGGGACCGCCCTGGTGCTGTTCTCCGGCGGACAGGATTCCGCGACCTGCCTCGCATGGGCGCTGCGGCGCTTTGCGCGCGTCGAAATGCTCGGTTTCAACTATGGCCAGCGTCACGCCATCGAACTCGATTGCCGCGGCCGGCTGCTCGACGGCATCAAGTCGTTGCGCCCGGATTGGGCGGCGAGGCTGGGCGAAAACCATACCCTAGAGATACCAACGCTCGCCGCCATCTCCGACACCGCGCTGACGCGCAACATGGCGATCGCGATGGGCGAGAATGGCCTGCCGAATACGTTTGTACCCGGCCGCAACCTGGTGTTCTTGACCTTTGCGGCGGCGTTAGCCTACCGGCGGGGCATCGCTCACATCGTCGGCGGGATGTGCGAGACCGACTATTCGGGTTACCCGGATTGCCGCGACGAGACCATCAAGGCATTGGAGGTCGCGCTCAATCTCGGCATGGACAAGAGGTTCGAGTTGCATACGCCGCTGATGTGGCTGGACAAGGCCGCGACGTGGCGGCTTGCGCATGAATTGGGCGGGGCAGGGCTGGTCGAGCTGATCTGCGAACATTCTCACACCTGCTATCTCGGTGAACGCGGCGCACGTCATGCGTGGGGCTATGGCTGCGGCGAGTGCCCGGCTTGCGCGTTACGCGCCAGGGGGTGGCGGGAATATACGGCCGACGCGAAGCGGTAACGCGGATCAGCTTTGTACAAAAGAAAACGCCAGAGCCCGATACATCGGACCCTGGCGCGTTAATAACCGTCTTGGTTCGAATTATTTGCGCTTGACGATATCGACGTAATCGCGACGCGCGACGCCGGTATAAAGCTGGCGCGGGCGGCCGATCTTCTGGTGCGGATCCTCGATCATCTCGCTCCACTGGCTGATCCAGCCAACGGTGCGCGCGACCGCAAACAGCACGGTGAACATCGAGGTCGGGAAGCCCATCGCCTTGAGCGTGATGCCGGAATAGAAGTCCACATTCGGATAGAGCTTGCGATCGATGAAGTATTGATCGTTGAGCGCGATCTTTTCCAATTCCAGCGCGACCTTCAGCAGCGGATCGTTACCGTGACCGGTTTCCCCCAGCACCGCGTGACACATCTTCTGCATGATTTTGGCGCGCGGATCGTAGTTCTTGTAGACGCGATGACCGAATCCCATCAGGCGGACTTCGCTGTTTTTGTCTTTCACCTTCTTGATGAAATCGGGAATTTTGTCGACCGTGCCGATGTCGGCGAGCATCGCGAGCGCGGCTTCGTTGGCGCCGCCATGGGCCGGTCCCCACAGGCAAGCGATGCCGGCAGCAATACAGGCAAATGGATTGGCGCCGGAGGAGCCCGCGATACGAACCGTCGAGGTCGAAGCGTTCTGCTCGTGGTCGGCGTGCAGAATGAAAATCTTGTCGAGCGCGTCGGCTAGGACCGGATTGATCTTGTAGTCCTCGCAAGGCACCGCGAAACACATGTTGAGGAAGTTCGCGGCGAAGCTCAGCGAGTTCTTCGGATAGATGAAGGGCTGGCCAATGGTGTATTTGAAGGCCATCGCGGCCAAAGTGGGAATCTTGGCGACCATGCGCATCGACGCAATCATGCGCTGTCGCGGGTCGTTGATGTCGGTGGAGTCGTGATAGAATGCGGCCAGTGCGCCGACGGCCGCCACCATGATCGCCATCGGATGGGCGTCGCGGCGGAAGCCCTGGAAGAACCGCGCCATCTGTTCGTGAACCATGGTGTGATGGATCACGCGGTTGTCGAAATCCTCCTTCTGGGCCTTGGTCGGAAGTTCGCCGTAAAGCAGAAGGTAGCAGGTTTCGAGGAAGTCGCCCTTTTCGGCCAGCTGCTCGATCGGATACCCGCGGTATTCCAGGATGCCGGCATCGCCGTCGATATAGGTGATCTTGGATTGGCAGCTCGCGGTGGAGGTGAACCCGGGGTCATAGGTAAACATCCCGGACTGGCCGTAGAGCTTGGCGATGTCGATCACATCGGGCCCGACGGTGCCGCTCAAAATCGGGAAATCGTAGGTCTTGTTACCGACCGTCAGCGTTGCGGTTTTGGTGTTGGATGTTGCATCCATCGTGAAGTCCCCGACGAAATCGTTGCGAAAGGAGGCGGCCCACGGGCGCCACGAACATAGATGGCGTGGGAAGCCGGATATTCTAGAAGCACCTCTTAAAATGGGTATCTTATTGCCGTGTGCCCCGCAAGACGGCGGCGCCAAGGCCGGCATGCAAGCCTAAGACGGCGCCTGATCGCCGAGCCGAGCCAGGCATTCCTGCCGTCCCAGCACGGCCAGGACGTCGAAAATCCCGGGCGAGGTGGTGCGGCCGGTGAGCGCGACGCGGAGCGGCTGGGCCACCGCGCCGAGTTTGAGGTTATTTTGATCGGCAAAGGCGCGCATGGCCGCTTCGGTGGTTTCCGAGGTCCACGGCGTCACCGCCTCAAGTGCGAGGCGAAGCCTACCGATGAGTTCGCGGTTTTCCGGCGTCAGCAGGCTTGCCGCTCTCGGCTCGATCTCAAGGGGCCTGTCGGCGAAGATAAAGTAGGAACCGTCGATCAGCTCGATCAGCGTCTTGGCGCGTTCCTTCAGGCTCGGCATCGCCTGCAGCAATTGCGCGCGTGTGGTGTCGTTGAGCTTGGCCTTGAGGTCGGGACCGCCGGGCACATGGTCCAGAACGCCCTCGAACATGGTCACGAGAGATTGATCGTCGGAATGGCGGATATAATGCCCGTTGAGGCTTTCCAGCTTCGCGAAATCGAAGCGCGCCGCCGAGCGGCCGATCGCGGGCAGATCGAACGCGGCGATCATTTCTTCGGTCGAAAAAATCTCCTGGTCGCCGTGGCTCCATCCGAGCCGGACCAAATAGTTTCGCAGCGCTTCCGGCAGATAGCCCATGGCGCGATAGGCATCGACGCCGAGCGCGCCGTGACGTTTTGAGAGCTTCGAGCCGTCGGGCCCATGGATGAGCGGAATGTGCGACATATTGGGAACGTCCCACCCAAGCGCGTCGTAGATTTGTTTCTGGCGTGCGGCGTTGATCAGATGATCGTCGCCGCGAATGATGTGGGTGACGCCCATGTCGTGATCGTCGACCACCACCGCGAGCATGTAGGTCGGATTGCCATCGCCGCGTAAAAGGACGAGATCGTCCAGATTCTCGTTCTGCCAGACCACGCGGCCTTGAACCTGGTCCTCGATCACGGTCTCGCCGGTCTGGGGCGCCTTGAGCCGGATCGTCGGCTTCATGCCGGGCGGGGCATGCGAAGGATCGCGGTCGCGCCATATCCCGTCGTAAAGTCGGGTTCGGCCCTCGGCGCGGGCCTTTTCCCGCATCGTCGTGAGTTCCTCCGGCGTGGCGTAGCAGCGATAGGCCTTACCGCTAGCGAGCAAGGATTCGGCTACTTCACGGTGGCGCTGCGCGCGGCTGAACTGGTAGATGACGTCGCCGTCCCAGTCGAGCCCAAGCCATTTCAGGCCGTCGAGGATCGCGGCGATCGCGGCGTCGGTCGATCGCTCTCGATCGGTATCCTCGATACGCAACAGCATCTTGCCGCCGCGGCCGCGCGCGTAAAGCCAGTTGAACAGGGCCGTGCGAGCGCCTCCGATGTGGAGAAAGCCGGTCGGTGAGGGCGCAAAGCGCGTGACGATTTGATCGGTCATTGATGGCGAGACTGGCAAAAGCGGGGTACGCCCTGAAGGCACGGCGGTGTATAGCAGGAACGGTGCATAACTAAAGCCTTCCTTGGGGCGGCCGGATTTGGCAGATAGAGCATGATCCGGAAAAGTGGGATGCGGTTTTCCGAAAAGATCATGCTCAAATGAAAGCTGTGATCACGATGCGATTCAACTCAATCGCGTCGTGATCTACTCCACTGAATCCGAACAGGAAGTAAGAATGACGTTAGAACCGGTGGCGGCAGAGACAGGCCGCGATTTTATTCGCGACATCGTCCAGGCCGATCTCGACGCCAAGAAGTACGACCAGGTGGTGACGCGCTTTCCGCCGGAGCCGAACGGCTACCTGCATATCGGGCATGCCAAGTCGATCGCGCTCAATTTCGGCATCGCGCAGGAGTTCGTGGGGCGTTGTCACCTGCGCTTCGACGACACCAATCCCACCAAGGAAGAGCAGGAATATATCGATTCCATTCAGGCCGACGTGCGATGGCTCGGCTACGACTGGGGAACCAACCTTTTTTACGCGTCTGATTATTTCGAGCGGCTCTACGGCTGGGCCGAAGAGCTGATCCGCGCCGGCCTCGCTTATGTCGACGACCAGTCGCAGGAGGAAATCCGCATTAGCCGCGGAACCCTGACCGAACCCGGCAAGAACAGTCCGTTTCGCGACCGCTCGCTGGAGGAAAATCTCGATCTGTTTCGCCGCATGAAGGCTGGCGAGTTTCAAAACGGCGCCCGCGTCCTGCGTGCTAAGATCGATATGTCGTCGGGCAACATCAACCTGCGCGATCCGGTGCTCTATCGCATCCTGCATGCGACGCACCCGCGCACCGGCGACGCATGGTCGATCTATCCGAGTTACGATTACGCCCACGGCCAATCGGACGCGATCGAGGGAATTACCCATTCGATCTGTACGCTCGAATTCGAGGATCACCGGCCACTCTACGAATGGCTGCTCGACAAGCTGCCGGTGCCGTCGAAACCGCGACAATACGAGTTCGCGCGGCTCAACCTTACTTATACGTTGCTCTCGAAACGGGTCCTGACCGAACTCGTGCGCGGCGGCCATGTCGGTGGCTGGGACGATCCGCGGATGCCGACGATCGCCGGCCTAAAGCGGCGCGGCGTGCCGCCGGCGGCGATCCGTGAATTCGTCAAACGCATCGGCGTGGCGAAAGCCAACAGCGTTGTCGACGTCGGGATGCTCGAGTTTTGCATCCGCGAGATTCTCAACAAGACGGCGCCTCGCCGCATGGCGGTGCTGCGGCCGCTTAAAGTGGTGATCGAAAACTACCCGGAAGGGCAGGTCGAGGAGATCGAGGCCGTCAACCATCCGGACGATCCCGCCGCCGGTACGCGCCGCATCGCGTTCGGCTGCGAGCTTTACATCGAGCGCGACGACTTCATGGAGAATCCGCCGAAGAAATTTTTCAGGCTTTCACCCGGCACCGAAGTTCGGCTGCGTTACGCCTATTTCATCAAATGCCGCGAGGCCATCAAGAATGCGGCCGGCGAGATCGTCGAGCTGCGTTGCACCTACGATCCCGCGACGCGCGGCGGCAACGCGCCGGACGGCCGCAAGGTCAAGGCGACGATGCATTGGCTACCGGCGGCAGGGTCGAGACAGGCGGAAATTCGCGTTTACAATCCGCTGTTCGCAAAGTCGGTTCCCGACGCCGGCAATTTCGTTGCCGATCTCAATCCGGATTCGCTTGAGCTTCTTAAGGACGCAAGAATCGAGCCCGCGATCGCCGACGCAAATTCGGACGACGTCATGCAGTTCGAGCGGCAGGGCTATTTCGTGCGCGACGCCGATTCAACGACGGAGCGTCCCGTATTCAACCGGACGATCGGTTTGCGAGATACGTTCGCGAAGGAGGTCGGCGGCAAGAGCTGACAAGTCCCGCATCGGCAGATTCGCCTTAGGTCTTGGATCGGTGTCGAACTTTGCCTTCGGTCCTGCTTCTGCAAGGACTTCGCTCGGAGATTGTCGCGCAAGCCGGTCTCGGGCCTTTTCGTCGATCAGCGTTTGGATCAGCGCCAACCGTCGTGGCTCGTCGGTCGCCTCCGCCAGCAATTTGCGATAGCGGTCGTAATCAAATCCAGCGGCTGACTTGTTCATGGTCCGCACCCCACAGCTCAACGGATCAAACGATAAGTGTTTCGCAACGGCTGTCGGCCCGCAAGATTTCGCTGCAATCGGTAGGCGCTAAACGGTGGATAACCCGGGAAGCGGCGAGACCGCGCGATAGGTTTGCGAAAAGGCGTCGGCAGTTTTCGCGTGGTTTCTGCATCTGTTCCGCTTTTCCCGTGGCGACACCCTACGGTAGCATCGTGGTTAGTGTGGGCGTGCGAGGGGCCTTAAGTGGTAGAGCGGGGCAGGGCTCCAGGCCGGGCGCAAGGGGTTGCGGGGACCTGGCCGCCGCGGGGCGCGGCGCAGGCTGGTGGCTTCGCGCCGTCAGGTTTCGACATATGGTCGTCGCTCGTCGAGCGCCTGCGAGAGTGGGTCCGCGCCGAGGCGGGTGCCGGCCGGCTGTTACCGTGGGTGCCGGTCGCGTTCGGCACGGGCATCACTTTCTATTTCGCCGCGGATCATGAGCCGGTCGCGTCGGTTACCGCCGTCACCGCGGCGGCGTTATGCGTCGCGGCGTTTTTGTTGCGGCGGCAGAAGATATTTCCAGTCGCGGTGATGATCGCGGCGATGGCCGCGGGCTTTGCCACCGCGACGTGGAAGACGGTGCTGATCGGCCACGAGGTATTGGCGAGATCGATGTATTCGGTGTCGCTATCGGGCTTTGTCGAGGCCCGTGACATCCGCGAGCGCACCGATCGCTTCGTGTTGCGTATCACGCGAATGGAGAGCCCGCGCTCGCAAGCCAAATTGGAGCGGGTTCGTCTGTCGGTCCGGAAGGGCACGGCGCCGGCGGTCGGCAGCTTCGTCGAGTTGAAAGCCCGGTTACAGCCCCCGCTCGCGCCGTTGCGGCCCGGCAGCTACGATTTCGGCCGCGACATGTTTTTTCAAGGCATCGGCGCCTCCGGTTTTGTCACCGGCGCGATCAAGACGCTGGAGCCGCCGGTCCAAGGCGGGTTGTCACTGCGCTACGCGGCGTTCATGCAAGACTTGCGAGACGCGATCGACGCGCGCATCCGAACCGTGCTCGATGGCGACAAGCGCGCGATCGCGACCGCGCTGTTGACCGGCCGCCGCGACGCCATCACCACGCCGGTCAACGATGCGATGTTCATTTCCGGACTGGGGCATGTGCTCTCGATTTCCGGATATCACATGGCGGTGGTCGCCGGTGTGGTGTTCTTCACGGTTCGCGCGTTGCTGGCGCTGATCCCCGCGCTCACCTCAGGCTTTCCGATCAAAAAATGGTCGGCCGCGGCGGCGCTGGCTGCGGCGGCGTTCTATCTTTTGCTGTCGGGCGCCGAGGTCGCGACCCAACGCTCTTTCTTCATGACGGCGGTGGTGCTGATTGCCGTTTTGGTCGACCGCCGCGCCGTGACGTTCCGCACGCTGGCGGTGGCGGCGATGATCGTGCTTGTGCTCGCGCCGGAGGCACTGGTGCATCCGAGTTTCCAAATGTCGTTCGCGGCAACCCTCGGATTGGTGGCGTTGGTGCAGATCGGCATGCCGCGCTTGTTCGCCGCGCCCGATAACTCGGTGACGGCCAAAATGGCGCTGTGGGGCGGACGGGAGATCGTCACGCTGACGCTCGCCTCGCTCGTGGCGGGCTTTGCGACGACGCCCTATGCCGCCTTTCACTTCCATCGCGTCACGCCCTATGGCGTGCTTGCCAATCTCGCGGCGATGCCCGTGGTCTCGGCGCTGGTGATGCCGGCAGGGTTGCTCGGCCTGCTGGCGATGCCGTTCGGCCTCGACGGCGTATTCTGGTGGCTGATGGGGGTCGGCATCGACTGGATGATCTTCGTGACGGAATGGGTGGCGGCCCTTCCCGGCGCGATCGGTCGCATGGCGGCATTTGGAATCGGTCCCTTGATCCTGTCGAGCGCCGGAATCGTCCTGCTCGGGCTGTTGCGCACGCCGCTGCGCTGGTCGGGTGCGATCGTGCTGGCTCTTTCGGTCGTTTGGGCGCTCGCGGTGCCGCAGCCCGACATCCTGATTTCGGGCGACGGCCACAATGTCGGCGTCCGCGGCAAGGATGGGCGCCTGCACGTGATGCACAGCGCCAAGGATGCCTTCCTGTTGAAAGAATGGCTCGCCGCCGACGCCGATGTTCGTTCGCCTGTAGATTCCTCGCTCGATGAGGGCGTGTCCTGCGATCAAGCCGGCTGTGTCGCGCCGATGGTCAACGGCGCGCTCGTTGCGCTCGCGCGACGTCCCGAGGCGCTGGGCGATGATTGCGAGCAGGCGGCACTTGTGGTGACGGCGAAGCCAGCGCCCTCGGCGTGTCAGGCTTCGGTAATATCAGGCGAACGGTTGCGGCGGCAGGGCGCGATGGCCCTTCGGCGAAGCCGTGATGGATTTGTAATCGAAGCGGTCAAGCCAAAGGGCGTCGATCGGCCATGGTCGCCGGCGGTTGCAGGCGATGGCGAGGCGGCCGATACAACGTTGACGTCGCGCTCCACGGCCGCCCCACGAGCGGTGGACGCGACGCCCTCGGAAGCCGACCTGCAGGCGGAGGAGTGATGCCGCGGAAGGGGATCAATACTTCCGATAAAGCCCGATCAGCTTGCCCTGAATCTTGACCCGGTTCGGCGGCAGAATGCGAACTTCGTAAGACGTGTTGGCGGGTTCCAGCGCGATCGAGGCGCCGCGGCGGCGGAAGCGCTTTAGCGTGGCTTCCTCGTCGTCGATCAAGGCCACCACGATATCGCCGGTGTCGGCGGTCTCGTTGCGTTGGATCAGCGCCAGATCGCCATCCAAAATCCCGGCATCCACCATGGAATCGCCGCGCACCTCGAGCGCGTAATGTTCGCCGGCGCCAAGCATGTCCGGCGGCACGCTGACGGTGTGGCTACGGGTCTGCAGCGCCTCGATCGGCGTGCCGGCGGCGATGCGGCCCATCACCGGCACCGCGACCGCGCGGCTGCCGTCATCTTCGGAACCGCCGCCGGAGCTGCGAACCCTGCCGAGCGTGCCTTCGATGACGCTCGGCGTGAAGCCGCGGCGGCCATTGCCGTTCCCGGTCGAAAGCTCAGGCAACTTGATGACTTCGATGGCGCGGGCGCGATTGGGGAGGCGGCGAATGAAGCCGCGCTCTTCCAATGCGGTGATGAGGCGATGAATGCCGGACTTCGAGCGTAGATCCAGCGCGTCCTTCATCTCGTCGAAGGAGGGCGGAACGCCAGATTCCTTCAGGCGTTCGCTGATGAATCGGAGGAGTTCATATTGTTTGCGCGTGAGCATCTCGACCAATCCTCAATTTCGATCTCAACTTCGATGGGTGCCGTTCGAGTCCGCGATCGCTGAGCCAGGAACTTGAGCGAGCGGCGCGGGAAGCACCGGAGACTCCAATTTGTAGCGTCAGAATCGAAAACAAATCATGAACGAACACTATATGTTCCATATGTGTTCCGCAACCCCTTAATTTCCCGTCAACGAAACGCGAAGTTATGGAAGCGTGCGGCTCGGGTCAGGCAGGAAACCGCAGGATATCGCAAGCCGATCCGGCCGTGGCGGCGGGCGCGAACGGTGCGCGGATCACAAGCGCCTGCGAGGCGGCGAGATTTCCGAGCAGCGAGCTATCCTGGTGGTTCACCGGCGTGGCGATCAACGTGCCGTCGGCGCGCCTCTCAAGGCGGGCGCGCAGATAGTCCTCGCGCTGGTCGTTGGCGACGACATCGCGGCCGAGCAGCGCCGTCTCCCGCGTGTGGTGAATCGACGTTCGCCCGGAAAGCATGCGAATCAGCGGCACCAGAAACAGGAACGCGCAGACGTAGGACGAGACCGGATTGCCGGGCAGGCCGATTGTCCGCATGCCGCCCAATCGCCCGTGCATCATCGGCTTGCCGGGCCGCATGGCGATCCGCCAGAACGCCATCGTGACGCCTTCGGCCTCCAGCGATTGCTTGACGAGGTCGTGGTCGCCGACCGAGGCGCCGCCGGTGGTGATGAGAATGTCGGCGCCGAAGTCGCGAGCGCGGCGGATACCTTCCCTGGTGGCCTCAAGCGTATCGGCGGCGATGCCGAGATCGATAGGGTCGGCGCCTTCGGCGCGGGCGAGGGCCCGCAGCGCGTAGCCGTTGGAATAGACGATCTGTCCGGGTCCGGGGGTCGAGCCCGGCATCACCAACTCGTCGCCGGTGGCGAGCAGTGCAACCTTGGGCCGGCGGTGTACGGCCAAATCGGGATAATTCATGCTGGCGGCAAGCGAGAGATCGCGGTCGGTGAGACGTGTCCCGCGCGTCAGCAGGACGTCGCCCTGGCGAAAATCGACACCGGCGGGGCGGATATGCCGTCCCGGGACCGCGGCTTCCGTGATGGTGATACCACCACTTTCAATGACAGTATCTTCCTGGATGACGATGGCGTCGGCGCCTTCCGGGATGACGCCGCCGGTAAAAATCCGGACCGCTTGGCCTTCGCCGATCGCTCCTTCGAACGGGCTGCCGGCTGCGACCTCGCCGATCACCTTGAATCTTGCCGCCACACGAGAGGCATCGGCGGCGCGCACCGCATAGCCGTCCATCGCCGACATCGGCTGCGGCGGTTGGGTACGCAACGCGGCGACGTCGCGTGCGAGCACGCGGTGGTGGGCCGCATCGAGCGCGGCCATTTCCTCAGGCAGCGGCTCGGCGCCCGCGAGAACGGCCGATAAAGCCTCGGCAACCGGCATCAGCGCCATGGCAAAACTCCTTGAATTTTAAATCCCAAGTGCGGCAAGCGCCTGCGCCACGTCGCCGGGCGATGTCACGTGAACGGCAATGAGTCCACGCGCCCGCGCGCCTTCGATATTTTCGGCGAGATCGTCGAAAAATACGATACGCGGCGCGGGAACGCCGATCGCTTTCACCACGTGATCATAGGCCGCGGCGTCTGGTTTACGAAGCTTGATGTTTGAGGACAGAAAGATTTCGCGGAAATGGCCGAGCACGTCGGCATAGACGACCGAGAAATGGTCGGCGTGGGCGCCGTTGGTGTTGGAAAACGCGTAAAGCGGCACGCGCTTTTTGGCGCGCGCGAGATGACCGGCGATGCCGGGCATTTCACCGGAGAAGATCGCGTTCCATCCTTCCAGGAATTGGGTGTCCGAAAGCTCGATGCCGAGCGAGATACGCAAGCGAGCAAAGAATTCGGCGTCGTCGATCTCGCCCCGCTCGTGACGCAGATAGGCGTCGTCGCGGTTAAATCGCGCCAACAGTTGCGCTACCTCGCAGCCGGCGTGACCGGCCCAGCACGAAAGCGTCTTGTTGAAATCGATGTCGAGCACCACACGCCCGAGATCGAACAGAAGCGCGTCGGCGGCGCCGGGTGAGAGGAGGGGTCGGGTCATCATTGATATTTGAGAGGTTGGAGGCCGGGCCTCAATACCGATACGGCTCGATGTCGAGCAGCGGGAAGGCGCTGAAGACGCTTGGCGGGTTGGTGGGCATCGCCGCGTGCAGATAGGATTTGTCGAGTTCGGCGAAATTGGTGACGCCGAGTAGCCCGAGACAGCGGATCACTTCATCTTCGAGCAATTCGAGCATCCGCATGATGCCGGCTTCGCCGGCCGCCGCAAGCGCCCAGCATTGCACGCGGCCGAGGCCGACGAGGTCGGCGCCCATCGCAATCGCCTTGACGATGTCGGTGCCGCGGCAGAACGAGCCGTCGATCATGATTCCAGCGCGACCGGCGACGGCGGCGGCGATTTCGGGCAATACGTGCATGGCGCCGCGGCCGTGGTCGAGCTGGCGTCCGCCGTGATTGGACACGTAAATCCATTCGACTCCATGGTCGAGTGCGATCGTCGCGTCCTCGGCCGTGGCGATGCCCTTGAGGATCAGCGGAGTTTTGTATTTGTCCTTGATCAGTTTGACGGTGCGCCACTCAAGTCCCATTTGGAAGTCGCTGCCGCTGACGCGCAAGCGGCTGGCGCGGACAAAACGCTTGGCGAGGTCGCGTTCACGCCGGCTGTAATGCGCGGTATCGACCGTCAAGCAGAACGCGGTGTAGCCGTTGGCGATCGCCCGGCTGACATGGTCTTCGACGAAGGCGTCGTCGCCGCGCACATAAAGCTGATAGATGCGTAAAGCGTCCGGCGCGGCGGCCGCGACATTCTCCAGACCGGGCTGCGACACCGAGCTCAACATATGAGCGGCGCCGAAGCTGCCCGCACCACGCGCGACGCTGGCGGCGCCGCCGGGATCGAAGCTTTCGAGTGCGCCGACTGGCGCAAGCAGGACGGGCAGGCGCAATTTTCGGCCGAATACTTCCACCGATGGGTCGACCGCGGCGACGTTGCGCAGCACGCGCGGCCGGAACGCAATCTCGTCAAGCGCCATACGGTTGCGACGCAACGTGGTCTCGCTCTCCGAGCCGCCGACAATGTAGTCCCAGGCGTTCTGGTTGAGGTTGGTTCGTGCTTTGCGGACCAACTCATGCAGATTCTGGAATTCTTCGGTACTCACCCCGAGCTGAGTGGCCACCGCCGGCCGGATGCGGGTCGCGTCGTTCATGATGTCCTCCCGGGATATGGGGCCCGTTTCTCTCTTCCCGCGTATCGCGTTCAGAGCTTTCGCGCCATCCCGAAAATTGCCATGGCTGATATCGGCCGAATGGGAGCCAAGACTCAAGGAAAGGCGCGGGAGGAATAGCGCCTTTGATCGTCGCGCTGGTCGCTCACATACGGCGCGGCCGGGAGGCCGCCTTGCCGCGTTTGAAGCTTAGGCCACGGCGACGGAGCGCTTGGTGTGCGAGAAGAACCTCCGCTTGATTTCGGCGGCCGGCTTCGGCGGGCTGAACAGGTAACCTTGCATCTCGGCACAGCCAAGCGCGCGAAGCAGTTCCCGTTGCGTTTTCGTCTCGACGCCCTCCACGGTCGTCGTCATGCGCCGCGCCGCGGCGATGTTCACGATCGCCTGCACGATGCAGGACGACCCACCGGGCTCATCGAGATCGTTGACGAAGCTGCGATCGATCTTGATTTTATCGAACGGAAAACGTTGCAAATAGCTCAGTGAAGAATAGCCGGTGCCGAAATCGTCAAGTGCGATTCTCACCCCGAGAGCCCGTAACTGATGCAGCATGGCGAGCGCGGATTCGTCGTCGCGAATGAGAACCGCTTCCGTGATCTCCAGCTCCAGCCTGTCGGCCGCAAGGCCGGTCGCCGCGAGCGCGCCGGCGACCTTGAGAGCCAGCGTATGTCGCTTGAACTGAATCGGAGAAACGTTGACCGCGATCTTGATGTGCTCAGGCCAGGTCGCCGCTTCGGCACAGGCGGTGGTCAGCACCCATTCGCCAAGCTGATTGATGAGCCCGGTTTCTTCGGCGACCGGAATGAACTCGGCCGGCGAAATCATGCCGCGCTCCGGATGCCGCCAGCGCAGCAGGGCCTCGCAGCCGGTCACCTCGTTGCTTTGCAGGTGCACGATCGGCTGATAGTAAACCTCGAAGTCGCCCTCGACGATGGCTTTGCGCAGATCCATTTCCAACGAACGGCGCGCCTTGACGCGCAAATCCATTCCGGCCTCGAAGAAGCGGTAGGTTCGGCGTCCGTCAGACTTTGCGCCGTACATCGCCAAATCGGCATTTTGCAATAGTTGGTCGAGGTCAGTACCGTCGTCGGGGGCTACCGCGATGCCGATGCTGGCGTCGGTCGTCACCTGGTGACCGAGACATTTGTAAGGCTCTCGGATGGTCTGGTAGATTCGCGCCACGAGATCGGTAATGTCAGCCGAATGTTCGATGTTCGTTTGAACGACCGCGAACTCGTCGCCCCCCAACCGGGCGACGAAATCGGTATCCCGCACGCAGACGCGCAGTCGGGCCGCCACGGATTTCAAGAGTTCATCGCCGACCGGGTGCCCAAGGGAATCGTTGACGCTCTTGAATTCGTCGATATCGATGTAGAGCACGGCGAGCTGTTTGCCCGCGCCGATGCCAGCCAATTCCCGCTTCAACTGCTCGTGAAACAGAGCGCGGTTCGGCAGATCGGTAAGTGCGTCGAAATGCGCGAGATGCTCGATTTGCTCCTCGGTACGGCGGCGTTCGGTGATGTCTTCGTGCGTCGCCACCCACCCGCCATCCGCCAACGGCTCGTTGACGATCTGAATCGAACGCCCGTCGGGGGTTTCGATCACCACGGTTTTTCGCAAGCCGACATCGCGGATGATGCGAGCATAGTGTTGGTCGGCGTCGCCCGCGAGCGATCCGGTGGCTTTGCGATGTTCAATCACTTCGCGGAAGGGACATCCCGGCTTGAGAACCTCCGCCGAGAGGCCGTACATCTCAATATAGCGTTGGTTGCAGACCACAAGCCGCTGCGCCGAATCGAACAACACCAGGCCTTGATTCATGTTGTTGACGGCGGTGTCCAGGCGCTGCTTTTCCAGCCTTAGCCGTCGCTGCGACGCCCGGTGTTGTTGCGACAGACTGCGAACCAGAAGCAACAGCATAGCGGCGATGATGAGCACGGCGAAGCCGCCCACGCAGATCAAGAACCGTGTTTGCTGCCGCCAATCTGCAAGTGCGGCCGATACCGTCGTGCTCGCGACGAACGTAATCGGAAAATTGCTCAAGTTGCGGGCCGATGCCACGCGATCTTGGCCGTCGATCGGGCTGGTCAGGCGGACTGTCCCGTGGTCCGACTTCGCGATGACTTCCTGATAGATCGGACTGGCGCTGATGTTCGAGCCGATCATCGCGTCAATGTGCGGATAACGCGCGAGCAGCGTTCCGTTACGATGATACATCGAGATCGCGGCGCCCTCTCCAAGGGCCACCGACGCGAAGTATTTTTCGAATTTTTCCGGCGTGACTACCCGGTTGATGACGCCGAGAAACTCACCGCGTGGCCCCGTTATCTTGTGGGAGATGATAGTTTCCCTGACGCCGGACAAGCGGCCGTGCACCAACTCGATCAAGGCCGGCGTCGTCGCAGTTCCCGATTTGAATGCCTTGAAGAAGCTGCGGTCGGCGATTTTGACATCCGGAACCGGCCAGACATCCGATGAATTGATCAGTGCTCCTTCTGAATCGAACACATTGGCATTTGCAGCGTCGAAACGGCCGCCGACCTTGGCTCTCAATATCTCGTGCATTTCCAAGGTCGCCATTTCACTCCTGAAACGGTCAGGCGAGTTGGGTCCGCCCTTCTCGATTTCGGCGACAACGTCTTTTTGAATGGCTGTTAGATCTTCGAATTTCTCATCGAAGTGGCGGACCAGCAACAGCACGGTATTTTCTAGTTCGCGTTCGCTGCTATTGAGCGCGCGCTCGCGGAAATCGAAGACCACGGCCGCTGTGCCGATGGTGGTCGCCGCAATCAGGAACATGCCACCGAGGATGAGCCAGCGAATGGGGCCGCCCCTCATCAGCGCCTTGATGTCGATCGATGTCGTACCGTCTGTCATTGAGGGTCTTGATTGTTGACATGGCTCAACGCCAGAACGGCTTTCGTTCCGGCCCGGTACGAAGGTACGTAAGCAGTATGGAAGTCGCGTTAGGAATCTAGGTTAATGAACGACTAAGGGCTTCCGCCTTGTCGGCGCCGCAACGCAATCGGAACCGTTGGACCCGGCCCGAGCGAGGAACATTCTTCGCGGCGGCTCAATCCTCGGCGCGAAAATGTCCGGATTTGCCGCCCTTTTTCTCGACCAGATGTATGTTTTCGATCCGAACGCCCCGTTCGACCGCCTTGATCATGTCGTAGATCGTAAGGCATGCAACCGACACGGCCGTCAGTGCCTCCATCTCGACGCCGGTCGGGCCGGTGACCTTGACGGTGGCGCGCACGGTACAACCGGGCAACTTTTTGTCCGGCGTGATGTCCAGCGTGACTTTCGAAAGTGAGAGCGGATGGCATAGCGGTATCAGGTCCGAGGTACGCTTTGCCGCCATGATGCCGGCAAGCCGCGCGGTGGCCAGCACGTCGCCCTTCTTCGCATTGCCTGAAACGATCAGCGCGAGCGTCGAGCTGCTCATCACGACGCGGCCTTCGGCGACCGCCATGCGCTCGGTCGCGGGCTTGGCGGAGACGTCGACCATCCGCGCTTCACCCTTGGCGTCGATATGGGTGAGGGCGGCTTTGCCTTGAGGAGTTCTACGCGCCATGCGTCAGCGTGTCCCGGTCGTGCGAGAAGCGCCGGCACGCGACAGCAGCGTGCGGGTTGCTTCCGCTACATCGGTTTGCCGCATCAGGCTTTCACCGACGAGAAAGGTCGACATGCCGACCCGCGTAAGCCTTGCGAGATCGACCGGTGCGAAAATGCCGCTTTCGCCGACCGCCAGGCGGTCCTTGGGGATCAGCGGCGCCAAGGCCTCGCTGGTCGCAAGCGTGGTCTCGAACGTTCGAAGATTGCGGTTGTTGACGCCGATCATAGGCGAGCGAAGCTTGAGGGCGCGATCGAGTTCGGAGCGATCGTGGACCTCGACCAGGACGTCCATGCCCAGCGCAAAAGCCGCCTCCTCGATGTCGCGGGCGGCGGCATCGTCGAGCGCCGCCATGATGATCAGAATGCAATCGGCGCCAAAGGCGCGCGCCTCGACCACCTGGTAGGTGTCGTAGATGAAATCCTTGCGGAGCACCGGCAAAGCGGTGGCCGCGCGTGCCGCCACCATGAAATCGAGATGTCCTTGGAACGACGGCCTATCGGTCAAAACCGACAGGCACGCCGCGCCGCCGGCTTCATAGGCTTTCGCAAGTGCCGGCGGATCGAAGTCGGCCCGGATGAGCCCCTTGGAAGGCGAGGCCTTCTTCACTTCGGCGATCAGCGCATAGTCGCCTTGGCTGTGTCTGCGTCGGATCGCTTCGACAAAGCCGCGCGGGGCGGACGCGGTCTTCGCCAGCGCTTCAAGGGTGGAAAGCGGATTTGCGCGCTTGGCCGCGGCGATCTCCTCGCGCTTGTAAGCCTCGATCTTGGTCAGGATGTCGGACATCGCGAGGCTCATGCGCTCAGTTATTGGAGACGGCGATGAGATTTTTCAGTCGTACCGCCGCCGCGCCGCTGTCGAGCGATTCGGTACCGAGCGCCACGCCTTCCTTCAGGTTCTTGGCGCGGCCGGCCACGATCAAGGCTGCCGCGGCATTCAACAATGCGACGTCCCGAAAAGGGCTCGGCATCCCGTCGAGCACGCTTCGGAGCGCTACCGCATTGGCATCGGCATCGCCACCCTTGAGCGCGTCGCCGCCGATCCGCGCAAGGCCGGCTTCCTCCGGCGTCACTTCGAAGGTGCGGATGTTGCCGTTCTCAAGTGAGGCGACGAAGGTCGGGCCGGTGAGGGTGATTTCGTCGAGGCCATCGGAGCCGTGCACCACCCACACGGATTCGGCTCCGAGGTTCTTCAGCACCTGGGCCAGCGGTTGCACCCATTGTTTCGAAAATACGCCGACCATTTGCCGCTTGACGCCGGCCGGGTTGGACAGCGGTCCCAGCAGATTGAAAATCGTGCGCGTTCCCAATTCGGCGCGGGTCGGACCGACGTTTTTGGTCGCGGGGTGATGCGCCGGCGCGAACATGAATCCGATGCCGGCCTCATGGACGCAGCGGCCCACATGCTCTGGCTTGATGTCGATCTTGACCCCGAGCGAAGACAATACGTCCGCCGCGCCTGCGCGCGACGACAGTGCGCGATTTCCATGCTTGGCGACCGGCACGCCGGCGCCTGCCACGATGAAGGAGGCGCAGGTCGACACGTTGACCGAGCCGGAGCCGTCGCCGCCGGTGCCGACCACGTCGACGGCGTCGGCGGGCGCCTGGACACGCAGCATCTTGGCGCGCATCGCCGATACCGCGCCGGTGATCTCATCGACGGTTTCGCCGCGCACTCGAAGCGCCATCAACAAGCCGCCCATCTGCGAGGGCGTTGCCTCGCCGGACATCATGCTGTTGAAGACGGATGCCGCCTCCTCGCGCGACAGAGTGGCGCCGGTGGCGACTTTTCCGATGATAGATTTGAGGTCGTCCATCGCGTGCTTTCAGCAGTACCATATGGCGCGGAATTTTTTCCGAAGCGCGGAGGGTCAGTTTACGGTTTCCGGGGATTCCGATCTGGCTCAGTTGTTTGCGCCGGTCGCCTGCGCGAAGGCGGCCTGATTGATTGATGTGCCGATCTCGGTTTCGAGCTTGGTGACGTATTGTGCGATCTGTTCGTCGGTCAGCCCGCGCTGAAGATTGTCCTTGAGCTTCTTCACGTCCTCCGAGGCAAGGTCAACCGGCGGGACGCTGATGTCGGTCACGCGGAAGACGATCCACTCGCTTGCGCCGATGCCCTGGACTTGTCCGACGCCATCCTTGGGGTTACGAAACGCCGCCTCGATCGCGCTGGCCGGCAGACCGGGCACGGCGGCTTCGCGCTTCAATCCGCTCGCCGTTGCGACGTTCAATCCTGCGCTTGCCGCCTCGTCCGCGAGCCTGCCGCCCTGATTGAGTTTTTGAACCATCTCGGTCGCTTTGGTCCGCAGCCGGTTCGATATCTGGTCGTTGCGCCAGCGTGCCTCGACCTGGTCCTTGACTTCGTCGAGGTTGCGTTCGCGCGATGGTGTGATGCCGAGCATGTCGTACCAGACATAGCCGCCGTTAAACTGGATCGAATCGTTGTCGACGCCGACGTCGCTGTTGAAGGCCTGCGCGACGACGTCGAGGCCACGGGGAATATTGGGGGCAAGCTGACCGTTGGGTAGGCGGCCCGAGCGATCGACGGCGTCGATCGTGACAGCGGTAAGCCCGAGCTTTTGCGCGGCCTCGACAACGCTCGCGCCGCCACCGCGCTCGTCTTCCATCTTGTCGCGCAGCTCGGCCACCGATTTGCGTGCGCGGTCGATCGCAATTTCTTTCTTCAGCTCGGCGGCGACGCTTTCATATTTCGCCTCCACCCCCGGCTCGATCTTGCCGATCTTGACCAGGGCGACGCCGAATTTGCCTTGCACGGGCTGGCTCACCTCGCCGGAGGTGAATGAAAAGGCCGCCTCCGCAATCGCGGTGTCGATGATCGCGGATTTCGCGATCAGGCCGAGATCGACGTCGGACGCATTGAGCCCGCGTTCCTTGGCGAGATCGTCAAATGAGAATCCAGACCCGAGGCGACCGCGCGCGGCAAGCGCTTCTTCGGCATTCGGGAACACGATTTGCGATACTTCGCGCTTCTCCGGTGCCCCGAGCTTGTCCTTGCGCAGCGCGAACAACTTTCCGGTATCGTCGTCGGAGACCTCCGACCATTTTCCGATGTCTTCCGGGGTAATCGCAGCGAACGATATCTTGCGATATTCGGGCGCACGGAATTGAGCCTTGTGGTCGTCGAAATAGCCAGCCAGCGCCTCCGGCGAAGGCGGCTCGATCGTACCGGCCTGGGCAACGTCGAGTTTCATATATTCGATCGCGCGTTGTTCGGTCTGAAAACGGCTGAGCGCCTCGATCAGGACCTTCGGAGGTTCGAGTCCGGCGGAAATCGTGCCGGCGATTTGCCGCCGCAGCGATACCCGCCGCTGCTCGGCGACATAGCGCTGCTCGGTGAAGCCGAACTGCCGGATCGTGCCCTGGAAACGCACCGGATCGAACGCGCCGGCGATTCCCTTGAAACTGGGATCGCTGAAGATCAATCGCATGATTTCCGCGTCCGACTGTCCAAGCCCGAGACGCCGCGCTTCCTCATCAAGGGTTGCCTCGGCAATGGTTTGCTGCAGCACCTGGCGGTCGAAGCCGAAGGCGCGGGCCTGTTCCGCCGTCAGCGGACGGCCGAACTGACGGCCGATCTGCTGCAGCTTCTCGGTGTAGAGCTGGCGGAATTCGTTGATCGAAATCTCGGTGTGGCCGACGGTGGCAAGCGTCGACTGTCCGAAGCCCCTGAAGATGTCGGCGATGCCCCAGACGCCAAAACTGATGATCAATACGCCCATCACCGTGGCCATGATGGTTTTGCCGAGCCAGTTTGATGAGGCTTTCCGCATTCCTCGAAGCATGGGTCCAACTTGTCTGCAGGAGGGAACCGGGGCGGGCCCAACAGGAATTCAGCGTCGAATTCCGTAAAAGGGCGTCACCCAGTTGAGAAAGCATCATAAAGTGGCAGTCGCTTCGTCGCAACCTTGGCGGGGAGGGCCCCGCGGACGGTTAACGACTTTTGCGGAGAAAAGCCGTGTCTGGAACTGGTTGCCGCGCTCTGCTAGCCCATCTGCGCTGGTTCCATGCATGATTGAATATTCCTCGGGGATTCCGACATGACCGCCAACATCCGGCCGTTGATTGCCGGCAACTGGAAAATGAACGGCCTTAAGGCCTCCGCGGTCGAATTCGAGGCCATGCTCGCTGGCGCGCCGGAGTTCGGGACCAGGGCCGATCTGCTGGTTTGCCCACCGGCGACCTTGATTGCAGGCTTCGCCGAAATGGCGCGGGGTTCAAAGACGCTCGCGCTGGGCGCGCAGGATTGTCACCCGAAGCCCTCGGGCGCCCACACCGGCGATATTTCAGCCGAAATGCTTGCGGACGCCGGCGTCCGGGCGATCATCGTCGGCCATTCCGAGCGGCGCGCCGATCATGGCGAGACCGACGCGTTGGTTCGCCAAAAGGCCGAGGCGGCTTGGCGAGCCGGCCTAACGGCCATCGTCTGCATCGGCGAAACCCAGGGCCAGCGCGATTCCGGGCACACCCTCGACGTTTGCCGGAAACAACTCGGGGGGTCGCTCCCGGAGCGGGCCAGGGCCGACAATCTGGTGGTGGCCTATGAACCGGTTTGGGCGATCGGCACCGGCGTGACCCCGACGACCCGAGATGTCGAACAAATTCATCGGTTTATCCGGGATATTCTCATTGCACGATTTAGCGATCAAGGGGTGGGGATCCGTATCCTGTATGGCGGTTCGGTGAAACCCTCGAACGCCGTAGAGTTGATGGCGGTCCCACACGTCAATGGCGCGCTGGTCGGCGGCGCCAGCCTAAAGGCGGCCGACTTTCTCGCGATTGCCGCGAGCTGTCCGTAACTAGAGCATGATCCGGAAAAGTGGAAACCGGTTTTCCGAAAAGATCATGCTCAAACAAAGAGATGAGATCATGATGCGATTCCACTTAATCGCATCATGATCTCATGCAAATGACGGACAATTCATGGCTTTGAGCGACCTTCTGGGGTGACAACGCCCCGTCCGATCGTGTAACACCGCGCCACTTCAAACCCCGCAAGCCCGATGTGCCGCCGGCCGCCGGCGCCTTGGCCTTGTGACGGAAGGTTAGAGATGCAGACAGTCGTTATCGTAGTTCACCTGATGATCGTTGCGACGCTGATCGCGACCGTGCTGCTGCAGAAATCCGAGGGCGGCGGGCTCGGCGTCGGCGGCGGCGCCGGCTTCATGTCGAGCCGCGGTACCGCCAACTTGCTGACACGCACAACGGCCGTGCTCGCGGTGGGATTCTTTCTCACCAGCCTCTTGTTGTCCTGGCTCGCAAGTTACGACCGCAAACCGAGCTCGATCATCGATAACGCGCCAGCTTCTCAGTCGCAGCCAGCCGCGCCGGGGACGCCCGCGCCGCCGCTGTCGCAAGGCGGCGGACTTCTGGATTCGCTGAAGAAAGCGGACGAACAGCAACAGAACCCGCCCGCGCCGCCAGGGCCGCAGGCACCTCGCTCGCGATAAAGCGGGCGGACGGGCAGGATTCTGTTTGCGTCCTGCATCAAAAAACTCCATCAGCACACTGATAAGACATTAAATTTCACGTCACCCACAGCAAGAGAGAATGTTCGCTGCGGCTCGGCGAATAGCTTTGGCGAATCGCTGGCGGGGCCTTAAAGGTTAAGTCCCATGGCGCGGTATATTTTCATCACCGGCGGCGTGGTTTCATCGCTCGGAAAGGGTCTTGCTTCGGCGGCACTCGGTGCTTTGCTGCAAGCGCGTGGCTACAAGGTTCGGCTTCGAAAGCTCGATCCGTATCTCAATCTCGACCCTGGAACGATGTCGCCGTATCAGCACGGCGAGGTGTTCGTCACCGACGACGGCGCCGAGACCGATCTCGACCTCGGCCATTATGAGCGTTTCACCGGACGCCCCGCCACCAAGGCCGACAACATCACCACCGGGCGCATCTATCAGGACATCCTGACCAAGGAGCGGCGCGGCGATTATCTCGGCGCCACGATTCAGGTGATCCCGCACGTCACCAACGCCATCAAGGAATTCATCCTCGACAGCAACGACGATTTCGACTTCGTGCTGTGCGAAATCGGCGGCACCGTCGGCGATATCGAGGGCTTGCCGTTCTTCGAAGCGATCCGCCAGATCAAGAACGATCTGCCGCGCGACCACGCCATCTATATTCACCTGACGCTGTTGCCGTTCATTCCGAGCGCCGGCGAGTTGAAGACAAAGCCGACCCAGCACTCGGTCAAGGAACTGCGCTCGATCGGCATCCAGCCGGATATCCTTTTGTGCCGCACCGACCGTCCGATCCCGAAGGAAGAGCGCCGCAAGCTTGGCCTGTTCTGCAATGTGCGCGAAAGCGCCGTCATCGAGGCGCGCGACGTCGACAATATCTACGCGGTGCCGGAGGCGTATCACGCCGCGGGGCTCGACGACGAAGTGCTGGCGGCCTTCGGCATCGAGCCGAAGATTCCGCCGGCGCTGCAAAGCTGGAACGTTATCAACGAGCGCGTCCGCAATCCCGAAGGCGCGGTGACCATTGCCATCGTCGGCAAATATACCGGCATGAAGGACGCCTATAAATCCTTGATCGAGGCCTTGTCGCACGGCGGCATCGCCAACAAGGTGAAGGTCAATCTCGACTGGATCGAGAGCGAGGTGTTCGAGAACGAGGATCCCGCGCCGTTCCTCGAGCATGTCAACGGAATCCTGGTGCCCGGCGGCTTCGGCCAGCGTGGCGCGGAAGGAAAAATCCGCGCGGCCCAGTTCGCGCGCGAACGCGACGTGCCTTATTTCGGCATCTGCTTTGGCATGCAGATGGCGGTGATCGAGGCCGCGCGCAATCTCGTCGGCATTGGCGAAGCGAATTCGACCGAGTTCGGGCCCACGCCCGAACCTTTGGTTGGTCTGATGACGGAGTGGCTGCGCGGCAATGAGCTCGAGAAGCGCTCGAAATCAGGCGATCTCGGCGGCACGATGCGTCTTGGCGCATATCCAGCCGTGCTCAAGCGCGGCAGCCGCGTGTCGGAGGTCTATGGCGGGGCCACCGAGATTTCGGAGCGTCATCGCCATCGCTACGAGGTCAACACCGCTTACAAGAACCGGCTCGAACAGCACGGCCTGCGGTTCTCCGGCCTCTCGCCGGATGGCGTGCTGCCGGAGATCGTCGAATACGAGGACCATCCCTGGTTCATCGGCGTGCAGTTCCATCCCGAGCTGAAATCGCGCCCCTTCGAGCCGCACCCGCTATTTGCGTCCTTCATTCAGGCCGCGGTGGTGCAGTCGCGGTTGGTGTGAATAGCCGGCGTCACTCAGCCCGCCTTTTTGACGATCTTGCGTAGCGCGTCATCGATCCGCGATTGCCAGCCGGGACCCTTTCCCTTGAAATGGTTCACAACTTCCGGGCTTAGTCGGATCGACACCGGAATTTTGGTGGGAGCCTTTTGAAGCCCACGTTTTCCAACAATCCGAGCAAGTTCAGCAGGCTTCAAATCCTTCAATCGCACCCCAGCGGGGAATTTCGTGGCCCTGGCAAAATCGGCCTTTGTCCATTCGGGGTTATCGTCGTCGAATATGGGTTCTTTCAATTTACGTGACATAGCGCCTCATTTCCTTTGCATGTGCGCGGCGGAGACTGATCGGTCGGTATTGAAGATAAGGCAGTGCGGTACACCTTCGATGGTTCCGTATGCGCGATATCGGGCCTCGCGCCGTAGTCGAAACGATCATCCTTCACGATAGCTAAAACCTCGAGGTCGACCCAGCGCGCGAGCGATACGCCATGCTTTGACAGATTGATGGCTTCCTTGGCCGGATCGAAGTCTATCATTTTGTATATACAATTTGTTTGAAAATCAGTCAAGCCGGAAAGGCGGCCATGCAAGCATCTACGCAAGACAGCTCTGCGTCCAACCGTTATAAGCGCCAAACTTAACTGGGGGTTGAACCTATGATCTACGAAATGCGCGTCTATCGTTGTTTGCCGGGCCGGCTGCCGGCGCTTTTGAAGCGCTTTGAGAACATCACGTTGAAGCTGTGGGACAAGCACGGCATCAAACAGGCGGGATTCTTCACGACGCTGGTCGGCGAATCCAATCAAGAGCTGACCTATTTCCTGGCCTGGGAATCGCTTGCCGAGCGCGAGAAGAAATGGACCGCATTCCAGAGCGATCCGGACTGGATCGCTGCGCGCGCGAAGACCGAGGAAGACGGCCAGATCGTCGGTAATATCGTCAACCAGCTGTTCGTGCCGACCGGCTTCTCTTCGGTGAAGTAACGGCGGTCGTTTGAGAACCTCGGCGATGACTCACGGTCTTGACCATATCGTGCATGCCGTCCGCGACCTCGACGCGGCGGCGGTTTTTTATGCTCGGGCCGGCTTCACCGTCGGGGCGCGTAACCGCCATCCGTGGGGTACGCACAACCGAATCGTGCAATTGAAGAATTGCTACGTCGAAATCCTGGAAGTCGCCGAGCCCGAGAAGATCGTGCCGCACGGCGCGCGGTTATTTTCGTTTGGCGCCTCTCACCGCGATTTTCTCAAAGACAGGCAAGGTCTCGACATGATCTTGCTGAACAGCAGTGAAGCGCATGCCGACAATGCTTCCTTCAAGGCTGCCGGCATTGGGGATTTCGAGGTGTTCGATTTCGCGCGCGAAGGGGTAAGACCCGATGGCGCGCCGGTAAGAGTCGCGTTCTCGCTGGCTTTCGCGCGTGATCCGGCTTCGCCCGATCTAGCATTCGCGGTGTGCCAGCATCATTTCCCGGAAAATTTCTGGAACCCGGCGTTTCAGACCCACGCTAACGGCGCGGAAAATGTGCTTGGTGTGGTGATGGTCGCGGAAAATCCAACCGACCATCACATCTTCCTGAAAGCGTTCACCGGTGTGAATGACCTGCATTCGAGTTCGATCGGCGTCAGAGCGCGCACCGAGAACGGCGATATCGAGATCATGGAACAAGTCGCGTTTCGCGACCAGTTTGGCGTTTTGCCCGCGCTAGAGGGAGAGGGAATGACGCTCAATGCACTGCGGTTCAAAGTTGCGGATATCGCGCAGACCGAAAGCTTGCATCGAAAGAACGGTATCGCCTCGCAGACTCATGTTGGACGGCTGGTCGTGCCGCCGGATACAGCCTTTGGCGCAACCCTGATATTCGAGACAGCGAAATAGGCTTGATCGTACTGCCGCTGCCCTGCATGGTCCGCGCCGGAAAAGGACGAAACCCTTGAACGCAAATACCTCTGCTGCGCCGGTCGTCGCCGCCGGATCGGTCAAATTCGGTAATGATTTGCCGATCGCGATCATTGCGGGTCCGTGCCAGCTCGAGAGCCGTCAGCATGGGCTCGAAGTCGCAAGCGCGTTGAAGGAGATCGCAACGCGGCTCGGAATAGGCCTCGTCTACAAGACGTCCTTCGACAAGGCGAACCGCACCAGCGGCTCCGCGGCGCGCGGCATCGGACTTGAACAGGCGCTGCCGATCTTTGCCGAGATTCGTTCATCGTTGGGGCTGCCGGTCCTCACCGACGTCCATGAAGCCCCGCAATGCGCCGAGGTGGCGGCCGCGGTCGATGTTCTGCAAATCCCGGCCTTCCTGTGCCGGCAGACCGATCTACTGCTGGCGGCGGCCGCGACCGGGAAGGTCGTGAACGTCAAAAAGGGGCAGTTCCTGGCACCGTGGGACATGGCGAACGTCGTCGCCAAGATCACCGGCGCCGGCAACCGACAGGTGCTGGTCACCGAGCGTGGCGCCTCGTTCGGGTACAACACGCTGGTGTCGGACATGCGCGCATTGCCCATCCTGGCACGCACCACCGGTGCGCCGGTGATCTTCGATGCCACCCATTCGGTGCAGCAGCCCGGCGGCAAAGGAACTTCGTCGGGCGGCGAATGCGAATTCGTATCCGTTCTGGCGCGCGCGGCGGTCGCGGTCGGCGTCGCCGGCGTGTTCATCGAGACCCATCCCGATCCCGATTCCGCGCCGTCGGACGGGCCCAACATGGTGCCGCTGCGCGACTTCGAAGCTCTGGTACGGACGCTGATGGCGTTCGATGTGCTCGCCAAAGGAATGGCGCGTTGAGGATGCAGACAGGGCTTGCGGCCACGATGAGGCGCGCATGCCGCCGGTTCTGAACATCATCGCGCTTGCTACTTTCGCGGCGAGCCTCTCGGCGCGGGCGCTCGATCCGGTGTTGCCGCACGTCGCCGACGAATTCGGCGTAAGCATCGCCACCGCGGCAGGCTTTGCAGCCGTGTTCGCCTTCACGTTTGCGATCGTGCAGCCGGTGCTCGGAGCAGCGGCAGATTTGTTCGGCAAGACGCGGCTGATGATCGGCTGCCTGGTGCTGCTCGGCTGCGCGAATATTCTCGGCGCAATGTCGTCGTCGTTCTCGGTGTTGTTTGCGACGCGGATTCTCGCCGGCATCGGCTCCGGCGGCGTGTTTCCGATAGCGCTGAGCCTGACCAGCGATCTGGTCGCTCCGGAAAAACGGCAGGTCGCGATCGGGCGAACTTTGGCCGGCTCCATGACCGGCAATCTTTTGGGCGCCTCCGCCTCCGGCGTCATTGGCGATCTTCTGGGTTGGCGCGGCGTGCTCGCCGTGCTCGGCATCCTGGCGGTCGTGGCGTCGGTCGCTGTAACGACCGGCTTTCGCGGCACGGCACTGACGCGCGCGCCGGCCAAGATGGATCTCGGTATGCTCAAGCACGGCTATCGCACCATCTTCGCCAACCCGAATGCATACGTTTGTTTTGGCGCGGTCTTCGTCGAAGGCTGCTGCGTGCTCGGATTATTTCCCTATCTCGCCGCCTTTCTGTTCGAACTCGGAGAAACCAGCCTCGCGATCGCCGGCATCGTAATCGCGGGCTTTGCGGTCGGGGGCTTGTTCTACACCCTGACGGTGTCGCGTTTCCTGCCGCGCCTTGGCGTCAATGGCATGATGATCACCGGCGCGACGTTGGTCGGGCTGCAACTCGCCGCCGTGGCGTTCGGTCCGAACTGGAAATTCCAGGCGCTCAGTCTTCTGTTGATGGGTTGGGGCTTTTACATGATCCACGGGTCGCTGCAGGTGTTTGCCAGCGAACTCTCGGTGGAAGCTCGCGCCACGTCGTTGTCGTTGCATTCGTTCTTCTTTTTCATGGGCCAAACCGTGGGCCCGATCGCCTATGGGTTCGGCATCCAGAATCTCGGCAAGATACCGACCTTGCTGACAGGCGCGGTCGTGATGGTCTTCGTCGGTCTGGCCTGCTCGCGGTGGCTGCGGCCGATGAAGCCGGCGGATGCGGTATAACGTTCTGCGTTTCCCGGACGCGGTGCAGCGCGCCGCCGAGCAGGGACACGATCCTCATCCTCGCCCGCGATAGGGTGCGACGCCCTGATCGGGGATCCACATTCCCTTCGGCAATTTGCCGGTCTGCCAGAACACGTCGATCGGAATCCCGCCGCGCGGGTACCAGTATCCGCCGATGCGCAGCCATTTCGGCTTGATTTCCGCCGATATCCGTTTGCCGATTGCGACCGTGCAGTCCTCGTGAAACCCGCCGTGATTGCGAAAGCTCGCGATATAAAGTTTCAGCGATTTCGACTCGAGCAGCCATTGGCTGGGCACGTAATCGATGACGAGATGCGCGAAATCTGGCTGGCCGGTGACCGGGCAGAGCGAGGTGAATTCCGGCGCGGTGAACCGCACGAGGTAATTCGTATCCCGTTGCGGATTAGGTACGCGGTCGAGCGTAGCCTCGGACGGGTTGGTTGGCCAATCGACGGCGCGGCCAAGCTGCAGGTCCCCCGATTTCGATCGTTTGTTCGGTGCTTTCGACATGATGCGTCTCCGTTCCCTCTTCTTAAACAATTGCGACCGCGACGTCACGGCCAGGACGACCTTTTCCGGATTGGTGCGTTGCTGTAGAAGCAGCGCCAGCCGCTCACTCCAAACATCTCGAAGAGGCCCCCCATGACCGCCATCGTCGACATCATCGGCCGCGAAATTCTCGATAGCCGCGGCAACCCGACGGTCGAGGTGGATGTGGTGCTGGAGGACGGGTCGATAGGGCGGGCGGCGGTGCCGTCGGGCGCCTCCACCGGCGCCCATGAGGCGGTTGAGCTGCGCGATGGCGACAAGACGCGCTATCTCGGCAAGGGCGTGCAAAAGGCCGTCGAAGCCGTCAACGGCGAAATTTTTGAGGCGTTGAGCGACAGGGCGGTCGAAGAACAAGTGCAGATCGATCAGATCATGATCGATCTCGACGGCACGCCGAACAAAAGCCGGTTGGGGGCCAACGCGATTCTCGGCGTGTCGCTCGCATGCGCCAAGGCCGCGGCCGAATCCTGCGACATGCCGCTCTATCGCTATGTCGGTGGCACTTCGGCGCGGGTACTGCCGGTACCGATGATGAACATCATCAATGGTGGCGTGCACGCCGACAACCCGATCGATTTCCAGGAGTTCATGATCATGCCGGTCGGCGCCAAGACCTTTGCGGAGGCGCTGCGCTGTGGTTCGGAAATCTTCCACACTTTGAAATCGGAATTGAAGAAGGCCGGCCACAATACCAATGTCGGCGACGAGGGCGGCTTCGCGCCGAACCTGCCGTCGGCGGATGCCGCGTTGGAGTTCGTCATGGGGGCGATCGGCAAGGCTGGCTATAAAGCCGGCGCCGACGTGATGCTGGCGCTGGATTGCGCGGCGACCGAATTCTTCCACGACGGCAAATACGTCTATGCCGGCGAGAACAAGACGCGCTCGCGCTCCGAACAGGCGAAATATCTCGCCGATCTCGCGGCGCGCTACCCGATCGTCTCGATCGAAGACGGCATGGCCGAAGACGACATGGACGGCTGGAAGGAATTGACCGACCTCATCGGCAGCAAATGCCAGCTGGTCGGCGACGATTTGTTCGTCACCAACGTGACGCGGCTCGCCGACGGCATCAAGAACGGCCGCGCCAATTCCATTTTGGTCAAGGTCAACCAGATCGGCACGCTCACCGAAACGTTAAGCGCCGTCGAGATGGCGTTCAAGGCCGGCTACACCGCGGTGATGTCGCATCGCTCGGGCGAGACCGAGGATTCCACCATCGCCGACCTCGCGGTCGCGACCAATTGCGGGCAGATCAAAACCGGATCGCTGGCGCGCTCCGACCGCACCGCCAAATACAACCAGCTGCTGCGGATCGAGCAGCAACTCGGCAACCAGGCGAAATATGCGGGCAGGGCGGCGCTCAAGGCATTGCAATAGTTCTCAATGCGGTGAGCCGACGTAGAGCGGATCGCCGGGCGGCGGGGACAACAATGGCTTCCAACCCGTCAGCCTTTGCAAGGTGTAGATGTCGTAGCGGACGCCCCGCCAAGTCAGCTCGATCTCGCCCCTCGGCTCCAGCGTAGCGTCGGTCTTTTTCCAGAGCTGTGCAATCTGATCGTCCTTGGGCCCGACATAAAGCCCGACGGGGCCGGCAAAAGCCTTCTCGTCGATTTTGAAATCGATGTATCGGTTGCGTTCGTTGAGCTGAACGACGGGGACGCGATCTTTCAGGTGCCATCGCAACATCGAATAGATGCGATAATCGGTGGTCGCAAAGAAGGTCGCCCCCGCTTTTGCAGCCGTCTCATTCGCAGCCTGGACAACCGCGGCGAAGCCGGCTTCTTTTCCGATCGGATCGTTCTTGCCGAGATAATTGGCGCTGCCGGCGATGTAGTAGAGCTGAGCGGCGACCACCAAAATCAGCCCTGAAACGATCGCAGGCGCCGCTCCGGTCATCGACCAGGCCGGCGCCGTCTCACGCCACGATTTCAGATTGACTGCGGCGGCGGCAAAACCGAACGGCCAGATAAAAAGCGGCCAGCTATCGCCGATGCGCGCGTGCAACGAGCGCCAGACCAGGAAGGCGAGCGGGAAGATCACGCAGCCCGACAACAGGATCGCGATCGGCTCGCGCGTCCGGTATCCGCGCCAAGCCAGCATGCCGGTTCCCATAAGCACCGCCGGCAACAGCAACGGCCCCACCAAAGCGAATTGCTGGCCGACAAAATCCAGCAGAAATTTCGTCGACCAGACCTGGAGTTGCACCGGCCGGTCAAGCTGAAATCTGAACGACACCCAGTCGTGGGTCGCGTTCCAGTAGAGCACCGGCGAGAAGATGAGAATCGCGATCAGCGCGGCCACCCCGGGATAGGGGCTTGCGAGCTGCTTCTTGCGCCATTCCGGAACGAGGACGAAGGCCAGGATTGCGGGAAACAAAAGCACGGCCGTGTATTTCGACAACAGCGCCAACCCGGCGAATAGTCCGGCCGGTAGCCACCATCGCAGATCGCCCGACAGCGACAGCCGTACCAGGCACCACACCAAAGCGAGCACGAAAGGGATGAGCGCGGTATCGGGCGCGATCTTCGCCATCAAGAACCCGTAGTCGGGGGCTGCTTCCGGCAACAGCACGACGATCGCGACGTAGCGAAAATCGCGCGCGATTCTCCACACGATGTCGGCGAGAATGAGCTGCATCAGCGGCATCGCAACGAGGCCGGGAAAGCGAACGCCAAAATTGGTGTCGCCGAAAATCCAAGTGCTGAGACGCACGCACCAGGCGATCAAGGGTGGGTGATCGAGAAATGAGACGACGTTCTCTTTCGACCAGGTCCAGTAATAGGCTTCGTCGACGCGAAGATCGATCGAGCTTGCGAAAATTCCGCGAAGGAGGGTGAGGACGGCGATAATTGCGATGCAGACGGTGAAAGTTGCAGCCGGGTTGTCGTATCGCGAAAAATACGATGCGCGCGATGCCGTGTTTACAGACGAAAGGTCAGCGTGCACGGGATCTCCCTGGAGCGGCGTATCGACGCGCGAAGTACCTGCAAATCACGATAACCGCTCTGGGTCAGGCGGATCGCACGACAAACGGGACGGTTCAAGCGGATTCAGCAAAGCCCGAGGCGGGGCGTGAGCCTGGTTCGCGATCAGAAGGAGAACCGCGGACGGGTTTCCATTTCAAGGATCATAATTTATAAACCGCTGCCTGCGCTTGGTGAGGAGGCTTAGCGTCTCGCGCCACGACGCCAGGAAGCTTCGCGTCGCACGTCCATGCAAAAGGCTTGCGCAGACCCAGAGAAAATTCAGGGAGACTCACCATGACTGACTTGAGCCGCCGCCATCTTTTAGCCGGCGCCGCCGCCGGTGCTGCGACCACGATGATGCCTTTCGGAGCCCTCACCGCGCGCGCCGCCGTGCCGGCGGCCGGCACCCAGGTGCCGGGTTTTTATCGCTACAAGGTCGGCTCCATCGAATGCACCTCGATCAACGACGGGGCGCGCACCTTCCCGATGCCCGACAAGTTCGTGGCAAATGTTCCGAAGGAAGAGGCGCTCGCGGCGGCGGAAGCCGCCTATATGCCGAAGGGCATGGTAACGGTGCCGTTCAACCCGCAGCTTATCAACACCGGCAGCAAGCTCGTGCTGATCGACGCCGGCAGCGGGGCAGGCGCGCTTGAGCCCACCAAGGGCGCTGTCGGCCGAATGATGCAAAATCTCGCCGCCGCCGGCGTCGACGCGAAAAGCGTCGACATCGTGGTGATGTCGCATCTCCATCCCGACCACACCAACGGCATTCGCGCCGCCGATGGCTCGATGGCCTTTCCGAATGCCGAACTCATGGTGCCTGCGAAAGACTGGGAATTCTGGACCAGCGAAGAGAATGCCGCCAAGGCCCAGTCCAACGAGATGATGAAGAACTACTTTGCCAACGTGAAGAAGACCTTCGCGGGTATCGAGTCGAAGGTGACGAAGTATGACGGCGGCAAGGAGATCGCGCCCGGCATCACAGCGATCCCGGTGTTCGGACATACGCCCGGACACATGGCTTTCGCGGTCGCCTCCGGCAATTCGAAAGTTCTGATCCAGTCCGACGTCACCAACATTCCGGAATTCTTCCTGCGTAACCCGGATTGGCATGTGATGTTCGATACGGATCCGGTCGAGGCGCAGGCAGCCCGTCACAAATTCTACGACATGGCGTCGGCCGAAAAGGCGTTGGTGGTGGGCTTCCACTTCGCCTTCCCGTCGATTGGCCATGTCGAGAAGGACGGCACGAAATACCGGCTGATCCCGATCGCGTGGAATCCCGTGCTCTGATCGTCGAGGCAATTTCCAGGATCAGGCCGTCCTCATGGGCGGTCTGATTGCTTTCTGGCGTCATATTTTGTCCCTGGCGCTCAAATTCTGACTTCATGCACTTGCATCTTTTTCCGGTGCGGCTAGGGTGCCTGCCGTTTTGTCCCGTCGCATAAGGAAATCCCATGACCGGTCCGCACGACGTCCTCGTCATTGTCGGCAGCCTTCGCAAGGAGAGCTTCACCCTGAAAATCGCCAACGCCTTGGCCAGGCTCGCACCCGCTACGCTGAAGCTCGACGTCGTCACGTTGCACGGCATTTCCTTCTTCAATCAGGACCTGGAATCGGCGCCGCCCGCCGATTGGCTCAAGTTCCGGGAGACGCTGCAAAGGTCGAACGGCATCTTGTTCGTCACGCCCGAATATAACCGTTCGATCCCGGGGGTGTTGAAGAACGCGATCGACGTCGGATCGCGCCCTTACGGCAAAAGCTCGTTCAACGGCAAGCCGACCGGCATCGTCAGCAATTCGCCGGGCCCGCTCGGCGGCGTAAGCGCCGCCAAACATTTGCAAAACATCTTACCGGGCATTTGCGGGCCGATCATGCAGCAGCCCGAGATCTATCTGGGCGGCGTCGGCGACGCGTTCGACGACAAGGGCTCACTCATCAAGGAATCGCTGCAGACGGTGTTGAAGCAATATATCGATGCCTTCGCGGCTCACGTCGAAAAGCACAACAAATAGGTGGTCATCCCCGCCGCAAAGCGACTTTTAGGATTTCATTAACCGGGCGGTCGCATCTTGGCGGCCATGGTCTCCCGCACGCGCCTCAAATCCCTGCTGACCGGGCTTGCCCTCTATGCGATGGCGGCGGCGATGATCGGCTATTTCGGCGTCAACGCCTATACCGGCAAATATGGTTTGAACGCGCGGCAGGAGCTCGATCAGGAGATCGCCGCGCTGACTTCCGAGCTGGCACGCTTGAAACGCGAGCGTGCCGAAGGCGAGCAGCGCGTTTCGCTGTTGCGATCCGACCGGGTCGATCCCGATATGTTGGATGAGCGCGCACGCTACCAGCTCGATTACGCCAATCCCAACGATCTGGTGCGGTCGTCCGGCCCGAACTGATCGTCAAATTTCAAAATCGCAGCTATTCGATTTCGAAAATGTCCCGTCGCATTGCATTGCGGTATGAGGAAATTTTCACAAGCTCACGCAATCCTTTCAAGCCGGTTTGAGTTGGGATAGAGAGGGCTATCTTTCTCTTATCCGGAACTGCCATGGCCGCACTGAAGAAAAGCGCCGCGAAAGAAACAGGCGACGGCTCTCACCCCCCTTTGGAATTTACTCGGGAGCAGGAATTAAGCGCGCTGCGCGACATGCTCTTGATTCGGCGCTTCGAGGAAAAGGCCGGCCAGCTCTACGGAATGGGCGCGATCGGCGGCTTCTGCCATCTCTATATCGGTCAGGAGGCGGTCGTTGTCGGGATGCAGATGGCCCTGAAGAAGGGCGATCAGGTCATAACCGGCTACCGCGACCACGGCCATATGCTGGCCTGCGGGATGGAAGCCAAGGGCGTGATGGCCGAGCTGACCGGACGCCACGGCGGCTATTCCAAGGGCAAGGGCGGCTCCATGCACATGTTCAGCAAGGAGAAGAACTTCTTCGGCGGCCACGGCATTGTCGGCGCGCAGGTGTCGCTCGGCACCGGGCTCGCCTTCGCCAACCGTTATCGCGGCAACGACTTTGTCAGCCTGGCCTATTTCGGCGACGGCGCCTCGAATCAGGGCCAGGTCTATGAAAGCTTCAACATGGCGGAGTTGTGGAAGCTCCCGGTGATCTACGTCATCGAGAACAACCGCTACGCGATGGGCACCTCGGTAACGCGCTCGTCCGCGCAGACCGATTTTTCCAAGCGCGGCATCTCCTTCAACATTCCGGGCGAGCAGGTCGACGGCATGGACGTCCGCGCGGTGAAGGCCGCCGGCGACCGGGCGGTCGCGTGGTGCCGTGAGGGCAAGGGGCCCTTCATCCTGGAAATGCAGACCTATCGCTACCGCGGCCATTCGATGTCGGACCCGGCGAAGTACCGCACCCGCGAGGAGGTCGACAAGATCCGCCACGACCAGGACCCGATCGAGCAGGTTCGCAATCGTCTGCTGGCGGCGAAGGTGAGCGAGCAGGAATTGAAGGCGATCGACGCGGAGGTGCGCGAGATCGTCAACGCGGCCGCCGACTTCGCCCAGCACGACCCCGAACCCGATGCGGCCGAACTTTACACCGATGTTTATCGTTGAGCGACAAGTGCATCTTCCGCAAGGTTAAGTACCGTTTTGCGAGATGCGCGCTGCCTGGAGCATGATCCGGAAAAGTGGAAACCGGTTTTCCGAAAGATCATGCTCAAACAAAAAGATGAGATCATGATCCGATTAAATCCAATCGGATCATGATCTAGAGAGTGTTCCTGGAGCTACCATGCCAATTCAAGTGCTGATGCCCGCGCTGTCGCCGACCATGGAGAAAGGCAATCTTTCGAAATGGCTGAAGAAGGAAGGCGAGGCGATCAAGTCGGGCGATGTGATCGCGGAGATCGAAACCGACAAAGCGACCATGGAGGTTGAGGCGACCGACGAAGGCACGCTTGGCAAGATACTGATCCCGGAAGGCACCGCCGACGTTGCGGTCAATACGCCGATCGCGACCATCCTGGCCGACGGCGAAAGCAGCTCCGATCTCGGCAAGGCCGCGGCTCCGGCGAAACAGCAGAAGGCCGCCGAGTCGGCCCCGCCCGTCACGGAGATGAAATCCGTGCCCGCGCCGAAGGACGAAGCCGCCCCCGCCGCCCCGAAAGCCGCCGTCGAACCCGATCCTGAAGTGCCCCCCGGCACCGAGATGGTGACCATGACCATCCGCGAGGCGTTGCGCGATGCCATGGCCGAGGAGATGCGGCGCGACGCGGACGTCTTTGTGATGGGCGAGGAAGTCGCGGAATACCAGGGCGCTTACAAGGTCACGCAAGGGCTGTTGCAGGAATTCGGCGCCCGGCGCGTCATCGATACACCAATTACCGAACATGGCTTTGCCGGCATCGGCGTCGGCGCGGCGATGGCGGGCTTAAAGCCGATCGTCGAATTCATGACGTTCAACTTCGCGATGCAGGCGATGGACCAGATCATCAACTCCGCGGCGAAGACGCTGTACATGTCGGGCGGGCAGATGGGTTGCGGAATCGTATTTCGCGGGCCGAACGGTGCCGCCGCCCGCGTCGCCGCCCAGCACAGCCAGGATTTCTCGGCCTGGTACTCGCAAATTCCCGGCCTCAAGGTGATCGCGCCGTTTTCGGCCGCCGACTACAAAGGCCTTCTCAAGGCGGCGATCCGCGATCCCAATCCGGTGATCTTCCTTGAAAACGAAATGCTGTACGGTCATTCCGGCGAGGTGCCGAAGCTCGACGATTACGTGATCCCGATCGGCAAGGCGCGCGTGGTGCGAAGTGGCGGTCACGTCACCCTCATCTCGTGGTCGAACGGAATGACCTATGCGCTCAAGGCCGCCGACGAGCTGGCGAATGAAGGCATCGAAGCCGAAGTGATCGATCTGCGCACACTCCGCCCGATGGATACCGACACCATCGTCGCCTCCGTGAAGAAAACCGGCCGCGCGGTGACCGTGGAAGAAGGTTGGCAGCAAAGCGGCGTCGGCGCCGAAATCGCCGCCCGCATCATGGAGCATGCCTTCGACTATCTCGATGCGCCGGTCCTGCGGGTGTCGGGCAAGGATGTGCCGATGCCTTACGCGTCGAACCTCGAAAAGCTCGCTCTGCCCTCGGCGGCCGAGGTGGTCGAAGCCGCCAAAGCCGTTTGCTATCGGTGATCCATGGCAAGTCCCAAGGAGCAGCCATTGCCTCCAGACGTCATCGACCGCGATGACGCGACAGAAGTGTTGCGCGCGTTCGTCGTCGATGGTGGACTTTCTATCGCGTTCACGCGCGCGTTCGATGAGCCGGACATCTGGGGCCTGCTTCTCGTGGACGTTGCCCGCCATGCCGCGCGCGCTTATGCGCAAGAGAACGAATACACCGAGGAAGAAGCGCTGACGCGCATCGTCGATATGTTCGAGGCCGAAATCGCCCGCCCGACCGACACGGGCAACACCACGCTTCGGTCGAAACAAGGTCACTGACAATGCCGATCAACATTCTGATGCCCGCGCTGTCGCCGACGATGGAGAAGGGCAACCTTGCCAAGTGGCTCAAGAAAGAGGGCGACAAGGTCAAGTCCGGCGACGTGATCGCGGAAATCGAGACCGACAAGGCAACCATGGAGGTCGAGGCGGTCGAGGAGGGCACGCTCGCGAAAATCCTGGTGCCGGAGGGCACGCAGGACGTCGCCGTCAACGACGTGATCGCGGTGCTCGCCGGCGACGGCGAGGACGTGAAGTCGGCAGGCGCCGCAAGCGCACCGCCGAAAGCCGCGCCGGCCGCGAAGCCGACGGCTCAATCATCCGCTTCATCATCCTTCGAGACGCCCGCTGCGCGGGCTCCTCAGGATGAGGTCAAAGCCGCCGCTCCTTCCCCTCGCCCTGAGGAGGGCGCGAAGGCGCCCGTCTCGAAGGGCGAAGCCCCGCAAACCAACGGCCACGGCCGCATCTTCTCGTCACCCTTGGCCCGCCGGCTTGCCCAGGACGCCGGCATCGAGCTTGCGCGCGTCGCGGGTTCCGGTCCGCATGGTCGCGTGGTCGCGCGCGACGTCGAGGAAGCGAAATCCGGCAAGGGCCTGAGGGCGCCGACGCCCACCGGCGCGCCTTCGATCGCGCCGTCGATGTCGGATCAGCAGGTTCGCGCGCTGTTCGAAGAGGGCAGCTACGAGGTGGTCCCGCATGACAACATGCGCCGCACGATTGCCACCCGACTGACCGCGGCGGTGCAGACCATTCCGCATTTCTATCTCACGATCGATTGCAACATCGGCAGACTCATCGAGGCCCGCGAGGCGATCAACGCGGCCGCGCCGAAGGACAAGGACGGCAAGCCGGCCTACAAGCTTTCGGTCAACGATTTCGTCATCAAGGCGATGGCGCTCGGCTTGCAGAAAATCCCTGCCACGAATGTCAGTTGGACCGAGGGCGGCATGCTCAAGCACAAGCATTCCGATGTCGGCGTGGCGGTGGCGATGCCTGGCGGCCTGATCACGCCGATCATCCGCAAGGCCGAGATTAAATCGGTATCAGCGATTTCGGCCGAGATGAAGGATTTCGCCGCGCGCGCCCGCGCCCGCAAGCTCAAGCCCGAGGAATATCAGGGCGGCACCACGGCGGTCTCGAACCTCGGCATGTATGGGATCAGTCACTTCACCGCCGTGATCAACCCGCCGCATTCCACCATTCTCGCGGTCGGCACTACCGAGGAGCGGGCGATCGTCAGGGACGGCAAAATCGAGGTGGCGCAAATGATGAGCGTGACGCTGGCCTGCGATCATCGCTCGATCGACGGCGCGCTCGGCGCGGAATTGATCGGCGCGTTCAAGGTGCTGATCGAAAATCCGGTCATGATGGTGGTGTGACGTACAAATCGAGTGAGTAAGACATGCCCGACACATCCTTCGACGTCATCATCATCGGCTCCGGCCCCGGCGGTTACGTCACCGCCATTCGTGCCGCGCAGCTCGGTTTCAAGACCGCGATTGTCGAAAAATCCTATCTCGGCGGCATCTGCCTGAACTGGGGTTGCATCCCGACCAAAGCGCTTTTGCGCTCGGCCGAAATTTACCACTACATGCAGCACGCCAAAGATTACGGGCTTTCGGCCGAGAAAGTGTCGTATGACGCCAAGGCCGTGGTGCAACGCTCGCGCGGGGTGTCGAAGCGCCTCAACGACGGCGTCGGCTTTCTGATGAAGAAGAACAAGGTCTCCGTGATCTGGGGCGAGGCCACCATCGACGCGCCCGGCAAGCTCACGGTGAAGAAATCCGCCGTCGAGGCGCCGAAGGGCGCGCTCGGCGAGGGCGCCTATCAAGCCAAGCATATCATCCTTGCGACCGGCGCGCGGCCGCGCGTGCTGCCGGGGCTCGAGCCCGACAAGAAACTGGTCTGGACTTATTTCGAAGCGATGGTCCCCGAAAAGATGCCGAAGTCGCTGCTGGTAGTGGGTTCCGGCGCGATCGGAATCGAATTCGCGTCGTTCTTTCACACCATGGGCGCGGACGTGACGGTCATCGAGGTGCTGCCGCAGATCTTGCCGGTCGAGGACGCGGAAATCGCGGGGCTGGCGCGCAAGCGCTTCGAGAAACAAGGCATCAAGATTCTCACCGACACCAAGGTGACGAAACTCGAGAAGAAGAGCGACAGCGTGGTCGCCACCATCGACGACGGCAAGGGCAAGCCGCAGGCGGTCGAGTTCGAGCGGGTGATTTCGGCGGTCGGCGTGGTCGGCAACATCGAAAATCTCGGGCTCGAGAAACTCGGCGTCAAGACCGACCGCGGCTGCGTTGTGATCGACGGTTACGGCAAGACCAACGTGCCCGGCATCTACGCCATCGGCGACGTCGCCGGTCCGCCGATGCTCGCGCACAAGGCCGAGCATGAGGGCGTGGTATGCATCGAAGCCATCAAGGGCCTGCATCCGCACGCGATGGACAAGAACCTTATTCCCGGTTGTACCTATTGCAACCCGCAAGTCGCTTCCGTCGGCCTTACCGAGGCGAAGGCGAAAGAGGGCGGGCGTGAAATCCGCGTCGGCCGTTTTCCCTTTGCCGGCAACGGCAAGGCGATCGCGCTCGGCGAGGATCAGGGTTTGGTGAAGGTGATTTTCGACAAGAAGACCGGCCAGTTGCTCGGCGCGCATATGATCGGCGCCGAAGTCACCGAATTGATTCAAGGCTATGTGGTGGCGATGAATCTCGAGACTACGGAAGAAGAGCTGATGCACACGGTGTTCCCGCATCCGACGCTCTCGGAAATGATGAAGGAAGCGGTGCTAGACGCTTATGGCCGCGTGTTGAATATCTAGTGCGTGATTCTGGTAGGCGCGTGTTGCTATGGCTTCATCCTTCGAGACGCTTGCTTCGCAAGCTCCTCAGGATGAGGTCTAACCCCTCATGGTGAGGAGGCGCTTCTTCAGCGCCGTCTCGAACCATGAGGCCGTCGGGTGCATGATGACTCGACCCAATTTGAAGATGCTTTGATGGCATTGGAGGGAATGATGCGAAGCTTGATCGCGGCTGCGTTGGCGTTGCTGATATCAGCCGCCCCCACGCGCGCCGACAATTTCCCCTCGCGTCCCGTCACGGTCATCGTGCCGTTCGCGGCCGGAGGGCCGTCCGACGCGCTCACCCGGATCGTCGTGCAGCGCATGCGCAACGCGCTTGGTGAATCCCTCCTGATCGAAAATGCGACCGGGGCCGGTGGCTCGATCGGCATCGGGCGTCTGTCGCGCGCCGCGCCCGATGGTTACACTATTGCCTTCGGCAATCTCGGCACCCATGTCGCCAACGGCGTGATCTACAAGCTCGGCTATGACATCGTGACCGACTTCGAGCCGATCGTGCTGTTGCCGAGCAACCCGATGATCGTCGTCAGCAAGAACACCGTGCCCGCGAAATCGTTGGCGGAGTTGATCGCGTGGCTCAAAGCGAAACCAGTTCCGGCCACCGCCGGCACCGCGGGCGCGGGTTCGGGAAGCCATATCGCGGGGCTTTATTTCGAAAGCGTCGCCGGCATCAAGCTGGAATATGTACCCTATCGCGGCACGGGATTGGCGATGAACGATTTGGTCGCCGGCCAGATCGACGTCATCATCGATCAGATGTCCAACTCGATCGCCCAAGTCCGCGCCGGCACCATTCGTGCTTACGCGGTGAGCGGCGACAAGCGCGCCGAGACCGCGCCCGACGTTCCGACCGCCGACGAAGCGGGTTTGAATGGATTTCACATGACGTTGTGGTCTGGTCTCTGGGCGCCGAAGGGCACGCCCAAAGAAATCATCGCCAAACTCAACCGCGCGGCGGTGGAAGCGATGAGCGATTCCGAAGTGCGCAAGCAGATGGAAAATCTCGGCCTGCAGATGCCGCCTTCCGATCAGCTCACGTCTGAGGCGCTCGGCGCGATACAAAGAGCCGAGATCGCGAAATGGTGGCCGTTGCTCAAGGCGGCGGGCGTTCGCGGCGAGTAGGGGCCACTCCGCTGACCTCGGCTTGAGGCGGCAAGGTGCGCACAATTGGTTAAGCCGTCATTCCGGGGCAGCCCTGCATAGGGCTGAGCCCGGAATCCATAACCCCCAATCGTGATTATGGATTCTCCGATGTGCAATTGCACATCGCAGCCCGCGCCAAGATGGCGCGTCCCGGAATGACAGCCTCTGAATTTTAATCTCACCCCTATCCCCCAGCCAAAATCCCGTTGCGCCAAAAAAGAAAAAACGGCTGCGCGAACAAGGTGATGCTACCTGTCCAGATCTCGTCGTAAAAATTTTTCGGTTTTCAGCACCCCCAAATCACCGGCATATCAATGGCTGTCTCGTTCTCTCAAAGAGGGGCGGCTCGCGATCGTCACGGACGTTGGGAGCGAGATGCGGTGGACGCGGATGGCGCGCTGGACGAGGCGCACTAACGCGGACGGTGAAGTCGTGTGGTCCTGACGCCCCGACGCTGGCGTCAAGTTGGCGGAAGAAATCTTCCGCTTGCGATGGTGGCAAACAAGCCCGGTCCTATGGGTGCGACGGGCACCCGGCTTTCCCTGCGCCCTCTATCTTTCGAGGAGCGAAACGACATGCACCACTCGGGCGCGAACGTGCCGCGGGAGGGTAGTCGTGCGTCTCCACCAGCCGTTTTTGCGAGGAGCGCAAGCGAACGAAGCAATCCATTCGTTCTTTGCGCGGCGGGATGGATTGCTTCGCTGGCGCTCGCAATGACGGTCGGGGGAGTGGGCTCGCTGCGCTGCAACGAAGCGAAAAGGGTTGCCGCCGCGCCACGAATGTTGCCGGGCCGCCACACTATGGGAAGATTTAACCGTCATTCTGGGTAGCTCTTGCGTGCGCCGCTTTTTAGCCACACCCCTCACTGAAACCATTCCTTCGTTAAGCTGACGGCCACGGCGCTCGCGAAGGCGAAGGAAAATCTGAATTTTCCGGGTCTAACAAGGGGTGGCTTGAGGAAACAGGTTCGCGATGGACGCCAAAACCAATATCAAAAAGAGACTGCCGAGCCGTCACGTGACGGAAGGCCCGGAACGGGCGCCCCACCGCTCGTACCTCTATGCCATGGGGCTGACCACCGAGCAGATCCACCAGCCCTTCGTCGGCGTGGCGTCGTGCTGGAACGAGGCGGCCCCTTGCAACATCTCGCTGATGCGTCAGGCCCAGGCGGTCAAAAAGGGCGTCGCCTCCGCCGGCGGAACCCCGCGCGAATTCTGCACCATCACGGTGACCGACGGCATCGCCATGGGCCATGACGGCATGCGCTCGTCGCTGCCGTCGCGCGAATGCATCGCCGATTCGGTGGAACTGACGATCCGCGGCCATGCTTACGACGCCCTGGTCGGGCTCGCCGGCTGCGACAAGTCGCTGCCGGCGATGATGATGGCGATGGTTCGGCTCAACGTGCCTTCGATCTTCATCTATGGCGGCTCGATCCTGCCCGGCAATTTCCGCGGCCAGCAGGTCACGGTGCAGGACATGTTCGAGGCGGTCGGCAAGCATTCGGTCGGCGCCATGTCCGACGCCGATCTCGACGAAATCGAGCGGGTGGCTTGCCCCTCGGCCGGCGCCTGCGGCGCGCAATTCACCGCCAACACCATGGCGACGGTATCGGAAGCCATCGGGCTGGCCTTGCCGTATTCCGCCGGCGCCCCGGCGCCCTACGAAATTCGCGACGCCTTCTGCATGGCCGCCGGCGAAAAGGTCATGGAGCTGATCGCCAATAACATCCGTCCTCGCGATATCGTGACTCGGCGTTCGCTCGAGAATGCAGCCGCGGTGGTGGCCGCCTCCGGCGGATCGACCAATGCGGCGTTGCATCTGCCTGCGATCGCTCATGAATGCGGCATCAAATTCGATCTGTTCGACGTCGCGGAGATTTTCAAGAAGACGCCTTATGTCGCGGATTTGAAGCCCGGCGGTCGTTATGTCGCCAAAGACATGTTCGAAGCTGGCGGCATACCGCTTTTGATGAAGACGCTGCTCGACAACGGCTATCTTCACGGCGACTGCCTGACGGTTACGGGCCGGACGATCGCCGAAAATCTCAAAAGCGTGAAATGGAATCCGCACCAGGACGTGGTGCGGCCCGCCGACACGCCGATCACTGTCACGGGCGGCGTGGTCGGCCTGAAGGGAAATCTCGCGCCGGAGGGCGCGATCGTGAAAGTCGCCGGCATGTCGAACCTGAAATTTACCGGACCGGCCCGCTGCTTCGATCGCGAAGAGGACGCCTTCGAGGCGGTCCAGAAGAAGACCTACAAGGAAGGCGAGGTCCTCGTGATCCGCTATGAGGGGCCGCGCGGCGGTCCCGGCATGCGCGAGATGCTCTCGACCACGGCGGCGCTGACCGGGCAGGGCATGGGCGGCAAGATCGCGCTGATCACCGACGGCCGGTTTTCCGGGGCGACCCGCGGGTTCTGCATCGGCCATGTCGGGCCGGAGGCGGCCATCGGCGGCCCGATCGCGCTGTTGAAGGACGGCGATATCATCGAGATCGACGCCGATGTCGGGACGCTTAACGTAAAGTTGACCGACGCCGAGCTCGCCGAACGCAAAACCAAATGGATGCCGCGCGCGACCAACCATACGTCGGGCGCGCTCTGGAAATATGCCCAGCAGGTCGGGCCGGCGGTGGGTGGCGCCGTAACCCATCCGGGCGGAGCGCACGAGAAACAGTGTTATGCGGATATCTGAGCGTATCATTTTCGCGTTGATTTTGGGGCTTTCGCCTTTGGCGGCCCCGGCGTTCGCTTTCGACGGCGCGCCGGCTCCCCAGGATTCGGCCATTCCGGTGGGCGCCGTCCAGCAGGGAGCGGCGGCGGCGCTGAAAAAGGCGGTTCCGCCGTCCACGTCCGAAGTCGCGCTGACGTCGCTGACCTCGCTGCAATACGCCGCCGAAGGCGGTCATCCCGTCGCGCAATGGAAGCTCGGGCGGATGTACGCCGATGGCGACGGTGTCGCCCAGGACGATCTGCGCGCGTTTGAATATTTCAGCCGCATCGCCAATACGCATGCCGAGGACAGCCCGTCGGCGCCGCAGGCGGCGATCGTCGCCAACGCCTTTGTCGCGCTCGGCCGCTACTACCTCAACGGCATTCCCAACTCCAAGATCAAGCCGGATCAGGAGCGGGCGAGGGAAATGTTCGCTTACGCGGCGTCGTATTTTGGAGATGCCGACGCGCAGTATGATCTGGCGCGGCTTTATTTCAAGCGCGCCGGCAATTCACGCGACGATTTCCGCTATGGCGCACGCTGGCTTGGCCTTGCCGCCCAGAAGGGCCAGCACCACGCCCAGGCGCTACTCGGCCAGATGCTTTTCAACGGCGATCAATTGCCGCGTCAGGCCGCCCGCGGGTTGATGTGGCTGATTCTCGCTAGCGAGAATGCCACGCCGGATGAGACCTGGATCAGAGAAAGCCACAACAGGGCGATGGCCAAGGCCTCCGAGAACGACCGGGCGATGGCATTGCAGATGCTCAAGCACTGGGTGGAGGGGCGGAAGGATTAGAGCATGATCCGGAAAAGTGGGAACCGGTTTTCCGAAAAGATCATGCTCAAACAAAGAGATTAGAGGTTACGCCCGCTCCAAATCGAGATCGACCCACACCGGAACGTGGTCGGACGGTTTCTCCCAGGCACGCACATAGCTGTCGATGCCGACATTGACGAGCCGGTCGCTGGCTTGCGGCGAGAGCAGCAGGTGATCGATGCGCAGGCCCTGGTTTTTCTGCCAGGCGCCGGCCTGGTAGTCCCAGAAGGTGTACTGGCTGGGGGCGTCGGTCACGGCACGCAAGGCGTCGGTGAGGCCGAGGCCGAGCAGGGACTGGAAGCTTTCGCGCGTGGTAGGGCGAAACAACGCGTCGTTGACCCAGGCGGCGGGATTATGGACGTCACGGGCTGACGGGATGACGTTGAAGTCGCCGGCCAAGACCAGCGGTTCTTCCGCTTTAAGTCGTTGTTTCGAGTATTCAAGAAGCCGCGACATCCATTTGAGTTTGTAGGGGTATTTTTCCGTTTCCGGGGGATTTCCATTGGGCAGATAAAGACACGCAACGCGCAATACGCCGGTTTTCAACGTCACCACGCCTTCGAGAAACCGGGCGTGGATATCGTCGTCGTCACCGGCGAGGCGCGGCTTGGTTTCATCGAACGGCAGCTTCGACAACAGCGCCACGCCATTGAAGGTCTTCTGACCATGCGTCACGACATTGTAGCCGAGCGCCTCGATCTCGAACCGGGGAAACGCTTCATCGACGCATTTGGTCTCTTGCAGGCAGACGATGTCGGGTGCGCAATCCTTCAGCCAGGTCAGGAGATGATCGCAGCGTTGCCGGATCGAATTGACGTTCCACGTCGCGATGCGCATGAAATTTCGCGTTTCTCAGATCGAAAAACTGGTGCCGCAGCCGCAGGACGCGGTGGCGTTCGGATTGACCACGCGGAACGAGGCGCCGATCAGGTCGTCGACAAAATCGACCTCGGAGCCGGCCAGAAACGGCACCGAGGCGGGATCGACCAGCACAACGGCGTTGTCGCGAGCGATCACGAGATCGTCTTTCGCCCGCGCGCGCTCGACGTCGAATTTGTACTGAAAGCCGGAGCAGCCGCCGCCCTCGACGCTGATGCGCAGCATCGCACCACCGCCTTCGACTTTAAGGATTTCGCCTATTCGGCGAGCTGCCCGCTCGCTGATGGTGACGCTGGCTGCTGTCATGTCGTCGCCTCCCGTAAGCCCTCAGGCGTTTCATCGAATTTGAATTGCCCGCAAGATATAGTTAAGTGCGGCAGGCGCCGGAATCAAACCTTTAAGGGATCAATACACCGTGTCGGTCGGAATGGCTGCTCCTCGCTCGGCCTATGCCTGCGACCCCGACCGCAGCCGCGGACGGCTCTTTGGCGAGCCGCCGAGCCAGACCCGCAGCCCGTTCCGGCGCGATTGCGATCGGGTGATTCATTCCACCGCCTTTCGCCGCCTGAAGTACAAAACCCAGGTATTCGTGTTCCACGAAGGCGATCACTACCGCACCCGGCTGACCCATACGCTGGAAGTGGCGCAGATCGCCCGCGCGCTCGCCCGCCAGCTCGGTCTCGACGAGGACCTGACCGAAACACTGGCGCTGGCGCACGACCTCGGCCATCCGCCATTCGGCCACGCCGGCGAGCGGGCGCTGGATGCGTGCCTGCGCGACCAAGGCGGGTTCGATCACAACGCGCAGACCTTGCGCGTGGTCACGTCGCTGGAACATCGCTATCCCGATTTCGACGGACTCAACCTGACGTGGGAATCGCTGGAGGGCATCGTCAAGCACAACGGCCCGTTGACCGAACCAGGCGGGAAGGCGGTCGGACGGTATCGCGAGCGTGGCGTTCCCGTGAGCGTGTCGGACTTCGTCAGGACCTACGATCTGGAATTATGGAGCTTCGCCTCGCTCGAGGCGCAGGTCGCGGCGATCGCCGACGACATCGCCTATGACGCCCACGACATCGACGATGGCCTCCGCGCCGGTCTGTTTGAGGTCGACGATCTCAAGCTGATGCCGCTGACGGGAGGGATGATCGCCGACATCGCCAAGCGCCATCCACGGCTGGACGACGACCGGCGCGGTGCGGAGCTGGTCCGCGAGCTGATCTCGTACCTCGTCGGTGCGGTGGCCTCGGAGGCGCGCCGACGGCTCGACACCGCGAAGCCGAAATCCGTCGAGGACGTCCGCAATCACGGTGAGACGCTGATCGCGTTTTCTCAAAGCGCAGCGGAAGCGGAGGCGGAAATCAAATCGTTCCTAAAACAACGCATGTACCGGCACCCGCGGGTGATGCGCGTGATGGGCGAGGCCGAACAAATTCTGTTCGACTTGTTTGCTCATTATCAAAAAGTGCCGGGCGATCTCCCGGCCGAATGGTTGCCCGCAAGTGGAAGCAACAGTGAGTCCGAGACCGAGCGCGCGCGGCGGATCGGCAACTTCATCGCCGGCATGACCGATCGTTTCGCGTTGACCGAACATCAGAGGCTTTTTGACTCGACCCCGGATTTGCGTTAGGCGGCACGGAAACCAGATAGCAAAAATGCCAATAAAATCAGACAATATCTATGTAACCATTGGTAGCAGCGTTGCCGCAGCCACCACGGCTCTTGTTCAGCTCGGCGTTTTGCCGGGCGGCATCGATCTATCGCGCGTTGTTGTGGAGCCGACCAAAGACCCCGCCCATGGCGATATGGCGACCAATGCCGCGATGGTGCTCGCCAAGGAGGCCAAGACAAAACCGCGCGATCTCGCGGAAGCGATCGCAGCCAGGCTACGCACCGACGACTTGATCGCTTCCGCCGACGTCGCGGGTCCCGGCTTCATCAACCTCACCTTGAAGCCTTCGGTCTGGGCGGATGCGTTGCGCAGCGTATTACGCGCCGGCGCCTCTTATGGACGAAGCGCGATCGGCGCGGCCGAGAAGGTCAATGTCGAATATGTTTCGGCCAATCCGACCGGGCCGATGCATGTCGGGCATTGCCGGGGCGCGGTGTTTGGCGACGCGCTGGCGAGCCTCTTGATATTTGCGGGCTACGACGTGGCGCGCGAATATTACATCAACGACGCCGGTGCCCAGGTCGATGTGCTCGCGCGTTCGGCCTATCTCCGATATCGCGAGGCGCTGGGTGAAAATATCGGCGAGATTCCAGACGGGCTTTATCCGGGCGACTATCTCAAGCCGGTGGGCCAGGCATTGGCTGCCGAATATGGCGACCGGCTGTTGAAGGTCGAGGAAGCCGAATGGCTGCCGATCACCCGCGGCAAGGCCATCGCGATGATGATGGATGAGATCAAGGCCGATCTCGCCGCGCTCAATATCAAGCACAGCGTCTTCTTTTCGGAGCGCTCGCTGATCGACGGCGGCACCGATCAGGTCGAAGCCACCATCGATTTTCTGCGTGCCAAAGGCGATGTCTATGAAGGCCGCCTGCCGCCGCCCAAGGGGGCACCGGTCGAAGATTATGAGGATCGCGAACAGACGTTGTTTCGCGCCACCGCCTATGGCGACGATGTCGATCGTCCGTTGAAGAAATCCGACGGCGGCTACACTTATTTCGCTTCCGACATCGCCTATCACAAGAACAAGTTCGACCGCGGCTTTCGCAACCTCGTCGACGTCTGGGGTGCCGATCACGGCGGCTACATCAAGCGCGTGGAAGCGGCCATTAAGGCTGTCACGTCGGGACAGGCCACGCTCGATGTGAAAATCGTGCAACTGGTCAGGCTGCTGCGCGGCGGTGAGCCTGTGAAAATGTCGAAGCGCTCCGGGGATTTCGTCACCTTGCGCGAAGTCGTGGATGAGGTCGGCCGGGATGCCGTCCGCTTCATGATGCTTTACCGCAAGAATGACGCGGTGCTCGATTTCGACCTCGCCAAGGTGATCGAGCAGTCACGCGAGAATCCGGCTTTCTATGTCCAGTACGGCCACGCCCGCGGACACTCGGTGTTCCGCAACGCCCGCGAAGTGATTCCCGATTTACCGGAAGACACCGGCGCGCGGGCCTCGTTCCTCGAAGGGGCGGCGGTGGAGCGGTTGACGGACCCGGCGGAACTCGACCTTTTGCGGCGGCTCGCGCTCTATCCCCGGACGATTGAGGCGGCGGCGGTGGCACATGAGCCACACCGAATCGCTTTTTACCTCTATGATCTTGCCAGCGAATTTCATGCCCTGTGGACCAGAGGGCGCGATTTGCCCTATTTACGCTTCATTATCAATAATGATGCAGAGATTACAAAGGCACGGCTGGCTTTGGTCCAGGGCGTCGTCTCGGTTCTGGCTTCGGGCTTAGCCGTTCTCGGCGTCCAGGCTCCGGACGAGATGCGGTAGTTTTAAGGGCGAGCGCCGCGCACGTGGAAGCCTGTGGGGTGTCCGGCAGGTCTGGTCCGTTGATGCAGGTCTGGTCCGTTGATAAAGACGGCTTGGCGGTTTTCCCGAAGGGAACGCATCACACGATGGCTGATCGATACCAAGGCAGACCCTTTCCCGCCGATAATGATTATGATCGCGGTGGGGATGCGCACGACAGCGACCCGCTGGCGGAGCTCGCGCGGCTGATCGGTCAAACCGATCCGTTCGGCGGCATGGGCAGGGCCAATCTGCCGGTTCAGCCGCATGCGAGGGCGCGCGAGTCGTATCGGCAATCGCCGGAAATGGAGCCGGACGATATCCCTCCGGCCGGTCCGCCGACATGGATGCAGCGCGCTACCCGGCACCAAAGCCCGCGACAGGAATATCCGGACGAACAACCAAACGTCGGGCGGCCGATGCAGTATCCGCTCGCGGATACAGTGTCCGAGCCGGAATATCACCATCAGCCGGCCTTCGCCGAGGCTCATCAAGCGCATGATCCGTCACGCTATGACGATGTGCTTTACGGTCAACCGGATGCCGACGCGCAGCAATTCCAGCACGATCCGGTCTACACGGACGATCCGTATTATCGGAACGGCGACGAGGCCGAACAATATGTGCTTCCAAAGCGTCGCGGCGGGACGATTACCGTTGTTTCGCTTCTCGCACTGGCCGTGGTGGGGACAGGGGCTGCCTTCGCCTATCGAACCTATGTCGGAGGGGGCCGCAGCGGCGAGCCGCCGATCATCAGGGCGGATGCAAGCCCGACCAAGATCGTGCCGACGTCCTCCGACGGGATCACGAAGGTGCCGGACCGGCTGGCGTCGGGCGACGGTGCCGAGAGGCTCGTCTCGCGCGAAGAAACGCCGGTGGACATCAACGCCAAATCCGGCGCACGCGCGGTGTTTCCAGGATTGAACGCAACCGGTGGGGCACCTCCGGCCGCGACAGGCTTCGCTCCAAGTGCCCCGCCGCCAAATGCTGGAAACGGGACTTTGTCGAGCAACGAGCCGCGAAAGATCAAGACGCTTTCGGTCCGCGGCGACCAAGCCGATGCCGCGGCGGCGCCGGTTGCACCTTCGGCGGCTAAACCAGCGCCTCCGGTTAGAACAACTGCGACGACGCCATCGGCGGTCGTTCCGCGAAGTTCGCCCTCGGCCACCAACGCGAACGCCTCGGGTGGCAACTCGCCGCTATCGCTGAACCCGCAGGCCGCCCCGCCAACGCCAGCGCCGGAGCGCGTGGCTGCCGTCAATCCGGTGCAAATCGTTCCAAGTAGTGGCGATGGCGGCGGCGGCGGATATCTGGTTCAAGTTTCCTCGCAACTGAGTGAAGCCGATGCGCAGGTTTCTTTTCGGGCCCTGCAGAGCAAGTTTCCGGCGGTGTTGGGATCGCGCAGTCCCGTGATCAAACGCGCCGACGTTCCCGACAAGGGCGTCCGCTACCGCACCATGGTGGGGCCGTTCGGCTCGTCTGAGGAGGCTTCGCAGTTTTGCGGCAGCCTCAAATCCGCCGGCGGCCAATGCATCGTCCAAAGGAATTAACGCGCCTTTTGCCCACGGTTGTTGACCCTTGGGGTGGGCGCGGGCTAATCGGCCTCGATGAGCAGGCAGGCCTTCATCACTGGCGTATCCGGAACGGAACTGAGCGCCGCCGAGCGTGAATTCATCCGCGCCGAACGGCCGTGGGGATTCATCCTTTTCCAGCGAAACGTCGAGACGCCTGCGCAAGTAAACCACCTTGTTCGGGAACTGCGATCGACTGTCGGTGAGCTGGATGCGCCCGTCTTGATCGACCAAGAAGGAGGTCGGGTCCAGCGCCTCGGGCCGCCGCACTGGCCGTCCTACCCGGCGGGGGCCATCTTCGGTGCGCTATACGATATCGAGCCCGCGCTTGGCCTTGCAGCCGCGCGGCTAAGCGCGCGATTGATCGCCGCAGACCTGGGCGATCTCGGGGTGAGCGTTGACTGTCTGCCGTTGGCGGATATGCCGGTCGCGGGCGCCGACGCGGTGATTGGGGACCGCGCCTATGGAACCGAGCCGGACAAAGTCGCCGCGATCGCCCGTGCGGTGACCGAAGGACTTCAACAAGGTGGCATTCTACCGGTGCTCAAGCACATTCCCGGCCATGGACGGGCGACGGCGGATAGCCATTTAAGACTTCCAAGGGTCGATACCCCTCAAATCGAGCTGGAACGGACCGATTTTGCCGCTTTTCGACGGCTGGCGGACTTGCCGATGGCGATGACCGCACATGTTGTGTTTAGCGCCCTCGACCCCGCCCAACCCGCGACGACTTCTGCGACAATCATCGCGCAGGTGATTCGCGGCGTGATCGGGTTCCAGGGTTTGTTGATGAGTGACGATGTGTCCATGAATGCATTGGCGGGATCGATTGCCGAGCGGACACGCGCTATCTTTGCCGCCGGCTGCGACGTGGTGCTGCATTGTAACGGCAAGCTCGACGAGATGCGGGAAGTTGTCGGGCAAACGCCGGAATTGTCAGGCAAGGCCTTGGAACGCGCGCGGTTGGCGTTGGCCTCGCGCCGGGCGCCGCAGGCCTTCGATCGGGGCGCGGCCCGGACTGAATTGGATGCATTGATCGATCGGGCAAGGGCTTAAGGGCGCATGAGCGCAGAAATTCTATCGTTTGAAACGGGCCGGCCCGCCGAATTGGCGGACGACGAGCCGTCGCTTGTTGTCGATGTCGAAGGCTATGAAGGCCCGCTGGACCTTTTGTTGGCGCTGGCGCGGCAGCAGAAGGTTGACCTCGCCAAAATCTCCATTCTGGCGCTCGCCGACCAATATTTGATCTTCATCGAGGCGGCCCGAAAAATTCGTCTGGAGCTCGCCGCCGATTATCTGGTGATGGCGGCGTGGCTGGCGTTTCTCAAATCGCGGCTCTTGCTGCCCGAACCCGCTACGCCCGACGGGCCGAGCGCTGAGGAGATGGCCACCGCGCTCGCCAATCGATTGCGCCGGCTGGAGGCAATTCGAGAGGCGTCGAATCGTCTGATGAATCGCCCGCAATTGCGGCGGGACATTTTCCCGCGCGGCAATCCCGAGACCATCGCGGAGATCAAGCATCCCAAATTCACGGCGACCCTGTTCGATCTGCTCACCGCCTATGCCGCCCAGCGTCAGGCGCGGGTGTTGGCCTCGGTGCATCTGGCAAAACGCACGGTGTGGTCGCTGGGCGAGGCGAGAGCTTCGCTCGAGCGGCTTGTCGGGATGGCCGAGGATTGGAGCCGCCTCGACGAGTATTTGTTGAACTACGTCGTCGATCCCTCGCAAAAAGCCACCGTTTTTGCGTCCAGCTTTGCCGCGGCTTTGGAGCTGGTCAGGGAAGGCGAGGTGGAGCTGCATCAGAAAGAGGCGTTCGCGCCCCTCTATTTTCGAAAGCGTGCGCCGCAACCAGCATCCGACGCGATGACCGCGCCGGATCTGCCGGCCGAGTAAGTGGAAGAAGGAGACCGAGCCATGGCAAGCCTGGCTGAAAAACGCAACGCCGATGCCGGGGAGCGCTCCGCGGAGCCGCAAGCCCGGCCCGAGGAGTTGCGGCTTTTGGAAGCGTTGCTGTTCGCCTCCGCCGAGCCGCTCGACCAGGCCGCGCTCGCCAAGCGGATGCCCGACGGCGTCGACATCAAGGCCGCTCTGGCGCAACTGCAGGCGGACTACGCCTCGCGCGGCGTCAATCTGGTTCGCATCGCCAATAAATGGACTTTCCGTACCGCCGGCGATCTGTCCTGGCTGATGACACGGGAAAGCACCGAGACGCGACGATTGTCGCGGGCGGCGATCGAAACGCTGGCGATCATCGCTTATCACCAGCCGGTCACGCGCGCCGAGATCGAGGAAATCCGCGGCGTGATTACCTCCAAGGGCACGCTGGATGTGTTGCTGGAGACGGGGTGGATTCGTCCGCGCGGGCGCCGCAAGACGCCCGGCCGTCCGCTGACATTTGGAACCACGGAAGCGTTTCTGTCGCAGTTCAGCCTCGAGGCGCTCGGGGATTTGCCGGGCCTGGAGGAGCTCAAAGGGACGGGGCTGTTGGATTCGCGGCTGCCATCCGGCTTCAGCGTCCCGACGCCCTCGGACGATCCGACCTTGCGGGACGACGAGGATCCGCTTGAGATCGGTGATCTGGAACTCGCGCTGGCACCGGCCGCGGAGCCGGAAAATGGGGGCGGGGACTAATTTCTGCCGCCGCATCGGGCGTCCGCGACCGCCAGCGGGCGCACGATTAACGCCAGCGCGTTAACGAGGATTTGCGCGTCCTAAGTCCTTGTTTTTGACACCTCCTGAGCCTACTTTGCCAAAAGATGAGGCCGGGTAGCCGGCTGTGTGTTTGGAGGGTTGCAGGATGGGTTCGCTTAGCATTTGGCACTGGATCGTCGTGATCGCAGTCGTCCTGCTGTTGTTCGGTCGCGGCAAGATTTCGGATCTGATGGGTGACGTCGCGCAGGGCATCAAGGCCTTTAAGAAGGGCATGCAGGACGATGAAAAGGCTGCGGAAAAGCCCGAGCCTGTGAAGTCGATCGATCACAACGCCTCGCCGCCCACCGCGGCACGATCGGATGTTGGCAGCAAAGCCGTCTGAGCGGCGGTCTGCACACCTTGCGGCACCTGACCGATTGAGGCAGACGTGTTTAGGCAGACGTGGGCGATCCCAAACCTTGTTTGCAAGTGATTTGGTGAAATCGCCTCGCGTGAGCGGAATTTTTCATGTTCGACATCGGGTGGAGTGAATTCGTCGTCATCGCGGTTGTTGCGCTGATCGCCATCGGCCCAAAAGAGCTGCCGGGCGTGCTGCGCATGGTCGGGCAATGGATGGGCAAGGCGCGCAAAATGGCCTCCGAATTCCAAGGCCAATTCCAAGAAGCGATGCGCGAGGCCGAAATGGCCGACCTCAAAAAAAGTTTCGACGAGGTCAAGGAAGCCGCGACCGGCGTGACAAGCGGCAACATCATGACGTCGCTGGAGAAGGATGTCGGGGACGCGCTGCGGATCGACGACGCGCAAAAGCCCGCGGTCTCGAGCGATGCGTCGACATCCGAGGCGCCAGCGCTGCCGAAGAGCGACGTGCCGGAAATTCCAATTCCGGAAACCTTCACCGAGGCCGACGCGCAAGCACTAGCATCTCAGCCGTTGGCGATCACGCAGGAAATTCAGCCTCAGCCGGCGCCGGACGTTGCGCCTGCGAACCCTGACGTCCACAAGGACGCCAAAGCATCATGAGCGTCGACGACATCGAGGCCAGCAAAGCGCCGCTTATGGATCATTTGATCGAGCTGCGCTCGCGGCTGATCAAGGCGCTGCTGGCCTTCGGCGTCGCCTTCATATTCTGTTTCTTCTTCGCCAAGCAAATCTACAACGTGCTGGTGTGGCCCTTCGTCTGGATCGCGGGTCCGGAAAATTCGAAATTCATCTACACCGCCTTGCTCGAATATTTTCTGACCCAGTTGAAGCTCGCGTTGTTTGGCGCAGGCTTCATCTCGTTTCCGATCGTGGCGGCGCAAATTTACAAATTCGTGGCGCCTGGCCTCTACAAGCACGAGCGCGGTGCGTTCCTGCCGTATCTGGTCGCAACGCCGTTCTTTTTCGTGCTGGGTTCGATGCTGGTGTATTTCGTGGTGCTGCCGATGCTGGTGCGCTTTTCGCTCGGCATGCAGCAGGTCGGCGGCGCTGAAACCGCGCAAATCCAGCTCCTGCCCAAGGTCGGCGAATATCTGTCGCTGATGATGTCGCTGATCTTTGCGTTTGGGGTCGCCTTTCAGTTGCCGGTGATCCTGACGCTGTTGGGGCGGATCGGGATCATCACCTCGCAGCAATTGCGCGACAAGCGCCGCTATTTCATCGTGATCGCCTTCATCATCGCCGCCGTCCTGACGCCCCCCGACGTCATCAGCCAAGCCTCGCTCGCGCTGCCGCTGCTCGCGCTGTACGAAGGCTCGATCATTGCCGTCCGCGTAGTGGAGAAGAAGGCCGCCGCGGCGAAGGCTGCGGCCACAGCGCCTCCGCCGCCAGAGGCCAATCCAGCGGAGTAGGGGGCTCTCGCGTTCCCCGGATGCTGCGCAGCGCGCCGCGCGAGTGGCGTGGTGCGCTGCTAATCCGGGGTCCAGTGTGCTTCCTTTACGGCGGGTCCCGGCTCTGCGGAGCAGCGCAAGCGCTGCACCGCGTCCGGGACACGGACAATTCGCCGGGCCGGGCTTGTCCCGGGCATGCACGTCTTTTACAGACCTTATGATCGAGACGCGGATGGCCGGGATTCTTGCGTGAAGCCGCGCTTCGCGCTTTTGTCCGGCCATGACACCAGGATACTTGCCATGCACGACATCAAATGGATCCGCGAAAATCCCGCCGCGTTCGATGCCGGGCTGAAGCGGCGTGGGCTGGAGCCGATGGCGTCCTCGCTGCTGGCGATCGACGAGAAGCGCCGCGCGGCGATTCTGAAATCGGAGCAGGCACAGGCGCGGCGTAACGCGGCGTCGAAGGAAATCGGCGAGGCCAAGAAGGCCAAGGACGACGCGCGCGCGGCCAGCCTGATGGCCGAGGTCACTGAGCTCAAAACCACGATGCCGAAGCTTGAGAACGCTGCGAAGGTGGCGGACGAAGAACTCAATGAGGTGTTGGCGGCGATTCCGAATTTGCCGCTGGACGAAGTCCCCGATGGCGTGGACGAGCACGGCAACGTCGTGCGGCATCACTTCGGCGCGCCGCGCCAATATGCTTTTGCGCCGAAGCCGCATGACGATCTCGGCGGCGCGCTCGGGTTCATGGATTTCGAGACCGCCGCAAAACTAAGCGGGGCGCGTTTTGTGGTGCTGAAGAAGGGGCTGGCGCGGTTGGAACGCGCGATCGGGCAATTCATGCTTGATCTCCACACGGGCGAGCATGGCTATGCCGAGGTAAATCCGCCGCTGCTGGTGCGCGATCCTGTGATGTTCGGTACAGGGCAATTGCCCAAATTTGCCGAGGACCAGTTCTCGACTAAAAAGTTCATACCAACGCTAAAAAGCTTCGAGGAAAATATGAATATGGCTACGGCTGCGATTTCAGCTCGTATGCCGCAGATACTTACTGCACTTGAGGAAAGGACAGGCGAAAAAGTATCGCAATCGAGGGCATTCGAGGTGATGGGAGAACTAGTCTCGTCTGACCTAAATAAATTCAAAGCGGAGTACGATCGCGTTGTGGACGAGGCAACGAAATTGTGGCTCATCCCCACCGCCGAAGTCCCGCTGACGAACCTCGTTCGCGAATCCATCGTGGATGAGAAAGAATTGCCGATGCGGCTCACGGCGCTGACGCCGTGTTTCCGCGCCGAAGCCGGTGCCGCGGGCCGCGACACCCGCGGCATGATCCGGCAGCATCAATTCACGAAGGTCGAACTGGTCACGATTTCAACGCCAGAGACCAGCAAGGACGAGCACGAACGCATGCTCGCCTGTGCCGAGGAAGTGTTGCGGCGACTCGATCTGCATTATCGCGTGATGACGCTCTGCGCCGGCGACATGGGTTTTTCGGCGCAGAAGACTTACGACATCGAGGTCTGGATGCCCGGCCAGGGTGAGGGTGGGGCCTTCCGGGAAATCTCAAGCTGCTCGGTGTGCGGCGATTTCCAGGCGCGGCGCATGGACGCGCGTTATCGGGGGCCCGACGGCAAGCCGCGCTTCGTGCACACCTTGAACGGCTCCGGCACCGCGGTCGGCCGTGCACTGATCGCGGTGATGGAAACCTACCAGCAGGAAGACGGTTCGATCGCCGTACCCGACGTGCTGCAGCCCTATATGGGCGGCGTGAAGGTGATCGAGAAAGACCGGTAATTTCGAGAGCTTATGGAATCGATCGAAGAGGGCGTTTGAAAGTATGCGAATTCTCTGCACCAATGACGACGGCATTCACGCGCCCGGCCTGAAGATCGTCGAGGAGATCGCCCGAGCCTTGTCCGACGACGTCTGGGTCGTGGCGCCGGAACTCGATCAATCGGGTGTGTCGCATTCGCTCTCGTTGAACGATCCGCTGCGGTTGCGCGAAATAGGTCCGCGTCATTTCGCGGTGCGTGGCACACCGACCGACTGCGTGATCATGGGGGCGCGCCATATCCTGGGCGAAAAGATGCCGGACATGGTTCTTTCCGGCGTCAACAAGGGCCGGAATGTCGCCGAAGACGTCGTGTATTCCGGCACCATCGCCGGCGCATTGGAGGGCACCATTCTGGGGCTGCCGTCCTTTGCGTTGTCGCAGGAATTTTCCGTCGATACGCGCGCCGCGCCCTTATGGGAGACGGCGCTGAAGTTCGGGCCGCAAATCGTGCGCAAGGTGATCGACGCCGGCGTACCCAAAAACACGGTGATCAACGTCAATTTTCCCGCCTGCGCCCCGGAAGAGGTCGCCGGCGTGCGCGTGACGCGCCAGGGCAAACGCAATCTCGGCTTTCTCAAAGTCGATCAGCGCCGGGACGGCCGCGGCAATCCGTATTTTTGGATCGGGTTCGAGCGGCTGGCGCAGGTCGATGTGCCGGCGGAGGGCACCGATCTTGCGGCGCTCGCCGCGCATTACGTCTCGGTGACGCCGTTGCGGCTCGATCGCACCGACGATGAATTTTCAAAAGCGCTGACGACGACGTTGAAATGAATTTCAATGTCGTCCCTGCGAACGCAGGGACGACATCGGGGGGCCTAAACCGTCGCGCTTCTTAGCGCCGAATCGATCATCCGCCCCAATGTTTCGAGCTGAAACGGTTTTTGCAGCGCGGGGCGATCACGGTATTGCTCGGGAAGGCCCGACGAGCCGTATCCGGTCGCAAAGATGAAAGGGCGATTGCGCGCCTCGATCAACTCGGCCACGGGCGAAATCACCTTGCCGTTGACGTTGACGTCGAGGATCGCCACGTCGAATTCGGTCGCCTTTGCAAGCCGGATGGCCTCGTTGATGTCACCGGCTTCCGCGGCGACGCTGTAGCCTAGTTCCGCCAGCATATCGACGACCATCATCCTGATCATGACCTCGTCCTCGACGAGGAACACAGAACCGCCGGGCGGCCGCGTCGCGCTCATAATTGTTGTCCTTGCCCTTCCCAACTCAGATTTGCAAATAACGTCAACCGGCGCAATGTCAACGTGAGCCCTCACATGTCGTACTCGCCGTCGCCCGGTTTGGCACTATTGGACGAAATTGATCACCCACCCCCTTAAACGCCCTCGACTCCGGTTCCGCGGCCGGAACATCGGCCCGATCCGCCAGCGAGTCCGGCACCGACGTCCTCACCCGCTCCCTTGACGCCGCCGCCGTGCTCGTCTCGAAAGCGCATGTAACCGCACTGGAAAAAGTCTCAGAGTGGCTCTACCGGTGGAGAGAACCGCAAAGCCGCGCCCTGACGAGATTGACATGCCCGCCATCCAGAACCCGCCTGAGAAAATGATGTTTCAACTCACCCTGAGGCGGCGGGGGATCAGCGATCAGGCCATACTTCGCGCCATGGACGAGATCCCGCGCGAGATTTTCGTCGAGGCTGACGATCGCGCCGATGCCTATCGCGACAGCGCACTCGGCATCGCCTGTGGGCAAACCATCAGCCAGCCCTTCGTGGTGGCCTATATGACCGAGCAATTGCAGGTGCAGAAGGACCACCGCGTGCTCGAGATCGGCACGGGCTCGGGATACCAGGCCGCAATCCTGTCGCGGCTTTGCCGGCAGGTGCTCACGATCGAGCGTTATCGGGCCCTGGCCGACCGCGCCCGCGACCGGCTCGAGAAGGTCGGTTGCGACAATGTCGAGGTGATGCTCGGGGACGGCTTCGACATCTCCGCCGATGCCGGCAATTTCGACCGCATCATGGTTACCGCCGCGATGGAGCAAATCCCGGAAAGTCTCACGCGCCGGCTTGAGCCTGGCGGTGTCCTGGTCGCGCCGGTCGGACCGCAAGGGGGCATCCAAAACCTCGTCCGCATCGTCAACACCGACACCGGGTTCCAGCGGAAGGAGCTGGTGGAGGTACGTTTCGTACCGGCATTGCCCGGCATCGCCCGCGAACTTTAGCCGCGAACGGAACGGGAGACGGGTTGTTTCATCCCTTCGATGGAACCTCGCGCCGCTCCGTTAATGCCCTGTCCAAAGGGTTAAGCGGTTGTTTACTCGGGGTGTGTTTACTCAAATTCGGTAGTTTGTTGCGTACGAGTGAGTAACCATGTCCCGTGTCATCGAGTTGCTTTGCTCGCGCCGCGTACCTCACGTCGCGGTGCTGGCGCTGATGTCGTTCGGCTTTGCGGGCTGCAGCGGCGACATGTCGACGCGCCTCTCGCAAGATCCCTTCTCCAATCCCTTTGCGTCGCAGCCGGAAGCAACGGCTTCGGTGTCGACGCCCGCTGTGGAGCGTCGTGAACTTCCGCAATATTCTCGCCCGCAATCGCTGCCGCCGATCGCGGCGCCCCAGTCCTACCCTGCGCCCGGCGCCGGGGTTTCTGGAGGAGGGCGGGGGTTAGCCTCCTATGCTCCGCCCGCTCAGCCGCAGCTCGAAGCTACCGGAAGCGTCACAGCGCCGCGCTCGGTCGCGGCCACCGGCGGCACCACCATCATCGTCGGGACCAGCGACACCCTCGAAATATTGGCGCGCCGCTACAACGTTTCACCGGCGGCGATTTTGCAAGCTAACGGTTACAAGGGACCCCGCGCCTTGTCGCCGGGTCAGCAGTTGATCATTCCGCACCCGACCGTGGCGGTCGCTGCGCCCGCCTTGGCAGCGCCGGCGAGCAAGGTGGTTGTCGCCGCCGCCGCACCGACGGTTCACGTCGTCAATCGCGGCGACACGTTGCTTAGCATCGCACGGCGCAATCACGTGCCGTTGTCGCAACTTGCAAAGGCCAATGGCCTCGAGCCGACGGCAAAGCTCAAAATCGGTGACAAGCTCACCGTGCCTGGCGTGAAGACGGCAGCAACACCCGCGACGGGCGGAGCTGCCGATCAGCCGCCGGCCAACGCGCTCACGCCGCCCTCCACCAAATTGGCTGGGACGCCGGGCAATCAGCCGCAAAGCGCGCATTTGGCGCAAACTGCGCCGAAACTGGAAGAAGTCCCCGCCGAAACCCCGGTCAAGGCCGCGGATGCAACCGGCGCGCTTCCGACATTCCGCTGGCCGGTGCGTGGCAAGGTAATCACGAGCTATGGCGCCAAAACCAACGGCAAGGCGAATGACGGCATCAATCTCGCGGTGCCGGAAGGCACCCCGGTCAAGGCGGCCGAGGACGGCGTCGTCGCTTATTCCGGAAACGAGCTGAAAGGCTACGGCAATTTGGTCCTGATCCGGCACTCCAACGGATACGTCACGGCCTATGCCCATGCGAGCGAACTCATGGTGAAACGCGGCGAGACCATCAAGCGCGGCCAGGTCATCGCCAAATCCGGCCAGTCGGGCGAGGTCGGATCGCCGCAGCTCCACTTCGAAATCCGCAAGGGTTCTGCGCCGGTCGATCCGCTTCAGTTCTTGAACGGGGCGTGAGGCTTTCGCGCGACGTTGAAGTGTGAAGCCGCGGCGTACTGGATTCCTTCGCCTTCGCGGGGAATGACAGTCTCATGACATCTACTTCCCGCTTAGCCTCACCCCCAGCCGGCCCGCCAATTCCTGCGTGAACTGCCAGGCGACGCGCCCCGAACGCGAGCCGCGGGTGGTCGACCACTCCAGCGCCTCGCGTTCGAGTTCGTCTTCGGCGAGTTTGACGCCGTAATGGCTGCAATAGCCCTTCACCATCGCGAGATATTCGTCCTGGCTGCAGCGGTGGAAGCCGAGCCACAGGCCGAACCGGTCTGAGAGCGAGACCTTCTCCTCGACGGCCTCGCCGGGATTGATCGCGGTCGAGCGCTCGTTCTCGATCATCTCGCGCGCCAGAAGATGCCGGCGGTTCGAGGTGGCGTAGAGGATCACATTGTCCGGGCGCCCCTCGATGCCGCCTTCCAGCACCGCTTTCAACGATTTGTAGGAGGCATCGTTGCCATCGAACGACAGGTCGTCGCAGAACACGATGAAACGAAAATGCGAGCTACGAACCAGGTCCATCAAGGCCGGCAGGCTCTCGATGTCCTCGCGATGAATTTCGATCAGCTTTAGTCGCTCGCCGGGCTTCCGGGCCATGTTGATGCTGGCATGGGCCGCCTTCACCAGCGACGATTTTCCCATGCCGCGCGCGCCCCACAGCAGCGCGTTGTTGGCGGGAAGCCCGTTGGCGAAGCGTTCGGTGTTCTCGATCAGGATGTCGCGCATCCGGTCGATGCCCTTAAGCAGGCCGAGATCGACCCGGCTGACGCGCGGCACCGGCGCAAGCCGTCCGTTCGGATGCCAGACAAATGCATCGGCGCTGCCGAATAAATCGCGCGCATCCGATGTCGGCGATGCGGCCATGGAAAGGTGGTTCGCAATGGCTTCGAGCGCACGCGCGATCCGCTCTTCCCTGTCGTTTTTGGGGGAGGCTGCCACACGTTTTGCAGTCGATATCGACGATTTCCGCAGTGCGGCCTTGGTGGCGGTGCGAGGTCCGGTTTTGCGGGGTTTTTTCGACATCTCTGGGGTTCCTGACGGCGCACCCATATCGGGCCTTTCGGCAAGCCGCAAGCCACTCAAAGGATGGTCAAATGAGCGCTCGGGCAACGTTGCAATTGGGGCCGTGGCCGCTATAGTCCGCGCGAATTTGCCCGAACCGGTCTGACGCCATGCGTTACCGGGTCATACCCGTTTTACGAGGATTGCCCGAATGCTGATTACTCCTGCGTTTGCTCAGGCCGCGGCCGGTGGCGATGCCAACAGCACGCTGTTTCAGCTGCTGCCGTTCGCGCTGATCTTTGTGATCATGTATTTCCTGATTCTGAGGCCGCAGCAGAAGAAGGTGAAAGACCACGCGGAATTGGTGAAAAACATCCGGCGTGGCGATACGGTCGTGACGTCGGGCGGCTTGGTCGGCAAGGTTACAAAAGTGGTCGACGACGACCAGATCGAATTCGAAATCTCCGACGGGGTTCGGGTGCGGCAAATGCGGCAGATGATTACAGGCGTGCGCGCCAAGGGTGAGCCGGCCAAGGAAAAGAGCGAGGCCGCCAAGGACGAAACGCCCGCGAGCTAAGCTTCTTGCACGCCGCATTCTCCTGGATCTGACGGGTCAACTCGATGTTGTATTTCACGCGGTGGAAGGCGCTGGCGATCATCTTGACGGCGCTGGTGGTGTGCCTTTGCGCCGTCCCCAATTTCTTCCCCGAAGCCAAGGTCAAGACCTGGCCGGTATGGGCACAGCGCCATCTGGTGTTGGGCCTCGATCTCCAAGGCGGCTCCTATTTGCTGCTGGAGGTCGATTCCAACTACGTCAAGAAAGAGAAGCTAGACCAGATACGCGACGATGTTCGTCGCACCTTGCGGGACGCCAAGATTGGCTACACGGGTCTGGCGGTACGCAACGATACGGTCGAGGTGCGCGTCAGCCGCGACACCGATGTTCCGAATGCGCTGGCAAAGTTGCGCGAGCTTTCGCAGCCGCTTGGCGGCCTGTTGGGGTCGAGCGGCCAGCGCAGCCTTGAGGTCAGCGATGCCGGCGGCGGGTTGATCCGCTTGACGGTGCCTCAAGCCGCCATCGTTGACCGCGTTCGTCAGACCATCGAACAATCGATTCAGATCGTCGAGCGCCGCGTCAACGAACTCGGCACCGTCGAGCCGCTGATCCAGCGGCAGGGGACCGACCGCATTCTGGTGCAGGTGCCGGGTTTGCAGGACCCGACCCAACTCAAGAGCATTTTGGGCAAGACCGCCAAAATGGAATTCCGTATGGTCGACACCACGGTGCCGGCCGATCAGGCTTCGCAAGGCAGGGCGCCCCTCGATTCCGACGTGCTGATGAGTTCGACGTCGCCGAAGACGCCTTACGTCATCAAAAAGCAGGTGCTGGTTTCCGGTGGCGATTTGACCGACGCGCAACCCGGTTTCGATCAACGTTCGGGCGAGCCGATCGTCAGCTTCCGTTTCAACACGACCGGCGCGCGCAAGTTCGCGCAAGCCACGTCGGAGAATGTCGGGCAACCCTTTGCGATCGTGCTCGACAATGAGGTGATTTCCGCGCCCGTGATCCGCGAACCGATCACCGGTGGGGCGGGGCAAATCTCCGGCAGTTTCACGGTGCAGGCGGCCAACGACCTGGCGATCCTGCTGCGTGCCGGCGCTCTGCCGGCACCCCTGACGATCATCGAGGAACGCACCGTCGGGCCGGGGCTCGGCCAGGATTCGATCGAGAAGGGTGAACTTGCAGCCTATGTCGGCTCGATCATGGTCATCGTGTTCATGCTTCTGACCTACCGGCTGTTCGGCGTGTTCGCCAACATTGCGGTCGCCATCAACGTTGCGATGATTTTCGGTGTGCTGTCGTTGTTGAACGCCACGCTCACTTTGCCCGGCATCGCCGGTATCGTGCTCACGGTCGGCATCGCGGTAGACTCCAACGTGCTGATCTATGAGCGCATCCGCGAGGAATTGCGCGGCGGACGCACGGCGATTTCGGCGATCGACGCCGGCTTCAAGCGCGCTTTGTCGACAATCCTCGATTCCAACATCACCACCTTCATTGCCGCCGCCGTGCTGTTCTACATCGGCACCGGGCCGGTGCGCGGCTTCGCCGTCACGCTCGGCATCGGCATCATTACCACGGTTTTCACCGCGTTTACGCTTACCCGCCTGATCGTCGCGGGTTGGGTGCGATGGAAGCGGCCGCAAACCGTGCCGATTTGAGAATGCGGAGCCGGCTGTGACACATTTCGTTCTCATCGGGCTAGGCGTCCTCATTGCCGTACTGACCGTGGTCAGCGCGCTCGGCCTTCTGCCCTCGCTGCGGATCGTGCCTGACGACACCAAGTTCGATTTCACACGCTTTCGTCGCATCAGTTTTCCGATTTCGGCGCTGCTCTCGATTTTCGCGATCACGCTGTTTTTTACCCACGGCCTGAACTTCGGCATCGATTTCAAGGGCGGCACGCTTTTGGAAGTGCAGGCCAAATCCGGCCCCGCCGATATCGCCGCGATGCGCGCAACGCTGAGCGGTCTCGGGCTCGGCGACGTGCAGTTGCAGCAATTCGGTGGACCCGCCGACGTGCTGATCCGGGTTGCCGAACAGCCGGGCGGCGACGCCGCGCAGCAGGAGGCGGTGCAGAAAGTCCGTAACGCGCTCGGCGATGCCGTCGAATATCGCCGCGTCGAAGTGGTGGGGCCGCGTGTCTCCAGCGAGCTTTTGGCCTACGGCATGTTGGGGCTGATGCTCGCGATCTTTGCGATTCTGATCTATCTCTGGTTCCGTTTCGAATGGCAGTTTGCGCTTGGCGCGATGATCGCCAACGTCCACGACATTGTGCTGACCATCGGCTTCATGTCGATTTCGCAGGTCGATTTCGATCTCACCAGCATCGCGGCGCTGCTGACGATTCTCGGCTATTCGCTCAACGACACGGTCGTGATCTACGACCGTATCCGGGAAATGCTGCGGCGTTACAAGAAAATGCCGATGCCGGAATTGCTCAACGAGTCGATCAACTCGACGCTGTCGCGCTCGATCATCACCCACGTCACCGTCACGCTGGCATTGCTCGCGCTGTTGCTGTTCGGCGGTCATGCCATCCACAGCTTTACCGCGGTCATGATGTTCGGCGTGGTGCTGGTCGGCACCTACACCTCGATCTTCATCGCGGCGCCGATCCTGATCTATCTCGGCGTCGGCACCACCCGCGCCGACGTGCCGGACAAGCCGTCGAAAAAGTGATCATGCCCGGCCGCTCGGACGCTCCGCATCTTCCGAGGTCGGCGCCGATCGAGGCTTACGGCAAAGGCGGATTTGTCTTTGCCGAAATGTCGCATCGTGGCTCGTTGTTGTGCCTGCCCGATTCCATCTGGGCTTGGCCGGTCATGAAGCCGGAGGAGATCGACCGAGACTCGCTCACGCGCGTGTTCGCCGCGGCCAATAGCATCGATACGCTGATCATCGGCTCCGGCACCGATGTCTGGTTGCCGCCGGCGGCCCTGCGCGAGGCATTGCGTGCGGTCGGCGTCGTGCTGGATGCCATGCAGACCGGTCCGGCTGTTCGTACCTACAACATCATGATGGGCGAGCGGCGTCGGGTCGCGGCAGCCTTGATCGCAGTACCATGAATGAAGCTAAAGAAGACGCGGGGGCGACCGAATTTTGCGCCGGGCTGGTGCGTACCCACGATTTTACCCGTTACGCCTCCACGCTGTTCGTGCCGGCGGAGCAGCGCCGCGGCCTGCTCGCACTATACGCCTTCAACGTCGAAATTTCGCGCGTGCGCGAGCAAGTGAGCCAGCCGCTTCCGGGCGAAGTGCGTCTGCAATGGTGGACCGACATGCTCGCCGGCGAAGGCCATGGCGGGGTCGAGGGCAACCCGGTCGCCGCCGAACTGATGCTCGCGGTTCGGGACTGGCGCCTGCCGGTTGAACGGTTGTCACGGCTGATCGATGAGCACCAGTTCGATCTCTACAACGATCCGATGCCGACCATGGCGGCCCTGGAGGGTTACATCACCGACACGGCGTCGGCATTGTTTTCGCTCGGCGCTTGTATCGCCGGGTGGCCGTCCGATGAAATCGAGCATCTCGCGCGTCACGCCGGATTGGCGCAAGGCATGGCGCAGGTGATGACGGCGCTGCCGTTGGACGCGGCGCGGCGACAATTGTTCGTACCGCTGCAGCTGCTGGAAACTCACGGCAGCGGTGTAGAGGAGGTGTTCGCGGGCAAGGAAACGCCACCGCTGCGCGCCGCGCTGGATCAGCTCGTTGCCGAGGCCCGGTCGCATCTGATGACCTCGTTTGCGCTGCTCGAGAACGTGCCTCCGGAGGTGAGATCGGTATTCTTGCCATTGGCGCGGGTGGCCCGCGATCTGACGCGAATGGCGAGGGCGGACGCCGATCCGTTCGTGCCTCAGGTCACATCGAGGCTTCGAACCTTGTGGACCTTGCGGCGGGCGTCGCGGTCCCGGCCGTTCGCGTAACGAGGCGCTGGCGTCGCTCACGCCGCCGCGGCGACCTGCAGGTTTTCGGTAATCCAGTGATCGAGATCGGATAGCGCGCGGGCGCTGATCGCCTGTCGCTTTGCGACGGTCTTGTCGTTGCCGCGCAAGCGAGTGCCATCGGGATTCTTGGTCGGCGGATTCGCGAGCGGCGGGAACAAGCCAAAATTGATGTTCATCGGTTGGAACGAGCGCGGGCCAGCGTCGATGGTTTCGATATGGCCGCCGGTGATGTGGCCCAGCAGCGAGCCAAGCGCGGTGGTTGACGGTGGCGGCGCCAGCGACGTCGCGCGTGCTTCGGCCGCGGCATAGAGGCCGGCGATCAGCCCGATGCTGGCGGATTCCACGTAACCTTCGCACCCGGTCATCTGTCCGGCGAAGCGAAGTCGCGGCTGGGCGCGCAGCCGCAATTGACTGTCGAGCAGCTTCGGCGAATTGAGGAAGGTGTTGCGATGCAGGCCGCCGAGTCGCGCAAACTCGGCGCGTTCAAGTCCCGGGATAGTGCGGAAGATGCGTTGCTGTTCGCCGTATTTCAATTTGGTTTGGAAGCCGACCATGTTGTAGAGCGTGCCGAGCTTGTTATCCTGACGCAATTGCACGATGGCATAGGCCTTCACGGTCGGATTGTGCGGATTGGTGAGCCCGACGGGTTTCATCGGCCCGTGACGGAGGGTTTCGAGGCCGCGCTCGGCCATTACCTCGATCGGCAGGCAGCCGTCGAAATAGGGCGTGTTGGTTTCCCACTCCTTGAAGTCGGTCTTTTCGCCGGCGATCAGCGCCTCGACGAAGATGTCGTATTGCTCTTTCGTCATCGGACAATTGATGTAGTCGGCGCCGGTGCCGCCGGGCCCCATTTTATCGTAGCGCGACTGAAACCACGCCACCGACATATCGATGGAATCCTTGTGCACGATCGGTGCGATCGCATCGAAGAAGGCCAACGCTTTCTCGTCGGTAAGGTCGCGGATCGCGTCGGCCAAGGGCGCTGACGTCAACGGCCCCGTTGCTACAATTACGTTGCCCCAATCGGCGGGTGGCAGGCCGGCGATCTCGGCGCGATGAATTTCGATCAAAGGATGGTCGCGCAGCGCGTTGGTGACGGCGGCGGAAAACCCGTCGCGGTCGACTGCCAAGGCCCCGCCAGCGGGGACCTGATTGGCATCCGCCGCCCGCATGATCAGAGAGCCGAGCCGGCGCATTTCGGCGTGGAGCAGGCCGACCGCGTTGTTGGCGGCGTCGTCCGAACGAAACGAATTGGAGCAGACGAGTTCGGCGAGGCCGTCGGTGCGATGGGCTTCGGTCATCCGCCCAGGTCGCATCTCGTGCAGGACCACGCGGATACCGGCCTTGGCGACCTGCCAGGCGGCTTCCGAGCCGGCGAGGCCGGCGCCGATGATGTGAACGGCTTCGGAAGAGGATTTGGTGCTCGTCATGCGCACAGAGGTAGCGCTTTTCGGCGCCAAGTGAAATGCGCAGGCCATGGTCGGAACCCGGAGACGACAACGCCCGCGGCGAGGCGGGCGTTATCGTTCGTCGGTCGGCTGAAAGGAATCAGCCGTTGAAGGTACCGGCTGCAACGCGCGGAATATCCGAACGATCGAGGCCGATATCGGCCAATTCGCGATCGGTGAGCTGGGACAGTTCGCTGACATTGCGCTGATAGTCCCGGAACGCCTGGATCATGCGGATGAGCGAGAGCAACATGGGTAGTCTCCTTGCCTTTACGATTCAGCTCTTGGGGAGAAGCGTCATCGTTGGAATGAATATAGATCAAAATGTTGCGCTGCGGAACATCAAATGGTGCGGCGCAGCTAATCGAGAAACGCATGGCTAGACAAAGAAACGATTAACCCTTCGGCGGGACGCTCAAGAAACGGACGCCAACCGCAAATTTAACAGTTCAAACGGTTATTTTCGGAACTTCTCTCGCCAATATGCATGCGTGATTCGCATGCAGATTATATAATGAATTTATAATCACTTTTTATCCTCATCAGTTTGGCTCTTCAGGGTGCTCGTGCGAGCTGATCGGCGAAATACACGATCGTTCGCGCGTAGACCTCGCTCTTGTTCCATTCCTGGATCACCGCGAAATTCGCGCTGCCAGGCTCCCAGCCCTTGCCACGTTGCCACCCGTGACCGGCGAGGAAATTCGCGGTTGAGGCCAGCACGTCTGGCGTACTGCGCAGGAGATCGCGGCGGCCGTTGCCGTCGAAATCCACGGCGAACTTCAGATACGAGGACGGCATGAACTGGGTCTGGCCGATCTCGCCGGCCCATGCACCCCGCATTTCGGTGGGCGCGAGATCGCCGCGCTCGACGATACGCAGCGCATCCAACAGCTCGGCGCGGAACGTGTCGGCGCGGCGGCAATCAAAGGCCAGGGTTGCCAACGAGCGGATGGTGGAAAATTTCCCGGTGTTGACGCCGAAGTCGGTCTCGAGCCCCCAGATCGCCACCAGCACTTCCCCCGGCACACCGTAACTTTGTTCAATGCGGCTGAGCAGCGAACCGTATTGCTTCATCATGTTGGCGCCACGCGCGAGGCGGGGAGGGACCATGCGGCCGGAGAATTCCTCGAAACTTTGATTGAAAACTTTTTGCGAGCGGTCCCGCGAGAGCACGGCTTGATCCAGCGTGACGCCGTTTAGCCCGGAGGCAATCGCGGCCTGCGAAATGCCTTTGGCGGCGGCTTCGGTTTTGAAGTCGTTGAGCCAGCTATCGAAGCTGCCGGCGCCGCAGCTTGCCGCCATCACCGGCGTGCCCGGGATCGCCAGCATCGTGCTTATTGCGAACGCTCTAAAAAAGAACCGAAAGGTCATCTGGTCACCACAGCATAGCTTTGCCCTGAAGAGTGATGACCGGACATCATGAAATGTCCGTGGCAAACGCGACCTAAACAAGACTTAACCAGTACCGAAGTTCCAAATAGTTCAAAAAGCATGCACGGGGAGATGCCGCCGCCGGTCAATATCGACCGGCGGCTGATGTCATCGCTGATTTGAGGATTATGTGCCGTCTTTACGTCTCCAGGGAAACAACGCGGCCGAAAAATCCGCTGCCGCCTGTCGCTCCCGATGCGGGCGGGGAGGGATCGGCCCATCTTGCCGCGCGCGACGCGTGAGGTTAGATACGCTGTCACAAAAACAGAGGGGAAACATGATGGATATCGTCGATCGCAGAAGCATTCTCGCATCGGGCGCGTTGGCGCTGGCGGGCGCCGCTACGCATAGTGTTTCGGCGCAAGCGCAATCCGCCCCGAAGCCGCTGTTCCCGATACAAGCGATCACAATCCCGATCATGGGTGAGAACGAAGTCTTTCCCGTGCGCCGCATCTATTGCGTCGGACGCAATTATGCCGCGCACGCGATCGAGCGCGGGTCGGACCCGACGCGCGAACCGCCGTTCTTTTTTCAAAAGCCGACTGACGCCATTCAAAACGTCGCCGTCGGTATCGTTGCGGATCATCTCTATCCCTCGCTCACCAAAAATTATCACCATGAAGTCGAGTTGGTCGCGGCGCTAAAGTCGGGCGGCACCAATATTCCCCCCGAGAAGGCGCTCGAAAACGTTTACGGTTACGCACTCGGCCTCGACATGACCCGGCGCGACCTGCAAAACGGCATGGCCTCCGAAAAGAAGCCGTGGGAAATCGGCAAGAGCTTCGACCACGCCGCCGTGATCGGCCCGATTACCCCGGTTTCGAAAATCGGCCATCTCACCAAGGGCGCGATCTCGCTTTCGGTCAACGGCACGGTGCGACAGGATTCCAATCTCGACAAAATGATCTGGAGCGTCGCCGAACAAATCGCCAAACTCTCCGAAGCGTTCGAGTTGAAGGCCGGCGACATCATCTATTCCGGCACGCCGGAGAACGTCGGCCCGGTGGTGAAAGGCGACGTGCTGTTGTGCAAGCTTGAAGGCTTGCCGGACATGTCGATCCGGGTTGTGTGAGACTGGTAGTCATCGTTTCTCCGATGTCGTCCCCGCGCACGCGGGGACCCATAACCACTGATATTCGTGATTGACGAAGTGTCACTCCGAGCCGCGTTTAACCACGGGGGACACGGTGTATGGATCCCTGCGTTCGCAGGGACGACAACGAGTTTGAGGATGGGCTGCCCGGCATCGCTTACCCCGCCAGATCTGCGAATTCCGGATGCTTGTTCAAATAATCCACCACAAAACCGCAACCGGCGACGACTTTTAATCCGTCGGCGCGGATCAATTCCAGCGCGCCCCGCACCAGCTCCGAGGCGACGCCGTGGCCGCGCAATTCGCGCGGCGTCTCGGTGTGCGTGATGATGACGGCCGAAGGCACTAGGCGATAATTCGCAAAGGCAATTCCGCCTTCGACGTCGAGTTCGAAGCGGCTTTTGGTTTTGTTGTCGCGGACTTCACTCATCTCAAGCTCGCTTCCGAAATGGCGTCGGTCGGGGTTCTGGCTAATACACCGTAATTCAAACGTGTCTTCGCGTTCTCGCGGCGCGAATGGCGTCCGAGTTTTTCAAAAACATTCGCCCAAGAAATTAAAAGGGCGCAGGAAACGCCGGGTGCAAGCTGGCACCCGCAGCCTCGCGTGCGAAATGGATGGAGCACACGAGCGTAGTCACCACAGGTTCAGCCGGACACCCGGCGCTTCCTGCGCAATGGTTTTAACGGCTTCCTTCGCGCTCTTCCCGGTGATCGGGCTTTCTTGCCACCGTCGTTGGCGAATAACTCCGCCAACTTGATGCCGGCGTCGAGGCATCAGAACCACACGACTTCGCCGTCCACGATCCGCGCTCTCGTCAAAGCACCAATCGCGTCCACCGCATCTTCCTCCCAACGTTCGTGACGATCGCGAAACGCCCCTTGGAGCGGGAGGAGACCGTGAAGATATAAATTTGATTTGGGTCAATCGCGAAGCAGAAAATTTTTGCAAGCGGGGCTGGACATGCAATTTAGTGATTTGCCCGTCGGGCAATCAAAATAGCCCGACGGGCAACAGCTCGTAAGCGAAGTCTGAACGCACCAAGACCTTGTTTACAAGACCTTGCTTATAGGCCCATCGTCTTTAGTATTCCTGCAGCCAACCCCTCTGATAGGCAACTGGGGGGATGGGCTGACAAGTCCACTCGGCGCGCGTATCCCAGCTTCCCCTCGAGCGAAAGGCACTCCACTCCCAGTAATCGTACCTCTCGCTGTAGGGATTTCCTGCATCCCTCCGGTCGCAAACCTGTGCGGGGTATGCGGGGTGATTAGCCGCGGGATTAGCCACCACTGGTCCGGCCAATAGGGAAAAGAGAACCGCGGTGGCTCCAAGAATTGTAAATTTCTTCATGCCACTCTCCTTTTCGTTAAGGTGAGACGAAAAGCTAATGCGGCCGTGACCCGCATCGTTGTCACTCTCGTTCATTAACATCAGAGTACGCGCGATGCGGTGGGTGTGATCCGGTCGCCATCAGAGTCTACTCCGACTCTCGGCATCCCAAAGTAAAGAAATGTTTAGAGCCTCCGTTCCGATTCAATCGGAACGAAGGCTCTACTTCTTTGTTTTGACGCGTTTTCTTAGCGCGAACCGGTATCCACTTCGCTCGAAAACGTTCTAGATCATGATGCGATTAAGTTGAATCGCATCATGATCTCATTTCTTTGTTTGAGCATGATCTTTTCGGAAAACCGGTTCCCACTTTTGCGGATCATGCTCTAGTAGGGTTAAGGCGCTTCGAGCGCCGCGCGCGTGCATGACGTAACTTCGCGGTATCGAAAGCCAAGCGATGATCGCTCATGAGTCTTCCTTGCATAGAGGCTTACCGGAGCCGTCCGCGCAACCCTCGTCACGCATCGAGTATGCGCTTCTCGCAATGAGGTCGCGGACATTTCAAATATGCCTTCACGATCTCGCGGCGTGAATAGCGCGCCCGAGCTTTTCAAAGCGTTCGCCCAAAAATCAGAGGGCGCAGTTCTGGCTGGACCTGCAGGGTAAATATGACATTGGCATGTTCCGCTATTCCGCGCGAAAATTCCAAAACACAGACGTCGGCAGATCAACCGCGTCTTGCTCGGGTGGAGTGAAAGCACCTCGGGACGAACCCTGCTCCATTTACAGAATGTTCCCGATATGTTCTAATGAAAGATGGGGCGGTCTGAAGCCTCAATCACAGAGCGTGGAGGGGACATGGGCTCAAGGCGAAATCGCACCATCAACCTGCCCGCGCCTTATCTCAAAAGGGTTTGGCTTGAGCCGTCGCGGGTCACCAACCCCGAGGCGTATCCATTCTGTCTTCCGTTTTTGCGCGACGATTTCGAACTCAGTTTCGATAAGTCCATCACCATCATTGTAGGTGAAAACGGCACCGGGAAATCGACCTTGCTGGAGGGAATCGCCGTGCTCGCTGGATACGACGAGGCGGGTGGCGCCAAAGGCCATCGTCCGGTCGATCATTCGAATGCGCTCGAGGTGACTGGCGGGGAATTGTCGAAAGCGCTTCGCGCCAGTTGGTTGCCGAAGGTCACGAACGGCTGGTTCTTTCGGGCCGAGAGCTTCTTCTCGGTTGCGAGATACATGGACCGAGTCAATCAGGAGGAATTTGCCAACGTCCGGAGTGCCACCCCACCGGACTTCCTCTCCCATTCGCACGGCGAGGGCTTTTTGCGCTTCTTCGAGGAGCGCTGCCAGAGGCAAGGCATCTTCATCTTCGACGAACCGGAATCGGCGCTGTCGCCCGCGCGCCAGATGGAATTTCTCAAGCTGATGCGGCGGATGGAGGAGTCTACGATCTGCCAGATTGTGATGGCCACGCATTCGCCGATGCTGATGGCCTATCCCGGCGCGCGCTTGTTGCGGCTGACGAAGTATGGGCTCGAGCCCGTGACCGTCGAACAGACGGATCACTACAAGGTCATGCGCGAGTTTTGCGACGACCCGGCGGGGTTTGTGGAAGCGGCGATAGCGGAGTGAGCCGCTTCTTTCGCGGTACGATCAATTTTCAAGGAGATGGAGATCGTCATTGCGAGCGAAGCGAAGCAATCCACGGCCAGAACAAAAGCTAAAATGGGTTGCTTCGTTGCTGAGTCTATCGTCGGGCCGGCCGAAGGCCCGACCCGTTAGTTCCTCGCAATGACAATATTGCTTGGCACCCATGCGAGCCATTTTCTTACGCGGAGATCGGCGTCAATTCGAATACGCGGCCGTGTTTTGCCGCTTCGGCGATTTCACCGTTGCGCAACGCCAGCCGGACAGCATCGAGCTTCTTTGCATCTTCCAAAGAAAGATAAGGCGACCGGCCGGTATCGTCCTCGATGAGGTCGACGGGGACTTCAGCCGCGTAATGGCCTTCATGAATGAGTTTGACGGTTTTTCGGATCATCATATCTTCCGCGCCATAAAGTCAGACGACCATCGTTCAGGATCCGGTCGGTAGGCCGTCACCATAACGGCTGCTTCCGAATGACCTCTCGGAATTGCCCACACCACATGAACCGGTCTCTGGAAGGCGTCCCACTCAAGTGCCAGAACGGTAGGCCCTCGCATCGCGTCCGGATAGTCCTCGACAACAACGGCCATACCGAGGCCAGCCAGGTTATCGCTCACCGAATATCATCTTTGGCAAGTTCGTCATAGCCATGGTCAGAAATATGAATGGCGCCGCGCGCCACAAGAGCCCGAATTTGAGCGAGGGTGTAGCTCAATTGCACGAGCTCTCACATCGCCGCATCACTCCGCCGCCTCGCTCGCCCCGCGCTTTCGCTTCCCGCCCTTCGCCAACACCGGCGCCAAAAACTTGCCCGTGTAACTCCGTGGCGCTTTGACGATGTCTTCGGGCGGGCCCCAGGCGACGATTTCGCCGCCGCCGTCGCCGCCTTCGGGGCCGAGGTCGATCACCCAATCGGCGGTTTTTATGACCTCGAGATTGTGCTCGATCACGACCACCGTATTTCCTTGCGCCACCAGCTCGTGCAGCACTTCCAGGAGCTTCTTCACGTCGTGGAAATGAAGGCCCGTGGTGGGTTCGTCGAGGATGTAGAGCGTGCGGCCCGTGGCGCGCTTCGACAATTCCTTGGCGAGCTTGACGCGTTGGGCTTCGCCGCCGGAAAGCGTGGTGGCCTGCTGGCCGACATGGATGTAATCGAGGCCGACGCGGTGAAGCGTCTTGAAGGTCTCACGCACGCGCGGCACCGCCTTGAAGAAGTCGGCGGCTTCCTCGACCGTCATGTCGAGCACGTCGGCGATCGACTTACCCTTGAACAAAACTTCCAGGGTTTCGCGGTTGTAGCGCTTGCCTTTACAGACGTCGCAGGTGACGTAGACATCGGGGAGGAAGTGCATCTCGATCTTGATGACGCCGTCGCCCTGGCACGCTTCACAACGCCCGCCTTTGACGTTGAACGAAAACCGGCCCGGCTCGTAGCCGCGCGCCTTGGCTTCGGGAAGGCCTGCGAACCACTCCCGGATCGGCGTGAATGCGCCGGTATAGGTCGCGGGGTTCGAACGCGGCGTGCGGCCGATCGGCGACTGGTCGATGTCGATGATCTTGTCGATATGCTCGAGCCCCTCGATGCGGTCGTGCGGGGCGGCGCCTTCGCTCGCATTGTTGAGCTTGCGCGCGATCGCCTTGTAGAGCGTATCGATCAGGAGTGTCGACTTGCCGCCGCCGGAAACGCCGGTGACGCAGGTGAACAACCCGAGCGGAATTTCCGCCGAGACGTTTTTTAGGTTATTGCCGCGCGCGTTGATGACCTTGATGGTGCGGCGGTGGTTCGGCGGCCGTCGTTCGGGGATTTCCACCGACATTTCGCCGGTGAGGTATTTTCCGGTCAGCGAGTCCGGATTTTTCATGATGTCGGCGGGCGTGCCTTGCGCAATGATGTGGCCGCCATGCATGCCGGCGCCGGGGCCGATGTCGAGCACGTGATCGGCGAGCCGAATGGCGTCCTCGTCGTGCTCGACCACGATCACGGTGTTGCCGAGGTTGCGCAAGCGTTTCAGCGTCTCCAACAGCCGGGCGTTGTCGCGCTGGTGAAGGCCGATCGAGGGCTCGTCCAGCACATAGAGCACGCCGGTCAGGCCCGAGCCGATCTGGGACGCCAGCCGAATGCGCTGGCTTTCGCCGCCGGAAAGCGTGCCGGACGAGCGCGCCAGCGTGAGGTAATTGAGGCCGACGTCGAGCAAAAACGACAGCCGTTCGCGGATTTCCTTCAAGACGCGCGCGGCGATCTCGTTCTGCTGCGCGTTGAGCACGCTCGGCACGCTCTCGAACCATTCGCCGGCGCGACGCACCGAGAGTTCGGAAATCTCGCCGATATGCTTGCCGCCGATCTTGACGCAGAGCGCTTCCGGCTTGAGCCGATAGCCGTGGCAGGCCTCGCACGGAACGTCGGAGAAGTACTTCGCCAATTCCTCGCGCGCCCATTCGCTGTCGGTCTCGCGATAGCGGCGGTTGATGTTGGTGACGACGCCTTCGAACGGCTTCTTGGTGTCGTAGGAGCGCACGCCGTCTTCATAGGAGAACTTGATCTCGTCCTCGCCGGAGCCGTGCAGAATCGCGGCCTGGGTTTTCTTCGGAAGGTCCTTCCACTTGGTGTCGAGCGTGAATTTGTAGAATTTGGCGAGTGCGGTGAGCGTCTGGACGTAATAGGGCGAGGACGATTTCGCCCAGGGCGCGATGGCGCCGCGGCGCAAGGTGAGTTCCTTGTCGGGAATGACGAGGTCTTCGTCGACGTGTTGTTCGATGCCGAGGCCGCCGCAGGCCGGGCAGGCGCCATAGGGGTTGTTGAAGGAGAACAGCCGCGGCTCGATTTCCGGAATGGTGAAGCCGGAGACGGGGCAGGCGAATTTTTCCGAAAACAGAATCCGTTCCGGCCCGCTTTTGTCGTGGATTTTGGCAACCTTCTTTGCCGTGGCCTCGCCCTTCGAGACGGCGCTTTGCGCCTCCTCAGGATGAGGGGTAGTGCCGCGTTTGACTATCTTCGATCGTCGCGCTCCGTCCTCATCCTGAGGAGCGCCCGCCGGGCGCGTCTCGAAGGATGATGGCTGAGGAGCAGGCGTATCCGCATACTCAATCACCGCCAACCCCTCGGCGAGCTTCAGCGCGGTCTCAAAACTTTCGGCTAGCCGCTGGCCGATGTCGGGCCGCACCACGATGCGGTCCACCACCACGTCGATGTCGTGGGGGAATTTCTTGTCGAGCAGCGGGGCTTCGGCCAACTCATGGAACGTGCCGTCGATCTTGACGCGCTGAAATCCTTTTTTGAGATATTCGGCGAACTCCTTGCGGTACTCGCCCTTGCGCCCGCGCACCACGGGCGCGAGCAGATAAAGCCGCGTGCCTTCGGGCAGCGCCAGCACGCGGTCGACCATTTGCGAGACGGTCTGGCTTTCGATCGGCAAACCGGTCGCGGGCGAGTAGGGCACGCCGACCCGCGCCCACAACAGGCGCATGTAGTCGTAGATCTCGGTGACGGTGCCGACAGTGGAGCGCGGGTTCTTCGAGGTGGTCTTTTGCTCGATCGAGATCGCGGGCGACAGGCCGTCGATCTGATCCACATCCGGCTTCTGCATCATCTCCAGAAATTGGCGCGCGTAAGCCGAGAGCGACTCGACGTAACGGCGCTGGCCCTCGGCGTAGATGGTGTCGAAGGCGAGCGAGGATTTGCCCGAGCCGGAGAGGCCGGTGAACACCACGAGCTTGTCGCGCGGAATTTCCAGATCGATGTTCTTGAGATTGTGCTCGCGCGCGCCGCGGATCGTTATCGCGCGCGTGCCGGAGCCTGCGGTCTGTTGGCGCTTGGCCCTGATCACTTCATCCATATCGGCATTTCCAAGCGCGGCGACGGCGCCCCTTAGATCATGATGCGATTAAGCAGAACCGCATCATGATCTTATCTCTTTGTTTGAGCATGATCTGCGCGCAAACGTGTTTCGCGTTTGTCGCGTGGAAAACCGGTTTCCACTTTTCCGGATCATGCTTTAGCGGCGCGCATCTTCCGGAAACCGGGATCGAACGCCAATGGGTGAATTTGGAACATAGGCAGAACGCCGGTGGATTTCCAGTGTTCCCCACAGGCCATCAACGGATTGTTGGGAAGCCCGTTGCCGCGCCTTTCACAAATGTCATCGCAACAATCGGTGCAAATAAAAAGGCCGGCGCGAGGCCGGCCCTTTCGTATTCGAGAGACTTCGAAGTCTGGATTAGGCCCGCGAAGATCAGTACCTCGCGATCACCGGGCCACCCCAGCGATAGTTCAAACGAACGGTGAACAGATCGACGTCCTGCTGGATGCGGTCGGTGCGGGAAAGAGCGCCAGTCGTCACAGAAGTGAGGGTCAAACTGCGATCGCCGTTGAAGATGTGATCGTATTCGAACGCGGCCGACCAATTCGGCGTGAAGCCAAATTCGAGACCGGTGCCGACCACGGCACCCCAACGGGTTTCGCTCGCGGAATCGAAGGTCACGCCGGTAGCTGTGGTGAGACCGGTATATTTGTCGCTGATAACCGCGGCGCCGCCCTTCGCGTACCACAGGACATTATTCCAGGTATAGCCGATCTGGCCGGTGAACAACCCGAACGCATCGATTCGGGAGCGGTTGGTGTTTATGGCGGTAAGCAGGCTCACATTCGATCCGCGAAGATCGGCCCAGTCGCCCTGGGCTTCCAGACCGAACACCCAGCCGCCGGTCTGCCAGCGGTAACCGATCTGGCCACCCGCCACGCCGCCAGTCGCGTCATGCGAACCTTCATCCACTAAGAGAGCGCCGGCGTCCCACTCCTTGCGGCTGGTTCCGTAACCGCCGTTGCCGCCGATGTAGAAGCCGCTCCAGTCATAGATAGCGGCGACGACCGGGGCCGGAGCTTTGGTGTAGGTGCGTGCGGGGAGATCGGCGGCGACCGCCGGAGCGGCCATGCCCAAGGCAACGAGGCCGACTGTACCCAACAAAAACTTCTTCATTTTCACTCTCCATTTCTTATTGCTTCGTTTGGTCTGAAGCGTTTTTTTAAAATTCGAGCATCGAGCAGAAGCGCCGCATCGATCGTAGATTGCTGGAACCTACATAACGCGATTTCCGCGAAAATGCCGTCTCCGAAATGCAACACTCGGCAGGAAATGAATCCCTCGGAAGCTAATGATTTATTAGGGGATTCGGGAACCCGATGGAACTTTTCGGGTTCTAAAATACCACCCGATTTCCTTCAGGTGCATTCCTATACCGCTCCACGCGTGCCCCCGGGTTTGCTCGATCCGTAACGAGAACAAACCTGGAACATTGGCTGAGAGAATGCTATATGTGGATAACCGAGGGATCGCCGAGCTTGTGAGATCGGCGAGCGTATAGGGTCAGGTCAAATACCGGGAGCTCGAGCTGAGCATCTGGCAAAGCCAGTGATTTTCAAGTGTGGAGAGCGGCGATGGCGGGAAGCGTGAACAAAGTGATTCTGGTCGGAAATCTCGGCAAGGACCCTGAAATCCGGCGCACGCAGGACGGGCGGCCGATCGCCAATCTGAGCATCGCGACCTCGGAAAGCTGGCGCGACAAGGCGACCGGCGAGCGCAAGGAAAAGACCGAATGGCATCGGGTCGTCATCTTCAATGAAGGGCTCTGCAAGGTCGCCGAGCAATATCTGAAGAAGGGCGCCAAGGTTTACATCGAAGGCCAGTTGCAGACGCGCAAATGGACCGACCAGAGCGGCGTCGAGAAATACTCGACCGAAGTGGTGCTGCAGGGATTCAACTCGAATCTGACCATGCTCGACGGCCGTAGCGGCGGCGGGGGAGGTTTCGTGGCGGATGAGTCCGGCGGCGATTTCGGCTCCGGGGGTCCTTCCGCGGCCCCGCCGCGCCGCGCGGTGGCCGCCGGCGCCCGCAACGGCGACATGGACGACGACATTCCGTTTTGAGGGCGACGAGTTTTTTGAACCCGATCGGGCGAGCGGAGCGGGCGAGGGCGCCGCTCCGTATCGGTCTGACACCACATTAAATACTTAAAGTAATTCTGGCGAAATATTCCGCTGTATCCTCAATTCACTGCCGAATGCGGCGTGCTGTGGACCAGTTTTACTGGCCCGACATGCGACCCGTCGCGGATTGACGTCAAGAAATCCAGCGGTTCCAATCCGCCTGACATCCTGTGCTGGCTGCGATGCCGCTCGGACACGCTGTTCTCGCCAAGTTTCGCCGGGCGTGGCAAGGAAAGCCACTCAACCCGTAAGTCTCTGGAAAAATGGAGGGAAGAACCGATCGGGCCGACCAGTTAAGGGTGGTTTGGATGCCCCTGATACGCTATATGATTCTAAGCAGAAACTGACCGGATTTCCCCTTGTCTGATCGTGAAGATATGAGCCCCGGAGAGCCGCCGGCGCCCTCGGATATTCGTCCGGTTTCCATCCTCGACGAGATGAAACGCTCCTATCTCGATTACGCCATGAGCGTGATCGTGGCGCGCGCGCTGCCCGATGCGCGCGACGGTCTCAAGCCGGTGCATCGCCGTATCCTCTATGCGATGTACGAGAACGGGTTCGAGTGGAACAAGTCCTACAACAAGTCGGCGCGCACCGTCGGCGACGTCATCGGTAAATACCATCCCCACGGCGACCAATCGGTCTACGACGCGCTGGTGCGCCTGGCGCAGGATTTCTCCATGCGCGTGCCCTTGATCGACGGGCAGGGCAATTTCGGCTCGGTCGACGGCGATATGGCCGCCGCGATGCGCTACACCGAATCCCGCCTGACCAAGATTGCGCAATCGCTGCTGGACGACATCGACAAGGACACCGTCGATTTCCAGGCCAATTACGACAACCGCGATCGTGAACCGACGGTCCTGCCGGCGAAGTTCCCGAACCTTCTGGTCAACGGCGCCGGCGGCATCGCGGTCGGCATGGCGACCAACATTCCGCCGCACAATCTCGGCGAGGTGATCGACGCTTGCGTGGCGCTGATCGACAATCCGACGCTTCCCATCGACGACCTCATCAACATCGTTCCGGGACCGGATTTTCCGACCGGTGGCATCATTCTCGGCCGCCAGGGCATCCGCTCGGCCTATCATCTTGGCCGCGGTTCGATCGTGATGCGCGGCAAGGTGTCGATCGACACCATTCGCAAGGACCGCGAAGCGATCATCATTACCGAAATTCCGTATCAGGTGAACAAGGCCACCATGGTCGAGCGCATCGCCGACCTGGTGCGCGAAAAGAAGATCGAGGGCATCTCCGACCTGCGCGACGAATCCGACCGCGACGGTTTCCGCGTGGTGGTGGAGTTGAAGCGCGACGCGGTGCCCGACGTCGTGTTGAACCAGCTTTATCGGTTCACGCCGCTGCAGACCAATTTCGGCGCCAACATGGTGGCGCTCGACGCCGGCCGCCCGCAGGTGATGAACCTGAAGGATCTGCTGACGCTGTTCGTCGCGTTCCGCGAACAGGTGGTGACGCGTCGCACGAAGTTTCTGCTCAACAAGGCCCGCGACCGCGCCCACATTTTGGTGGGTCTGGCGATCGCGGTCGCCAATATCGATGAGATCATTCGTGTGATCCGGACCTCGCCCGATCCCAACACGGCGCGTGACATCCTGATGTCGCGCGACTGGCAGGCGAGGGACGTGGCGGCGATGATCACGCTGATCGACGATCCGCGCCATCGGTTGGCTTCCGACGGCACCGCGCGGCTGTCGCTGGAGCAGGCCAAGGCCATCCTCGATCTGCGCCTGCAACGGTTGACCGCCCTGGGGCGCGAGGAGATTTCGCAGGAACTCGACAAGCTCGCGGTGGAAATCGCCGATTACCTCGACATCCTGCGCTCGCGCGCCCGCGTGCAGGCGATCGTCAAGACCGAGCTTGCGGACGTCAAGTCCGAATTCGCAACTCCGCGCAAGACCGTCATCATCGAGCAGGAGGGCGAGGTCGAGGACGAGGACCTGATCCAGCGCGAGGACATGGTGGTTACGGTCTCGCATGCCGGTTACGTCAAGCGGGTGCCGCTCTCGACCTACCGCGCGCAACGCCGCGGCGGCAAAGGCCGCGCGGGCATGCAAACCCGCGACGAGGATTTCGTCAGCCGCCTGTTCGTCGCTTCGACCCACACCCCGGTGCTGTTCTTCTCGTCGCGCGGACAGGTCTACAAGGAGAAAGTCTGGCGCCTGCCGATGGCGGCACCGAACGCGCGCGGCAAGGCCATGATCAACATCCTTCCGCTCGAGCAGGGCGAACGCATCACCACCATCATGCCGTTGCCCGAGGATGAATCCTCTTGGGCCAATCTCGACGTGATGTTCGCGACCACCGGCGGCAACGTCCGCCGCAACAAGCTGTCGGATTTCGTCGACGTCCGGCGTTCGGGCATCATCGCCATGAAGCTCGACGCCGACGAAGCTATTGTCGACGTGCAAATCTGCACCGAACACGACGACGTGCTGCTGACCGCCGCCGGCGGGCAATGCATCCGCTTCCCGGTCACCGACGTGCGGGTGTTCACGGGCCGCACCTCGATGGGTGTGCGCGGCATCGCCTTGGCCGAAGGCGACAAGCTGATCTCGTTGGCGATCCTGCGGCATGTCGAGGCGACGTCGGAGGAGAGGTCTGCCTATTTGAAAATGCGCCGCGCCGTGGCCGGTGACGTTGCTGCCGAGGACACTGCGGAAGTCGATACCGAAGAGACCTCCAACGCCATTCAGCTCAGCTCCGAGCGCTATGTCGAGATGTCGGCGCAGGAACAGGTGGTGCTGACGGTTTCGGTGAACGGATACGGCAAGCGCACCTCATCGTATGAATACCGCACCACCGGCCGTGGCGGCAAAGGCATCGTGGCGATGTCGGTCAATAACCGTAACGGCAAGCTGGTGGCCTCGTTCCCGGTCGAAGACTCCGACCAGATCATGCTGGTGACCGATAAGGGCCAGCTGATCCGCTGTCCGGTCGAGGGCATCCGAATCGCGGGCCGCTCGACGCAGGGCGTCATCGTGTTCGACACCGCCGAAGACGAGCATGTGGTGTCGGTCGAGCACATCGGCGAGGACACCGAAAACGGCAACGGCGGCTAGCGGAAGCGCGCATGCCGACGGCTGTATGAAGGGTCGGGCAGCGCGGCTACGGCGTGCGGCCGGCGGAGACCAGCCGGGCTTCCCGGATCGTGGCCTTGGAGCCGGCGGCGCGCAGGCAGGAAGCTTCGAAATTCGGCCAGGCCTGCTGCGAGCAATTGTGGCCCACGGTGTGGACGTCGAGCCGGTCGCCTTTGGCGAGCACCTGGGGTTCACGGGCTTCGACCTGTGGGGCGAAGCCGGGAAGCGCGCTAAACGCGATGGCGACGAACGCAGCGATGGCGATTGCTGAAACAGCCTTGATCATGACGGTCCCCTGTCCCGGGCCTTTGCGGCCCGTCGTCGTTGGGTTGATAGGTACCCGGCACTGGTTTCAGAATGTTTTCGCGAAAGCTGAAAATGGTTTCTTCCCGCCAGAATAATGTTTCATCACCGTTGGCGCGAAGCATCGTCGGCCTGTTTGTGAGACGGGGTAGCGCCCCGAGCGGTTCACGCATTTACGAAATATTAAAATTCAACCCCGTGGGTTCGGCCGGAGGAGCCGGCTTGCCGGGCCGCCCGTGGCGCGGTAGAGGGGGTTTATGCCCCGTATTGCGCTGTATCCCGGTTCATTCGATCCCGTCACCAACGGCCATCTGGATGTGGTCCGGCACGCCGTCATCCTGTGCGACCGGTTGGTCGTGGCGATCGGGGTGAATTCCAGCAAGAAGCCGTTGTTTTCGACGGAAGAACGCCTGGAGATGGTTCGAGCGGTATTTGAACCGGTGGCCACCAAGGCCGGCTGCGCCCTGGATTGCACGACTTACGACAATCTCACAGTTGCCGCGGCGCAAAAGCACGGCGCCGCGATCATGATTCGGGGCTTGCGCGACGGCACCGACCTCGATTTCGAAATGCAGATCGCCGGCATGAACGAAACCATGGCGCCCGACGTGCATACCGTGTTCATTCCTGCGTCCGCTGCCGTCCGTCCGATCACCGCCACTTTGGTACGGCAAATCGCCAGCATGGGCGGCGACGTATCCGCCTTCGTGCCGAAATTGATCGCGGCGCGCATCAAGACGAAATTCGCCAGCTAGCATTCACCTTCCTTGCACCTCTTGGAGCCGTCATGATCCGAGTTCTTGCTCTTTTCGCCGCGCTGATCTGCGTAACCCCCGCGATCGCACAGCCGCTTCCCGCCAATCTCGACAAGCAGAATGCGATTGTCGTCGACACCACCAAGGGTCGTATCGTCTTTAAGCTGCGAACCGATCTCGCGCCGAAGCACGCCGAGCGGATCAAGCAATTGGCGCGGGACGGTTTTTACGACAACGTGCCGTTCCACCGGGTCATGGATGGCTTCATGGCACAGACCGGCGACGGCCAGAATTTCAACGGCACCGGCGGTTCGAAATATCCAACGCTTAAGGCGGAGTTTTCCAGCGTGCCGTTCAAGCGCGGTATCGTCGGCATGGCGCGCGCTGCCAGCCCCGATAGCGCGAATTCACAGTTCTTCTTCATGTTCGCCGATGCGCCCTTCCTGAACGGCCAATACACCGTGATCGGCGAAGTGGTGTCGGGAATGGACGTGGTCGACAAGCTCAAGAAGGCGCCGCCGGGTTCCCAAAGCGGCAGCGTGAGCGACCCCGACAAGATGGTGAAGGTGCAAGTCGCATCCGACATCAAGTAAGCGCCGGTGGCGGCGGCTCGCAGCTCGTTCGTCGGCCTTGCTTTGGTGCTGCTGCTCGGCGTCTTGGCTTCGGCTGGACATGCCGAACCGGTGCAGGTCAATACCGTCCGTGAGATTCTCGCGAGGCTGGAGACGTGCTGGAGAGCGCCGCCGGCGTCGCAAGCCAATCCCATCGACATCACTGTGATCGTGAGTTTCAATCGCGCCGGAGCCATTTTTGGTCGCCCGAAGATCACTTTTGAATCGGCAACGGCCAATGACAACGACAGGCTACTGTATCGGATTGCCGTGATGGAGGCGTTGCAACGCTGCGCGCCGATGCCATTTACCGAGGCCATGGGTGGCGCCGTTGCCGGCCGGCCGTTCGCGGTCCAGTTCCACCACAAATCTTTAACCCCGGAGAAGAGAGCATGGCTGACACCGAAAATACTTTGATCCTCGAGACGACGCAGGGCCCCGTGACCATCGAGATGCGCCCGGATCTCGCCCCCGGCCATGTCGCGCGGATCAAGGAACTGGTGCGCGAGGGCTTTTACGATGGCATCGTGTTCCACCGCGTGATCGAGGGCTTCATGGCGCAAACCGGCTGTCCGCAGGGGACCGGCACCGGCGGCTCGGGCAAGAAGCTCAAGGCCGAGTTCAACAATGAGTCCCATGTGCGCGGCACGACTTCGATGGCGCGTGCCGCGAATCCGGATTCCGGCGACAGCCAATTCTTCATCTGTTTCGACGATGCCACTTTCCTCGACCGCCAATACACGGTCTGGGGCAAGGTGACGTCGGGCATGGAAAACGTCGACAAGATCAAGCGCGGCGAACCGGTGCAGAACCCGGACAAGATCGTCAAGGCGCATATGGCGCTGGATGCGGCGTGATCTGAGAACTCCACGTCATGCCACGCGAAAGCGAGGCATCCAGTACTCACCGGCTTCCGCTATAAGCGAGACCGGGAATTACTGGATCGCCCGCCTGCGCGGGCGATGACGGGTTTGGGAATGCGCACCGACCTCTTCGATTTCGAACTTCCCGCAGAGCGCATCGCGCTCCGCCCGGTCAGCCCGCGCGATTCCGCGCGGATGCTGATTGTTAGGCCGGGCGCCGCCTTGCACGACGGAATCGTCACCGATCTTCCGACTATGCTCCTGGCCGGCGACCAATTGGTGGTCAACGACACCAAAGTGATATTGGCCCAACTTAAAGGCCGCCGCATTGGCCAGCCCACCGAACCGAAGATCGAGGCGACGCTGATCAAGCGGCTCGACGGCTCGCGCTGGCAGGCGCTGGTCAAGCCCGCAAAAAAACTGTCGCAAGGCGACGTGGTTCGTTTCGGCGGGGAAGGCAGGGTGTGCCTTCTCGGTGAGCTCGATGCGCGGGTCGAGCACAAGGGTGAGGCGGGTGAGGTGACGCTCTCGTTTTCGTTGCACGGTCCGGCGCTCGATTCCGCGATCGCCGAGCTGGGAAGCACCCCGCTGCCACCTTACATCGCCTCAAAGCGCGCGCCTGACGCACGCGATGCGAGTGACTATCAGACCATGTTCGCGGCCAAAGAGGGGGCGGTAGCCGCGCCGACCGCCGGATTGCACTTCACCTCGAATCTGGAAGCCGCGCTGCGCGAGTGCGGCATCGGGATTCACCGGGTAACCCTGCATGTCGGGGCGGGGACCTTCCTGCCGGTCAAGGTCGAAGATACCGGCGAACACAAGATGCATTCCGAATGGGGTACGATTTCACCGGAGACAGCCTCGGCGCTGAACGCCGCACGGGGCAAGGGCGGTCGCATTGTCGCCGTCGGCACCACCTCGTTGCGGCTGTTGGAAAGTGCCGCGGCTGAGGACGGCACGATCGCGCCGTTTGCCGGCGACACCGCGATCTTCATCACCCCGGGTTATCGTTTTCGCGCGGTCGATATGCTCTTGACCAATTTTCACCTGCCGCGCTCGACGCTGTTCATGCTGGTATCGGCCTTTAGCGGTCTCGACACCATGAAGCGGGCCTACGCCCACGCGATCGACAACGGCTACCGATTCTATTCCTATGGCGACGCGTGCCTGCTGTTTCGTGATAAGCCGCTCCTATGACGACACCCAATCATTTCGAATTGTTCGGCCGGGACGGCCGAGCGCGCACCGGACGGCTTGCGACGCCGCATGGGGTGGTGCGAACGCCGGCTTTCATGCCGGTCGGCACCGCCGGCGCGATGAAGGGCTTGCATTGGCGTGAGGTGCGCGACGCCGGCGCGGACATCGTGCTCGGCAACACCTATCATTTGATGCTGCGGCCGACCGCTGAGCGCATCGCGGCGCTGGGCGGCTTGCAGGTCTTTACCGGGTGGCAAGGCCCGATGCTGACCGACTCCGGTGGCTTCCAGGTGATGTCGCTGGCGCAATTGCGCAAACTGACCGAGCGCGGGGTCACGTTTCGCTCTCATATCGATGGCGCCAGCGTCGAGCTCACCCCTGAACGTTCGATCGAGGTGCAGCGATTGCTTGGTTCCGACATCGTCATGCAACTCGATGAATGCGTGCGGCTACCGGCCGAGCACCGCGAGATCGAGCGGGCGATGCAGCTCTCGCTCCGCTGGGGAGAGCGCAGCAAGCGCGCGTTCGAAAAGGCGCCTCCCGGATACATGCTGTTCGGTATCGCACAAGGCGGCGATGTGCCGGAGCTTCGCCAGGCCAGTGCGCGGGGGCTGATCGACATCGGTTTTCATGGTTATGCGATCGGCGGCCTTGCGGTCGGCGAGCCGCAAGCCGTGATGCTCGCGATGATCGACGAAGTCATCCCGATTCTACCCGAGGGACGCCCGCGCTATTTGATGGGCGTTGGCACGCCCGAAGACATGCTGGAAGCCGTGAAACGCGGCATCGACATGTTCGATTGCGTGATGCCGACGCGCAACGGCCGTCACGGGGTGGCGTTCACGCGGTTCGGCCAGATCAATCTGCGCAACGCCCGCCACGCCGACGATTCCCGGCCGCTCGACGAAGAAAGCTCGTGGCCGTCCACGCGCAATTGCGCGCGCGCCTATCTGCATCACCTGGTGAAATCGGGCGAGACGTTGGGTGCGATGTTGTTGTCGGAAATCAACATCGCCTATTACCAGCACTTGATGCACGACCTCCGGGAGGCGATATCAGCGGGAACGTTTGAGAATTTCTACGAACGCACGCGCGCCGGATGGGCCAAGGGCGATATCGCGCCGCGCTAGCCAGCCGCCCGCAAGCGTGTCGGTAATGCCCGTTCTTGGTGGCGGCACGGGGTGGTACTGCGCACCCGGATATCTGCTCTAGGAATCACAAATCCGTATTGCAGCCCATCCTTCGAGACGCGCCCTATGGGCGCTCCTCAGGATGAGGTTCTAAGGTGCTGAAACAAAACAACCTCATGCTGAGGAGCGAGCCTTGCGAGCGTCTCGAAGCATGGGCTGCAAGCGACTCACTCACCTCGGTACTAGGACATGCCCGATACGGTCTGCATAGCGAACCACTAGCCCATTCGCATCGTCATCGAATATCAATTTGTGGCGTCGTTCGCGCGCTTTGATGCCTCTTTTGCACTATGAAAAAGATGTACAGCAAATAGGCGTCTATCAAAATGGTGATCGCCATGACGCTGTAGGCCCACGGGCTTTCCATCAAGTCCAGCTCGATCAACACCCGGGATAGGCCGAATCCGACGACCCATGCATCAAAGCTCATGCATATCCGACGAAACGTCTCGGCATCCACCCGTCGGATGAAATAGGCGCCAAGCGGTATCCCAACCGCAACGGTGGGAATGAACACCAAGAAGAGGCTCTCGCTTTCGGTGATAAACAGGCCAAGCTGGTAATACACGATGGCGGTCACACTCGACTCAGCCACGCGAACCAATGCGAGACCGGCCCGAAACTCATTTTTGACCAAGCCTTGATTGTTGAACAAAATCGCTAAGGGGGGCCCTGAGATGGTCGTTACCGAATACAGGACGCCCAGCGCGGTTCCAAAAGGGAGACTGAACAGCCACGTCAACCGAATAGGCCTCCGCCAACCAGCTGCCTGGACCAGGATCAGGGGCAGAATAACCGTGTAGGTAGCGAATTTGATCCAGCCAGGTTCAAGCGAAGCAAGAACAAAGGCTCCGATGGCGATGCCGGGCAACAGCCCGATGAGAATGGGAAACACCCTTTTCCATACAGCTGGAACGCCGTCCAAATTGATGAACAGAACATATAAGTTAAGGAGGACTTCGATCACAACGACGGCGGGATTCAGGACGCGATTTGTTAAAAAAACGAGCGCGAGCGGCACGGTGAGCGACGAAAACCCATAGCCAATGGCACCATTTACAAAGGCCGCAAACAAAGCGATCGCGGCAACGATCACAGCGGTGTCAAGGGAAGGCATCTTTAATTTCTCTCAATTGACGGCGAGCGGTCACGTACCGCGCGGCACTATAGCTCAACGGGTCACCGTGTCGGAAGGTGCGCATACGATGGCTACTAGACTTTGCAAAGGACAAGGGGCCATCCTCGCTTTAAGGGCCGTTCGCTACGCGGACCGACCAACGTCCCCTTCGGGTCATTTTCGTTGATTTTGGCATGTCCGCCCCATGTTCGATTAGCGGGAGATTCCGGAAATGCTGGTCCACGATGGATGTCAACGGACGTGTGATTCGAGCTCTCAAACCGAGCTTCGAATCTTGAGATATGAACTCAGCGATTATGAGGGGGATGTTATCAACCGGACCTCCGGCAAGCTGCGCGGCGTCCCACATGTTGATGACCGGCGCGTCCTAAACGGCATCTTTTGGGAGTTGCGCTCAGGCGCTCCTTGTCGCGACCTTAAGGAGGCCAAGCCCTAATAACAGACAAACCGTTTGATCGAATGCTTGGTCACGAAACCATAGCCGCAGGTATCGCAGGTCCAGAGATAGCTGACGACGTCGTCGGCGACGTAAGCGGAAGCTTCCGCGGCCACCATCGAATCCGCGCAGACCGGGCAGGTGGGCAAATCGCATACGCGCGGGTCGGGATTGTGCACAAGGGTCGACGAAAGGACTTCAGCAATCGCTGTCATCGTGACCTCCTTGCAGCTTGGCCTGGGCGCGAACATACCCAACTTGTTTGACGAAGTCGCAACATAATTGCGTTGGTTTTAAGTTTTTGGCCGATTTTTCTTTTTTGCGATGCAGCAAGCCGCGGCTGGTCGGATTCCGGCTTGCACGCGGACCCGCGCTACCCATAGATCATGATGCGATTAAGTGGAATCGCATCATGATCTCATCTCTTTGTTTGAGCATGATCTGCGCGCAAACGCGTTTTGCGTTTGTCGCGTGGAAAATCGGTTTCCGCTTTTCCGGATCATGCTCTAATGAATGGAACCGCTTCACACCTTGCTGTCACAGGAGTTTGTCATGGACGCATCGTCAGCCACGAATGCCGGGAACCGGCCTGGCCGCGGCCGTGTTTTCGACAGCATCGTCGATGCGATCGGCGATACGCCCATCGTTCGTTTGCGTAAATTGCCGCAAGCGCACGGCGTGCACGCCACGATCCTCGCCAAGCTGGAATATTTCAATCCGGCCGCGAGCGTGAAAGATCGCATCGGGGCTGCGATGATCGTGGCGATGGAAAAAGCGGGCGTGATCCATGCCGACACCGTGCTGATCGAGCCGACCTCGGGAAATACCGGGATTGCGCTCGCCTTCGTCGCCGCCGCGCGTGGCTACCGGCTGAAGCTCGTGATGCCGGAATCGATGTCGATCGAGCGGCGCAAGATGTTGACGTTCCTCGGCGCTGAAATCGTCCTGACCCCGGCCGCCCAGGGCATGAAGGGCGCGATCGCCACTGCCGAAGAGTTGGTGCGCACGACCCCGCATGCGGTCATGCCGCAACAATTCAAGAACCTCGCCAATCCCGAAATTCACCGCCGCACCACCGCGGAGGAAATCTGGAACGACACCGGCGGTAACGTCGATATCTTTGTTGCCGGCGTCGGCACCGGCGGCACCATCACCGGGGTCGGGCAAGTTCTCAAGCCCCGCAAGCCTTCACTGCGGATTGTCGCCGTGGAACCGGAGGAAAGTCCGGTACTTTCCGGCGGCCAGCATTCTCCGCACAAGATCCAGGGGATCGGCGCGGGCTTCGTTCCGGACATCCTGGATCGCTCGGTGATCGACGAAATCGTCAAAATCAACAGTGCGACCGCGATCGAAACCTCGCGTGCCTTGGCGCGGAATGAGGGCATACCCGGCGGAATTTCTTCCGGCGCCGCCATCGCCGCCGCGCTTGAAATTGGCAAACGGCCGGAGAGCGCGGGAAAGACCATTCTCGCCATCGTGCCGTCATTCTCGGAACGTTATCTGTCGACGGCGCTGTTCGAGGGGATTTGAGCTCTCACGTTCGGCTTTCAGAGCATGATCCGGAAAAGTGGAAGCCGGTTTTCCACGCGACAAACGCGAAACGCGTTTGCGCGCAGATCATGCTCAAACAAAGAGATCATGATGCGATTCCACTTAATCGCATCATGATCTAAGAGGGGGATGCAGATCGATGTCTCAGCCACCGAGGCGGCCACGGACGCTCAACGATGCGCGCACCGAAGCTGAAGCTGCGTTCAAGCGGACCACGACCAAGGTGCCGGAATTGCCGCCGAAGAAGGCCGCGCTTCCGAGCGTGAAGGAACTGGTTTCACTGCGGATCGATCAGGATGTTCTGGAGTACTTCCAGGAAGGTGGTCCCGGCTGGCAGGAGCGGATCAACGACGCGTTGAGAAAGGCGGCAGGGAAATAGACGGGGACGCCGCGGCGGCATTTCTCCTCTTAGTCCCGGCCCCTTTGCACATGCCCGGAACACACCGCAGGAAGGCAACGGGACGCATGGGGTCGCGATCGACGATTTACGGTCTCGCGCTGGCGACCAGCTTTCTGTCGGTGCCGGCGTTGGCGGAATCCGTCCCCTTCAATTGCATCATTTTGCCAAGCGAGGACGTCGCCAGCATCCTGTTGACGAATTCGCTGGCGAGCGATGCGTCCTGTATCGTCACCTGCAAATTTTCGACGACGAAATACGACAACAACCCGCAGATTACCTGTGCCAAGCCTGTGCCGGCAGGCAAGGAAGTGGAAATGTGCCGCTTGCCCTCGGGCGGCGACAAGATGTTGAAGCTCACGGAGGGACACGCCGAGTGCACGAAATGAGAGGCGTTTTCCAGCGAAAGCCTGCCCCGGACGCGATCCGGGGTGGATGCCGGTTCGCGTCAAGAAAACGCGTCAATAGACCTCAGCTCCCGGCGCGCGCGGGAACCGGATCGGCGGCTTTCAGGTTCAAGAGATTGCCCGTGAGGATGAGCGCCGCGCCGAGCACGGTGAACATGTCGAGCCGCTCCGAATAGATCAACCAGCCGGCCGTGGCCGTCAGCGGCACCCTCAGAAAATCCATCGGCAACACCACGGTTGCCTCGGCGTGCAGCATGGCGCGCGCCATGCAGTAGTGGGAAAATGTGCCGCAGAACGCGACCACGACCAGCCAACCCCAGGCATAGGCCGACGGCCATATCCAGACGTGGAACGCTGGAATTAAGCCGGCGACGGATTGAATCACCAGCATCCAGAAAATGATGGTCGGCGTGGTTTCGGTCCGCGTCAGCGATTTCGTCACGACGATCGAAATGCCGAACCCCACGGCCGCACATAAGGCGATCAGTTGACCCGGATTGATCTCGCCGGCCGCCGGGCGGACGATCACGATAACGCCGACCAGGCCGAGCACGATGGCCGAAATCTTCCACACCGTTATGCGTTCGCCGAGAAAACTCGCGGCCAGAATGGCGGTCCAGATCGGCATGGTGAATTCGATCGAGACGACCTGAGCCAGCGGAATCAGCGTGAGCGCGAAGAACCAACAGAACTGCGCGGCGTAGTGAACGAGGTTGCGTCCGATATGCTGCAGCGGCCGTGAGGTCTTCATGGCCGCAAGACCCCCGTTGAGGCGGATCAACGGGTAGAACATGAAGAAGCCGAGGACCGATCGCGTCTCCATGACCTGAAATACGTTCAGTTCGCGGGTCGTCTCGCGGCCGGCGAGGGCCGCGATCAACATCATGGCAAGCCAGCCTGCCATCCACAGCGCAGCCCTTGGTTTGGAAGCTATTCGGTCCATCAGCAAGAACGCCAGGCAGGCCCGCGAGTAAGCGCCGTGGGTGGAGTTGGGGAAGGCTTAAGCCGGGTATCGGCGACGCGTGCCGGATTTGCAACGCGCAAATTGCCGATGCAGGGATGCGAAACCGCTTTCGATGTGGGAAGGTGCGCGGGCTCGGCAAAAATCGCGTAACGGAGAACTTGCTTATGCCTATCTTGCAACCGGCCGAATGGCCCAAGCCACGCGGCTTTTCGCATGGCGTCGCCGTCGACGGTCCGGGCCGATGGATCGTGCTCGCGGGTCAGACCGGGGCCGATGAGAAAGGTGAATATCAGTCGGATTTGGCCGGCCAGGTCGCGGTGGCGCTGCGGAGAATCTTCAAGCTGCTCGCGGAGGCTGGAGCCGGGCCCGAGCACATCGTCCGTCTCACCTGGTATCTGACCAGCCGTAGCGAATATGAAGCCGCGGGTGCCGGCATCGGCGCGGCCTGGCGGGAGACGCTCGGGCGGAAGGAATTTTCCGCCCTCGACGCTGCTTTACATATCAGGTCTGGTCGATGCCGGCGCGAAGGTCGAGATTGAAGTCACGGCCTTCGTCCCGGCGGCATAAGGCCGAGGCGGTTGCGACCAATTACGATCGCGACAGCGTAATCGACGCGGCCTTGAATTGTTTCTCGGCCTTGATCACCACGGACTGCTTGTTGCCGTGCGTCGTCAAAACGATGTTCGCGCTGAATACAGGCGAAGTCGCGACCACCTGGTAACTGCCGTTGCTTCCGGATCCTTCAAGCATTCCGCTGACGTTGTTGCTGGACTCCGTCCAGGTGCCGGAAAGCTGGCCGTTGTTGGCGATGACGTTGCTGCTGAGATTGAATTTGTAGCTGTCGCTGGCGCAAAGCAGCGTCTGGTTGAGGCCTGTCCCGTTGGGGGCCACGGCGTAGGTCGCGCGGCATCGAATTTTCTCGGACGATCCATCGTCGAGCGTGACTGTCCCGGCGCCGGACCATACGCCCGCGAGCCCGGTAAACGCTCCAGATTGAGCGTAGCTTGCGGAGCCGCACAGCGTCGCGGCGACGAGCGTGACAACCGCGATCAACCATCGAACCGTCATGACGGATTGGGCCGTTCGAATTGCGTTATTGCCGGGAAGCTTCCCACCGACCGCTGCACGGTACGCCCGCAGATGCGCCATTCCATTTCCCCGATCCGGCATTACCGCTCAGCTGGCCGTTTGCGTGTGCACCACCGATCGAGACTCGCACAACGCCTTCACGTCCGATGCTACCGGTAATGTCGGCACCCTGGGCAGAAATCTTGCCGTCCGAGACCACAAGCGTGGACTGCGTCGACGGCTCGCACGACCCCGACTTGGTGACGATCGTCACGTTCCAAAGTCCATCATAGGGCGTCTGCGCGGTCGCGGGCGCAGCAGCGAGACCGGCGGCAAAGGCGGTAGCAGCAACCATGACGTGAATGCGATTGTGACGCATGAATCAGATCCCCCGATTGAGCGATGACTCGGCTTATTCAGTGACAATATGTCCAAAATTTGCTGCGCCGCGTCAACTCTAACTTTCCCGCGACGGTGAACGGTTAAGGTAAAGGTGAGTTCCCCAACTGGAACTGCTTTTTGAGCCTGTTACGCCTCGACTTTGGGAAGGCTCGGCGCGCTGGTCGCGAACTGTTCGTCTTGCGGTTTGGCCGGCAAGGCTTTGTGGATTTTGGCATAATCGATGACTTGGCCGAGCAGCTTCAGGCCGAGCGGCGCCAACGCGCGCTCCCAGAGCTCGCGGGCGGTTTCGCCCTTTTTAACGAAGCACCACTCCTGGGCGGCGATGGCGCCGGCATCCATGCGCTCGGCGAGATGGTAAACGGTGCCGCCCGCGATCGGATCGCCCTCCCGGATCGTCCATTCGACCGCCGCAATGCCACGATGCCGGGGCAGCAGCGAGGGGTGGTAGCCGATGCCGCCGAGCTTGGCCGCCTTGAGGGCTTCCTTGCTGATTCGCGCATGGCTGTGCGCCGTCACGATCAGATCGGTGCCTTCGGCGATTTCGCCTGCCGTCACGCGCTTGGGATCGGCCTGAACGGTGGCCTCGATGCCAGCCGCGCGTGCGGCCGCAGCCAGCCGGTCATCCGGATCGGCCACCACGACCTTGGCGATCTCCACCCCGTGCCGGCGCAGCATGTCGAGTGTCGCCACGCCGAAATGGCGGGAGCCGACGAGGGTGATCCGCATGGTTGGTTCTATCCGTCGGTGGTTCGGTGGGTGATGCCGAGGTGGGAGGTTGAAATTACGGGCTTGACAGAATGAGCATGGTGAGCGCGGAGGGACTCGAACCCTCGACCCCATGATTAAAAGTCACGTGCTCTACCGCCTGAGCTACGCGCTCACTTGCCGCGCTGTGTAGGGGTCCGCTTGGTGCGGGTCAATAGCGCGGCTATGTGCAAAAGTGCCATAGGCAAAGGGCGGATTTTCGAGGCACCGCCAGCTATTAGCGAAAACTCCTCAAGCAAGTCCGGTGAGCAAATTCGCTTCGATCAACTGGCTTCTCGATGAATCTCCGAGGCCACCGGCTGGGTGCTGCCAACCACGGTCGGGATCGCCACAGGACGAAGACCTATCAGCTCCGCGGTCCGCACCGCGCCGTTGCGCCAGAACGAGAATTCGTTGACGCGGGAATTCTCCAGCAGGGCGATCGCCACCGCCGACAAGAACGGCAGGCTTTCCAGCACCAGCACGGCGGCGAATATATAGATTTCCCGGACTTCTTTGAAGCTGTTGGTGACGACCAACACGGTCGCGCCGACCAGCAGGAGGACTCCGATCACCGCTTCCCAGAATGCCTGGAATTCGACCGACATCAGCGAAAACCCGCCTTTGGAAGTGCGTGCGAAGGCAAGATGTTCCGTGATCAGTCCGTTGGCGACGGCGCGCGACACGGTCCATTGCACCGACATCGCGGCGACCATGGCGCCGAGCATTTGCCCGATCTTCACCGGCACGCGTAGCCGATATAGCGCCACAAAATGCACCAGCGAGACCACGAAAGCAGCGACGATCGGCAGTGTCAGGATCTTGTCCGGAATGGCGATGTCGGCGAAGGCCACGATCGGCACCCAGATCAAATTGAGGATCGCGACCAGAACACCGAGACTTTCGGCCCCGAGCCAGTTCAGCCAGCCGAGCGTAAATTCGCGCCTTTGATCGGGCGAGAGCCGGCTCGCGCCGGGCAGGAAACGCCGCCAGTGCTTCTTGACGATCTGGAAGCCGCCATAAGCCCAGCGATGGCGCTGCTTCTTGAACGCCTCATAGGTGTCGGGCAACAGGCCATGGCCGTAGCGGTGGTTGGTGTAATGCGTCAACCAGCCGTGCTCGATGATCGCGAGGCCCAGATCGGTGTCCTCGCAGATGGTGTCGCCGGCCCAGCCGCCGGCCATGTCCATCGCCGCGCGGCGGATCAGGCACATGGTGCCGTGGACGATGATGGCGTTGGCCTCGTTGCGTTGGACCATGCCGATATCGAAGAAGCCGGCATATTCGCCGTTCATGATGTAGTGCATCAGCGAGCGGTTGCCGTCGCGATGATCCTGCGGCGCCTGCACGAGGCCGACGCCCGGATCGGCGAAAGCGGGTACGAGGTCCTTCAACCAGTCCGGCTGCACCACATAGTCGGCGTCGATCACGCCGATGATCTCGGCATCGGCCGCGGTGCGCTCCATGGCGATGCGCAAAGCACCGGCCTTGAAGCCTTGCACCTTCTCGGCGTTGATGAACTTGAAGCGCTCACCGAGGGCGCGGCAGTGATCCTGGATCGGTTGCCAGAATTCCGGATCGGGCGTGTTGTTGATGATCACCACGCATTCGAAATTCGGATAATCAAGCCGCGCGACCGCATCGAGCGTCTGCTTGAGCATCTCGGGTGGCTCGTAATAAGCCGGCACGTGGATCGAGACTTTGGGAAATTCGTCGCCGTCGAGCGGCGCGCCCTTGACCATTAGTCGACGCGGGTTTCGGCCGAAGGCTACGGCGGCGATTTCCTCGATCCGGGCCATCGCGATCAGCACCAGCGGCACCAACAGGATCAAGCCGAGCACCAGGGCGAAGGCCGAGCCGAACACGAAATAATGGCCGGTCCAATAGGCGAACACGGTGGCGACCCACGCGCCGACGCCATTCGCTGCCGTGGCCAACACGAGCGACTGCATCCCGGTGGGCTCGGGGAGCTTAAGAATGGGCAGCGACATCAACACGCCGACCAGCAAGGCGATGATCGCCAGTTTCCAATACGCGTCATCGACCACCGGACCGGTCCACGCGAATTTCGGCTCACGGGCGGCGTTGAGAATTCCCCAGTAAGGGCCGACGCCGCCTTCGAAAAACTTCCAGGGCTGATCGATCGCCTCGACGATGTTGTATTCCATGCCGATGGCTTCGGCCCGGCTGACGAAGTTCCGCAGTGTCACGGCCTGTTCGAACGGGCCGGGATTGGCGTTTTTCAGGTTGTAGCCGGCACTGGGCCAGCCGAATTCGGCGATCACGATGCGCTTTCCCGGAAAGGCATCGCGAAGTTTCTGATAGATGATTAGCGCCTGATCCACCGCCTGCTTGTCGGAAAAGCCTTCCCAATAGGGAAGAATATGGGCGGCGATGAAGTCGACGGAAGACGCAAGTTCCGGGTGTTCGAGCCAGATGTTCCAGATTTCACCCGTAGTTACAGGAACATTGACGGATCCTTTGACGCGCTGGATGAGCCTGATCAGGTCTTCGATCTTTTGCTCGCCGCGGTAGATGGTTTCGTTGCCAACGACGATGCCGTTGACGTTGCCGTTGCGCTTGGCGAGGTCGATGGCCGCCAACATCTCGCGTTCGTTGCGGTCGGTATTTTTGTCGATCCAGGCGCCGACCGTGACCTTGAGTCCGACCTCGTTGGCGATCGGGGGCACGAGTTCGACGCCGCCGGTCGAGGAGTAGAGCCGGATTGCTCGCGTCAGAGGGGCCAGTGTTTTCAGGTCGGTGCGGATTTTTTCGGAGTTCGGAATATTGTCGACGTCCGGATGGGCCGTACCTTCGAACGGCGCATAGGAGACGCTTGGCAAAATACCCTTGAAATCGGGAGCTTGCTGTCGCTCTCGCAACGCCCCCCACATGGCGGCGTGGACCGCAGCTACAAGCACGAGAACAGCGACGACGGCGCGCATCGCGACTAAACCATACGGGGCCAGTATGTCGGGAAAGCGGATCCGTCCCCGAGATCCGACCGAGTTAGCGGCAAATTCAACATATCTCTGTCACGCAATTTAACAACTGTTATGACGCCGTGGCCTTTTGAAGGCGCGAAATAAGCGAAACCGCTAAAAATCCGGATCGTTCCTGCGGCGCGAATTAAGATTATTTAACCGGCGCCGGATTCGGGGCTGCCGCAGGCGGCGGCGCCGCGGCCGCCGGCGGAGAGGGGTTGGCGTTTGTCGGTGCAGGCGATTGCACGGCTGCCGGCTGGGGCTGCGCCGCCGGATTGATCCAGCAGGCATGGACCCGGCCGCTCAGGCTATCGGGCACCTTGGGATCGATCGCTCCGAAGCGTACCAGACAACGAAAAGTTGCCTGGACATGGCCGCCCGGGCAACCAAACCGGTCGTAAAGATCGAGATGGCGGAACGCGGTGTCGAGGTCGTCGCGCCACATCAAAACCACTACCCGGCGGCCGAGCCAAACGCATTCGGGGTTTCCAGCCGGGCCGTTAATGGCCTGTGCCGCTTCCACGAATTCGTCGGTTTTGCGCTGATTGTCCTTGGCGGCATCGGCGGCGGGATTTGCCGGTTTGGCCGGCTGATCCTGGGCGCGAAGGTCGCCGCTTTGGGCGATCGCGCTTCCGATCCCGATCAGAAGTGCAAGCCCGGGGATGGCGAGGTGGCGCAAAATCGCATTTTTAAGCTCAAGCACCCGTCGACGCATAAATTCCCCGATTTGTTTCTCGTCCGAAACGAGCCCGGACGCGTGGTTTGATGCCGCGTAAATAGGTCCCCAATGCGGCGGGGTTGCTGACGGATTCCCATGACGGACATTTCTGATTTTGTCCAGCAAAGTCACAACTTTGTCGCGTTGTGCTTAAGACACCTCGCGCCAAGCCATGGGTTGCATACATCCTACTCTTGGCAGACGGCTGACGACCGGCTAATCGACGAGCGTCCGCCCGGAGGATAGAACCGATTTCTCTTCGTACGCCACTGGCGCTTCTCCTGATATCCTTGAGCGCGATTGCTGCCGTGTGGTGGTGGCTGGCGACGCCTATTAACCTTGCGCGCGCCCCCATCGATCCGAACGCGAAACTGATGTGCGTGTCCTATGCGCCGTTTCGCGACGTCCAGACGCCACTATTGCCGACCACGCGCATCGCCCGCGAACAGATCGCCGAGGACCTGGCGCAACTTGCCAAAATAACCGATTGCGTGCGGACCTATTCGATCGAGAACGGGCTCGATCAGGTTCCCGCGCTCGCCGCCAAAGCGGGATTGAAAGTCATTTTGGGGATATGGCTCGGCAGCGAGCGGTTGAAGAACCTCGCGCAGATTTCGATCGCGGTCGGTCTGACGAAAGAATATCCCGGCGTCATCACGGCCGTGGTCGTCGGCAACGAGGTGCTGTTGCGCGGCGAAATGACGACGTCCGACCTGGCTGCGATCGTCCGCTCCGTCAAATCGCAGGTTTCCGTTCCGGTCACCTATGCCGATGTGTGGGAGTATTGGCTGCGCAATCGGGAGGTCTATGACGCGGTGGATTTCGTCACCATTCACATTCTTCCCTATTGGGAGGATTTCCCGGTCCGTGCCAAACACGCCGCCACCCATGTCGACGCCATCCGCAAACGCATGGCGGTGGCGTTTCCAGGTAAGGAAATTCTCATTGGCGAAACCGGCTGGCCCAGCGCGGGGCGGATGCGCGAAGGCGCGCTGCCCTCGCGCAGCAATCAGGCGCGGGTCGTCTCGGAAATCTTAGGCTTGGCGAAACAGGAGAATTTTCGCGTCAGTCTGATCGAGGCCTACGATCAGCCGTGGAAGCGTCAGCTTGAAGGTACGGTCGGCGGCTATTGGGGCCTGATCGATTCAATGCTGCGCGCGGTGAAATACCCGCCCAACGAGCCGATCAGCAATTACCCGTTCTGGAAGCTGCAGATGGGGTGCGGCATGGCGTTGAGCGTCCTGGTTTTCGGCGCGGCATGGCTCACTTTGCGTCGCCGGCCCTGGACGCCGCGGCGCGTATCCTGGGTCGCGGTTGCAATTTGCGCGACCACCGCGGGAATTCTGCTGGGCGTCGCGGCGGACAAGATGCTCGTCGAAAGTTATGGTTTGGGCGGCTGGCTTGGATGGGGCGCGTTGCTGGTTGCCGCGATCGCCTCGCCGCTGCTTTGCGCCAACGCCTTGATGTCCGGGCGCTCGCTGCCGACATTTCTGGAACTGATGGGTCCCCGCGATGCGCGAACCCGATCCCTGCCGGCGGTGATCCTCGGAGCCGCGCTTGTCGTGACGACATTGATCGGCGCCGAGACCGCGCTCGGTTTCGTGTTCGACCCCCGCTACCGCGATTTTCCCTTTGCCTCGCTAACCATGGCCGTGGTGCCGTTCGTGGCGCTGATGTTGCTCAACCGCCCGCAGGTGGGTGTGCGGCCGCTGGCGGAATCGGCGTTTGCCGCGCTGTTTGCGGCAGCAGCGCTTTACACGGTGTTCAACGAGGGCGCCGCCAACTGGCAATCCTTATGGACCTGCGCGGAGTATTTCCTGCTCGCCGTCACGCTGTGGCAGGCGCGGGCCGTGCAAAGCCCAAAATAAGGAGCCCGATCGCCAATCCCGACAGGCCGATATTGTAAAGCACGATCCCAAATCCGGCGGCGATCAACCCGCCGGTGAGCAAAACGATCGACGGCCGGATGACATGAAGCGTCGCGATCACGAGCGCGACCGCGCCGAACACTGAATTCCGAAAAAGATAAGTGGCAAGGAGTCGCGTCTTGCACAGCAAAGTCTGCAACCCGGCGTCGCACGCCAGTGCGACGGTCGAGAACTCGATCGCGAGATAGCGCAAATAGAGCGCGTAACCGACGGTCAGGAAGCCGACGATCAACAGCCATTGCACCTGGTAGGGCGTGAGCCGAAACGGAGTTTTTTTCACGGGCGCATTTTCTGGCTAAGTGAAACCGGATGGCCGGACGCAGATGTGCCCCGCCATTACGGGCGAATATGGTGGGGAAAACGACGCGGGACAACCCAATGCGCGGCAGCAGGACATCATTCTCGGCAAAAGACTTAGAATATGACCGCAAGGCCTTGGGAATATGTGCTTTATTGGATTTGGCCTAGAGCCGGCTGAAGAACGACGACAGGGTTGCGGGTTCGGGGGCTGGGGGCGGCTCTTCGGTCACCTTTTTGGCGGTGCTGCGCCGGGGCACCGCTGGCTTCGTTATAGCCGCTGGCTTGGCTGACGCGGGCGGTTCGTCGGCCTTCATGGCGAGCCGTTGACCGTCGAACACGGTCGTTTCGCATGGCCGCTGGTTTTCGATCATGGCGGCGCAAATTCTTGCCGCGGCGGCAGCATCGCTCAGCGGCCCGGCGACCAGCCTTAGCTGCATGCCGAGCCCGGTGCTGCTCTCCTTCACCACGATGATCGGCTGCAATTCTGCAAGCGGCGCATTCGCTCTCGATTTGAGAAGCCCCCGCCACAGCGCGCGCAAGCCGCCTAGCGAGTTCGCGCTTCCGACATCCACTCCAAATTCGGTCCGTTGCACGGCGACCTTCGGCAGCGTTTCTACTGCGTCTGGCTCGGTGCTGGTCGGAGCGACCACCTCGGGGATCGGCGCAGCGACGATGGGGCTTGCGGGCTTTTCGGGTTCGATCAGTTTTGATGCCGCAGAATCCGGCGGAGCCATCATCATCGATTTCGGCGCCGCCAGCGACGCGGTAGGTGATGTGGCGGGCGCGGTTGGAGCGCCGGGGTTGACGGACGAGGCTGTCACCGCGGCGGGCTCTGCGGTTGCGTTTGTCGCCGGTTTTTCAGAAGCCTTCGCCGGCATGGTCGCCATCGGCGACATGACCGGGGTAGGGGAGGGATTCTGCGCCATCGAAGATGGTTCGACCGATGCTGAAGGGGGCGCTGCGGGAGAAGACGTTGCGGGAGAGGATGCCGCGGGAGAGGATGTCGCAGAAGATACCGTGGGAGGCACGGAAGCGGCCTGCGGCGGCGCCGTGGGCGGATTTTGCCGCGCGACCGTGCCGGTCACGGAATCGAGCCCATGCTCCAGAACCGTGACGCGCGAATAGAGCCGGTCGCGATCGCCATTGAGTGTATCGATCGCGGAAGTCAGTCGCCGCGCCTCGTTCTGGCTGTCCTTTGCGACCGTTTGGATTTGCTGCGATTGCCGCGCCAGATCGGTCGCCGCGACCTGGTCGCGCCGCGATCCGATCGAGGATTGGTTTGCCATCAGCGCCACGATCACGGCCGTGACGGCGGCAAGACCCCACGAGCCGAGCCGCCACAACGAGCGTCGGTCGAATTCGTCCTCCTCGGCCAAAAATCCGGACAGCAAGCCACCGGTATTTTCGGCGTCGAAGCCGGCCAGATCGATCGGATCCTTTGCCATACGACGTTTCCGGCCCTCCTCGGGCCCTCCGAATCATCCTAAACATTAACAGGGAAATTCGCTAGGAGCCTGGACTTGGGAGAGGTTTTCCCCGTCACGAATCAGGTTTCCACTTCGGCGAAAAAGGCTTTATGAGGCGCCGGGGGAAATTTTGGCCGCCGTATAGGGACAAGGATGACCACCAGATCCAGCCTGACCATCGTGCTCGCGGCCGGCGAGGGGACGCGCATGCGCTCTTCGCAGCCGAAGGTCCTGCACCCGATCGCGGGGCAATCGCTGCTCGCGCATGTGCTGACGGCCGCCCCGAACGGCGCTGGCGCCGCGCTTGCCGTCGTTATCGGACCGGATCACGGACCGGTTGCCGACGAGGTGAAGCGCGTTCGCCCGGACGCTGCGACCTTCATTCAGCGCGAGCGCCTCGGCACCGCGCATGCGGTGCTGGCGGCGCGGCAGGCCATTGCCCGCGGCGCGGACGATCTGCTCGTTGCGTTCGGCGATACGCCCTTGATTTCGGCGGCGACCTTTGCGCGGTTGCGGGCGCCGTTGAAGGATGGTGCGGCGTTGGCCGTGCTCGGCTTTCGTGCCGCCGATCCCACCGGCTACGGCCGGCTCCTGGTCGAGGGCGAACGGCTGGTCGCGATCCGCGAGCATGCGGATGCCACATCCGAAGAACGTGCGATCGATCTCTGCAATGCCGGCGTGATGGCCTTCGACGGAAGCAAGGCGCTGGAAGTCATCGAAAAAATCGGTAATGCCAACCGCAAGGGCGAGTATTATCTGACCGATGCCGTTACCGTCGTTCGAGACATGGGATTGGAAGCCGTCGTGATCGAAACCAGCGAGGATGAAGTGCGCGGCATCAACACCAAGGCGCAGCTCGCCGAGGCCGAACAGGTGATGCAGGCGCGGTTGCGCCAGGCAGCGCTCGAGGCCGGCGTGACTATGATCGCGCCTGAGACGGTTTATCTCGCCGCCGACACGACGTTCGGCAAGGACGTGACGATCGAGCCGTTCGTGGTGATCGGTCCCGGCGTCTCGATCGCCGACGGCGCGGTGATCCATTCGTTTTCCCACATCGTGCAGGCCTCGATCGGCAAGAATGCGTCGATCGGCCCCTATGCGCGGCTTCGGCCGGGCACATCACTGGGCGAGGGCGTGCGGATCGGCAACTTCGTCGAGACCAAGGCTGCCGTGCTCGAAGCGGGCGTCAAGGTCAATCATCTCTCTTACGTCGGCGACTCCGATGTCGGCGCCAATGCCAATATCGGCGCCGGCACCATCACCTGCAATTACGACGGCTTCAGTAAGCACCGCACCACGATCGGCGCCGGCGCCTTCGTTGGCTCGAACTCGTCGTTGGTCGCCCCGGTAAAGATCGGGACCGGCGCCTATATCGGGTCGGGCTCGGTGATCACCCGCGACGTCCCCGATGACGCGCTTGCCGTGGAGCGCAGTCAGCAGACCAACCGCGAGGGTGGGGCGGCAAAATACCGCGAGATCAAAACGCGCGGGAAGGCGCCGAAAAAGGGTGGTTGAGGGCAGGCCCCGTGAGCCTCGAACCGCGTTAAGCCTTTGGTTTAACCCTGTCTCAATCCGCAATAATTATTGAGTATCTGGCGATCTGCCTTTCTCGTTAAGAGAAAGCCCGCTCTCACCTTTTGACAACCCTTCGACAATCTGGAGATATTGACCCGCATGTGCGGCATTGTCGGCATTCTCGGGCGCGCTCCGGTCGCGGAGCAATTGGTGGATTCGCTCAAGCGCCTCGAATATCGCGGTTACGATTCCGCAGGCGTTGCCACGCTCGAGGGCGGTCAGCTCGAACGCCGCCGCGCCGAGGGCAAACTCAAGAATCTCGAAGCGCGATTGAAGGCTGAGCCGCTCGCCGGCCATACCGGCATCGGACACACGCGCTGGGCCACGCACGGCAAGCCGACCGAGAACAACGCCCATCCGCATGCGACCGCGCGCGTCGCGGTTGTTCATAACGGCATCATCGAGAATTTTCGCGAGTTGCGGGAGGCCCTGCAGAAAAAGGGGACGGTTTTCAAAACCGAGACCGACACCGAAATCGTTTTGCATCTTGTCGACGACTATCTTGCGCTAGGCCTCAAGCCGGTCGACGCGGTCAAGGCGACGTTGTCGCAGCTTCGCGGCGCATTTGCGCTCGGTTTCATCTTCGCGGGCGATGACGATCTGATGATCGGCGCACGCAACGGGCCGCCGCTTGCGGTTGGCTACGGTGAAGGCGAAATGTATCTCGGCTCGGACGCCATCGCGCTTGGTCCTTTCACCGACACAATCAGTTATCTCGAGGACGGCGACTGGGTCGTCCTGACGCGCAATGGTGCGACAATCTTCGACAAGAACAACGCGGCGGTTCACCGCGATGCCGTCAAGCACAGCGCCGCGACCTCGCTGGTCGACAAGGCGAATTATCGCCACTTCATGGCCAAGGAAATTCACGAACAGCCCGAAGTGGTCGGTCACACGTTGGCGCGCTACGTCGATATGGCGAGCGATCGCGTCGAGCTGCCTGTCAAGCTGCCGTTCGACTTCAAGGACATCCAGCGGATTTCCATCACCGCCTGCGGCACCGCGAGCTATGCGGGCTACATCGCCAAATATTGGTTCGAGCGGTTGGCAAGGGTGCCGGTCGAAGTCGATGTCGCGTCCGAATTCCGGTATCGCGAAGCGCCGTTGCGCAAGGGCGATCTCGCGATCTTCATTTCGCAATCGGGCGAGACCGCCGACACGCTTGCCGCCCTTCGTTATGCGAAATCGCAAGGGCTGCATACGCTCTCCGTCGTCAACGTGCCGACCTCGACGATCGCGCGAGAGAGCGAGACCGTGTTGCCGACGCTCGCCGGCCCTGAAATCGGCGTCGCATCGACCAAGGCGTTCACCTGCCAGTTGATGGTACTGGCCGCGATCGCGGTCGCCGCGGGCAAGGCGCGTGGTGAATTGTCCGACGCCGACGAAACCCGGCTCGTTCACGGCCTGGTGGAAATTCCGCGACTGATGGCGGCAGCCCTTGCGACCGAGCCGCAAATCGAGAAGCTGGCGCGCGACATCGCCAAATCGAAAGACGTGCTCTATCTCGGCCGCGGCACCAGCTACCCGCTGGCGCTGGAAGGCGCGTTGAAGCTGAAGGAAATTTCCTACATCCACGCCGAAGGCTATGCCGCCGGCGAACTCAAGCACGGACCGATCGCGCTGATCGACGAGAACATGCCGGTCGTGGTGATCGCGCCGTTCGACCGGGTGTTCGAGAAGACCGTTTCCAACATGCAGGAAGTCGCGGCCCGTGGCGGCGAAATCATCCTGATGACCGACGCCAAAGGGGCGAAGGAGGCGACCATCCAGTCGCTGCTGACGATCGTGCTGCCCGACATGGCTGCGACTTTCACGCCCATGGTGTATGCGATACCCGTGCAACTTTTGGCCTATCACACCGCCGTCATCATGGGCACCGACGTCGACCAGCCGCGCAATCTCGCGAAATCCGTCACCGTCGAATAGGCGCGATAAACGTCTGCTTCGTCGCTTCAGGTCTTCCAAAATCTGCTAGAAGACCTTAGCTGAGATGATGTGACGGTCGCTCCGACCGATCTGGAACCCCAATGAACCGCAACGATCCGCCTCCGCCCGTACCCCAGGCTGAGCTTCCGCCGGACGCCCCGCGTGGCCTCGTGGCCCGATTTCGCAACTATTTTCTGACCGGACTGGTCGTCGCCGGGCCGATCGCGATCACCTTCTATCTGACTTGGTGGTTCGTGAATTGGGTCGACAGCCTGGTGCGACCATTCGTGCCCTTGGCCTATCGGCCGGAAACCTATCTGCCGTTCGGCTTGCCGGGTTCCGGGCTCATCGTTGCTGTGATCGCGCTGACCTTGCTCGGCTTTCTCACCGCAAACCTGATCGGCCGGACGCTGGTGGATCTCGGCGAAAAACTGCTCGGGCGCATGCCCGTGGTGCGCGCGATTTATCGCGGCCTCAAACAGGTGTTCGAGACGTTGTTCTCAGGCCAAGGATCGAGCTTTCGCCGGGTTGGCCTCGTCGAGTTTCCCTCGCCGGGGATGTGGTCGATCGTGCTGATCTCGCAGGCGCCGAGCGTAGAGGTCGCGACCAGTATTCCTGGCGAGGAAGAACATATTTCGGTGTTCCTGCCCTGCGCGCCGAACCCCACCACCGGCTTTTTCTTCTACGTGCCCAAAAGCAAGATCATCGAAGTGGAAATGAGCACCGAGGACGCCGCGACCCTCATCATGTCCTGCGGCGTGGTCCAGCCCGGCTCCGACCCGCAAAAGAAACTTGCAGCCTTGGCCGGAATGGCGAATGCCGCGCGGGTCGCGAATGCGTCCGCGCTGCATCGGGCACCGGCGAAGGTGGAGTGAGGGCTGCGATATGGATCGCTTCGCTTCGCTCGCAATGACGGGTGGAGCTTCGGTCACCCCGCGCCAATCAACGGCAAAGCCTCGTCCCGCTCAAACAGATAAAGCAAGCAGCGCAAGGCCTCGCCGCGCGAACCCTCAAGCTTTGGATTGTCCTTCATGATGCGCAGCGCTTCGTCGCGCGCTTGTGTAATGAGCTGGCCGTGCACTTCCGAGCGCGCGATGCGATAGCCTGGTAGGCCGCTCTGTCGGACCCCGAGCACGTCGCCCTCGCCGCGCAGTTTCAAGTCCTCTTCCGCGATTTTGAAGCCGTCGGTGGTTTCCCGGATCACCTTGAGCCGGGCCTTGGACATTTCTCCCAGTGGCTCCCGGTAAAGCAACAGGCAGGTCGAGGCTTCGGAGCCGCGGCCGATCCGGCCGCGCAATTGATGCAATTGCGCGAGCCCAAAGCGCTCGGCATTCTCGATCACCATGATGGTCGCCGCGGGGACATCGACGCCGACCTCGACCACGGTCGTTGCTACCAGGACCCCGATCTCGCGTGCGGCGAATTGCGCCATCACACGATCTTTCTCGATGCCGCGCATCTTGCCATGCACGAGGCCGATTTTGTCGCCGAACCGCGCTTTCAGGCTCGCGAAGCGCGCTTCGGCATCGGTGAGATTGACGGTTTCGGATTCCTCGACCAGCGGGCAAATCCAGTAAACCAGCTTTCCGGCAGAAAGCGCGCGGCCCACCGCGTCCACGACTTCGCTGAGACGGCTGTCGGGCACCGCACGGGTGTCGATCGGTTGCCGTCCCGCGGGCTTCTCGTGCAACTCCGAGACATCCATGTCGCCGAAATAGGTCAACACCAGCGTGCGCGGGATCGGCGTGGCGCTCAGCACCAGCACGTCGACGGCTTCGCCTTTGGCGGTGAGGGCCAGGCGTTCGCGCACGCCAAAGCGATGCTGTTCGTCCACCACCGCGAGCGCGAGCGCCTTGAATATGACGTCGTCCTGAATCAGCGCATGGGTGCCGACCAGGAAATCGATCTCGCCGGCTTCGAGCCGCGCCAAAATATCGCGCCGCTCCTTGCCTTTTTCGCGGCCCGTAAGGATTGCGACCCGCAGGCCGGCGCGTTCGGCAAGCGGCGCGATCGTCTTGATGTGCTGACGCGCCAGAATTTCCGTCGGTGCCATCAACGCGGCCTGCTTGCCGACCTCCGTGACCGCGGCGGCAGCTAACAGTGCCACCACAGTCTTGCCCGAGCCGACATCGCCCTGCAGCAGCCGTAACATCCGCACCGGCTGGCGCAGATCGTCCGCGATCGCGGCCGCGGCCTTCTGCTGCGACGACGTCAACGCGTAGGGCAGGGCGTCGATGATTTTTTTGCGCAAATGCCCGTCGCCGGCGTGGCGATTGCCGGCAGGGCGGCGCAACCGCGCGCGAACGAGCGCGAGCGCCAATTGACCGGCCAGCAATTCGTCGAAGGCGAGCCGCGACCAATAAGGACCGTCGGGCAGGATATCGGTCAGTTCGACCGGCATGTGCACCCGGTTCAACGCCTCGGCGATCGGCGGGAATTTGCAGCGGCGAATGACTTCCGGGCTGATCCATTCGGGCAAATGCGGCAGCTTCTGCAACGCCTGCGCCATTGCCCGCCGCAACGAGCCGAGCGCGAGCCCCTCCGTCAGCGGATAGACGGGATCGATGCCCGATAGTTTGGCGAATCCCGCTTCGTCCACCACGCGATCCGGATGCACGATCTGGAGCGTGCCGTCGAACATCTGCGCGGTACCGGAGACGTATCGCTTCGAGCCCACGGGCAGCAACTTCTCGACATAGCCGGGCTGGGCGCGAAAATAAGTCAGCACCACATCGCCGGTCTCGTCGCTGGCGTACACCAGATGCGGCGCGCGGTGGTTGCGAGCGGGGGTCGGGCGATGGCGGTCGACCGTCACTTCCATGGTCACCACGGTTCCCGGCACGGCGTCGCGGATTTTCGGCCGCGCGCGGCGGTCGATCACGCTGGCCGGCAGATGCAGCAGCAAATCGGCCAGCCGCGGCGTCTCATCGCGGCTGAGCAGATAGCGAAGGAGCTTGTCTTGCTTCGGCCCGACGCCGGCAAGGCTCGTGACCGGAGCAAACAGCGGATTGAGCAGAGGAGGGCGCATCGCAAGGTTCTCGTCGCACGCAATCCGTCATGCCCGGACTAAAGCGCGAAAGCGCGTATTCAAGCTAGGTATCAGGCATCCATCAATCTTCAAAACGCGATGGATTGCCGGGTCAAGCCCGGCAACGAAGGCACAGTAGATAATTCACGGGATACAGGTGCTGACATTCGCCGACGCGAACGCTATACCACCCCCGCCCGGCACGTCCGGGCTTTTGGCGTTGGCACAGGAAATACGAAATGACGGGATCGACACGATCGAGCGGGGACCTCGACGACCGCCGCAAGCGGCTTTTGTTTCGCTGCTGGCATCGCGGCACCCGCGAGATGGATCTCGTTCTTGGCCGGTTCGCGGACGCCGAGATCGCGGGCCTCACCGACGATGAATTGTTGCAATTGGAGCGCTTGATCGAAGTGCCCGACCCCGACCTCTATGCCGCGTTGACCGGCGACGCGCCGCTCGCGGGCGAACACGCCAACGGCGTCTTTGAGCGCATTAAATCCTTTCGAGCGGCGGACCACCTCGCATGAAGCAGCCCACACGATCGCCCGCCGAATTGCTCGCGACCGGCCGCGCGCTTACTTTTGCCAATGTCGCGGAAGGCGCGGAAGGTCTAATTATCTCTGACCTCACGCGGGCGATTGCCGCGCGGCCAAAACCGCCGGCGGTCAGCCTCGCCGTGGTCTGCCGCGACGGGCCGCGCATGCAGCAGCTCGCCCGGGCGCTGGAATTCTTCGCCCCCGATCTGTCGGTCATGCAATTCCCGGCCTGGGATTGTCAGCCTTACGACCGGGTGTCGCCGCATGGTGGCATCCTGGCGCAACGGATGACGACGCTGGCGCGGCTATCGCGGCTTTCCGGCAGCGAGAAGCCGTTGATCCTGCTCACCACGGTCAACGCCATCGTGCAGCGGGTGCCGGCCCGCGAGACCGTCGCGGCGCAGGCGCTCTCGGTGGCGCCCGGCCACGTCGTGCCGATGAACTCGATCGTCGCCTGGCTCAAGCACAACGGCTATGGCCGCTCCTCGACCGTGCGCGAGCCCGGCGAATACGCGGTACGCGGCGGCATTCTCGACCTGTTTCCGGCCGGGCTCGATCAGCCGGTGCGGCTGGATTTCTTTGGCGACGCGCTGGAGTCGATCCGCTCCTTCGATGCGGAGAGCCAGCGCACGCTGCTCGATATGCGCTCGCTCGACCTGGTTCCGATCTCCGAATTTCAACTGATCACGGAGACCATCCGCCGCTTCCGGATGGGCTATGTCGCGACCTTTGGCGCTCCGGAGCGCGACGATCCCTTGTACGAAGCCGTGAGCGAGGGCCGTCGTCATCCCGGCATGGAACATTGGCTGCCGTTGTTTCACGAACGAATGGATACGCTGTTCGACTATCTCGGTGAGGCGCCGGTTGCGATCGAACCACTTGCTGAGGATGCCGCGCGCGAACGTTTCAAGCAAATTACTGATTACTACGAGGCCCGCCGCGAGGCGATGGAGCATCCGGGCGGCGGCGCGATCTACAAGCCCTTGCCGCCGGACCGCCTCTATCTGACCGAAAGCGAATGGATCAGACGGCTGGATGATCTGGCGCTGGCACGGCTGACGCCGTTCGCCGTGCCGGAGGGCGGGACCAGCGTGCTCGATGCCGGCGCGCGGCAGGGGCGCAACTTTGCGCCGGAGCGCGCCGATATCTCCCAAAACGTGTTCGAAGCGGTTGTCGCGCATGTCGGGGCGCTGCAAGCTAGCCGCAAGAAAGTCGTGATCGCGCTGTGGAGCGAAGGCTCGCGCGACCGCATGTCCAGCATGTTGCAGGATCACAAGCTGCACAACACCACCAGCGTCAACACTTGGCGCATGGTGCAGGCGACCCCGCGCAACGAGACCATGCTGGCCGTGCTCGGCATGGAGGCCGGCTTCGAGACCGACCATGTCGCCGTCATCAGCGAGCAGGACATTCTCGGCGACCGGTTGGTGCGTCCGAGAAAAGCGACCCGCAAGCTCGACAATTTCATCTCCGAGGTGACGAGCCTCGCGGGCGGCGATCTCGTGGTTCATGTCGAGCATGGCATCGGCCGGTTTGTGGGCTTGCAGACGCTCGAGGTCGCAGGTGCCCCGCATGATTGCCTTGAGCTGCGGTATGCGGCGGAAACGAAGCTGTTTCTCCCGGTTGAAAATATCGAACTGCTGTCGCGTTACGGTTCCGATCAAACCAACGTGGAATTGGACCGGTTGGGCGGCAGTGGCTGGCAGGCACGGAAAGCAAAACTCAAGAACCGGATACGCGAGATTGCCGGCGAGCTGATCAAAATCGCCGCCGAGCGGCACTTGCACGAAGCGCCGAAAATGCCGGTGCAGCCGCATGTCTATGACGAGTTCTGCGCGCGTTTTCCTTATGAAGAAACCGAAGATCAACTCACGGCAATCAACGCCACCTTGAAAGACCTCGAAACCGGCCGTCCGATGGACCGGCTGATCTGCGGCGACGTCGGCTTCGGCAAGACCGAGGTGGCGCTGCGCGCGGCGTTTGCGGTTGCGCTCGACGGCAAGCAGGTCGCGGTCGTGGTCCCGACGACGCTCCTGGCGCGCCAGCACGCCAAAACCTTCACCGAGCGGTTTCGCGGCTTTCCGGTGAACGTGGCGCAAGCCTCGCGCCTGATCGCGCCAAAAGAATTGTCGCAGGTCAAAAAAGGGCTCACCGAGGGCGCGGTCGATATCGTGGTCGGCACCCACGCGCTGCTCGGCAAATCGATCAAGTTCAAGGACCTCGGTCTTCTGATCGTCGATGAAGAGCAGCATTTCGGCGTCAGCCACAAAGAGCGATTGAAGCAGTTACGTGCCGAGGTGCATGTGCTCACGCTGAGCGCTACGCCGATCCCGCGCACGCTGCAATTGGCGCTTACCGGCGTCCGCGATCTCTCGATCATCGCCTCTCCGCCGGTCGATCGGTTGGCGGTGCGTACTTTCGTGGCGCCGCACGATCCGCTGATGATCCGCGAGGCGCTGTTGCGCGAACGCTACCGCGGCGGGCAGGCGTTCTATGTCGCGCCGCGCATCGAAGACCTTGCGGGGGTAAAGGACTTTCTCGACAAGAATGTGCCGGAGATGAAGGTCGCGGTCGCGCACGGTCAAATGCCGCCGACCGTGATCGAGGACATCATCTCGGCGTTCTATGACGGCAAATACGACATCCTGCTCTCGACCACGATCATCGAATCCGGCCTCGATATCCCCACCGCCAATACGCTGATTGTGCACCGCGCCGACATGTTGGGCCTGGCGCAACTTTATCAGTTGCGTGGACGGGTGGGGCGCTCGAAGCTGCGCGCCTATGCGCTGTTCACGCTGCCGGCACAGCAGAAGATCACGGCCCAGGCGGAACGGCGGCTGAAGGTGCTGCAATCGCTGGAAACCCTAGGTGCCGGATTCCAGTTGGCGTCGCACGATCTCGACATCCGGGGCGCCGGCAACCTGCTCGGCGAGGAGCAATCCGGACACATCAAGGAAGTAGGCTTCGAGCTGTACCAGTCGATGCTGGAAGAGGCGATTCTCAACCTCAAGGCCGGCGTGGTGGAGCCGGTCGCCGATCGCTGGTCGCCGCAAATCACCATCGGCATGCCCGTGTTGATTCCGGAGGATTACGTCGCTGATCTCTCGGTGCGGCTCTCGCTGTATCGTCGGCTGGCCGATCTCGACGCCGACGAGGAGATCGACAATTTCGCCGCCGAATTGCGCGATCGCTTCGGCGTCTTGCCGGACGAGGTGCGGTATCTGTTCAAGGTCGCCGCGATCAAGGCCTATTGCCGCCGCGCCAATGTCGAAAAGGTCGATGCCGGGCCGAAGGGTGCGGTCATCACGTTCCGCGACAACAAATTCGCGCAGCCGGATCGCCTCGTCTACTTCATCCGCCAGCATGGCCAGGCGGCGAGGGTGCGGCCGGACATGAAAGTGGTGTTCTTCCAGGAATGGGAAACGCCGGAAGAGCGCCTGTCCGGCACGACCGAAATCCTGCGTCAGCTTGCGAACCTCGCCGAAGACCGCAAGGCGGCGTAGGTGCCCGCCATTATGACGCCGCGCGGCGGGTCGGCACGTAAAGCCTGGCCAAGAGGGCCTTCGCCGAATCCGAAGGCAAAAGCGTCGCAATCGTCACGACCGGCTCGGATCGCGCCTCGCGTTTGCCGTTGGAGGTATGGCGCATGACGCTGGATAGCCGCCGTGCAATCCCATGCGCGGTGCGCAAGTCGGTCTCCGCAAAGGCCACGACGACGGATCCGTCCTCCTGAAGAGCGCCGAAATCCATTTGCCGCATCAGCCGGCTGAGAATTCGCGCGCCGTCGAGTTGCGCACGCGAATTGCTTGCATCGAACGCGAAGCGGGCGAGCGACAATCCGCCGCCGCGAGAGAGCGTTTGATGAACCGCGGCTGCGAGATCGCGCTCGAATGCCGCCGCCGTCAGCAGGCCGGTTCGCGGATCGAGCAGGCCACCGGCATCGATCGAGCGCAGTGTACGACGCAGAAGGGCCTCGAAGGCATGCTGGCGGATCAACGGCAACGCGTTGCTGGCGATGTACGCTGGTGCGCCGGATATAATTTCGAGATTTGGCAGGTCGTAGGTCAGTACCAGGCCATCCGACGTCACCACGACGGGCAGATTGCGGAAGCGCGCATCCTCTGCCAGCACGGTGAGGAACGCATCGACGACACGTGGGGAGAAACCTTCACCAAGCACGATGCCGTCGATGTCTCGCATATTGAGATGTTTCGCCGCGGCTTCGATGGAGAGGGCCCCGACAACCCCCATTCGCTCGCCGAGCGCCACCGACAGCGCGGGATAGGAAGCGCCGCGGCCGATCAACAACACGGTGGCGGCGTGTGCGGGATCGGCATTCGGCGGCTTCGATCGAGTGGCCGGATCGTCGTCGAGCCGACGCATCAAAGTGGCATGCAAGGTGCCGACGCGTAACGCGGCGCGAAGCCGCGCAATCAAGCGGTCGAGCTTGCCGCCGCTTTGCGAAAAAGGAAGAGCGTTTTCCGGCAAGGCCCTCGTGGGATCGACAACGATCAGCGGCAGATATGGCTCCCGCGCGGCGATCTGTTCCGCCAGGGCCTGGAGGGCGGGTTCGTCGGCTTCGGACGGTCCGACGAGAACAGCTGCCGGCTGCAATTGCGCAACCGCGCGCGAGGCGTCGGCCAAGGCGATGTCGATGATTGGAAACAGTTTCGCGTCGTCAAGCGCGCGCGTGAAAGACGATCTCTCCTCGTCGTTCGATACGACGATGATCGGACCTTGCTGGGACATCTGAAAAACTCGGATCGACACGATCGATGACGATCGCGATCCTAGTTTGGCGGTCTTAATGCCGCGTCAACAACCATAAGCGGCTTTTGATCAGTTGGAAACCGGACGGTCGCGAAAGGCTTCCACCATCAACGGGTTAAGGCCGAGTTCTGTGAGCGCCTCACGGGCGCGGGCATTGTCTTGGGCGCGTCCGGCAAGGCGGTGGCCGCTTAAACGGTCCGGCAAGGCCGTCAGAAGTGCGCCCTGGCCAAGCCGCTTCGCCCAGGCTTGTAGGTCCTGCGACAGAAACCGGTAGCCGCCCACCGCCATCACGCCGGAGGGCGGGGCGGTAATGCAGATCGCGCCGGTGGCGCGATCCAGCCGCGCGGCATATTCGGTATCGACGAAGTCCTGTGGCGGTTGCGTCACCAGCGAGTCGGTCGGCGGTGGCGGCGGTGCGTAGGCGGCCGGTGTCACCATCGGCCCGCGCAACGCCAGAGTACCTTTGGGCGTTAGAGAGATTTCGCCCGAGATCGAGGAGCCGGGAGCGTCGCGCGGCGCGTTCTGCGGTCCCGGCATGATCGGCGCTGGCGCACCATCCGCCGTGCGGCGGGCGCTGAACAATCCGGCTTCCCCAAATAAATACACGTCGGTCAGCGTTGCATGTCCCGTGCTGCTCCAAAGCGGACTCGATGCGACCTGCTCCGGCGCGCGCCAAAGTGCGAGCACATTGCGCAAGCTCGGCAGACGAGAGGGTATATCGATCTCGCCCAACCGCAACGCCAGTCCGGCGGGCGCGATCAAGCTGTCGCAGCTATGCTCGTTAATCTGCTGTTCGAGCACTTCGTCATCGAACAGATGATGCAGCGCGAGCGTTCCGCCCGTGAGCAGCCAGATCACGAGCGAGGAAACAAGACCCGCGAACGATGACGGCGCGAATGCCGACATCAGGGTTGCGCCTCGGGGCAAGTCGCTTTCAAGCGATAAGGCAAGACCACCCGCGATCAAGCTTAAATGCGTGCGCGGTACCGGCCGGAATCCCTCGGCGGTGACGTCGAAGGAAATCATCGCCGCCTTGCGTCCGTCCTGGACCACGGTACGCGTCGTCGCAGACGGCTCCGCAAGCGCAAGGTCGAGCGATGCCATGCCTTCCGGCAGATCGTCACCAAAACCGCAGACGTGGCGGATCGAGAACGCCTCGGCGGCCGCGTTCATGGCGAAGTCGGCATGGTCGATGCCATCGATCTTGGCCGACGTCACGATCGCCCGCGCCCCGACGCGATTGAGCGCGACCGTCAGCTCCGCCTGCCGCCACAATAGCGGAAGTAAGGCCACGATCAGTCCGGCGCGATGCGCGGCGAGCACGGTAAGGATGAATTCAACGGTGTTCGGCAGTTGCACCGCAATAACGGAATTGTTCGGCAATCCCGCTTCGATGAAATGCGCCGCCAGCGCCGAGACCGCGCGATCGGCTTCCGCGAAGCTCAGGCGTTTGGGAGCCTGGCCCGTAATACGCGGCTTGTTGGGCGGATCGAGCAGGGCCGTTGCGTCCGGCTTCCGTGCCAGAATCCGGCGAAACAATCCGTCGAGGGTTGGCGATACGTTGGTCTGGATCACGGGATCACTTCGCTCGCGGCTCCGAACTTTGCCACCAGGTTTCCGGGAGATATCCCGTCAAGGCGCTCGTTGCCGGTCGTTGTATCATATTCCAGCGCGCGATCCATTGTTCTTGAACGTTAAAGAGGGGGATAGCGTAGAATCCCGCCATCAACGTCCGGTCGAGCGCGCGCACCGCCGAGACGAAGGCGGAACGCTCGCGTGCCTCCAACATCGCCGCGATCATGGCGTCGATGGCGGGATTTTTGACGCCCATATAGTTTCGCGTGCCTTGAATGTCAGCTGCCTCGCTTCCCCAATAAAACGACTGTTCGTTGCCTGGCGACAACGACTGGTCCCACCGGTTCGGTATCATGTCGAAATCGAAACTGAGCCGGCGTTGATCGAATTGGACGGCGTCGACCGCCCGCACCGAGGCTTCGATGCCCGCGCGTTTGAGGTCGCGGATATACGCCAGCGCGATTCGCTCCTGGTCGCGTGTCGTCACCAAAATCTCAAAGGTGAGGGGCGTCCGCGTCGAACGCTGCCGCAACACCGTGCCATCGAGGTCGTAGCCGGCCTCCGACAACAGCGTCAGTACACTTCGAAGGGTGGCGCGGTCCCGGCCGGAAGCGTCGCTGACGGGGAGACGGAAGGTCCCGTCGAGGATATCGGCAGGGATTTGCGAGGCGAAGGGTTTCAAGAGATCGCGTTCGCGCTCGTCGGCGGCGCGTCCATAGGCCGATAATTCGGAGCCCGCGAAATAGCTTGCCGTGCGCCCATAAAGGCCGAAGAAATAGTTGCGGTTGATCCATTCGAAATCGAACAAGAGCGTCAAGGCTCGGCGCACGCGAAGGTCCGAAAACATCGCACGGCGCGCGTTGAACACCAGAAATTCCGCCGGCTGCGGCACCCCGGGTTTGATGGCATCGCGGATCACTCCGCCGTTACGCGCGGCCGGAAAATCGTATCCGTCGTGCCAGCGCAGCGGCTCGTTTTCGACACGAAAATCAAAGAGGCCACGCTTGAAGGCTTCGAATTGGCCGTTGGCTTCGCGGTAAAAATCGAGCCTGATCTCATCGAAATTCCACAGGCCGCGATTTGCCGGAAGGTCGCGGCCCCAATAGTCGGGGTTGCGTGCCAGCGTTACGCTTGCGCCGGGTTTGACCGCGCTGACGCGGTACGGGCCGGAGCCGATCGGTGCCGACATCGAGGTTTCCTCGAAGGTCGCGGCATCTACGGCATGACGGGGCAATATCGGCATCAGGCCGAGGATCAGCGGCAGCTCGCGGTCGTTGGCGGCGCTGAGATCGAAGCGCACCGTGAGCGGATCGAGCGCTTCGGCCTTTGTGACCTTGGAATAATACTGCCGATGATTTGGACGGCCCTTGTCGCGCAGTAAAGTCCACGAAAACAGCACGTCCTCGGCGGTGACCGGCCTTCCGTCCGAAAAACGCGCCCGCGGATCGAGATAAAAGGTGACATAGCTCCTGACATCGTCGGTCTCCACGCTTTTGGCTAGCAATCCATAGAGTGTGAAAGCTTCATCGTTGCCGCGCGCCATCAGGCTTTCGATCACAAATCCCCTGATTTGCTGCACCGCGAGCCCTTTGACGATCAAGGGGTTGAGGCTATCGAACGTGCCGAGAAGGCCTTGCACCAGCCGGCCCCCCTTCGGCGCGTCCGGATTGGCATAAGGCATATGGGTGAAATCGGCCGGCAAGCCGGGCGCGCCGTGCATGGCGATGGCGTAACTTTCCGCCGCCGATGCCGTCCGGGTGCCCATCGCGAGCGAGAGGCCGCAGGCGAGGGCGCTGCAAACCAGGATCGGACAAGCCAGCATCCGATAAGTAAGAGCAGGAAACCCCGCGTGCCGCCTTGAAATCCGCGATAAAGCGCGCTGATTTGATTCGAACTTGCTCACCGGCAACCTTTACCACAGCCGTTAGCCTTGAGCCGCCATAGGGGTGCCGCACGACTTGTCACACTTGTCGGCATTGATCTTTTCGTCCGTCCTTGTATTGAAGGCGGGCAATTGACCAAGGCGGCAGGGCCTGTCACTTAACCGCCTCAATTGGCAAGGAGACAGCCGTCCCAAACGGCTAGAAGTGGGTGCCTGCTGAATTTCGGGCGCTTCCGTTCAGAAAGGGTTTTCCGCAATGAATTTCCGCACTTTGGCCGCGCCGGCATGGCCGCGTGGGCGAGTTTTCGCCCTGCTGGCGGCAACGGCTTTCGTCGCTGCGTTACTTAACCCGGATGCGCAGGCGCAAACACCCGCTCCAGCCCCTGCGGCCCCTGCGGCCCCCGCCGCCGCGCCGAAGGCCAAAGCCCCCGCGGCCGCGCCTAAGGCTGCGCCGAAAGCCGCTCCCGGGACACCGGCGCCGACCGCCCAGCAGGCTCCGCCTGCCGGACAACCCCCAGAGCAGCAGATTCAGCTGATTTATGCGCCCTGGACCAAATTCTGCCTGAAGGGTCAGGATGCCAACGCCAAGCAAGTTTGCTTCACCGGCAAGGATGGACGTATCGAGTCCGGCCAGCCCGTGATCGCCGCCGTGATCATCGAGCCCGAAGGTGAGCCGAAAAAGATCCTGCGCGTGACGCTTCCGCTCGGCATGCAGCTCGTTCACGGAACCCGCGTCCTCGTCGATAACAACACGCCGGCGCAGAGCCCCTATGTGATCTGCTTCGCCAATGGCTGCATGTCGGATTACGAGGTGACCCCGGAACTGATTGCGAACATGAAGAAGGGCCAGAATTTGCTGGTTCAGGCGATCAATTCCAACGGCGCACCGCTCACGCTGCCGCTGCCGCTCGCCGAATTCGCCAAGGCCTATGACGGACCGCCGACCGACCCGAAGGTGTTCGAGGAAACCCAGAAAAAACTGCAGGAAGAGTTGCAGAAACGTGCTGAAGAAGCGCGCAAGAAGCTTGAGTCGACGCAGCCCGGCGCCGCCGCGCCCGCGGCCGCTCCGGCCGCGAAGTAAGAACGCGCCTTACAAAGCGTTCGGCAAAAAAGAAAAAGGCGCTCGATCGAGCGCCTTTTTTAATTGGAGAGATTTGGTCTCATCCCTTTATTTGAGCATGATCTGCGCGCAAACGCGTTTCGCGTTTGTCGCGTGGAAAACCGGTTTCCACTTTTCCGGATCATGCTCTAATTCAGCGATGGATTGCGCGGACGATAGCCGCCCGATTTGTCTTTCACGAAAATCTCGGCGACTTGCGAGTGCCGGATCGGTTCGCCGGAATCGTCAGGCAGCAAATTTTGCTCGGAAACGTAGGCGACGTATTCCGATTCTGAATTCTCCGCGAGCAAGTGGTAGAACGGTTGATCCTTGTGAGGCCGGACCTCCTCGGGGATCGACAGCCACCATTCCTCGGTGTTGTTGAATTCCGGATCGATATCGAAGATCACGCCCCGGAACGAAAATATCCGGTGCCGGACGATCTGTCCGATCTGAAATTTGGCTGTGCGCGCTTTTATCATGGCTCGTCGAATAGACCATGATTGTGGCCGATGCTAGAGGCAAACCTCCGAATTTACACCTGCCCGCCGAGCTGCCGGACACGCCTGCCGGCCCACCAAACGAAGAAAAAGAAATCCGCGCCATGGTCGACGTTCTCAATCTCGCATTGCCGTATTTCGGTCTGATCTTCATCGGCTTCGCCTGCGGCAAGGCCAAGGCACTTCCGGAATCGGGCCTGGCGTGGATGAATTTCTTTTTGCTCTATGTTTCGCTGCCGGCGTTGCTGTTCGGGATCATGTCGAAGACGCCGTTTGCGGAACTCAACAACCCGCCATTCTTGATCGCAACCACCCTGGGCACGGCCAGCGCCTTTGTTCTCGCCATGACAGCCGGTCGGTTGCTCGGTCAGCTGTCGCTCCGCGAGGCCGCCCTCGCAGGCCTTTCGGGAGGTTATGGCAACATCGGCTATATGGGGCCCGGTCTGGCGCTGGCGGTGCTCGGCCCGAAGGCCGCAGCACCGACGGCCCTGATCTTTTGTTGCGACAGCATCTTTCTGTTTTCGGTGGTGCCGTTGTTGATCGCGCTCACAGAGGTCAAGTATCGTCCGTTGTCGCGCACGCTCGGTCTCGTCGTGCGTCAGATCCTTCTCAACCCGTTGATCATGTCAGCCTGCGCCGGCGCGCTCACGGCGGCGTTGCACATCCACCCGCCGCTGGCGATCGACAATATGCTTTCCTTTCTTCAAAATGCCGCGGCGCCGACGGCGTTGTTCGTGCTTGGCGTGACGGTTGCACTACGTCCGCTTGGGCGCGTCCCATGGGAAGTGCCCTCCATCATCGCGGTGAAACTCCTGGTTCATCCGCTCGTCGTGTTCGGATTGATGTTCTTGCTCGGACCCTTCGGACACCCATGGGCGGCCACCGCGGTGTTGATGGCGTCCCTGCCGCCGGCGCTGAACGTGTTTGTGATCGCCAGGCAAAACGACGCATGGATCGAGCCTGCGTCTGTCGCCGTACTGATCGGAACCTTCGCGTCCGTGGTCACGCTCACGAGCGTGATGTGGTTCTTGCAGACCGGCCGGCTCGCATTTCCGTAACGTAAGAGGGTCTTCAAACCCGTCGCCACGACGGCGCCAGGCCTTCGCGCATGGCGAGACGGCGGAGTGGCCCGATGGAGCCGACCAGATGCAAGCCTACGGCGCGCGCCGATTGCATCGGCAACAAATCGCTCAACAAGGAGCGGTTCGCCATATCGATGACGAACGTCCGACTCGTGACGTCGCCGCGCCGCGCTGAATCGTAGCGCCTGAGCACTAACGGCGAACCTGGGTCTTCGCCCGAGACCATCGCATGCCTCACGATGTCGGCGATATCGGCGGCATCGCGCAGGCCCATGTTGAGGCCCTGAGCGCCGATCGGCGGCAGCACATGGGCGGCCTCGCCGACCAAGGCGACGCGATGTTGCGCGAATTGCCGGGGCCGCAGAATCGAAAGCGGAAACAGATGGCGTCCCGGCTCGACCTGAAGACGGCCAAGAATGGAGTGCGATTGGGTCTCTGCCGCCATCGACAATTCGTCATCACTCAAGGCGACCAGCCGCTCGGCCTCTTTTGGCGACATGACCCACACCACGCTGCAACGGTCGCCAGGCAACGGCACGAACACGCAGGGACCTTGGGCGGTGTGAAATTCCGTGGAGATATTTCGATGGGGCCGCGAATGGCTGACGTTGAAGGTGAGCGCCGACTGATGAAGATCGTGGCGGCTGACTTCGATGCCGGCGGCCTCGCGGCAGAGCGATTGCCGCCCGTCGGCGCCGACCACAAGGCCCGCAGCCAACGAAAGGCCTTGCCGGGTGTGAATGGTAACCTCGGCGGAACCCGCCTTGATCGTCACGGCCTCGTCGTCAAATCGGGTTAGATCGGGAAGTTCGACGGCGCGTTCCTCCAATGCGATCATGAGTGCGCGGTTTTCGGTGTTGTAGCCGAACGCGTCGAGACCTATTTCGTCGCATGAGAAGCGGACCTCGGGCGCACGGATCAACCGCCCTGTATCGTCGACCAGGCGCATCGTCCGCAACGCCGCCGCCTTGTCCTCGCAACGTCGCCAGACATCGAGCCGTCGCAACAGCTCAATGGAGTCGCCCAACAAGGCCGTTGTGCGGTTGTCGGCATAAGGCGTGCGGCGGGCAATCAAGGCTGTCTTTGCCCCGGTCTGCGCCAACGCAATCGCCGCCGAAAGCCCGGCCGGGCCACCGCCAATCACGACGACGTCAAATTTACCAGATACTTCGTTCATCTTTGAGACAATTGATGTTCCAAATGGCGTTTTCAAGCCCGCATCGCCGACCTGAGGTCCTCGAAATTTCAGAGCTGACGGCCTAACCGCGAATGCAAATCGGGGCGATTCCTGATAGCACTTTGGAGCAAATGGACCAGGCAAACCTTCACGAATCGCCCGAATCAAAGGGAATGCGTGCCGCCGCATTTTCCGTGCACGTCTTTACGGCGTTGGGCGCAGGCGTCGCCTTTATTGCGTTACTCGAGGCTGTGCGGGCGCACTGGGCCGCAATGTTCTGGTGGCTCGGGGTCGCGCTGGTGATCGACGCGGTCGACGGCCCGATCGCACGGCGGTTGGACGTTGTGCGGCTGCAACCGAATTGGTCGGGCGAGATGCTCGACCTTGTGGTTGATTTTGTCACATACGTCTTTGTGCCGGCTTACGCGATCGCCGCGAGCGGTTTGCTGCTGCCGTATGCGGCGCCGCTTTTGGGCATCGGTATATCCGTCAGCGGGGCGCTTTATTTCGCCGATCGCCGGATGAAAAGCGTCGACAACCATTTTCGCGGATTTCCGGGATTGTGGAACATCGCGGCATTCTATCTGTTCTTGCTGCAACTGCCGCCGCTGCTCTCGAGCGTTGGCGTGGCCGTCCTGATTGCGTCGACCTTTCTTCCGTTCCACGTCGTTCACCCGATCCGCGTCGTGCGTATGCGCGCGCTGACCCTGTCATTGATCGGTATCGGTGCCGCCCTGATGGCCATCGCTTTGCTGCACGATTTCGACGTCGGTGCACCCATCAAGATCGGGCTTTGCGCGATCGCCGCCTATGTCGTGGGGTGCGATGCCGCGATCCGGCTGGTGAGGTCGATCAAGGGATGATCGGGCTATTGACGAGCGCTGAAGCCTGGGCGGCTCTGTTAACCCTGACGGCGCTGGAAATCGTCCTCGGCATCGACAACGTCATATTTCTGTCGGTCCTCGTCTCGCGCATGCCGCAAGCGCAAGCGAAGCGTGCCCGGCAAATCGGGCTGGCGCTCGCACTGGTGTTCCGCATTCTTTTGCTCGGCGTTCTGGTGTGGCTGATCGGCTTCACGGAGGTGCTTTTCACCTGGCGGGGTGCGGCATTTTCCTGGCGGGATATCATTTTAATCGGTGGCGGGTTGTTTCTGATCGCCAAAGCGACTCGCGAAATTCACTCCGAGGTGGAGGTTCCCGACGAAGCGAGCGACGACGCGCAGCGGACGAACGTGTTTTTCTGGATGATCGTCCAAATCATCGCGATCGATATGTTGTTCTCGCTCGATTCCATCATCACCGCGATTGGCATGGCACAAGACATCGAAATCATGATCGCGGCCGTGATCATCGCCTGTCTCATCATGTATGTGTCGTCCGGCCCGGTGGCGAGATTTGTGGCGGAGCATCCGACCACCAAGATGCTGGCGCTGGCGTTTCTGGTGCTGATCGGCGTCGCACTGGTGGCCGATGGATTCAAATTTCATATTCCTCGCGGCTACATTTATTTCGCCATCGCTTTTTCCGCAGCGGTCGAGTTTTTCAACGTGCTTGCCAAGCACAACCGTGGAAGAACGTCGGATTAGCTCGACCGAAGACGTTCCCGCGATCATCGAGTTGACAATGTCGCCGCGATGGCTTTCGCTTGATCGTAGAGAGAAGGCTCAAGGGAGAATCTGACATGACCAAGGCCGTGCGTGTGCACAAGGTGGGGGGGCCGGAATCGCTGGTTTACGAGGCGGTGGATGTGCCCGCGCTGGCCACCGGAGAAGTTCGTATCCGCCAGCATGCCGTCGGCCTTAACTTCATCGACGTTTATTATCGCACGGGCCTCTACAAGGCGCCCTCGCTGCCCTTTATCGCAGGCAACGAAGCGGCCGGTGAGGTACTCGCGGTCGGGCCCGGGGTAACGAATTTTCATCCCGGCGACCGTGTCGCCTATTATTTCAATCTCGGCGGCTACGCGTCCGAGCGAAACATACCGGCCGAAAAACTTGTCAAGCTGCCCGATCATATCACCTATGAGCAAGGCGCGGTGCTGATGCTGAAAGGCCTGACGGTCTGGTATCTCCTGCACAAGACGTTCAAGGTCGAGCCGCACCATCGGGTGCTGATTCACGCGGCGGCGGGTGGCATCGGTTTGCTTGCGTGCCAATGGGCGAGGGCGATGGGCGCCCACGTCATCGGCACCGTCGGGTCGAAGGCGAAGGCCGACCTGGCGCTCGCCAATGGCTGCGATCATGTCATCCTCTACAACGAGGAAGATTTCGTCGCCCGTGTGAAGCAAATCAGCCGCAACGAACTATGCGACGTCGTCTATGATGGTGTCGGCAAATCCACATTTCCGGGATCGCTGTCCTGCCTCAAGCCGCGCGGGATGTTCGTGAGCTTCGGCAACGCGTCGGGCCCTGTTCCGCCGTTCTCGATCGCCGAACTCAATAATCACGGTTCGCTGTTTGCGACGAGGCCCAAGCTCAACGACTATGTCGGCAAGCGCTCGGACTTGATCGAAGGCGCCGACACGTTGTTTGCCGCGGTCATCAACGGCAAGCTTCATGTTCCGATCAACCACGCCTACGCGCTGAAGGACGCCGCCAAGGCCCATACCGATCTCGAGGGCCGTGCGACGACGGGCGCCGCGATTTTGAGGCCGTAATGTTGCTGTTCCAACGGCTCGCCCGGCGTTCGCCGGACGAGCCGTTGGAAGTCAGGCCGGCCGCCAAAGCCGTTGCCATTTGCCGACCAATGACCAGAAATCGCTCGGCATGATTTCAAAGCATTCCGCGTTGTTCGGAATTCTTTCCCAAGCCTGCGCGCTGCGCATGTAGACATGCGCGATCGGCCGCAGCCACGACGTATCGTCGAGCGTGCCTGCCCGAACGGAAATGATCTCGGGACGTGCGCTCCTCTGTCCGTAGACCCGCCCGCCGCAATTGCCGCAGAACCGATACGTGCTTTCCACGCCGCTGGCGCCGGTCCGACGGAAATGTTGGGTCTGGCCCCGCGTCAGGCTGAAGCTGTCGGCCTTGACCGGCATCGACAGGCTGAAGGCGCTGCCGGACCAGCGCTGGCATTCCGTGCAGTGACAGGCATAGACCAACAGCGGCATCGCGGTGACCTGAAAGCGCACGGCCTCGCAGGGGCACCCGCCGCTTAAAGGAAGCGCGGGCGCATGCAGTTTCGTCCTCATCCGATTATCTCCAGCATTCAAGCCACCCGCCGCGCGGTGCCGGCCCGGGTAAGGATTGCGTCAAGTCGATCGATCATCTCTGAAATTTCGTCCCGCGTGACGTTGAGCGCGGGCATGAAGCGCAGCGTGTCGGGCCGAGGGGCATTGAGCAGCACGCCTTCTCCAAACGTTTGCGCAACAATCGAGGCGCCGATTGGATGTTTGAGATCGAGCGCCAGCAAAAGCCCGCGGCCGCGGACTTCGCCGAGGCCATGCCGCGCGGAAAGCCGCTGCAGCTCGCTCTCCAGATGGAGCCCGGTATCGGCAACCGACCTCAGAAACTCCGGCCGTGCGACGCGATCGAGGACGGCGAGCCCGGCCGCGCACATCAACGGATTGCCGTTGAACGTGCCGCCCTGATCGCCATGCTCGAAACACGAAGCCGTTTCGGTGGCGAGCAGCGCGGCGAGCGGAACGCCGCCGCCGATACCCTTGCCGAGCGTCATGATGTCGGGCGTGATGCCCGTATGTTCGTAGTGGAAGAGCTTGCCGGTACGGCCGACGCCGGTTTGAATCTCATCGACGATCAGCAAAAGGCCGTGCTCTTTCGTGAGCGTGCGCAGGTCACGCAAAAACTGATCCGACGCAGGCCACACGCCAGCTTCGCCCTGGATCGGCTCCAGCATCACCGCGATGGATTTGTCGTCGATCAAGCGTTCGACGGACGCAAGATCGTTCAGTTGCGCCTTTGGAAAGCCTGAGACCTTGGGCTCGAACAGAGGCTCGAAGGCCTTTTTGCCGGAAGCCGACATGGTGGCGAGCGTGCGGCCATGAAAGCTGCCCTCGAAGGTGATGATCTTGTGGGCGCCGTTTCGGTGGAGCGCGCCGTATTTGCGGGCGAGTTTGATCGCGCCTTCATTGGCTTCCGCGCCCGAATTGGCGAAGAACACCCGGTCGAAGCAACTGCGATCGACCAACGTCTTTGCCAGCTTCAGGCTGGGGGCGTTGTAAAAGGCCGGGCTCGGCGTCAACAGCAACTTTGCCTGGGCCGCAAGCGCTTCGGCGATTTCAGGCGGTGAATGGCCCAGGCAATTGACGGCCCACCCCTGCACGAAGTCGAGATAACGCTTGCCCGCGTCGTCCCACAAAAACGAGCCTTCGCCCCTGACGAAGACGATTTCCGGGCGTGCCGTGATTTCCATCAATGCGTCGAATGGATGGGTGGCAATGGTCATATCGAAACTCCTCGGTGGGGTAAAAAGCGAGCCAAAACGCAAGAAGGCCGCACTTTTGGGGTGCGGCCTTCTCGAAAACTTGAAGCTGTTTATGTGTTCAGCTTAGTCGTCGGGCACGGCGCAACCCATCATCGTCGTTGGCACGACGATGGCAGACGGCGCGGAATTTGGCCCGATTCGAAATCATGAGTTCCGCCATACAGCCGAATGGCTGGCGATGTCAAGCGTGTCAGAATCCCGAGACGCTGCCATGCAGATCATATTCGTCTGCGCGTTCGATTTTCGCGGTGACGATTTCACCGACGCGCAGCGGGCGACGGCTTGAGACATAGACCGCGCCGTCGATCTCGGGCGCATCCGCTCTTGAGCGGCCCTTAGCGACGCTCGGGCCGACCTCGTCGATGATGACCTGCTGCCGCGTGCCGACCTTGCGCTTGAGCCGTCGTGCGGAAATCTTCTGCTGCCGCGCCATCAACGCATCCCAGCGCGCCTGCTTGATCTCGTCGGGCACGGCGTTGCCGATGGCATTCGACACGGCGCCTGCGACCGGCTCATATTTGAAGCAGCCGACCCGGTCGATCTCGGCTTCTTCGAGCCAGTCGAGCAAATAAGCGAAATCGGAATCGGTCTCGCCGGGAAAGCCGACGATGAAGGTGGAACGCAAGGTCAGCTCGGGGCATTCCTCGCGCCACTTCTTGATTCTCCCCAAAGTCTTGTCCTGTGCTGCCGGGCGCTTCATCGCTTTGAGGATTTCCGGGCTTGCGTGCTGAAAGGGAATGTCGAGGTAGGGCAGAATCTTGCCCTCCGTCATCAAGGCGATGACGTCGTCAACGTGCGGGTAGGGATAAACATATTGCAGTCGCACCCAGACGCCGAATTCGCCGAGTTCGCGCGCGAGATCGACGAATTTGGCGCGGACCGCACGATCCTTCCACGGGCTTTCGGCGTATTTCAAATCGACGCCATAGGCTGAGGTGTCCTGCGAAATCACCAGCAATTCCTTGACGCCGGCGTTCACCAGCCGCTCCGCTTCGCGCAACACGTCATTGGCCGGGCGCGAGACCAGATCGCCGCGTAGTTTCGGGATGATGCAGAAGCTGCATCGGTTGTTGCAGCCTTCGGAAATCTTGAGATAGGCGTAATGCCGGGGCGTCAACTTGATGCCTTGCGGCGGCACCAGGTCGAGATGCGGGTTGTGGACCGGCGGCAGCGCCCGGTGCACGGCGTCGAGCACGCTTTCATATTGTTGCGGCCCGGTAATCGAGAGCACGCCAGGATAGACCGCCTCGATCTGTTCGGGTTCCGCTCCCATGCAACCGGTGACGATGACCTTGCCGTTTTCCGCCATGGCCTCGCCGATGGCACCGAGCGATTCCTGTTTGGCGCTGTCGAGAAAGCCGCAAGTGTTGACGATGACGAGATCGGCGCCGTCATGCTTGCGCGCGAGTTCATAGCCTTCGGCGCGGAGCCGCGTGATGATGCGCTCGGAATCCACCAGGGCCTTGGGGCACCCCAGTGACACAAAGCTGACTTTGGGCGCGGCGGCCTGTTGCATATTCGATCTATCCGATTGATTGGCAGGAGCTAGTCCCAATTGCCTATAATTACAAGGCTTTGTGCGGGCTTACGGCGTGCTATGAATATTTCAAGGGTAATGCGGGTGATCGATGGGCGCCGAGTCGTCTCCTAAAATCGTCATTGTCGACGAAAGCCCGATCCGCGCCGCGATTCTTGAAGAAGGCTTGCGCGAGGCGGGCTTCACCGGCGTCGTCCACATCAGCGAAATGCAGAGCTTGCTGAGCCGGATTTATGCCCTCGACCCCGACGTCATCTTGATTGACCTGGAAAATCCCAGTCGCGACGTGCTCGAGCAAATGTTCCAGGTCAGCCGCGCGGTGCGTCGACCGATTGCGATGTTCGTCGATCAAAGCGACGCGGCCTCTATACAGGCTTCCGTCGATGCCGGCGTCTCGGCCTATATCGTCGACGGCCTGAAGAAAGAGCGAGTGAAGCCGATCCTCGACCTTTGCATTTCGCGCTTCAACGCCTTCGCAAAACTGCAGGATGAACTCGACCGCGCCAAATCCGCGCTCGAAGACCGTAAGGTCATCGATCGCGCCAAGGGGATCTTGATGAAGCGCAAGGGCCTGACGGAAGAGGAGGCCTATGTGCTGCTGCGATCCACCGCGATGCGCGAAAAAAAGAAGATCGGCGAGATCGCGCAGTCGATCCTGACGGCCTCGGAGTTGCTGAAATGACCCGATCCCTTCGCATAGGCTTCATTCCGCTGGTCGATGCCGCAGCGCTGATCGTCGCCGTCGACAAAGGATTTGCCGCGGAGGAGGGGCTCGACATCACCCTGCTTCGGGAAGTGTCGTGGTCGAACGTCCGCGACAAGCTCAACCTCGGTCTGTTCGACGCGGCGCATCTTTTGGCGCCGGTCGCGATCGCCTCGAGCCTTGGCCTCGGGCACGTCAAGGTGCCGATCGTCGCGCCTTTCAATCTCGCCCTCAACGGCAACGCGATCACGGTGTCGCCGGCACTGCATGCGGCGATCATGAGCGAGCTATCGGGCGACCCGCTCGACCCGATGGCGACCGCGCTGGCGCTTTCGCGGGTGGTCGCGGCGCGGCGAAAGAAGGGAGCCGAGCCGCTGACCTTCGGCATGACCTTTCCGTTCTCGACCCATAATTATCAGCTGCGGTTCTGGATGGCGGCGGGTGGGGTCGATCCCGACGAGGACGTCCGCCTCGTGGTGCTGCCGCCGCCTTACATGGTGGACAGTCTCGCAAACGGCCACGTCGACGCGTTTTGTGTCGGCGCGCCCTGGAATTCCGTCGCGGTTGATCTCGGCGTCGGTCATATCCTGCATTTCGTGGCCGACATTCTGGTTCGTGCGGCCGAAAAGGTGCTAGCCGTCAGGCAGGATTGGTCGGAGAAGAACGCGGACATTCTTGCTGCCTTGGTGCGGGCGCTTGCCCGCGCCGCCGAATTCGTCGAAGAACCGCAACATCGCGCCGAGGCGGCGCGCATCCTGGCGCTGCCTGAACGGATCGGCATCGATGCGGAAGTCATCCAACGAACGCTTGACGGCCGTCTCAAGGTTTCGCCGGACGGTACGATGCGTGAAAGCAATCGCTATCTGCTGGTGGGGCGTGAGGGCGTGGCACGGCCAGACCCAGTTCAAGCCGCATGGCTCTACGCGCAAATGGTGCGCTGGGGGCAGGCCTCGATCAGCCCGGATGCGCTCCATACCGCCAAATCGGTCTTCCGGCCGGCTCTTTACGATGCCGCGCTAGGGCAAAGCGGGAAGCCCGCTGACGCGGCGCGCGCCGTCGGCGCGTTCGCAGGGCCAGCGTTCGATGCCGACGATATTGCGGGCCATCTGGCGGCATTCAGGATTGGTCGCTGGAAACCATGATAGGCACTGGAGCGAGGCAGGGCGCAACAACGACTAATTTTTAGGCGATCGGCTCGAATTGGTTGCGGCATCTTCGGGCATGCTCCCAGGATTTTATCCTAAGATATTGAATAAACAACATTTTGAAAGAATTTTGGGGTGGCACGCAACTTGAATGTTGCAGTGCAGCCGGCGGTCGTAGATGCCCGCTGGCTCAGGTCCTGGATGGATTCCGCAGCAACGAGGCTGGTCGGACCGCTCTTGGGAATCGAAGGCGGCGTTTCGTCGTCGCGGCGATCTCAGCACGGTCACATCCTGTTTCCCGTTGGCGCCACCGATGGTGGCTGCAGGAGCCTCGTTGCGCACCATGAAAATCGAAACTGTCCCGGTCGACTTTACCGACGAGCAGAAACGTTATCTGGAAGGTTTTGCGACCGGCCTGCAGATCAGCCGGGTCGGACTCGGCCTCGGCGGAGGCTTAGCAGCCGCCGCCGGTAATCCGAACGTTGAACCCGTCGGCCCGGACGCGGCTCACATCAAGGCGCAGGACAAGGTCGTCGCGTCCGGGAAGAAACTTGCGGACCAAGAAAAATTCAAACGCGAGGAGCATCCCTTCGATGCTTATCCGCGCTTGAAGGAACAGGCTGCAAGCAACACAGCTCCGTCGCCCGCGGACAATTTTCGTTGGCGCTACTATGGCCTGTTTTATGTCGCGCCGGCGCAAGATTCGTATATGTGCCGTCTGCGGATTCCGAACGGCATCCTCAAGCATTGGCAATTCGCAGGTCTGGCCGATCTCGCCGAGCGCTATTGCGGGCCGTATGCGCATGTGACCACGCGCGCCAATTTGCAGGTCCGGGAAATTCCGCCGAAAAACGCCGTGGCGTTGATCGAGGGCATTCAAGACCTCGGCCTTTGTTCGCGCGGCGCCGGCGCGGACAATATCAGGAACGTCACGGGTACGCCGACCGCCGGAATCGATCCCCAAGAATTGCTCGATACCCGTCCCCATGCCCGCGAATGGCACCATCACATTCTCAACGACCGCTCGCTCACGGGACTGCCGCGCAAATTCAACGTTGGCTTCGACGGCGCCGGCAAAATTGCGGTGCTCGAAGACACCAACGATATCGCTTTCGCGGCGGTCGAGGTGAGGGACGGTTTCGGCGCCGAGCCCGGGGTCTGGTTTCGTCTCGGCGTTGGCGGCATCACCGGCCATAAGGATTTCGCGCGGGACACCGGCATCCTCGTCAGGCCCGCCGACGCCACCAAAGTGGCCGACGCGATCGTTCGCGTGTTCATTGAGCTCGGCGATCGCACCAACCGACTCAAGGCGCGGTTGAAATATGTCATCGACGCCATGGGAATGGAAAAATTCCTGGTCGCGGTGGAAGAAAAACTTGGGCGCGCTTTGACCCGCGTGCCCTCGGAGGCTTTTACGCCGCGTCCGGCCTTCGACCGCATGGCGCATGTCGGTGTGCATCGGCAAAAGCAGGTAGGTTTGAACTGGATCGGCGTCGCGCTCGACGTGGGTAAACTCACCTGTGAGCAGATGCGCGGCCTCGCCAAAATCGCGAACGATCTCGGCGACGGCGAGCTTCGCCTGACGGTCTGGCAGAACCTCCTGATATCGGGCGTAAAGGATGAGAATGTCGAACTCACCCTCGAGGCCATCAAAGCGTTTGGGCTGGCGGTAACGGCCTCGCATATACGCGCCGGCTTGGTCGCCTGCACGGGAAACGCCGGGTGCAAATTTGCGGCCTCCGATACCAAACGCGACGCCGCCGCGATCGGCGATTGGTGCGAATCCAAGGTCAAGTTGGACACGCCGCTCAACATCCATCTCACCGGCTGTCATCACTCCTGCGCACAACACTACATCAGCGATATCGGGTTGATCGCCGCGAAAGTGCCGGTCGGGGAGGAGGACACCGTTGAAGGCTATCATCTGTTCGCCGGGGGCGGGTTCGGACCAAATGCCGATTTGGGGCAGGAGGTCTATCGCGACCTCAAGGCCGAGGACGCGCCGAGGACAGTCGAGAAATTGTTGAAGGCCTATCTCACCCATCGCATGTCACCGGATGAAACGTTCCTGACATTTGCGCGCCGCCACGACGGTGAAGCGCTGCGCCAGCTCGCCGACGCCGAGGGTTCGTCATGAATCAGATGACGCCTTTGCCCAAGATTGAAATCATCCCCCCGAGCGCGCCGTTTTCCGAAGCGCAGCGTTCCTGGTTGAACGGCTTCTTTGCCGGACTCTTGTCGGCGGACAATGCGCCGCCGCTCTCGGCAGAGCAGGGGGCTGCGGAGCTTCGGGGCATTTCCGGTGATGGCGATGACGGAGAAGCGCCGTGGCACGACCAGACCATGCCGCTCGCCGACCGCATGAAGCTTGCCGAAGGCCGCCCGTTGCGCCGCCGGATGATGGCGGCGATGGCGCAACAGGATTGCGGGCAATGCGGCTACAACTGCAACGACTATTCGGACGTGATCGCGAGCAAGGCCGAGGCGCGTCTGAATCTCTGCGTCCCCGGCGGCAAGGAAACCGCTCGGATGCTCAAGGCATTGTACGAAGAGTTGGAGAAAGCGCCCGCAAGCTTGCAGGCGCCGGCCTCAACGGCACCATCAGTCGCTGCAGTGTCTGGGCGTTCACGCGACAACCCGGTGCCGGCGACGTTCGTGTCACGTCGGCTTCTGAACAAACCAGGATCGGAAAAAGAAACCTGGCACATCGATTTCGATCTCTCAGATTGCGGCCTCGATTATGTCGTCGGAGATTCGTTCGGAGTCTTTGCGCGCAACGAGGCCGGACTCGTCGATCAGATCATCGCTTTGCTCGGCGCATCGCATGTGACCGAGGTGAGAGGCAAGACGTTGCGCGAGGTCTTGATCGCCGATGTCTCGCTTTCGCCCGCCCCGGATTCGCTGTTCGAGCTGTTCTCGTTCATTACCGGCGGTGCGCAGCGTGAAAAAGCGCGTGCGCTGGCGCAAGGGGAGGATCCGGACGGTGACGCGGCGACGCTCGACGTGATGGCGGCGTTGCAAAAATTCTCCGGCGCGCGGCCTCACCCCGAAGCATTTGTTGAAGCGCTGGAGCCGCTGCAACCACGGCTCTATTCGATTTCCTCCTCGCACAACGCCAGCCCCGGCAAGCTATCGCTTACCGTGGACTGTGTGCGTTACGTCGTCGGCAAGCGCAAGCGCTTCGGATTGGCCTCGACGTTCCTTGCAGAACGTATCAATCCGGGTGACCAAATGAAGGTGTATGTGCAGAAAGCCCACGGCTTCGCGCTGCCGTCGGACCCGAAAGTTCCAATCATCATGATCGGGCCGGGCACTGGCATCGCGCCGTTCCGTGCGTTTTTGCTCGACCGCAAAGCGACCGGTGCGACCGGCAAGAACTGGCTGTTCTTCGGTCATCAGCGCAGCGCATATGATTTCTTTTATTCCGATGAGTTGAACGCGATGAAAACCTCAGGCCTCCTGACGCGGTTATCGCTGGCTTGGTCGCGCGACGGCGACAAGAAATTCTATGTACAGGACCGCATGCGCGAAGTCGGCCGTGAGTTGTGGGCATGGCTCGCCGACGGCGCCCATCTTTATATCTGCGGCGACGCCAAGCGGATGGCGAAAGATGTCGAACGCGCCTTGGTCGACATCGTAGCGCTGCACGGCGCACGTTCGATCGACCAAGCCGTCAGCTTCGTCGCGGAACTGAAAAAGACAGGCCGGTTTCAGCTGGACGTCTACTGAACAGTTAACTTATTTCAATTTCGAGCGAATAATATTCTCGTTCGAATCCGCCGCAGAGAATTTTCGTCTGCAATCGGAGTCTCGCGAAGCGCCCGCATCGCTATTTCCCGCACGATCTTGCAACCTGCCACGAGCTGTATTCCACTACGTGAAATGGGGCGTTGGAGATCAACCATGCGCGAACTATCGGCGGAAGCCCGCCTGCATCTTTATGCGCGTTCCCTTTCGGGACGAACTGAGCGACGGCTGCATGAGAGACGGCTGCATACGGCTGCACTCTATGGCGCATTCGCGCTCATCGCAGCCATCCTTTTCGGTTCGCTGTCGGTCCATCCGTTTTAGGCGCTCTTCCTGGTCCGAGCACCATTTATTGGGAAAAATCTATTCCCCCTGCGCGCAGACGATGCCCTTCAAATCGCTTTCTTAAACGGCGCCACTTCGATGCCGGCGTCCTTCAACGCTTTGCGAACCCCACGTGCGATATCGACCGCGCCAGGTGTGTCGCCGTGAATGCACACGGTGTCGGTGCGCATCTTGATCACCTTGCCGGTCACTGAGACCACGGCGCCATCCTGCACCATCCGCACCACGCGCTTCGCAATTTGGTCTGCATCGTGCAATACCGAGCCGGGTTTGCGGCGCGACACCAAAGTGCCGTCGTCTTCATAGGCGCGGTCGGCGAACACCTCGTGTACCATCGGCAAGTTGGCGGCTTCGCCGGCCTGAACCAGCCGTGAATTGGCAAGCACAACGAAAATCAGATTGGGATCGACCGCCTTGATGCCCGACGCGATCGCCTTCGCGGTCATATCATCCTCGCAGGCGACGTTCGAGATCGCGCCATGCGCCTTGACGTGGGTGACCTTGTGACCGGCCGCGGTCGCGATCGCCTGCAAAGCGCCGATCTGGTAAGCAACCAGGTTTTCAATTTCCAACGCACTCATGCCTGGAAAGGGCCGCCGGCCGAAGCCGTGCAGATCGCGGTATCCGGGATGGGCGCCGATGCTCACCCCGTGGACCTTCGCAAGCTCCACCGTTTTGCGCATGATGTCGGGATCGCCGGCATGGAAACCGCAGGCGATGTTGACCGACGTGGCAAGTTCGATCATGGCGGCGTCATTGCCCATTTCCCATGGGCCAAATCCTTCGCCGAGATCGCAATTGAGATCGATTGTCGTCATGTTCGTGTCTGCTTTTCACGTGAATGGAATTAATCTTGCGCCAGCGCATCCGCAGGGGACGGAATTTGCCATGTTCCGACGTCGACCGCGCTGACGGCGGTACCCGCAACGTTAGCACTTTGCAGTGCCTCGATGTTAAGATCAAAATTCTCGATTGCACGAAGGCGATCGGGCAGGGAGCGCAATAATTGCCAAAACTTCCGGGCCTCGGCCTGTGCTTCGGCCGTGCTGACGGCCTCGAAACGAAAACCCTTTCCCGCCGGAATTTGCGCGAACCTGCCAAGATCGGCCGATATCACCGTTGCGATCTTTGGATAGCCGCCGCTGGTACCGCGGTCCGGCATCAGCACGATAGGTGCGCCGTTGCCGGGCACCTGGATGCTGCCGTTCACGGTGCCGTCCGAGACGATGTTGTGGCCATGCAGGTGCCTGACGACAGGACCCTCAAGCCGATACCCCATCCGATCGCTGGTCGCTGATATCTTCCACTCGCTTTCAAGGAATAGCTCAATGGCCTCATCCCCAAACTCGTCATCTTGCGGACCCATCACCACCCGGATCGGTCCGGCCTCTCGCGCAGGGAGTTCTATCCTGTGCTCGGACGCGCTCGGCGCAGCCACCGTCTGCAATTCGTCACCCGCCTGCAGCGGGCGGGGATAGGGGCTGCCGAGCCCGGCGCGGGCATTCACGGCCAAACTACCGAACATCGGTTCGCCGGCGATCCCGCCCTCGATGGCGAGGTAGGTAAAGGAACCGTCCCGGGCGAAACCCAATGTCAGAGTTTCACCGTCGGCGAGGGTCATGGACGTATCGCAGGTAACCACGCGCCCAGAGATTTTGGCATCGCGCCCCGCGCCCGCAAGGCCGATGCGAACCGCGCCTTCGCGCGCCGTGAAAGTCACTCCAAACGGGCCGATCTCGATCGCTGCCGCGAGCGGCGCGTTTCCGACGAGCGTATTCGCGGCTGCTAAGGCTAGCCGATCCATCGCGCCGCTTGGCGTCAGACCGTAACGTTGAGCGCCGTAGCGGCCGCCATCCTGGACCGAACTCGCAGGCCCAATGGTTGAAATGACGAGCTTGTTCATGAGGCCAACAACTCGGCCACGATCTCACCGGCTTCCGCGGCGCTATCCTGTTCGGTGAAGGTCTTGGCGTCGACGACCGAAAATTGCACCTGATCGCCCGGTTCGAGCAGGAAAATCGGGTTGCGATGCAACTGGTAGGTCCGAACCGCCGTTCGTCCTAAAAGATGCCAGCCGCTCGGCCCGGCGAGACATTGCACGCCGGTCTGCACGCCGCCGATCGAGATCGTGCCCGCCGGCGTCAGCAGGCGCGGGTTTTGTCGCCGGGGCATATGCAGGAAGTCCTCAAGCCCGCTGAGGTAGGACCATCCGGGGGTAAATCCGATCATGGCCACGCGGTAATTGCCGGCGACATGTCGCGCCACGATGTCATCGGGGGTGGTCTTGAGCGTCTTGGCGACGTCCTCCAGATCGATGCCATGCTCGCCGCCATAAACCACGGGAATTCGCCAGCGCCGTGTGTTCTCCGTTGGCGGAGCGGGCAACTGCGCGAGAGAGACGAGTTTCTCGCTCAAGGCCTCGAAGTCGATCTGCAAGGGATCGTAGTGCACGAGCAGGGATCGATAGGTCGGCACCGTCTCGGTCACGCCCGGAATTGTCTCACGCGCAACCATACGATCGAGCGCCAACACCCGCCGGTTCGCGGCGTCGTCGATGTTACGGCTGAATTCCACCGTGATGGCGCCATCGCCACTCGGCAGAATTCGGGGTGGGGAGAGGGTCTCGGCCATGGCCTTACAAGTCTGGTCGGCGGTCAGCTCTAGCTTGTTTTGGTGCGAAGTGGAATTCGCTTCAAGGAAAATGAGCTTGCAAGTTCAATAAATTAATCCACTTGCTTTTGATAAGCGGTGGTGATGGCGCCGGAGACGATGCAGCTCTCCCATCCCGAACCAGCGACGGCACTTGACGCGATGCCCGTGCCCCGCAAAATGCGCCGGCCAATCCATCCCCACCGGAGCTGTTTTTTCAAATGTCCCTGACCCCCGAAGCGATCTCCACTCTTTCCCGAGTGTCCACGGCCACCATCACCACGGTTCTTCTCAAGAAGGGGCTTCGAAATGTCTGGTTGAGGGGTACGCGTCCGCTGCGACCGGGTCAGCCGCGGCTGGTCGGGCCTGCCTTTACCCTGCGCTTCGTGCCCGCGCGGGAGGACCTCGCCACGCCGGAATCATGGTCGTCGCCGATTTCGACCCGCACCGCGATCGAAGCCATGCCCGAAGGCTGCATCGCCGTGGTGGACGCCATGGGTACGACCGACGCCGGCATCTTCGGCGATATCCTGTGCGCACGGATGGTCAAGCGCGGCGTGGCCGCGCTGGTGACCGATGGTGTGGTGCGCGATCTTGAAGGCGTGCTCGGCACCGGCTTGCCGGTTTGGTGCGACGGCTATGCCGCCCCGCCCTCGGTCGCCGGGCTGACGTTCGTTGGTTGGGGCGAGCCGATCGGCTGCGGCGGGGTCGCGATCTTTCCCGACGACATCATCGTCGCCGACCAGGACGGTGCCGTGGTGATCCCCAAGGCGTTCGTCGACCTCATTCTGGCCGAAGGTGCCGAGCAGGAACGAATGGAAGCCTGGATCGTCGAACAGGTGAACAACGGCGCGGTGCTGCCGGGTCTCTATCCGATGAATGCGGAAACCAAGGCTCGCTACGCGGCCTCAAAAAAATAATTCCTGTCTATACTTGCCGCGTCCGCAACGAAGGAGGCATTCGATGAAAATTCATCCAGCCGGTTCGCGGCCGACCCGCCGCGCGCCGCAGCAGTATTTTACCGGCGCCGTTTGGCAGGATCCGATCATTGCAACCGAAGCCCCGGCACGCATCGTCTCGACACTGGTGTCCTTTGAGCCGGGCGCGCGGACGGCGTGGCATACGCACCCGCTCGGCCAGACGCTCTACGTCATCTCGGGCGTCGGCCGGGTTCAAACCCTGGGAGAGCCGGTGCGCGAAATTCGCGCTGGCGACGTCGTCTGGATTCCGCCGGGCGAAAAACACTGGCATGGCGGCTCTCCGACCAACGGGATGGCCCATATCGCGATGCAGGAATCGTTCGACGGAAACTACGCGACATGGATGGAGCATGTGACCGACGCGGAATATGGCGCAAAGGTCGGCGAATAGGGGCTCCGCGATTTTCGTAGCGACGCGCGAACGAGGCCTCGCTTCCGCATAGTTCTGACGCGCGTAGCGGGAAAGAGGATTGCCAGTGACCATCACAATTCACAAGGCATCGGTAGGCGTTTTCACGCATTTTCTGGGCAATTTATCAAATCTTCTCGATCACGCGGCGGCCTATGCCGAAGAACGAAAGATCGATCCGGCAATTTTGCTCAGTTCACGGCTCTACCCCAACATGTACAGTCTCACGCGCCAGGTCGGCGAAGCCATTCGTCATGCGGTGGTTGCGTGCGCACTTCTGAGCGATACGAAGCCGCCGGTGTTTGCGGATACCGAGCCGAACATTCCCGAACTGAAGGCGCGCATCGCCACTGCGATCGAATTCATGCAAAGCTTGCGGCCGGATCAGATCGATGGCGCCGGCAAAAAAGATGTAATTTTCACGTTCCGCAATGGCTCAACACGAAAATTCACCGGTCAGTCGCTGCTCTTGACGTTCAGCGTTCCGCAGTTCTTTTTTCATCTTACCACGGCCTATGACATTTTGCGCCATTGCGGCGTCGAACTCGTCAAGAAGGATTTTCTGGGGCCGTCAAACGCGGCACTGGAAGATTGACTTAAAGTCTATATCCCCCCGCCGTCTTCACCGGAGAAATTCGCGGTGCTGCGGCCCCTCATTTCGCTCTTGAGAAGCTCAAATCGACGTCGCGCTTCGCTCTCGCGATCGTCCACAAACCTGATCGCCGCTTCTCCCGACATCGGACCTTCGACAACGGGTACGGAATTTTCGCCGATCGTCTCGCTCACATAATAGTCGCCCTCGGCGTCGCGGCGCACCGTCCATTTAAAGCGGATTGCTGTCAGGGGGCCGGGCCCGAATTTGTGATATCCGTCGGCCTCGGCCGGCCCGCGGGCTACGGTCTTATCGGCAACAGCGGCCTTTTCCGGCTCGCTGTGGGATTCCGAGTGATCGAGGATACTGGCGATGGCGGCGAGCGCATGATCGGTCGGGTCGCTTTGGCTCAAAATCTCAACCTCCTGATAGGACGCGATGGGCGGAAACGCGAAAACTCCGCCGCGGGCGTTGGGTTCCATTCCTCACTGCCGAATACGGCTGAGTTTTGTCGATTTACGAACAAAGTGGCGGCGCCGCCCGAGAGCGGTCGCATTCAGCCTAGCCGAGCACGTCCTGATTGATAACGTTCTGACGGATCGGATCGCCATCGAGCGCGCTCAAGATGTTGCGCGCGGTCTGCTCGCTCATGCGATCGACCGCTTCCCGCGTGACGCCGGCCACATGCGGCGCGATGATCACATTGGGAAGCTCGAACAGCGAATGGCCGATTGGCGGCGGTTCCTGCTCGAAGACGTCGAGGCCGGCGCCGGCGAGCCTGTCGGACGCCAAGGCATCGTGCAGCGCCGGTTCGTCGATGATGCCGCCCCGCGCGGTGTTAATCAAATACGCCGTGGGCTTCATCCGCTTCAACCGCGCGGTGTTGAACATCCCGACCGTCTCTGACGTTTTCGGGCAGTGAATGCTGACAAAATCCGCGCGGGGCAGGGCGGCATCAAGGTCCAAGACACGCTCGCAGCCCGCGGCCGCGATCTCGGCCGCCGATCGATATGGATCGTAAACGAGAACGTTCATTTCCATGGCAAGGCAGCGCTTCGCGGTCCGCGTTCCGATGCGGCCGAAACCGACGATAAGGAGGGTTTTGCCGAACAGATCAAACGGCAGCTTGCCGAGCCGGGTGTGCCAATTGCCGTCCTTGACCAACGCGTGCATTTCGCTCGCGCGTTTGGCGAGCGTCAGCATCATAAAAATCGCCTGTTCCGCGACCGAGGGCGAATTGGCGGTGCCCGCCACCATCAGCGGGATATTGCGGCGGCTCAGCGCCGGGACATCGACGGCATCGAAACCGACGCCGATCCGGGTCACGACCTTCATGTCTCTTGAAGCTTCGAGCTCCGGCTCGCCGAAACGGGTCGGACCGAGCGCCACGCCATGAACCGGTGCTTGCTCCCTGAGCAAAGCTTCAAAGTCCTTGGCCGAGATTGAATTGGAAAATTCAACGATGTCGATGTCGTCCCGCTCTCTTAAGAGAATTCGTCCCTGCTGCGACATCGATTCAGTAACGAGAATTTTCTTCTTGTTGGTCGCCATTCCCTGGGTCCTCAATCCTTGCTGCGTTGCCGTCAAACCGCGGACGGCGGCGATGTCGTTTAACAGGAGGCCATCGTTGAGGTCCACCGTCATCGGTGCGGACCGGCCTTGCGCACGCCGGTGTAAAGATGCCGCCCGGGGCGAACAATATTGCATCGCACATATCGTTACTGGGAATCGAGCGAGAGGAATAGCTGGTGGCCGATGGTGCGACGGCAGTGCGCGCCGGTGGACTTGCGTGCCGCGAAAACGATAATGTCCTGCACCCGCGCGATACGTGTTGCTTCCAGATTCTCACTTTCAGCCTCAAGCCGACCAAAAGGAGATTGGACAATGATCAGCCTGACACCGATGGCGCGTGCGCCATTGCGGGCGCGCTTCGCGGTTGGAGCGGTCGTCGTCATGCTTCTCGGCGCACCCTCAGTGGTGGATGCGCAAGGCGTGGTCCAAGGCGTTCAGCAAGGCGCGCGGGCCGGCAACAGAGCGGCTGGGCCAGTCGGCGGCGTGTTGGGAGGCGCAGTCGGGGGCGTGGTCGGCGCGTTTACGGGTGTGCTCGGTGTCGGGCACAGCGCGCAAGGGATAAAACAGAATAATTCTGCGAAGACGGCCAAGGCTACCAAAGCCGGCAAGGGCGCCAAGCCGGTGGTACTGACCCAGGAAGGTGAGCCGCAACTGTCGGCCGAACAGATCGTCGCAAACAGCGATGCCTACATCGATCGTATCAAGGCCGAGTTGAACCTCACGCCAGAGCAAGAGAAAAATTGGACCGCCTTCAACAGCGCGATGCACTATCTCGGCCACAATGGCGCCGACCGTCTCAACTTGCGAATTGCCCGCGCAAAGCGCGACCCGCCTGATGACATCGTCGAGCAGATGCGCAACGAGGCTCAGTTTCTCAACGATCGCGCGGTGGATCAGCGCAATGTCGCCGATGCGGCCGAGCCCTTGTTCATGAGCCTGGACGACAAACAAAAAGCGATCTTCATCGAAGAGATGGTGCGCCTAAGCCACGAGCGTGGATTGGATTAGCGGTCATGTGCATAGCTACTGCTTAACCTGATTGTCGCATCGCCCAAGGATCGAGCGAATGAGATCGACCTGGCGATGGTGCCCCGTTTTGTTGAAGATGTGATCGAGATGGCGCTTTGCGGTATTTATGCTGATCCCGATCGCTGCTGCATAGTCCGTTAGCGAACTACCCGAGAGCAAAGCCGAGAGCAGTCGCGCTTCCGACGGCGTAAGCCCATAGGACTGCGCCAGGACATCCTCAGATGCCGCGGCTGCACTATCCGGGTCGGAAAACATCACCAGTGCTGCGGGCAGCCCCGGCCCGAAGCCGCTATGCCCTGCTAGAAACGGGGAAATCAGCAGCACGAGCGGTCTGCCCGACGGCCGTGGCAGAGAAAGAATACTGCCAGCGCCACCGACGCGGCCCGCACTGGTCGAAATCGCCCCGGAGACGATCTTGTCGAGTTCCTGTCTGTGGCGCGCATCCCGCGCACGCAAACGACCCTGGGTGATAGCGATCTCGGTGCCCGCCTTGAGCACGCGTTCTGCGATGCCGTTTGCAAACACCAGCCGGGAATTGTCGCCGACGACAACGACGCCGGTGGTCATTCGATCGAGAATTTCAAGAGTCAGACCGTTCTGCCGCTCCGCCGCGTTCAAGCGATAGTGGATTTGCAGCGCTCGTTGAAGGTGCGGCATCAGCAGCCTCATCATGCGCCGGTTGTCCTCGTCGAACCGCGGAGCATGCCGCGGCCGATGGAATCCGATTGCCCCGATCGTATTGCCGTCGACAGGAAATGAGCATCCAAGGACATGGAACGCGTCGATCTTGCGACACCAGTCGTTATAGAATTCCGTGCGCTCAAAGCTGTGATCATCAATCAGTTCCTGACCAATTACGATCGACGGAATTGGCCTGCGGATACCGCGCGAAAACCATTCGTTCCGGTCGTAATAATAATCATTGTAGGCGGCACCCGCCCACGTATCGAAGTCGTCCGTTGCAGAAGGGACGGCTTCGAGCTTCGGTAGCACCGCAGGGTCGAGTGTCCGCTTGTCCACCATGAAGAGCAGACTGCTGCCGCAATCGAAGGCGGGCGCGATCATCGAAACCAATTTGGTCAATCGCGCCGGGTCCGTTGCGGCCTCATAAATTTGCTCGACGGTCTCAAGAAAGCGACGGTCTTCGCTCATGACGCCTGGTCCTTGCGACCTTGCGCATTATGGAGGCCGTATAATCTGAAGGCCGGATCGCCGAGAATGGCACGAATAAGATCCGTCTGGCGGCGATATCCCGTCTTGTTGAAGATATGATCGAGATGCCTCTTCGCAGTGTTGATGCTGATCCCGGTCGCCGCGGCATAGTCCGGCAGCGCTTCGCCCGAGAGCAATGCCGCAAGAAGCCGCGCCTCTGCCGGCGTCAGCTTAAAGGCTTGTGCTAGGGCTTCATGGCCAACTGTCGTGGTGCCATGCGGCTCCGAGAAAATCACCAGCGCAGCGGCCGATGAGCGTCCAAAGCCGGTGCGTTCCATCTGCAATGGAGAAATCAGAAGCACGAGCGGTGCACCCGAACTTCGCGGCAACGCAACAACGCCTCCCGCGCCGCCAGCGAGTCCTAACGTGGGCGAGGCGGCGTCCACCACGGCTTTCTGGAGCGCCGCGCCATATTTGACATCCCGCGACCGCAGCCGACCGTGGGGAGCCGTGATCGCATCACCCCCCTGAAGCGTCCGCTCGGCGATGCGATTTGCAAACAGCAGCCGGCCATCACCCTCGACGATGATGATCCCGACAGACAGCCGATCGAGAATGTCGGCGGTCAGACCGCGTTGATTCTCGACGACGCCGAGCCGATGATTGATTTGTAGCGCTCGCTGGAGGTGCGGCAAGAGCAGTCCCATCGTGCGCCGGTCATCTTCATCGAATTGCGGCGCCTGTCGAGGACGATGGAAGCCGATGGCGCCGATCAGGTCGCCACTGACGTGAAATTGGCACCCCAGAACATGGAACGCTCCTATTTTTCGACACCAATCGGAGTAAAATTCAGTGCGTTCAAAACTTCGATCGTCGATCAGCTCCTGGCCGAGTACGACCGCGGGAATGCCCTTCTTGCAGCCACGAGCAAACCATTCATCTCGCGTCTGGTAATAATCCCCGTAGGCTTTGGCCGCCCACGAATCCAGGTTACTCGTTGCGGACATGACGCCGGCCAGCGCGGGAATGGGCCCGATTCCATATGTCGATTTTAGGACGCCATACAATATCGCACTGTCGGAATCGAAGGCAGGTGCGATGACCGGGCCAAGATCGGCCATTCGACCGACGTCTCCCGCCGCCTCATAAATCTGTTCGATGATTCCCACGAGCTGGCGCTCATCGGGTCGGCCGCCCATTTTTCAAGCCCTCTGTCGGACCGTATCATAAATTTCTATCGGATTAGTCTTGGGCAGCCAAGATCGGCGTGGGCCGCTGGGACGCCGGAAGTTTATCCAGAATCCCGATGAAAACCATTCCCATATAGCACGATCGGGTGATGTGCGGCGTAGGGCCACATCGTAGAAGTCGCGACAGCGATGAAATTCGGAGCGTCGAATGCCGACCGCAAGCGGACTTCTGTGGACGCCTGCACTGTATGCACCGGAGATCCAATCGACCTTGCTACGTATCTTTTCCGTCGTACTCGTCGCTTCGTCCGTACTCGCTATCAGGGCGCTCTAAGCCAGCAGTCGCCTTTCCCGAAAAGAGCGCCTCAACCAATGGAACTGCGTCAAATTCAATATTTTCTGGCTCTGTGCGATGAGCGCAATTTTACGCGCGCCGCACGGCAATGCCGGGTGGCGCAGCCGTCGCTTACCAATGCGATCAAAAAACTCGAGCATGAACTCGGCGACGTCCTGTTTCAGCGCGGACGCGGAAATATCGAACTCTCAGAGCTCGGAACTCTCGTCAAGCCTTGCTTCCTCGACGCACGTCGCGCGATCGAAGAGGTCATGCATCGGGCTTCAGATTTCGCAATGCGCAAGAGCATGTCGACGCACGAGCCCGCGACCGCGCCATCCGCCTCGATCCGTGGACGACCAAAGCGATGACCATAGCTCGAAACTATCGAAGATCGCGAGGAGATATGGCCTATCTACAACAGTAAAACACCACTCGCCGTGATACTAACGAATATAGCAGACGTGCCGTTCTATTCTGCACTCGATCAATTCTTCGGATAATCTGAAATGAGGGGCTAACGATGAAAAAGTTCTTGCTTGAAACTACTTTAGTTATTGCGTTGACGATTCCAGGCGCCGCGTTTGCCGCCGATCTTCCGGCCAAGGCGTCGGCTTACAAAGCTTCGGTCGCCATGCCTGCTTATTCCTGGAGCGGCTGTTACGTCGGCGGCCATGCGGGTTTCGCCTGGTCGAAAGAATCGACTACGGCAAACATTCCAGCCGGCCCGGCGGAGCCATTGAGCTTCAATCCGAACGGCGGCATCGGCGGCGGCCAAATCGGATGTGAGTACCAGCTGACCAACCTAGTGTTCGGCATCGAGGGCACATGGTCCGGGACAGATCTCAATCAAACGATCAATAGTACCCTTGTGATCCCTGCGACGCGGACCACCAAAATCGACCAAATCGCGACGGTGACGGGACGCCTCGGTTACACATGGGATCAAACCTTGCTCTACGCCAAAGGTGGCTACGCCGCAGCTAGGGTGGATACCAGCAACTTCAATCCAGCCAACGGCTCAGCGGGCGATACCAATAAATGGGAGAATGGCTGGATCGTGGGTGGAGGTCTGGAGTTCATGGCTACGCGCAACATCGTGCTCGGAATCGAATATGATTACGCCCACATCACCTTCGATCGCACCATCACGGTCAACACCGGCGCACAAGTGTCTCTGACCGGCAGCCGGGGCAACTTGCAACAGGTGGTGGCACGCGCCAGCTACCTATTCAATTGGGGTAGCCCGGTCGTCGCCAAGTACTGATTTTCGCGTCTTATTGATCGGTTGAAAATTTAAATAGTGTGGCCCGAGGCGATTGCGATTGTCTCGCCTCGGGTCATTTTTTGCCGCGCCCGTCGAATAAAACAAGCTGGCGTTTCCAGACTACCGTCGCTTCATTGATCGCATTGGTCTCCATAAAAAGCCGTCGTAAGCACAATTGCCGCCCATCGCTCTTCAACATCCGTGAAACATCTTGGGGAGCCGCAGGCAACGCGGTTGGCTTCGATCGGCTGTTGCCCCGCCCGCGAATAGCCGGGCACGCGAGCCCTGGGGTAGGTTTGAAGGCACGGCACCCGGCTATCCTGCCGCAGCGGCGCGGCTCTTCAAATCGTCATGCAAAATTGAAGAAAAGCCGACCGTTCCGAGCCCAAGCGATGGCTGACTCATGGTCTTGTCGGGAACCGGACGCGAAACCCAAACAAGGCCGCCAACGTTGGGCATTGCCTGGGCTTCGGCATGTTCGAAAGCGCGCCAAATGAAGGCGAGCCCCGCCAACTTTCGCGGGCCGGGGGCAGGAAACCCATGACGACGTTTTATGATTTCGGGAAATTCAGCTCCACACCGACGCCGTCGGGATCGTAGAGGAAGAATTGCGTATCGCCGGTGCGCGGCACAATACTCTCGCGGAACGTCACCTTCTTCGACTGCAAGCGCTGGCGCACGCCCTCTACATCGGTCGCGGCAAAAGCAATGTGGTCAAGCCGGCCGGTGTCCTCATATTTCTTTTCGGTGCCGCGGACCACAATGCCTTCGCGCGGCTTGCGTGTGCCCATCAAATGCACGGTGGCGACGCCGCCGGAATAGAGCCAGTACCCCGGAAAATCGAGCGGCGGCCGGTCGCCGTTCTCCAACCCGAGCACGTCACAATAGAAGTCCTTCGAGCGTTCGAGGTCCGCGGGTTCGATCGTGTAATGTTGCAGTCCACCGAGTGGCATGGTGCTCTCCTTAAGGAAAATCCGAGATTGGCAGATGCCGCGATCACGGCAGCGCCCGGCGGGCCGAGACAATCGGCAAATCGCGTGCGACCGTCAGTTCCTTGTCGATCTCTTCAATTGACTTGCCCCTGGTCTCGAGCCCGAAGAAATAATACACCGCGCCGGCCATCAAAAACCAACAGCCGAGATAGACGAAAGCCAACGGAATTTCCGGCAAGGGTACGTCGGGCTTGAGATAGTTGCCCGAACCGACGATCAGCGCGAGGCCGACCGGTCCGATGATCTTGCCAATGCCGCCGAAGCCATAGGCCGAACCCATGCCCGAAGTTCGCAAATGCGAGGGCCAGACCTCCGCCGCATAGGGTCCGACGATGGCAAAGCCGCCGTCGGCGAAAAAATAGGTGATCGCCAGGATCAACCAGAACGCCGACACCCCCATCACCATCGTGTCGTAATTGTAGCCCGCCACGATGGTCAGGAAGCCGGCGCCAAATCCGAGCAAGCCGCCCGCGTTGCGGCGTCCCATCAGTTCCGAGAAAAACGCAAAGGAGATACGGCCGATGAAGCCGAAGACCGTCAGCAGGATCATCATTTTAGCCGCCTCTTGGGGCGTCACCTTGAGCAACAGCACGAAAAGTGACGGCACCCAGAGCGTGATGCCGTAGACGCCGGTCTGTGCGCCGGCATTGCCGAGCCAGGACACCAATAGGCTGCGAGGATATTTGAATATATCTGACCAGTTGGATTTGATCACCGGCCCCGCATCGGCCGCCGTGGGCATCGGCAGCGCGGCCGGCTCCATTTGCAACGCCCAGGCGAGCGACTCGCGCGCCTCTTTGTAGCGGCCCTGTCGGCAAAGCCAACGTGGGGATTCCGGCACCCAGAGACGAACCAGCAAGACGAGCAGCGAGGGCAGCACGCCGATCGCGAACAATATCCGCCACTCGCCGCTCCCCACGGACGCACCGAGGACCGCCCCAAGGCCGGTACCGAGCGGGATGACGCAGGTGACAAGACCGCCGGTCCAGCCGCGCTTGGAGGAGGGCATGAACTCCTGCACCAGCGGCAGGTCTACGCAGTAAAGCCCGCCGACGCCCAGGCCGACGAAGAAGCGCATGACCGCGAGATACACCCAGCCATTGTCCGGCGTGAAATACAGAAGTCCGGTCGCGATGGAGAAATTCAGCACCGTGCCGATAAAGACTTTGCGGCGACCGATGCGGTCGGCAAGCCAACCCCAGGCATAGGCGCCGATGATGGCGCCGATGCCGGAACTCATCAGCACGGTGGCCGATTGGCCGAAAGTGAGTTTCCACGGCCCGATCAGGAAGGCGAGTACGAAGCCGATCAGGAAATAGTCGAAAAATTCCAACGCGTCGCCGATGATGGCGGCCGCGAGGATCTTGATCTGGTTGGCGGTCAGACTCGTCCGTCGATCGAGTATCTCGAACATGGCGTTCCCCCGTGGCGCATGTTCATTTGAGCCGGACGACGCGCCTTCGCACCGACGATGTCTGAAAAGCTACCGCGTCAACGCCGCCAACGGAAGCAGGTATCTGCGTGCGGGTCCGACTTCCAGACCAGCGCGCTTCAATGGTGGACATCGATAAGCCCTCGGAACGCCGGTGGCGCCCCAAACTTTCGCCTGGTCATGGCGAACGACTCCTCGGTCCGGGAATGCAGGATTGCGTGGATCCAAGAAAACCGTATCGGCGTGGCTTTCGTTGCGCCGCCACAGGGTCCAAATCCGGACGAGTGAAGCCGGTGAAGCGGCTAGACATTCGCAAGCCGTCTCAAACGCATTTGTGATGAGGTTCCATCTGCCGGAGCCGCACAAATGCCAACAATGGGGTAAACTCTGCCACGCTACTGTCCACTCTGATAGAGGCCTGCGCCTCAGAGGGGCGCGGGTTGGCTATCTCGAACGAGGAGCAATCCGATGTGTGACTATAGTCTGCACGCTGTAGCAACGCGGCCCGCACGAGTTGGAGAAACGCTGATCACCACGACATTCCGCGGGACTTCGACGCGCGGTTTCGCCTCCGAAAGTGATCCCACTGTCGCGGTCTGCATGCTTCCCGGGACCGAGCTCGCCTTCGAAGACGATGTGAAATACGACAACAGGTGGATATGGAAGAGAGCCACCAACTTCCGTGTCGGCAAATTCGGTACGATCGATCCGGATGTTCCGCATCGTCATCATGATGCGATCGAATTTCCGGACGGAAGCAACGTGCTCGTGACGCATCTGTCCGAAGGACAGGGGGCAACCGTGCTGCAATTGCCCGTGACCCAATCGGTCGCGGAGCATGCGAAGTCGGCCACGAGCGCGGATACCCTGGCGCCGGTTTCGGTCGATTAAGACGAGCGGGTCCTCGCCAATTCTAGGTCGGGGATCCAGCGCCAGATGTTTCGAACAGTCTCGAGCGAACTAGCTACGCAGCGTTGTGCGTTTGTAGTCCGGTATCCTCGAGGGCTGGTTGGACGCGCCTGCGCCAGCGGAAAGCCGCTCAATGCGTTCCGCCGGAGCCGGACATCATGCGTTCCGCCGGAGCCGGACATCGGTGTTACGGTGTTACTCTGAGTGATCCGGGGAGCTTCAAATACTCTACGAGATTCGTCTCCAGACACATGGCCGGAGACGCATTGACATGCGCGACGCATGTTTCTATGCTCCTTGCATGGGAACGATGGTACAAATCCGCAATGTCCCAGATGCGTTGCATCGCCGGCTCAAGTCGCGTGCGGCGTTGGCAGGCATGTCGCTGTCCGACTATCTGCTGAGCGAGATTCGTCAGGTGGCGGAACGGCCGACGCTTGACGAGTTGCGGGCGCGGTTGCACAGCCGCACTGAAACGGCCCCTTCCGTCGCGCCGGCTGAAGCGGTTCGCGCCGAGCGCAATCACGCGTGATCGTCGTCGACGCCTCGGCTTTGCTTGAAGTCCTTCTCCGCACGCCAGCAGCGAAAGCCGTGGAAGATCGGCTGTTCGCCCCTCGCCAAACACTCCACGCGCCTCATTTGCTCGATGTCGAAGTCGCCCAGGTGATCCGGCGTTATGCCGCGAATGGGGAAATCGATAGCGAGCGGGGGCGTATGGCACTCACCGACCTGGCGGACCTGTCCCTGCGGCGATATCCGCACGATTTCCTTCTGCCGCGCATATGGGAGTTAAGGAACAATTTGACGGCCTATGACGCCGCCTATGTCGCCCTGGCCGAGGCGCTCGACACACCATTACTGACGCGCGACAGACGCTTGGCCGCAGCCGCCGGCCATCACGCGCAGATCGAACTGGTATAACTCCATCGGGCGTCGCAGCTACGCAGCGAACACGTCATACCGCCAGATAAGCCCGGATAACCCAGCGTGCCGTAGCGTAGAAGTGGCGGAAGGGGTGGGATTCGAACCCACGGTACCCTTGCAGGCACGCCGGTTTTCAAGACCGGTGCCTTAAACCACTCGGCCACCCTTCCAAACCAATGAGCTGTATAGCCGCTTGAGACAGACGGTTGAGGCCGCCTTGCTAGCCAAGCTCTTGGTGCGCTTGTTTATGGCAGCGATCGGGGCCACGTCAACGCGCCGTCAGGCTTCTGTGCTCACTTTCTGGCATGCCGCGACCGCGATTGTCGTGGCAGCAATCGTTGATTTACCATGTCGGCGCTCACCCCATTTCCGCCGTCTTCAGCCTGCGATATGGTTCCCGTTCGATGCGGTGGTGGGCTGCATCGGGAACGCGTAACCGCCGGGCGGGCTGAAATAGTTGTGCAGCCGGCGGAATGGTAATTGGGGCGTATGGGGATTCGGCGGCCAGAACAGACTATCGTGGTGGCGCGTGGTGCCATCGCTGTGGCGGCGTGCCTCCTTCTCGCCAATTGTGCCTCGTCCGACAAATTTGCCAGCCGGGTTGACCCCAAATACGGCGTCTCGAGCAGCCCCCGGGTGGTCGATTTCGGCGAACCCGTGCCGAAAGGGGGAGGGACCTATCGGGTCGGCAAACCCTATACGGTCGCCGGCCGGATTTACGTGCCCGAAGAAGACCCCAACTATCGCGAGGAAGGGTTGGCCTCCTGGTACGGCGACGATTTCCACGGTCGGCTGACCGCCAATGGCGAGATATTCGACATGGCCTCGCTGACCGCTGCCCATCCGACCCTTCCGTTGCCCTCCTATGCGCGCGTGACCAATCTCACGAACGGCAAATCGTTGATCGTCCGCGTCAACGACAGAGGTCCCTACCACGGCAACCGGCTCATCGATGTCTCGAACAAGGCAGCCGAATTGCTCCAATTCAAAAGCAGTGGCGTGGCGCGCGTGCGGGTCGAATATGTCGGCCGTGCGCCGCTCGAGGGTTCCGACGACCGTCAACTCACCGCCACGTTGCGCAGCGGCGTGCCCGCACCGTCGCCATCGGTCCGCCTCGCGTCCGCACATCCTTTCGTTCCGGAAATATCATCTCGTCCGATCCGGGGTGAGATTCCCTTGCCGGAAGGCCGGCCCTATTATCTCGGCAACGCGTCTGCAGACTTGGCCTCAATCAATGCGGCGTCGGAGATGTCCGCCTCAAGTCGCGCTCGCTCGACCGGCCGCATCGTCGAGAATGCGCGCGCCGTGTCGTATGAAAACGACGATCGTTACTCCCCCGACATCAGGCCGGTCAGCGCTTATGCGCCGATCGATCCGCGCGGGCCGAGCGAATTGTTGAGTGGCCGCGGGCTCTATTGAGCCGGAAACTATGATGATCGCGGCGCCGCATTCTCCTCGAGAAAAGCAATCAAAGCGTCGTTGACCTCTTCCGGCCGCTCCTGCTGACTCCAGTGACCGGCACCTTCGATGATGAGCTTTTGTCGCAAGTTCGGCAGAACCCGCTCCATCTCGGTGACGCGTTTGGCACCCATCAAGCCGGTAATGGCGGCATCCTTCGATCCGGCGATGAACAGCGACGGCTGGACGATTTGCGCACCCTGCCACGGCGCCGTCAGTTCCCAGTTCCGGTCGATGTTGCGGTACCAGTTTAGCCCGCCACGAAAGCCGGATTTTTTGTACGCCTCGGTGAAATAGGCGAGGTCGGCTTCGTCGAGCCAATTCGGTAACGGTCCGTTGACACTGACATCGCCGAGAAACCCCTTGCCGTCTTCGATGAAGAGGGAGGCGGAGGGATCGGAAAATCCCCGACCCAGCAAGGCGCGCATGGTCAAATCGACGTCGCGCTCGAATTCCCGTTCGGCGACCCCGGGCGTTTGAAAGTATTGCCAATAGAAATTGGTGATGCCGCTTTCGCGCAATGTGTCGAGCGGCCGTCCGCGCCCTCGAAACGGTGGCGGAATGCTGAGGCCGGCAACGGCTGTGAAAATGTCGGGACGGAACATCGCGGCATGCCACGCCACCGGCGCACCCCAGTCGTGGCCTATAATGGTGGCACGCTTTTCGCCGAGCGCGCTCACCAAGCCGACCATGTCGCCCACCTGGTCGAAGATGCTGTAGGCGCCGACGTCTGCGGGCGCGCTGGTTCGGCCAAAACCGCGCATGTCCGGTGCCACCACATGGAAGCCGGCGGCCGCAATCGCCGGGATTTGATGCCGCCAGGAATAGGACAGTTCGGGCCAGCCGTGGCACAGCACCACGAGCGGACCCTCGCCCTGTTCGAGCAAGAAGATTTCGATCCCGTTGGCGGAAATGGTGCGCGAAGACGGCATCGTTTTCCACCTGTTATCAAAGATTTTGTTCGGGAACGAGACGGGCCACGATAGGGTTGTTTCGTTGGTGCCGCAACCGCGCCGGCTTTCTCGGCGACCGGCAAAACCAACGTTGTTTGCGGTACTTGCAACTGTTAGAACGCCGGCTCAGGGTATCGCCGATGGCATTCGAATTATCACACTCCCGCAAATCCCCCGTCGCAACAAGACGGGCTTGGCAGGGCCTGATTGCGGCTCTCGTCGCGATGGCGTTGGGGTGGAGCGGCATGGTTTTCGCCGCGAACAACAGCGTACAGGGCGCCAAGAAAGACGAGGGCGGATTTGACGGCGACGCGCCGACGGCGATCCTGATCGAAGCTTCAAGCGGCAGCGTGCTGTTCGAGAAGAACGCCGACGAATTGAGGGCGCCCTCCAGCATGATGAAGCTGATGACCGCGGAGGTGGTCTTCCATGCCATCAAGCAGGGCGAGGTCAAACTGACCGACGAATATCACGTCAGCGAAAACGCCTGGCGCAAGGGTGGCGCGCCGGCGGGCGGTTCGACGATGTTTGCGGCGATCCACAGCAAGATTTCGGTCGACGATCTCCTGCACGGCGCCATCATTCAGAGCGGCAACGACGCTTGCATGGTGCTGGCGGAAGGCATTGCCGGCAATGAGCGCATGTTTGCCGAGATCATGACCAAGCAGGCACGCGCGCTTGGGATGACGCAATCGACCTTTGCCAATTCGAACGGGCTGCCCGATCCCGGCAACAAGATGACGGTGCGTGAATTGGCGAAACTCGCGCGCCACATCATTCTGACCTATCCCGAATTTTACAAATTATTCAGCGAGCGGGAATTCACCTGGAACAAGATCCGGCAGCAGAACCGCAATCCGTTGCTGACATCGCTCGAGGGCGCCGATGGATTGAAGACCGGATTTACCAAGGAGGGCGGTTACGGCATGGTCGGATCGGCCGTTCGTAACGGGCTGCGGTTGATCGTCGTCGTCAACGGCCTCGACGATCCGGACGATCGAGCGGCCGAAGCCAAGAAGATGCTCGAATGGGGGTTTCGCAATTTTGAATCCCGAATGGTGTTCGCAGCGGAGCAGCCGATCGGCTCCGCCAAAGTATTTGGCGGCGAGAGTCGCTCCGTGAGGCTTACCAGCCCGGAACCAATCAAGGTGATGGTGCAAAAGAACGGCAGCGATAAATTGATTGCGCGCATCGTTTATAACGGACCGGTACGGGCTCCGATCGAGGCCGGTCAGCAGGTCGGCGTGGTCAGGGTTTGGCGAGGTACGAATATCGCCACGGAGACACCGGTCTATGCGGCAGAGTCCGTTGCGACAGGATCGACCATGCGGCGAGCGATCGATGGCGCAAGCGAACTCGTGATCGGAATGTTTCGCGCTAGCGCTGAGAAGCTCTGACGATGACCGAAGCAGCGGTCAAACGAATATCCGGGCGCGGGCGATTTATCACCTTCGAGGGCGGCGAGGGATCGGGGAAGTCGACCCACATCAAGCTACTCGCGGGCCGCCTGAACGCAGCCAAATTGCGGGCCATCGTCACACGCGAACCTGGCGGATCGCCGGGCGCTGAAGTCATGCGACATCTCGTCTTGTCCGGAATGGGAAAGTTGCTGGGCCCCGAGGCCGAGACGCTGTTGTTTGCAGCCGCGCGCGACGACCATGTGCGTACCGTTATTATGCCGGCGCTCAATCAGGGAATATGGGTGCTGTGCGACCGCTTTTCAGATTCGACGCGTGCGTATCAAGGCAACCTTGGAAAGGTCGCGCCGGAGATTCTCAATGCGATGGAGCGGGTAACCATCGGTGATCTCAAGCCAGATTTGACGATCATTCTCGACGTTCCGGTCGAAGTAGGCATGCAACGCGCCGCGAAGCGTCGCGGCAGGGGTGCGGCGGACCGATTTGAAGCGGAGGATGTCAATTTCCATCAACAATTGCGCGATGCCTATCGACAGATCGCAGCTCTCGAGCCCGAACGATGCGTCTTGATCGACGCCAATACCGACGCCGGTACGGTTGCTGCCAATATCTGGGTCGCCTTGCGCGACCGTTTCTTTACGGCGAGTTCCGGTAACGTGGCTAATTCAGCATGAGCGCCCGCCCGGTCGAATCGCCTATCATTCATCCGCGCGAAACGACGGTGCTGTTTGGGCACCGCGAGGCGGAAACGGCTTTGCTGAACGCCTATCGCAGTGGCCGCATTCCACACGCATGGTTGATCGGAGGGGCGGCAGGCATCGGCAAAGCGACACTCGCCTATCGCATGGCGCGCTTCGTGCTCGCCCATCGCGATCCACATGCCTCCGATGTGCAGCGCGCCGAGACGCTCTTTGTGGGTCCGTCCGATGCGGTGGCGCGCCAGGTCGCGGCCGGAGCCCATGGAGGGTTGCTTACGCTCGAGCGGACGCTGAACGATAAGGGCGTGATGCGGACGGTCATTACGGTTGACGAAACCAGGGAAACGATTTCGTTTTTCGGCTCGACCGCCGCGGGCGAGGGATGGCGGGTGTGCGTCGTCGACGCCGTCGACGAACTCAATCCGAACGCGGCCAACGCCCTGCTCAAGATTCTCGAGGAGCCGCCGCACCGATCGCTCTTTCTTCTCGTCAGCCACGCGCCGGCGCGGGTGCTACCGACGATATTGTCGCGCTGCCGGAAATTGCCGTTGCGGCCGCTTGCGGCCAATGAGGTGATCCGTGCCGCGGCTCAAGCCGCCGACATCGCCGTGGACGATCCCGCGCTCCGCGAGGCGGCGGATGCGGCGGAAGGGAGCGTCTCCCGTGCGTTGACATTGTTGGGCGGCGACACCTTGAAACTCCACCACCGGACCGCGGCCCTTCTGGCTACCTTGCCGCAAATCGATCCGCGTGAGCTGCATGCCTTGGGCGACGCGCTTGGTGGCAGCGATCGGGTGGCGCTCGCCGCCTTCATCGACAGCGTCGATCGCTGGGTGAGCCAACGCTTGCGCGCCGACGACGCCAATGCCAACGCGAACCTTCCCCGCCTTGCACGGCTGGCGGAGGTGTGGGAAAAGATCAATCGCGCCGCGCGCGACACCGAAGCCTACAATCTGGAACGGAAACCGCTGGTTTTCTCGGTGTTCGGGCTGCTTTCGGAGGCGACGCGCTAGGCGCTCCGCTGGTGGTCATCCCCAACAATCTTGTTTGAACAATAAAGGAATTTGTGGTGGCGAAGGCCAAGAAAAAAGCTGGCAAGAAAACGGGCAGGAAGCAAGTCGGCAAATCGAAGCGCGACGTCCGGAAGTCGGCGCCGAAAAAAACAACGAAGAAAAACAAGAAGAGCGGGGCGAAGAAAGCCAAAAAGGCGACAAAGAAAGTAGCCAAGAAAACGGCGGCTGCGAAAAAAACCTCCGGAAAGCGGTCCAGGAAATCCGCGAAAAAAGCAAAGCCGGCCGTCACTGGCACGAAAGCTCGGCCTGCGAAAGCCTCTCCGATCGCAACCTCGCCAGCGTCATCCGCGCGAAAGTCGTTCTACATCACGACTGCGATCGCATACCCGAACGGAGAGCCGCATATCGGACACGCCTATGAGGCGATTACGACCGACGCGCTGGCGCGCTTTGCCCGGCTCGACGGCAAGGACGTTTTTTTTCTCACCGGCACCGACGAGCATGGACTGAAAATGGTCCAGACCGCCGACCGCGAACAGCTGCCGACGATCGATGTGGCGACCCGTAACGCGCAACGATTCAAGGACATGGATCGGCGCCTGAATGTATCGTTTGACCGCTTCATCCGCACCACGGAAGAGCAACATCATCGCGCCAGCCAAGAAATCTGGAGGCGGATGGCCGACAACGGCGACATCTATCTGGACAGTTATGCCGGCTGGTATTCCGTGCGCGACGAAGCTTATTACGCCGAAGACGAAACCGTGGTCGGAGAGGACAATGTGCGGCGCGGACAGCAAGGCACGCCGGTCGAATGGGTCGAGGAGAACAGCTATTTCTTCAAATTGTCCGCCTATCAAGACAAGCTTATGGCGCTTTATGAGAGCCAGCCGGATTTCATCGGCCCGGACTCGCGTAAGAACGAAGTCGTCAGTTTCGTCAAAAGCGGATTGCGCGATCTTTCGATTTCGCGGACCACTTTCGACTGGGGCGTCAAGGTACCCGGTGATACCGAACACGTGATGTATGTCTGGGTCGACGCTTTGACCAATTACATCACCGGCGTCGGCTTTCCCGACGAGAACGATCCAAACTGGCGCTACTGGCCTGCCGACCTTCACATCATCGGCAAAGACATCATCCGCTTCCATGCCGTGTACTGGCCGGCATTCCTGATGTCGGCGGGAATCCCGGTGCAAAAGCGCGTCTATGCCCATGGCTTCCTGTTCAACAGGGGCGAGAAGATGTCCAAGTCGGTCGGCAACGTCGTCGATCCCTTCAATCTCGCCAATCAATATGGCGTCGATCAAATGCGCTATTTCTTCCTGCGCGAGGTACCGTTCGGGCAAGACGGCAGCTACAATCACGAAGCGATCGTCGCGCGTATCAATGCCGATCTCGCCAACGACCTCGGAAACCTGGCGCAACGTTCATTGTCGATGATTGCAAAGCAATATCAGGGCGTGCTGCCGGAACCCGGTGCCTTCTCCGACAACGACAAGGCACTTCTCGCAAAGGCCGACGGCATGATTGAGCTGGCGCGGAGTGCGATGGCGACCCAACAAATTCACCAGGCGCTCAATTCGGTTTGGGCGGTCGTCGCCGAAGCCAATCGGTACTTCGCCGGCGAAGCGCCATGGGCGCTAGCGAAAACCGATCCGGTGCGTCAAGGCACGGTTTTGTATGTGACCGCCGAAGTCGTCCGCCAAATCGCCATTCTGACGCAGCCCGCAATGCCCGAGGCATCCGCGAAGCTGCTCGACATTCTCGGCATTCCTAACGAGGTCGAGTCACGAAACTTTGCAGCGCTTGGCGCGCGGATCAAGCCGGGCACCGTGCTTCCGGCACCGGCGCCGGTGTTTCCGCGCTACATCGAACCATCCGCGGCTTGATTTGTTGGAATACGATGCTTGTCGACAGCCACTGCCATCTCGACTTCCCCGATTTCGCCGGCGATCTCGACGCCATCGTTGCGAGGGCGGAAGCCGCGGGTATTGGACGTATCGTCACTATCTCGACGCGGGTGAGGCGCATCGGCGCGTTGCTCGCAATATCGGAGCGGTTTCCGAACGTCTATTGCTCAGTCGGCACCCATCCGCATCAGGCCGACGAAGAGGACGGAATTTCCGCAAGCGAGCTGATCGAGTTGACGCACCATCCCAAGGTCGTGGCGCTTGGCGAAGCGGGGCTCGATTATTTCTATCAACACGGCTCGCGCGAGGCACAGGAACGCGGCTTTCGGGCGCACATCGCGGCGGCGCGCGCAACCGGATTGCCGCTGGTTATTCATACCCGTGAAGCTGATGAGGATTGCGGCCGCATCCTAGAAGAAGAAATGGCGAAGGGATCGTTTCGGGCCGTGTTGCATTGCTATACGGGTGGACGGGACCTTGCGATGAAGGCAATTGCCATGGGCCTTTCGATTTCGTTCACCGGCATTTTGACTTTCAAGAAGTCGCAGGCCTTGCGCGACCTAGCCGCCGAACTTCCCGCCGACCGCATCATGGTCGAAACCGACGCGCCATATCTCGCGCCCGGTCAATTTCGCGGCAAGCGCAACGAGCCTTCCTACGTGATCGAGACTGCTAAAGTGCTCGCGGAAACGCGGGGTGTGTCGCTTGAGGAAATTTCGCGCCAAACCACGGAAAATTTCTTCCGCCTGTTCAGCAAAGTGTCGCGCGTGGAAGCCGCGGCATGACGTTGACGCTGACGATCCTCGGTTGCGGCTCGTCCGCCGGCGTGCCGCGACCGGCGCTCGGTTGGGGCGAGTGCGATCCCAAAAATCCGAAAAACCGCCGCCGCCGCTGCTCATTGCTCGCTGAGCGGACGGGAGAACATGGCATAACGCGGGTTCTGATCGATACTTCGCCCGATCTGCGTGAGCAGTTGATCGACGCCAATGTCGATCACATCGATGCAGTGTTCTTGACGCATGAGCATGCCGATCAGACGCACGGCATCGACGACCTCCGTTCGGTCGTACTGCATCAACGCAGGCGGATTCCGGTCTACCTGAACCAATCGACCGCGAAAGACATCATGCACCGGTTTTCATATTGCTTCGTATCGCCGCCGGGCAGCGAATATCCGCCGATCCTCACGCAACATGCGATCGAAGCCGGCGAGAGCGAGATTGTCGAAGGGAAGGGTGGTGCCGTCGAGATTTCCGCCTTCCTTCTGCAGCACGGCAACATCCCGGCGCTCGGGTATCGCATCGGCGCGGCCGCCTACACACCCGATGTCAGCGACATCCCGGCCGAGAGCTGGCCTTATCTTCAAAATCTCGATCTCTGGATCATCGACGGGCTGCGCTATGCCGGCCATCCCAGCCATTTTAGTGTCAATGACGCGTTGTCCTGGATCGACCGCTTCAAGCCGCGCCAGGCCATCATCACCAATATGCATTCCGATTTGGATTACGAGGTGCTGCGTCACAAACTGCCGCCCAACGTGATCCCGGCATATGACGGCATGCAGTTGACGCTGAAGTAGAGGCAGACGGTGTGATCGAACTCAAGCCGAAATCGCTCTTGCCGAATTGACCTGATTGCGCAGCAGGAACTTTTGAATTTTTCCGGTCGATGTTTTCGGAATGGGTCCGAACACCACGGCCTTCGGCGTCTTGAAGCCCGACATCTGGCTGCGGCAAAACGCGATGATTTCGGCTTCCGTCGTGCGCGCGTTGTCCTTCAATTCGATGAACGCACAAGGCACCTCGCCCCATTTGGGGTCGGGCTTTGCGACCACGGCGGCGAACAGCACGGCGGGATGCTTGTAGAGCACGTCCTCGACCTCGACCGAGGAGATGTTTTCACCGCCGGAGATGATGATGTCCTTGGAGCGATCCTTGATGATGACGTAGCCATGTTCGTCGAGCACGCCGAGATCGCCGGTGTGAAACCAGCCACCGGCAAAGGCCTCTCGCGTGGCTTTTTCGTTTTTGAGGTATCCCTTCATCACGATATTGCCGCGGAACATCACTTCGCCGATGGTCTCGCCGTCGCGCGGCACTTCTCGCATGGTTTCCGGGTCGATCACCGTGACGGCTTCCTCTAGCGGGTAGGGGACGCCCTGCCGGCGTTTGAGTTGCGCGCGTTGGTCGGCGGGCAAATCGTCCCAGCCCGGCTGCTCCGCGCAGACCGAGGCAGGACCATAGACCTCGGTCAGGCCATAGACATGCGTCAGCTTGATACCGATGCTTTCAGCGCCTTCCAAAACTGCGACCGGAGGGGCGGCACCGGCAATCAGGCCCACGACCGGCCGAGTCGTTTTGCCCTTGGGCGCGTTGGGAGCGTTGATCAGCGTGTTGTAGACGATCGGCGCCCCGCACATGTGGGTGACGTCATGTTTCTTGATCAACTCGAAAATTTTGGAGGGCTCGACCTTACGCAGGCACACGTTGATGCCGGCTGCGGCCGCCACCGTCCATGGAAAACACCAGCCGTTGCAATGAAACATCGGCAGCGTCCAGAGATAGACCGGATGCTGGCCGAGATGACCGGCGAGGATGTTGCTGACGGCATTAAGATAAGCGCCGCGATGATGGGTCACCACGCCCTTGGGATTGCCCGTGGTCCCTGACGTATAACTGAGCGCAATCGCGTCCCATTCGTCTTCCGGTAGCCGCGCCGCGAAAGTCGGATCGCCCCGAGACAACGCATCTTCGTATTCGATCTCGCCAATACATTTTCCACCCTCGAACGCTTTATCCTCGACATCGATGACAAATGGCTTGGGTCCTCTCATCAGCTTCAACGCCTCGGCGATCACGCCTGAAAATTCCGGATCGACCAGGATGATCTTCGCGCCGCCGTGATCGAGTTGGAAGGCGATCGAGGGTGCATCGAGCCGGATATTGAGCGCGTTGAGCACGGCTCCCGCCATTGGAACCGCGAAATGCAGCTCGTTCATCGCGGGCACGTTTGGCAACATCGCCGCGACCGTATCGCCAGTGTCGATGTTTCGGCCCGCGAGATACGACGCAAAACGCCGGCAGCGCGCATAGGTCTCGGACCAGGTGAAGACGCGGCCCTCGTAAATGGCGCTGACATGGTCGGGATAGACCACGGCGGTGCGCGCCAGGAAGCTCAACGGCGTCAGCGCCACGAAATTGGCGGACGTCTTGTCCAGACCGATATCGTATTGGTTTTGCTTCCCACTCATCGGCCACCTCCTATTTCAAAGGCGCTTACAGGAATCCGATCGAGATCCACGGGAATATCGCCACGACGATCAGGCCCGCCAGCAACGCCAGCAGATAGCCCCAGATCGGCCTGATCCCCTCGGCGGGGTCCGCACGTCCGATCGCGCAGGCCGCATAATAGCCCACTCCGAAGGGTGGGGCGAACAATCCGATGCCCATGGCGAGGATGATGATCATCGCATAATGGACCTCGTGGATGCCGACCGCACGCGCAATCGGAAACAAGAGCGGGCCAAACAGCACGATCGCCGGAATACCCTCCAGCACGCTACCCAGGACTGTAAACGCAACGATCGAGACCGCGATGAAGGCCGCCGAGCCGCCGGGCAGGCCGGTCATCGCGCCAGCCAGCGCGCGCGAAAAGCCGGATTGGGTCAATCCCCAGGCCATCCCGGTCGCGGTGCCGATGATCAAGAGGATCGCGCCGGACAGGCACGCCGTCTCCACCAGCATCGGCATCAGGCGACGCCAGTCGAAACGGCGGTAGATCAGAAGGCCGGCGACGACGCTGTAGACGATCCCGATGGTTGAAACTTCCGTGGCGGTGGCGACGCCCTGGACCACCGCGGTGCGAATGATGATCGGCAACGCCAGCGCGGGCAGGGCTATCACGAAAGTCCGGGCGATCTGGCCGGCGCCGGCGCGTTTGACGTGACTGAGGTCCTCAGCCCGATAGCGCCACCACACCAGCGCCGACAGCGTGATCGCAAGCACCACGCCCGGCAGCAGACCGCCGGTAAACAACGCTGAAATCGAAACGCCCGTCACCGAGCCGATGGTGATCAAGACCAGACTCGGCGGAATGGTTTCGGTCTGCGCGCCGGTCGCGGCGAGCAACGCGACGAGGTCGCCGGGCTTGGCGCCGCGCGATTTCATCTCCGGAAACAGCACCGGCGCGACCGCCGCCATGTCGGCGGCCTTCGAGCCCGAAATGCCCGAGACGAGATACATGGCACCGACCAGCACATAGTGCAGACCACCGCGCACATGGCCGAGCAGGCTCGCCAGAAAAGCCACCATGGCCCGCGCCATCCCGGTCATCTCAATCAAAAGGCCGAGGAATATGAACAGTGGCACCGCAAGCAGGATCAAATGGCTCATGCCTTCGTCCATCCGGCCGACCAGCACGATCAGTGGCGTCCGCGTGGTCAAAGCGAGATATCCGAAAATCGCCAGTCCGAATCCGAAGGCGATTGGCACACCGGCGAAGACGCAGAAGCCGGCGACGCCGACAAAGAAGATGATCAGGTTGATATTGCCGAGCGGACGCAGCCAGGGTTGCGCCAGCCAGAAAACGGCTATCAGCAAGGCCACCGACAGCACCGCGCTCAAAACCACCCTGCCATTGCCGGTTCGCGCCAGCCGCAGAAACGCAAACAGCGCCATCAGGCAGGTACCGACCGGCAGCGCCGCTGCGCGCCAGAAGTTGGGAATTTGCAGCGCGGGCGTGGTGATAAAGCTTTCTTCGTAGGCGTATTCGTAAGCAGGCCGGACGATCAGCAACAGAAAAGCCAGCGCGCCGCAGGTCGCGACCACGTCCAGATACGCCCGCATCGATGGCTTCGCGCTGGCGACAATGGCGGTCATGCGCATATGTTCTGAACGGTAGAATGCCACGGCCGCGCCGAACATCGCCAACCAAAGAAACAGGATCGACGCTAGCTCGTCAGACCAGATCAACGGTTGGTGAAGGACATAACGCGCGACCACGCCAGCGAACAGGATGACGATCTCGGCGGCCACCAAAAACGCCGCCGGAATTTCGACGAGCGTTCCAAGGTAATATTCGAGCGTCGCGACAACCGAGGAGCGGCGGCGAGGGGACATCGCCTCGCCGGTCGCGGCTTGCGAAACTTCGACATGAGCCATGGCGAACGCCGCTATATCAGCTTACCCACGGATTTCTCCAATATCGCCCACGCTTCCTCGCCGTACTTCGCTTTCCATTCCGAATAGAACCCCGCCGAGCGAAGCTTCTCGCGGAACGGCGCGACGTCGGGTTGGTTGAATGTGAGCCCCTTGGCGGTGAGCTCGCCGCGCAAAGTCGCGTTAAGATGTGCCGTATCGGCCCGGGCATTCATGGCCGCCGCGTTGATGTTTCGGCCGACGATGCCTCGCAGATCGTCCGGGAGCGCCTCCCAGGCCCGGCGGTTCGCCAGAAACCAGTAGCCGTCCCACATATGGTTCGTCAGCGAACAATATTTCTGGACCTCGAAGAGTTTCGCGGTGGAAATCAGCGCAAGCGGATTTTCCTGACCTTCGACGATCTTGGTCTGCAAGGCCGAGTAGACCTCGTTGAAATTGATCGAAGCCGGCGCCGCATCGAAGGCTTTGAACATCGAGGTCCATAACGGCGACACCGGGACGCGAATTTTGAAGCCCTTGTAGTCGTCGGGTCCGTTGATCGGCCTGGTCGAGGAGGTGGTCTGTCGGAACCCGTTGTCCCAAATTTTTTCCATCGCCACCAGATTGGCCTTCCCGATCTCCTTGCGAATATGCGCACCGAGGTCGCCGTCCATGGCCTTCCAGACGGTGTCGTAGTCGGGGAACGCGAAACCCATTCCGTTGATCGAGGCGGCCGGGACAAGGGTTGCCAGGATCAGGCCCGAAATCGTGAAAAATTCGACGCCGCCGGAGCGGAGTTGGCTCAGCACGTCGGTGTCGGCGCCAAGCTGGTTGTTCGGGAAGATTTGGATGTCAACGCGGCCCTGGGTTTCGGTTTTGATGGCCGCCACCATCTCCCGCGAGCGGACATTTATCGGATGGGTGTCCGGCAGATTGTTCGCAAATTTATAGGTAAATTCGGCTTGCTGCGCCCGTGCGACGAACGGCGCGCCGACGCCCATAAAAGCCGCGGAGGCAGCGGACGCCTTAAGTACCGTGCGTCGTGAAAAGCTCATCGGATGGTCTCCCTGATCGTTGTTATGTCTTGCGCCATATGAACCCGCCGCCGTCCGGTCCATCAGCCGTTTTTGTTTGCATGGCTTATTGCCTGCTTTCGATGGAAATACCAAGCCTTCTGCGATCAGCTTTTTGTGCGGCGAAAGTTCAATATCGGCGATCGGCGCCAGCCAGCCGTTCATTGCCGGCTTGTGGGCTTCAATGCTGGGCGCGCCCGGACGCGAGCCTAGCTCTACGGCCATACATGGTCGTCGCTCACGACCCTCGTGCTTTGTGACAAGCGGCTGGCGTGGATCGCTGCGTTATGCAATTCACCGCGCCCAACGGGGATTGGACGCCCGCCAGCTTCCGTGAAACAGGAAGTGCTAGAAATTTAGATAAGCGTTTGAAACTGCTATTGATATAAATGTTCCATAATATACCTTATGCGAATCTCGACATGGACTGTAACCTTCGAGACGCCTCCCTTCTTCCGGCTACAACCCGGCGCGATGATGCTGGGATGTGCGTCCGCCTTCCCGCGGCACGTTTTGCGTCCGGGTCTTGCGTGTATCTTCGCCCCAAGAAAAGAGGGCGCAGGGAAAGCCGGGTGCCCGTCGCACCCGCAGCCTCGCATGCAAAATGAAAAAGCATACGAGTTAGTCACCACAGGTTTGCCGAGATCACCCGGCCTTCCCTGCGCAATGGTTTTAACGGGTTCCTTCGTACTCTCCCCGGTGATCGGGCTTGTTTGTCACCGTCGCTTCGCGGAAATGGCTTTCTGCGAAACTTGACGCCAGCGTCGAGGCGTCAGGACCACACGACTTCACCGTCCGCAAGTCCGCGCTCTCGTCAAAGCGCGTCTCGCGTCCACCGCATCCCGCTCCCAACGTCCGTGACGATCGCGAGCCGCCCCTCTTGGAGAGAACGAGACGGTAATAGATATGCCAGTGATTTGGGGTTTCTGAAAATCAGAAAATTTTTGCGAAAAGGGCTGGACATGCCATTTAGTGATTTGCCCGTCGGGCAATCAACAGCCCGTCAGGCAGCAGATCGTAACCTATCGCCGTCGTCCGGCGCGTGATGGGTATCGCTTTGCGCTCAACCTATCCTACGTGCTACCGTAAAATTCAAACGGCAATCTATGCTGCCATGCCTTCGCGTCGCCGCCGACGATCCGCTGCGTTAGGATAACACCATGACCCGCTTACTCGAACAAGCCGTAGCAACCGTCTCGACCTTTCCCGACGATGTGCAGGACGAGCTTGCACACATGCTGTTGCAATGTGTCGGGGCCGAGTTGCCGCCTTATGAACTCACTCCCGAAGAAGCCGCCGACGTTGCTGCGTCGATGGCCGAGGCCGCGCGCGGCGAATTTGCGACAGACGAGGAAGTTCGCGCCATGTGGGCAAAGCATGGCCGGTGAAAGTCCGCTACACACCCCGCGCCTTTCGCCAGATCAGCACCATTCTCGACTACATCGGGGAACGATCGCCACGCGGTGCTGATAACGTCAAGGTCCGTCTATACTCGGCTATCAACCGGCTTGCGGATCAACCGTTGAGCGGGCAGGTCACCAACACGGCGGGCTTGCGCCGTCTTGTCGTCATCCCCTACCCCTACGTCGTGTTCTATCAGCCGACCGCGAGCGAGATCGTTATTCACAGCGTCCGCCACGCGGCGCGACGCCCGCGCCTCAAATGATCGAACCAGTCAGCGGCATCAACGCGTCGCGCACCGCCCGGGCGACCGCTACGGCATTCGGCGTGTCTGAATGCACGCAGATTGAATCGGCCGCTACCTGAACGTCCCGGCCGTTGATGCTCCTGGTCTTGCCCTCGGTTATGGCGCGCAAACAGCGTGAGGCGGCCTCGACTGGATCGACGGCCTTGTGTTCGCGCGTTACGATCAGGCTGCCGTCGTCGTTGTATTCGAGATCGGCATAATATTCGGCGATGAAGGCGTGGCCGCGGGCCTTGTAGACGATCTCATGTTGCGTGCCGACCATTCCCATCAGCGGGACTTTGAAGACATCCGCCGCATCGCAGATCGCCTGCGCCACCTCTTCGCTCCGGGCCGCCATGCCGTAGAGCGAACCGTGGGGTTTGATGTGATTGAGCGCTACGCCTTCGGCTTCAAGAAAACCTTTGAGCGCGCCGACCTGATAGATGATGCAATTGGTCAGTTCGTCGCGCGGCATTTTCAGCTCGCGCCGACCAAACCCTTGAAGATCCGGCAACGACGGATGGGCGCCTACCTTGACGTGGTGCTGCTTCGCCAGCCGCACCGTCTTGCGCATGTGGTTGAAGTCCGACGCGTGAAAGCCGCACGCGACATTGGCAACTGAGACGAGCGGCATAAGCGCTTCGTCGTCGCCTATTCGATAGATGCCGAACGCCTCCCCCATGTCGCAATTGATTGTCGTCATGGCGCCATCCATGGAGGTGGGCATTCGAAAACGAGGCCGAGATCGCGCTCGGCCTCGTTGAGGTCGCTCTATATCGTCAGGAACGCTTGGACCTTGCCTCCAACGAATAAGACCCAGCGCCAAAGACGGCGATCTGGGCGAGGAGTCCAATCAGACCGAGGTTTTTCAAAAAGTTGAACGCCTGCCCTTGCACTTGTGCCGCAGGAACGGCCCAGAACTGATGAAACATCAACGTTGCCGCAATCGTAAAGGCAATCATGATCAACGACGCCCACCGGGTCCACAGACCCAAAATAAGAGCCGCGGAGCCGCCGAGTTCGACCGCCACGGCGCCCGCCGCCAGGAGGGTCCCCAGACCCCCCTCACCGCCCGGCAAACGAGACGCCGTCACGCCGAAGGCAAGGGCCTTTCCGATCCCGCTGTAAATGTACAAAGGCGTGACGAATAACCGCGCCAAAAGCAACACTTTGTCTTGCAGACCCTCATTTTTCATATCCATCCCCATTGCTCCTTGTTTGATTAAACTCGATTTCAAACTGCCTGCTACTATGCGGCGGAAGGTACGCTAACCTCAGCCGCAACTCCGATTTGCTGCATCCGCAGTGAGCCGATCACCAGAGCCGCAACGATTGCCGCGCCGCCGATCGCCCAAAACACCGCTTCGGGTCCGCCTGCCGTCTGTTGAAGCAGGCCGATGACATAGGGACCGAGAATAGCCCCAACACGACCTACCCCCAATTCCATGCCGACCCCGCTTGCGCGAAATTCCGTCTCGTATGAGCTCGCCGTGAAGTTGTTAAGGACGTGTTGGGCGCCAATGATGCAAAAGCCCGCGATCGTCACGATCGCCAAATTAAACCCGTGGCCATCGACGAACACCAGCGCAAGCACCGCGAAGCCACCGACAGCCCACCACGCACTGAGAAAACGGGGCGTTCGGGTAACCCGCCGGTCGGCGAGCGTGGCAAGGGTGAGACCGCCGACAAAGGAGGCGGCTTGCAACAAAGCGCCAAAGCCAAATGAAGCCGCAAACGTTTCACCCCGTTTCAGCATGACTGTGGGAATCCACCCCGTGAGGCCGAAAATCGCAAACAGGCTGAGAAACGCGGTGGCCCAGATCGTCAGCGACACCCGTCGATAACGTGGCGCGAGCAACGCGGCGATGGTATTTTGTCGGAGAGATTGTTTCGGCGTTTGAAACGAAGCGCCCTGATAGAGTGCGCCACGTTCCGGGCGCAGCCGCGACAATAATGCCCGCAATTCCTCGACTCGACCGTGCGTAGCGAGAAATTTGGGACTTTCCGGCAGCACGGCATGAACCACGAACGTCAGCGGGATCGACAGCGCGCCCAAATAATAAAGAATTTGCCAGCCGTATTGCGGCGTCAAGAATACGCCGACCAGGCTTGCGAGCACCCCGCCAAACGACCAGCCCAGCGTCACGCCCCACAGCGAGAACTTGTTGCTGAGCCGACGCGGTGCAAGTTCATTGATATAGGTCGTGCCGAGGGGAAGAAGCACGCCCAAGCCAAGGCCGGTAACGAAGCGAAGGGTGCAAAAGCTCCAGAAGTCGGTGGCAAAGACGGCCGTGAGAAGCGTGAAAACGTTCACGATCCAAAGACCGGCCAGAAGCGTCGTTTTACGACCAATGCGGTCCGCCACCATTCCATGGCCGATCGCGCCGAACAGAAAGCCGACCAAACCCGAGCTGACCAAGAGCCCCGCCTGACTCGGCATCAATCCCCAAGGCTTCATCACATAGTGAATCACATAGGCGGGATTGAACGTATCGTATCCGTCGAACAAGGTGATCAACGTGATCAAAACGCCCAAGAACTTGTGCAGCGGAGTGAGCGATGCGCCGGCCAGTTCTTCATGAACGTCGATGTCCGATTGTGAACTCATGCTGTCCTCCCCTTGCTGTGGTAAACCGTCGCTGCTCTCCGGCGGATTATTTGACGGCTCGATCGAGCCTGAATAACGACCATGCGTTGTCGCGGCCGATTTTGCGACGATCCCCTTCTGCAATCGGGGCCGTATCGAACCAGTCGGATGCGTGGTCGATGTTCTCGAAAGGCCAATCGGTCGAGAAAAGAATTCGATCTGAGCCGATTTCCAGCATCGCGTCGATCAGGGTCTGCGTCCGAAAATTTCCCGACGTCGTGATGTAGAAATTTTCCCGGAAATAGTCGGCGATCTTCCGCTTGGCCGGATATCGGTTTTGTTCGCTCATCCACTTGTTGTGATTGTCGATCCGCCACATGGAATAGGGCAACCCCTCGCCCATGTGGCCGATGATGATGTTAAGTGCTGGATACGCGTCGAACAACCCCGATCCCATTAACCTGAGCGCGTGAACGGCCGTTTCCTGTCCAAACGCCCAGGTCGGCCCCATCAACCAGCGGTGCCCCTCGTAAATGGCCGCGTCCTTCGGAAGCGGGTTTCGTGGGTGAAGATAAAACGGCACATCCAGCCGTTCGACTTCAGCCCAGAACGGCCAATAGGCCTTCAGGTCGTAATAGACGGCGGCGGCGTTATCGTCGATTTGGCTGAAACCGTTCACGAGGGCGCCGCAGAATCCCAATTCGCGCACGCATCGCACAAGCTCGCGCGTGGCCAGATCGGGATTTTGCATCGGGAGTGCCGCCAAACCTCTAAATCGCTCGGGCCGACGTTGAACCTGTTCCGCCAGGAAGTCATTCGCTCGGCGCGACAACTCGTCGGCCTTGTTTCGATCGGGAATGGCCTGCACGGTTGGGGCATTCAGCGAAAGCAGCATCATCTCGATGCCATGCGAATCCATTTCCCTTAAACGACGGTCTTGAATGTCGAGCAGCCGGGCTTTCAGTTCAGGCCAGTCGGCTTGGGGAGAAAAAATGGCGCTGTCTTGAAGCGTTTCTTCGAGCGCGAAATGCTCTTCAAGCGCCACTTTCCCTTGCATCGCCAGTCCCCGTCGATTTTGTTCTGAGATCGTGATGCGATTAAATCGCATCACGATCTCATCTTTTTGTTTGTGCATGATCTTTTCGGAAAACCGGTTTCCACTTTTCCGGATCATGCTCTAGCCTGACAGACATGGCGGGCGATAGGTTGTCAACGGTAATATTGCCGGCAAGGGCCCACGGCCTCTGGAGCGTTTTCGAGCGAAGTGGATGCCGGTTCGCGTTAAGAAAACGCGTCAAAACAAAGAAGTAGAGGCTCCGTTCCGATTCAAATCGGAACGGAAAAGGCTCTCGACCTCGACCGCCTGTTGCGCCTATCTTCCCCCTATGACCAGCCATGCCCACGATCACCATCATCACGACCATTCGGATTTATCCGAGACCGAATTACGCGTCCGCGCCCTCGAGACAATTCTGACCCAAAAAGGCTACGTCGATCCCGCCGCACTCGATCTTTTGGTCGAAACCTACGAGACCAAAGTGGGGCCGCGCAACGGCGCGCGCGTGGTCGCGCGGGCGTGGGCCGATCCCGACTACCGTGCCCGTCTTCTCAAAGATGCCACGCCCGCCATCGCCGAACTCGGCTATGCCGGTCGTCAGGGCGAGCATATCGTGGTGGTTGAGAACACCCCTGCCCTCCACAACATGGTCGTGTGCACGCTTTGCTCCTGTTATCCATGGCCGGTGCTCGGGTTGCCGCCGGTCTGGTACAAATCGGCACCCTATCGTTCCAAGGCCGTGAAGGATCCGCGCGGCGTGCTCAAGGATTTCGGCTTTGAGCTGCCCGAAGGCACCCAAATTCGTGTGTGGGATTCGACAGCGGAAATCCGCTATCTGGTGCTGCCCTTGCGTCCCGCCGGTACCGAGGGTTGGAGCGAGGAACGCTTGGCGAGCCTCGTCACCCGCGACAGCATGATCGGCACGGGATTGCCGAAGCAGCCGCACGAGGCCACCTGATGGATGGCGCGCATGATATGGGCGGCACGGACGGGTTTGGACCCGTCGTGGCCGAGCTCGATGAGCCGGTGTTCCACGCGGCGTGGGAGCGGCAGGCCCTCGCGATTACGCTGGCGATGGGAATGGTTGGCGGTTGGAACATCGACATGTCGCGCTTCGCCCGCGAGGATCGTCCAGGCGAAGATTATCTCGGTATGAGCTATTACCAGATCTGGCTCGCGGGCGTGGAGCGGTTGATGCTGGAGCGCGGGTTGCTCGCGTCGGACGAGATCGACGCAGGAAAGCCGCTTTACCCGGCAAAGCCCGTGGCAAAGACGCTCACGCCGGATGGCGTTGCCAAAATGCTGCATCGGGGCGCGCCGACCGAGCGCGACAACGCCCCGAGCCCTGCACTCTATGTGCCCGGCGATCGCGTCCGCGCCAAGGTGATCCATCCGCCGACGCATACGCGCCTTCCCCACTATGTGCGTGGGCATTTCGGCATCATTGAACGCGTGCTCGGCTTTCACGTCTTTCCCGACAGCAATGCCACCGGCGAAGGCGAAAATCCGCAGTGGCTTTATACGGTCACGTTCGATGGCGGCGAGTTGTGGGGGCAAGCATCCGAGCCAGGCTTGAAGGTTTCGATCGACGCCTGGGAGCCGTATCTGGAGCGGGCCTGATGATTGCCCAAGCCGCAGCCGACGTAACCCGTGCCGTTCCCAGCCTTCCGCGCGACGCCGACGGGCCGGTCTTTCGTGAACCCTGGGAAGCCCAAGCCTTCGCCATGGCGGTCGCGCTGCACGCGCGTGGGCTCTTTAGTTGGAGCGAATGGGCGCGGGCGCTTGCGGATGAAATCAAGCGCGCGCAAGCGAACGGCGATGCCGACACCGGCGAGACCTATTATCGGCATTGGCTGGCGACCCTAGAAAGGCTTGTTGCCGAGAAGGGCGTCGCCAGTTCCGAAACGCTTTATCGCTACCGCGATGCCTGGGACCGCGCCGCGGACCGCACGCCGCATGGTTCGCCGATCGAATTGAAGGCGGAGGACTTTGACCGGTGACGCATGATTTCGTGCTCGCGGCTAATCGCCGACGCTTCGCTTCCGCCGGTCAGGTCAAGTAAGAGCACCCCTCGATTTCCGCAGGGTCGTTAGCACGATGTCAGCTGCCCGCACGCCGGGCGATTGATTGCCGGTCGACATGATCGTGTCGATGCGGGCAAAGGCTTCGGTTTGCCGACGCCGCAACGGTGTATCCGCAAGGATCTCGCGCAACGCCGGCACGAGCTTTTCCGGCGCGCAGTCTCGTTGCAGGAATTCCGGAACGACGTTCTCGCCGACCACCAAGTTCGCCAGAATGACCGATTTGACGTCGATCACGCGTAGCAATATCCACGCCTCAACCGCCCCGGTTCGATAAGCCGTGACCATCGGCACGCCCGCAAATGCGAGCTCGAGCGTCACGGTGCCTGATTTGGCGAGTGCGGCGCGCGCAATCCGAAATGCGGCACGTTTTTCCTGCTCGCCCATCACGACCCGGGGCTGTACGGGCCAGCTCTTCAGGCCCTCCGCGACCGCATCCTGCAGATGCGGCATGGTGGGAAGGATCAAGTCAAACGCCACCCCTTCAGCCCGCAGCCGGCCCAGCGTCTCGCCGAACACGGCCATATGGTGCCGCACCTCACTGCGACGGCTTCCAGGCAACACCAGAAGCACCGGCGGCGTTTCGTCCCGGCGCTTCTGCTCCTCAACACCGGGCCGCAGCGTGCCGATCTGCTCGGTCAGGGGGTGACCGACATAGCTGCAGGGAGGGCCACGAAGTTTACGGTACTCCTCCGGTTCGAAGGGGAGCAGGGCCAGGACGTGATCGACATAAGCATGCATCGCCCGCGCCCGACCGGGCCGCCACGCCCAAACCGTCGGCGATACGTAGTCGACAATCGGGATGGCGGGATCCTGGGCGCGGACGCGCCTTGCCACACGATGGGTGAAATCGGGACTGTCGATAATCACGAGGATGTCGGGCGAGCTTTCGGTCACCGCCGCCGCGGTCTGGCGGATCAGCCGCAGGATTTTCGGCAACTGCCTTACGACGTCGGCCAATCCGATGATCGACAATTCCTCGATCGGAAACAGCGACGCTAGTCCTTCACGCGCCATCGACTGGCCGCCAACGCCTTCGAATTGGACGGCACCGCCGAGACGCTGGCGCAAGACTTTCATCAGGTTGGCGCCAAGGCGGTCGCCCGACTCCTCCGTCGCGATGAGGAATATCTTACGTTCGACGCCGATGCTTGCGCGGGCCTGCATTAGGTGGGTAAGCCGATCACGAAGAGGCCCGCCGCGTCGGCTCGCTCGATCATGGCCTGTGGTTCGACGACAATCGCGTTGCCGGCGGCAACCGCCATGCCGGCAAGCCGTGCTCCTGCCGTACCTTCGAGCGTGCGTGGCCCGACGGTCGGCAGATCGAAGCGTAAATCCTGACCGACTTTGGGCGCCTTCACCAGAACGCCGCGGCCGGCCTTGGCCCGAATACGACCCTCTGCCCGCAGCCGGGCAACGCGGGCCAACAGTCCGTCGGTGCCTTCGATGTCCTCCACCGCAACCACGTGACCATCGATCACCACCGCGGCCTGGCCGATGTCAAAAGGTCCGAGCGCACGTAATACGTCGCGCCCCCTTGCAATATCGGCCGCCGCGTCCTTATCGGGCGAAGTCCGGGTAAGGTTTCCCTCCGGCATCAGCAGGTCCGGGGCGACATCCTTGATCCCGACCATCCGGAAGCCGTCCCGTTCGAGAATTCGGCCTATGCCCGAGAGCAGATGATCGTCGCCGCCTCGAAAAGCCGCCCAGACTCGACCGATGACGCGGAGCGTGCCCCAATCCAGGCTGATCTCTGAGAGTGCTGGTCGCACCAATGTGCCGATAAAAACCAAGTCGCGGCAGTTCTCGGACCGCAATAATTTCGCGAGCCTGCCGAGCTGCCCAATCGAAATCCAATGGTGGTGAAAGCGCGCGACCGCCACCGGATCGCAAACGCCTTTCAGCGCAAAGAGCACGGGATCGATGCCTCGAGCGCTTAGCGAGTCCGCGACTGAAAAGGGCAGTACGCCGCCTCCCGCGATCAAACCAATCGGCGACGAGATCATCGCATTCTGATTGGTCATGGTGCCCGCGACTCCATTACGTCCTTCCGTTTGCGCCGTCTTCCGGAAGGCACAATGCCCGGTGTTTTCCGGCATCGATAAAGGCGAGGATTTCCGCGATTGCGGGGTCCGCACCTGCCAGATTCTGCACCGAGCTTAGACGCTCGGCAAACACACCCGGGCCGTGAAATAGCTTTTGATAAAACGACCTTACCGCGGCAAGGCGTTCGCGCGTGAACTTGCGGCGTTTCATGCCGATGATGTTGAGACCTTCCAGGCTCGCATATTGGCCGTTGACAAGTCCGAAGGGGATCACGTCGTTACGAACCCCGCAGACGCCTCCGACCATCACCTGCCGTCCGATCCGCGTGAACTGATGGACCGCCGAAAGGCCGCCCAGATAGACGGCATCACCGATCTCGCAATGGCCGCCCAACGTCGCGGATGTCGCGAAAATCACGTCGTCTCCGACGATACAATCGTGGCCGACGTGGCTATTGTTCATGAAATATCCGCGCGCGCCGACCCGCGTGATACCCCCGCCCTTGACCGTCCCGATGTTCATCGTCGCGCCTTCGCGGATGATACATCCCTCCCCGATTTCAAGTCGGGTCGGCTCACCGCGATAGCTCAGGTCTTGAGGAGGGCCTCCAAGCGCCGCAAACGGATGAACCACGCAGCCAGCAGCGATCGTCGTGTGTCCGGCGACGTTCACATGCGCGATCAACTTACAGTCCGTGCCAATGACGACGTTCGGACCGATGATGCAATAAGCACCGATCGAGGTGCCCTCGCCGATCACAGCGCCATCCTCAATCCGCGCCGTGGGATCGATCGTTGTCATCGCTTCCTCATCAGTCGGTCAGCATCGCGCCGACGTCGGCCTCGGCCACCGTCGTGCCGTTTACCCTGGCGTCGCCGTGAAACCACCACATCGTCTTCCGCCTGCCGATGCTGCGCATGTGATATTCGATGGTATCGCCGGGCATCACCGGCTTGCGAAACTTGCACTTGTCGATAGTGAGAAAATAAACCGCGCGCGGCTTCTCGGTGCCTTCGACCGAAAGAATGCCGATGACGCCGGCGGTCTGCGCCATGGCTTCGATCATCATCACACCGGGATAGACCGGCCGCTCGGGGAAATGGCCGAGAAACGCCGGCTCGTTGATGGTGACGTTCTTGATGCCGATGCCGCTATAGTCGCTGCGGATGTTGATGACCCGATCGATCAGCAACATCGGATAACGATGGGGAAGTGTCTTGAGGATCGTATTGATATCCACCACCTCAAATCTAACCGGCGCCTCCATCAATCGTGCCCCTCAACTTTCGCCTTTGCCATCCCGTCACGGACCAGACGCTCCACCGCAATGATCTCTCGGAACCACTGCTTGGTCGGTTTTGCAAAAAAGCCACCCCAGCGCCCGTTGGCCGGAACGTCGTCCTTGACGGCACTCATCGCCGTAACCTGGGCGCCATCGCCGATGCGCAGGTGGTTGTTGACACCCACCTTGGCACCCAGCGCCACATTGTCGCCAATCGTCAAGCTGCCGGCGAGCCCTATCTGGGCCGCGAGCAGACAATGCCTGCCGATGGTCACATTGTGGCCGATCTGAACCTGATTGTCGATTTTCGTACCCTCGCCGATGACCGTGTCGCGGAGACTACCGCGGTCGATCGTCGTCCCGGCACCGATCTCTACGGCATTCTGAATTAAGACGCGGCCGGTTTGCGGCACTTTCAAATGTCCGTCCGACCCGGAGAAAATGAACCCGTATCCATCCTGTCCGATGTTGCAGCCGGGGTGAATCAAGACGTCATTGCCTATTAACGCGAATTGAATGGAGGACTGCGCGCCAACATTGCAATCCCGGCCGATCCTGACATTGGCGCCGATCACCGCCCCCGAACCGATCACAGTCCCGGCGCCGATTTCGACGTTTGGGCCGATTACAGCCAAGGGATCGACAATCACGCCATCCTCAAGGCGCGCCGTCGGATCGATGACAGCGGCGGCTGCAATGCCGGCGCTGCCGAACCACGACTTCGGGCGAAGGGCGTCTCTGTGGAGCTCACGTGCAATCGTCACAAATTCACGAAAAGGATGGGCCGCCCGTAAAACGGCGACATGGCCGGGAACACGGGCCTCGAAAGCCTCGCTGACCAAACACGCCCCCGCCTTGGTCGAAGCAAGCTGCTCGGCGTATTTCAGATTGTCGAAAAAGGTCAGATGCATCGGGCCGGCTTCGTCGAGCGAAGCAAGCCCTCTGACCTGCTGGCCGCTCCGCGACGCATCAAGCAGACGCGCTTGCGTCAACGCGGCAATATCGGCCAGCTTCAACGAAGGCGGTTGCTCGAAAAAAGACGGCTGCCCCATTCGACCCGTCGCGTTCGGCTGGTGACTGAACTCAGAACGACGTCCCGCCGCCAAACCTGAATTGCTGCAGGTGGTCAAACTGACCTCTGGTGATTGGTACCGCATAATCGAAACGCAGGGGGCCGAACGGGGACTGCCAAATCAGGCCGACACCCGCCGACGATCGGATGAGGTTGGAATTGTCGAACTGCAAGGCGCAGTTACAGACGACGTTGGTCCCCGGAATCCTGCCGTTGATTTCGCCGGTCGAAGCCAAAGACGTCGGTCCCTTGTAGTCCCACAACGAGCCCGCGTCGGCATAAACCGCGCCCTTGAGGCCGAACTCCTTCGGCAAGAACCAGAATGGCATCTGCAATTCTGCCGAAGCACCCCAGTATCGCGTGCCACCCAACGCATCTTGCGTACCAAAGAAGTTGATATCACGTGGGCCGATGCCGTTCGGAGCAAAGCCGCGAACGAGGTTCGGTCCCTGCTGGAAATGATCAAGGAACCGAATATCGGCGCCCACATTCGTCAGAAGACCCGATTGGACCCGGATCAAGCCGACGATATCTGCAACCAGGGGCGTGTAATACTTTGCGTCGACCGCGGACTTCAGATAGCGGACATCGCCACCAACGCCAGCGAAATCCTGTTTGAAATCGATGATCAAACCCTCGGTCGGGTTCTTATTGTTGTCCAGCGTGTTGTAAGTCAGCGAATAGCCGAGCGCCGACGTCAACACGTGACCCAGCCCAAGCTCCTTGCGGACCGGTAGCGAGGCTTCGCCGTCGGCGAAGCACCCCAAACCGGTGGTAGTCGGGTCCGGTATGCCAGCGGCGGCGATGAAGGCCGGACTCGGATTGAACGCCGGATTTAGCGTCCCGTCCGGCAGGAATTGCAAGTTATTACAATTTGCGAGATTCGACGGCAGGGAGATGCTCTGCTCATAAATCGAATATCTCAGTTGCAACGAGAGATCTTCACGCAGGATCAAACCGATTCGAGGGCTGAATCCCAGAGTCTTGGTGCCGTACGAGATAAACGAGTTGGCGAGCTGCTCGCGATAGAAGACGTCGAGGCCAAACCCAACGCGATAGTCCAAGAAATAAGGGTCAACCGCCGATACTGAAATCCCGCGTGCGAACTGGCCATAGGTTACCGCGGTCTTGGCGAACAAGCCGCGACCCAGGAAGTTACGCTCGGAGATGCTGACCTCCGCGAGCGGACCATCGACCGTCGAATAGCCGCCCGATACCGAGAAGTCTCCGGTCGATTTCTCTTCGAGATCAACAACGAGAATCACCCGATCGCTGGAAGAACCGGGCTCGGTCGTAATTTTCACGGTCTTGAAATAATCGAGGTTCTTCAGCCTGCGCTCGGCACGATCAACCAATGCACGGTTGTATGCATCGCCTTCGGATAGATCGAATTCGCGCCGGAGCACATAATCGCGAGTACGGGTATTGCCGCGTATGTTGATGCGCTCGATGTAAGTCCGCGGCCCTTCATCGATGGCGAAGACGATCGAAACCGTATGTGCATCGAAATTGCGATCGCCGCGCGGACGCACGACTGCAAAGGCGAAACCCCGCCGCGAAGCCTCGATCTGCATCTCTTCGACGGATTTTTCGAGCGCTTCGGCGTTGTAAAGGGACCCGACATTGACGCGCGAGAAACTGCTAAGGGCGTTTCCGTTAAGGCTCGGAATACTGGACTTAAACTCCACCGACGCAACACGGTACTGCTGGCCTTCCTCGATTTTGAAGGTCACCAGAAAGCCCTTGCGCTCTGGATCGTATTCCGTCAGCGCGGCCACCACCTGCACGTCCGCGAAACCGTGCTTCAAATAAAAGCGGCGAATGAGATCGCGATCGGCTTCGACGCGGTCTGGATCATACACGTCGGTACCGCCGAAAAAGCTCAGCAGATTCGATGCTTGCGTCTTGATGACGTCCTTGAGGCGGTACGTCGAATACGCGACGTTGCCGACGAACTCGACCGATTTCACCGCGGTTTTTTCGCCCTCGGTAATGGTGAAAACGAGATCGACGCGATTGTTCGGCTGTTCGATGATTTCCGGAGTGACACGCACGTCGTAACGGCCGGAATGGCGATAGATGTCGGCGATTCGCTGAGCGTCGGCCTGGACCTGTGGACGCGATAGCGTGCCGCGCGGCTTGGACTGCACTTCCGCCGTAAGCTGCTCGTCCTTGACCTTCTTGTTACCCTCGAAGGCAACGCGCCCGATCACCGGATTTTCAATCACCGTCACCAGCACGCGACCGCCCGCCTGGCTGATCTTCACATCCTGGAACAGGCCGGTTTCGATCAAGGCTTTGAGGCCGTCGTCGATCTGGGCTTGATCGAGACGCCCAGCGGGACCCGACTTAAAATACGAACGGATGGTGTCGATTTCGACACGCCGATTGCCTTCGACGGCGATCGAGGCCGCGGTTTGGGCAACGGCGGACGCCAGCGTGAGCAGCGTGGCGGCGACCGGCACAGCGAATATGATCAGGGCGGCCAACAAGCCCCCCCGCACCCGCATTCCAACATTCATGCGCAACGCGCCCTTATAATTCCAAGGCCGGAACGCACCCCCGCGAACCGACAGAGTCCCATTGATTGTCTTGCTTGTAGCCAATTTTGTGCCGCGGGCAAACGTTCTATTGCAACGCAATTTCATTTTCATTCCAAGACGTTGCCCATCGGCCACGCCACCCAAATAAGGCATCACGATGCGGCCAGATGCAGGATGTCGTTGTAGGTGGCAAACACCATCAGCATAAGCACCAAACCCAGCCCGATCCGGAATCCCATCTCCTGGGCTCTTTCCGACATCGGGCGCCCCCGAACCGCTTCGATGCTGTAGAACAAAAGGTGACCACCGTCGAGCAAGGGTACTGGAAAAAGATTCAATAGACCGATCGATATCGAAAGCACCGCCGCGAGATGCACCAGAGCGCCAAGGCCGATGGTGGCGACTTGGCCCGAAATCTGTGCGATCCGAAGCGGACCACCGACCTGATCAGCCGCTTCCCGTCCCGTGAAGATGCCGCCGATATAGGCCAACGTGCGGTCGACCACGAACCAAGTCTCCTTGACGCCGAGCCAAAGAGCGGTCGCAGGGTCCACGCGCTCGGTCGTGACGTCACCGGCCGCCGTCTTGCGGGTGATGCCCAGCACGCCGAGCCGATGCGCATTTCCAAATGCGTCCTTCACCTCCCTGAGCTCCGGCGTTCCATGCAATTGTAGCGTGGAGTCACCGCGCTTGATCGTGAACGTCAGCGCCTCACCGGCCCGCGTGCCGACGACCCGCTGCATGTCAGAAAAGCTTCCAATCGCTTTGTCGTCGATTGCCGTCACGACGTCGCCCACCTGGAACCCGGCTGCCGCGGCGGCACTGCCCGCTTCGACCTGATCGACGCGAGCTGTGGTGCTCGGTTTGCCAAAAAATGTAAAAAGGCAGGTAAAGATCACGATCGCCAACAGAAAATTCGCAATCGGCCCGGCCGCTACGATCGCCGCTCGTGGCCCTACTTTCTTGTGGTGAAAGCTGCCCGCGCGTTCTTCTTCGGTCATGTTAGCGAGCGCTTCGGACGACGGCGTGGAAGCTTCGCTCTCGTCGCCGAAGAACTTGACGTAACCGCCAAGCGGGACGGCCGAAATCTTCCACCGCGTCCCGTGCCGATCGTTGAAACCGACGAGTTCCGGCCCGAAGCCGAGCGAAAAAGTTAACACCTTCACGCCCGCCCAACGGGCAATTAGGAAATGACCAAGCTCATGGAAGAAAACGACAATGGTAAGCACGAACAGAAAGGGAATCGCGTAACCAATCAGGCCATGGCCTAATGTATTGAAACTATGAAGAAAAAACTCAGACATCCGATTCCCCTTAACCAGGGCCTTTAAGCCCTGCCCCCAACCGTCTAGGATGCCTTTGCGGCAATTTGAGGCAAGAGGGTGGCGGCTTTATTTCGCGCTTTATGGTCAACGGCGATGGCGTCGTCCGCGGATGTTAATGGTGCCAGATTGCCGGAATGCATCCAGGCCTCCAACGTCGCTTCGACCAGTCGCGCAATTGCGCCGAATTTGATCTTGCCGCCGATGAACGCTGCCACAGCGACCTCGTTGGCGGCATTGTATACCGTAGTCGCACCCCGCCCGGTCCTTAAGGATTCGTAAGCCAGGCGAAGTGCGGGGAAACGATCGAAGTCAGGTGCCTCGAAGGTGAGTTGCCCGATCTTGGCAAGATCGAGCTTGGCCGCCGGCCCCACGATTCGATCAGGCCACCCAAGGCAGTGCGCGATCGGCGTGCGCATGTCGGGTGCACCCAATTGGGCAACGACGGAACAATCCGAAAATTCAACCATGCCATGGATAATCGATTGCGGATGCACGAGCACGTCGATTTCATCTGGGGCAAGCGCGAACAGATACGAGGCTTCGATCACTTCGAGCCCCTTATTCATCATGGACGCGGAGTCGATGGTAATCTTTTGTCCCATGCTCCAATTCGGGTGCTTCAACGCCTGAGCGAGCGTCGCCTGCTCGATATCGGCAATGGACCAAGTCCGAAACGGCCCGCCCGAGGCGGTGATGATCACGCGGACCAGTTCGTCCCGATTTCCCGAGCTGAGCGCCTGAAACAGCGCATTATGTTCGGAATCGGCCGGCAGGATGCAGGCACCGGCCGTCGCGGCGCGCTGCATGAAGAAGTCGCCGGCGCACACAAGGCATTCCTTGTTCGCAAGGGCTACCGTCGCGCCTCGATCCACGGCCGCAAGCGCGGGCTTCAAGCCAGCCGCGCCGCTGACAGCGGCCATGACCCAATCAGCTGGGCGCGCCGCGGCTTCGATTACCGCGCTCTCGCCCGCGCCGCATTCGATCCTCGTGCCGGCCAGAGCCTCTTTCAATTCGGCAAGGCGATTAGGATCGGCGATAGCCGCAAATCGCGCGCCGAATTCTTTCGCGAGCTTCGCCAATGCCTGCACATTGGTATGCGCCGTCAAAGCCTCGACCCGATAGCGGTCGCGCGAGGCCCTCAGCAAATCCATTGTGCTGTCGCCGATCGAACCGGTGGCACCGAGGACGGTCACAGCGCGGACGCTCGGTGCCGCAGCTTTGCTGTTACGCAACGGAACTGCACTCATGCTCATTACCAAACCATAAGACCGCGGCCGACGCCATCCGCGCCACCCCGCAAAAGGCCGAAAATCGCCGCCATCACAACCGCGGCAACGAATCCGTCGAGACGATCCAATAACCCGCCATGGCCGGGAATGATATGGCTGGAATCCTTGACGCCGAAACGTCGTTTCACGGCCGACTCGAACAGATCGCCAAGCTGGGAAGCGATCGAAAGCGCTGTGCCCAAAAGCAATAAAGGAGCTGTTTTACCAAGACCGAATGCTGCGAATCCCGCAGCGACCGCAAGGCTCGCGGCGAAGCCGCCAACAGCACCCGCCCAGGTCTTTTTGGGGCTAACCCGCGGCCAGAGTTTCGGTCCGCCAATCCCCCGGCCCGCGAAATAGCCGCCGATATCGGTCGCCCAAACCACGAGAAGGATGAGGATCAGGGCGCCAAATCCCCACACCTGATCGAGGCGCACCAGCACCGAAGCGACCGCGGCCGCGCCAGCATAGAAAAATCCTGTCGCGGTCCAGTTGCGTCGCTCCGGAGAAAGCAACACCACCACCGCAAGCCCAAAGCAGAGCGCAACCAACGCGGCGTCGAGCCTTCCGAACGCAAGGGACAATCCCGATATCGCGAGCGCTGCAACTCCGGATGCGACCACGCGCCGATTGTGCGCCAATCCCACGACGGTCAACCATTCGACAAAGAGACCGATCGCAGCCAGCGTTACAAGCGCGATCCACAACCATCCGCCGGCATAAGCGATCGCAATCGCCGTTGGTGCGAGCACCAGCGCAGCGATGACGCGCATCAAAAGATTGCGCGACCCCGGTTCGGCGACCGCCGGTGCGGCTTCGTCCTCGGTCACGATCCGGTTTTCGCGGCCAGACCACCGAAACGGCGCTCCCGTCTGGCGTATTCGGCGATCGCCCCTTCGAGCGCGGCCTTGTCGAAATCCGGCCAGTGGATCGGCACGAACACAAGCTCGCTGTAGGCCGCTTGCCACATCAAGAAATTCGACAGTCGTTGTTCGCCGCTGGTGCGGATGATCAGATCCGGATCGGGAATGTCAGGCGCATCGAGGTATTGACCGAGCGTGTCGGCGTCGATCGAAGACGGGTCGCGCTTGCCTTCTGCGACCTCAGCCGCCAGCCGCTGCGCTGCGTTGGCGATCTCTTGCCGCGATCCGTAGTTGAAGGCGACGACCAGATTGAGGCGGTCGTTGTTCCGCGTCAGCTCCTCGGCTTCGTTCAAAAGCGCGCATATGTCCGGCTCTAGTCCGTCACGCTGGCCGATAACACGCACCCGGACACCCTCGCCGTGCAACGTCGCGAGGTCGTTGCGAATGAAACGCCGAAGCAGGCCGAACAAATCGCCGATCTCGGTGGCGGGACGTGACCAGTTTTCCGAACTGAATGAGAAGATCGTCAAATAGTGGATGCCGAGTTCGCCGGCCGCGCGCACGACGCGACGCAAAGCCTCGACGCCTCGGCGATGGCCTTCCGCGCGTGGCAAGCCGCGGGCTGCCGCCCAGCGCCCGTTCCCGTCCATGATAATCGCCACATGCAAGGGACCCTCGGTTCGATCCGGTCCTTCAGTTGCGGGGGCGGTGGCGTTCTCCATCGATCAATCCTTAAGGCCTAAACGGTGAGGATTTCCTTTTCCTTGGCCGCAAGCAACTGGTCGATCTCGGAAATCACGCCGTCAGTCGCCTTCTGCACATCGTTGGCCAGACGCTCCTGATCGTCCTCGGAAATCTCGTGATTCTTCTCGAGTTTCTTGATCGTATCAAGGCCGTCGCGACGGACATGGCGCACCGCAACCTTCGCCGCTTCGGCATATTTATGCGCGACTTTCACGAGCTCCTTGCGGCGTTCCTCATTGAGCTCGGGAATTCGAAGCCGAAGCACCTGTCCTTCGGTCGCTGGACTGAGGCCAAGATTGGAATCGACGATGGCCTTCTCCACGGCTTTGACCATCGACTTGTCCCATACCTGCACCGAGAGCAGCCGCGGCTCGGGCACGCTGATGGTCGCTAGCTGGTTAAGCGGCATGTGGGTGCCGTAGGCGTCGACTTGCACCGGCTCCAGCATCGAAGCGGCCGCGCGGCCGGTCCGCAAGCCGCCCAATTCGTGTTTCAGCGATTGGGTCGCACCCTGCATGCGGCGCTTCAATTCATTGATGTCGAAATTACCCGTGGGCATAACGCTCTCTCCTCCTGAAAACCCTTCGTCGAGACCGTCAACACGCGCCTCCAATGCCTCCAAGCCCGTCAGCCTGCGACGATCGTGCCCTGCCCGGCGCCACGCAGGATCGCTCCTATTGAACCCGGCTCGGCGATCGAGAACACGATGATAGGCAGCGATGTCTCGCGGGCAAGTGCGAATGCGGTCGCGTCCATGACCTTGTAGCCGCCTTCGATCGCTTGTGAATGGGTCAGACGGTCAAATCGTTTGGCGGAAGGGTCCTTTTTGGGGTCGGCGCTGTACACGCCGTCAACATTGGTCGCCTTCAACACGGCTTGTGCCCCGATTTCGGCCGCGCGCAACACCGCCGTGGTGTCGGTGGTGAAGAACGGATTGCCGGTTCCACCACCGAGCAGAACGATGCGGCCTTCGGCGAGATATTTGTGCGCTGCACTGCGGGTGAACAGCTCCGAAATTTGCGGCATCACGAACGCCGAAAGAGTTCGCGCGGGCGAGCCGCGCCGCTCGATCGCGGCTTCGAGCGCAAGGCAATTCATCACGGTGGCGAGCATGCCCATGGTGTCGCCGGTCGGGCGGGACACGCCGCGCGAGGATACTTCGACGCCACGGACGATATTTCCGCCCCCCACCACCACGGCGACCTCGGTGCCCAACTGCCGGGCCGCAATGAGGTCGCCGGCGATTCGGTCGACGGTTGGCTGATCGATACCGAAAGCGTGCGCTCCGGCGAGATATTCGCCGGAAAGCTTGATCACCACACGACGATAGGCCGGCTCAGCCATTGCGATTAGCTTTCCTTCCCCGCTCGGGTCATTCCCGGCCATAAACGAGCCGGAGGAACCAGTCCAACGGCTACTTCTGGCCGCTGGCCGCCGCCACCTCGGCTGCGAAGTCCGATTCCTGCCGCTCGATTCCCTCGCCGAGAGCATAGCGCACAAATCCGGCGATCTTCACGGGTGCGCCAATTTTCCCCTCAGCTTCCTTGACGGCCTGGGCGACCGATTTGGCGCTGTCGTGAATGAAGGCCTGCTCCAGCAGGCAAACTTCCTTGTAAAAGGTCTTCAAGCCGGACTCGACGATCTTTTCGATCACATTCTCGGGCTTGCCCTGCTGGCGGTATTTGTCGGCCAGCACGTCCTTTTCGCGTTTCACGGACACCGGATCGAGCCCCGCCGGATCCAGCGCTTGCGGATTGGCCGCAGCCACGTGCATGGCGAGCTGCTTTCCGAGCGCGGCCAGCTCGTCGGTCTTGCCGGCCGATTCAAGGGCCACAATCACGCCCATTTTGCCGGCGCCTTCGATCACCGCGTTATGCACATAGCTCGACACCACACCTTTGCCGACTTCAAGCAAGGCCGCCCGGCGGAGCGTCATGTTCTCGCCGATGGTGGCGATCGCATCTGCAATGGCGGTCTCGACGGTCACATTGCCGACTTTCGCGGCCTTGATCTTCTCCAGGTCGGCGCCGACCTGAAGCGCGACCTGCGCGATCATCTTGACCAATCCCTGGAACTGTTCGTTGCGCGCGACGAAATCGGTCTCAGAATTAACCTCGACGACGACGCCCTTGGCGCCCGACGTCAAGGCGCCGATCAGACCCTCCGCCGCCACGCGGCCGGCCTTTTTCGCGGCCTTTGACAGGCCCTTTTTGCGCAGCCAATCGACCGCAGCCTGCATGTCACCTTCGTTCTCAGTGAGCGCCTGCTTGCAATCCATCATGCCAGCGCCGGTCGTCTCGCGCAGGTCCTTGACCATCGCCGCGGTGATTGTTGCCATTGTCGCTAGTCCTCTTAAGCTCGGGGCGAACGCGGCGCGGCCATAGCCTTCGGCGCTGTCCACCGCCAGCGATTACGTCGGTTGGAAAGTTGGTGGCCGGGAAGCCGGCCACCCGCATTCGCGTTACTCGGCTTCCGCGGTCAACGCCTTGGCCTGGGCTACCCAGCCATCGGCGCGGGACGGAAGCCCGACCTCTTCGCCGATCTGATGGGCGGTATCGTGATCGAGTTCGGCCAATTGCCAGTAGTGGAAGATACCAAGGTCGTTGAACTTTTTCTCGATGGCACCGGACACGCCGGTAAGCTTCTTGAGATCGTCGGCCGCACCGCGAGGCCCGGCGAGACCTTGGAAGCCGGCAGGTTGCGGCGCTGTCGGAATTTCCTCCCGAACCGGTTGGGCGGACGCGCCGATGTCGATCCCGGAGTCACCCTGCGCGCGCGAGATGCCGTCGATGACGGCGCGGGCGACCAGATCGCAATACAACGAGATGGCGCGGCCGGCATCGTCATTACCGGGCACGACATAGGTGATGCCCTTGGGATCGCAATTGGTATCGACGATCGCGGCGACAGGAATGTTGAGGCGTTGGGCCTCCTGAATCGCGATATCTTCCTTATTGGTGTCGATCACGAAAATCATGTCGGGCAGACCGCCCATCTCCTTGATGCCACCCAGCGAGCGATCGAGCTTGTCGCGTTCGCGCTGCAGCGTCAGGCGCTCCTTCTTGGTGTAGGAGTTGGCATCGCCTGAACCCAGCACCTCGTCGAGATGCCGCAGACGCTTGATCGAGCCGGAAATCGTCTTCCAATTGGTCAGCGTCCCGCCGAGCCAGCGCGAATTGACGAAATATTGCGCCGATCGCTTCGCGGCTTCGGCGACGCCATCCTGCGCCTGCCGCTTGGTGCCGACGAAAAGGATACGGCCGCCCTTTGCAACGGTGTCGCTGACCGCCTGGAGCGCACGATGCAACAGCGGCACAGTCTGGGCAAGATCGATGATGTGGATGTTATTGCGCGCACCGAAAATGTAATCCGCCATTTTCGGATTCCAGCGGTGCGATTGATGACCAAAGTGAACGCCAGCCTCAAGCAGCTGACGCATCGAGAATTCGGGAAGCGCCATAGTTATAGTTCTCCGGTTGGTTCCTCCGGAAACGTGTGAGCAAACGAGCCTTCTCGGCCCGGCTGCCACCGGACGGCCTTTTGAGCCATGTTTCCGTGTGAGATGGCGCGGTATATAGCGGGATTTTCCCGAGAAGCAAGGAATTCCGGGCCATTTTAGCCAGATGAGACGACAAATCGCCCTCCCCGCCTCGCGATCTGGAGGCCCGGAATACGCTCAAGGACCGCATGCACAAGTTGTGGGCGCGTTGGTCGTAACGCTTTGTTTTCACCCTTTAGGGTAGAACTTCACGTCGGGCGTAGGGGTACTCGACAGCACGGTTGTTTGGCCGACAGGTCCGATCATCACCATCCGGCGCTCCAAGGTGCCGCCTCACGTGTTCGATCCCGTCATACTGCCGCGATTGTTGAGAGAGAGATTGATGTCCGCGCATACGGTCCCCTGCTGCCCCGACACCCCTCCAAGCGCCAGCCAAACGATTCCCCGTCTCGTCAGGATGTTTGCCGCGTTAAGTGCGACGAATGAAGCAGTCCTGCGAATCAACTCGCAGGAGAACCTTTTCCAGCAGGTCTGCGAGGCGGCGTTGCACAGCGGAAACTTCGTCGCGGCGGCGATCCTTCTGCAAGAATCGGGAACTGATGCGTTAAAAGTGGTGGCGGGAGCTGGCGACGACGCGGAGCTTCGCGCCCGCACCTATTCGATCTCGGCAGACGTGCCGACCGGAAACGGCCTCGTTGGGATAGCATTCCGCACCCGCAAACCTTGCGTGAGCAACGACCTCCTCAACGACGAGCGGCTGAAGTCCTGGCACCAAGCCGCGAGCCGCGCGGGGGCTCGCGCCGCTGCCGCGCTGCCGGTGATTCGTGCCGGAGTAAGCGTCGGCGTGCTGGTGGTGGTACTTGATGAAATCGACGCGCTCGACGAAGAAACAGTGGCGCTCCTTACCCGCATGGCCGAGAACCTGTCGTTCGGGCTCGACAACATCGACCGCGAGGCCGAATGCAAGCGCAACGAGCGAGCGGCTCGGCGTTTGGCGAAAATGTTTGCGGCCCTCAGCGCTACTAACGAAGCCATCCTGCGCGCCAAGACCGCGCCCGAACTCTATCAACTCGTTTGCAACGCCGCCGTTCACGTCGGCAGGTCTCTGGCGGCCACGGTTCTATTGGCCGAACCGGATTCTCCTTGGTTGCAGCCGGTGGCCGGCACCGGCCAAATCGTCAAGTTGGTCAAGCAGACGCGTTTCTCAATCGATCCAGAGAATCCTTACGGCAAGGGAGTTTGCGGCAACGCGTTCCGGACCCAAAAGGCAAGCGCCAACGAGGACATCCTCAACTCGGAACAAGGCCAACCTTGGTGGGAATCCAGCCTTCAGGCCGGCGTCGTTGCGAGCTGTGCCGTGCCGCTCACTAAATTCGGCCGAAGCATAGGTGTGATCCTGTTTTTCGTGACCAAGTCGTGGGCATCAGACAAGGAGATCGTCGCTTTGCTGGCGCGCATGGCGGAGAACGTTTCGGTAGCTCTCGAAAACTTCGATCGCGTCAATGAAAAAGTGCAGGCTGATAATCAGATTCAGTATTTGGCGACGCATGACGACCTGACCGGTTTACCCAATCGCGTGGCGTTCCAACAGCTGTTCGGGCAAACGATCAGATCTGCGCTGCGCCACGGGCGCCGATGCGCCCTGCTCTTTATCGATCTCGACCGGTTCAAGGTCATCAACGACTCGCTCGGGCACGCCGCGGGCGACATGCTGCTCGTCGAAATAGCGGACAGGTTGCGAGGTTGTGTGCGCGAGAGCGACCCGGTCGCCCGATTTGGCGGAGACGAATTCGTCGTCATCCTCGACGAAATCAACGATCAGAGCGATATTTCGGCTGTCGCTTCCAAAATTCTTTCAACTCTACTGCCCCCCATGATTCTGGCGGGGCATGAGTGCCGCACGACTGGAAGCATCGGCATTGCGGTCTTCCCGGACAATGGCAGCGACGTGCAAACGCTGACCAAAAACGCCGACATGGCCATGTATAGAGCCAAGGAAGAGGGTAAGAACAATTTCCGCTTCTTCACGCCCGAGATCAAGAGCCAATCCATTGAGCGGTTGACGCTGGAGGCGGACTTGCGGCACGCGCTCGAGCTCAACCAGTTCGCGTTGCATTACCAGCCAAAGCTCGATGTTGCGACCGGCCGAATTACTGGCGTTGAGGCCTTGCTGCGATGGACGCATCCCAAGCTCGGCAACCTTCCGCCCACTGAGTTCATTCCACTCGCCGAGGAAACTGGGCTCATCATCGCAATCGGCCGATGGGTTCTCATGACCGCGTCCGCTCAAAACATGGCCTGGCAACGCCAGGGCCTTCCCGCAATTTCGATGGCGGTCAATCTTTCGCCACGACAATTCCTGGATTCCAACCTGCTCGACGACATTGACACCGTCTTGGCGTCGACGGGGATGCCTGCCGGCCTGCTGCAGCTTGAGATCACCGAGAGCATGGTGATGCGGAACGTCGAACGGGCGATCAAACTTCTCGACGAGATACGGAGCCGCGGCGTTCGGCTGGCGATCGATGATTTTGGCACCGGTTATTCATCGATGTCGCTGATGAAGAAATTTCCGATCGACACGATTAAGATCGACCGCTCATTCGTTTTGGACCTGGTGCAAAGCGCGGAAGATCGCGCAATCGCGACGGCAATCATCAACATGGGCAAGGCACTCGGATTGACCGTGGTCGCAGAAGGCGTGGAGACCAAGGAACAGGATGCTTTCCTGCGCGGGCACGCGTGCGACGAAGTTCAGGGTTACCTGTTCAGCAAACCTGTGCCGCCTGATGAAATCCCGTTGCTTTTTCGTCCCACAGTGTGCTCACCGCCACTTCAACCGTCGGATCTTCCGTCTTCCAGCCCTGTCAAGGGTTCGAAGCGACAACCGAAGCATGCAAGCTGAATACTGACGTCCGGGTGGCTCCAAAAAGGCAGCTTCGGATAAAGCACGTCTTCACGCAGGTGTTAGGCGACGGCACGACTCCCGGCGACTAGTTTGAACCCCGGAATCGGTGGCTCAAACTAAATCGGGGGAAGTGCGCAATGAGGTATTCGCTGTCTTTTGGCATCGCTGTGTTATGTTTTTCGATGGCATCTTCGGTTGCCTCGGCGCAAAGCGTTCCGCCTGTCGAACTCGTCAAGCAGGCCGTCGCCGCCGCGGGCGGCGTCGAGGCGTTACGTGCCGTCAAGGGCGTCATACTCAAGGGCGATACCCGGCATTGGGAGCCGCAGCAAAGTTTCACCCCCGACATCGAGCCGCGTTTCATCGGCGATTCCAAGCTCACGATCTCGTGGGACAGTGAGAAGAACATGATGCGATCCGACTGGGATCGCGACCTGAAATATCCTTTCGTTGAAAGGGCGAAATACAGCGAGATCGTAACGCCCATGTTCGGCGCCGTGTCCACGGCGAAGGGCGACTTGCCCATGTCGAATATCCGATTTGCCGCTTATATGCGCGAATTCGAGCGAGCTTCGCCGAAATTGCTTCTGAAGGCGCTTGATGCCCCGGAGAGGCTCTCCGCGCTGCCGGAACAGAAGCTCGACGGCAAGCTTTTGCCGGCTGCCGCTTTCGCCGATGGCGACTTCAAATTCACGATCCTGTTCGATCGCACGACCAAATTGCCCGCTGCGATCCGCACCCTCGACGACGACCAGATTTACGGTGACGTCGAGTACGATCTTGTCTTGAGCGACTGGAAGCAAGTCGGCAGAATTAAATTGGCACACACCAATGTGTACAAGGTCAATCATACCGAAGTTGGCCGCGTCACTTACGGAGAAATCGACATCAATCCGTCGATCCCGCCCGAGACCTTCGCGATACGCGACGAAGGTCGCAAGGAGGCAAAGATGCCGGCACCTGGGTCGGTACCGTATCAATGGGTGGTCCGGCGCCTGTTTCTCGGTCGCTTCCTCGATAGTGACACGGTGAACTACCCATCATCCGCCCCGGGGCTCAAGCTCGTGGAACTGGCGCCGAACGTGCAGTTCGCGTCAGGCGGTACGCACAACAGCCTGATCGTGGCGCGCAAAAACGACATTGTCGTCTTCGATGCGCCGATCAACGAATGGCAGTCGCGCTGGACCATCGATGCGGCAAAGGCGAAGTATCCCGGCAAACCGGTGAAGTTCCTCGTCCTCACGCATCACCACAACGATCACACTGGCGGCGCACGAACCTATGTCGCCGAAGGGGCGACCGTCGTCGTTGCCGCCCCCAACAAGGCGCATTTCGAAACCTTGTTTCGGGCAGCACACTCGGTGAATCCGGACGAACTCCAGAAAAACCCGAAGCCCGCAAACGTCGTCGAATTCAATGAGAAAATGGTGCTTAAAGACGAAGGCGGCGACATCGGCCTTTACAAGATCGCCAATCCGCATTCCGACGGCATGCTGATCGGACACCTCGTCAATGAGAATATCGTGTGGGTTACCGACCTGTATTCGCCGCTGCGCGACAAAGACCGGTCGGAAGGCTTCGTCGCCTTCTACGAGAGCCTGAAGAAGCTCGGCATCGCGCCTGATCGCGTTGTCGGCGGCCATGGCGGCTTCGCGCCGGCTTCAGCCATGGAAGCGATTATGGCGGTGAAATAAGAAATCACCCGCGCGGACGGCAGAGGCGGTCCGCGCTGGTGGTATCTCGGAGCAACCCGAGCTGCGAAAGCCCGATCGCGTTTGGCTCGCTTCGAGCACTTTAGAGCGTCTGCACGTCCACCACGCCCGACACCGCTTTGATCGCGCCGGCGATCTGCGGGGAGACCTTGAAGCGGCCGGGTAGCTTCATTTCCACCTCGGTTTCGAGGTCCAACATCATCACCAGCGACACGTCGCCATCGGCGCCGTTTACAGGCGTCTGCCTCACCGATTGTCCCTGGATGGAGCCCCCCTGACCCGCCTCCGGCATCTGCAGGCGTTTGGCGATGGAATCGAGGGGCTTGGTGTCGCGGACGAAAATCCGTAGGCCCTTCTGGGTTTTCGCCGCCGCGTCGTCGAGCAGCTCGGCATGAAGCACGCGCGCCCGAACGTCCTCGCCTTGCAATTCGGCGCCGAGCTGCAACAGCACGGCCGCCCCCGGCTCCAGCACCTCCCGGTATTGCGCGAGCCCTTCGGAAAACAGAACGGCTTCGAAATGGCCGGTCGGGTCCGATAGCCCCATGATACCCATCTTGTTGCCGGTTTTGGTGCGACGCTCCATCCGCGACACAACGGTCGCGGCGACCTTGCCAGCGGTGGCGCCGGTTTTGACCGCGCGCGAAAACTCGGCCCAGGACTGCACGCGCAGACGTTTCAATACCGTGGCATAGTCGTCAAGCGGATGGCCTGACAGGAAGAAGCCTATGGCGTCGTATTCGCGCCGCAACCGCTCGGCCGGCAACCACGGCTCGACCTGCGGCAGCATGATTGCCGGTGCATCGGCCGCACCGCCGAACATGTCGTTCTGTCCCATCGTTGCGGCCTCGTGACTGCGCTGGCACGCGGCGAGAATGGCTTCGGCGCCGGCAAATACCCGCGCGCGATTGGAATCGAGCGCGTCGAAGGCGCCTGCCGCTGCCAGGCTCTCGATGACGCGCTTGTTGATCGCACGTGGATTCACGCGGGCTGAAAAGTCGGCGAGCGAGGTAAACACGCCGTTCTTGCGCGCCTCCACGATCAGCTCGACGGCCTGATGACCGACGCCCTTCAACGCGGCGAGCGCGTAGTAGATCGTGCCATCGCTGACTTCGAAGGTCGCCCCCGAACGGTTGATCGAGGGCGCCTCAACCTTGATGCCGAGCCTTTGCGCCTCACTACGAAATTCGGAAAGCTTGTCGGTGTTGTTGAGGTCGAGCGTCATCGACGCAGCAAGGAATTCGACCGGGTAATGCGCCTTCATATAGGCGGTTTGATACGAGAGCAGCGCGTAGGCCGCCGCATGGCTCTTGTTGAAACCGTAATCGGCGAACTTGGCGAGCAATTCAAAAATCGTGTCCGCTTGCCCGCGCGCAATGCCGCGTTCGACCGCGCCGGAGACAAAGCGCTCGCGCTGCTGTTCCATCTCTTTGCGGATTTTCTTGCCCATCGCGCGGCGCAACAGGTCGGCTTCGCCGAGCGAATAGCCGGCCATGACCTGCGCAATCTGCATCACCTGCTCTTGGTAGATGATGACGCCGAAGGTCTCTTTGAGTATCGGCTCCAGCATCGGGTGCAGGTATTCCGGCTCTTCATCGCCGTGCTTGCGCGCGCAATAGGTCGGGATGTTGGCCATCGGACCGGGACGATAAAGCGCAACCAGCGCGATGATGTCCTCGAAACGGTCGGGCCGCATGTCGACCAGCGCACGGCGCATGCCCTGGCTTTCCACCTGGAACACGCCGACCACATCTCCCCTCGCCAGCATCGCGTAGCTCTGCGCATCGTCGAGCGGCAGTTGCGCCAGATTGAGGTCGATGCCACGTCGCTTCAACAGCTTTACCGCAAGATCGAGCACGGTGAGCGTCTTCAACCCGAGGAAGTCGAATTTCACGAGCCCCGCGGGCTCGACCCATTTCATGTTGAACTGGGTCACCGGCATGTCCGATTTCGGATCGCGATAAAGCGGCACCAATTCGCTGAGAGGCCGGTCGCCGATCACGATGCCGGCGGCGTGGGTAGAAGCGTGTCGGGTTAAACCTTCGAGGCGCTGCGCGATGTCGAAGGCGCGCGCCACCACCGGATCCTCGTCGCGAAACGCTTGCAACTTGGGTTCGCCTGCGATCGCGGCCGCAAGCGTCACCGGTGCCGCAGGATTTTGCGGCACGAGCTTGGTCAATTTGTCGACCTGCCCATACGGCATCTGCAGCACGCGCCCGACGTCACGCAACACGCCCCGCGCCTGCAGCGTACCGAAAGTGATGATCTGGGCGACCTGATCTCGGCCGTAACGCTGCTGCACATAACGGATCACCTGGTCGCGGCCATCCTGACAGAAGTCGATGTCGAAGTCGGGCATCGACACGCGTTCCGGATTGAGGAAGCGCTCGAACAGGAGACCAAACTGGATCGGATCGAGATCGGTGATGGTGAGCGCATAGGCGACCAGAGATCCCGCACCCGAGCCGCGGCCCGGCCCCACCGGAATGCCCTCGGCCTTCGCCCATTTGATGAAGTCCGCCACGATAAGGAAGTAACCCGCATAATTCATGCGGATGATGACATCGAGTTCGAACGCGAGTCGGGCGCGGTAGTCTTCTTCGGATGTTCCTTTTGCGAGGCCATGAATTTTGAGACGATTGCTCATGCCTTCCTCGGCCTGGCGGCGCAACTCCGCGGCCTCGTCGCTCTGCGCATCCGCGGCATTGGCGCCGGCGCCGACCGTGAAGCGTGGCAGAATAGGCTTGCGCATGACGGGACGGAACGCGCAACGTTCCGCGATTTCGATCGTGGAGGCGAGCGCTTCGGGCAGGTCGGCGAACAGCACCGCCATTTCCGCGCGCGTCTTGAAGCGATGATCGGGTGTGAGTTGCTCGCGGTCGGTCTCAGCGACGAGCCGGCCGCCGGCGATGCACAGAAGCGCGTCATGGGCTTCGTAATCGTCTGTGGTCGCGAAATATGGCTCGTTGGTCGCGACGAGGGGGAAGCCTTTCGTGTACGCTAGATCGATCTGCGCGGCCTCGGTGCGGCGTTCCTTCTCGATGCCGTGACGCTGCAATTCGATGTAGAGGCGGTCGCCGAACAGGCTCGCCAACCGGTCGCAACGGGTGGCCGCGAGGCTTGCGTGATCGGCCGCGAAAGCGAGCGCGATCGGCCCATCGGGGCCGCCGGTTAGCGCGATCAGGTCCTCGGCCTCGCCCTGGAGCCATTCGAACTTGATGTGCGGGGCCTGATGGGTGGGCGTCTCAAGGAACGCCCGCGAATTCAGCCGCATCAGGCTGCGATAGCCGCGTTCCCGCGCCGCCAGCAATACGATTCGTGACGGCCCCGCCGCGAGCACGTTGCGTGCGTTCGGGTCCTGATCGCCGAAATCGACCGCCAACTCGCACCCGATGATCGGTTGGATGCCGTAGCCGGCCATCTTGTCGGAGAATTCCAGCGCCCCGAACATGTTGTCGGTGTCGGTGAGCGCCAGCGCCGCCTGCCGGTCCGCCTTGGCCAACTCGCCGAGCTTCTGGATCTTGATCGATCCCTTCAGCAGCGAATAGGCCGAGTGGACATGAAGATGAACAAATCCGGCATTGGACATGGTCGCCAGGGGCTTCTCGATCATGGGCAGGAACGATCACTGGGGCTTGAGGGAGACGAAACACGGCCCGCAAACGGCCGACTCGTCTTTCAATGGTGGTGCTTCGAAGGGACCGAGTCCACGCGGAAGGCGCGATTTCTGGCCACCGTCCGGCTTTTCCCCAAGGCGTGCCGTCTGGCGCCACCGGAACTCGTTTTTAGAGCTGCGGAAGCAGTTGGGCCCACACGGCGATCATCCCCACGAACAGCGTGATTGACGCGAGTGCCGCGGCTTCTTCCACGAAAATCTTCAACATGCCCACCTCCTCATACTGGAACATATGAAGAACATTGTTCCTTTTTTGTTCCAAGAGTCAAGCTGCGATAGTGGGTCAGTTGGAAAACTGCCCTGAAAGAAATCGCTTGGTTAATGGCCAAAGGGGTACCAGTGCTTCCCTGCTCTTTGCGGTTGAGCTAGGTTCCCGCCGGTCGGGGGCAGCGTTAAATGGCGGAAGATGAAGATTTTAAGTTATTCAAGCACTTCTTAGGCCACCTTATTACCGGGGGCCTAATGTTTTTGGCGGCGGGGGCCGTATCTATAGCATTGGAGCTGGCCGCTGATTATATTGTACACTTCCCCACTTTGTGGGTTGTTGCTTTGGTTTTTCACGCGATTGCGTACCTAATTTTAGTTCTTGATGTCAGCTGCTTAGTATTTTTTCTTGTTATTAGGGCGTATAGGTTTGTGAGAGATACTTGGAATTCGCGAGGAACATGAGATGCCCGAGCGTCTGATTGGCTTCCAAGTTGCTCCGACTCCTCAGCAGGGGCCGCAACAGCAGCATATCGAGCAGAACGTTCAACAGAAGCGACGGCACGCAACCGTTTCTTCGTCACTCAGCGAGTTCATCGTTGATGACCTGAAGCTTTTCACTTCCCCCCTGACTGTGGTTGTTGATGAGTTTTTGAAGCAGCTAAAGCGGTAAATTGGAGTGGGGCTTACCTACTTGGGTAGCCTGCGCTAGCAGCCATCCTTGCGACTTCTCCTTGATCCATTCCAACGCGTCAGCTCCGCGCTCAAATCCAAAGATCGTATCGACTTCGCCGCCGCACTGACCCACTACCCAAGCTGAACCGATCGCATCGGATGGGGATGTAATTCACTTGGTTAATCCGCAGCCGCGGCGGCCCAGGGGTCATCTCCCAAACGCCAGCCGCATTTGCCCTGCGCTCGTAATTTCAAAACCTTGCGGGGCTTGTTTAATGTAGCCTAGCTCAAGCAGCCGATCCGTCAGGCTCTTCGAAACAGGCCAGTTTTCGCCCTCGCCGATTTGCTCAAGGGCGTCAAACTCGGTAGCTGTGAGAAATTCATCTAAACGTGCCATTGCCGATATGCGCCTGCGGCCACCAGTTCAACCCGGAGCCGCTGACATCGCATCCTCCTATTCCAGCTCCACGACCTCGCCGTTCACCAGCGACACCCGCCGATCCATGCGGCCGGCGAGCTCCATATTGTGAGTCGCGATCAGCATCGCCACCTTCGTCGCACTGACGAGTTGCATCAAGGCGTGAAAGACGTGGTCGGCGGTTTTCGGGTCGAGGTTTCCGGTCGGTTCATCCGCGAACAAAACCCGCGGCGCGTTGGCGACCGCGCGCGCGATCGCCACGCGTTGCTGCTCGCCTCCCGATAATTCCGCGGGCCGATGGGTGATGCGGTCGCCGAGGCCGAGATAGGCCAGAATTTCCGTGGCGCGTTTGACGGTTTCATTACGTTTGAGGCCGCGGATCATCTGCGGCAGCATGACGTTCTCGAGCGCGGAGAATTCCGGCAAAAGCCGGTGCGATTGATAGACAAAGCCGATGTCGGTGCGGCGAATCTGCGTGCGCTCGGCGTCCGAAAGGCCCGAGGTCGGCGCCCCGCCGACATATACTTCGCCGTCATCGGGGCTTTCGAGCAGACCGGCGATGTGCAAAAGCGTGGATTTGCCCGCGCCCGACGGCGCCACCAACGCGACCGACTGCCCCTCCCACAACGCGAGCCTCGCGCCGTTGAGTATCGTCAGGGTCGTCGCGCCTTGGGTATATTGACGCTTTATCTCGTGGAGATAGACGACCGGCACATCTTCCACTCCTTGCTCCATCTCAACCCTCACTCGTACCGGAGCGCATCGACGGGATCGAGGCGGGCGGCGCGCCAGGACGGATAGAGCGTGGCGAGGAACGACAACGTCAACGCCATGATCACAACCGCACTTGTTTCGCCAACATCGATCTCGGCCGGAAGTTTGGAGAGGAAGTAAAGCTCGGGCGAAAACAGTTCGGTATTGGTGAGCCAGGACAGAAATCGCCGGATCGATTCGATGTTCAGGCAAATCAACAGGCCGACGAAAAATCCGGTCAGCGTGCCGACCACGCCGATCGCGGCGCCTGTAATCAGGAATACCCGCATGATCGACCCTTGCGAGGCACCCATGGTGCGCAGGATCGCAATATCGCTGCCTTTGTCTTTCACGAGCATGATCAGGCCCGAGACGATGTTCAGCGCCGCGACCAAAACGATCATCGTCAGGATCAAAAACATCACGTTGCGTTCGACCTGCAGCGCGTTGAAGAAGGTGGAATTGCGTTGCCGCCAGTCCACCAGAAACACCGGCCGTCCCGCCGCTTCGGTTACGGCTTTGCGAAACGCATCGATCCGGTCGGGATTGGTGGTGAACACCTCGATCGCGGTCACGTCATTGGTGCGGTTGAAATAGGCCTGCGCCTCGGCCAGCGGCATGAACACGAAGCTCGCGTCATATTCCGACATGCCGATCTCGAACACCGCGGCAATCCGGTACGGCTTGATGCGCGGCGTCGTCCCCATCGGGGTCACGGCACCGCGCGGCGCCACCAGGGTGACGCTGTCACCGGCATGCAGCGACAATTGATCGGCGAGCCTGCGGCCGATGGCTACCCCCTGCCCTTCATCGAATCCCTCGATCGTGCCCTGTCGGATATTCTTGGCAATCGAGGTGAGATTGTTGAGATCGTCGGCGCGGATGCCGCGAACGAACACACCGGACGCGTTGAAGGGCGAGGACGCCAGCGCCTGGCCGTCCACCACGGGTGCGGCAAGGCGTATGCCTCCGACCTGACTGATGCGGTCGGCAACGTCTTTCCAGTCGGTGAGCGGCGCTTCGAGGGGCTGCACCAACAGATGTCCGTTGAGGCCCAAAATCTTATCGAGTAATTCCTTGCGGAAGCCGTTCATGACGGCCATCACGATGATCAGCGTGGCAACGCCAAGCATGATGCCGAGGAACGAGAAGCCGGCGATGACGGAAATGAATCCTTCCTTGCGACGTGCCCGCAAATAGCGTCCGGACAGCAGCCATTCGAATGGCGCGAAAGGTGGGGTTCGAACTGGCTCGCTCATGGCTTCATCCATAGTTCGATTTTCACACGATTCGGGCTAATTGTGGTCGTAATGGCCTGCGTCCCGACATCCACGGTGGATAATTCGGCCCGGTTCTATCGGGTCAATTTCGCCACCACCTCGGCCGGGCTTAAATTTTCGCGCGCACCGTCGCTGCGACGCTTGATCTCGAGTTTGCCTTCTGCGAGCCCCTTCGGACCAACCAGTATCTGCCAAGGAATGCCGATCAGGTCGGCGGCAGCGAATTTGGCGCCGGCCCGCTGGTCGGTGTCGTCGTAGAGGACCTCGATGCCCTTGGCGGTGAGTTCGCGATAAAGCTGTTCGCACGCCGCGTCCGTGTCGTCCGCGCCCTGCTTCAAATTCAGGATCGCCGCCTTGAACGGCGCGACCGCCTCCGGCCATTTGATGCCGGCCTCGTCGTGGCAGGCCTCGATGATCGCCCCGACCAGCCGTGAAACGCCGACGCCGTAAGAACCGCCATGGATCGCGACTTCGGCACCGTCCGGGCCCGCAACCATGGCTTTCATCGAGTCTGAATATTTGGTGCCGAAGTAGAAGATTTGGCCGACTTCGATACCGCGTGTATGCACCTTCTTGTCGGCCGGTACTTCACGGTTGAAACGGTCGGCGTCGTGGACGTCTTCGGTCGAGGCATAGACCGAGGTCCATTGCTGGATGATCGGCGTCAGATCGGATTCGTAATCGATCTCCTCCCCCGGCACCGGCAGATTGAGGACGTCGCTGTCGCAATAGACCGCAGACTCGCCGGTCTCCGCGAGCACGATGAATTCATGGCTGAGATCGCCGCCAATGGGGCCGGTTTCGGCGCGCATCGGGATCGCTTTCAATCCCATCCGCGCGAAAGTGCGCAAATAAGCGACGAACATCTTGTTGTAGGAGCGCCGCGCCGCCGCCTCGTCAAGGTCGAACGAATACGCATCCTTCATCAGGAATTCGCGGCCACGCATGACGCCGAAACGCGGCCGTTGCTCGTCGCGGAATTTCCACTGGATGTGGTAGAGGTTGAGCGGCAAGTTTCTGTACGATTTGACGTAAGAGCGGAAAATCTCGGTGATCATTTCCTCGTTGGTCGGCCCGTAAAGCAGCTCACGCTTGTGCCGGTCGGTGATGCGCAGCATTTCCGGGCCGTAAGCATCGTAGCGGCCGCTTTCGCGCCAAAGGTCCGCCAACTGCAACGTCGGCATCAAAAGTTCAAGCGCGCCGGTGCGATCCTGTTCCTCGCGGACAATCTGCTCGATCTTCTTGAGCACCCTCAAGCCAAGCGGCAGCCAGGCGTAAATGCCCGCGGCTTCCTGCCGGATCATGCCCGCGCGCAGCATCAGGCGATGCGAGACGATTTCGGCTTCTTTCGGGTTCTCTTTGAGGATGGGTAGAAAGAAACGCGATAATCGCATGGTCACACTCAAAGAATCGGGACGGTGAAAGGGCTCGATGGCGAGCAGTGAAACCGGATCGGGCTCAAAAACACAAGGGTGGACTCAAGAAAAGCCGCTAAGGTACAGAATTTACTCGTATTTTACGGGCTGAAACCGTGTGAGCGCAGCATCGATCCACCGGAGGCTGCCGCGGCCGCCTCACTTTTTTATGCCGGGCTCCGGCATCTTTTTCATTTCCATGGGGCTGCCCGCGTCGCCAGCACCCGCGGGCGCCTGGGCGCCAACACCCTGAACGTCGAGCGAAAACGTCACCTTGCCGGCCTTCTCAAATTCCAAGGTGACCGGCACCTTGTCGCCCTGCTTGAATGGGCTCTTGAGATCGAAAAGCATCAAATGGATTCCGCCCGGTGCAAGCTTGACGGTCTTGCCGGGCTCGATCGTAAGGCCCTGGTCGAGCGGACGCATGGTCATCACGCCATCCCTCGTTGCCATTTCATGGACCTCGACCTTGGCGTTCGCGTCCCAAGTGCCACCGATCAGCCGATCCGGCGTAGCGCCCTTATTCTCGACGGTCAGATATCCACCGCCGATTTTCGCGCCACCCGGCGTGGCGCGGCTCCAGGCTTGGCTGATGACGAGATCGCCCGCCTTCACCTCTTCGGCGACTGCAGGCGCCGCGAGGCAATACGATAGCATCGCGACAACCGAGATCGCGCGTGCGATGGACCCGAACACTGGTCTTTCGATTTTCATTGGGAAACCTCCAATCGCCTTCAAAGAGCACGCGCGATGGCGCGACAGAAGCATTTTACAAGATTTACACGCCGTGCATCGCGGGATGGAGCGTGCCAAGCATGCCGACAATCGCAAAGATTACAAATCCCAACGCGATTTCGATGACGCTGTTGCGGGTCAATTGCCGAAGTGCCGATGGCGCTGCATCTTTCGCTGAAAGCACAAGCTGCGGCGTCAGCCAGTACCGATTGACCGCGGCCACTCCCACCATAGCGGCGAAAACAACGATCTTGAGCGTCAGGAGTTGCCCGTATCCAGTGACGAGCAACGCGTGAAACGAGCCAACCAATATCCCGGTGTTGATGATACCGGTCGCCAACAACGTTCCCACACTAACGATGCCCAAAGTCGAAAATCCCTGGGCCACATCGCGTGCGAGGGAGACCCATGCGAGAGCCTGGTGACATCGCGCCAAGTTCAGCAAAAGGACGAGCGGAACGAGGCCTCCGATCCAGGCGGCCGCGGCAACGAGATGCAACGTGTCAGCGGTCAGATGCAATATCCCGGTTTGGCCCAGGGTTGACCCGGCGTGGCCGGTCCAGGCGATGGAGGCGATGAAAGCCAAAGCCGCTGCCAACCCAAGCCAATGCACCCGTGGAAGGCGGTCAAACACGAGGCTGGCGGCCACAACGATCGCGAGCCCAAACCGCATTTTCGATATCAGCCCGAATTGGGTCTCGTTCAATACGGTCGACAGCACGTCGCTCGAGATCGCATCGGCGAGCGGCAGTCCACTCATCGCTACCGTCTGCACCAAAACCCAGATCACGCCAGACACGGAGGCGACGGCAAGGCCCAGCCACGCGATATGCGCGCTTTGCCGCCGAACCGCCGCTGCAGTTGTCTCTTCCGAACGCAAGGCAGGCTCCGCCACCACCGATCGGAAAATCAGGGTTCCAACCGTGACCGCGGTGGCGACGAAATGTATCGCGCGAATGACGACCAAGGGTCCGTCGACGTCCGCCCCAAGCCAATCCATGGTTGGCCCTTGCGTCTACTGACCGACTTGAAACGTGAAGTTACCGTCCGTCGTATGCGTATCCGCGGACAGGACGCGCCACTTGACATGGTATGTTCCCGTTCCACCTGGACGCAGCGAGATCGTCATGTGGTCGTCACTGACGCGGGTTTTACCGGTATCGACTCGTTGACCCGCAGCGTTGGTGACGGTGATCGTGCTGAAGGCAGGCTCCAATTTTTGCGTGAACCAGAGCGTCACTTCGCTCGGCGCGGCCGCAACCTTGTTGCCGACCCGCGGTTCGGCGTGATCGAGAAGCGCGTGCGCGCTTGCCTCACCTGTCGCAAGCAGAAGCACAAGGGGGATTGTTCCAAGGAGAGATGTGCGGCGCATGATCAATTCCTTCCAAACGGGGTTGCGGGTTGAACGGCGTTGCCGAAGAGCGGCTTGCCTATGCCATGCGGATCCAGGTCGTCGAGGTAGAAGTGCAATTGAGCGATCACCCCGACATTCGCCCCGCTTTGCCGGTTGATGGGAATCAAAGCCTCGACGCCGATCTGAAAGGTATTTCCGACCCAGATGAAGCCCGGATTGATCGTGCCCGTCGTTACGGTCCCTGACGTCAGGGTGTTCGCCACTGGCGTTTGCAACGTCGCTTCGACGAGCGGGATCAGACGATTGATGAAATCCGGCAGGCCGAGGTCGATGACGGCCGACTTCAGATAAGGCATGCTGTATTGAATCGTGCCGCCCCAGTTCAAAACGCGCGGATGGAATTCGGTGTCAGCCGTCGGATCGCCGCTATCGGGATCGATTCCAAAGGTCGTCGTCGATTTTCTGCCAGGGATCGCATAGCCGATCTGGCCGGTGATCGCGACTGGTCGAATCCAGGAGAACGTGTCGGGAAGATCGCCGAGCCCTTTGCCAAAAAACACCGTTGGTGTGTACGTGTTGAATGGGTCTGCCCCGACTCCCTTCGCGCCCGTTCCACCCCATTCGACGCCGAGCCCGATCGACAGGATGAACTCATGTTCCGGGTCCTTGATTAGGCGGTACTTGAAGGTCGTATCCAGGTTCTGAAAGCCGTTCGCGCCCATTCCGGTCAACCCCCCGGGCGCACTGATGTGACTATAGGTCGATCCAAAGGACACCGCGAATGCGTCGGTGATCCGTTTGGAGAACTCCGTGGAAATATCGCGTTGCCTGGCGGAGGGATCGTCGCCGGTCTTGAAAGCGTCGACGGTCGGAAGCGCCAGCTCATCGTTCGTACCGGGATCGTCGATGGCAAGCGTTGCCGGGAAGAAACGGTTGCCGACGATTTCGTGGGCGGTACTTTCGCTCCAGGGAACGAGCAGCATCGCGAGCCCCGGAAGGCCCGCGCGCAAGAGACGGGTAGACATCAAAATTCTCCGCAAATGTTGAGTAGTGAACGAATCGGAACGGCCAGTGGCCGTCAGTTCACGTCAACTGCGGAGGTGCACGCGCTTGGGAGTTGGAGCCGGTTCGGGAACCCAACAGGTCCGGGGCGCGGTCGAGCCACACCACGCGCCCGAACCGGCGAAAGGGCGTCGCAACCGGCGCCTCTGGCGTATCGACAGGCGCCGCAGCGTGAGCCACGCAGCATATCGAACAGGCACCGTCGTGCATACGAGGCGCGCCGGATTGATCGGATTGACTTGCGCCGGTTGAACAAATCTCGGCGGCGCGCAGCGGGTCAGAGATGGCAAGGGTTGCAGCCCAGGACACCGCGATCGGCGCCAGGATCTGCGCGGTCAGGGCAATCAGGACGATCGGCAGAAAATTCCGCAGCCGCCGGCGCATTACGAAATCCATTTTTTTCGAGCCGGGAACCTTAAACACGCGGCAAGTCGGGTGTCGAGATGGCTTTCCGACGATTTCGGCCCGCTTTCCCGGAATAGGAACCCGACGGGTCGTTTTCCATCTTGCTTCGTCCTTCGACACACTATCGATTTCGCTCCAGGCGCAACCCACGGTGGCGAAATTTCGATCATTTCGCAAATTGCTCGAATTTTGAACAATCGTTGCTGAAAATGGTGACAAGACGAAAAAGATGGTCTAGCAATACAACCTCAGGCTGGCCGTGAGGTCGTCTGGTGGTCCAAGTCTCGGGAGGAACCCTGACGCGCACAAGCAGCGTCGCCCCATCAATCAAGAGCAAATTCAAATTTTCGGGGAAATAGGGTCGACACAATTTTTAGAGCAGGGCATGGCCCTGCTCTTTTTCTTTTTGAACGTCCGTCCGGCGGGTTCAATCACGTTCGAGGAAATTCGATCCGATATCGGCTTTCCTTTTGACGGGATCGTAGTCGCAATAGACGCCGTCTGCCAGCAGCGTGTAGCTCGCAACGACCGTGTACTTATCCGGTCTGATTGAATTCAAACCGACGATCGACGTTTTGGTCCCTCCATTCCATTTGAACGGGGTGGTGCTCGGCGCTCTTTCGCAAGCCGCAACGGCTTCGGCGAAAACATAACCTTCGACGAAGGCTTTCATGGTTCGGAGTTGAGTCAACGCTTTCCAGTTCAAATAGAACGCGCCGGCGAGGCCGGCGATTGTCAAAATCAAGAAGCCAGAAATGATTCTTTGAAACGTCATTCGTCACCCCCGATCCCGCAAACATCGAACGTCAGATTGGCATCCCCATCAGCTTCGTCAGCCGCTCGACATTCAGGTAACCCGCATTATAGGCAAACACCGCGGCTGCGAAGAGGAGCGCCGAAATCACGGTGGTCCAGAACAGCTTGCGGCCCATTTGGGTTGCGATCGGCGCGCCGGGGTCGGTACCCGGTGCGCCCTCGCCGTCCTCGTGCTGGCTGCGCACGCCGAACGGCAGCGTCAAAAACAGCACGATCCACCACATCACGAAGTAGATCGCAAACCCGGTTGTGATTGTGTAGGCCATCTGTCGTCAAACCTGCTCGATCTCGACAAGCGCCCCGGAAAAATCTTTCGGGTGAAAAAACAATACCGGCTTGCCATGTGCGCCGATCTTCGGATTGCCATCGCCGAGCACGCGCGCGCCCTGCTTGATCAAGGTGTCGCGCGCCACGATGATGTCGGGTACGTCGTAGCAGATGTGATGAATGCCCCCATCGACGTTGCGTTCGAGAAACTTTGCGATGGGCGAAGATTCACCGAGCGGCTGAATGAATTCGATCTTGGTGTTGGGCAACGTCACGAATACGGTGGTCACGCCATGCTCCGGCAACGGCACCGCCGGGGAAATATCGGCTCCCAACGCCGCGCCGTAGATTTTGGCGGCCTTCTCGGCGTCTTTGACTGCGATCGCCACATGGTTGAGCCGGCCCAGCATGGCGCCTCTCCCCTACACCGTCAAAACATGAACGAAGCAAAGCGGTTTCTTGCCCCAATGCTCGTTGATTGTCGCGCGCACCGCACGGCGTACCGATTCCGCCATCGCGTCAGGGTCGCGACGCCGCGCTCGGGGCAAACCTTCTACCGTCGACACGATGACGTCAAACACGATCTCGTCGATGACCTCTCCGGCCATGTTCTTCTCGGGGATTCCGACGAGATCAACCTCGGGATCGTCAACCAGTTCGCCCTTGTCGGTGATGGCGATCGCGACGAAGGCGCAGCCGGCGAACGCCATTCTGCGCCGCTCGACGACCGCGCGCGACTTGGAATCCTCCAGGATCGAACCATCCTTGTAAAGTCGCCCCGAGGGCAGCTCCTCGATGATGGCCGCTTCGCCCGGTCCCAGCCGCACCAGATCGCCGTTGCGGCAGATCAGGGTCTTCGGCACGCCGGCGGCCCGCGCCAGCTTGGCGTGCTCGAACAGATGCAGCGCTTCGCCATGAACGGGGATCAACAGTTGCGGACGCACCCATGAAATCATGTCGCGGAGTTCGTCGCGGCGCGGGTGGCCGGAGACGTGAACGAGATGGGTGCGGTCGGTAATGACTTCGACGCCTTGATTCACCAGTCCGTTGATGATGGCGCCCACCGCCTTTTCGTTGCCGGGAATGGTGCGCGAGGAAAAAATCACGCAATCGCCCTTGTTGAGCGTCACCTCGGGATGATCGTCATTGGCGATGCGCGACAGCGCCGCACGCGGCTCGCCCTGGCTCCCGGTGCACAGCGCCAGCACCTTGTCGGGCGGAAAATGACCGTAAAGATCGGCGCCGCGGAAATTCTGGACGCCGTCGAGATAGCCGGTTTCGCGCGCGACCTGCACCACCCGCTCCATCGCGCGCCCGACCACCACGACCTCGCGCCCCGCCGCGCGTGCGGCATCCGCGACCGCGCGCAACCGCGCGACGTTGGAAGCAAACGTAGTCACGGCTACGCGGCCCTTGGCGGCCTTCACCAATTCGATGATAGTCTTGGCGACTTCGGCCTCCGAAGGCGAGCGCCCTTCCCGCACGGCATTGGTGGAATCGCCGACCAACGCCAGCACGCCGGCGTCACCAAGTTCGCGCAACCGCCGTTCGTCCGTCGGCACGCCGATGATCGGCGTCGGATCGATCTTCCAGTCGCCGGTGTGCAGTACGGTTCCGGCGGAAGTATGAATCGCCAGCGCGTGGGATTCCGGAATTGAATGGGCGACCGGAATAAACTCGACGTTGAAGGGCCCGAGATCAATACGTCCGCCCGATGGCACCACCGTGACTGGAATCTTCGGCGGATTGCGTTCGGAGGCGCATTTGGCCTCGAACAGCGCGGCGCTGAATTGGGTCGCGTAGATCGGGCATTTCAACTTCGGCCAAAGGTCAATGATGGCACCGAAATGGTCCTCATGGGCGTGGGTGAGGACGAGCCCGACCAAATTCTTGCGCTCCTTTTCGAGAAAGCTGATGTCGGGCATGATGAGATCGATACCCGGCAAATGTTCCTCGTCGCCAAAGGATACGCCGAGATCGACCGCAAGCCAGGAGCGCTGGTGGCGATTGCCAAGCCCGTAGATCGACAGGTTCATGCCGATCTCACCGACGCCCCCGAGCGGCGCAAAGGTCAGTTCATCCGGTCGCGCCATCAGGCCGCCCCTGCGGACGCGGCCGTGCCGAAATAGACGTCGCCCGCCGATATCGGGACCCGCCTGCCGTCTGTCGTCCGGACAATCATGCAGCCGGCATCATCGATGGTGTCGAATATGCCTTCGATCGTAGTGCCAGCAGACTGAATCGACACCATCTGTCCCAATCCCGCCGCCCGCGCGAGCCAGAGCCGCCGGATCTCCCCAAAGCCACGGCCATTGTCCCAAAGCTTTCGAAACTCGGCCCACGAGTCAGATAGGGTGGCGAACAAATCCTCGGCCCCGACATGGACGCCGAGCGCCGCGAGCGACGTCGCAGGCATTGGCATACCCTCCGGCGCCGCAACGACGTTGGTGCCGATGCCCACCACGACGGCCAATTGGTCGTCCGTGACGGCCTCGGCTTCCAACAAGATGCCGGCCAGTTTTTGTTGTCCCGCCAGCACATCGTTCGGCCACTTCAGCGAAAACGTCATGTGGTCCGATCCGGGCGACCGTAGCGCCGCTTCGACGCTCACTTTTTGCAGCGCCGCCTCAAGCGCAAGCCCGGCGGCAAAACCGAGCGTCGCCGCGACCGCGGGCGAAACCCCGATCACTTCCAGGATGCTGCTGGCGAGATTGCCCCGCGGCGCGATCCAGGGGCGGTGTCGCCGTCCACGTCCGGCGGTCTGCTCCGATGTCACGAACCATATCGGCCCGCGCTCACCCAGCCGCGCGCGTGCCAGGGCTTCCGCGTTGGTCGAGCCGATACTCTCGAAGGCCGCGAGCCGGTAACCCAATGAGGCGGCTCGAGGACCGAGCGAAAATGCCATCTAAAATACGATCCATCCTGCGCGTTGGCGCACCACAATTCCGAATCGAGAGGTCATAGTCTCATATTCTCGTTTAAGCATGATCTCTCGGAACGCCGGCTCCTAAAACAGCGACTTCGCCGCAGCCGTCGCGACGCTCACCAGCGGCGCCGGATAGACGAAGAAGAAGATATTGAAGAGACCCGCGACCGCCAGAACCGTTCGTAACTCCAAACGCATCGGATCGAGTTTGACGAGCGGTTCGTCGAAATACATTACCTTGATGATCGAGAGATAGTAATACGCGCCGACAACGCTGGTGAGGACGCCGACGACGGCAAGCGTGAATAGTCCCGCCTTGATCGCGGCGACGAACACGTACCATTTCGCGAAAAAGCCAGCGAGCGGCGGGATACCGGCGAGCGAAAACAGCAGCATCGCGAAGAAAAAGGCCAGTGTCGGATTGGTGCGCGACAATCCGGCAAATGCGCTGATTTCCTCCACATGAAGACCGTTGCGCTTCATGGTCAGGATCACCGCGAAGGTGCCGAGCGTCATCGCCACGTAGATCGCGATATAGACCAGCACGCCCTGCGCACCCTCGACCGTTCCGGCGGCAAGGCCCACCAGCGCGAACCCCATATGGCCGATCGACGAATAGGCCATCAGTCGCTTGATATTCCTTTGACCAATGGCCGCAAACGAACCGAGCGCCATCGAGGCGATCGCCACGAACACCACAATCTGCTGCCATTGCGAGACGATGCCGGGAAATGCCGTGAGCGTCACGCGCGTAAATACCGCAAGCGCGGCGACCTTGGGCGCGGAAGCAAAGAAGGCGGTGACGGGCGTCGGTGCCCCCTCATAGACGTCGGGGGTCCACATGTGGAACGGCACCGCGGAGACCTTGAAGCAAAGGCCGGCGAGCAAAAACACCAGACCGAACACGATGCCGATGCTGCCGGTCTTGGCGACCGTCGCAATGCCCACGAAGCTCACGGTGCCTGTGAAGCCGTAAATCAATGAGGCGCCGTAGAGCAGCATCCCCGACGACAGCGCACCCAGGACAAAGTACTTCAGGCCGGCTTCGGTCGATCGCACGCTGTCGCGGTTGCTCGCCGCGACCACATAGAGCGCGAGCGACATCAGTTCCAGCCCGAGATAGAGCATGATCAGATCGCCGGCCGAGATCAGCACCATCATGCCGAGTGTCGAGAGCAGCACCAGAATCGCGTATTCGAAGATGCTACGGGACGAGTCGGCCAAAAACTCCGTCGAAAGGAGCAGCGTCGCCGCGGAGCCCACCAACGCGAGGATTTTCAGGAAGCGGGCAAAATCATCGACAATGAAGCTGCCCGCAAACGTCGTCAGCTTTCCTGCAGGCAGCGCAAACTCCAACACGCCCGTCAACACCAACAAAGCCATCGCAAGGCCGGTGACGAGGCTCGTCGCCTCCTGTCCTCGGTAGGCCCCGAGCATCAGCAGCACCATGGCACCCGCGGCCAGCACAAGCTCCGGCAGCACCGGCAGCAACTGATAACCTGCACTCTCAAAGCTCATGGCGCGTTGTCCTGACCTAAAACCTTCGTTCCGATTTGAATCAGAGCTGAGGTCCTATCCTCTTCATTTGCCGCGTCCGCGCGAAGGTTTCACCTCGCACAAAGCCGCGTCTGTACTTTCACTGCAGCAGCGCGGCCGCCTTCACGGCACCGATCGCGGTGTTGTAGTTATTGACGAGTAGCTGCACCGACGTCGCCGACATATCGAGCACCGGCTTCGGATAGACGCCGAACAAAATGGTGAGCGCCACCAGCGGAATCAGCATGAGACCCTCGCGGAAGGTCAAATCCTTGATGCTCGCCAGAGACGGCTTGACCAGCGCGCCGAACACGACTTTCCGATAGAGCCACAATGCGTAGGCCGCCGACAGGATCACGCCGGTGGTCGCGAGCGTGGCGGTAGGGATCGAAACCTTGAAGGTGCCGATCAGCGTCATGAATTCACCGACGAAGCCGGAGGTGCCGGGCAGACCGACATTGGCCATGGTGAAGACCATGAACACCAGCGCGTAGAGCGGCATGCGGTTGACCAGCCCGCCATAGGCGGCGATCTCACGGGTATGCAGGCGGTCGTAGACGATGCCGACACAGAGGAACAACGCGCCCGAGACGATGCCGTGCGACACCATCTGGAACACGCCGCCGGCGACTCCTTGGGTGGTGCCGGCAAAAATCCCCATGGTGACAAAGCCCATATGGGCCACCGACGAATAGGCGATCAGCTTCTTGATGTCTTCCTGCATCAAGGCCACCAGCGAGGTGTAGATGATGGCGATGACCGAAAGCGAAAAGATCAGCGGCGCGAAGTCGTGCGAGGCCAGCGGGAACATCGGTAGCGAGAAACGCAGGAAGCCGTAGCCGCCCATCTTCAAGAGGATTGCCGCGAGGATCACCGAGCCTGCCGTCGGCGCCTCGACATGCGCGTCCGGCAACCAGGTGTGCACCGGCCACATCGGCATCTTCACTGCAAATGAGGCAAAGAACGCAAGCCACGCCCAGGTCTGCAACGAGCGCGGCACGGCGGTATGCATCAAGGCCGGAATGTCCGTTGTGCCGGCATTCCAGTACAACGCCATGATCGCGAGCAGCATCAGCACCGAGCCGAGCAGCGTGTAGAGGAAAAACTTGAAGGACGCATAAACCCGGCGCGGTCCGCCCCACACCCCGATGATCAGGAACATCGGGATCAAGCCACCTTCGAAGAACAGATAGAACAGCACGAGGTCGAGGGCCGAGAAGGTGCCTACCATCAGCGTTTCAAGAAGCAGGAACGCCATCATATATTCGCGCACCCGCATCGTGACCGATTTCCAACTCGCCAAGATGCAAAACGGCATCAACGCCGTGGTCAGGATCACGAACGGCAGCGAGATGCCGTCGACGCCCATGTGATAGGTAATGGCGTTGGCGAGCCACGGCGCTTTTTCGACGAACTGGAAATCCGGTTGCGCGGGGTCGAAACGCCAGACCAGGATCAACGACACCGCAAAGGTTATCAGCGTGGTCCACAGCGCGATCCAGCGCGCATTGCGTCGTGCCGCGTCGTCATCGCCGCGGGTGATATAGATCAGGAGCGCGCCGACCACCGGCAGGAAGGTAACGACGGAGAGAATGGGCCAGGTTGTCATTACTGGGCTCCCACGCCGAACATGAACCAGGTGATTAGTCCGGCAACCCCGATCAACATCGCGAAGGCGTAGTGATAGAGGTAGCCGGTCTGCAACCGCACCACATTCCGGGTCACGTCAAGCACGCGCGCCGACACGCCATCGGGGCCGAAGCCGTCGATGATGTAACCGTCGCCGACCTTCCATAGGAAGCGTCCGATCCATTTCGCCGGACGAACGAAGACCAGATCGTAAAGCTCGTCGAAATACCATTTATTGAGCAAGAACTGGTAGAGCATCTGGTGCTGGTTTGCGAGTTCCACGGGCAAATACGGCCTGCGGATGTAAAACAGCCACGACACTAGAAAGCCGACCGCCATCATCACCGTGGGCAGGAACGCAACCGTCTCGGGAATGTGGTGCATCTCCTCGATGATATGCGGGTTCATCTTGACCGATTCGCGAAAAAACTCCTCCACGCCGTGGCCTGCGAACAACTCCTTGAACGGGAATCCCGCAAGGATTGATCCCGCCCCGAGAACCCCGATCGGGATCAGCATCCACAACGGGGCCTCGTGCGCAGCTTCGTAATGCTCCCGATCGTGCGGTTCGCCATAGAATGTCTTGAAGATCAGGCGCCATGAGTAGAACGACGTCAGTCCTGCCGCGATCACCGTCATCAGGAAACCGTAGAACGCGAAGGGATTGTGCGACGCATAGGCGGATTCGATGATCGCGTCTTTCGAGAAATAGCCGGCGAACAACGGAAACCCTGTCAGGGCCAACGTTCCGATGCACATCATCGCGAACGTGTACGGGATCTTACGCCATAACCCGCCCATGTTGCGGATGTCCTGCTCGTGGTGCATTGCATAGATCACCGAGCCAGAGCCCAAGAACAACAACGCCTTGAAGAAGGCGTGCGTGAACAGATGGAACATGCCGACCGAGTAGGCGCCTGCACCCATCGCCACGAACATGTAGCCGAGCTGCGAACAGGTCGAATAAGCCACGATTCGCTTGATGTCGTTCTGCACAAGGCCGACGGTCGCCGCGAAGAAGGCGGTGGTCGCCCCGAAGAACATCACCACGGCCTGCGCATTCGGCGCCAGTTCGAACAATGGCGAGAGCCGCGCCACCATGAAGACGCCCGCGGTGACCATGGTCGCGGCGTGGATCAAGGCCGACACCGGCGTCGGGCCTTCCATCGCATCCGGCAACCAAGTGTGCAGAAGGAATTGTGCGGACTTGCCCATCGCGCCCATGAACAACAGGAGGCAGGTCAGCGTCAGCGCATCGGCGTGCCAACCGAAGAAATCGATGGACTTGCCGGTGAGGCCCGGCGCGCCCGCGAAAATCGTCTCGAAATCGGTCGAACCGATCAGCATGAAGATCGCGAAAATACCGAGCGCGAAGCCGAAATCGCCCACACGGTTGACGATGAAAGCCTTGATCGCCGCCGCGTTGGCCGACGGCTTCTGGTACCAAAAGCCGATCAAGAGATAGCTCGCCAGACCGACGCCTTCCCAGCCGAAAAACAGCTGCACGAGGTTATCGGCGGTCACCAGCATGAGCATCGCGAAGGTGAACAACGACAGATAGCTGAAGAAGCGCGGCCGATTCGGATCCTCGTCCATGTAGCCGATCGAATAGAGATGCACGAGCGACGAGACCATATTGACCACGACCAGCATCACCGCGGTCAGCGTATCGACGCGCAACGACCAGGCAACCTGTAGATCGCCGGAATCGATCCACGGGAACAGCGCGATACGCGCGTCGTGATGCATGAAGCCGACGCTGACCAACGTCACCCAAGACAATGCCGCCGAAATCAACAACAGACCCGTGGTGATCAATTCAGCCGCGCGTGATCCCGCCGCCGGCGGTTCGACCTTATGATGGTCATGGCCGTGATCGTCATGCGCATCCGGCTCGTGGCTCGATGCATGGATGACGCCCGCGCCCTCATTGACCGACATCGCGCCGTGACCGTGCTCGTCGCCGTGATGCTCGACGGCATCCCCACTCGGATTGCGCGCATGCGCACCGAAGATCGCGATCAGGCCGGCGATTATCGCGCCGATCAGCGGCAGAAAGACGATTGCCTGGATCATTGGCGCGCTAACCCTTCATCAGATTGACGTCTTCAACCGCGATCGAGCCGCGGTTGCGGAAATACGCCACCAGCACTGCCAATCCGATCGCCGCCTCCGCGGCAGCCACGGTCAGCACCAGCAGCGCATAGACCTGGCCGACGATATCGCCGAGGAACGTCGAGAACGCTACCAGGTTGATATTCACCGCGAGCAGGATCAGCTCGATCGACATCAGGATAATGATGATGTTCTTGCGGTTCAGGAATATGCCGAGAATCCCGAGCGTGAAAAGGATGGCACCGACCGAAAGATAGTGTCCGAGACCGATCGTCATTGCACCCACTCCGCCGCGTCCGCGTCCTGCAGGCCCTGCCCCGACGCCACCTTGCGCACGCTCATCGCCAGTTCAGGCGTCCGCGCGTTCTGCACGTTGATGTCCTGCCGCTTCACGCTCGGCTTGTGACGCAAGGTCAATACGATGGCGCCGATCATCGCGACCAAAAGCACCATGCCGGCCATCTGGAAGTAATGAATGTAGCGCGTGTAGAGCACGAGCCCGAGCGCCTCGGTGTTGCTGACATTGGTCGGAATCGAAGCGGTGATCGATTTGGCAACATTCGCATTGATGACCCAGCCGCCGCCGACCAGGAGCAATTCCGCAAGAAACACCGCACCGATCACGAGGCCGATCGGCAGGTATTCCAGAAAACCCTCGCGTAGTTCGGCGAAATCCACATCCAGCATCATAATCACGAACAGGAATAGGACTGCGACCGCGCCGACATAAACCACGACCAGGATCATCGCCAAGAATTCAGCGCCCATCAGCACGAACAGGCCGGACGCGTTGACGAAGGCAAGGATCAGGAACAGCACCGAATGCACGGGATTACGCGACACAATCACCATGACGGCGGAAGCCACGCAAACGCCGGCGAACAGATAAAAGAACAGCGCGGGAAGGATCATGCCCTCACCTCACCGGTACGGCGCGTCGAGTTCGATTGATTTCGCAATCTCGCGCTCCCAGCGGTCGCCATTGGCGAGCAGTTTCGCCTTGTCATAATAGAGTTCCTCGCGGGTCTCGGTCGCGAATTCGAAATTCGGGCCCTCGACGATGGCATCGACCGGACAGGCTTCCTGGCACAGGCCGCAATAGATGCACTTCACCATGTCGATGTCGTAGCGCACCGTGCGGCGGGTGCCGTCGTTGCGGCGCGGCCCGGCCTCGATCGTAATCGCCTGCGCCGGGCAGATCGCCTCGCACAGCTTGCAGGCGATGCAACGTTCCTCGCCATTGGGATAGCGGCGCAGCGCATGCTCGCCACGAAAACGCGGCGAGATCGGCCCCTTTTCGAACGGATAGTTCAGCGTCGGCTTCGGCTTGAAGAAATAACGCATGGCAAGAAAGAACGCCGAAACGAATTCCGACAAAAGCAGCGAGCGGGCTGTGGCATTGATATTCATAGCGACCTCATTTCGGCGCGATCCCCGCGAAATGCAGCACGCCGGCCACGACAATCACCATCGCCAGCGACAATGGCAGGAACACCTTCCAGCCAAGCCGCATCAATTGATCGTAGCGGTAGCGCGGCACGATCGCCTTCGCCATCGCAAACAGGAAGAACATGAAAAACAGCTTGAGCGCGAACCAGATCACCCCGGGCACCCAGGTGAACGGCGCGACCGCGATCGGCGGCAGCCAGCCACCCAGGAACAGGATCGCGGCCATCGCGCACATTGTGGTGATCGCGACATACTCGCCGAGCATGAACAACAGGTAGGGCGTCGAGCCGTATTCGACCATGAAGCCCGCGACCAGTTCGGATTCGGCTTCGACCAGATCGAACGGCGGCCGGTTGGTTTCGGCCAGCGCCGAGACGTAGAAGATCACGAACATCGGAAACAGCGGCCATACGTACCAATTCAGGAACGTGAGCTTGGGCAGGCCGATCAAGTTTGCGAAACCGTGGGTGTTCTGCGCCTCGACCACGGCCGACAGGTTAAGCGAACCCGCGCACAGCAAAACGGTGATGATAACAAAGCCGATCGAGACTTCGTAGCTCACCATCTGCGCCGCCGAGCGAAGCGCGGCGAGAAACGGGTATTTCGAGTTCGACGACCACCCGGCCATGATGATGCCGTAGATCGACAGCGAGGAGATCGCGAAAATATAGAGCACGCCGACATTGATGTCGGAAATCACCCAGCCGAGATCCATCGGGATCACCGCCCAGGCTGCGAGCGCCAGCACGCACGACACCAGAGGCGCAAGCAGGAACACGCCCTTGTTGGCGCCGGCGGGAATGATCGGCTCTTTGAGCACGAACTTCAGAAGGTCGGCGAAGGATTGCAACAGGCCCCAGGGACCCACCACGTTGGGTCCACGACGAATCTGTACCGCCGCCCAAATTTTGCGGTCCGCCAAAAGGATGTAGGCAATCGCGATCAGGAGCACCACGAGCAGCAGCAGGCTCTGCGCGATCATGACGATCAGCGGCCAAAGGAAGCCCGTCCAGAATGCGCTTGCGAAGAATTCCATCATCGGGTCACGCTCACTCCGCCGCCGTCAGCATTTGCCCGGAGGCCAGGCGGGAACATTCCGCCATGACCGCTGACGCGCGCGCGATCGGGTTGGTCAGGTAAAAATCCTCAACGGAACTCTTAAACGGTGCCTTTTCGACGCTGCCGCCCTTGCTCGCGAGCGCCCTGATGTCATCAGCTTTACCGGGCTCGATCCGGTCGACACGCATCAAATGCGGCACCGCCTTGAACAACGTCTGCCGCAGCGCCGCAAGCGAGTCGTAAGGCAGGCGCTTACCCATGACTTCGGACAGTGCGCGGATGATCGCCCAATCTTCCCGCGCCTCTCCCGGAGGAAACGACGCGCGGTTCACCATCTGCACCCGGCCTTCGGTGTTGACGTAGATACCTGATTTCTCGGTATACGCCGCGCCCGGCAGGATCACGTCGGCCCGATGCGCGCCGCGGTCGCCATGGGTGCCGATGTATACCACGAAAGTGCCGTCCGGCACCTTGATCTCGTCGGCGCCGAGCAAAACCAGCACATCCAACATGCCGAATGTCGTCATCTGGGCGCTGCTCAGCCCACCTGGGCCGGCCGCGAACCCGATATCGAGCGCGCCAACGCGAGAGGCTGTATCCTGTAGGACCGCGAAACCGTTCCATTCGGGTTTGACTACACCGAAATCGACCGCGAGCTTTGCCGCGAGCGCCAGCGCCGCCGCCCCGTCATGCCGCGACGCCACGCCCGCGCCGACCAGCACGATCGGATTTTTCGCTTTCTTGAGCACGTCGGCAAAGGAATGCTTGCCGGCGGCGAGTTCGCCGAGCGTGTCGGTGCCGGCTCCGAGATGGTCGTACCCGTAAGTGAGATCGGCCTTGGCGCCGATCAGCCCGATTTTCAACTGACCGCTGCGCCAGCGCTTGCGGATGCGCGCGTTGAGAACGGCGGCTTCCTTCCGAGGGTTCGAGCCCACGATCAAAAGCGCGTCGGCCTGCTCGATGCCGGCGATACCGGGATTGAAAATATAGGAGGCGCGGCCGGTTTTGGCGTCAAAAGCGTCGCCGCCTTGGACTGCGAGATTGACCGACCCGCATTTGGCCAGGAGATCTTTCAGCGCGAACATTTCTTCGACCGCGGCGAGATCGCCCGCAACGGCACCGATCCGCTTACCGTCGAGGCGCGCGGCTTTCGCCGCAATCGCCTCGAACGCGGCCGACCATGACGCCGGCCGGAGCTGGCCGTTTTCCCTGATGTAAGGGCGGTCGAGCCGTTGGGTACGCAGGCCGTCGACGACGTGCCGGGTCTTGTCGGAAATCCATTCCTCATTCACCGCGTCGTTGACGCGCGGCAATATCCGCATCACCTCGCGGCCGCGGGTATCGACCCGGATCGCCGAGCCGACGCCGTCCATGACGTCGATCGATTGAGTTTTGCCGAGTTCCCAGGGTCGCGCCGCGAACGCATAGGGCTTCGAGGTCAGCGCGCCCACCGGGCAGATATCGACCAGGTTGCCCTGCAATTCCGAGGTCAGCGCGGTCTCAAGATAGGTCGTAATCTCCATATCCTCGCCGCGACCGGTCGCGCCCATCTCCGGCACGCCGCAAACTTCGGCGGCGAAGCGAACGCAGCGCGTGCACTGGATGCAGCGGTTCATCGAGGTCTTGACCAGCGCGCCGAGATATTTGTCCTCGACCGCGCGCTTGTTCTCGGCGAAGCGTGAGGTATCGACGCCGTAACCCATCGCCTGATCTTGCAGATCGCACTCCCCGCCCTGATCGCAGATCGGGCAGTCGAGGGGATGGTTGATCAGGAGGAATTCCATCACGCCTTCGCGGGCCTTCTTCACCATCGGCGAGCGCGTGGAGATTTCCGGCGGCTCGCCCTTCGGACCGGGCCGGCAATCGCGCACGCCCCACGCACAGCTCGCAACCGGCTTTGGGCCGCCTTTGACCTCGACGAGACACATCCGGCAATTGCCGGCGATCGACAGCCGCTCATGGTAGCAAAAACGCGGAATCTCGGCGCCCGCGGCCTCGCACGCCTGCAACAGCGTAAACTCCGCGGGAACATCGATCTCTTTGCCGTCGACGATGAGTTTTGTCATGTCCCTTCCAACCTACTCGGCCGCAACCATGTGCGCGGGATCGAGAACGCCGACATCATCGACATCGGCCTTGTGCGAATACTGGTCGATACGCTCCTCGATCTCGTGCCGGAAATGCGCGATCAGGCCCTGGATCGGCCACGCCGCGGCATCGCCAAGCGCGCAAATGGTGTGGCCCTCGACCTGTTTGGTCACCTCGAGCAGCATGTCAATCTCGCGCTTATGGGCGCGGCCCTCGGCCATGCGGGTCAGGACCCGCCACATCCATCCCGTGCCTTCGCGGCACGGCGTGCATTGGCCGCAGCTCTCATGTTTGTAGAAATAAGAGATGCGGGCGATTGCGCGGATCAGATCGGTCGACTTGTCCATGACGATGACGGCGGCGGTACCGAGACCGGAGCGCAGTTTACCGAGGCTGTCGAAATCCATCGGACAATCGATGATCTGTTCGGCCGGCACCATGCGCACCGATGAGCCGCCGGGGATCACCGCCTTGAGGTTGTCCCAGCCGCCACGAATGCCGCCGCAATGGCGCTCGATCAATTCCCGGAACGAAATCCCCATCGTCTCTTCGACGTTGCAGGGACGTTCGATGTGGCCGGAAATGCAAAACAGCTTGGTGCCGACATTGTTCGGCCGGCCGATGGCCGCGAACCATGCAGCGCCGCGCCGCAAAATATCCGGCGCGACCGCGATCGATTCGACATTGTTGACGGTGGTCGGGCAGCCGTAGAGACCGACATTGGCCGGGAATGGCGGCTTCAGCCGCGGCATGCCCTTCTTGCCTTCTAGGCTTTCCAGTAGAGCGGTTTCTTCACCGCAAATGTAAGCACCCGCGCCGTGCGTGACATAAAGATCGAACGGCCAGCCGTTGACATTGTCCTTGCCGATCAGTCTGGCCTCGTAGGCCTGATCGACCGCGGCCTGCAGATGTTCGCGTTCCCGGATAAATTCGCCGCGCACATAGATATAGCAGGCGTGCGCACCCATCGCGAAGCTGGCGAGCAGGCAGCCTTCGATCAAAAGATGCGGATCGTGCCGCATGATCTCGCGATCCTTGCAGGTGCCCGGTTCGGACTCGTCGGCATTGACCACGAGATAGCTAGGACGGCCGTCGGTGGATTCCTTCGGCATGAACGACCATTTCAGCCCGGTCGGAAAACCAGCCCCGCCGCGTCCACGCAGGCCGGAGGCTTTCATCTCGTTGATGATCCAGTCGCGTCCCTTCTCGATGATCGCCTTGGTCCCGTCCCAGGCGCCGCGGCGGCGCGCACCTTCGAGGCCCCAGTCCTGGAGGCCGTAAAGGTTGCGGAAGATGCGGTCCTTGTCGTCGAGCATGACTTGAAGCTTCCTCAGCGATTGGACTGCATATAAGCCAGACCCGCGGCGCATCCGCCGAAGGTCAGTGCCCATAGCAGGCTAGAATCGATCGACGCGCTCAGCCCGTAACGCTGCAGCACGAAAATGAATGTCGCCGCCGTTCCGGCGTGCAACGCGATATAGCGCCAGTTCTTCATCGCACCGACACTCCCCGGTCCGGCCGCTTGCAATGGGCGGTCGCGCTTCATGTGGTTTCTTTCAACGTGGTCGGCCCACCCGTAGGTGCGGAGAACTGACGACCATTCTGCGGTCCCGGCTTCGGAACGTTGCCGGAGGCAAAGCCGTCAAGCACCTTGCCGAAGCTTTCCTTGGTCAGGTCCTCGTAGGTATCCTTCCAGATCAGCGCCATTGGCGCGTTGACGCAGGCGCCGAGGCACTCGACTTCCTCCCAACTGAAATTCCCATCCTTGGACAGATGAAAAGGGTCGTGATGGATGCGGCTCTGGCATACTTCGATGATGTCGCCAGCACCCCGCAACCGGCATGGCGTGGTCCCGCACACCTGCACGTGGGCCTTTTTGCCGACCGGCTGCAGCTGGAACATCGTGTAGAAGGTCGCGACCTCCAGCACGCGGATGTAAGGCATGTCTAGGAGATCCGCGACAGCGCGGATCGCCGCTTCCGAGACCCACCCCTCATGCTGTTCCTGGACCCGCCACAGGATTGCGATCACCGCGGATGCCTGCCGGCCTTCCGGATATTTGGCGATCTGTTCTTTCGCCCAGGCAAGGTTTTCCACCGAGAACGTGAAGTTCGCGGGCTGCAGTTCCTTCGGAGCGAGGCGGCGGACGGACATTGTCGTTTAGTCTCTCATTGCATGCGGCGCGAAGCTTTTGCGTTCAGCGCCGTGATCCGGTCTTGCCAGAAAGTGCTTGCGGTGCCGAATACGTTATAACCGACGTTGGACGAAACCTTGATGCGGTCGAGTATGGAAAGCTCGGTCACGGTTTCCAAACGATGGCTGCGAGGATCGTAGACGATCAGTTTGAGCGGGGTTTGTTCAAGGATGTAACGCGATACGGTGTGGGCCGGATCGTTGCCGTGTTCCTCGCACAATATCACGCTGTCGCCCTGCAACAGTCGCGTGCCACCCTTGATGGCTTCGATCTCGACGCCTTCGACGTCGAGCTTGATCAGATACTTTCCATCGGCAGGAATTTTTCCGTCGTCGAGCAGGCCGTCGAGCGCGATGACCGGCACTTCCTCGCCGATAGTCGCGTCGCCCGCGATGCTGAGCGCCTCATGCTTGGTGCCCGAAAGCCGCGCAGTGCCGCGCTCCGCGCCGATCGCGCACTTCATGATTTCAAATCGATTGCCGTTGATCTCGACATTGTTCTTGAGTCTGACGAAATTCTGTGACGACGGCTCGATCGCGATCGATTTGTGCGAACCATAGGGCGCACTCGAAACCAACACCGACCAGTAGCCGAAATTGGCGCCGCAATCGATGAACGTGTAGTCGACGTTCATGGAATCCTGGATCAGCAATTCCAGTTCGTCTTCATACGCGAATGAGCGGTTGAGCAACTTGCTCCAGTAACCATCGCCGTAGGGAAACGCGAACGTCGCGTCCGAATTGAGTTTGATTGCAATGTCGCGCTCCGGCAACATCGTCTTCAGAAGATTGGCGCACTTGTTGTAGCCGCGATGAGAAAACGTCGATGCTACCTTCGAACCGGACACCAGTGCGAGCGCCGCAAAACGCTCCCACGCGTTTGCACCCTCGAGCACGCCGGTGGTCCGGTCAAACTGTATGGGTGGAAGCGCGGTCACCGATCGACCTCTCCGAACACGATATCGAGCGAGCCGAGAATGGCGGAAACGTCGGCCAGGAGGTGGCCCCTACAGATGAAATCCATCGCCTGCAGGTGGGCAAAACCCGGCGCGCGGATCTTGCATTTGTAGGGCTTATTGGTGCCGTCGGCGACCAGATAGACGCCGAACTCTCCCTTCGGCGCCTCAACCGCGGCGTAAACCTCGCCGGCCGGAACGTGGAAGCCCTCGGTGTAAAGCTTGAAATGGTGGATCAACGCTTCCATCGAACGCTTCATTTCACCACGGCGCGGCGGGAAAATCTTGTTATCCTCCACCGCGACGGGCCCTTGGCCATCGGCCACGCGAAGCTTCGCAATGCACTGCTTCATGATGCGCACGGACTGGCGCATCTCTTCCATCCGAATGCAGTAACGGTCGTAGCAGTCGCCGTTTTTGCCGATCGGAATGTCGAAATCCATCTCGGCATAGCATTCGTAGGGTTGCGCCTTACGGAGATCCCAAGCAGCGCCCGAGCCACGCACCATCACGCCGGAGAAACCCCATTCCCAGGCTTGCTTGAGCGTGACCACACCGATATCGACGTTGCGCTGCTTGAAGATGCGGTTGCCGGTCAAGAGCCGTTCGAGATCGGCGACCACACCCAGGAACGGATCGCACCATGCGTCGATATCGTCGATCAGTTTCGGCGGCAGGTCCTGATGCACGCCGCCGATCCGGAAATAGGCTGCATGCATTCGCGAGCCAGAGGCGCGTTCGTAGAACACCATCAGCTTCTCGCGCTCTTCGAAGCCCCACAGCGGTGGAGTCAACGCGCCGACATCCATCGCCTGCGTCGTGACATTGAGAAGATGCGACAGGATGCGGCCGATTTCGCAGTACAAAACTCGAATCAGTTGCGCGCGGCGTGGCACAGCGATGCCGAGCAGTTTTTCCGCGGCGAGGCAAAAAGCATGCTCTTGATTCATCGGCGCGACGTAGTCGAGCCGATCGAAATACGGGATCGCCTGGAGATAGGTCTTGTGCTCGATCAGCTTTTCGGTGCCGCGGTGAAGCAAGCCGATATGCGGATCGACGCGGGCGACCACCTCGCCGTCAAGCTCCAGCACCAGACGCAACACACCGTGCGCGGCCGGATGCTGCGGTCCGAAGTTGATGGTGAAGTTGCGGAGTGCGGCCTCAGTCATCGTGCTGGTCCTGAGCGAGGACAACCTGCGGAAGGGTTGAGTAGCGACGGATGAATAGCGAATAGAATCACGGCTTCGTCCCCGCCTTCTCGTCCCCGGGCAGGACCGGATATTCCGCGCCTTCCCACGGCGAGAGAAAATCAAATTTGCGGAATTCCTGATTGAGACGAACGGGCTCGTACAGCACCCTCTTCTCCTGATCGTCGTAGCGCACTTCGACAAAGCCGGTGAGCGGGAAATCCTTTCGCAGCGGATGGCCGTCGAAGCCGTAATCGGTCAATAGCCGCCGCATGTCGGGATGGCCGGTGAAGATCACGCCGTAGAGGTCGTAGCATTCGCGTTCGAACCAATCGGCGCCGGGAAACACGTCGATAATCGAGGGCACCTGGGTCGTCTCGTCGGCCGCCGCGCGCAGACGGACACGAGCGTTCAGCGTCGGCGACAGCAGATGATAGACCACGTCGAAGCGTTTCTCGCGGCCGGGATAATCTACCGCGGTCACATCGATGAAGCTGACGAAACGGCAGGCGGGATCGTCGCGCAGGAAGCGCACGACATCGACGATTTTGTCGACATATACCGCTACCGTAAGCTGACCGAACGCGACCGTGTGATCGGTCGCGGCGCCCGGAAGCGCGCTCACGATCGTTTGCCCCAGGGCGTCGAGCCTACCGTCGTCCATTCAGAAAAACCTTCAGCGTTCGATGGTTCCGGTGCGCCGGATCTTCTTCTGCAGCAGCAGCACGCCGTACAGCAGAGCTTCCGCCGTCGGCGGACAGCCAGGCACATAAATGTCGATGGGCACGATGCGATCGCAGCCGCGAACCACCGAATACGAATAATGATAGTAGCCGCCGCCGTTGGCGCAGGATCCCATCGAGATCACGTAGCGCGGCTCCGGCATCTGATCGTAGACCTTGCGCAGCGCCGGCGCCATCTTGTTGGTCAGCGTGCCTGCCACGATCATCACGTCAGATTGGCGCGGGGAAGCGCGCGGCGCAAAGCCGAAGCGCTCGACGTCATAGCGCGGCATCGACAGCTGCATCATTTCGACGGCGCAGCAGGCCAACCCGAAGGTCATCCACATCAGCGACCCGGTGCGCGCCCAGGTGATCAGGTCGTCGGTGGCCGTGATGAAAAAGCCTTTATCGGATAGCTCGTGATTGACCTCAAGAAAGTACGGATCGTTGGCACCCACCGGCTGGCCGGTGCGCGGGTCAAGAATGCCCGTCGAGGCCGGTGCGATGGCCGGCGCAAACCCTGGTCTTGTGGCAGCGGGGCTCAATCCCATTCGAGCGCGCCTTTCTTCCATTCATAGGCAAAACCGACCGTGAGGACGGCAAGGAAAACGACCATCGACCAGAACCCGGTTGCGCCGAGTTTTCCGAACGCCACGGCCCACGGAAACAGGAAAGCCACTTCGAGGTCGAAGATAATGAAAAGGATAGCCACCAGGTAGAACCGCACGTCGAACTTCATGCGCGCGTCGTCGAAAGCATTGAATCCGCATTCATATGCGGAAAGCTTTTCCGGATCGGGCTGCTGAAAGGCGACGAGGAAGGGAGCGATCAGCAGCGCCAATCCGATCAGGCCTGCGACCCCTATAAACACCACGAGTGGAAGATAATTCTGCAAGATGCCGGTCATCGGCGAGTGCCTTTTCCTTCGGCTTGTCCAGCCGCAGATTCGCTGATTGGAATTGTTCTGAGCCTTAGCGCAGCGCACCAAGGGGCGCAAGACAAGCTATCTTGACGGCCTTGCAAGGGCTCACAGACCGCTGGAAAACCCGGCGAGGCTTGTCGTGACTCTCAGCCAGGCTCTGCCACATTTGCGGTTTGGGCCGCCGGCTCGCAGAACTCAGGTCAGCGGCCCGGTGTACTGCTCGAGCCTCGCCCAGGCTTCAGAACCGTAAGTCTTCTGCCATTGCGTGTAAAAGCCAGCCCTCACCAGCGCCGCCCTGAACTGTACAGGGTCGGGCTTGTTGAACTTCATGCCCTTCCCGGCCAGTTCGGCCTGCAACGAACGATCCAGCTCGAGGAGATCGGCACGCTCTTTGAGAGCCGCGGCATCGAACTGGCGGTTGATTATTTCCACCAAATCCGCCGGCAGATTGGAAAGCGCACGGCGGTTGGCGACAATCCAGTACCCACTCCAACAATGGTTCGACAGGGCACAATATTTCTGCACTTCGTACAGCTTGCCCGTCGACACCATCGCGAGCGGGTTTTCCTGGCCTTCGACGATATGGGTCTGCAAAGCCGAATAAAGCTCACTGTAGCTGATGCTGGAGGGTAGCGCCCCGAGCCCGCTGAACAATGAAATCAACAGGGCTGTGACCGGCACCCGGATCTTGAAACCCCGGAGATCGTCGACGCTGTTCAATTGTCGGCTCGAAGACGAGGTGATTTGCCGGAAACCGTTGTCCCAGATTTTCTTCATCGGCACGAGGCCGGTCTTGCCGATCGCGTCCCGGACGATATCGCCGACCCCGCCGTCCATTGCCGCCCAGACCTGGTCATAGGACTGGAATGCAAACCCGATGCTCGGCAAACCGGACAGCGGCACAAGCGTCGACAGCGTTAGGCTTGGCGCCGCCAGCAGTTCGATGCCCCCGGCGCGAAGCTGGGACAGCATCTCAGGATCGCCCCCGAGCTGACTGTTGGGGAAAACCGTGACCCGTAAGCGACCGGCGGACTCTTCTCCGATGGTGTGCGCTGCCTCGATCAACCTAAGCGTAAGCGGATGGTTATCAGCCGTGTTGGCGCCCAGTTTGAACTCGAATTCGGCGGCGGCGGCCGATTTACCGATGATGGTCGTCGCCCCTGCGGCGAAAGCTGACCCAAGCACGCCCCGGCGGGTTATTCTCATGGTTATTTGCCTCCCCGGGCGCTTTTATGCGCCTCAACGGGCAGTGTCCGTCTAACCGGCATCATCCGCAAGGTGGGCGCGGGACAGCGCCCTGCGGAGCCTCGGTCTCCGCCCTGCTCACGGCGCCCGCCTTTCCTGCCCGATGAAGCCATTTTGAGGAACTCGTGAAACGTCCCGGAAACGAATGCGGGATAAGCCTGTCCTTAACAAAGGGACGGTTCAGGCGGCAGGAGAATTCACATGAACCACTCGATCCACTCCGCGGACCGGGCGACGCACTTCAAAATCGTGGCGATGGCGCTTGTAGCGGGCGTCGCCGTGACGGGTTTCGGCATTTCCGCCCGTACCCATTCGGACGATACCCAGACCGCCCATATCGTTAAAGCGGGGAAGCCGATGACCCTGACCAGCACTGTCACGGTCGTCCGCTAGCCGGGACGGTTGCGCTTCTGATCTCCAAATATTCGTGGGACGATCCTGCGCCGAGGTATCGATGGAACGGCTCCTTCAGGGCATCCACCGGAAAGGCAGGCCTGACACCAGCGCTTTGACGTAACGGCGCTTTTGATACCCGCCATTGAGCGACACTCGGGCGAGTTCTGCCGGTCTTTCAAGACTTACCGAACTCAAGACGACGCCGGGTTGCGTGGTAACGGCAAGCCTGAATCCGGCATCCAGCACCGCCTTCGCCTCTCGGGAGCCGACGGCATATCGACTGCCATACGGATACGCAAAGACCTTCGGCTTGTGACCGGAATAGTCCGCGACGCGCGCGGAGGAATCTTCAAGCTCCTGCCTGAGACGCTTCTCACTGACCCGCGCGAGATTAGGATGGGTCATCGTATGCGCACCAAGTCTTACCAGTGGATCAACCACGAGTTCTTGCAGCTCGCTCGCTGGCATTACTTCGCGATCGACGATTGATTCCGGATTTACGCCGACACGCATCGCGGCCGTATCGATCTTCGCAACAGCCTCATCTTCGTCTGTAGTTTGTACGAAATTTGCCAACCTCTCAAAAGCTACGAACTTCTCCAAAGGCGAGGAGCTTTTGACGTGTTCGACGCCGCGGCCGAAATCGAATTCAAAGGATTTAGCAGCACGCGTCAGTTCTTCTGCGGTCTCCCACCAGATCGTCCGGGTGCGTTCGACGAAACCTGGGGCGATAAAGATGGTGTAGGGAATGCCATGTTTGCGAAAAACCGGCGCGGCAAACTTTTCGTTGTCGCGATATCCGTCATCAAGCGTGAAACACATGAATTTTCGGGTGTCGGATGAGTTTGCCGCCTGGAGCAGATCTTCAAGATGAACGGGAACCAGCCCGCATTCACGACCCGCAACGATAGCCTCTTCCAAGAATTCAGGCGTGATCGAGAGGTGACTGTTCGGCTCGAATTCATGGCCGCGAGCGGGCCGAACATGGTGAAGCGTGAAGATCACCCCGCGTCCGGCGACAGACGGAAAGAGCCGCCCGGCGCCCGGCAACGCAGCCACCTCCAGGCCCGCCCTAATCAAGAGATGTTTGGCGGAGCGTCTTGCCGCAGATCGCAAAGAGACGGACATCATACGAAGCACTTCTTGAACAATGAATGCCGGCGGGTCCCGCCGGAAGGAATCTCAACGACTGATCGGGCGCATTGAGCTACTAATTTACCTCGGGGCTCGCGCGTGGAGACCGATCAGCGCCATCCCTCTTGCCAAGCAACGCTCTGTAGACCATGCGGTGCGCGAACAAAGGCAGTTCCAAAATTGCGGGGAGTGGATCGTCCCACGCAAAGGCTGCAAAAGTCAGCTTTTGACGAAGCGACTTGAGGTAGGCTCCGATACTCAGCTCGCGACGGAAAAAAAGCTGCGCGCCGACGATGATATCCTTCGACAGATGGACCCAAGCGTGACCGGCCTGCGCCGGTAAAGGATCGACAGGCTTGCCCAACGCAATATCCCGCATCAGGAGCGCGAGGTCCGGCCCTGAATCGCCGCACAACGAAAGCCACGACCACGTTCGAGGGTTGACGTCCAGGACCTTGTAACTGCGGTCACGGACGTCGAACTTGAATTCGACCTCGACAAGCCCCTCGAATCCGATTGAGGAAAGCAATTTTCTTCCCGCGACCTTCACCACATCGTTGTCGACGACTTCCACAAAGGTGCTGGTGTGGCCGAACTCGATCGGATACTGCCGCGTGCGTCGCGCCGACATCTCCACGACGGGCGCATTGGCGTGCCACAGGGCCGCGTACGAAAACTGCGTCTCGCCGCCTCCTGGAATCAGTTCCTGCACGACGACCTCGTCGCGACCCACCAATAAAGCGGCTTCGCGGTAGAGTTTCACGAGCTCGTCACGGGAGTCGGCCCGCCATGCCTTCGACGACGTGAACGCGTTGCGTTCCATCCGCATCGCGGGCTTGAGCACGACCGGAAACTGGACGTCGATGCGCGCGCAATCGTCCGTCGAGCGAATCCGATAGTTCTTGGGAAAGCTAATGCCGGCGGCGGCGGCCGTCGTTGCGAGAAGTTGTTTGTCGCAAACCTTCTGCAAGTCAGACCAGCTGGTGCTGACCACCTTAAAGACGGTCCGCAGACGAACGAGGTTTTCGGCGACGCACCTCACCTCGGAGTCGGCACAGGGAATCAATAACCAGTTTTGAAAGCCGTGTTCGGCGCCGAACGCCGCCAGCCATTCGCCCGCCTCTGGCGACAAAGCACCGGGCCACACAAAGCTTTGCTGGACATGTTTGGAGAGTTTCGGCAATGGATGATCATCGGTGATCAACACCACGCGAATGCGCTTACGGCCGAAGCTGCGCGCGGCCGACAAGGCGCCATGTGTTCCGCCAAGCAAGACGACACCGGTGGATATCAAACCCTCGGCTTTCGTCAGCGGCTGCTCGGCCAAGTACCCCACCTTGTTGCCTATCCGCACCCAATCGTTCTGTATCCAGACCGATTACGCACGTCCTACGATTAAATCGCAATGCCGCTCCACAAAACGCCGAAGACGGCGGGCTGCACAGGATGTGACCAAGTTCCGTTGCGCACGGCTCGGGTATGATCGCCGCCGCATAGCGTGCCACTGCCGCCCGCCGATTGAAAGCGCCGATTGGGCGGATGGTAAACCCGTTCGCGGCTTCCTCGACCCGCGATTTCAGGAAGCTCGCGATCGTAGATTTCCGAATCGCTGGGCGAAAAAGTTGAATCGCAAAAACGGGCTTTTCTAGATAACTGGTTTCATTGCCAAAAATGGCGCGAGAGACGGGGCTCGAACCCGCGACCTCCGGCGTGACAGGCCGGCGCTCTAACCAACTGAGCTACTCCCGCGTGATTTCAAACCTCACGCGAGGTGGACTTAAAGGCGGGACTTATCCAAGTCAAGGTTGTTACGAATCTGCCCGCCAGTCGGGCCTTTTTGCGACGTCGATGCAAATAATGGGCTGTTTATCGGCAAAACAGCGTAGTCAGGCGGTCCCCGAATCGTTTAAGGCCTGATACGCTTAAGGTTTCTAAGCCATCAACAAACGAGGAGGGCCAAATATGGCGAAAAAAGCAGCGACCCCGACGACCGTCACGCTCAAGCATCTCGCAGCAGCCTTGTCGGAAGAGCACGAACTGTCGAAAAAAACCGCAGAAGCCATTCTCAACGATTTGGTCACCCGTATCACCAAGCATCTCAAGAAGGGCGAGCGCATCCGCATCGTCGGCCTCGGCATCCTCCAGGTGCGCAAGCGCGCCGCCCGCATGGGCCGCAACCCCGCCACCGGCGAAGCGATCCACATCAAGGCCAGCAAGAAGGTTGCTTTCCGCGCCGCTAAGGAACTCAAGGAAGCCGTCTGACCGACGCGTTTTCCGACTGATGTTGCGTCATCCCGGAGCGGTCATATGTACCCCGGGATGACGCTTTTTCAGGCCTTGAGCTTCTCTTTTTCCGAACTTTACCGTTCTTTCCGCGGGTCCGAATTGTGAGTTCACCGATCGAGTTCTCGCACACTGTGGCCGAGCGTTTTTTGCGCTACGTCGCCATCGATACCCAGTCGGACCCGGCTTCGGCAACCTGCCCCTCCACCGAAAAACAGAAAGACCTGGGTGCCCTGCTCGCTCACGAACTTCAAGCGATGGGAATCCGCGACGCTCATCTCGACGAACACGGCTACGTCTACGCCACGATCCCCGCGACCACAGATAAGCAAGTCCCGGCGATTTGCTTCTGCTCGCATATGGACACCTCGCCCGACTGCAGCGGTAAGGACGTCAAACCGCAAATCGTCAGCAACTATCGCGGCGGCGACATCGTTCTGCCAGCCGACCCTACGCAAATCATCCGTGTCGTCGATCATCCTGCATTGGCAGATCAGATCGGCAACGACATCATCACGACGGACGGCACGACGCTGTTAGGTGCCGATAATAAAGCCGGCATCGCAGAAATCATGGATGCGGCGCATTTTCTGACCAAAAACCCCCATATCAAACACGGCCCCATCAAGATCCTGTTCACGCCCGACGAAGAGATCGGCCGCGGTGTCGACAAGGTCGACCTGAAGAAGCTCGGCGCCGATTTCGCCTATACGATCGACGGCGAGACCGCGGGAAATATCGAGGACGAAACCTTCTCGGCAGACGCCGCCACCATCACCATCCAAGGCGTCAGCACCCACCCGGGTTTTGCCAAAGGCAGAATGGAACATGCGATCAAGATCGCCGCCGCGATCGTTGAACGGCTGCCGAAGCAAAGCTGCTCACCGGAAACCACGGAGGGCAAGCAGGGTTTTCTGCACCCAATCGGCATCCGTGGGGCGTTGGAGAAAGTCACGCTCGATTTCATCGTGCGTGACTTCACCGATGCTGGTTTGCAAGAAAAAGAAGCCCTGCTGGAACGCATCGTCAAAGAAGTGATGATGGACTTTCCGCAGTCGACCTACCGGCTGGAGATCAAGCAGCAGTACCGCAACATGAAGCAGGTGATCGACCGCTATCCCGACCTGATCGAGAACGCGATGGAAGCGATCCGTCGCTCTGGCCTTCAGCCGGTGAAAACTTCCATTCGCGGCGGCACCGACGGCTCGCGCCTTTCCTTCATGGGACTGCCCTGCCCCAATATTTTCGCCGGCGAGCACGCGTTCCATTCGCGGCTCGAATGGGTGAGCGTGCAGGATATGGAAAAAGCCATGCAGACCATCGTCCACCTCGCGATGATCTGGGAGGAGCGAGCCTAGAAAAAACAGATCAAACCGCGCGGCTCGCGTACTTCAAACGGCCCTGCGTTCGGGTGAAATGTCGTGAGAATAGTGGGTACACTCCACGACACCTGTGAGAGCAGCCGTTTTGAGTGCCGTTGGGTCTCGCTCGCCCTTCGCGGCACATGCGAGAATGTGGGAGGCGATTTCAGCTTTTATGGTTGAGGTCCGCTTCGCCTCCGGAAGCATTGCCGTGGCATCCTCAAGTACGGACTTCATCAATTTGATGATTTCTGGCTGATAGGCTGCTCCTGCCGGATTCATGGTTGCCCTCCTGTTCGAGAGACCTTGCACCGATATTCTAAGCCCGGCCGATTTGGAGGAGCAACGTCCAAATCGCCTCTCCTGCCTTTTTCTGCTCCGGAACGTCGCTGCGGTGCAGCAGCCATCAATCGAAAGGGACCTCCTACAAGATCGGCGCTGACTTAGGCCCGCCCGTTCATTGCGACGCGATAGGTCAAGCGACGACAATGTAGAGCGCCGGAAGCGATAGTGCCGTCAGAGGGAGGCACTATCGAACGAACCGGCACCGGAGCGCTCCGGTGCCGGTTCTGATACGTTCGTATGGCGGGCGCCCGCGGTAGCGGCGCGGCGCTTTACCGCGCCGGATTTCGGTCAACGCTCCAGCGACCTGGCCCGGCCACGAAAAACAACAAAAAGATGAAGCAATAAAGGATTGCAGCATCTCCGCCGTTCAATATCGGAAACAAGTTCTTGGGCCAGTGCGCCATGAAGTATGCCACGGCCATATCCCCCGCCAGGATGAACGCAACGGGGCGCGTCAGGAAACCGACAGCGAGGAGCGCACCTCCGACCAATTCGATCACGCCCTGCAACCCCAGCAACGACATCAACGCCGGTTGCCCACTCGCCGGCATCGGAAAGCCCAGTAACTTCGTGCTACCGTGTTCAAGAAACAGCAGCCCAACAACGATACGCGCGATGCTGAGCATCTCCGGAAAATATTTGCTTACTCGTTCTAAGTTCATTGGATTGTCCCCCACGGATATAAATGACGGTTTACACTACAGCAGCAAAACGAGAACGGCTAGTCGCCCCTCGACCCGAATTGATTTCGGTGAGCGCCGAAGTCGCCGCAAGTCCGGACAACACTCGGTGCCGATCGTAGCGACGGCAGGACTTCGGAAGTATCGGCCATCAGCGAGCCGCGATACGGTCATGGCGATATCCTTACCGCATCGCAATCACATCGCCGGCGACGCGGTGCCTGGGCGGCTTTCAAGGGCGCTCCAGACTACATCGGTGGAACCACGCCATCCTTGCCGAAGAGAACGGCGGCCCCTTGCAAAGAGCCGTCGGATTGACGTTGGGTCGGCACGAATACGATGGCACCTGGCTTGATCTCGTTCTTGCTCGCCGGCACGAGTGAGACAACCGGCACGTTTGCGGGGATGTCGATTTTCTTCTCGACGCCCCTATAGGTTAGCGTCACCGTCTGACCCGCGACCCCCTTGACGGCATTGGCAACCGTCGCATTCGTCATCATGCTGGATGAGCCGAGGTCCCAAGGATAGTGACCTTCGCCCGTTCCACGCATTTTATCGGGGAACACAACGACTTCCAGGGATCGTAAGCTGGAATCCGGCTGCGTTACGGTCGCGGTGCCGATAAACGTGCCTTCCTTGATCTCCGCCATCGACGACTTCACGACAGCCAGCGCCGCAAAATTGTCAGCCAGGTTGACCGTGACATCCTTGCCGTCCTTGGCGTGAACGACGAGCTTAGTACCTTCGAGGCTTGCAACGGCGCCACGCACGCGCACCGGAGCTTCGTCGGCAGACGCTGGTGCACTGACCAGCGCCATCGAAATTAGCGCCCCGAGCGCGAGCGTCAGACGTCCAAAAATCCACGAAAGCCCGACCATTATTTTATTTTCTCCTTGTTTGTTGCGCCCGCCCACGCCAGCGAAAGACGCGTGAAAATGGGAACACCGATCGCTCCCATGTATTCCCGCGATTGGGACGCCGATCGCTCTTGATATCTGCCTCGACGAGGCTACTCCCTTTGGGTCATCTCGCGCGGAGCGTCCAACAAAAACAAGAATCCGTGGCGCGCAGCATCACCATCAGTTTACTGCCAACACGGTGCAATCGCGAAATATTCCTACCGTAGGAAGGTCTACTTCTTGGGTACGCACAAAGAGGACGACCAACATGCGGAAGGCAATTATCAGCTTACTGGCGTTGACGGTATTGGCACTCACCGCGCCCTCCGCAGTCTTCGCACGTGGCGGCGGTCACGGCGGTGGCGGTGGCGGACATTTCGGTGGGCATTTCGGCGGCGGTGGTTTTCGAGGCGGCGGATTTCGCGGGCGCGGTTTTGGCTTCTACGGTTACAGCGATTACTACCCCTACGACTACGGCACGTATTATGGTGACGACAGTTGCTACCTGGTTCGCCGGCGCGTGAAGACGCGGCACGGCTGGCGCATTCGCCGAGTCGAAGTCTGCGGCTAAGGTCCGGAGAAATCCCGTTTTGGGGACACCCTCAGGATCAGGCCAATCCTGATTTGGGAGATGGAACTCCGACGATCGCCGGATGAACGAGAATTAGTGCTGCGCGAGCTTGACGGTAGAGACAGGCCACTTCCCGTCGTGGCCCATGAGCGAAATGCGAAGTCCGTGCAATTCGTCGAGCCACACGTTCTCTACCGTGCCGGCTTTTCCGTCGGTGAGAATAACGGCCTTGCCGACCAGCTCCGTCTGAGCTTGTTCAAACGCGCCGAGAATCGTCGATGCGCGAAGCTTCGCGATGGGCATGTAGTATCCGGGGTTTGGCAGGAATGATGGAGGAGACTGTTTGCATGGAAAGATGCAAAAGTCATGACGGAACACCGGCCGCGCGTTGGATTCCAGGCGAAAAATTTGGAACCCTTGAGCAACACCCGATGTCGTGTTTCGATCGATCGGAGGGAAGCAACGAGGGGCTGGTAGGCGATGACGGGATCGAACCGCCGACATCTTCCGTGTAAAGGAAGCGCTCTACCGCTGAGCTAATCGCCCTCGTCCTCTGTTTAGAGCATGATCCGGAAAAGTGGAAACTGGTTTTTCCGATCAGGCTCCAACGCTGCCAAACACCCAGACTAAAGCCGGCCATACCCATAAAAAAACGGCGCCCGGTCGGGGGCGCCGCTTTTGTGTCTGATTGGAACGCTCAGTGCGCCGTCAGGCCACCCGCCGCCTCGTCCCCGGTATCCACGGCTTCAGGTTTCACCGGGACTTTGGTGTCCTCTACCCAGACGATCGGCACCGGTGAGCGCACCAAAGCCTTGGAGATCACCTCGTCGAGGCGGGCGACCGGAATGATATCCATGCCGCCCTTGATCGCATCGGAAATCTCCGTGAGATCCTTGGCGTTGTCCTCGGGGATCAGCACCGTCTTGATGCCGCCGCGCGCCGCCGCCAGCAGCTTTTCCTTCAAGCCGCCGATCGGCAGCACCCGCCCGCGTAACGTGATCTCGCCCGTCATCGCAACGTCGTGCCGGACCGGAATCCCGGTCATGGTGGAAACGATCGCGGTTGCCATTGCGACACCCGCCGAAGGTCCATCCTTCGGGGTAGCGCCCTCCGGCACGTGAACGTGAATGTCGCGCCGATCGAACAATGGCGGCTCGATGCCGAATCCGACCGCGCGTGAACGGACGTAGGACGCCGCCGCCGAAATCGACTCCTTCATCACGTCGCGTAGATTGCCCGTGACCGTCATCTTGCCCTTGCCGGGCATCATGACGCCTTCGATCGTGAGCAGTTCACCGCCGACATCGGTCCATGCCAGACCCGTAACAATGCCCACCTGATCGTCGCTCTCGATTTCGCCATAGCGATACTTCGGCACGCCGAGAAATTCCTCGAGCGACTTCTCCGTGATTTTCACCGACTTTTTCTTCGAGATCATCAACTCCTTCACCGCCTTGCGGGCAAGGGTCGAAAGCTCTCGCTCGAGATTACGCACGCCCGCCTCGCGGGTGTAACGGCGGATCATCAGGAGCAGCGCGTCGTTGTCGATCGACCACTCCTTGGAATCCAGGCCGTGCTTGGAGAGCGCGTTCGGGATCAGGTGCTTGCGAGCGATCTCGACCTTCTCGTTCTCGGTGTAGCCGGCGATCCGGATGATCTCCATGCGGTCCATCAACGGACCAGGAATATTCAGCGTATTCGCGGTGGTGATGAACATCACGTTGGAGAGATCGTAATCGACCTCAAGATAGTGATCGTTGAAGGTCGAGTTCTGCTCGGGGTCGAGCACTTCGAGCAAAGCCGACGATGGATCGCCGCGGAAGTCGGCGCCCATCTTGTCGATTTCGTCGAGCAGGAACAGCGGATTCGAGGTCTTGGCCTTGCGCATCGACTGGATAATCTTGCCAGGCATCGAACCGATATAGGTGCGGCGGTGACCGCGGATTTCAGCCTCATCCCGCACGCCGCCGAGCGATACGCGCACGAATTCGCGCCCGGTCGCCTTCGCGATCGATTTGCCGAGCGAAGTTTTGCCGACGCCGGGAGGCCCTACCAGGCACAGAATCGGCCCGGTCAGCTTGTTGGCGCGCGATTGCACTGCGAGGTACTCGACGATGCGGTCTTTGACCTTCTCCAGGCCGTAGTGATCGTTGTCGAGGGTCGCCTGGGCCGCAGCCAGGTCCTTCTTGACCTTGGACTTCTTGTTCCACGGGATCGACAATATCCAGTCGAGATAATTGCGCACCACCGTTGCTTCCGCGGACATCGGCGACATCTGGCGTAACTTCTTGAGTTCGTGCTGCGCCTTTTCCCGCGCTTCCTTGGAAAGCTTGGTCTTGGCAATCTTTTCTTCCAGATCGGCCAGCTCGTCGCGGCCCTCGTCGTCGCCGAGTTCCTTCTGGATCGCCTTCATCTGCTCGTTGAGGTAATATTCGCGTTGGGTCTTCTCCATCTGACGTTTGACGCGCGAGCGGATACGCTTCTCAACTTGAAGTACCGAAATCTCGCTTTCCATCAACCCGAGCACCTTCTCAAGGCGCGCGGTGACCGACAGCGTTTCCAGTATCGCCTGACGGTCGGCGATCTTGACCGCAAGATGTGAGGCGACGGTATCGCCGAGCTTGGCAAAATCCGTGATCGCCTGAACCACGCCGACGACTTCGGCAGAGATTTTCTTGTTCAGCTTCACATAGCTTTCGAAATCGGACACGACCGAGCGCGCCAAGGCCTCCGCCTCGACGGAAGTCGCGTCGGTGTCGGCGAGCGCGACCGCGGTCGCTTCGTAATATTCGCTCCGGTCGGAATATTTTTGCACGCGCGCGCGCTCGAGCCCTTCCACCAGCACCTTCACGGTGCCGTCGGGCAATTTGAGAAGCTGCAGCACGCTCGCAAGCGTACCGGTTTCATAGATCGAATCCGGGCTTGGATCGTCGTCCGATGCGTTCTTCTGGGTCGCCAGCATGATCAAGGCGTCATTCTTCATGACTTCCTCGAGCGCGCGGATCGATTTCTCGCGACCCACAAACAGCGGCACGATCATGTGCGGGAAGACGACGATATCGCGAAGCGGCAGCACCGGATAAGAGTGGCTTTCGCCGTGAACGATTGATGGCCGGGGTTTTGGGGTAGTCATGGCCTATTCCTTTTGTTGTGCCCCCTTGTACGCAGTCCGCAATTTGCGCAACCGCCACAAGGTGCCGGGATACTCCGGGGTCCTATAGCCGCGTCTCGCGCCCACTTTCTCCGGATCGTTGTCGCGGCGAATCTTGAACGTGAATATTCGTCGCCAATAGCATTAGGTGGCTATCGACCATGGGGGTGTCAAGTCGCTCGAAAAAGCCTGTAAATCGGAGCAAAACGCCAAGGCTAGCCCGCATAAACAGGCTCACCTCGGGAGGGCGGGAAGCCTCCTTGTGCGATACTCCATCGCCGGCATGCTCGCCGGCAGCGACGGGATCAGGCGCTGGCGCTGCTTTCGACGGCGCGGTCGGAGCGATCGGCGTAGATATAGAGCGGGCGGGCCGTTCCTTCCACCACTTCACGCGAGATCACGACCTCTTCGACGCCTTCCAGACCGGGCAGATCGAACATGGTCTCAAGCAGGATGCTTTCGAGAATCGACCGCAAACCGCGTGCGCCCGTTTTGCGCTCGATCGCCTTACGAGCGACGGCGCCGAGAGCTTCGTCGGCGAACGTCAGCTCGATGTTCTCCATCTCGAACAAACGCTGATATTGTTTCACCAGCGCGTTCTTCGGATCGGTCAAAATCTTCTTCAGCGAAGCTTCATCGAGATCTTCCAGCGTTGCAACCACCGGCAAGCGGCCAACGAACTCTGGAATTAAGCCGTACTTCAACAGATCCTCCGGCTCGACGTGACGGAAGATTTCGCCGGTGCGTCGATCTTCGGGCGCCAGTACCTGTGCGGCAAAGCCAATCGAGGTCGAGCGGCCGCGCGCGGAGATAATCTTCTCCAGCCCTGAGAAGGCGCCGCCGCAGATGAAGAGAATATTCGTGGTGTCGACCTGGAGGAACTCCTGCTGCGGATGCTTGCGACCGCCTTGCGGGGGAACCGAGGCAACCGTGCCTTCCATGATCTTCAGAAGCGCTTGCTGCACGCCCTCACCCGATACGTCGCGCGTGATCGACGGGTTGTCGGATTTGCGGCTGATTTTGTCGATCTCGTCGATATAGACGATGCCGCGCTGGGCGCGCTCGACATTGTAGTCGGCCGATTGCAACAGCTTCAGGATGATGTTCTCGACGTCTTCGCCGACGTAGCCGGCCTCGGTCAACGTCGTCGCATCCGCCATCGTGAACGGCACGTCCAGAATCCGCGCCAGCGTCTGCGCCAGCAGGGTCTTGCCGGAGCCGGTCGGACCGATCAGCAGGATGTTGGACTTCGCGAGTTCGACGTCGTTGTGCTTCGCTTGATGATTAAGGCGCTTGTAGTGATTGTGGACGGCGACCGACAGCACCTTCTTCGCGTGGCTCTGACCGATCACATAGTCGTCGAGAACTTTGCAGATTTCCTTCGGGGTCGGAATGCCGTCGCGCGACTTCACCAAGGAGGATTTGTTTTCCTCCCGAATGATGTCCATGCAGAGTTCGACGCACTCGTCGCAGATGAATACGGTAGGACCCGCGATCAATTTGCGGACTTCATGCTGGCTCTTGCCGCAGAACGAGCAATAGAGGGTATTCTTGGAGTCGCTCGTGCCGACCTTACTCATTCTTGTCTCCGTCCGCCGTTCGATCTCGTCCGCTCGATCGCTCCATCCCGGCACTTACCGGCACAGAGATTTAGATAGAGCAAAATCCGTACCAAAAAAGACCCTACACTCCAGATCTCACGCGAATCCAGACTAACTCGAATCCGGCGCGAGCATAACCGATCTCATTAAGCCAACCATGCTGACACCCGACTATCAAGAATTCGCTAATCGGGCGAGCACCAGGTACCGTGACAATACCGTGATTTGCGGCGCCTGCGCGAGCGGAAGATGGCGAAATCAGCCCATCGTTGCGCGATTGCCACGCCACCAAACCAGCACGAAAGCGGAACTTTCAGTCGATCCGGCGGCATAAAGGCCCCATTCGCGCCGAAATCGCCGAGCGCCGGGCGTAGTTAATGCCCTCGCAACGTTTGCAGGCGGTAGTGTTACCGACCGTAATGTTACGGAGCTTTCGCCGCCGGGTCTTCCGCACGTTTGTCGATCACCTTGTCGACAATGCCGAAGTCACGGGCCTGATCGGCGGTGAGGAACTTGTCGCGTTCCAACGCGTCCTCGATCGCCTTGTAGGTCTGGCCGGTGTGCTTGACGTAGATCTCGTTGAGCCGCTTCTTCAGGTTCAGGATTTCCTGTGCATGCAGCATGATGTCGGTGGCCTGGCCCTGAAAGCCGCCGGACGGTTGATGCACCATGATGCGTGAATTGGGCAGCGAGAAACGCATATCCTTATGGCCAGCGGCCAGCAGCAACGAGCCCATCGATGCCGCCTGTCCGGTGCAAAGTGTCGACACCGGCGGACGGATGAATTGCATCGTGTCGTAGATCGCAAGGCCCGACGTCACCACGCCACCGGGCGAGTTGATGTACATCGAGATTTCCTTCTTCGGATTTTCCGCTTCGAGAAACAGAAGCTGCGCGACCGTGAGCGTCGACATGCCGTCCTCGACCGGGCCGGTGACGAAGATGATACGCTCCTTCAAGAGGCGCGAGAAAATGTCGTAAGCGCGTTCGCCGCGGTTGGTCTGCTCGACCACCATCGGCACGAGGTTCATGTAGGTTTCGACCGGATCGCGCATTTAGACACCCAAAGGTTAGCGGAGACGTACATCCAACGGCAAAGCGAAGCTGGTCAGGATTTGCCGGACACGGACGAGCATCCCGTGATGCAGGGGTTAAAAGTCAGAGTTCACAGATATGCGCCAATTTCCCGGGGACAAGCCCGGTCAAATTCGTTCACAACCGGGCGCAGTTGAAGCTGATTCGCAAAGCCCCGCCTAGCGACGGATGCCGTCGCCAGGCCTCTTTCGCCGCACATCCTTAATGCTTGGCTGATGCGATCAGGCAGCGCTCGTCTCCTCCTCGTCGTCCTTCAGAAGCTCCTCGCGCGTCACCTTTTTTTCGGTCACGTTGGCGAGTTCGAGAATGAAATCGACGACCTTGTCTTCATAGATCGGTGCACGAAGCTGGGCGAGCGCGTTGGGATTGTTGCGATAGTAATCCCAGACCTCCTTCTCGCGTCCCGGCATCTGTCGGGCACGCTCGATCACGGCACGGCTGACCTCATCCTCGGTAACCGTGATCTTGTTCTTTTCACCGATCTCGGAGAGCACAAGTCCAAGCCGAACCCGGCGATCGGCGATCTTACGGTACTCGTCCTTCGCCGCGTCTTCCGTCGTGCCTTCATCCGCGAACGTCTTGCCGTTGGATTCCATTTCGGCCTTGATCGAATTCCACATCAAATTGAATTCTTCCTCGATCAGGGAGGACGGCGCCTCGAAGCGGTGGCTCTCGTCCAGCTGGTCCAGCAGCTTGCGTTTGACGCGCTGGCGCGTGAAGCCGGCGAGTTCCCCCGACAGTCGCTCTCGCGCGGCTTCCTTCAGCTTGTCGAGCGACTCCAGACCGAGCGTCTTGGCGAACTCGTCATCGATCACGGTCGCCTGCGGCGCCTCGATCAACGCCGCTGACGTTTCGAACTCTGCAGGCTGGCCGGCGAGCTTCTCGGCGCCGTAGTTCTTCGGAAACGAAACCTTAAGCGTGCGGGTTTCACCGGCGGCGATGCCGAGCAATTGGTCTTCAAAGCCCGGAATGAACTGGCCGGTTCCAAGCACGATGGGAAGGTTTTCACCAGTTCCGCCTTCGAACGGCGTGCCGTTGATGGTCCCCTTGAACGAGATCGTCACCCGATCCCCGGTCTCGGCCTTGGCACCCCCGCCCTTCGGAGCGTAGCCGCGATTCTGTTCGGCGATGCGTTTGATGGCTTCGTCGACGTCGGCGTCGGCAACGTCCGCGATCGGCTTCTCGATTGCAAAGCTCTTGAAGTCGGCGAGCTGGATCGGGGGCACGACTTCGATCGAAACGGTATAGGTGAGATCGGATTTTCCGGTGAGGATATCCTCGACGGCTTTTTCTTCCGTCGGCATGGTGACCTTGGGCTCGGTCGCCAGACGGAAACCGCGTTCCGTGAAGAGTTGCGAGTTGGTATCGCGGATCGTTTGCTCGACGGTTTCCGCCATGACTGAGCGGCCATACACCTTCTTGAGATGACTCACCGGCACTTTGCCCGGACGAAAGCCGTTGATACGGACCTTGCCCTTGAGATCGACAAGGCGCGCATCCGCTTTGGCATCGAGGTCCGACGCCGGAACGCTGATCTGGAATTCGTGCTTCAATCCCTCGGCGAGGGTTTCTGTGACCTGCATAGCGTCAATCTTCTTCCCGCTTGGTCCGGCGGTAGGCGCCGAACGTTGTCAATCTGGTCGACGCACAGCTCCAGGGCTAGCGTCAGTGGTTCGGCGATCTCGGTCCTTCGGGGCTTATCTGGCCCTTCGGAAATAGATCCACCAGTAATCATCATGCAAACGCTGTCAGCGCTTGGTGCGGGCGGAGGGACTCGAACCCCCACGACTTTCGTCACTGGAACCTAAATCCAGCGCGTCTACCAGTTCCGCCACGCCCGCTGATAGCATCTGGTCCGGCCGCGATGCCTGAGCATGATGCCGAAAAGTGCGAAGCGGTTTTCGGGTAAACATCATGCTCCAGCTTATTGGAATCGATGACGTAATGGCCTTGGATGAACCTCATCCAAAGCCATGACGTCATCGTTGCGGCGGGCTTATAACATGGGCCCGCCGGTTCGCAGCAAAAAAATGGCCGTTTCGGCCTTCCGGGAGGTAACTACCGGTTACTGGACATATCCGGCGGAAAATGGTCCGCATCGATGATGGCAGATCGTACCTTCCCACCGAACCGACGCCAGCTTCTCGCCGGTTTGGGCGCAACCGCCCTCGCCCCTGCAATACCTTTCATCGCCGCCGCCCAGGGACGCGCATCGCTTGTGCTGCAGGCCAAACCCGGCACCATCGCCTTGCGCCCGGGAGAAGCGGATACGCCCATATGGACGCTCCAAGGTAGGCCGATCCCCAGCCGCTTCAAGCGCGGCGAAGAGCTTGAAATCACGCTTCACAACGAACTACCGGCGCCCACCGCACTATATTGGCGCGGAATCGATGGCGTTCCGGCGGCCGAACCGCTCGCCACTCGGGCTCCTCTCTCATCTGGAGGCAAGGAAACTTTCGTAATTTCAATGCGTCATGCTGGCACCTTCATGGCAGACCTTAGGCTGCTCGGCGACGGCCAGACCCACCCTCCGCAAGCTTTGGCGTGGATCGTCCAGGAGAGCGAGCCGGTCGGCGCCGATCGTGATGAGGTATTTCTGTTCGAAGATTGGCGGATCGGGCCTGACGGGACCGCAATTGCGCCCGGCGTCGATCCCAAGGATACAAGGCTGCTTTACACCATCAACGGGGGGACCACCCTCGATGTCTCGGTGCGCCCGAACGAACGCATCAGATTTCGCTTTATCAACGGCTTTCAGCGCAACGTCATTGCTTTGAAGGTCGAGAACCACGAGGTTCGCGTCTTGGCCCTTGACGGCCAGCCGGCCGAGCCGTTCCTCGCCCGCGCCGGCGCGCTCGTGCTGGCGCCCGGAACCCGGATCGATGCGTTTATCGACGCCACCGCGCCCGCCGGCTCGACGTCGTCCATCCTCCTTCACGACGGCGTCGAGCCGCGGCCGATCGCGCGCTTGATTACGTCACTCGAACCGCCGATCCGACGCGAGCCGCTGCCTCCTCCACCTCCGCTGCCATCAAACGGCCTTCCGGCCCACCTCGAACTCAAAAACGCCCTCCGCTTCGATCTGACGCTTGGTGGCGTTCAGGCCGAGTGGGTGACGCCTGCGAACTTCGCAAGCTCGGGGGCGCCTGCTTTCCGCGCCAAGGCTGGCCGCACGGTCGTTTTAGCGCTGACCAATCGCGCCGATGCGCCGACCGTCTTCCACCTCCACGGCCATCATTTCCGGCTGCTGGACCGTCTCGACGACGGCTGGAAACCGTTCTGGTTGGATACGCTCGCCATCGAATCCGGTCAGACGCAGCGCATCGCTTTCGCAGCCGAATATGTCGGGCGCTGGCTGATGGAAGCGGCCGTGACCGCTTGGGCCGCGCCACGCCTGGTACGATGGTACAGCGTCGAATGAGGAAAGAAAAAACATGAGCGCAACGCCCCCAACCATTCGCAGCGTCAGGGCCCGCGCGGTCGATGCACCGATCTCGCGGCCGGTGAAAACCGCCTTCGGCGCCATTCGCTCGGCGCCCCTGGTGTTGATCGATGTCACGACCGATCAGGGGATCACAGGACGTTCTTATATTTTCGGCTACACCAAGCTGACACTTAAGCCGCTGGTTCACCTGATCGGAGAAATCGGCTCAGGCTTGATCGGTAAGGCGGTCGCGCCTTTTGACCTGATGGCGGAGATGGATGCCAGATTCAGACTGCTCGGCTGGCAAGGGCTGGTCGGCATGGCGGTGTCCGGCCTCGACATGGCCTTCTGGGACGCGCTCGGCCAGGCGGCGGGGCAGCCATTGGCGACGTTGCTGGGCGGCTCACCGCGACCGATAAAGGCCTACGACAGTTATGGCGCGGTCGATCCTGTTGCCGACGAAAAAGACCTACGCCGGTCGCTCGACCAAGGCTTTCGCGGCATCAAGATCAAGGGCGGTGATGGCGACCTCGCCAACGATGAGCGGGTCGTCAAGGCCGTGCGCAGCCTGATCGGTCCGGACATCGCGCTGATGCTGGATTTCAACCAATCGCTTGACCCCACCGAGGCCCACCGCCGGGTCGCCCGGCTCGCCGCCTACGATCTGTATTGGATCGAAGAGCCGGTACCCGCCGAGAATCTCCAGGGCCACGCGGAGGTGCGCGAGAGGTCGCCGATACCGATTCAAGCCGGCGAGAACTGGTGGTTTCCGCGCGGTTTCACTGAGGCGATCGCCTCGCGCGCGAGCGATTTCATCATGCCCGATCTGATGAAGGTCGGCGGGGTCACCGGCTGGCTCCGCGTCGCCGGCCAGGCGGAAGCCGCTTCAATCCCGATGTCGAGCCATTTGTTTGCGGAGGCGAGTTCGCACATGCTGGCGGTCACGCCGACGGCGCATTGGATCGAATATCTCGATCTCGCGCGCGCAATCCTCGCCGAGCCCGTGAGAATCGTTGACGGCACGATCACCGCTCGCGGACCGGGCCTCGGCTTGGCCTGGGAGGAAACTGCGGTCGGGAAATATCTGGTGTAGGTCATTCAATAGTCGATTCCGAACTCATCGTAGAGACGCCGAAACACCGCCGGCAATATCTCGGGCAGATCTTCGGCGATCAGGCCGGGACCCGCCTCACGCGCTGCCTCTCCGTGCATCCAGACCCCAATGGAAGCCGCTTCGAACGCCGGCACGCCCTGCGCCAACATGCCCGCGATCATTCCGGCCAGCACGTCGCCGGCGCCAGCGGTGGCAAGCCAGGGTGGCGCGTTGGCGGCAATGGTTGCGCGGCCATCCGGAGACGCCACCACCGTGTCCGGCCCCTTGAGCAGGACGACGGCACCGGAGCGTTCGGCAGCCGCCCGCACCCGTTCGAGCTTCGAGCGATCCGGATGCTTGTTGCTCATATCGCTGAACAGCCGTGGAAATTCTCCCTCATGAGGCGTGAGCACAACTTGAGGATCCTGCGATGACTTGATGGCTTCAAACAGGCGATGGGGAGCCTCCGCGAAACTCGTCAATGCGTCCGCATCGAGGACCAGGCTCCGTCTCGAAGACAGCGCTGCGAGCACAAGATCGTGCGTCCGCTCGCCAATCCCGGCACCCGGCCCAATCACGCAAGCGTTGAGGCGCCTATCGGCCAACCACTCGGCAAACTCCGGAACTGTGTCAATCGCGCGAACCATCACCGCGGAAAGCGCCGAAGCGTTGACGGCAAGCGCATCGCGGGGCGAGGCCACCGTAACCAGCCCTGCCCCGGCGCGCAGGCAGCCACGCGCGGCCATCCGCGCGGCGCCGGTTGTGGCGATGCCGCCAGAGACGACGACAGCATGGCCTCGGGCATATTTATGGCCATCGATCGGCGGCACCGGAAAAAATTTGCGCCACACGGACGGAACGTTTTCGAAGGTCTGTGGACGAATTTCGTCGAGCACGCGCGCAGGAATCCCGATATCCGCGACGCGCACCCGACCGCAGTGAATCCGACCCGGCAAAAGCAAATGCGCCGGCTTGCACCGGAAGAACGTAACAGTCTCGGTAGCGCGAACCGCAATGCCCATCACGGCCGCGGCGGTGCCGTTGATGCCGCTCGGCAGATCAACGCTGAGAACCGGGGCGCCGTTGGCGTTGATCGCCGCGATCATGTCGTGCGGTTCGCCCTTTACGGTGCGGTTGAGACCGGCGCCGAACAACGCATCGATGATCAGGGCAGGTTTTCCGATCGCCTGGGGGTTGAACGGCAGCACCGGGTGTTTCCATCCCCGCGCGGCGGAGGCCGCTTCACCTCGCAGACTCTCCCGTTCACACAGCAGGACGACCGAGACCTCCCGACCGCGTGCCGCCAGTTCGGCCGCAGCCACAAAGCCATCCCCACCATTGTTGCCGCAGCCGGCGATCACGACGATCGGTCCGTCCTCGACGAGATTCATGGCCGCCTCCGCGACCGCCTGACCCGCGCTCAACATCAACGCGAAGCCGGACGTACCCTCAGCGATCGCAAGCCGGTCGGCCCGTTCCATTTCCTCGGATGTGAGGACTTCCATGCCAAATCCCTAGTACAAGCGCCTCATCCTGAGCCATTTTCGGTCTCGCCTACAACCGAGGCCCCGATAAATCGCCTAATAACTAATCATTTTGATTATATCGTAGGCTGTCGTTCGACTGACCTCTCCACTATGCCTCCCATTCGTCCAGTTAAAGGACTGATAGCATTTCGAAATTGAGCGTCTTAACAACTTGGCATAGACCCTGCTTTTGAGAAAGCGATCGGTACTTCGTAGCCGACCTGACCGCGACGGGCGACCCAGCTCACCTCACGCGGACTCGATACAACACACCGCGCGACCTCCGCGCCAGAACAAAACGAACCTGCAGTTTGCAATATGGAAGTGCCTGGGAGGCGTTCAGTGAAAAAAATAGAAGCCATCATCAAGCCGTTCAAGCTCGACGAGGTGAAAGAAGCGCTTCAGGAAGTCGGGCTACAAGGCATCACCGTCACTGAAGCGAAGGGTTTCGGGCGACAGAAAGGTCACGCCGAACTCTATCGCGGCGCGGAGTACATCGTCGACTTTCTACCAAAGGTGAAAATCGAGATTGTGATCTCCGATGAATTGGTTGAGCGAGCGATCGATGCCATCAGACGGGCGGCCCAGACCGGACGCATCGGAGATGGCAAGATTTTCGTGTCCAACGTCGAGGAAGCGATTCGTATCCGAACCGGGGAATCCGGCCTGGATGCGATCTGAATGCGCTTGTGAGCTGCGCTTACCCCTACTCTGATATTGTATTGAGCATCCCCCAATTGTATTGAGCATTATCCACGGTCGCTGCACGTGGCCGAATGTGATGACCTGCGAACCGGGAGGTACTCAATGAAGACCGCAAAAGACGTCCTGAAATCGATCAAGGACAACGACGTCAAATACGTCGACCTGCGTTTCACCGATCCGCGTGGTAAGTGGCAGCACGTGACTTTTGACGAAGGCATGATCGATGAAGACGTGTTCGCTGAGGGCCTGATGTTCGACGGCTCGTCGATTGCCGGCTGGAAAGCGATCAACGAATCCGACATGTGCCTGATGCCCGATCCCGTCACCGCGACGATCGATCCGTTCTTCGCGGAAACCACCATGATTCTTACTTGCGACGTCCTCGAGCCGACTACTGGCGAGCCCTACAACCGCGATCCGCGCGGCATGGCCAAGAAAGCCGAGGCCATGGTCAAGTCGATGGGTGTCGGCGACACGGTGTTCTTTGGACCCGAGGCGGAGTTCTTCGTGTTCGACGACGTCCGTTTCCAAACCACGCCCTACAATACCGGCTTCAAGCTGGATTCGTCGGAACTGCCGATCAATTCGGACACCGAATACGAAGGTGGCAATCTTGGTCACCGCATTCGGACCAAAGCCGGCTACTTCCCCGTTCCGCCGCAAGATTCGGTGCAGGATATGCGCTCGGAAATGCTCGGCGCCATGGCCAAGATGGGCGTCAAGGTCGAGAAGCATCACCATGAAGTGGCGTCCGCCCAGCACGAACTCGGCATGAAGTTCGACACGTTGACGCTGATGGCCGACCAGATGCAGATCTACAAATACTGCATCCATCAGGTCGCGCACATCTACGGCAAGACCGCCACCTTCATGCCGAAGCCGGTCTATGGCGACAACGGTTCGGGCATGCACTGCCACCAGTCGATCTGGAAGGGCGGCAAGCCCGTGTTCGCCGGCAACAAATATGCCGATCTTTCGGAGACCTGCCTCCATTACATCGGCGGCATCATCAAGCATGCCAAGGCGATCAACGCTTTCACCAATCCCTCAACCAATTCCTACAAGCGTCTGGTTCCCGGCTACGAAGCGCCGGTTCTGCTCGCCTATTCCGCGCGCAACCGCTCGGCCTCCTGCCGCATTCCGTACACCACCAATCCGAAGGCCAAGCGCGTCGAGGTCCGTTTTCCCGATCCGATGGCCAATCCCTATCTCGGCTTCGCCGCGATGCTGATGGCGGGTCTCGACGGCATCAAGAACAAGATCGACCCGGGCCCGGCGATGGACAAAGACCTCTACGATCTACCGAAGGAAGAATTGAAGTCGATTCCGACGGTGTGCGGCTCGCTCCGCGAGGCGCTGGAAAATCTTAATGAGGACCGCGCCTTCCTTAAGAACGGCGGCGTGTTCGACGACGACTTCATCGACAGCTATATCGAATTGAAGATGACCGAGGTCGAACGCTTCGAGATGACGCCGCATCCGGTCGAGTTCGAGATGTATTATTCGCTGTAAATCCATGCTCGCGGGGCAAATCCCGCGATCGTAGCGGTGTGAAAATGAAAAAGGCGCTCCCATTGAGCGCCTTTTTATTTTGGTGCCCTCCCTTGAGAGCCCATCGCGTCACGTCACACCCTGAACGCTTTGGCGTAGCGGGCTTTTATCTCCTCGCTCTGCGCTTGCACGGCGGCGGGGTCGGCCTTGAGTAACTTCAAAGCGGACAGCGGTGGACGGCCCGCTTTCTCCTTGATCTGCCCATGAAACGACCGATGGGCGTAGTTGTCGACCAGCAACTGCTGAGCTTCCGCGCTGAAGAGGAAGCTTTGGAACAATCGCGCGGCATTCGGATGGGGCGCATTCTGAAATATGCCGCTGGGAACGATGATCAGAGGTGAACCCTCGGTCGCGTAGACCACCTCGACCGGCCGGCCTTGATCCTTGAGCAGCAAAAGATTGTAGTCGTTTCCGTCCGCCATCACGGCTCGCTCGCCGAGCAGTATTTTTTTCGGTGGGTCCGCCGCCGACTGCACCTGCATCACCTTCTGCTGCGCAAGCTTCTCGAAATAGGCCCAGCCGAGATCGCGCGCGAGTACGAAGGTCGCGGTCAGGATGGCGCCACTGTAACCGGGATGACCTTTGACGATTTTGCCTTGCCACTTGGGATCGAGCAGATCGGCGTAGCTCTTCGGCGCATCCTCGCGTTTGACCAAATTGGTGTTGTAACCGATGGTTTCGATCCAAGCGCATGAAGTCGCGTGCATCCCGTCAGGATCGATTTGATCGGCAGGGAAATACGCCGCGACGTCATCGGGAACGTAAGGCGCAAGCCAGCCGTTCTTTTTCCAATCGAGATAATGCGCCGGGTCGGTGCTGTTGGCGACATCGACCGCATTGATTCGGCTTGCCTGCTCTTGTGCGATACGTTGGAACAGCCGTTCGGCTCCCGATCGCTCGACGCCCACGGCGATACCCGCATATCGGGCTTCGAACATCTTTCCCAAATGCTCGGCGACGTTGAGTTCGAGTGCCGAGTAAAACGAAACCTTGCCTTCCTTGCGGGCGGCCTCGATCAATGCCGGCGTAACGGTTGTCGGTGGCGGCGCGGCGGCTCGTATCGGTTCGGCGAAAAGCACGCCCGCGGCCGACACCGTCGTCGCTCTGAGTACGTCACGCCTCGACCATTTCCGGGCTTGCACGGCACTTTCTCCTGGTCGCATGGCCAGCCGTTTGACGGCCGTCATGAATAACTCTAGGTGGTCTGCACTTTGGTCGCCAGCGCCTCGCCAAACGCTTTGAACAGCGCACGGTTGATCGGATTGTGCTGCGGATCGTACTCCGCATGCCACTGCACGCCGAGCGCAAACCCCGGGGCGTCGGCAATCCGGATCGCCTCGATCGTGCCGTCTTCCGCCGTACCCTCGACGACGACGCGCTCGCCGGGCTCAAGAATCCCCTGACCGTGCAGCGAATTGACGCGGATCGTTTCGCAACCGAAGAGCTGCGCAAAGGCGCCGCCGGGCACGAGGCTGACGTCGTGCCGGTCGGCGAAGACGACGGTCGGATCGGGGTGGATTTCACCGTTTTCCAACCGTGGCATCCGGTGGTTCATGCGTCCGGGCAGCTCGCGGATTTCGGGATGCAGCGAACCGCCGAAAGCAACGTTCATTTCCTGCAAGCCGCGGCAGATGCCGAACAGGGGAATGCCGCGGGCGACGCAAACCTCCGACAGGGCAAGCGCCAGATCGTCGCGATGGAGGTCATAGGGTTCATGGCGCGGATCGGGTTGGGTGCGAAACCGCGTCGGGTGAACATTTGCGCGCGCCCCGGTCAGCATCACGCCGTCGACGGTGTCGAGCAAAGCACCGATATCCGTGATGTCGGGTGCCGCGGCGAACATCAACGGCAGCGCGCCCGCGACTTCGGCCACGGCGCGCAGATTTCGCTCTCCGACCAGTTGCGTAGCAAATCGATTCTCGACGCGAAAGGCGTTCCCGATCACGCCGACCACCGGCCTCCTCATCACCTTCGAATCCAATCTCTTGCCTGAAAAAATCAAAGCGATCATGCCCTGCGGCCAGCGAGGGATCAACATGTTGCTCCGTGCAGCCGTAATGCTATTTTTGCGTGGCAGCCGGCTCCGGACCTATCGATCGGGCTCATGAGCGCTTGATCCCGGGCGCGTTTGACGAAAGAGTGCTGCGCTATTGGCCCGAAAAGGAAGCAACGTGGCAGTCTCGGCCGAAGAGCGTCATCAGGCCCGCAACGATCTCGCGTGGGCGATATCGGTAGGCGGCATCGGCGTTGTCCTGTTTGCGGCCCTGTTGGTGGCTAGCTGGTATTTCGCCGCGACACTGTTTCTGATCTTCGCCGGAGTGTTGCTCGGCGTAGCCCTTAACGCCATGACCAACGGGCTCGGTCGCCTGGTCAGGCTACCCCATGCGCTGCGCTTGACACTTGTCTGCCTTTTGCTCGCAACGCTCTTGTCGGGGGTCGTTTTCATCGACGGCGCTACGATCAGGCAGCAGGCGGCGGCGCTGAGCGACACCATCAAGTCGCAACTGATCAACGTCAAAACTTTCCTCGAGCGAAACGGCATCGATACCGGCTATTTCGGCCTTGGCACTTCCGCGATTCCTGCGGATTCGTCAGCGCCGTCAGCGCCCGGTGGCACGACGACGCACGCTCTTCCAAGCCCCGGCGATATTGCTTCGAGCGGCGGCGCGATCGTCAGTCAGACCTTCAAATTGATTCTCGGGACCGTGAGCGCTGTCGGAAATTTCTTCATCGTCTTGTTTCTGGGATTGACGTTCGCAGCCCAACCGGGCGTCTACCGGAAGGGACTTCTGTTCATGGCCCCGGCTCGGCACCGCGCTCGCGCAACCGTCATCATCGACCGTATCAGCGAAACGCTGGAGCGCTGGCTGATCGCACAAATCATCACCATGACAGCCGTCTTCCTCGTGACCTGGACAGGCCTATCGATCATCGGCATCCAGAGTGCGTTCATTCTGGGTATGCAGGCGGGCCTACTCACCTTCATTCCAACCGTCGGGGCGCTGATCGGCGGCTTGATCGTGGTGCTCGCGAGCCTCGCCTCCGGATGGGTGGCAGCGGCAAGCGCCTTTGTGCTGTTTTTGGGCGTTCACGCGCTCGAAAGCTACATTCTCACCCCGATCATCCAACGTCAGGCGCTCGAGATTCCACCGGCCACGTTATTCGCGTTCCAGATTCTGCTCGGAGTCGTGTTCGGTATCTGGGGTTTGGCGCTCGCCTTGCCGCTAATGGCGGTCGCCAAAGTCGTGATCGATCATTTCAAGACGAACAAGTCACCTGAGGCGAGCGCCTGAGCGCTGTGTCGTCCGACAAAACCTTCAGGCCGTGGTCACGACCGTCTGGGTGTGTTCGACCTCGGGAGGTGACGCAAAATACTGCCCGACCAGTTCGCGCCATGCGGTGAAGTCGGCCGAGCCCCTGAAATCGACGGTGTGATTTTCCAACGTGTCCCACTTCGCCAGCAAACGGTAGCGGGAGGGCTTCTCGATCGATTTATGCAGTTCAAAGCCCTTGCCGCCCTTGGCATGCAGGAACAACGGCCGCGCCTTGGCGACGGCGGCTTCGAAGTCTTTCTCAGAGCCGGGCTTGACGTCGATTTGTGCGATTTCAGTGATCATTGGGTGAGGCCTTATCCGTGAGGGGTGACCTCTCTAGCCTTTTCCCGCAACTCAGTTCAAGAGCAGCACCGTACCGGCGACCGCCAATGCACAACAGACGAATATCGCGGCCGGCCAGCGGCTTCGCGCCCGATCATATCGGCCTTGCGCACGCCGTTCCGAGATCAGCGCCATCTCGTATTCGTCCGATGTCGAGAACATGCAGGCAAAGCCGCCACGCGCCGACGCCGCTGCGGCTTCGAGCGAGATCAAGGCGGCGCGAGTGTTCCGACTGCGAGTCATCTGCATAAGTTGGATGATATGGATCGAATGGTAAACGAGGGGTTACCCTCGTCTACGCAAGACGAGCGACGCCCGAAGGCTGTGGACGACGCGCAATCCCCGCGGTTTTTCGCCGCCAGTTTTCCAGCGACAGCGGCAGCTCCTCGGCGGCTTCGACCCGATTGCGGCCGCCGCGTTTGGCCTGATAGAGCGCGGTATCGGCGGCTGCGAGCAACACTTCGAGTTCAGTGCCGGCCGGGCCGCCGGCTACGCCGACGCTGACCGTGGTATCGACCGGTCCGTCCTCGACCACGATTCCCGAATTCGCAAAAGCTTCGCGCACGCGTTCGGCCGCGATCACAGCTTCTTCAAGCGAGCAGGGCAACAGCGCTGCAAACTCCTCGCCACCGATTCGCCCCGAGAGATCGGTCAGGCGCAGCGTGTTGACGAGGATGATCGCGAATAGTTTGAGAATCTCGTCGCCTGCCGGATGGCCGAAACGATCGTTGATTGATTTGAAGTGGTCGATATCGAAGATCAGCATGGTCGCTGGGCGGCCGGCATTGGCCTCGCGTTCGATCAGGCGCGACGTCGCCTCCGCGAAACCGCGGCGATTGAACATGCCCGTCAGCGGGTCAAGCGACGCCGCCGTCTTGTGCGCGGTCACCGCCCGCTCAGACACCAGCATGAAGATCACGAACACCGTACCGATCGCATAGAGCACGAGTTCGATAGAAAAGACCTTCACCCACGTGCTGGTGGAGAAGTTGTCGTCGTGGGGACGTAACAAATCGCCGAGCAAAATCGGCAACATCAGCACGAAGCCGTGCATAACCGGCACCGCGATGGCCAGCCAACGCTTTTGCATCGTCCTGCGGCGTTCGGACCACAATTCGGTCGCCGTCAACGCGGCATAAATCGCGACGATTCCCGCACCGATCGTCATGCGCATCGCCGACGCGTCGGGCTCCAGCGTCATGACGGCCGCTATCCAAGCCATCGCACCCAGCACCAGCCCGGCTAGATTGGGCCTGCGGCCATGGAACACGCGCGAGGCATTCCAGACCATCCCACAGGCCACGAAACCAACGGCATTCAACGCGAGCGATAGCATATCACCGAGCGCATTGCCGGCAAGCGCCCAGAGTTCGACCGATGCGGCACCAAGCAGATAAGCCGTTCCCCACCATTTCAACGCCGGGATGTTCTCCTGCTTGCCGAAGAACAGCAGCATGGCACCCAGCATCGCCGCCACCATCGTGACAACGAGATAAAGCGTGGTCGTATCAAGCGACATAGCTCACCGAATGAAATTGTGATGCAGCGATTCCGGCGCGACTAAAGCCCGCGCCACCATTGCGAGAATGCTAAGATCAAGCGCGTTCGAAATCCGTTTGCGGAAGTGCGAAACTTTTCAAAGAAACCACGTCAACTGTTCGGCAAATGATCAGCAAAAAGGGCGCCGCGAGGCGCCCTTTTGTCGTTCCCGATACGCAGCATTCGCTGCAAATTTTACCGCTTCGAGAACTGGAACGATCTGCGCGCCTTGGCGCGGCCGTACTTCTTGCGCTCGACCACACGCGAGTCGCGCGTGAGGAAACCGCCCTTCTTCAAGACACCGCGCAGATCGGGCTCGAAATAGGTTAGCGCCTTCGAGATGCCATGGCGCACGGCACCGGCCTGACCCGACAGCCCGCCGCCGGCGACGGTGCAGATCACGTCGTACTGGCCGGCACGGGCTGCGGCGACCAGCGGCTGCTGGATCATCATCCGCAGCACTGGGCGCGCGAAATAGGTTTCGACTTCGCGGGCGTTGACCGTGATCTTGCCGGCGCCGGGCTTGATCCAGACGCGAGCGACCGCGTCCTTGCGCTTGCCCGTGGCGTAGCCGCGGCCCTGCTTGTCGACCTTCTTCGTGTATTTCGGCGCTTCCGGCGCGGCCGGCTTCAACGAAGATAATTGATCGAGAGACTGCATGGTGTCGGACATGTTATGCGGCCCTCATATTCTTGCGATTCATCGAAGCGACGTCGATCGTCTCGGGTTGCTGGGCTTCATGCGGATGCTCTGGCCCGGGGTAAACACGCAAATTACCGAACTGGACGCGGCCAAGCGGCCCTCGCGGAATCATACGCTCGATGGCCTTCTCGACCACCCGCTCGGGAAAGCGGCCTTCCAGGATCGACTTGGCGGTGCGTTCCTTGATGCCGCCGATGAATCCGGTGTGATTGTAATAGACCTTGTTGTCGCGCTTGCGCCCGGTGAGCACCACGTGAGCCGCGTTGATGATGATGACGTGGTCACCGCAATCGACGTGAGGCGTGTAAGTCGGGAGGTGTTTGCCGCGAAGGCGCATCGCAACCAAAGTGGCGAGCCGCCCGACCACCAAACCTTTGGCGTCGATCAGCACCCACTTCTTCGTCACCTCGGCTGGCTTTGCCGAAAACGTTTTCATGTGAGGAAATCCGTGAAAGGAGGACAGCGGCGCGTCCGCGCCGAGCTGCGGGGATTTCTAGATAGGACCGCCGCGCCCGTCAATGCCTGTCGGAATAAATTATTTCAGTTATAACAATGGCTTATAAATATGGTGTTATAATACCTTGAAAATCACCGAGCATTTGGAATGGAATAGGTCGCGGTCACATGGGCAATCGGATCGGGCGAGGTTCCCGACAACAAATTGACCTCCCCCACCGCCAGCCGCTTGCCCAGCTTCAAAAGCCTCGCGGCCGCAAGAATATCCTGCCCAGGTTGGCCTTTGCGCAGAAAATTGATGTTGAGATTGGTCGTAACCGCCAAGCCGACCGGGCCAATCGCCGAAAGGAGCACCACATACATGGCGAAGTCGGCCAGCGCCATCAGCGTCGGGCCCGAGACGGTCCCACCCGGTCGAAGCATCCGGTCGCTATAGCGTTGACGTATCAGGCAGGAGGCACCATCGGCGCTTTCGATCGAAATATCGCCGCCGCTGAAGGCTTGGGGAAATTCGACACGGAGAAACTTCTCGAGTTCCGCCACGCTCATTTTCGCTAGTGCCATATCGCTCTGCCTGCCCTCGCCTCGACCCGCTTGTTACATTAAGCTGAGGGAGCCGCCCAGGCGGATATTTGAGTGGATATTTCGATGACGAGCCAAACCGCACGCAGCGCCGTGGCACAAACGCCGATCCTTCTGCGCGAAACGCTCGGCGACATTGCCGTGCTCACGCTCAACCGGCCCGAGGCCCGCAACAGCCTGTCGGAAGGCCTGATCGCCGAGCTGCACGGGGCGCTCAAGGCAATTCAAGACGATGCCAAAGTGCGCGCGGTGGTGATCGCCGCCAACGGCCCCGCCTTCTCTGCCGGCCACGACATGAAAGAACTGACCGCGCGTCGAACCGACGCCGACCGCGGGCGTGCCTATTTCGCCGAAATCATGAATGCCTGCAGCGCAATGATGCAGGCGATCGTGGAATTACCCAAGCCGGTGGTCGCGGCGGTGCAGGCGATCGCCACGGCGGCGGGGTGCCAGTTGGTGGCAAGTTGCGATCTTGCAGTCGCTTCCGAGGCGGCGACATTCGCGACCCCCGGCGTCGATATCGGATTGTTCTGCTCGACGCCGATGGTGGCGTTGTCGCGCAACGTCCCGCGCAAGCACGCGATGGAAATGTTGCTGACCGGCGAGCCGATTTCCGCGAACACGGCCCGAGAAATTGGCCTCGTCAACCGCGTCGTCGCTGCCGGCACCGAACGCGATGCGGCGATTGCACTGGCCCAAAAAGTCGCACTCAAATCTGCCTACACCGTCAAGCTCGGCAAGGCCGCGTTCTATCGCCAGGCCGAAATGAGCCTTGCGGACGCCTATCGTTATGCGGCAGAGGTGATGACCGAGAACATGATGGCGCGCGATGCCGAAGAAGGTATCGGCGCCTTCATCGAGAAGCGCGAACCCAAGTGGCAAGACCGATAAACGGGGACGTTTCTGAGGAACGTGCATCTTGCTCGCGTTTGGAATGATCGGGTCTCATGGTTCGAGACGCGCGCTTTTCACCATGAGAGCTCTGGAATCTTTGAAATGAACCATGACACCTACCCCGACAACTACATCCGCGAAATTCTGAGCGGCGTGAAATCGATCGCCATGGTCGGGGCTTCGCCGGTCAATGTGCGGCCGAGTTATTTCGCCTTCAAATATTTGGCGCAGCGCGGCTACGACATGATCCCGGTCAATCCCGGACATGTCGGCAAGAGCCTGCTCGGCAAACCCTTCGTGGCCTCGCTGCTCGACATCGGTCGTCCCATCGACATGGTCGACATTTTCCGGAATTCGAGCCACATCATGCCGGTGGTCGACGAAGCGTTGAAGTTAACGCCGCCGCCGAAAGTGATCTGGATGCAGCTCGGCGCGCGAGACGATCTGGCCGCCGAAAAGGCGGAAGCCGCCGGTCTCAAGGTTGTCATGAACCGTTGCCCCAAAATTGAATATGGGCGGCTTTCCTCTGAGATTTCGTGGATGGGCGTCAACTCGCGAACACTCAGCTCGAAACGCGCGCCGATGCCGACCCACGGTATGCGCCTTTCATTGAACCGGACCAGCCTTAGCGGCGGCGAAACCCATGCTGCCGACAGTGCCGCGAAAACAAGAACGACCTGACATAACGCCGACACGCAACGCTCATTCTTGACGGCATGCCCCTGTTGCCGGCAGCATGGCTTCCACGCGATTTCGAACAAAATAGAATGGGACGTAAAAAGAATGACCGATCGTTTTCCGGGATTTTCAACCCTCGCCGTCCATGCCGGCGCGCAGCCCGATCCCACCACCGGCGCGCGGGTAACGCCGATTTACCAAACCACGTCGTTCGTGTTCAACGACGCCGACCACGCGGCATCATTGTTTGGGTTGCAGACGTTCGGCCACATCTACAGCCGGATCGGAAATCCGACCAACGCGGTTTTGGAAGAGCGCGTCGCAGCCCTTGAGGGCGGCACCGCGGCACTTGCGACCGCTTCGGGCCACGCCGCGCAAGTGGTGGTATTTCAAATGCTGCTGCAGCCCGGCGACGAATTCATCGCAGCGCGTAAGCTCTACGGCGGCTCGATCAACCAATTCAATCACGCGTTCAAGAGTTTCGGCTGGAACGTGGTGTGGGCCGACCCCGACGATATCGGCAGCTTCGAGCGCGCGGTCACGCCGCACACCAAGGCGATCTTTGTCGAGTCGATCGCCAATCCCGGCGGCTCGATCACCGATATTGAAGCGATCGCCGCGATCGCCCGCAAGGCGGGCGTGCCGCTGATCGTGGACAACACTTTGGCGACGCCATACCTCATTCGACCGATCGACCATGGCGCGGACATCGTGGTGCATTCGCTGACGAAATTTCTCGGCGGACACGGCAATTCGCTGGGCGGTGTCATCGTCGATGCCGGCACCTTCGAATGGTCGAAGGACAACAAATATCCGATGCTGAGCGAGCCACGTCCGGAATATCACGGTATCCGTATTCAGGAGACCTTCGGCAATTTCGCTTTTGCGATTGCCTGCCGGATGCTTGGTTTGCGCGACCTCGGCCCGGCACTCTCACCCTTCAACGCGTTCATGATCCTCACCGGCATCGAGACGCTGCCGCTGCGGATGCAAAAGCATTGCGAAAACGCCAAGGCGATCGCGGAGTGGCTATTGGCCCATCCCGCGGTAGCCTCGGTGAACTACGCCGGTTTGCCGGGCGACAAATACAACAACCTCGCGCGCAAATATGCACCGAGAGGCGCCGGCGCCGTGTTCACTTTCAGCCTCAAGGGCGGCTACGAGGCCGGTGTCAACCTGGTGTCGAACCTCAAGCTGTTCTCACATCTCGCCAATGTCGGCGATACGCGCTCGCTGGTGATTCACCCGGCCTCGACGACGCATAGTCAGCTTGACGACGCCGCGAAGATCAAATCGGGCGCAGCGCCGGACGTGGTGCGACTCTCAATCGGCATCGAGGACAAGGAAGATCTGATCGCCGATCTGGAACAGGCGCTGAGCGCGTAATCAGTCGCCAGCGGCGCTTCACGATCTACGATATGCTCGCAGCGAATCAAGATGGATGATTCGGAGCCGACGATGCTGCGCTGGACGTTTCCATTTCTGATGGTGATTGCCGCGATCGGACCGGCAGTGGGGGCTGACGAATCTCCCGCCCGTCGCGACCGGCATCACCTCACTGGTAAATTGCCGGCGGGACTTCCGAGGTCGCATTACAAGTTCAGAACGACAATTGTGCGTGACGCACCTTACGCACCGCGCCGGCATTATGCGCACCCGCCCTATGCGGATGAGACATCGGAGTTGCTCTTCACACCGACGGATGTGTTCGTCCGTCGTGTATTGCCCTTTGTCCACGCGCCGGTGTTGCCGGGCTCTTCCACGCTCCCGGGTTACTATGGATCAAGCCATTCCTATGATTACCAGGGCCCCTACTACGGTGGCCCGAACCCTGGGACCTGGGATCGCCTGCCCTACGCCTGTGGCGTTTACGGCTATTGCTAACCCGCCGCAGCGAGCCTCGCACCAACCCCGTCAATGGCCGGCTGCCGCACCGCCAATCGTTCGGCTTGAAGAATGGCAAGCGTCAGAACCGCAATGGCGCCGGCCTGATGAACCAACGCGAGAGCGATCGGCACCTGATACAACAGCGTGAGGATGCCGAGCGTCGCTTGTAACGTTATGGCCGCCGCGAGCCATAATGCGCCGTTCACCGCAGCCGCTCCGGCGCGCGAGCGAACCGCGTCGAATGCATGCACCAGCGCCAATGCAAACAGCGCATACGCGGTCATGCGATGCTCGAATTGCACCATGAGCGCATTGTCGAACAAGTTGCGCCACCAGGGCTCTTCAAAGAACAATCGCGCCGCCGAGGGAATCAACGCACCGTCGATGTCGGGCCAAGTATTATAGACTTTGCCCGCCCGCAGGCCCGCAACCAGCGCGCCCAAATAAAGCTGCACGAAGGTCAGCACCACGACCGCCGCGCCCGTGATCTTTAACCGATACGATGCGACCACCAGCGGACGACCAGTCAGCCGACGCAACGCCCAGACAATGCTTCCAAAGATGAGAAGTGCAAGCACCAGATGCGTGGCCAGACGGTATTGTGAAACCTCCACGCGCAGCGAAAGGCCCGACGCTACCATCCACCAGCCGACCGCGCCCTGCAGCGCGCCAAGGCCGAAGATCAACCACAACGGCCGCTTCAAATCCGCGCGCAAAGCGCCGCGCCAGAGGAACCAGAGAAACGGCAAGAGATAGGCGACGCCGATCACCCGCCCGAGCAGCCGGTGGCTCCATTCCCACCAAAAGATCGTTTTGAACTCATCAAGGCTCATGCCGACGTTGAGTTCGCGATATTGCGGGATGGTCTTGTAAGCCTCGAACGCCTGTATCCATTGCGCGTGGTTGAGCGGCGGCAGCGTGCCGGTGACAGGCTTCCACTCGACGATCGAAAGTCCGGATTCGGTGAGACGCGTCGCCCCGCCGACCAGCACCATGATCGCGATCAGGACGGCGACCGAGACGAGCCACCATCTAATCGCGCTGAGGTGCCGTGCTGGCTGGGCTGGAATATCGGTCATCGAAGCTGCGCTTGAATGAATTTGCGCGCACCTTATAGTGCGCTCGGTTCGGCGCGCAAGGCGCGCGCCCTTAACAAGCCGCATATTCCCGCCATGACGATCCGCACCCGCAAATTCATCGGAACCATCGCGCTTCTGCTGCTGGTCGTGGTCTGGTCGTTAGTGGGAATGACAGTGGCGCAAATACCGTGGCTCGCTAACTCCGGTCTGCTGCAAGCGGTCTTCTATGTCGTGGCCGGCCTTGGATGGGTACTGCCGGCGATGCCGATCATCAGCTGGATGGCACGATCGGACGTTTAGCAGCTGCTGAAGGAAGTACGCTTAGTCGGCGGCGACGCAAACACCAGAAAGCATCACGCGCATCGCGCGCAGCGAGCGCTGCCGTCCGTCCCAGGCGATGCGCGGAAGCGCGTAGAGGTTGCTTCGACCTTCCGTCTCGACAATCCCCGATATCGTCGATACGGCACTTGCAAAGCCGGCGTCCGCGGCCAGCGCAAGGTGTTGCCGACGAAAAGAAGCACGATCGCCGACCGGATAGGCAAAATGTCTGATATCGCGGTGAAACGCCGCTTGCGCGACCGCCTTCCCCATCGTCATCTCACGCAGCGCCGCTGCATCCTTCAAGTGTGACAGGATCGGATAGTTCATGGTCGCGCTTCCGATCGTCACATTGGGATCGCTTGCAAGCTTCTCTAAATCCTTCCACTCCATCGAGGCTTCGCGTGAAAGTGTCGCGAGATCGACCGAGTACCGCTCGCAAAGATCCTTGATCGCGGACGACAGATCTGCCGGCGCGAGCGAGCGCAGCCAAGCATCGAGAAGACGAAAAAGCTGATATTTTTCCGCTGTCTTCGCAACGCTAAAGTGCCACTCCTTGCGATCCATCACCAGGCTGAGACGGTTCTCGCGCGCGATCACCTCCTCAATCGCGAGCCACCAGGCTTCGCCGAGGCCATCCGGAAATGCCGTCGGGACGTAGACGGTGAACGGGACGCCGTGCCGTGACAGCACCGGATAGGCCGACGTCATCAGGTCCTTGTAACAACCATCGAAGGTCAGGCACACGAAGCGTCTTGGCGCGGCCAGCCTCACCGCTCTTTGACAAGCTTCATCCATCGATACGATATCGAATTTCCAGCGCTTCAACGCCCGGATCGTTCGATCGAGAAATTCGGGCGTGATTTCGTGCGATTTGAGCGGCTGAAAACCCGCCGACTTGCGTGGACGCACGCGTTCAAACCGTAAAATGACGCCAGCGCCGCCGGCTCGCCGCTCCATCAGCCACGGCGCGCCGCTGAAATAGGCTAGTTCCAGCTTAAGGTTCGTCAAGAATCTGATACCGAATGGCAACTTCCCGCACCTTGATGCCGCGATTCCCCGCCCAATAGCGGCGAGATGTCATTACTCTTTGTTGACATTTCTTTGTAAAGGTCGGCAGACATCGAAAAATGTAAATAATTTCCTGTAGACAGGCCTTGCAATGACCATGGCTGCCGCGATTGAAAGCCGAACGGCGGAAGCACACATCTGGTCAAAGACGAGCCGCATCGCGCACGTCGAAATTCTTCCCGATCTCGTTCAAGCGGAGGCAATTTGGCGCGGCCTCGAGGGACCGCAACATTTCTCGACGCCCTTCCAACGATTCGATTTCCTCGCTCCCTGGCAACGGAAGGTCGGTGAGCGCAAGGGACTTCTGCCGTTCATCGTTGTAGCCTACGACGCCGACCGTCGGCCATTGCTGCTGATGCCGCTCGCGCTTTGTCAAAAATATGGGATTCGGTTCGCCTGCTTCATGGGCGGCAAGCACCCAACCTTTAACACGGCGCTGTGGGACGGGGATTTTGCCGCCAAGGCAACCCCGGACGATCTCCATGCGTTGATATCGGCCATACGCAAACAATCCCGGGCCGACGTTCTGGCGCTTACCCAGCAGCCAATGAACTGGCGCGACGCGCCGAACCCCATGGCGCTGTTGCCGAGCCAGGCCTCGGCCAACGACTGTCCATTGATGACGATCGCGCCCGGCGCGCCGCCCGAGGCGCTGATCGATCGATCGCTGCGACGCGAACTCAAGGCGAAAGAACGCAAGCTGCAAAAACTCCCGGGTTATCGCTATCACGTTGCTAGCGGCGACACCGAGATAAAGCGGCTGCTTGATTGGTTCTTTCGCATCAAACCGCTGCGAATGGCCAAACAGAAGTTGCCCAACGCCTTCGCCGAGCCCGGGATCGAGGATTTCCTTCACGCCGCCTGTATTGCGCCGATTGCGAGCGGCGGCCACGTCATCGATATCCACGCCATTGAGTGCGACGAAGAAGTTATTGCGATCTTTGCAGGCGTCTCCGACGGTCAGCGCTTTTCGACGATGTTCAACACCTACACAATGTCCGGCAATTCGCGTCACAGCCCCGGGCTAATCCTGTTGCGCAACATTATCGATCACTATGCCGAGCGTGGCTATCGCGCCTTCGATTTGGGCGTCGGCACCGATGACTACAAAAAATTGTTTTGTAAGTCCGACGAGCCGATTTTCGACAGCTTCATCCCTTTAAGTGCACGAGGCAAAGTCGCGGCGGGCGCCATGTCGGGCATTCACCGCGCCAAACGTCTGGTGAAACACAATCAGGCGCTCTTTCACATCGCTCAAAGATTACGAACCGCGCTTCACCGCTAGAACATAATTTTCCCAAAGCTGAAAGGCGACCGGCCGTCAGGCCGCCGCAACCCGTTGGGCCGGCTCGACGGCATCCCGAGACTGCGACCACTCGCGCAGCATCGTCGCGTCAGTGAACCCTGCCGCCCTCAACTGAGCGCACATCAGGTTACGGGCATCCGGAGCCATTGCAGCATCCGACACCACGACGGCGCGCGCCCGCGCCGTCAGCAACTCCGCCGGCAAATCGGAGGCGGTACCCGCATTCAATAACACGTGGTCATACACCCGCAACAAGGCATCGATCGCAAGCGCGAGCCGCGGCGATTGCAGCAACGCGCGGTCTGAACCCGTACGTCCCGAATTCACAAGGTGCACCTTCGACAACCGATCCTTGGTGATCACTTGCGAAAAGGATGCCTCGCCCAGCATCAGGTCCGCCAATCCCGGCGCGCTTGGATCGACCGATACGGCCGGGATGGTTGGCGACAGCGCGGACAAGTCGACGACGACAACGCGAGCCTGGCGCGCAAGCAACCGCGCGAGCGTCAGGGCCGTTAACGCAATCCTTTCATCGGAAGCGGTACCAAGGATCGTGACCTTGCGAGCCGCTTCACCGGCTTCGCGCAGATCATCCGCGAGGTGTTCGATTTCATGGAGTTCGGCTTCAACACCGGGTCGAGATTTACTGAAGATCGAAGCGGCGCCAGCAACCGACGCTGCGGCCGTATCCGCCGCACGGATCGAGGCCGGTGGGAACGAAGCAGCCGCCCCCGGCGCTGTCATGCGAAGTAGTTCCCCGGTGGTAATCGCGCCGGCACTGAGTATCAACGTCGCCAGCGTCGCTATCAGCACGACTGGAAGCCTTTTTGGATAGGCTGGAGTGTTGGACACGGTGGCGCGGGAGATGATCCGACCATCCGCGGGTGCGGCATCGATATTCTCGCGGGTATTCGCCTCGCGATATTTCGCGAGATAGGATTCCAGAAGGTCTCGCTGCGCCTTGGCTTCACGCTCAAGCGCGCGAAGCTGGACGTCCTGGCCGTTGCTCGAACTCGCCTGCTTCTTCAACTGCTCAAGACTTGCGCTCAGGCCCTCAACCCTGCCACCGGCGATGCGCGCATCATTGTCCAGCGAGCGCGATATCTTGCTCGCCTCCTCGCGCAGTTGGTGGTCGAGGTCCGCCAGTTGCGCCTTCAATTCCTTGATCCGCGGATGGCCGTCGAGCAGCGTCGACGACTGCTCGGCCAGTTGCGCGCGGAGCGTGACGCGTTGTTCGGAGAGCCTTCGTGTCAATTCGGAATTGAGAACCTCGGAAGCCTCAATCGGCTTGCCGCTCTGGAGCATTTCACGGATCAACCGCGCCTTCGTTTCCGCGTCGGACTTCAGCGCGCGCGCGTTGTTCAACTGCGTGTTCAACTCGCCCATCTGCTGGTTGGACAGGGTCGTATTGTTGGTGCCGACAAACAAGTTCGATTTCGAACGAAAATCCTCAACGCGCGATTCCGCTTCCGCGACTTTCTTGCGCAGACTATCGATCTCGCCCGACAACCATTGACTGGCGGATTTGGCCTGATCCTGACGAGCCCCCTGCTGCAGCACCAAATAGCCTTCGGCGATCGAATTGGCGACTCGTGCCGCCAGGTCCGGATCGCGTGATTGGAATTCGATGACGATAACGCGCGATTTATCCACCGCGTAGACGGTGAGTCGGTCGAAATAGGAATCCAGGACGCGCTCTTCCGGCGTCAAGGAAAAGGGATCGCGGCCGATCCCGACCAAAGCCAGCAGCGACTTCAAGGGTGAAAAACCCTGCAGCACCGGATCGAATTCCCCGCGCTCGGCGAGCTTGTTCTTTTTGATGATCTCGCGGGCAAGATCGCGCGACAACAGCAACTGGACCTGACTGGTAACAGCCTCGGGATCGAGCGCGGTGCGCTCCTCGTTGCGCTCACCGTTCGGCCGCAAGAAGACGTTCTCACGCCCATCGATCAGGATGCGCGCTTCGGATTTATATCGCGGTGTAATGAGATTGACGGCGACCATCGAAAGCGACGCGGCGAGCAGCGTCGGAACGATGATCCAGCTTCTCTTGTGCCAAAGCGACTGGCCGAGCGCCCGCAAATCGAGATCGCGCGGCAACGACGAGGAAATTGGCTTATGGGCAGTCGACGCAGGCTTCGAGATGAGCTTCTGCACCAGCGTCTTGACTTCGCCAGTACGCCAGAACGCTAAACCCATCGCACACTCCCGCAAACGCAACAACTCTACTAACGGCGCCGACTACACTCCATTAAGGTTGCTGCTGGGTTAATTTCGCACGGTGTGACGCGTGGTTTCACCTGCGCGCTCACACTTTGTTAACCATGAAAGCCCTTAATGGAATCAACAATTTGCTTATGGATTGCCCGATGCGAGGTCTGCGCGCCTTCGTTCTCTCTTTGCTGGCGACGCTCGTTTTGTCGGGCTGCATGCGCGCGAGTGCGCCGGTTGCGACCGCGCAACCGCGCGATCTCGATTCTTTGGCCTATGGACGGTCCTCAAGCGGGGCTGCGGCCTACGCCGCGGTGCCGGCGGCGGTCCAATACGACACCGCCTACCGGTTAGACGCCGGCGACCGGTTGCGGGTCGTGGTCTATGGCCAGGAGGGCCTCACCAACACCTACGCGATCGATGCCGGTGGCGCGATCACCCTGCCCTTGATCGGATCGGTGGCGGCGCGCGGCCGCACGACCTCGGGGTTGGCGGCGGAAATCGGCGCCAAGCTACGCGGCGGTTACATCCGCGAACCGTCGGTGGCGGTGGAAATCGAGGCCTATCGGCCGTTCTTCATTCTCGGCGAAGTCGCCGCCCCCGGCCAATACCCTTACGTGCCCAATATGAGCGTCGAGACCGCGGTGGCGATCGCCGGCGGCTTCTCGCCGCGCGCCAAGCGCGACCGCGTCACCCTGACCCACGTCGGCGAACAGGGATCGACCCGCATTGTGGTGCCGCTCGGCACGTCGGTCAGCCCCGGCGACACCGTGCTGGTCGGCGAGCGCTGGTTTTGATCTTGCCCGAGACTTCAGCCAAACCCCTTCGCATTCTCCACGTCGTCCGCACGCCGGTCGGCGGGATATTCCGTCACGTCATGGACCTCGCCAACGGTCAGGCCGACCGCGGACACCATGTTGGCATTATCGCCGACAGCCTGACCGGCGGCGACCGCGCCAAGGCGGCGCTGGAAGAAATCGCTCCTCGCCTCAAACTCGGCGTTCATCGTCTCGCCATTCGCCGCGAGCCGTTTCCCACGGATGTCCTGTTGTGGATGCGTTTCAGGCGCCTGTTTCGTCTGCTGAAAGCCGACATCCTGCACGGCCACGGAGCCAAAGTCGGTGCCTTCGTTCGCCTAAGGGCCCGTTCGAAAGATACCCTTCGTGTCTATACGCCGCACGGCGGCTCGCTGCACTACCCGCTGAGCTCGCTGCGAGGCAAGTTCTACAGTGGCCTCGAACGCACATTGATGAACTCCACCGATTTGTTCCTGTTCGAAAGCGCCTTCGCGCGCGATACTTATCAGCGTGTGGTCGGCACGCCGAGTGGACTTGTGCGCTGCGTGTTCAACGGCGTGACCGCGGAAGAGTTCGATCCCGTCGCTCAGGCGCCCGATGTCACCGACGTCGTCTATGTTGGTGAGTTCAGGCATATCAAAGGCGCCGACCTCCTGATCGACGCGGTGGCGCGACTTCACGCCGACGGAAAGCCGGTGACGCTGACCCTTGCAGGCGACGGCGAAGAAATGGAGTCCCTCAAGGCTCAAGTTCTAAGGCATGGTCTGACCAAAGCGGTCCGTTTTATCGGGCACGTCAAAGCGCGATACGGCTTTTCGAAGGGTAAGCTACTGGTCGTCCCCTCGCGCGGGGATTCGATGCCCTATGTCGTGATCGAGGCGGCAGCAGCGGGAATTCCGATGATCGCCGCGAATGTCGGCGGCATTCCCGAGATTTTCGGTTCCCATACCGACGCGCTGGTTGCTCCTAGGCTCGTGGGGGCGATGGCGGACGCGATCGAAGCCGGACTTGAAGATTCCGCCGCCACGCAGGCACGCGCAAAATCCTTACGCGAGCGCGTTTTTCTGCATTTTTCGCAAAAGGCGATGGTCGAAGGCGTGTTGGCCGGTTACCGCGAGGCGTTTGCAGCGCATTAGCCGTTCTTTACCGCGATAACTGTTTCTTCCGATTTGTCCTTTAAGCCGTCAGGCGAGGCATCGCGCCTCGGTACGTGCGTTCCTAAGTGCGCGTGCAGGAACGGATTTTGCAGCAGTGGAACCGATCAACGCTCGCTCGATGTTGAATGCCGCGGCTGCGGCTAGCGTTGCCGCCGTGGCTGGTCGCCCCTCGACCGAACGACGTCGCCGGCTGTCCCAGTTCGCCCTTACGGTCTCCAATCAGAAAGTGCGCCGGGCCTACTCGCCGATCGTGATCGCGGGCGTCGTTCGGGTAGCCGATTTTGCGCTGCTCAGTCTCGTCGGTATCGCAATCTATTTTGCATATGTGGTGCCTCTCAACGGCTTTCGTTGGGAATACGTCGCAGCCATCTTCGGCATGACCGCGTCCGCGGTCGTCTGCTTCCAAGCCTCCGATATCTACGAAGTGCAGGTGTTTCGCGGTCAACTGCGCCAGATGATGCGGATGATTTCATCATGGACGTTCGTGTTCCTGCTGTTCATGGGCGCATCGTTCTTCGCAAAACTCGGCGGCGAGGTCTCGCGCCTCTGGTTGTCGGCGTTTTTCTTCGTCGGTTTGGCGACACTCATTTCCGAACGCCTGTTTTTGCGGACGATGGTGCGAAGCTGGGCACGCCAAGGCCGGCTCGATCGCCGCACGGTCGTCGTCGGCTCCGACGAGAACGGCGAAAAGCTGATCGAGGCGCTTAAGGTGCAGGCAGATTCCGATATCGACCTCCTCGGCGTATTCGATGACCGCAACGACACCCGCGCGCTCGAGACCTGCGCCGGCTCTCCAAAACTCGGCAAGGTCGACGATATCGTCGAATTTGCCCGCCGCACCCGCGTCGATCTCGTGTTATTCGCGTTGCCGATTTCGGCGGAGACGCGGATTCTCGAAATGCTGAAGAAGTTGTGGGTGCTGCCGGTGGACATCCGCCTGTCGGCTCACACCAATAAGCTCCGCTTCCGTCCCCGCTCCTATTCCTATATCGGCGAGGTCCCAACGCTGGATGTTTTCGAGGCACCGATCACCGACTGGGATTGGGTGATGAAGTGGCTGTTCGACCATGTGGTCGGCGGCATCATTCTCGTGCTGGCATTGCCTGTCATGGCGCTGGTCGCCCTCGCCATCAAGCTCGACAGTCCGGGTCCTGTGCTGTTCCGTCAGAAGCGCTTTGGCTTCAACAACGAGCGTATCGACGTCTTCAAGCTTCGCTCGTTGTACCATCATCAGGCCGACCCTTTGGCCTCGAAGGTCGTAACGAAGAACGATCCCCGCGTCACCCGGGTCGGACGCTTCATCCGCAAAACCAGCCTTGACGAGTTGCCGCAGCTCTTCAATGTGGTGCTTAAGAGCAATCTCTCGCTGGTCGGACCCCGCCCGCACGCGGTGCAAGGCAAATTGCAGAGCAGGCTTTTTGACGAAGCGGTCGATGGTTATTTCGCGCGTCACCGCGTCAAGCCGGGCATCACTGGTTGGGCGCAGATCAATGGCTGGCGCGGCGAAGTCGACAGCGAAGAGAAAATCCAGAAACGCGTGGAGTTCGATCTCTATTACATCGAGAACTGGTCGGTGCTGTTCGACCTCCTCATTCTTCTCAAGACGCCGTTGGCACTGATGATGAAGAACGAGAACGCTTATTAAGTTCGAGAGTATAGACGGCTTTCCGAAAGTGTTTGAGATGCCGCTTGCGTTACGCGAAGAGAGTATGATGGCGTATGCGGCCATAGTCGAGAACTCCCCTTCGTCGATGCCGGCAATACCCGGTGTGCTCGCGCTGCAGCGCGCACTGCTATGGCTCGTGGGTGCATCCAGCGCGATCGTGTTCGTCGAACCGAGCCCTTACGAACTGATGACGGCCCTCGCCGCCGTGGTCTTCATTGCAACCGGCTTGCGGCTACGCCTGGCATTCATCCCGGTATTGCTGCTGCTGTTCCTGGTCAATATCGGCTACAGCATCAGTGCTGCTTCGCTCATGGACCAGTCCGCGGTCGCCAACTGGATCGCGACTTCTTGGTACATGGCGGTAACCGTGATCTTCTTTGCGATGGCTTTATCGGAAGACACCGTCGCTCGGTTGGACATGCTTCGCCGCGGCCTGATTGTGGGGGCGTTGATTGCGTCGGCATCCGGAATCGCTGGCTATTTCAACCTGGTTCCCGGCGGACACGATCTCCTGACACTCTATGAGCGCGCGCGCGGCACCTTCAAAGATCCCAATGTGCTCGGCGCATTCCTGATCCTTCCCGCGTTGTTCGTTTTGCAAAGCGTCGTCTCCGATCGCCTCGGTAGGTCGTTTCGCAGCAGCATCGCGTTGGGCATCATCACGTTCGCGCTTCTACTGGCGTTCTCGCGTGCGGCCTGGGGCGGGCTTGCGATCACTTCGGCCTTTATGCTGGCCCTGATGGTCCTGACCAGCCCGTCGAACAAAGAGCGCTTACGCGTCATCGTGATGTCGATCGTCGCCGTCATGATCGTGGTGATGTTGGTCGCGGTGCTGCTATCGTTCGACTCGATCGGCGAACTGTTCAAGCAGCGCGCCAGCTTCGATCAAAGTTACGATGGAGGCCGCTTCGGCCGGTTCGGACGGCACATCCTCGGCGCGGAGATGGCGCTCGACCTCCCGTTCGGCATCGGGCCGTTGCAGTTCCACCGATATTTCCCCGAGGACACTCACAACTCTTTCCTGAACGCTTTCATGTCCGGCGGCTGGATCGCCGGCACTTGCTATCCGGCGTTGGTGTTCATTACAGCCATCATGGGATTCCGGTACATTTTCGTGGCCGTACCCTGGCAACGAACCTATCTCGCGATTTTCGCCGCGTTTCTGGGCATGGTCGGCGAGAGCTTCATCATCGATACCGACCACTGGCGGCATTTCTGGATGATGATGGGCGTAATGTGGGGCATGTTCGCCGCCGCGCAACGTTACAAAACGAACGCTGGATCAGGGATCACGGCGCCCGCCAATGTGGGCTCGGCCTAAGGCCCGAGCTATTTTTCCACCTCGAAGGTGAGGCCGGCATGATCGACCAGCCGCTTGATCAGGCGGTGCCCCATCGCCGCGCCAGGCGTCCAGATGCCCGCTTTAACGTCTGGCATCTCGCGCAGGCAGATCGCGCATTCGGCGATCATCTTTGACGTCGATCCATAGCCTGGGTCGCGATCGCCTTTCACGGACGCGCGGATCTGCCGACCATCGGGCGCGATCGCAATATACAAAAGATCGTAGCGGCCATTCTCGCGCTCTTCCTTCGACGGCCCCTCTCCCGGCTTGCGCGCATTGGGGCCGGTCTTTTCGGAATTTGCGGCCATCACGCGCTTTGCATTGGCCTCACCCCTCTCACCGGGACCGGTCAACACCATCTCGTCGTAGACGAACTCCCTTCCATAGGGGAAACCCATCAACATATTGGAGCGATGAACGTTGCGTGTATTGATCAACGCCATCATGAAGGGCGCGGTCCAGGATTGCAGCTCTTCCTCATAGACCGGCCTGTTGCCCTTCGGCTGCTTTACGCCGCTAAAACCAGGCGTCAGCGCAAACGGATCGTTCAGAATGGCCACCAGGCTGAGATCCTTGGCGACTGCCTCAAACGTCGCACGCCCACTCGCCGCCGTACCTCCGGAAAGCGTGCCGCGCATGTCGCGCACTCTTCCCTTCACGCGGGAGACCGGCGCGCCAAACACGCGCCTTGCTTCTTCCTGAACGAAGAACGCGCCGAGTTCGAACGGCACCGAATCGAAGCCGCAGGAAAATACAATTCTGGCCCCGTTCGATTGCGCCGTCGCCTGATGCGCGTCGATCATCTGACGCATCCACACCGGTTCTCCACAGAGGTCGAGGTAATCTGTGCCGGTCGCTGCACAGGCCGCGACCAGCTCGGAGCCGTAAAGCTGATATGGGCCGACGGTGCTCAGCACCGATCGCGTCTGGTCGATCGTGGCTTTTATGGAGGCGGGATCATTGGCGTCGGCGTGGATCAACGGTGTATCGGCGGGTGCGCCGATCGCGTCGCGGACGGAAGCGAGCTTCTCCAGGCTGCGTCCGGCCATCGCCCATTTCGGATCGTTCTCGCCCGTGTAATGCGAAGCGAGATACTCGGCGACGAGCTGGCCGGTGAATCCCGTGGCGCCGTAAACAACAATGTCGAACTTCGGCGAAGGCTTCATATTCAATTCCTTGAGGCAGCAACGGGAGGATTGGGCGCGCGGTTCTCTTCCGGAAGCGGTCCGGGAAAGAGCTCGCTGGTCTTGCCCGCTATCCTGTAGGCGACAAGCCCGATCCATTCACGGACACCCGCGTCAATATTGGCCATGCCTTCCGCAGGAAAAATCTTAAAGCTTGCGAGATCGGCCCGCCCACCTACCCGCCAGTCAACCGGATAAGGCTCCACGGCAAATCCGACCCTTCGAAACAGACCCACCGATCGCGGCATGTGGAAAGCCGATGTCACCAGCAGCCATCGCTCGCCGCTTTTCGGCACGGCCATCGCTTTCGAGAATTCGACATTCTCGTGGGTGTTGCGTGACTGCCGCTCCATCGTCAATCGCTGTTTGGAAATTCCGAGGCTTTCGAATAGCGAGGCCGCATAGTCGGCTTCCCTTGCTTCGTCCGCGACCAAATTCCCGCTTCCGCCGGAAAAAACGATCCGGGCATTCGGGTATCGATGGGCAAGCGCCGCGGTTGCGATGATGCGGTCGCCGGAGGACTTCACCACCGCGCCGCCATGCGCCGCGGAAAGAACGGGATCGATCGAGCCGCCGAGCACAACAATGCCATCCGGCGCGCCTTTCGTCTCATCCCATGGGGGAAAACGCGATTCCAGCGAATAAAGCACCCAATTTCCAAGTGGTGAAAACCCGCAAACCGCAAAAAGGGCGATGGCAGCAATCACAAACCTGCGGCCGAGGGATGCAAACCGCGTCGCCAGCAGAAGCGTGCCGACGAGTCCCAGGCCGACCAGGAGATTCGTCGGCAACAGCATGATTCCGACGGTCTTGGAGAGGAAAAAAAACAAGAGAGGCCTCTTGGAATGTCTGGTACATGCTCATACGCGACCTCCGGACCAACCAGAAGCCCCCATGACGCATCATCATCTGCATTCCAGCCCCGAAACCTGCCACTGGGGCTTCTTTGAAGCCAAGCTGAAGCCCGTTCTCACCGTCGCAAGCGGCGATGAAGTAACTATCGACACCATCACCGGCGGCCCCGAAATGGTGCCGGACCGAAGTCGCTTTCACGTCCCTCCCGAACTCGACGAGGTTCACGCCAAGAACGAGCGGATGGTGCCCGGTCATATCCTGACCGGCCCCGTCGCGGTCGAGGGCGCTGTGCCCGGCGACGTTCTGGAAGTCGAGATTCTCGATGTCAGGCTGAGGCAGGATTGGGGGTTCAACCTCATCCGCCCGTTGGCCGGCACGCTGCCCGACGACTTCCATGAAACCAGGCTCTTGAATATTCCGCTCGATCAGAAGCGGATGGTGGGCCGGATGCCGTGGGGCCTCGATCTGCCGCTTAGGCCTTTTTTCGGCGTGATGGGCGTGGCACCGCCGCCGGCCTGGGGACGCATCACCTCGCTGATCCCGCGCGCGATGGGCGGCAACCTCGACAACAAGGAGTTGATCCCGGGAGCAAAGCTCTATTTGCCCGTGTTCGTGCCCGGCGCGCTATTTTCCTGCGGCGACGGCCACGGCGCCCAAGGCGACGGCGAGGTCTGCGTCACCGCGATCGAAACCGCGCTTCAGGGACGTTTCCGCCTCGCCGTGCGCAAGGATTTACGGCTCGACTATCCCCGCGCCGAGACGCCGACGCACTACATGACAATGGCGATGGATCCCGACCTCGATCAATGCGTGGTGCGATCGTTGCGCGACATGATCGTATTGCTCGGCGAAAAGCGGAATCTGTCGCGCGAGGACGCCTACACGCTCTGCAGCCTTGCCGCGGACTTGCGCGTGACCCAGACCGTCAACGGCTCCAAAGGTATCCATTGCATGATCGAGAAGACGATCGTGCACGGGTGAGGCGCTTCATCGGAGATCGCTGCTTGCCGCTCGCGTTTCGACCAGGGCAAAGGACATTGCCCTGAAGCTGGGCGTGAACCGCTACGCGGCAATATGCCGCGCGGCGTCGGCACTTTAATCGCTCGGCAGTTCCCACATTAAATTCAAGTGATCTTGTGTAGACCGGTTATGAGTAACTTCGGTCGCCATATCATCCCGCGACCACCTCGGCCGCCGCGGCACTATGCGCCCGCGCCGATCTGGACCGCGGAGTCCGGGTACGCTCCTTGCATTTGGCATCATGCATCGAGGCGAACTTCGCTGCGGGTTAATTCGGGCAACCCTCCCTTCTCACAAAACACGCCAACAAAATTGAGCCGACGATTTCCAATTTGGAAGCGTGGCCACCGCGTACCGGCGGCACGGCGCGCCGTTTTCACGCTGTTACCGACAAGCACCGAGAGAAAACTTGACGAAGCGTTGCTGACACCTTGACGCAGGGCCGATAGCGGCCCGGAAAGGATGCACAATGCCAACAGGTTTACCGCCACGACGACATCGACACTTCGAACTCTTTCCGGCGAAGTGGAATCCGATCCGCGAGAAGAGACCGCGTCAAAGCAAAAAAAACGATGGTGATTCAGTCCAGAACGAACGCCCTCTGAACGGTGCGGTTGTGCACCTCGCCATGACGCCAATTGCCGTGTTGTTTTTTTCGACCTTGATGCGCGGGGACACGATTTCCGTGGAATCCCTGTTCCGGACCTTACTGCTCGGCGCGGAAGCTATCGCGCAAGCCGAACTTGGCCTCGGCCAAGGATGGATCGTCGGAAACATCTGAAAAGGCAGACAATGATCAACACCAGTTGAGGTGACAAAAGGGAGCAAGCCATCATGACGATGACAGCCTCTATACCAACGGCAAGAGCCGGTGAAGGCTACCGATGGATGCAGTTGGCCATCGGTGTAATCTGCATGGTTATGATCGCCAATCTGCAGTACGGGTGGACTTTCTTCGTTCCAGACATTCAGAAGAAATTCGGCTGGGATAGGGCCGCGATCCAGTGGGCGTTTACTCTATTCGTTCTATTCGAAACTTGGTTGGTCCCGATTGAAGGCTGGTTCGTTGATAAATACGGACCGCGCATTGTCGTGATGTTTGGCGGTATTCTTTGTGGCATCGGCTGGGTGATGAACTCATACGCCACAACGTTAAGCGCGCTTTATCTCGCTCAAATCATTGCCGGCATTGGTGCGGGCGCGGTCTACGGCACTTGCGTCGGAAATGCCCTGAAATGGTTCCCGGACAAACGTGGGCTCGCGGCAGGCCTCACGGCCGCCGGGTTCGGAGCAGGTTCCGCGCTAACCGTGGCGCCGATCCAGAGCATGATCCAAGGCAGCGGCTATCAGGCGGCTTTCTTCAACTTCGGTGTCGGTCAGGGCGTAATCATCCTTATTCTGGCATTTTGGTTGCTGGCCCCAAAGCCGGGACAAGTGCCGGACGCTGTGAATACCGCCAACGTCATTCAGACGCGCCGCAACTACGGCCCCGTCGAGGTCATTAGACAACCTGTCTTCTGGCTGATGTACTTTATGTTCGTACTCGTCGGCGCCGGCGGACTGATGGTTACGGCCAATTTGAAGCCGATTGCCGTCGACATCAAGGTCGATAGCATCCCGGTGACACTGATCGGTTTGACGATGACGACCGTCACCTTTGCCGCAACGATCGATCGTGTGCTGAACGGACTGACACGACCTTTCTTTGGCTGGGTCTCGGATCACATCGGCCGCGAGAACACCATGTTCATCGCGTTCGCGATCGAAGGCGTCGGCATTTTCCTGCTTTATTTGTGGGGCCATGACCCGGTGTGGTTCGTGCTGTTGAGCGGTGTGGTGTTCTTCGCCTGGGGCGAAATCTACAGCCTGTTCCCCTCGACTTGCACCGACACATTCGGCGCCAAATTCGCCACCACCAACGCCGGCCTGCTCTACACCGCCAAGGGCACAGCGTCCCTGCTAGTGCCGCTGGCGAATTATTTGCAACAAGGAACCGGCAATTGGAATCTCGTGTTCGTGATCGCGGCTGGTGCCAACATTCTGGCTTCGCTTCTGGCGATTGCCGTGTTGAAGCCGTGGCGCAGGAAAGTCATTGCCGCAGCAGTGAGCAACCAAGCTGCGTCGCCCCGGGCAAGTTAAGAAAGGAAGTTTAGGGGAATCAGTATGTTATTTGGTCGGAGCGAGAGGATTTGAACCTCCGACCCCTAGTCTCCCAGACTAGTGCGCTAACCGGGCTGCGCCACGCTCCGATGCCGTTCCATTAGCTTCGATCAGGCTTGGGCGCAAGAAGCGCGATTCCCTCCCGTGGAAGGCCGCAAACGGCAGTTCCGCCGATGCCGGCGGTCAGCCTTCCTTCAGCGCGGAATCGAGCAATTGCCGGCAGGCGATCAGGTCCCGCAATGCGCCTTGCAGCCGTGAGACGTCGAGCGGGCGCGCCGAACCGGCAGCGACGCCGGGAATGGCACCGCTATTAAACACCACCGATATTCCGTCCTCATCGAGTTCGGCGAGGCGAAAATCCAGGCCCTCATATTCTTCATCATCGACATCGACGCCTGGCTCGGCGCCGAGATGTTCTTCGTCCTCCGAAAGGCTGCGTCCGATCGCCTCTTCGATCGCCCCGAACGAGGCAATGGCCGATGCGTCCGCCAGACGCTGGACCGAGGCGATGCCATGCTCCTTGAGAATCCGCTGCACCCCGCGGATGGTGTAACCCTCGCCATACAAGAGACGGCGAATACCCTTGAGAAGATCGACGTCGTCGGGGCGATAGTACCGCCGTCCGCCGCTCCGCTTCATCGGCTTGATTTGCGCGAAACGCGTCTCCCAGAACCGCAGGACGTGCTGGGGGATGTCGAGGCCTTCGGCGACCTCACTAATGGTTCGGAACGCATCCGGCGACTTATCCAAATGCTCGCTCCTCTTTGCACCGTTGATGGCTGACTGAAACGAACCGACTCAGACGAACTGACTCAGAATAACCGACTCAAGACGAACTGACTTAGTCGGCCTCGCCGCTGCCATTTGCGGGGCTGTGCCCATTGATCCGCTGCTTTAGAATGGCGGAAGGCTTGAACACCATCACGCGACGCGGAGAAATCGGCACCTCGGTTCCCGTCTTCGGATTACGACCGATGCGCTGGCCTTTCTTGCGCACCATGAACGATCCGAATGACGACAGTTTCACCGTCTCGCCTTTCTCAAGGCAGTCGGTGATTTCCTTCAAGACCAGCTCCACAAAGGCGGACGATTCCGTGCGCGACAAGCCCACCTTCTGGTAGACCGCTTCGCACAGATCGACGCGTGTGACTGTTTTTCCGGTTCCGGTCATCGCCTGCCCCAACTCTCGGCGAACAATTTGTATCTGAAATTAAGAGCTTAACAAGCGATGGTCAACAGCGCTGATCCATGCAATGGCATGAAGAAAATTGCAATCTAGCTGGACATTTTAACATTGCGCTTACCAGCGCAACAATGCCGAGCCCCAGGTGAAGCCGCCGCCCATGGCCTCGAGCAGAATCAGGTCGCCCTTCTTGACGCGTCCGTCTGCCACCGCAACCGAGAGCGCCAAAGGTATCGACGCCGCCGAGGTGTTGCCGTGCTGATCGACCGTCAGCACCACTTTCCGCGGCGCAATATGTAACTTGTGCGCTGAAGCATCGATGATCCGCTTGTTGGCCTGGTGAGGAATGAACCAGTCGACGTCCTCCGCCGTGGTGCCCGTGGCCTCGAACGCATCCACGATCACATCGGTGATCATGCCCACGGCATGCTTGAAGACTTCGCGGCCCTCCATCTTGAGGAAACCGACCGTTTGGGTCGAGGATGGACCGCCATCGACGTATAATTTCGACTTGTGCCGGCCGTCGGAACGCAGATGCGTGGTCAATACGCCGCGGTCGGAGGGTTCGCCTGGCTGCGGCTGTGCCTCAAGCACGACGGCGCCGGCGCCGTCGCCGAACAGGACGCAGGTGCCACGGTCGTTCCAGTCGAGAATTCGGGAAAACGTCTCGGCCCCGATCACCAGCGCGCGCTTGAACGCGCCCGCGCGCAGGTAACTGTCCGCGGTGGCAAGCGCGAAGATAAAACCCGAGCAGACCGCCTGCAGATCGAAGGCGGCGCCGTGGTGGATACCGAGCTCGTTCTGCACGGCGACCGCGGTCGCTGGAAAGGTATTGTCAGGTGTCGAGGTTGCCAGCACGATCAAATCGATCGACTGCGCCTTTATCCCGGCATGGAAGAGGGCGGCACGCGCCGCGTGGATCGCCAAATGCGAGGTGAACTCCCCTTCGGCGGCGATGCGGCGTTCCCGGATGCCGGTGCGCTGCACGATCCACTCGTCCGAAGTATCTATCCGCGCCGCCAGTTCGGCATTGGTCAGGATCTGCTGCGGCAGATAGGAGCCGCAGCCGAGCACGACCGAACGTATTGCAGTCACGAGACAGCCTCCTGCGCGGTCGGCACCGAAGCGAGCGCGCTACCGCCGCGATCGAGCATCTGATTGATCTTGGTCAGGAGATCGTAGCGGACCATCTCATAGCCAACATCGACCGCATAGGCAAAGCCTTCGGCGTCGGTCCCGCCATGGCTTTTCACGACGATGCCGTTCAGGCCGAGGAACACGCCGCCGTTGGATTTGTTGGGATCGAGCTTGTCGCGCAGTGCCTTGAAGGCGTTTCTGGCAAACAAGTAGCCGATCTTGGAACGCCAGGTGCGCGAAAGTGCCGCGCGAAGAAAATCGTTGATCTGCCGCGCCGTACCCTCGGCCGCTTTCAAGGCGATGTTGCCGCTGAAGCCTTCGGAAACGATGACATCGGCGGCACCCTTGCCAATGCCGTCACCTTCGACGAAACCGATATATTCAAGCTGAGGAAGGTTCATCGAGCGTAGTAGTTCGGCGGCCTCGCGAATTTCTTCGTGGCCCTTGATTTCTTCGACACCGATGTTGAGCAGGCCGACCGTGGGTCGTTCCAGATCGAACAACACGCTTGCCATCGCGCTACCCATCACGGCAAGCGTCGTCAAATGATGCGCGTCGCCGCCGATCGTGGCGCCTAAATCGAGCACCACTGAATCGCCGCGCACAGTCGGCCAGACGGCCGCGATTGCCGGGCGGTCGATTCCGGGCAACATGCGCAGGCAAAACCGCGCCATCGCCATCAAGGCCCCGGTGTTGCCCGCAGAGACCGCGACGTCGGCTTCGCCTTTCTTGACGGCATCGATGGCAAGCCACATCGACGAGGTCTTGCGGCCGCGGCGCAATGCCTGGCTCGGCTTGTCATGCATGCTCACGGCCACATCGGCATGAATGACGCGCGACGCCGCCTTCAGCGCCGGATGCTTTGCGAGTTGTGCCTCAATCAAGGCGTTATCGCCAAACAGCAGAAATTCGGTGTCGGGGTGTCGGGTCAATGAAATCGCGGCGCCGGGAATGACGACCGATGCGCCGACATCGCCACCCATGGCGTCAAGCGCGATTCGAACCTTTTGAGGCATGAACGTCCCGGAAACCTGATATTTGCGGTCTTGATGTGCTCGGCCGCAGACTGGAAATCGCCACTGCTGGCAGCGATCGGCAAGGCGCCACGCTGCGCCCCAACCGGGCCGGGACAATAGCGTGTCCCCGGCCCGAAACAACCTCTTGACCGCGCCCTTTTGAGTGCCAGGCCCAGAATAAGGTGGAATCGGAGCACATGGATAAAGCGTCACAATTCAACGCCTTAAATGGAATAGACGGATCGGCCTCGCCTCGATCTCTGTGATGGTGCGCGCTCAATTCCGCTTCTTTCAGCGGTTCTCTCAGCGGTTTTTGGGCTTTTTGGTGCCCGACGGTTTTGCCTCCAACTGCAGAGCCTTGAGCGCAGCAAAGGGGTGATCCTCGGGATCGACCACCTCGACGGGCGGCTCGAAAACCGCGTCCGCCTTGCGCGGGTATGGATCGATGGCCAAGAACAAGGCGTCGGTCGCAAGGCGGCCAAGATCGATGACGCCATTGACGATCGCTTCTGGCGGGTCGGAAATTTCGACATCGCTTTCGGCGGCCTCATCGACGAGATCGGCGAGGTCGGGAATTTGCTCGGGCGGGGCGAAGATCAGATCGATCGGCTCGTCAATGTCGGTTTCGATGGGGTCCAGCGTCACGATACAGGTTTGTCCGACCCGCGCCCGCACACGGCCGGCGACGTGGAAGCGGCCGTCGCCTTTGGGTGCGACATCAAACGAAGCTGTCGCCGACAGAATTTCACGCAAACCTCCGACCTCCGCCAAACCTTCGCGTTCTCGTTGGTCAGCCGCGATGTCGCGGTGCAGACCGGTCTCCGGAATCTGCACCACGGCGAGGGGAACGCGCCACGGATCGGCCTTCTCGGTCGTGCTACCGGTTTTGCTCATGGTCTCATGCTCACACGCGCTGGCGATGGAAATTCCCACGATGCGCTCCGCACCGTCGTATCGTCCAAAGCTGCAAGGCCCGCGATCGCCGCCTCGGCGTAGAAGGCAAGCCGACGTGCATTTTCGATCTCCTCGCCGTTGAGAATATTCTTGCAAAGCGCCTGCGCCAGCGGCTCGAGCCCTGCGCTCAAAGCAAGGTCATAAGCTGCCGTGCGGCCGTAAAAGGCCTCTCCGAAGGCCTGCATTCGCTTTGGTACGGTAAGATCGCCAACCCCCATTTCGCGCAGATTGTCATCCATATCGTTGCAAAACCGATCGAACAGCGCCTGAGCCAAGCCCATTCCTCCCTCGATCGACTTGAGCCGCCGCAATACCACCCACAAATGCAGCACCAGGAGGTCAAAACGGCCGTTAACCGTGTCCGACACGCCCAAGTCCCGATAAAAGAACGGTTCTCGCGCCTGCGTCACGATCATGCCATAGATGGCCTCGATGGTGCCGCGCGGGGGCATCCGGGGTTTCCTGAATTGATTGAACGGCCAAAGCATTGTGGGTTCCGCACGCGAGCCCCAAAGTTGCGCTTATTGGGTGCCCGCTCATGTTGCAATCCGGCGTGCAGCCCGGTACGTCAACGCCTCGCGCGATGCAAGGGGACGGGACCAGTTCAGGGATGACCGAGGCAAACCAGATACGCTCACGCGGGCGTTCGCTGCGCGGCCGGCGTGCGCGTTGGCGCGGCGCCCGTGCGGTCGCGGCCGTCGCACTGGTATGCGCGGTGCTGGGCGGCTGCACCGGCGAACAGTTTCAAAAGGGCTACATCCTGCCGCCTGGCGCACTTGAGCAAATTCCGATCGGCGCCAGCCAGGATCAGGTGTTGATCGTGATGGGAACCCCCTCCACGGTCGCAACCCTCAACGGCGAAGTCTTCTATTATATTTCGCAGCGAGCCGATCGTCCGGTCGCGTTCATGAATCAGAAAGTCGTCGATCAGCGCGTCATCGCCGTTTATTTCGACCAAAAGCGCCAGGTGCGGAAGCTCGCCAATTACGGCCTGCAAGACGGCAAAATCTTCGACTATATCAGCCGTACCACGCCGACATCGGGCCAGGAACTCAGCTACGTGGCGCCGATATTTAAGCTGTTCAATTGACTTGGTAAGGAAGGGCAAGACCCAGACGTGAGGAACCGCCAGGATCCCCACGTCTTGAGCCATGTCTGCTGAATTAGCAGTTCGGCATTCCCGCCGGGCGGGCACTCGCGGACCCGCCCGCGGTCGAGCCCGAGCCCACGGTCGAGCCGCCGCTGGAACCTGAGCCCATCTTGTCGGTCGATGAACCAGTGTTCGATGCCGTGTTACTGGATCCGCCGGTTTTGGACCGAACCTGATTGCTGCTGACATCCCAGCACTGGCCGGCGCTCGATGCGCCGCTTGAAGTGCCCGGTGACGTGCTTGTTTGGGCCATCGCAAAACCCGCTGTTCCGACCAACAGCGCTGCGACAATCGTAACTACTCTCATGTGCGTTTCCTTTCGTGGTGGAGGATTTCCCCGCCCATCGGAAACACGGATCGCTAATCGCCGTTCCGTTGCCGGGAGCAAAAATCCCATCGCTAGCGACGCCCGGTCGGTTCCAAAAAGAGAACCCCGCGGCTTTCGCCACGGGGCCCCTGTCAGCTTGCATAGCCGCTCAGTGCGCCAGGATCGCCAGCAGCAACAGCGCGACGATGTTGGTGATCTTGATCATCGGGTTGACGGCGGGACCGGCCGTATCCTTGTAAGGATCGCCGACGGTGTCGCCGGTCACAGCCGCCTTATGGGCATCGGAGCCCTTGCCGCCGTAGTGACCGTCCTCGATGTACTTCTTGGCGTTGTCCCAGGCGCCGCCGCCCGAGGTCATCGAAATCGCGACGAACAAACCGGTCACGATCACCCCTAGCAGCATCGCACCTACGGCCGAGAACGCCGCCGACTTGCCCGCCGCGCCGCCGCCCGCGATCACATAGATCGCAAAGAAGACGACGATCGGCGATAACACCGGCAACAACGACGGGACGATCATTTCCTTGATCGCCGCCTTGGTCAGAAGATCGACCGCCTTGCCGTAATCCGGCTTGTCGGTCCCTTGCATGATGCCCGGCTTTTCACGGAACTGGCGCCGCACCTCTTCGACGATCGCACCGGCCGCGCGGCCGACCGCGGTCATCCCCATCGCGCCGAACAAATAGGGCAAGAGGCCGCCGAACAGGAGGCCGACCACCACGTAAGGGTTGTTCAGCGAGAAGTCGGGCTGCACGCCCTTGAAATATGGGAACTTCGCGGCGTTGGCGATGAAGAATTTGAGATCTTCATTGTAAGCCGCAAACAACACCAGCGCGCCAAGACCGGCGGAACCGATCGCGTAACCTTTGGTGACGGCCTTGGTGGTGTTGCCGACCGCGTCGAGCGCGTCGGTGGCCTTTCGGACTTCCTTGGGCAGACCGGCCATTTCGGCAATGCCGCCGGCATTGTCGGTGACCGGGCCGAACGCGTCGAGCGCCACGACCATGCCGGCGAGCGCCAGCATAGTCGTGGTGGCGATCGCGATGCCAAACAGGCCGGCGAGGCTGTAGGTGACGAGAATGCCGGCGATGATCACAAGCGCCGGTGCGGCGGTCGATTCCATCGAGATCGCCAATCCCTGGATTACGTTGGTGCCGTGGCCCGTCACCGACGAGGCCGCGATCGACTTCACCGGGCGAAACTCGGTGCCGGTGTAGTATTCGGTGATCCAGATGATCAGTCCGGTGACGGCAAGGCCGACGATGCCGCATTCGAACAGCGCCATGCCGGTATAGTTCACGCCCGCCAGCGACCCGAAACCGACCAGCCAATAGATCACGCCGGCGACGCCGATCAGCGACAGAATGCCGGTGGCGATCAGGCCCTTGTAGAGCGCGCCCATGATCGACTGGCTGGCACCAAGCTTCACGAAGAAGGTGCCGACGATCGAGGTGATGATGCAGACGCCGCCGATCGCAAGCGGCAGCGTCATCATGTTCACCAATAGCGGCGAGGTCGCAAAGAAGATCGCGGCGAGCACCATGGTGGCGACCGCGGTCACCGCATAGGTCTCGAACAGGTCGGCAGCCATGCCGGCGCAGTCGCCGACATTGTCGCCGACGTTGTCGGCGATGGTGGCGGGGTTACGCGGATCGTCCTCGGGAATGCCCGCTTCGACCTTGCCGACGAGGTCGCCGCCGACGTCGGCGCCCTTGGTGAAGATGCCGCCACCGAGACGCGCGAAGATCGAGATCAGCGAGGCGCCGAAGCCGAGCGCGACCAGCGCATCGACCACGGTGCGGCTGTTGGCGGTGAGGCCCATGTAGTGCGTGAGATAGGCGAAGTAAATGGTGACGCCGAGCAGCGCGAGACCCGCGACCAAAAGGCCCGTGATCGCACCGGCCTTGAAGGCAAGCTCAAGCCCGCCCGCCAACGACGTCGTTGCCGCCTGCGCCGTGCGCACATTGGCGCGAACCGAGACGTTCATGCCGATGAAGCCGGCCGCACCCGATAGCACCGCGCCGATCAGGAAGCCGACCGCGACCAGCGTACCGAGGAAATAAGCGAGCAGCGCAAAAATCACGATGCCGACGAGACCGATCGTCATATATTGGCGCTTGAGATAGGCCTGCGCGCCTTCGCGCACCGCAGCCGCGATTTCCTGCATCCGCGGATTGCCGGCATCCGCTTTCAGAACCGATGCCGTCGCCCAGATCGCGTAAACAATAGAAAGTGCTCCACAGAGCACAATCAACCACAAAGCTGTCATTGAACTTTCCTCGGATATATTTGCTTGCCACCCCACGCCCGTTACCGCGGGAGCGGCCGGCGCTTAAAAGAAGGCCTGCCCGGCCCAAGAGGGCGGCCTTAAATCGGCGGGACCATGCCAAAATCGCTTCCCGGACGCAACGCTGCGGACGGCATAAATGGGTCGATTTCAGTAGGTATTTGCGTCGAAATCGGCGGTTTTCTTCAAAATCCTAGAAATGGCTGTACGAGAGGCGCTTGAGCGCGATCTCCCTCCCCTGCGCGTCCAGAAATTTTGGCACCGACGCACCGGCAATAATCGTCCCGATTGAGCTTATCGCCACTCCAGCCATCCGCGCCCTTTCCGCGAACGCTTCGAAGCGATCTTCCGGGACCGCACACAAAATCTCATAATCGTCGCCGCCGGCAACGATCGCCTCGATGCCGAGCGTACCGCGCGCGAGCACTTTTGCCGCGGCCGCAGACAACGGGATGCTTTGCGTATCGATCGCGGCGGAGACGCCGGACGCCGCGCACAGCTTGGCGAGATCGCCGGCAAGGCCGTCGGACACATCCATCGCCGCATGCGTATGATCGCGGACCGCTTTCGCCAAAGCGTTGCGCGGTTGCGGAATCCGGTAGCGTTCGACCAGCATCTCTTTTGTCGCAATATCATCGGCGAGAGCGGTCGCGACCGCGCCACCGCGGAGAATGTCGAGGCCGAGCGCAGCATCGCCGATCGTCCCGGTCACCACGACGCGGTCGCCGGGCTTTGCGCCGCTGCGGTGAATCATTTTACCCGGAGGCACGCGCCCGAACGCCGTGACCGAAATCATCATTGGACCGGGCGTGGAGACCGTATCGCCGCCGAGCAGCGGGCAGCCGAACAATTCGGCATCTTCGCCGAGCCCGCGCGCGAACGGCGTGAGCCACGCCTCTTCAGCGGTCCGCAACGCCAGCGTCAGCACGAAGCCGGCCGGTGTTGCGCCTTTCGCGGCGAGATCGGAGAGATTCACGCGCAACGCTTTGCACGCGATGGTGTCGGGGGGATCGTCGGGCAGAAAGTGCACACCCTCAATGACGGCGTCCGTCGTCACCACGATCTCCTCGCCATGCGATTTGAGGATCGCCGCGTCGTCGTTCAGATCGAACGCGCCGGGATCGCTCGCGAGCGGACGGAAATAGCGCGCGATGAGGGAGTCTTCGCCGGACGGATTGTCTTGACGATCTGTCATGACGCCTACCCCCGCGCGAACTCGTCGGCGCGAAACTGGCGGGCGATCTGGTCGAGCACGGCGTTGACCATGCCGGTCTCCTCGGATTCGACAAAAGCGTGCGCGACATCGACATATTCCGACACCACGACGCGGCCGGGCACGTCCTTGCGATGCTCGAGCTCATATGAGCCGGCGCGCAGCACCGCCCGCAAGATCGCGTCGATCCGCTTCAACGGCCAGCCCTTCGACAGCGCATCGTCGATCAACGGATCGAGCTTGACCTGATCGCGCACCACCCCGGAGACCACGTCGCGGAAAAACGCCGCCTCCGCCGGCAGATATTTCTCGCCTTCGACCTCGTTGCCGAGCCAGTGGCTTTCGAATTCGGCGAAAATGTCGTTGATGCCCGCGCCGCCGATATCCATTTGATAAAGCGCCTGCACCGCCGCGAGCCGTGCCGCGCCGCGCCGGTTGGCTTTCTTGTCACCGACTTTGGCCGGCTTCTTCTCTTGTTTGTTATTGTTGTCAGCCATCATCAACTCCGCGTCAGCCGACGCTTGATCCGTAACATGGCGAGCGCCGCGCGCGCGGCATCGCCGCCTTTGTTAAGTTCGTTGGCGCGCGCCCTTGCCCAGGCTTGCGCGTCGGTATTGACGGTGATGATGCCGTTGCCGAGCGGAAACCGTCTCGCCACCGAAAGTTCCATCAACGCCCGCGACGATTCGATCGAGACGATTTCAAAATGGATGGTGTCGCCCCGAATGACACAGCCCAACGCGATCGCGGCGTCGTAAGGCTTGCCGCTCTTCTCGGCGGCCTCGAGCGCAATCGCGACCGCGGCGGGAATTTCGAGTGCGCCCGGCACCGTGATCACGTCATGGGTCACGCCGGCGGCTTTCAGTTCGGCGACCGCACCTTCCAATAGCGCATCCTGGATATCGTCATAAAAACGCGCCTCGACAATCAGCGCGCGCGCGCCTGAAATGTCGGTTTGGTCTTTCAACTGTGCGCGCCGCGGGTCAGCCATTAGATCATTCCGCCTGACCTCATCCTGAGGAGCGGCCACTTGGCCGCGTCTCGAAGGATGAGCTTGGTTGCGCTCATGGTTCGAGATGGCGCAAGGGCGCCTCCTCACCATGAGGATCGTGCCGCGTTTTAGGCGTAGCAGTATTTAAAGCCAAGGGCTGCTCCTACTTCATTTCGGTCAACCGTGCGGCGTAGCGCGCCATCAGATCGACCTCGAGATTGACTTCGCCGCCGGGGCGCCAGCCATTCAGCGTGGTGACCTTGAGGGTGTGCGGAATGATCAGCACGGAAAAGACGACGTCGCCCGCCGTATTCACCGTCAACGAAACGCCGTCCAACGTCACCGAGCCTTTGGCGGCGATGAACCGCGCCAGTTCGCGCGTCGTTCGCAACTCGAAGCGCGCCATATCCGGTAGATCGTCGCGCTTGACGATACTGGCGATGCCGTCGGCATGGCCGGCGACGATGTGGCCGCCGAGTTCGTCGCCGATCTTGAGCGCGCGTTCGAGGTTGAGCTTCGTTCCCACCGCCCAGTGCTTCGCGGTGGTCATGCCAAGCGTCTCGGCCGCGGCATCGACGTCGAACCACGTCTTGCCGTGCTCGACGCCCGAGGCGACCACGGTGAGGCACACGCCGTTGCACGCGATCGAGGCCCCGTCCGCGATGGTCGCGCGGTCATAGCGGCATGCGATGCGCAGCCGGTGCAATTGCCCTTGCGCCGTCGGCGTGAGGCTGACGATCTCGCCGATGTCGGTGATGATGCCGGTGAACATTCAGGTTTGATCCGCGCAGATTGAAACGTCCAGTATCGCAGCATCGGCAGTCGGACTCCCTCTCCCACCCAACTCGGGTTTACCCGAGTTGGGCATCTTAAATTGTCGAAGTCGGATATATCCGACTTCGATGGGAGAGGGTTGGGGTGAGGGGGTACGGTCTATCGATGGGCCGGATCCCCTCACCCGGATCGCCGAGGCGATCCGACCTCTCCCTTTGGCAGAGGTGAAGTCGAGTTCGCGGCGAGTATCGATTTCAAATTGATGAATCATATTCAGGTACGCTCGTAAATCGTAAGAGTATCCCTTTGCAGCGTTTCGCTAGCACGGACTTTGAACATCGGCGACTCGGTCAAGGCCGTCAGCGGCAAGGCATCCAACGCGGATACGCCGTCGGCGCCGATCGGATCAGGCCCCCGCAGCAGCCAAACTTCGTCGACCAGGCCGGCCGAGACAAACGACGACGCGACCCGCGCGCCGCCCTCCACCAAAAGCCGGGTGATGCCCTTGTCGGACAGCGCATGCAGCACGGCTTGGAGGTCAAGTCCCGTCGTCGCCGCCGGGGCGACGCGGATCACTTGCGCGCCGGATGCGCCGAGCTTCGCAGCGGTAGCTGCTTCGGACACCTTCGAGGCCATCACCCATAGCGGCGTTTCGCGCGCGGAATGAACCAATTTTGAGCCGGCCGGCAGGCGCAAGCTGCGATCGAGCACCACGCGCACCGGCGAACGCGCCTCCATGCCCGGCAGGCGACAGGTCAATACCGGATCGTCCGCCAAGACCGTACCGATCCCGACCAGGATGGCGTCGGACTGCGCGCGCAACAGATGCATCCGCGCTTTGGCAGCCTCCCCCGAGATCGCAACCGGCTTGCGGCCGGCCACGCCGATTTTGTCATCGGCGGACACCGCGAGCTTGAGGATCACATGCGGGCGCTTGTCGCGGATACGCCGGAAATGCCCGGCGTGGTCGCGTGCGGCTTCCGACGCGCCGAGCCCGATATCGACGTTGAGGCCGGCGGCGCGAAGTCGGGCGTGGCCTTGGCCCGCGACTTCAGGATTGGGATCCTCGATCGCCGAGACCACGCGCGCGACGCCGGCCGCGATGATGGCGTCCGCGCAAGGCGGCGACTTACCGACATGCGAACACGGCTCGAGCGTCACATAAAGCGTCGCGCCGCGCGCCGCTTCGCCAGCGTGGTTGAGCGCCTCGGGTTCGGCGTGAGGTCGGCCGCCAGGTTGCGTCCATCCGCGACCGACGATGACGCCGTCCTTGACCACGACCGCGCCAACGGCGGGATTGGGCTGGGTGCGCCCCTGCCCGCGCCGCCCGAGCGTCAGCGCCAATTGCATGAATCTCCAATCGGCGGCTTTCGACGCTTTCGACTCTTGGAACTTTTGCCCGACCTGCTCTTCCAGGATGCGGAAGATCATTTGCGCAACGTGGCGATCCGCGCGTCGTCTTCGCCGGAGAGTTCGCCGAGCACGGCTTCGAAATCCTTTGCCTCGCGAAAGTTCCGATAGACCGAGGCAAAGCGGACATAAGCGACGTCGTCGAGCTGGCGCAGATGCTCCATCACGATCTCGCCGATCGCCTCCGACGAAATCTCCGCTTCGCCGCCGCTTTCAAGCTCGCGCACGATCGTCGAGACCATCTTCTCGACCCGCTCCGGATCGACGGCGCGCTTGCGCAGCGAGATTTGCAGCGAGCGCACCAGTTTGTCGCGGTCGAACGGCACCCGGCGGCCGTTGCGCTTGATCACCGTGAGTTCGCGCAACTGCACGCGCTCAAAGGTCGTGAAGCGGAAATTGCAGGCGACGCACACCCGCCGCCGCCGGATCACGGCGGAATCCTCGGTCGGACGAGAATCCTTCACCTGCGTATCGAGACTGTTGCAGCTAGGACATCGCATCCGGCAAGACCCCTGTTAAATGCCCTTATTGGTAGATCGGGAAACGATCGGTGAGCGCCTTCACCCGTTCTTTGACCGCGGCCTCGACCAGCGGCGCTTGGCCGTCCTGCGACTGCGCGATCGCGTTGAGCACTTCGGCGATCAGGCTCGCGACTTGCTTGAATTCGGCCACCCCGAAACCGCGCGTGGTCGTCGCCGGCGTGCCCAGACGAAGCCCCGAAGTCACGAACGGCTTTTCGGGATCGAAGGGAATGCCGTTCTTGTTGCAGGTGATCGCCGCGCGCACCAGCGCCTTTTCCGAAACGTTGCCCTTGAGGCCTTTCGGCCTGAGATCGACCAACATCAGATGGTTGTCGGTACCGCCCGAGACGATGTCGAATCCTTGCGTGCGCATGGCTTCGGCCAAAGCCTTCGCGTTTTCGACGACGTTCTTCGCGTAAATCTTGAAGTCCGGGCGAAGCGCCTCGCCAAACGCCACGGCCTTCGCCGCGATCACATGCATCAAGGGACCGCCTTGAAGCCCCGGGAAGATCGCCGAGTTGAATTTCTTGGCGAGCGCTTCGTCGTTGCAGAGGATCAACCCGCCGCGCGGGCCGCGCAGCGATTTGTGCGTGGTCGTGGTAGTGACGTGGGCATGCGGCACTGGCGAGGCATGCACGCCGCCGGCGACGAGGCCCGCGAAATGCGCCATGTCGACCATCAGATAAGCGCCGACGTGGTCTGCGATCTCGCGAAAACGCTTGAAGTCCCAGGCGCGCGAATAGGCCGACCCGCCGGCGATGATCAGCTTCGGCCGCACTTGTTCGGCCTGCTTCGCCACTTCATCCATGTCGATGATCTGATCCTCGCGCCGCACCGTGTAGTGCGAGGCCTTGAACCATTTGCCGGACATGTTGACCGGCGAGCCGTGGGTAAGATGTCCGCCGGCGGCGAGATCGAGGCCCATGAACGTGTCGCCGGGCTGCAAGAGCGCGAGAAACACCGCCTGATTCATCTGGCTGCCGGAGTTGGCCTGGACGTTGGCGAAACCCGCGCCGAAGAGTTTCTTGGCGCGATCGATCGCGAGCGTCTCCGCGACGTCGACCCATTCACAACCGCCGTAATAGCGATTGCCCGGGTAGCCTTCGGCATATTTGTTGGTCATCACCGAGCCCTGCGCTTCCAACACCGCGCGGCTGACGATGTTTTCCGACGCGATCAGCTCGATCTCGTGACGCTGCCGGCCGAGTTCGCCTTGGATCGCCGCCGCGATCTCGGGATCGGCTTGAGCGAGCGTGGCCGTGAAGAACGAGTCGGGCGCGGAAGCTGACTTGGCGCTGCCGGAAGAAGAGGTCATGGGCGAAATATCTCCACCGCCGCAACCTGTTAGGCGAGCTGCGGTCAGTCACGTGTGGCGGTCGAAAGCGGCGTTAGAGCTTGATTCAACTCTGTTGAATCAAGCTCTACCTATCTTTTGTTTGAGCATGATCCTTTCGGAAAACTGGGCTCCACTTTTCCGGATCATGCTCTGGCGAAATACCACATCGGCCGGAAATGGCCAAGGGCTTGCGGTATCGCCCTGATATTTATGCAAGATATGGTGGGCTGCCAGCCCCGTGTCCCGGGCGTGGATAGCGGCGTGCAACGCCGCTTCGCAGAACCGGGACCCATTCATGCTGCGAATAAGGTGGGTCCCGGTTCTGCAGCGCATCATTTCGCTCCGCTCATGCTGCGGCTTACGCCCGGGACACGAGCCATCGCCAGCGGAAGATTTCTTCCGCCAACTTGACGCCAGCGTCGGGGCGTCAGGACCACACGACTTCACCGTCCGCGACCAAGCGCCCTCGTCAGAAGCACCCGTCGCGTCCACCGCATCCCGCTCCCAACGTCCGTGACGATCGCGAAGCGCCCCTCTTGGAAGGCGCGGGACGGGCGAATCAGTGCATCTGATTTGCCCGACGAGGCAAGCAAAGTGGCTGCGACACGATAGCACGACGGGCAAATCGGTTGGCTTTCGCAGATTGATGTCAAGTGAAGGGCAAATGCTTCGCTAGTTGCCCATCCCTCCCCCGCGACAGCGTGGGGAGGGTCGATCGCAAAAATGCATCGCGCGCGTCATCCGACTGAATGCTTGCATGAGTCCCATGCTGGCCGCCATCGACTTCAATCACCAATCGCGCGCCGAACGATGCAAAGTCGACGATGTAGCGCCCGACTGGCGTCTACCTGCGTTACGCGGGCTTGACCCGCGTATCCATCGATCTTCATGAGAGTCCTGCGAAATAGATGGGTGGCCGGGCCAAGCCCGGCCACGACGATAGGAGAATTACATCCCCGTAAACCCCGCCTTCACCGGATCGCTCGAGCCGTCGATTTCGCGCAAATAGGTGAGGCCGCACACCGCGAGGCGCTGCGGGTCTTTTTCGCCGGCCGCAAAGAGTGTGGCGACGTAGGTCGTCACTTTGGCGCGCGTCTCTTCGCTTGCCGCGGCGCTGCGGTTCATGAGGAGATCGTAGGTCAGCATGATACGGTCGACGACACCTTCCATGAAATCCTCTCTCGGTTACCGATCAAAGCAATTCGATGGCCTCGAACCGCACGATCGCCTTGTTGGCCAGCCTGATCTTGTTGAATTCGCCGGCCCGAAAAATTTCGATGATGATTTCGAACAGCCGCTCGTTGGTGGTTGGCACATCGGCAACGACGCCGGTCCGGCGTAGATAATTCGAGGCGATGGCATAGGCCTCGCTCACCACCTCGACATTTATCACCAGCAAACCGCGCTCGACCAACATTGCTTGATCCTCCAACAGCGACGGATAAGCGCGAAATCGGGAACAAGTTCCATTCCGGAAGGGCAAATTCCCACAGCTAAAACGCGTTCAAATCGGCCCAAAACAAAGCGCACCGGACCGAAACGGGCCGATGCGCGTGGGGAAGTCTCTTATTTGTTGTTTTTTGTCGTTATCGACGAAGGGCCGCCGGTCTTTTTCAGTCGCCGGCTTGGCTGAAAATCTCAGAGCCGATACAGGATCTGATCGGTCCAGAACCGCTCGAGCCGGTGCAGCGACTTGTTCAGCGTCGCAAACTCCTCATTCGAGATGCCGCCGACCTGCTCTACCGTTTTGACGTGCTTCTGATAGAGCGCATCGACGATGCGGCGGATATCCTGACCTTGCGGGGTCAAGCGGATGCGGACCGAGCGGCGATCGACGCGCGAGCGCTGATGATCGAGGAAGCCGAGTTCGACGAGCTTCTTCAGATTGTAGGAGACGTTGGAGCCGAGGTAATAGCCGCGCGTGCGCAATTCGCCCGCGGTCAATTCCTTGTCGCCGATGTTATAGAGCAAAAGCGCCTGCACCGAATTGATGTCGGCGCGGCCGCGACGATCGAATTCATCCTTGATGACGTCGAGCAAACGGCGGTGCAGCCGTTCGACGAGAGTCAACGCTTCGAGATAGAGCGGCTGCACCGGCGCCTGGCCGGGAGCGCGTTCAGCGGTTTCCACCGCCGTTGCAACGGCTTTGATCATGACACTTCCCCTGTGGTCGCTTTAGCGACTTATTCGACGAAACTTTTGTCCCGCCTGATAGCTTCACCTTAAGGGGCTCGTTTGAAGATCAGCTTAAATAAGACAATAAAGAGATCATGAATTTAAGACAGTGAATCGTGGATTAAGCCCATCGATAAAGGGCTTTTCGTAACTTTTCATTGACGGTGCGCGGCCCTTGTTCACGCTTCGTCTGCATGACTTGTCGCAGATGGAAACAGCCTCGCCTGGTTCCGAAAGGTCCGCGTAACGGGTGTGGCAAAGCACTTAAGGTGACCAGAAAGTTACCGCAGGCTTTGCCGAAAATTTTATTCGAGATGCGTGCAAAGTCTTACATCGAGAGCCGCATTATGGCGGCCGTTCGCGCGCCGCCTTCCATGCGAGCGTCAAATAGGCCGTGAGCGTCACCGCTTCCAGGACAACCACCGACAGGCTGCCGCCGTAGATCGCGGGAAACATCAGTTCGATCACCGCCATCGACACCACGGTCGTCAACCACACCACCGCGCCCCACGGCGTCGCCAGCCACAACCCCACCGCGGCGACGAGTTCGATCACCGCGAAATAGACGGTGGCGGATTGCCAGGCGATCGGCTGGTTTTCAAACGCCTCTTCTTCGCTGCCGACAAAACCCGTGACCTCCGCCCAGTGATAGAGGCCCTGGATCACCGAGACCACCGCCATGATGCGCAGGAACAGCACCAGCCGCCGGGTCCACTTATTGTCGTCGGATTCGATCCGCTCCGACGAAATCGCCGCCACCGACATGGCGTTGTCCCGCGACGAATCGCGCGAAGAGGTCTCAGACATGCGGATATGATCCGGAACGTGCGTTCATCGGCGGACTCATGGCCCCTTCGTGTGGCAAAATCAATCGGGCTTTTAGCCTTTGCGGCACTTCAAGGCCGCGGTGACGGAAGCGATGTAAAGTGCTAAGGTTGGGAAGAAATCAAATCCAGCCTGCCGTCGGGGAGAGAGCATCATATGGCGATCAAATTTGGGCGTCCGATCGAAATGCGCGAGGCGGCGCGGCGGGAGACAGCGCAAGCGTCCCCTGCCCTCGACCTGACGGTTCGCCCGCGCCGCAATCGGAAAGCCGAATGGGCGCGTCGCTTGGTGCGCGAAAACGTCCTCACCACCGACGACCTGATCTGGCCGCTGTTTGTGACCGACGGTCACAACAAGCGCGCGGCGGTGGCCTCGATGCCCGGCGTCGAACGCCTCAGTGTCGATCAATTGGTGCGCGAGGCCGACCGCGCCATGAAGCTAAACATCCCCTGCATCGCGTTGTTTCCTTATACCGATCCTTCCTTGCGCGACGAGCGCGGCTCCGAGGCGCTGAACGCGGACAATCTCGTGTGCCAGGCCGTGCGCGCCATCAAGAAAGAATTTCCGGAACTCGGCGTGCTTTGCGACGTCGCGCTCGATCCCTACACCAGCCACGGCCATGACGGGCTGATCGAGGACGGCCAAATTCTCAACGACGAGACGGTGGCGGTGCTGGTGCGGCAGGCGCTGGTGCAGGCCGAAGCCGGCTGCGACATCATCGCGCCGTCCGACATGATGGACGGCCGCGTCGGCGCGATCCGCGAAAGTCTCGATGCCGCCGGCTTCCTCGACGTTCAGATCATGGCCTATGCGGCGAAATATGCCTCCGCCTTCTACGGTCCGTTCCGCGACGCGGTCGGCTCGGCGAAGACGCTGACCGGAGACAAGCGCACCTATCAGATGGACAACGCCAATTCCGACGAGGCCTTGCGCGAGGTCGAACTCGACATCGCCGAAGGCGCGGACATGGTGATGGTGAAGCCCGGCATGCCGTATCTCGACATCGTGCGACGGGTGAAAGACACGTTTGCGATGCCGACCTTCGTCTATCAGGTGTCCGGCGAATACGCGATGATCTCAGCCGCCGCCGGCCACGGCTGGATCGACGGCGAGCGGGCGATGATGGAAAGCCTGCTCGCGTTCAAGCGCGCCGGTGCGGATGGGATATTGACGTATTTCGCGGCCAAGGCGGCAGAGAAGTTGAAGATGGAGGGGTGAAGCCCCGCTTGCGGCAACCATCGGCGTCATTGCGAGGAGTAACGCGACGAAGCAATCCATCCTTCTTTGGAGCTATCTATGGATTGCTTCGCGGAGCCTGTCATCGGGCGCGCGTTCGCGCGACCCGTTGGCTCGCAATGACTGTGGCTCCTCTTGCAGCCGTAAACAACCACTCCCATATCCCGCACGGTAACGCACATCCCGCACGGTAACGCACAGCCGAGAGGACTGAGCCATGTCTGACAGCGGTTCCGGCTACCCGGGTGGCGCCTGGCGCAGCGGCAGCGCGGGCAATTTTCAACCGCACGCCTTTGACCCCTGGGCGGAGCCCGAATTGTTTCGCGGCGTATTGGTTCGACGGGTGTTTGCTTTCCTGATCGACCTTATCGTGCTGTCGATTCCCGTGGTCGTGGCTTGCGTGTTCATCGCCGTGTTCGGCCTGGTCACGCTCGGCCTCGGCTGGGTACTGTTCTGGCTGGTGTCGCCGGCCTCGGTGATCTGGGCCTTGATTTATTACGGCGCGACGCTCGGCGGTCCGCATTCGGCCACGATCGGCATGCGCGCGATGGATTTGGAAGTGCGCACCTGGTACGGCGCGCCCTGCTATTTCGTCCTTGGGGCCATGCACGCGGTGCTGTTTTGGCTGTCGGTCTCGTTCCTGACGCCGCTCGTTCTCCTGGTCGGGCTTTTCAACAGCCGTCGTCGGCTGTTGCACGACATCATCCTGGGAACCGTGGTTATCAACAGCTCCGCCCGGCCCGAGATGGCGCATCCGGCGCAAACCTTCTGAGACGGGTTAAACCCGCTTTACCCTCATGCAAACAGATTGACCGTCGGCCCCCGCGGCGCGATGCTGGGCCTTGCGCCTTCGGAGGCTTAACGACAACCCGTGACCCAGCACTCACGTGATACCCCGCAATTCTACCTGACCGCGCCCTCGCCCTGCCCGTATCTGCCGGGCCGGCATGAGCGCAAGGTGTTCACGCATCTGGTCGGCGAAAAAGCGGGTGACCTCAACGACCTCCTCACCCATGGCGGCTTCCGGCGCAGCCAGTCGATCGCCTATCGCCCGGCCTGCGATCAATGCCGCGCCTGCGTTTCCGTGCGCGTGATCGCCAACGAATTCCGACCCTCTCGCAATTTTCGAAAGATTCTCGCCCGCAACACCGACATCGTCGGCGAGCAACGGAGCGCGGTGCCGACCTCGGAGCAATATTCGGTGTTCCGCGCCTATCTCGATCACCGCCACCGCCATGGCGGCATGGCGGACATGACCGTGCTCGATTACGCGATGATGGTGGAAGACAGCCACGTCGAAACCCGCATCGTCGAGTATCGCCGCCGTGGCGAAGGCAGCGGCATCACCGGGCACGGCGACGAGCTGTTGGCGGTGGCGCTCACCGACGTGCTCAGCGACGGGCTGTCCATGGTGTATTCGTTCTTCGAACCGTCGGAGGAAAACCGCTCGCTCGGCACATTCATGATCCTCGACCATATCGCCCGCGCCCGAAGGCAGGGATTACCTTACGTCTATCTCGGCTACTGGATCGAAGGCTCGAAGAAGATGGATTACAAAGGCCGCTTCCTGCCGCAGCAACGCCTCGCCCCCTCAGGCTGGCTGCGCATCGATGCGGCGGGCGAAACGGGGAGCGAGCCGCAAGATTGATGGAAGGGGCGAGTAGCGAATGGAATCCCTATTCGCCATTCCCTATTCACTATTCACCTCCCTCACCCACTCACAAAATCCCACACCAATTTTGCATTCAGCGCGACGATGATCGCCGCGACCGTCGCAGCGAGCACCGTGAGCCAACGCGGTGCCACGAACGGGCCCATTTTGGCGCGGTTCGCCGTGAACATCACGAGCGGCACCACAGCAAAGGGCAGTTGCAGGCTGAGCACCACCTGACTGAGAATCAACAACTGTCCGGTGGCCTTCTCGCCGGCCCAAATCGTCACCACCACCGCCGGCAGAATCGCAATTCCTCGCGTCACCAAGCGCCGCAGCCACGGCGCGATGCGCAAGCGGAGAAAGCCTTCCATCACGATCTGACCCGAGAGCGTCGCCGTGATCGCCGAGTTCAACCCGCAACATAACAGCGCGACGCCAAACAGCGTCGGCGCGATCGTCGAGCCGAGCAGTGGGGCCAAGAACGAATGCGCCTGGTCGAGCTCAGCGACGTCGGTTTGTCCGGCGCGATGAAAGGTTGCGGCCGCCAAAATCAGGATCGAGGCGTTGATGATCAAGGCCAGACAAAGCGCGAAGGTAGAATCGATGGTTGCAAGCTTGATCGCTTCGCGCTTTTCGGCGATGCCCTCGCCGTAACCGCGGGTCTGCACCAACCCGGAATGCAGATAGAGATTGTGCGGCATCACGGTGGCGCCGAGAATGCCGAGCGCCAGATACAACATCTCGCGATTGACGACAATTTCTGAAGTCGGCACGAATCCCCGGATCACCGCGCCCCAATCCGGATCGGCGAGCGCGATCTGCACCGCGAAACACACCGCGATGACGCCAAGCATCGCGACGACAAACGCCTCGATCCAGCGAAAGCCGAACGCTTGCAGCGCCAGAACGAGAAACACGTCGGCGGCGGTGATGACCACGCCGATCTGCAGCGGAACGTGAAACAACAGATTGAGGCCGATCGCGGTGCCGATCACTTCGGCCAGATCGGTCGCGGTGATCGCGATCTCCGCCGACAGCCACAGCGGCCATGAGGCCCAGCGCGGAAAGGAATCGCGGCAGGCCTGCGCGAGGTCGCGCCCTGCTCCGACACCGAGCCGCGCGCACAGCGATTGCAGCACGACCGCCATCACGTTCGACAGCAACGCGATCGTCAGCAGCCCGTAGCCGAACTTGGAACCGCCGGCGAGCGAGGTCGCCCAATTGCCGGGGTCCATATAGCCGACGGCGACGAGATAGCCCGGGCCGAGAAACGCGACCAACTTGCGCCAGAACGGGCCTTGTTTTGCGGTGCGCACCGAGCCGTACATGCCCGCCAGGGAAGGCTCACCCCGCTCCGCACGCCATCCGAAACCTTCCAGCGGCGGGTTGGGTGCCGCCTGGGCCGGGGAATCGGTGGCTAAACCGGGAGTTCGAGCGTCCATCTCCGCAAGATGGGGCATATTCAATCTTATTGCAACTCATTTGCAACTGCATCTGAAAGCAACTTGGTTAGAGCGCCGGCCTGTCACGCCGGAGGTCGCGGGTTTGTCCGCCCATCTCAACGTATCGAGCGGGGCGCGGCGAATGGTAAAGAAGGGTTAATACTTCAGCCCTACGTTCGGCGCTCATGAGCGACCAGGTCATCCGCGGCGCGGCTAAACCGTTCCCGGCGCGGGCGTTAATGCCTTGGCTGGCGGGTGCGGGCATCTATGTCCTGCTGCTGACGCTCGGGCCGCGGCTGCTCAACGATCCTGACAGCTATTCTCATATCGCGGTCGGACGCTGGATCCTCGCGCACAGCGCCGTGCCGGCGATCGACTCGTTCTCCTTTTCCATGTACGGCGCGCCCTGGATCGCTTTCGAATGGCTGTCGGAAGTCATCTACGCGGCAGTGTATATGCTTTCCGATTGGGCCGGAGTCGTGGTGCTGGCGGCGGCCGCGACCGCGCTCGCCGTCGGTCTGTTGACGCGCTTCCTGCTGCGCGAGCTTTCGCCCACACCGGCGCTGCTGATGGTCATAGCGGCGATCGTACTGTTGGCACCGCATGCGCTGGCGCGGCCGCACATACTGACGCTGCCGATCATGGTTGCCTGGGCGGCGGCACTGGTGCGCTGCATGGACCGGCGCGCGCCCCCGCCCTATTGGGCGCTGCCGCTGTTGGTGCTGTGGGCCAATTTGCACGGCAGCGTGGTGCTGGCGCTCGGGCTGATTGGGCCGGCCGTGCTCGAAGCACTGCTAGACGAGAAGCGCAACGAATGGCCGCGCCTGCTGCTGCGCTGGCTGCCGTTCGCAGCCTTGGCGGTCGTAGCGTGCTGCCTGACGCCTTACGGACCGAAATCGCTGCTAATACCGCTCACGACGCTCGGCCTCGGCGAGGCGCTCCATTGGATCGTGGAATGGCGGCCGCAGGACTTCGGCCATTTCGGCGCCTTCGAGTTCCTGCTGCTGGCGGGCATCTTTGCTCTGTCGCGCGGGGTGACGCTGCCGGTGGTGCGGGTGCTGGTTGTGCTCGGCCTGATGCATTTTGCGCTGGCGCAGGCGCGTAACGCAGACCTGCTCGCGATGCTGGCGCCCCTCTATCTGGCGGCGCCGCTGGCGCGACAGTTGGGCGCGCGGGCTGAGGATGACGCAGCCGGCTCGACACGCGGCGTGAACCTGACAGCCCTGAGCGTGATGATCTTGGCGACCGGGCTGGTGCTGGTGCGTGACGTGCGCCCGGCGCCGCGGAACACGCCGGAGGCGGCCGTGGCCAATGCCGATCTCGCCAAGGCGGGACCGGTGCTCAACGATTATTCGTTCGGCGGCTATTTGATCTTCGCGGGCATTCCCACCTTCATTGATGGTCGCGGCGAATTGTACGGCGGCCAATTCATCGCGCGCTACAATCGCGACCTGTCGCTGGCCGACCTGCCCGATTTTCTCAAGCTGCTCGACCAGTACAAACTCGGTGCGACGCTGCTCGCGCCGGACGCGCCGGCGGTAGCGCTGCTCGACCGCCTGCCGGACTGGCAGCGCGTCTACAGCGACGACGTGGCGGTGGTGCACAAGCGGCGGGATGCGCCGAAGCAATAGCTCACCCGTCTGACGCGCCTTTGAGCTAGGGCGTTTTCCAGCGAAGTGGATGCCGGTTCGCGTCAAGAAAACGCGTCAAAACAAAGAAATAGAGCCTCCGTTCCGATTCAATCGGAACGGAAAAGACTCTAGGGCGCGCGGCGGATTTTATAGAGGACAAAACGCGCTGAGCTATCCAATTCCTCCAGCAGGTTCGGCAGCGGGTTCGCCACGTGCGGCCCGAGCACATAGAGGTAGTCGTAATCCCGGTACCAGGTGCGGATGAACGGCGGAATGTCGGACGACGTTTGGCCCGCCGCGATCGTGGTAAGCACGCGGATCGGCATCGGCCCGCCATAGGGAATGGCGAGACGCTGGACGGCGGCGCGCGCCCGCACTGGCTGCTTGCCCACCGCGGTGAATACGTTCGGCACAAAGGCGTTGGCGTAATGCACCGCCAGCGTCGGCGCATAGGCCATCGGATACCGCGTGAGGTCGTTGAACGGTGGGTCCTCACCCTCGCCACTGCCCCCAACGAGCACCAGCGAACCGCGGTCGATCTTGTGGAATGAATCGATGATAGCCGCGTAGTCCGCGCGGTAGGACAGCCAGACCATAAATACGACGGCCAGGTTGGCGAGCGTGATGCCGGTGACCGCGGTGAGTGCCGCAATTGTCCATCGTCGGTTGGGCAGCGACAGCGAGCAGAAGGCCGGAACGATCAAAGCCGCCGCGGGAATCACGCGGAGATCGGCAAACGACGTGCCGAGCAGCGTCGAGGGGATTGTAAGATAAAGAATCGCAAAGCCGATCGCGAGCCAAATCCCGGCCGGCTCGAGCTTCAGAACGCCACGCTTAGCCGCGAAAAACAGCGAGGCCATCAGCGCCAGCGCACTCGCCGACGATAACATCAAATTGTAGCCGTTCGTGATGCGAAACAGCCAGAGCGGCTTGAATTCAAAGGACCACGTCGTGCCCTCGCTTCCGATCGAGCCGGCGGTCAATTGCATGATCCCGAACAGCGCCACCGCCGGTATTGCGAGCATCACAAGCCGCAACGCGGCGTCGCGGTACGACACTTTCCGGTCGTAGGCGCGCCACAGCTCATAGAACCCAAGCGTCGCGCCATAGACGCCCAGTGAAAAGAAATGCGCCGTAAACAGCGCCGCGACGAAAACCGCGTTGACGACGAAACGCAGCGGCCATGCGCGCTCCGCCAGCATCAGATAGACGGCGATGCCCCAGAGCGCGACGCCCAGACCGAATTCGAAATTCACGAAACCCCAGGCAAACGGCAGGCAATAGAGGAACATCAGCGCCGCGAAGCCGGCGAGATGGACACGCCCCTTCACGACCCGTTCGAGCACCAGCGCGCCACCGACGATCAATAATTGGCTCAGGAGCAGAAACAGCCGGGTGGCATTTTCGACGTTGATCAGCTGCGCTATCTGCGGGATCAGCAAATCCATCGCCAAATTGGGATAGAGCGCCCAAGCCACCTCATAATACGGATTGGCATCGGGCGCGCCGTTCTGGCTCAGAATATACATGCGGGCGAGGTGATTGGGATAATCGACCATCGCCGGAATGGGCGTCAGCAGCACGGGGAGAAACGAGACGGCAGCCAGCAGCACAAAAACAACAGTCCCCATGGACCGATCTGAGCCATGCCGCGCACCAACCCGCGCCCTGGCCATCATGACCTGCCCATCTGAAGAAACCATATCGTCGGATCACTGAATCTAAGCTTATGCGCCGGTGACGGCACATCGAATCGGACCACACCACGCAACAATATTATCACCAACCCAACCCGCTATTGGCAGTTTCTACGATACGCCGGTTGAGAAATTTCTAAGAGGCTCAACGATCTGTTTTCTGACGGTTAAGTCCGAACACGGCGCGAAGCTGCCGGAGGCGGCGTGTCGGGAACCGGGTGGCTTCGGCATCCAAATAACGGACAATGCCGACCTCCAAGATGGCGCAGGAAACCGATTATGTCCGCGAAAGACGACGCGTTGCACTTACTCCCCACCTTCAACCGCCTCGCCTGGTCCAATCTCGCGGCGCAATCGGCCGAGCAAGTGGCGCTGGCGGCGGCGCCGATCGTAGCGGTGTTGCTGCTCGGCGTCGGCGAAGGCGAGAGCGGGTTGTTGCAGACCGCGTTGACGCTGCCGTTCGTGGTGTTCGCGATTCCATCGGGCCTGCTCGCCGATCGCATCTCGCGGCGCGCCTTGATGGCGGGCGCCGAAGCGTTGCGCGCCGCCGCCTTGCTCGCGATTCTCGTTCTGATCACGCTCGACCTCTTGACTCTGCCCTTGCTCGCCTTCGCGGGCCTGGTCTCGGTCTGCGGAACGGTCGTCTATAGCGTCGCGGCGCCTGCGCTGGTGCCTTCGCTGGTCTCGCCGAAACTTTTGCCTGCGGCCAATGCACGGATCGAGCTCGCGCGCACCGTTGCCTTCGCGAGCGGACCGGCATTGGGCGGCGTGCTGGTGGGATGGGTCGGCGCGGCGCCGGCCTTTGGATTCGCCGCCGCGCTATCGGTGATCGCCGTGGTGTTGCTGTCGGGAATTGACGAGCCGGCACGCGTTCCCGTGCCGCGGCGTCATCCGCTGCAGGACATCAAGGAAGGCGCGAATTTCGTCCTGCATCATCCTTTGTTGCGGCCGGTATTCGTCACGCAATTCATTTTCAACGTCGCGTTCTTCGCGTTGCTCGCGGTGTTCGTGCCCTATGCCGTGCGGCATCTTGACTTGTCGGCGGCCGGCGTCGGCACAACTTTGGCGATGTACGGCGTCGGCATGGTGATCGGCGCGCTGGTGGCGACGCGGGTGCTGGCCCGGCTGCCCTTCGGCATCGTCGTCGCGCTGGGGCCGGTGACCGGCTTCGTCGCCGCGATGGTGATGGCGCTGACGATCTTCGTTCCCACGCCGCTGTTGGCCGCCTTGAGCTACTTCCTGCTCGGCGCGGGTCCGATACTTTGGGTGATCAGTACCACCACGCTGCGGCAATCGGTGACGCCGCCGCGACTCCTTGGCCGGGTCTCGGCGATCAACATCATGAGCTATGGCGCGCGCCCGCTCGGCTCCGCGCTCGGGGCGATCATCGGCGGCCTTTACGGTGCCGAAGCGTGTCTTTGTCTCTCGGCCGCGATCTTCGGGGCGCAAGCGCTGGTGATCCTGATGTCGCCGGTGGTGGCGCTGGCGCGGCAGCCGGAGATGGTTCTAGGTTAGGGTTTCAACGGCAGCATCCCTTCACCGACGCCGAGCCGCGTGCACAGCAATTGCAGCACGACCGCCATCACATTCAACAGCAACGCCGCCATCAGCAGCGCGCAGCCGAATTTGGAACCACCTGCGAACAATGTCGCCCAATTGCCGGGGGGCATATAGCCGACGGCGACGAGACTTGTTTAGAGGACTGGCCTATTTGCCGCAGTATTCGGCGCCATTGGTAGCGAAGGTATCAGCGAATCCAATTCCGTGCACACCTGATGAACGACCGTTCGCCAATCACGCGCCTCGGACTGCCGGAAGAGACGAGCCGTCGGATACCATGGTGAGTCCGTTCGATGAAGAAGGTATCGCCAACACGGCACATAGGAGAGCAATATCCAGACCGGGCGCCCGAGGGAGCCAGCAAGATGAGCCACGCTGGTGTCAACTGAAATAACAAGATCAAGCTGCGACACGACAGCAGCGGTGTCCGCAAAGCTTTTGAGTTCCGGACCGAGATCTAGGATTTTCTTTTGCTGATCGAGAACCGCACGGTCGGCCGGGCGAACATCCTTTTGCAGACTGATGAAGGAGGCTTTCGTCTCCAGAAGCGGCAATAAGGCCTCTAACGTCATTGAGCGGGTACGATCGGCGCTCTGAGTGGAGTTGCCTGACCACACCAGGCCGACCCGAGGCGACTTGACCGACGCCAGACGTATCTTCCAGGCATCTGTGTAATTGCCGACCGAGATGTAGGGCGTTGCCGACGGAATGGTGTCGAGAACCGTGTCGAACGCCAGCGGTAAACTGCACAGCGGACAGTGGAGGTCGAAATCGGGAAGAGTTTCTCCCCTGGAAACAATCTTCGAGACGCCAGCCAGTCCGGAAAGAAGTTCGTACAACTCCTTCTGGACCTCCAGGATTACATTTGCGCCCATGGCCGCTACCAAGGGGACGTATCGGCAAAAATGGAGCGCATCGCCCAATCCTTGCTCGCTGTGGAGCAATATCGTTTTGCCGCGGACCGGCTCGGCGCCTAACCACAACGGGCGCTCGAAGTTGCGCTCCTTGATCGGTAGCTTAGGAGTCATCCAGCGCCATTCGGCTTCAACCCACCCGGTCTTTAAATCTCCAACACGAAGCCGGTTGACGGCGAGATTCCAATGCGCATTGGGATAGTCTGGCCTAAGGGCGATCGATTTTCTGTGGCTCTCCGACGCTTCGTCCATCCTAAACAACCCATCGAGAACGAGTCCGCGGTTGCCGTGGGACTCCGCGACGTCGGGCTTGAGGGCGATGGCGCGATCGTAATGCGCAAGTGCCTCTTCGTTCCGGCCAAGCCCCATCAGAGCACTTCCCCTGTTGTGGATGAATTCAGCTTGATCAGGAGAGAGGGAAAGCGCGCGATCGAACCTGGCGAGGGCCTCTTCAAACCGATCCCGTTCGAGCAGAAGCGCGCCGCCTTTGTTTGCCGCTTCTGCATTAGTAGAATCAAGCGTGAGAGCATGGTCGTAAGTCAGCAAGGATTCGTCAAATTGACCTTGCGCCTTCAGGAGATCGCCTAAATTGATCCAGGCCCTGGCGGAATTCGGAGCAAGTTTGAGCGCCAGATCGTAACTCTTTCTTGCCTCTTCAAACCTGTTCTGACGACGAAGAAGGGTCCCGAAATTTGAGAAATATTCCGCATTATTCGGATTGGATTTGATCGCCGCCGCGATGACATCGATCGCGGTATCGAACTTACCGCTCTGCATATGAATCAGGCCGAGAAGATGAAGAGAATCGGCATGATTCGGATCGAGAGCCAGTGCTCGCCGGCAGCGGTCTTCGGCCGATCCCAATCGATCAGATTGGAAGTGCCGAAAGGCGGCGTCATAAAGATCTAACGGTGAACGCTTCTCCTTCCTGTCCTCGTGACCCTTAGTGCGTGTCCGTTGCCGGCTCATTTCGCAGCTCGTTTAGGATTGTTCGGCGCCATTGGCAGCGAAAGCATCAGCGAATCCAATTCCGTGCGCACCTGATGAACGACCGTTCGCCAATCACGCGCCTCGGACTGCCGGAAGAGACGAGCCGTCGGGTACCACGGTGAATCTGTTCGATGAAGCAGCCACCGCCAATCCGGCACATAGGGCAGCAATATCCAGACCGGCCGATCGAGAGCGCCAGCAAGATGAGCCACGCTGGTGTCAACCGAGATCACAAGATCGAGCTGCGAGACGACAGCAGCGGTATCGACAAAGCTTTTAAGCTCTGGACCAATGTCTAAGATTTCCTTTCGCTGATCGAGAACCGCACGGTCGGCCGAGCGAACATCCTTTTGCAGACTGACGAAGGAGGCTTTTACCTCCAAAAGCGGCAATAAAGCCTCCAACGCGATCGAACGGTTACGGTCGTTAGTGTGATTCGGATTGCCAGACCATACCAGACCGACCCGAGGCGACTTGACCGACGCCAGGCGGTTCTTCCAGGCTCCCGCGTGATCGCCGACCCAAATATAGGGCGTGGCTGACGGAATGGTATCGAGAGTCGTATCGAACGCCAGCGGTAAACTGCCCAGCGAACAGTGGAGGTCGAAATCCGGCAGAGCTTCTCCCCTCGAAACGATAGTCGAAATGCCGTCCAATCCAGAAACAAGTTCACGCAACTCCTTCTGGACCTCCAGAATTACACGCGCGCCCATAGCAGCTACCAGGGGTACGTATCGGCAGAACTGGAGCGCATCGCCCAATGCTTGATCGCTGTGGAGCAATATCGTTTTGCCACGGACCGGCTCGGCGCCTAACCACAACGGACACCCAAAGTTGCGCTCCTGGATATGCAGTCCAGCGCACTTCCAGCGCCATTCGGCTTCGGCCCACCCGGCCTTGAAATCTCCGCTGCGAAGTCGATTGAAGGAGAGATTCAAATGCCCAAGGGCATTGTCGGGCTTTAAGGCGAGCGATTTTCTGTGGCTCTCCGCCGCTTCGTCCATCCTAAACAACTCATCAAGAACGAGTCCGCGGTTGCCGTGCGCCTCCACGAAATCGGGCTTGAGGGCGATGGCGCGGTCGTAATGCGCAAGTGCGTCTTCGTACCGGCCAAGCGCCAACAGGACATTTCCCCTGTTGTTGATGATTTCTGGGTGATCAGGAGAGAGAGAAAGCGCGTGATCAAACGTCGAAAGAGCCTCCTCGAAGCGCTTCAACTCGCGCAATGTTGATCCGAGATTGTAGAAGGCGACCACGAAATCCGGCTTGAGCTCTGTCGCTTTACGGAACTGCGTGATGGCTTCATCCCGTCTGTTAAGACGACCTAAACAGACACCCCTCTTGCGCAGGACCTCAACCTGATCTGGCGAAATGGCCAGCGAACGATCGAACCTGGCGAGGGCCTCTTCAAACCGGTCCCGTTCGAACAGAAGCGTACCGCCTTTGTTTGCCACTTCTGTATTGGTAGAATCAAGCGTGAGAGCATGATCGTAAGTCAGCAAGGATTCGTCAAATTGACCTTGCGCCTTCAGGAGATCGCCTAAATTGATCCAGGCCCTGGCGGAATTCGGAGCAAGTTTGAGCGCCAGATCATGGCTCTTTCTCGCCTCTTCGAACCTCTTCTGGAGGTGAAGCAGGCTCCCGAGATCGGTGAAATATTCCCAACGATTTGGATTAGATTTGATCGCCGCCGCGATGAGATCAATCGCGGTATCGAACTTACCGCTCTGCATATGAATCAGGCCGAGAAGATGAAGAGAATCGGCATGATTCGGATCGAGAGCCAGTGCTCGCCGGCAGCGGTCTTCGGCCGATCCCCACCGATCAGATTGGAAGTGCCGAAAGGCGGCGTCATAAAGATCTAACGGTGAACGCTTCTCCTTCCTGTCCTCATGACCCTTAGTGCGCGTCCGTTGCCGGCTCATTTCGCAGCTCGATTAGGATTGTTCGGCGCCATTGGCAGCGAAAGCATCAGCGAATCCAATTCCGTGCGCACCTGTTGAACGACCGTTCGCCAATCGCGCGTCTCGGACTGGCGGAAGAGACGAGCCGTCGGGTACCACGGTGAATCTGTTCGATGAAGAAGCCACCGCCAATCCGGCACATAGGGCAGCAATATCCAGACCGGCCGATCGAGAGCGCCAGCAAGATGAGCCACGCTAGTATCAACCGAGATCACAAGATCGAGCTGCGAGACGACAGCAGCGGTATCGACAAAGCTTTTAAGCTCTGGACCAATGTCTAAGATTTCCTTTCGCTGATCGAGAACCGCACGATCGGCCGAGCGAACATCCTTTTGCAGACTGACGAAGGCGGCTTTTACCTCCAAAAGCGGCAATAAAGCCTCCAACGCGATCGAACGGTTACGGTCATTGCCGTGTTTCGGATTTCCGGACCACACCAGCCCAACCCGAGGCGACGTGATCGACGCTAAACGGACTCTCCATGCTTCCGCCTGATCGTCGACTGAAAGATAAGGGGTGACCGACGGAATGGTCTCGAGAACGGTGTTAAACGCCAATGGCAAACTACTCAATGAACATTGGTAATCGAAACTCGGAAGGGATTCCCCGTGGGAAACAATCGTCGAGACGCCAGCCAATCCGGAAAAAAGTTCGCAGAGTTCCCCCTGGACCTGCAGGATCACTTGCGCGCCCATAGCGGCTACCATGGGCACGTATCGGCAGAATTGGAGCGCATCGCCCAATCCTTGGTCGCTATAGAGCAATATCGTTTTACCGCGGATCGGCTCAACCCCCAGCCACAAGGGACGTTCAGAATTACACTTCCAGAGCACAAGCGAAGGACACTTCCATCGCCATTCGGCTTCGGGCCACCCGGTCTTGAATTCTCCAACTCGGAGTCGGTTGAGGGAGAGGTTCCAATGCGTACTAGAATCGTCGGGCTGAAGGGTCAGCGCCCTTCTATAGCTCGCCAGAGCCTCGTCTATCCTCATCAATTCATCGAGACAGACTCCCCGGTTACAATAGCTGTCCGCATAATCGGGCTTGAGGGCGATTGCGCGGTCGCAATGCGCGAGCGCATCTTCATACCGACCCAATCCCATCAGGGCACGCCCCTTATTGTTTATGATTTCGGCTTGATCAGGAAAGATCGAGAGCGCACGATCGAATGCCGAAAGAGCCTCATCAAATCGTTTCAAATCGAGCAAAGTTGATCCAAGGTTGTGCAAAGCAGGGATTGAATCCGGCTCAATCTGTATCGCTTTGCGAAACTGCGCGATCGCATCCTCGAAATCTCGCAATTCGAACAGGATCAAACCGAGTTCGTTATGAATTTCGTGGTCACGGGGGGCAAGTTCCAGAGCCTTCCGATAACTCGCCACGGCCTCCTCCAGCCTACCAAGTCGGTTCAGGCAGGTCCCTCTGTTACGGAGCACATCAACCTGATCTGGTAAAATGGCATGCGAGAGATCGAATCTGGCAAGCGCCTCTTCGTGCCGACCCAATTCGAGCAGGAGCGAGCCGCTCTTGTTTGCCGCCTCAGCGCTGGTGGAATCGAGTGTAAGGGCATGGTCATAGGTCAACAAAGATTCGTCGCATTGACCTTGTGTTCGTAGGAGATCGCCTAACTTAATCCAAAGCGAAGCGGAACTCGGAGCAAGTTTGAGCGCCAGATCGTAACTCTTTCTTGCCTCTTCAAACCTGTTCTGGCGACGAAGAAGGGTCCCGAAATTTGAGAAATATTCCGCATTATTCGGATTGGATTTGATCGCCGCCGCGATGAGATCGATCGCGGTATCGAATTTACCGCTCTGCGTATGAATCAGGCCGAGAAGATGAAGAGAATCGGCATGGTTCGGATCGAGGGCCAATGCTTGCCGGCAGCGGTCTTCGGCCGATCCCAGTCGACCGGATTGGAAGTGCCGAAAGGCGGCGTCATGCAATTCTGACGGTGAGCGCTTCTCCTTCCTGTCCTCATGACCCTTAGTGCGTGTTTGTTGCCGGCTCATCGCGCATCTCAACGGAGATTGATATCGGCCAGCATCTTGTCGCTGGAATGGATCGCGAGAATGTTAATGCCCGCATCCTTCGTGGTGTAACCCCGATCCCGAAGCCAGCCTGTTAACTGCTCGGCATCGGTCTTAATCTTCTCTATCAGAAGAACTGGACGGCTTCTTTCAATAGTCTTCTGCGCACCTTCGAGTGCCTCCAGCTCCATCCCCTCCACGTCGAGCTTAATGAAATCCACCCGAGCAGCGCCGATGTCATCGAGCGCCAGCGTCCGAACCTCGACGGTGTTTTCTGTATAATTGATGGCCTGCCCGATGAATTCGTTGTTGGCTCGCTGACGAAGCTCGAGACTTCCGAAGCTCGCGGGAGCCGTATAATTGGGGCTGGGAATCTTCATGGCGCCCGCTTGAGAAGAAACCGCGGCGTTCAAAGCGATGGCGTTGAAGCAATTGTTGATCGCTATGTTGCCGGCAAGGGCGTAATAGATACGCTCCTGCGCTTCAACTGCCAGCACCGACCCCCACCCTGTCATCGCCACCGCCCATTCGACGGTGTGCACGCCGATATTGGCACCGCAGTCGAACGCGACAACGCCGTCGCCATAGTGACGCCTGCGCAACAAAAGCAACTCGATGGCCAATTTGACCTCCATCGGATCAAAGGCAGCCGTTTCGAGAATTTGGTGGCCTACGCCATAGCCGGCTTGGGCATTGACCATGTGAACATCGAAGCGGTTCACGATCATCGTTCCGTGTTTCGATGAAGCAAGTACGAACGCCAGCTTGCGAAGCCCATCCATTGCCATCTCCCGTGACCTTCCGTCGCCGGGACCGACAGGATCGAACATGCCCCGAATCGCGCTGGGCGTGAGCTTAACTCGCAACAATGGCGGGGCCGAAGAAGATTTGAGACTATCAGCGCTCATGACCGCCGACCCGAAGGGGAAATCCAGCCGATCCTCGCTACCGATATTGCCGTAGGACACTTCGCCGACATGCAGGCGACGTCCGCCGTGTCCTACGATTTCACGCGCGGAGCAATTTCGTCCTCGGCGCGCAGCAACCAACCCATCAGCATCAATGCCACAAGCGCGCCAAAAAACTCGGCGGCGATGAAGCCCGGCAGGTCGACGGGGCGAATGCCCGAAAACGTTTTCGTCATCGAGCGCGCGATTGCCACGGCCGGATTGGCAAATGAGGTCGAGGACGTGAACCAATAGGCCGCGGTGATGTAGAGGCCGACCAGCCACGGCACGGAGGTGCGCTCAAAACGAATGCCGGCGAGAATCGTCGCGACCAGGCCGAAGGCGGCCACGCTTTCCGCCAGCCATTGCGCGCCGCCGGTGCGCACCTTGAGCGAGGCATCCAGCAGCGGCAGGGCGAACATCGCGTGCGCCGTCACGGTTCCGATCAGGCCGCCGGCAATTTGCACCACCATGTACGATACCGCTTCGCGCAAGCCGAGATCGCGCTTGAGCGCAAAAATCAGGGTGACGGCGGGATTGAAATGCGCGCCCGAAATCGGGCCGAGCATGGTGATGAGGACCACGAGCATCGCGCCGGTGGCAAGCGTGTTGCCTAAGAGCGCGAGCGCCACATCCTTGGTGAGGCTTTCGGCCATGATGCCGGAGCCGACCACGGTCGCGACCAGCAAGGCGGTTCCGAGCGCCTCCGAAACCAGGCGGCGGGAAAGATCGAATTTTTGCATGAGCGGCCTCTGTCACCCCGCCTTTTTGTCCGGGCTGGAGATCTCCTGGCCGAATGTCGCGCCGTCGATGCGGCCAATGTCGCGCAGCTTCGTCCCCAGCGACAAACGATCGATGCTTTCCAAAGGCAAGCTCGTGAAGATCGCGATGCGATTTTTCAAATATCGAAACGCCGCGACGAACGCTGCTTCCTTCGCAATGTCGGTTCCTTCAACCTCAGCCGGGTCTTCGACGCCCCAATGCGCCGTCATCGGCTGACCGGGCCATACCGGACAGGCCTCGCCGGCCGCGGCGTCGCAAACCGTGAAAACGAATTCCATCGCCGGCGCGCCCGGCTGTGCAAACTCCTCCCAGCTCTTCGAGCGTAAATCGCTCGTGGGATAACCCAGACTGTTGAGAACCCTGATCGCGAAGGGATTCACGGCACCCTTCGGCTGACGCCGGCGGAAAAGCTCCGAAAACGTGGATGGCCGTCTTTGCGAAGGATCGATTCCGCCAAGACCGAACGCGCGCTGTTGCCGGTACACAGAAAAAGAACGTTGTAGATGCGATCAGACATTTGGATGCTCGAACATGTTGGCCCTCAGACTTGCGCCTTTCTCTTCGGCTTCGGCGGACAACAGGGCGTGAGGTTTTCGATCAACGGCGCGCAGATTTCCGGCCGCCCGTCGCAACAATCCCGCAGCATGAACAGCACCACGGCCTCGAAACGCTTGAGATCGGCGCGATAGACGATCGAGCGGCCGAACCGTTGTGCCGACACCAGCCTGGCGCGCGACAAAATCGAAAGATGCGACGACATGGTGTTTTGCGGGACCGCGATCGCCTTGGCGATGTCGCCGGCTGCAAGCCCCTCCGGCTCATGCCTCACCAGCAATCGAAACACCTCAAGCCTGGTCGATTGGGCGAGCGCCGCGAGCGCGAGAATGGCGTCTTCGGATTCCATATATCGAGAATTATCGATATATTTCCACCTGTCAAGACCATGCTAGTATTGATGAGCGCTGTCGGATCGTTATCGCCGCCGTCTTGGTGCAATACTTGTTTTATGGCGCGATGTTGCTTCGCTCCGATTTCGGCCGCCGAATATCGAGAATATCCAACACCGGACAATCCGGTGCCGTCTTGCCGGTGCAACGGGCCACGGTCTTGGCGAGAAGACGCTCTAACTTCGTCAGATCGTCGAGCTTGGCGCGAATGTCTTCGAGATGATGCGCGGCGATCTCGTGTACTTCGCGGCACGACGCTTTTGCCGGTCCTCCAAGCCGTAGCAACGCGCGGATGTCATCGAGCGAAAACCCGAGTTCGCGCGAGCGTCGGATGAATGCGAGGGTTCGAAGATCCATTGTGCCGTAAACGCGGCGGCCGCTCGTGGTGCGTGGGGGCGCGGGCAGCATCTTCACACGCTCGTAGTAGCGGATGGTCTCGACCTTCACGCCGCTGCGCTTCGAAAGCTCGCCGATGGACAGAATTTCAGCTCGCGAAGACGTGATGGTGCGCATGAAATAGTCCTTGATCCTGTAGTCGCTACAGGATGCATGTATAGCCCATGACAATCAACCAAGACGGTCACATTACAGACAACCGGCGGCGGCAAGGCCTCATGGCGGCTGGCGGTCTCCTTGGCGCGCTCGCGGCCTCGTCCTGCTGCATCTTGCCGCTTGCCCTGTTTGGCCTCGGCGTGAGCGGCGCGTGGATCGGCAATTTCACACGGCTTGCGCCCTATCAGCCGTGGTTCATCGCGGCGACCATAGCATTCCTCGGTTACGGTTATTGGCTGGTCTATCGATCCTCGCGGCAGGCCTGCGCCGATGGCGAGGCCTGCGCGCGCCCACTACCGAACCGGATCGTCAAAACCGGACTCATTCTCGCGACGATTCTTGTCCTCGCCGCGCTTGGTTTGGATTTCGTTGCACCCATCCTCTTCAACTCTTGATCGGAGAACTTCTATGACCAAACTTCTCGTCCACGCAGCGTTTACCTTCGCCATCGTCACCTCGTCGGCAGCATTTGCCGGTGAAAAGACGATCACCTTGGCCGTGAACAATATGGATTGCGCGGCCTGCCCCTCCATCGTCAAAGGTAGCCTCGAAGCCGTCCCCGGCGTTGCCAAGGTTGGGGTCTCCTTCAAGGACAAGACGGCAACGATCGTCTATGACGATGCCAAGGCCGACGTGGACCAACTAACATCGGCGACGACCAACGCCGGCTATCCTTCCACCCCAAAAAGCTGAGCCGATGATTCTTCACTCGACCATCACCTGCCCGCATTGCGCCGTTGCGAAAACGGAGACCATGCCGACCGACGCCTGCCAGTTTTTCTACGAATGCACCGGCTGCGGCACCAAGCTGAAGCCGAAGACGGGGGATTGCTGCGTGTTCTGCTCCTACGGCACCGTGCCCTGCCCGCCGATACAGGCCGTCCGCTCGGGCGAACCAGGGGCGGCTTCCTGCTGTGCGTAGAACGTCGGCAACTGCTATTTCACGTTCGTTTGAAGAATAATATCGAATCAGTTATTTAGTCGAAGGCAAGGGCGGCGCAAGATGCGCTGGCACGAGCCTAAGCGGATCTACATGCAATCAAATCCGTTTGGCCTGAGGTCAGTATCGGCAGAACCTCTGTCTTGCAAAATATGTGACGGTGCGGCGGCGCTGTATGGCGTTGTCGACATGCATCGCCCCTGCGAAATTCCAGGCGGCGTGCGACCACCTCTGTCGGGTGTGCCAATCTATTATCGCCGCTGTGCGGCGTGTGGCTTTCTATTCACTGATGCCTTCGACGATTGGGGCATGGATCAGTTTAAGACGCACATCTACAACGATGGCTATCTCGCCTTCGATCCAGATTACGCGATCCAGCGGCCAAGTAGTAATGCCAAAATGATAGCGGGACTTTGGTCTGCCCATAGATCCGATATGAGGGTGCTCGATTACGGTGGGGGCAACGATGTGCTCTGCGCGGTGCTTCGTGCCAACGGCTTTCGAGAGGCGGTAACTTACGATCCCATGGTGCCGCAACACTCCCATCGTCCCGAAGGGAAGTTCGATCTCGTTACCTGTTTCGAAACGCTTGAACATCTGCCCGACCCGATATCTGGCATCGCGCAGATCGTTGAATGCGTAGCGGAGCCCGGCGCGGTCTTTTATTCCACGCTTACGCAACCTGCGGATTTCGATAAGCACGGTATGTCTTGGTGGTATGTCGGGCCACGTAATGGGCATATCTCGATTTTCACCAAGCAATCGCTGGTGGTGGCCTGGGGTCGTCATGGCTTCAAGACCGCCGCGTTGAACGACGGCACTCATCTCGCCTTTCGAACGCTGCCACAGCATTGGGGAATAGCGGTCCAGGCCTAGGGACCACGCCTTCTTTTTTGTATCTCTTGTTGGCAATTGAGTGCCGATGCACACCCCAAGCAAACGCTCTGCATTTGTCCCGTGGAAAACCGGTTCCCACTTTGCGCTAACGCGGCCCTTCGGGTCCGGATCACACACTGGCCGCCGCTTGACGCCTGCGACCTCCCCGATGCAAATGCCAATGCGAGAGGTCAAACCCGGGCGGATGACGCCGGCAAGGAACAAGAATGGCCTGTAAGCCATGAGCGAGCGCCGGCTTCCGATCATTCTGGCGCTCGGCACGACGCAAACTTTGGCTTGGGCTTCGAGCTATTATTTGCCGGCGATTTTGGCCGACCCGATCGCACGCGACCTCGGTTTCTCCTCCAACTGGGTCTTCGCCGCCTTCTCGGCGTCGCTGGTGATTTCCGCACTGCTCGGCCCGCGCATCGGCCGGCGGATCGACCTCGTCGGCGGCCGGTCCGTGCTATCGGCTTCCAATTTGACCTTGGCCGCGGGGCTCGTGCTGCTCGGTTTCACGCATTCCATCCCGATGTTGCTTCTCGCCTGGTTGTTTCTGGGCGTCGGGATGGGGTTCGGCCTGTACGATGCTGCCTTTGCCACGCTCGGGCGCATCTATGGCAGCGCCGCGCGCCAGGCGATCACCGGCATCACGCTGCTCGCGGGCTTTGCAAGCACCGTCGGATGGCCGCTGACTGCGTGGGGATTGGAAAGCATCGGTTGGCGCGACACCTGCTTCGCCTGGGCGACGGCGCACATCGTGATCGGCCTGCCGCTCAATTTTCTGATGCTGCCGCCCGTGAAGGACGCGAGCCCGGTAACTGAGACCTTCGTCAAGCCTCACATCGCGATCGATCGAACGATGATCCTGCTGGCGTTCACTTTCGCGGCCGCCTGGACCGTCACCGGCGCGATGGCGGCGCACATGCCCCGAATACTCGAGGCCGGCGGAGCGACGACCGTGCAGGCGGTGGCAGCCGGCGCGCTGTTCGGACCGGCGCAAGTGGTTGCTCGGGTCATTGAGGCGAGTTTTCTCAGCCGCTATCATCCGCTGCTGTCGACCCGGCTCGCCTGCCTGATGCACCCGATCGGCGCCGCCATCCTCGCGATCGCAGGAGGCGCGGCATCAGGCGCGTTCGCGATCTTTTTCGGCCTTGGCAACGGCATTTTGACGATCGCGCGCGGCACCTTGCCATTGGTGATCTTCGGCCCGCAAAATTATGGCTATCGCCTCGGCCTGATCGGCGCGCCGGCGCGGATGGCGCAAGCACTCGCGCCGTTGGCGTTCGGCTTGCTGATCGAGAAGTTGGGAATCCGTGTCCTGATCGTCTCCTCCGCGCTCAGCCTCTCGGCGCTGCTGGCGCTGTTTCTGCTGCGGAAGGAGCCGACGATACCGTGATCCCTCATCGGCGTCATATCTGCCGTGCACCACCTGACGGCTCATCTTAAGAAAAAAACAACCCCCACTTCCCTATGGTAGCCGTCAAGAATCGGGTCCTTAACTTTCAAGTTTTCTGCCCACCAAATCCAGCGATCCGATTCCAACATTCGCAACTGCCGGCGGCGCGCGAATGTCAAATCCATCCCACCGGTATCCATGCCGAGAGGCTGGATTAACGCCACCCATACGGCGCGGGCCCGATATTTTCCGGGACGCAGCCGTTTCGAAGAGAGCGACCATGTTGAAACGACTGTCGATTTCCAACCGTTTATTGCTGTTCATTCCGGTGCTGTTGGTGAGCCTTGCCGTCACGATCTGGTTCGGTCTCAGCGAGATAAGATCGAACCTTCTCGAAGATCGTAAGGACATGATCAAGCAACTGGTTCAGGTCGCCACCACCATCGTCGACGGCTGGTATCAAAAAGAAAAATCCGGTCAGCTCAGCCACGAGGACGCGCAGAAGGGTGCCCGCGATGAACTGTGGCGCCTGCGCTATGCCGACAACAATTACCTCTTTATCCAGCGCTATGACGGCCTGTCGATGCTGCAACTCGACCGCAGTTTGGAAGGGAAGAATCGCATTGATTCCACCGATCCCTACGGCGTTCCGACAGTCCGACGCCTGGTCGAGGCGGCACAGCGTGGCGGCGGATACGTCTATTATCATGCCACGCGTACCGGCGGTGTTACCAGCGACGCCAAGAACACCGCGCCCAAACTTTCTTATGCCTTCGGCTACGACCCCTGGCAATGGTCCATCGGCACAGGCATCTATATCGACGATGTCGATGCCGCTTACAATCGTATCGCGCTGCTCTACGGTGCGCTCGGCCTTGCCATCCTGATGCTCGCGATCACACTTGCCTATCTCATTGCGCGCTCGATCAGCAAGCCGCTCTCATTGATCACCGAACAGACGAGCAAGCTCGCCGAGGGCGATCTCGCCGTCGCGGTGTCATTTCTGGAGGAGGCGCACGAGGTGGGGCGATTGGCCCGTGCCCTCGACGTGTTCAAGACCAACCGCCGCACGGCCGATGAGATGACGGCGATGCAACGCAGCGAGCAGGCTACGAAACTGCGCCGTCAAGAAGCCGTTGAAATGCTCATCAACGATTTCCATGACCGCACGACGCGCGTGATCGAGGCCGTGATGCACGCCGCCGAACGCGTCCAGTCGCTGTCCGGCGATCTAGCCGAGATGGCGACGCAAAGCCGCAGCCGGATCGCCGCGGTGAACCAAGCGTCGAACGATACCACCGGCAACGTGCAGAGCATCGCCGGTGCGGCCGAAGAACTGTCCACCGCCGTCGGCGAGGTGAGTCGGCAAGCGAGTGAATCCACGGCGGTGGCGGAACGCGCCGTCAACGAGGCGGATGAGACAAACACCACGATGCGCAGCCTCGCCGCGTCGGCGAACCGGATCGGCGAGGTGGTGAAGCTCATCAACGACATTGCGTCGCAAACCAATCTGCTCGCCTTGAACGCCACGATCGAGGCGGCGCGTGCCGGCGATGCCGGCAGGGGCTTTGCCGTGGTGGCGAGCGAAGTGAAGGCGCTGGCCAACCAGACGACCAAAGCCACCGAGGACATCCAGAGCCAGATCGGCGGTATTCAGGACGAGACCTCTCGTGCGGTAGCGGCAATCTCCAGCATCGGCACGACAGTGAACGACATGCGCATGATGGCGACGGAGATCGCCGCAGCCATGCAACAACAGGGCACGACAACCCAGGACATCGCCCGCCACATTGCCGAAGCGGCCGACGGCACCCGTCACGTCACGAACAACATCGGCGGCGTGGCCGAAGCTGCCGAGACCACCAGCCAGGCGGCCGTCTCACTGCGCGGCGCCTCAGAGGATCTGCGGCGAGAGGCGACGAGCCTCAACGACGAGATGATTCGCTTCTTTGACGACATGCGAGCGGCATAGCCCTATGTCCCTGGCAGCGACAATCCGAGGGTTAGCGCGATGGGCGACCACGCCGCCGCAATCCTATGCGGTCTATCTCGTCTGTCTTTTCCTGGTTGCGGGAGTGTCGTTCTATGTCGGAACGTTAAAGCCGAAGAAAGCCATCGGCCCGCCGCCGCAAGCGACCACCCAGCCGCGCAACTGAGGGCGATCGCGCCTTCCTCAGTCATAAAACTCCGGAGACAGCTTGAGGCTGTCGCGCTGCGCCTTGTCGTGATTGATCCAAAGCTGCGCTTTTTCCTTCGTCAGCGTCTCCGATATCTTTTGCATGGAGGCCAGCGTCTGCTCCTTGTTGAAATTCATGATCGGGACCCCCAAATTATCCCAGTTGCCTTTGAAATGGACCGCGTCGCCGGACAAAACGAGCGCGCCGGTATGAGGGAGCTTCACCAATAAAGATTGATGACCCGGCGTATGTCCGGGCGTCGAGAGAATAGTCACGCTGCCGTCGCCAAAAACGTCGCGATCCCCTTCCAGCTTGGCGGCCGGATGCTCCGGTTTGAATCGTGGCGCGCCATTGACGCCGGGCCATTCATACTCGGCCTTCTGAACGTAGAGCATGGCGGTCGGAAACATTTCGACATTCCCGATGTGGTCGGGATGGGTGTGCGAGATGGCTATCGCCTTGACGTCGGAAGGTTTGACCCCGAGCTGATCCAGTTGAGCTGCCAAGGTTTTTGGGCGGTGCCAGAGCACGGCCCTCGGATCGGCCGGCGCGAGGCCATTTGGCATGGCCGCGACCTCATCGGCGACGCCCGTATCCCACAGGAACCAGCCTTGCGAATGCTTGATGAGATAGCAACTGTCGACGAAGCCCATCGATTTGCCCTCGTTGACGCCCGGAGACCATCGCGAAATATCGCCGGCGAGGCCTTCGCCGCAATTGATGACGTAGAGCCTTTCGACGCCCGGCTTGCTTGTTTGGGCGTGGCCGAAATCGACGAGCGCAACCGACAAAAGCGCCGCCAGAATCACTGCCATCAGACCGCTTGCCCGATTCATGCTGTTCCTCCGCTGCATATGGACCTGGAATGCAAATCCTAAAGACGGATACTATATCGCCGCCGCTTCCATATGATCCCGAAAGCGCCCCGCCGAACAAGAGTTTGTGAGCAGCTCAACCACGACACCAGCGCATTGACAGCCCGCGTTGGTTTGGCTGTATAATAACCCCAAGGGGGTTCTGCGATCCTCCCGTGAGGCGACAGCCCAAGCATCGCGTCCCGTTTTTTCACGAGGGCGCATCCATGTCATCCTTTACATCGATAGCTCCGGACAAACTTGCACGGTTGATCGGCACGCCGAATGTGCCTGCTTTGATCGACGTGCGCCCCGACGAGGACTTCGCCGCCGACCCGCGGCTGATTCCGGGGGGCGTCCGGCGAAACCACCAAGAAGCCGCCGACTGGGCCGAGGAATTTTTCGGGCGCTCGGCGATCGTCATTTGTCGGCGCGGCCAACAGCACGCCCATGGCACGGCGGCCTGGCTGAGACACGCCAACGTCGAAGCCGAAACGCTCGAGGGCGGCTTCGAGGCCTGGAAGGCCGCCAAGCTGCCGCTTGTACCCACATCGAAACTGCCGCCGCGCGACGCGCAAGGCCGAACGGTGTGGGTCACCCGTTCGCGGCCGAAAGTCGACCGCATCGCCTGCCCCTGGCTGATCCGGCGGTTCGTCGATCCGAACGCGGTGTTCTTGTTCGTGGCGCCTTCGGAGGTCATCTCAGTCGGCGAGCAGTTCGACGCAGCACCTTTCGACATTGAAAACGTGTTCTGGAGCCATCGCGGCGAGCTCTGCACCTTCGACGTGATGGTCGAGGAGTTCGCGATCGCGACGCCGTCGCTTACGAGGCTCGCAACCATGGTGCGCGCCGCCGATACCGCGCGGCTTGATCTGTCGCCGGAGGCGCCGGGATTGCTGGCGGCCTCGCTCGGCCTATCGCGGATGTATGACGACGATCTCGAACAGCTTGACGCCGGCATCGCGCTCTACGATGCCTTTTATCGCTGGTGCCGCGACGCCACCAACGAGACCCACAACTGGCCAACCAACAAGGCAAAGCCGTGATCGATATTGCTTCGAACGAGACGACCACTGAGGACACCGGCCACGGCATCAGCTTCGGTGAGGCTTTTCGGGTCTGGCTGCGGATCGCGTTACTGAGTTTCGGCGGTCCGGCGGGGCAGATCGCCGTCATGCACCGGATTCTGGTGGAGGAAAAGAACTGGATTTCCGAAAGCCGGTTCTTGCACGCGCTCAATTACTGCATGCTGTTGCCCGGACCGGAAGCCCAGCAGCTTGCGACCTATATCGGCTGGCTGCTGCATCGGACCGCGGGCGGCATCATGGCCGGCGTCCTGTTCATCCTCCCCGGCGTCATCGCCATCATGGCCTTGAGTTATATTTACGCCGGATTCGGCAATGTCGGCGTGATCGAGGCACTGTTCTTCGGATTGAAGGCCGCGGTGCTCGCGATCGTAATCCAGGCGGTCGTTCGCGTCGGCAAGCGCGCGCTTCGCAACCGGATCATGATCGCGTTCGCGGGAAGCGCCTTCGTCGCAATTTTCTTCTTCGATGTGCCCTTCCCGATCATCATCATCACCGCGGGCGTGATCGGTTATGTCGGCGCCAAGAGCGGACGGCCGGAGTTCGCCGCGATGGGGCACGGCAACGGCGGCAAGCATGCGACAACGACAGAGAGCCTGCTCGGCGAAGAATTGCCCGCCCATGCCCGTCCGAACGTCCCGCGCGCCCTGCGCGTGAGCGCCGTCTGGCTGGTGCTATGGCTGTTCCCGGTCGCAGCCCTTCTGATCGCGTTCGGCCAAGCCAATGTGTTCAGCCAAATCGCGCTGTTCTTCAGCAAGATGGCGATGGTGACGTTCGGCGGCGCCTATGCGGTGCTGGCCTATGTCGCTCAACAGGCAGTTGAACATTATCATTGGGTGTCGCCGCGCGAAATGCTTGACGGGTTGGGCATGGCCGAGACCACACCGGGCCCGCTGATCATGGTCTTGCAATTCGTGGGCTTCATGGCCGCTTTCCGCGACCACGGCACGCTGTCGCCGATGCTCGCAGGCACGCTCGGCGGCTTGCTCGCAACATGGGTGACGTTTACGCCGTGCTTCCTCTGGATATTCTTAGGCGCTCCCTTCATCGAGACGCTGCGCGGCAACAAAGGCCTGGGCGGGGCGTTGAGCGCGATCACGGCAGCGGTCGTCGGCGTGATCCTCAATTTGTCGATCTGGTTCGCACTTCACACGGTGTTCCGGGAGACCACGCCGGTTCACGCCTTTGGGCTTTGGTTCGATAGGCCAGTTTTCTCGAGCATCGATATACCAGCATTCGTTTTGGCGGTTGCGGCGGCGATCGCCGTATTCCGTTTCAACATGGGCATGCTGGCGGTGCTCGGCGGATCATGCGCCGCGGGCGTGGCATTGCGGTTGGCGGGGGTGATTTGAACCTTGACGTCGTCCCTGCGAACGCAGGGACCCATAACCACCAGCGGTCGTTATTAAAGGAAGGCAATCGCCACCTCGTCTAAAAGCTGGGACCCGGCGTATGGGTCCCTGCGTTCGCAGGGACGACTAAGCCTACTCCACACCCCGCCCAAATTTATTCGACTTCGGCAAACCATGCGCGAGGCGGCCGGCGTCGGCGCGGTTGCCGCGCCAGTCGGACAATTCCTTCCAACTCAGGCTCTGTTCGCGGCCGGCCGAATCCTTCCAGGTCAGGCCGCTCTTGGCGTCGAATGTGGCGACATCCGACAGCGTGGCGCTGGTGTATTTCTGCAGGCGCACGCCGCGGCCGCGCGCCATTTCCGGCACCTGATCGATCGGGAAAATGACCATCTTGTGGTTGGTGCCGATCACGGCGACCGTGTCGCCGGCGACGGTTGTGAGCGCACGCGCCTCGTTCGGCATTTCGACGTTGAGCACCTGCTTGCCTTTGCGGGTGTTGCCGACGCAATCGTCCTCGTTGACGATGAAGCCCTGCCCCTCTTGGCTCGCGACCAAAAACTTGCGCGCGCCCTTGTGGACGAACAGCGACACGATCGCCGCGTCCTGCTCCATGTCGATGAACATCCGGATCGGCTCGCCATGGCCGCGCCCGCCGGGGAGTTTCGCGACGTCGAGCGAATAGAATCGGCCGTTGGTAGCAAACAGCAGCAGCTTTGAGGTGGTCTCGGCGAAGAACGCAAAACCCAGGCTGTCATCGGTCTTGAATGTCAGTCCGGTGAGATCGGAAACCTGGCCCTTCAAGGTGCGCACCCAGCCCTTGTCGGACACGACGATCGTGACCGGCTCGCGCTCGACAAAGGCCTCTTCGATGGCGGCAAGATCGTGTTCGGGCGCATCGGCGAATTGCGTGCGGCGTTTGCCAAGCGGTGTTTTGGATCCGAAAATATCGCGCACTTTCCGGACCTGCTCGCCGACCTTGGACCATTGCTCGGCTTCCGAGCCGAGCAGCGTCTTGATGCCTTTCAATTCGGCCCGAAGATTTTTGTCCTCGGTGCGGATTTCGAATTCCTCGAGCTTGCGCAACGAGCGCAGGCGCATGTTGAGGATGGCATCGGCCTGAATTTCGGTGAGCTTGAACGCCTTGATCAACGCCGGCTTCGGCTCGTCTTCGGCGCGGATGATCTTGATCACTTTATCGATGTTGAGGTACGCGATCAGATAACCGCCGAGCACTTCCAGCCGATGCTCGATCTGCTCTTTTCGATAATTTGAGCGGCGGAGCAGCACGTCGCGCAGGTGATCGAGCCATTCGCGCAGACACTCTGCAAGGCCTAGAACCTTCGGAATCTTGCCCTTCACCAGCACGTTGAGGTTCAACGGAATCCGGCTTTCGAGTTCGGTGAGCCGGAACAGCGATTCCATCAGCAACTCTGGATCGACCGCGCGCGACTTCGGCTCGATCACAAGGCGGACGTCTTCGGCGGATTCGTCGCGGACGTCGCCGACGAGCGGCAGTTTCTTTTCGTTGAGCAGTTCGGCGATTTTCTCGACCAGGCGGGACTTCTGCACCAGCCACGGAATTTCGGTGATGACCACGACCCAGGCGCCGCGCGCACCTTCTTCCACGCTCCATTTGGCGCGGGTGCGGAACGCGCCGCGCCCGGTGGTATAGGCTTCCGTTATCGCCTCTTTGGAGTCGACGATGATGCCGCCGGTCGGAAAATCCGGACCCCTCACCCATTTGAGAAGCGTCTTCGATTTCGCCTCGGGCTTGTCGATCAGATGAAGTGCTGCGTCGCACAGCTCGGCCGCGTTGTGAGGCGGGATCGAGGTCGCCATGCCGACCGCGATGCCTTGCGCGCCGTTGGCGAGCAAGTTCGGAAACCCCCCGGGGAGCACGATCGGCTCTTTCGACTGGCCGTCGTAATTGGCGCGGAACTCGACGCCGTCCTCGTCGATGCCCTCGAGCAGAAGCCGCGCGACCTCGGTCATGCGCGCTTCGGTGTAACGGTAGGCGGCCGGATTATCGCCGTCGATATTGCCGAAATTGCCCTGGCCGTCGACCAGCGGATAGCGCGAGGAGAAATCCTGCGCGAGCCGCACCAGCGCGTCGTAAATCGATTGGTCGCCATGAGGATGGAACGAGCCCATCACGTCGCCGACGATCTTGGCGGATTTCTTGAACGGCGTGCCCGGATCGAGCCGCAACAGCCGCATGCCGTAAAGGATGCGCCGATGCACGGGTTTGAGGCCGTCGCGCGCATCGGGGAGCGCGCGGTGCATGATGGTCGAGAGCGCGTAAGCGAGATAGCGCTCTTCCAGCGCATCGCGCAGCATCACCTCGTGGATTTCAGCCGGCTCCGGCGGAATCAGTCGTTTTCCCATAGGGACGGGTTAAACTCTGACGGTTGTTCGGGCAAGGCGCGAATCGATGCATTCCCTGCCTTCACCGTCGTCCCCGCGACCGCAGGAACCCCATAACCGTAAGGAGTCGACGACCTCAAATTGAAGCCGAACTCACCCTCGCCCGGTGCTTCGTCACCGCGTTGATAAAACCCTCCCGCGCGTCGGAATGGCCCTGCCCGCGCGGCTCCAGTACGTGTCGCAACAGAAACAAACCGGTGAGGCGAAAGCCGTCCTGAAGGTCAGAATCGGACCAACCGCCTTCGCTTTGTCGCAAAAATTGCGGCAGCCGAAGCAACCGGTCGCGCCAGGGGTCGCCGGCCTGCCGCGACACCGCGCCGCCGGATTTCGGCGACACGTAAATCAAATCGGTGGTTTCGCCGGTCGCGGCGCAGCTTTCCAGGTCGAGCCCGAAGCCGAGGTCCGTAAGCATCGCCAGCTCGAATTGGATGAGATGAGCCGCCGCCTCACCGACATCGTCGAAGTCGTCCAGCGTGCGATCGAGCATCTCATAAATGCCTTCGTGTGGATCGCGCTCCGGCAACAGCCGCGCCAGCGACGCCAAATGCGTCACGCCATATACCGCGTGCGACGACGCCAGCACCGTCGCCGCGCGCAGGCGAAGGCCTTCGACCTGGTAATAGCCGAGATGTTCGTCGAGCCGCGCCCGCCACACCGCGCGCACGCTATTGCCGGGCTGCAGCAAGGGCCGCATCCGCGACCCGGCGCCGCCTCGCACAAGGCCGAGATGGCGGCCGTGGCCGCGCGTCAGAAGCTCGACGATGGCACTACTTTCGCCATGCCGCCGCACCCCGAGCACGATGCCTTCGTCGGTCCATTCCATGGGGGGAAGTGTAGCGGATTTCGTCGGTGGGCGCAGCCGGTATAGCTACGTGCCCCGGATGCTGCGCAGCGCGTAAGCGGTGCGCTGCTGATCCGGGGTCCTTGCGGCAACCAATAGGTCCCGGCTCTGCGGAGCAGCGTGAAGTACGCTGCACCGCGTCCGGGACACGAAGCCTCACGCGTTGAACCAGCCCTTCGCGTCGCCGGTGAAGGAAAAATACAAACCGGCCGCCGTCAGCGCACAGGAAACGACCTCGATTCCGCTATCGAGCCCCACGCCGCCGTCGCCGATGATCTGCACCAGCGAGATGACCGAAAGCACCAAGGAGGCGACCAGCACCCAACGCGGCCAATTCTTGCGCCGCTGGGCCGCGAGCCAGACGAAGTAAACCAGAAGAAGGATCATGCAGGCGTCGAGCACGGTTTCGACCAAGATCATCTGCTCCGTCATTTCCCCGCTCGGCGTCCGATCATGGAACGCGACCGACAACGCGTCGAGCGTGAGCGACAAATACAGCAGCACTTCAAACCAGAGCACGTTTTTCGGTACGTTCATCGATGACGCCGGCTATTCCTTCGGAAACTCAAGACCCATTTCGCGGTAGCGGTCGGGGTCATCGCCCCAGTTCTCGCGCACCTTGACGAACAAGAACAAATGCACGGGAACGCCTACGATCTCGGCCAATTCCTTGCGCGATTCCGCGCCGATCGCCTTGATGGTGGAGCCACCCTTGCCAAGCACGATCTTGCGCTGGCTTTCGCGCTCGACAAAAATCGTCTGCTCGATGCGAACGGATTTATCCTTGCGCTCGGTCCAGCTGTCGGTTTCCACCGTGGATTGATACGGCAATTCCTGATGCAACTGCCGGAAAATTTTCTCGCGGGTGATTTCGGCCGCCAAATGCCGCATCGGCGCGTCCGACATCTGGTCTTCGGGATAATGAAACGGTCCCGGCGGCACCATTTCGGACAATTTATGCCGAAGATCGTCGACGCCATCGTCTGATAGGGCCGAGATCATGAAGCTATAGGTGAAGCGCAAGCGCTCGTTGGCCGCCTTGGCGAGCGCCAGCAGCTTTTCGCGCGCAACCAGATCGATCTTGTTGAGCACCAGAATTTTATCGTGATCGACGCTCGCCAGTTTTGTCAGGATCGCGTCGGCCTCCTCGTCGATACCTGCCTTGGCGTCGATCAAGGCGCAGACCAGATCGGCGTCATGGGCCCCACTCCATGCGGTCGATACCATGGCGCGATCGAGTCGTCGTTTCGGCGAAAAGATTCCAGGCGTATCGACCAGAATGATCTGGGCGTTGTTTTCGATTACGATACCGCGGATCAGCGCGCGGGTGGTCTGCACCTTGCGCGAGACGATCGTGACCTTGGAGCCGACCAGCGCGTTGACCAGCGTGGACTTGCCGACATTGGGCGCGCCGATCAGCGCGACAAAGCCGCATCGCGTCGCCCGTTCTGCGGCTTCGTCAGAGGGTTCACCACTCATTGCTAGCGCCGCCGACGCCTTCGCGCGCAATCATCACGGAGGCGGCAACTTTTTCGGCGGCGCGCTTGCTGCCGCCGATCCCTTCGGCCGGCGCGAGGCCCGGCAAATCCACGGCGACACGAAATTGCGGATCGTGATGCGGGCCGGTGCGCTCGATCTCGCGATAGACCGGCGTCGGCAAGCCTTTGCCTTGCGCCCATTCCTGCAGCACTGTCTTTGGATCGCGCGTTGGCCGCCGCAGCCTCTTCATCCGCTCGGTCCAGTTACGTTCGACGAACTGCGCCGCGGCGGCGTAACCGCCATCGAGAAACACCGCGCCGATCACTGCCTCGCAGATGTCGCCGAGCACGGATGTGCGCAAACGGGCGCTGGCAAGGGCCCCGACCGAGCCGAGCTTGATGTCGTCCACCAGCCCGAGCGACTTTGCGACGTCGGCGCAGCTTTCCTTGCGCACGAGATCGGCCAACCGCTTCGACAGCTCGCCTTCGTCGGCTTTCGGAAAGGTGCGATAGAGCATGTCGGACACGATCAGCCCGAGCACGTGATCTCCTAGGAATTCCATGCGCTGGTAACTGTCGCCCCGCTTACCGGAGCCGGCGGGTTTGAGCGCAGAAACGTGGGTGAAGGCCGTCGTCAGCAGCGCGGGATCGGCGAATTTGTAACCGATCCGCGCTTCCAGCGCCGCCGTGGCGGCTTTGGCGCTGATCTTGCGCTTTTTCTTCGCCGTTCCCGGGTTGGCGTCCGGCTGAGGGCTTGCTTCGCCCGATGACGGCGCGGCCTGGATGTCAGGTGTTTCGTCGTTCATCGCACGATTGAGAATATGCGATTCCAACGCACCGCCATCGGCCAGCGCCAGAACATCCAGGCATGTTCGCCTTCGGCAATCGAGAAGAAAATCATCTGCGCCCGCCCGACGATATTCTCGTAAGGCACGTAGCCCACCGCCGATAACACGCGACTGTCGGTCGAGTTGTCGCGGTTGTCGCCCATCATGAAGAAATGACCCGGCGGCACGGAGTAAACGCTGGTGTTGTCGTAAAAGCCGTTGTCGACGCAATCGAGCGACTCGTAGCTGACGCCGTTCGGAAGCGTCTCTTTCCAACGCTTGACGCGCGCGGTGGTGTCGGAACCGCAAGGGTCCTCGCCGACGAAGTCGCTCAGGCGCTCGCGTTTGACCGGTGCGTCGTTGATATGGAGCAGCCCGTCCTTCATCTGGATACGATCGCCGGGCAAGCCGATCACGCGCTTGATGTAGTCGGTGGAATCGTCCTTGGGCAGACGGAACACCACGATGTCGCCCCGCGCCGGCTCCGAGCCGAAGATGCGTCCCGAAAACAAGGGCGGCGACAGCGGGATCGAATAATGGCTGTAGCCGTAGGAATATTTCGAGACGAACAGATAATCGCCGACCAGAAGCGTGGCCTTCATCGAGCCAGAGGGAATGTTGAAGGGTTGGAACAAAAAGGTGCGGATCACGAGCGCAATCAGCAGCGCATGGATGATGACGCGGATGGTTTCACCCAAGCCGCTTTCAGATTTTGTCCCGGATGTCACGCTCATCGCTTTCCCAATTCCCGGCGCGTTCTACCCACGCGGTGGCAGAGCATTTTCCTCTCGCGAACCGCCCCTTGGGTTTCGCGTCGGGAAGATGGTCCTGATTCTGATGTTGAAGCCAATTCCAGCGCAAACCGGAATTGGCTTTGTTCGGTCCCTGCGGGCGTTTTAGACGGTTGTTCGCGGCCACGCAATCAACGACGTTATCAAAACTTGCTAATCCATTGACAGGCTGGAGATTTCCAGTGTGAGGCGGACCGCCTGGCAAGGCGGCCCGCGAGGCGTCACGGTTTGCCCGGATTGACCGCCGAAATTATGACGAAGGCCTGCGCCAATGGCCAATCGTCGGTAATGGTGAGGTCGATCCGCGCCTCATAGCCCTGCGGCGTCAGCGCCTGAAGGCGGGCCAACGCCCCTCCGGTCAATCGCATCGTCGGGCGGCCGCCCGGCAGGTTCACCACCCCCATATCCCGCCACCAGACGCCCTGCCGGATTCCCGTGCCCAGCGCCTTGGAGCAGGCCTCCTTGGCGGCGAAGCGCTTGGCATAGGTCGCCACCACCATTTTCTCGTTCTTCGCCCGCCGCTCGGCCTTGGCGCGCTCGGCCTCGGTGAAGATGCGGTCGAGAAAGCGCTCGCCATGGCGTTCCATGACCTTGGCAACGCGGCGGATGTCGATCATGTCGGAGCCGATGCCGATAATCATGCCTTGCTCGCAAGCTTGCCGCGGCCGCGATCCATCGCGGCCCGCATCGCACGAACTGTCTCGGCGAGGCCCACAAACACAGCCTCCCCGATCATGAAGTAGCCGATGTTCAGTTCGACGATCTCGGGCAGCGAAGCGATTCGCTCGGCGGTCTCATAGTCGAGGCCGTGACCGGCATGGACTTCGAGGCCGGCCGAGCGCGCAAGCTTGGCGCCGGCGACGATCCGCTGCCATTCCGATTCGGCCTTTGCCGCATGACCTTCGACCACAGCATCGCACCAGGCGCCGGTGTGAATTTCGATCACCGGCGCGCGCAACTGCGCCGCCATTTCGATCTGCCGCGGCTCGGCGGCGATGAACAGCGACACCCGCACGCCGGCCTCGCTCAATTTGGCGATAAAGGGCTTGAGCGTGTTTTGCTGGCCGGCCACGTCGAGCCCGCCCTCGGTGGTGAGTTCCTCGCGGCGCTCCGGGACAAGGCACACCGCGTGCGGCTTGGTCGCAAGCGCAATTTTCAGCATGTCGGCGGTTGCCGCCATCTCGAAATTCAAGGGCTTGGAGATTTCGGCCTTCAGCCGCGCCATGTCGGCGTCGCAGATATGGCGGCGATCCTCGCGCAAATGCGCGGTGATGCCGTCGGCGCCGGCCTCGATCGCAAGAAGGGCCGCGCGCACGGGATCGGGCCGCGTGCCGCCCCGCGCGTTACGAAGGGTGGCGACGTGATCGACATTGACGCCGAGACGCAGCGGAGGAGCGGGCATGACGGGACTCGAGGGCGAATTGGAATTTGGACCTCCCTCATCCTGAGGAGCGGCGTCTTCGCCGCGTCTCGAAGGATGAGAGAACACATAGTGACCTCATGGTTCGAGACGGCGCAAGCGCCTCCTCACCATGAGGGTAGCATAACCCTACCCGTTGACGCGCTCGACCCGTGCGACGACGGCTTTGGCGCGCAACTGGGCGATGATGGCGCTGAGATGCTTGAGGTCGTAGACCTCAAGGTCGATGGTCAGCTCGGTGAAATCCGGCGAGCGACGGAACATGCTGATGTTGTCGATATTGCCGTCGTGCTCGGCGATCACGGTAGCGACCTGGGCGAGGCTTCCCGGCTCGTTGACGTTGTCGACCATAATCCGCGCCGGAAAACGCTGCGGCGTCGTTTCATCGACGTCCCAGCGCACGTCGAGCCAGCGTTCCGGCTCCTCCTCGAAATCCTTCAGCGCCGGCGACTGGATCGGATAGATCGTGATGCCCTCGCCGGGAGTTACGATCCCGACGATCCGGTCGCCTGGCACCGCGCCGCCATTGGGCGCGAATTTCACCGGCAAATCGGAGTTGATGCCGCGCACCGGGATCGCCGGTGGGCCGCGGACACGATCGGGCGCGGATTTGAGCTTCAATTTGGCCGCGAGGCCCTTCTTGGCGCCGTATCGCGCCACTCGCTCTTCCTTGTAATCGGGATACATCGCGCGCGCGACGTCGGACGCTTTCAGCTCGCCGCGTCCGACCGAGGCCATCACGTCTTCGATTGAGGCGCGCGCCAGCCGCGGCAACGCGCCCTTGAGCTTGTCGTCGTCATATTCGATTTTTGCACGGACGAACAATCGCTCCACGATGCGGCGGCCGAGGCCGGCATATTGATCGCGCACCGCCGCGCGCGTCGCACGCCGGATCGCCGCCCGTGCCTTGCCGGTGATGGCGAGCGATTCCCACGCCGACGGCGGCGCCGATTGAGCCTGCGAGGTCAAAACTTCCACCTCGTCGCCATTCTGGAGTTCGGACGACAACGGCGCGAACTTGCCGTTGATCTTGCACCCCACCGCGCTGTTGCCGACGTCGGTATGCACCGCATAGGCGAAGTCGATCACGTTGGCCTGGCGCGGCAACGCGATCAGCTTTCCCTTTGGGGTGAAGCAAAACACCTGATCGTGGAACAGCTCGAGCTTGGTGTGTTCGAGGAACTCTTCGGGATTCGCGCTATCGGACAAAATCCCGATGGTGTGACGCAACCAGGCGAAGGCGTTGGATTCGCGCTTCAAGAGTTCGGTCGGCGAACCGATGCCATCCTTGTAGAAGGCGTGCGCGGCGATACCGAATTCGGCGATCCGGTGCATTTCCTCGGTGCGGATCTGCAATTCGACGCGCTGATTGCCCGGGCCGATCACGGTGGTGTGGATCGAACGATAATCATTCTGCTTCGGTGTCGAGATATAGTCCTTGAACCGGCCGGGCACCACCGGCCAGGTGGTGTGCACGACGCCCAGCGCGCGGTAGCAGGATTCGAGGTCGCTGAGCACCACCCGGAAACCAAAAATATCCGACAGCTGTTCGAAGCCGACCGACTTGCGCTCCATCTTGGTCCAGATCGAAAACGGCTGCTTGCGGCGGCCGTAGACATGCGCGATCACGCCGTTCTTTTGGAGATTGTGGGTGAGCTGGCTCTCGATTTCGCCGATGAGATTGCGGTTGCGCTCGGCAAGCGAATCCAGCCGTTGCTTGACGACCGCGTAAGCTTCCGGGTCGAGCGTGCGAAACGAAAGATCTTCGAGTTCCTCCCGCATCTCCTGCATGCCCATGCGGCCGGCAAGCGGCGCATAGATGTCGAGCGTTTCCTCGGCGATCCGACGACGCGAGGTGGGCGGCACGAATTCGAGCGTGCGCATATTGTGCAAGCGGTCGGCGAGCTTGATCAGAAGCACGCGAACATCGTCGGCGATGGCGAGCAACAGCTTGCGCAGGTTCTCGGCCTGCTTGGCTTCGCGCGACACCAGCTCCAGCCGTTTCAGCTTGGTGAGGCCCTCGACCAGCGCGCCGATCTCGTGCCCGAAAACGTGATCGATTTCGGCGCGGGTCGCCTCGGTATCCTCGATCGTGTCGTGCAGCAGCGCCGCGACGATGGTGGCATCGTCGAGCTTGAGATTGGTCAAGATCGCGGCGACCTCAAGCGGATGCGAGAAATAAGGATCGCCGGAGGCGCGGGTCTGCGCGCCATGCGCCTTCATGGCGTAGACATAGGCGCGGTTCAGCAGGTCTTCATTCGTATCGGGGTTATAGGACCGAACACGCTCGACCAGATCATATTGCCGCATCATGCGCGAACGCGGCGACTTGGCCGGCGGCGCAGCCGCAGGAGGTGCCGCCATGGCGACCTCGCCGGTCGTGGCCTGCATCTGCTGTGGGCTGCGACGCCAATACGCCATCGAAGTCACCTGCCTTGTCGCGCTCGCCGAATGCGCGGCGCTTTTCGATCTCACCCGGATTTACCTATTCCTTGACCGAACGCGCCGGCAGCCCGTTCGGTCAAGGAAGAGGCTCGATTTCGGCGTGTCGGAACCAGTCTAACGCGAAACCGCACACCATCCGATCAAATCGAAGGTGCCGTCACGGAATTCATCCACCGCCGCGATAGCCCATGGTAACCACGAAAAGGTCAATAAAAGCAAAGGCCCGGACGAAGGTCCGGGCCTTTTTTGGTAAATGACGTCTTGGTAAGTTGGTCTTGGTAAATCAAATGAGTCCGGGTAGCCCCGAGCGGATCGATTTTACTCGTCCTCTTCGGGCTGCTCTTCCGGCGGCGCCAGACCCTCGAGACCTTTCAAAAGTTCCTCTTCGGTCATCCGCTCGACCGCGACCTCGGTGTCGTCGGCATCGACGCTGGCACCCGCCGATCCGATCAAGGGCACGGTGTCGGGCTCAGGCTCATCGACCTCGACGAATTTCTGCAGCGAATGAACCAATTCCTCGCGCAAATCTTCTGGGGAGATCGTCTGATCCGCGATTTCCCGCAACGAAACCACAGGGTTTTTGTCGTTGTCGCGGTCAACCGTAAGCTGCGAACCGGACGAGATCATCCGGGCGCGATGCGCCGCCAAGAGGACCAGATCGAACCGGTTGTCGACCTTGTCAATACAGTCTTCTACGGTGACGCGCGCCATCGACTGTCGCTCCGTTAATGGGACAGGGTATGCTGATTTATGGTTTTAGTTATATGGGCTAAGGTCTTTTCGCAAGGCCAATAATTTGCACTTGGCCCCCGGCAACCGCCCTGCTAACTCTCTTTGGGGCCTATGAGCCGGAGCGTCCGAAGCCTTGTGAAGGCTGTTCGGACAAGAAAACGCTTCATTGCGTTGGTAAAATTATAGGTCTATTGCCCTTTGAGCGTTACCTACTTACCTGCGTCGGTGTCCGTCCACGCGGACCCGACGGACTTTGGCAGCACTTTCGAAACGCGTAGGCCCACTGCCGCCGCGCCAAAAAAAACGTTCACCGACACACGAACATGAGAAACTGAATGTCCTCTCCCTCCAACAAAATCGCGCTTTTCATCGATGGCGCCAACCTCTACGCAACTGCCAAGACGCTCGGCTTCGACATCGATTACAAGCGCCTCTTGAAGGAATTCCAGAGCCGCGGGACTCTGCTGCGTGCTTTCTACTACACTGCGATCATCGAAGATCAGGAGTATTCGTCGATTCGCCCGCTGATCGACTGGCTCGACTACAATGGCTACACGGTCGTCACCAAGGCGACCAAGGAATTCATCGACGCCAGCGGCCGCCGCAAGGTGAAAGGCAATATGGACATCGAACTCGCGGTCGATGCGATGGAACTCGCCGAGCATGTCGATCAAATGGTGCTGTTTTCCGGCGACGGGGATTTCCGGTCGCTGGTCGAAGCGGTGCAGCGTCGCGGGGTGCGGGTGACCGTGGTCTCGACGATCTCGAGCCAGCCGCCGATGATCGCCGACGAATTGCGCCGTCAGGCCGACGTCTTTACCGACCTGATGGAGCTGCAGTCCAAGCTCGGCCGCGATCCGTCCGAACGCCCGGCCCCGCGCGAGCCGCGTCATCACGCGCCGCAATTCCTGCAGCGTGCGACCACGGTGGCACCGAGGGGCGATGACGACGATTTCGACGAGTGAGAATGCAAGGGGGGCGAGCGCGCCCCTCCTCCGCACCGAACCCGACCGCGATTGTCCGCTCTGTCCACGGCTGGCCGATTTTCGCGCCGCCGCGCGCACGCGCGAACCGGCATGGTTCAATTCGCCGGTGCCCTCGTTCGGCGATCCCGACGCGCGGCTGTTAATCGTCGGTCTTGCGCCCGGCCTGCAAGGCGCCAACCGCACCGGCCGACCGTTCACCGGCGATTTCGCCGGCGACCTGCTCTATGCGACGCTGCTCGAATATGGTTTTGCCAAAGGCCTCTATAAGGCCCGGCCCGACGACGGCTTGACGTTGATCGATTGCCGGATCGGCAACGCGGTGCGCTGCGTGCCGCCGCAGAACAAGCCGCTGCCGGCCGAAATCAACACCTGCCGGCCGTTCCTCTCAGCGACCATCGAGACGATGCCGCAACTGCGCGCGATCGTGGCGCTCGGCCGGGTGGCGCATGAATCGACGGTGAAGGCACTCAGCCTCCGCAGCTCCGCGGCGCCGTTTGCGCACGGCGCGATCCATCGCGCCGGCAAGGTGACGCTCTACGACAGCTATCATTGCTCGCGGTACAACACCAATACGGGGGTTTTAACGCCGGAGATGTTTCGCAACGTCTTTGCGAAAGTGCGTAGCGATTTGGGAGAAGATTGAGCGTGTCCCGGACGCGGTGCAGCGTACTTCACGCTGCTCCGCAGAGCCGGGACCCATAATATCGTGCGAGAGCAGATGGACCCCGGATCAGCAGCGCACCACGCCGCAGGAGCGGCGCGCTGCGCAGCATCCGGGGCACGATCCCGCGTAGCTCAAACCGGATTTTTCTTCAGCCACGCCAGCACGTCGCCGGCGTTTCGATCGGGTGGAAACACCGGGTAGAAAACGTGGGTGATGCGCGCGTCATCGACGATCAGCGCCAACCGCTTGATTAAAGTCAGCCCCGCGACCTCCATGGTCGGCAAATCAAGCGCGCGCGTGAGCGCCCACTGCTCGTCCGACAGAATCGGGAACGGCAAATGCAGCCGGGAGGCCATTTCGGTCTGGTAGGCATTGCCTTGCGTCGACAGGCCGAACACATGCTTGGCGCCGGCCGCCTTCAATTCGGCATAGAGGTCCCGAAACGCGCAAGTTTGCGGCGTGCAGCCCCGCGCACCGGGAATCATGTCCCAATCGTCGACGATCGAGATCTTGCCGGGCTCGCCGGTTCGCGGATAGGCAAACACCACGATACGCCCGGGCAGCGCCGACAACGTCACAGACGTGTCGTCGGTGGCGACCAGACTGATGGGCGGAATCATCATGCCCACAAGATGCGCCGCCGCACCGTCGTCGGTCGGCGCCGGGATGAGGCTCCAGTCGACTTCAAGCAGGTTTTTCTGGTTCATCGCGCTTTCCTTAAGCCTTCAAGCATTCAGACCTCATGGTGAGGAGGCGCATTCGCGCCGTCTCGAACCATGAAAACCATTCATCTCATCCTTCGAGACGCACGCAAGAGCGCGCTCCTCAGGATGAGGGTAACCACTATCCCCGCGCCCGCAACAGGCGCCCCTTCTCCCGGCCCCAGTCGCGCTTTTTCTCACTCTCGCGCTTGTCGTGCAGCTTCTTGCCCTTGGCGACCGCCAGCAACAACTTGGCGCGGCCGCGTTCGTTGAAGTAAAGCTTTAATGGAATGAGCGTCATGCCGTCGCGGTCGACCGCGCCCAATAATTTGTTGATTTGTTTTCGGTGCAGCAAAAGCTTGCGCGGCCGCTTCGGCTCATGGTTGAAGCGGTTAGCCTGCAGATATTCCGGGATATTGGCGTTGATCAGCCAGATTTCACCGTCCTTGGAATCCGCATAGGATTCGGCGATGGTGGTCTTACCGTTGCGGATCGACTTGACCTCGGTGCCGGTCAGCGCAATCCCCGCTTCCACCGTATCCTCGATCGCATAGTTGAACCGGGCCTTGCGGTTTTCGGCGACGACCTTGATCGCGCGCTCGTTCTTCTCGGCCATGGTGAGGAATGCCTTGGAATGGTGGCTCGGAATTAAGTCAGGGCGGCAGCGATAACACTCAGGCCGCGTGGAAGCACGTCAAGATTTTTTCAGCAGATCGCGGATTTCGGTGAGCAACTCTTCCTCACGGGTCGGCTTGGGCGGCGGTGCCGCTTCGTCCCTGCGCTTTAACTGGTTTATGAAACGAATGACGATGAACAGCACGAAGGCGATGATGATAAAGTTCAAGGTCAGCGTGAGGAAATTACCCCAGGCCAGCACCGCGCCTTGCTTTTTTGCGTCCGCGAGATTGCCGGCGGTGACGGATTTCGACAGCGGGGTAAAATAGTTCGAAAAGTCGAGGCCGCCGGTGATCGAGCCTATGATCGGCATGATGACGTCACCAACCAGCGAGCTCACGATGGCGCCGAAGGACGCGCCGATGATGACGCCGACCGCGAGGTCGACCGCATTGCCCTTCAACGCGAATTCACGGAACTCCTTCAGCATCCGCAAACCCTTCTCCTCGACTTCACCGACCGGAATACTCACGGCCAAATCAAAGTCTCAGTTGATCAAGCCCGCATGCACCATGGCGCTACGCACCGCCACGCGCGTGGGCTCGGAGACCGGCACCATCGGCAACCGCAACGTCTCGTCCATCTTGCCGAGCAGCGACAGCGCGTATTTCACCGGCGACGGATTGGATTCGATAAAGAGGTTGGTGTGCAGCGGCATCAGCTTGTCGTGCAGCTTGAGCGCGGTGGCGTAATCGCCCTTCTGCCAGGCAGCGTGAAACTCCGAGCACAGCCGCGGCGCGACGTTCGAGGTCACGGAAATGCAGCCGTGGCCGCCATGCGCCATGTAACCGAGCACGGTGGCGTCCTCGCCCGATAATTGGTTGAAATCCTCACCCAGCTTCGCGCGTTGCTGCGAAACCCGCACCATGCTCGCGGTCGCGTCCTTGACGCCGGCGATATTCTTCAACTCGAACAGCCTCGCCATGGTGTCCACGCTCATATCGATCACCGAGCGCGGCGGAATGTTGTAGATGAAGATCGGGATTCCGATCGCATCGTTGATGGCCTTGAAGTGCTGATAAAGCCCCTCTTGGGTCGGCTTGTTGTAATAAGGCGTCACCACCAGTACCGCGTCGGCGCCCGCCTTCTCGGCGTGCTGCGCGAGCTCGATCGCCTCTTTCGTCGAGTTGGAACCGGCGCCGGCGATCACCGGCACCCGCCCCTTGGCCTCGGCGATGCACCATTCGACGATCCGCTTGTGCTCGTCGTGACTGACCGTCGGGCTCTCCCCCGTGGTGCCGACCGGCACCAGACCGTGGGTTCCTTCCGCAATTTGCCAGCTCACCAGCCCGCGAAAGGCAGCCTCATCGAGCCCGCCGTTTTTGAAGGGCGTGACCAAGGCAGTAAAGGAACCCCGGAAATTCGTCTTGGCTGCCATGGACTTCCTCCGAACGCGACGATTTGCGGCGTCTTCGCCGTTTGCTGAAACGGCCAATTCATACCGGGTCTGACGGTCGGGCGAAAGGCCCGCCCTCGCGTCAGCCGGCCGCGATTTTGCCGCCGTGGTGGCGCAAACATCTTCCAGCCTCGACTCATTTGGTATTTTGTCCCGCATATTCAATCAAATAGACCTAGGGCTTGAACGCTCGAATGATTCGTCCTGAAGGAACGCCTTGCTCCCCTACGCCCGCGCTCACGTCTTGCGATCGACGGCCTTATCGACGGCTCTGGTGACAAGCCTGACGCTGGCGATGGGATTATCGGCATGGGCCTCGAACGTCTCGGCCAAGACAAAAGTTCCGTTGCCGAAGCCGCGGCCAATCGCCCGCAACGTCGTGCCCCAAACTTCCACGAAAACCGCCGAGCGCGCGGCGAACACCACCAAGAACGGCAGCGCCACCAGCGCCTCTGCCCCTGTCGCGCCGATCATCGCTCCCGCGACGCGCCAACACGCGGCGCTGCCGCCTCCGCCCGCGCGCAAACCGTCCGTGCCGGCCGCCGTGGCCGCGACCTCGTCGACCCCGCAGGCGGACGCCGATACGCTGGAAAACGTCATCGAGCTGATCCGCAAGCACAAGCCGACGGATGCGACGCAGGCCGCGGCCGCCATATCCGACTCGGTCGCGAAAAAACTTGCCGAATGGATCATCCTGCGCAGCGACGACAACGGCGCCTCGGTGGAGCGTTATCGCGCCTTCGTCGCCGCCAATCCGAGCTGGCCCTCGCAGACGTTCCTGCGCCGGCGCATTGAAGCCGCGCTGTGGGACGACCACCGCGACGATGCGACGGTGTGGGCCTGGTTCGAGAACGAATCGCCGTTATCGGCCAAGGGCAAGTTCTCATTGGCTCGCGTGATGATCGCCCGCGGCGACCGGGCCAATGCGGAACGTCTGGTCCGCGACGCCTGGCGCAACGACGCGATGTCCGAGGACACCGAGAACGCGGCGCTTGACCTGTTCGGTGCGTTGCTGACGCCGGGCGACCACAAAGCGCGGATGGACGTTCTGCTCTATGGCAGCGAGCATGAGGCCGCACTTCGCGCCGCCAAGCGGTTGGGCGCAGGACAAGTCGCGCTCGCAAAAGCGCGCATTGCCGCCTTTCGCAAGGCGCCCAACACCAAAGCGCTGCTCGACGCGGTTCCGCACGAACTTCACGGCGACCCTGGTTATATCTTCAGCAAAATCCAGTTGCTTCGCCGCGACGAGAAATTCCCCGAAGCCGCCCAATTGATGCTCGGCGCGCCGAAGGACCCGGGTCGCTTACATAATCTCGACGAATGGTGGATCGAGCGGCGGTTGCTGTCGCGCAAAATGTTCGACGTCGGCGATCCCCGCACCGCCTACCTGATCGCGCGCGACGCCGCCCTTCCCGCCCGCGACATTTACAAGACCGAGCAGGAATTCACCGCGGGCTGGATCGCGCTGCGCTTCTTGAACGATCCGGCGATCGCCGCGCAACATTTTGCGCGCATCGGGGTCGGCAGCGTCAACCCGACGGCGCTCGCGCGCGCCGGCTATTGGCAGGGACGCGCGGCGGAAGCCGCGGGCCGTGCCCAGGACGCCCGCAACGCCTATGCGGCCGCGGCCGCACATTCGACGAGTTATTACGGCCAATTGGCGCGCGCGAAACTGGGGTTGCCGCAGATCGAGTTGAACGGTGCGCCGGCGGCACGCGGACGGGCAATCGAGCGGCTGGAGATCGTGCGCGCGGTGCAACTGCTCTATGCGCTCGACGAACGCGAGATCGCGATCCCGATTTTCGGCGACATGGGCGAGAATGGCGATCCCGACGCACTGGTCGGCCTTGGCGAACTGGCCTCCCGCAACGCCGACGCGCGCGCCATGCTGCTGATGGGCAAGGCCGCCCTCAATCGCGGGCTGCCGTTCGATTTCTACGCCTATCCGGTGACCGGGATCCCGCCGTTCCAATCTATCGGGCCCGACGTCGAGCAGAGCATCATCTTCGCCATCGCGCGGCAGGAAAGCGCCTTCAATCCTGCGGTGGTCTCGCCAGCGAACGCTTACGGGCTGATGCAAGTGACGCCGGATGCGGGCCGTTATGTCTGCAAGAAGTACGGCGCCAACTTCGATCTTGCCCGGCTGAAGAGCGATCCCGTCTACAATGCAGCTTTGGGTGCGGCCGAACTCGGCGGGCTCATCGAGGACTACCGTGGCTCCTACATCATGACGTTCGCGGCTTACAATGCCGGCCGTGGCAGCGTCAAAAAATGGATCGAGCGCTACGGCGATCCGCGCGATCCCAAGATCGACGCGGTCGATTGGGTCGAGCTGATTCCATTCTCGGAGACCCGCAACTACGTGCAGCGGATCATGGAAAATCTGCAGGTGTACCGGGCGCGGTTTGGCGGCGGAACGCGGTTGCAGATCGAGGCCGACCTGCACCGCGGCGCCAGCGTCGAGTAGCGAGCCACCCGAGCGTTTTCCAGCGAAGTGGACGCCGGTTCGCGTCGAGAAAACGCGTCAAACAAAAAAATAGAGCCTCCGTTCCGATTCAATCGGAACGGAGGCTCTAGGACGATTTCGGGATGCCCCCCTCCGTCGTCTTTGGAAAATTACCCGACACTCTTGCTCAGGCAATCAAGGAACCGGCGGAAATGGTCGCGGTGCGGCCAATTTTGGGTGGGTGTTGCGCAAATGGCACGAAATTGGGAGCGAACGCGGCGCGTGGAGCGCCCCCGCCAAGAACCGAAGGCGATAAAATCGTCCGGAATTCGACCAAGCGAAATCTGCCGCTTGCGGCTAGCCCCCGCGTCGGGCATATCGGCCTCAAGGAGCTGTGGCCGAGTGGCTGAAGGCGGCGGTTTGCTAAACCGTTATAGGGTTGTAAAGCCCTATCGAGGGTTCGAATCCCTCCGGCTCCGCCACCCTTCGCCCTAACGGGCTTCGAGTGGCAGGCCAACCTGCTTCGCGGTGACGCCCTTCAGGATTGGCAATCGCGTCGGGACACTAGGCAAGTCGGCAACTGCCCTTACCTTAATGCGACGTCATCCACGCCCTTGCCTCGCGCTGGGCGGCGGCAATTTCGCCTTCCGACATCAGCTCGGCGACCTCTCGGCGAAGCGAGATCGCATCCATGCGGCCTTTGAGGGCGGCGAGGTTGAACCATTTATGCGCAGCGACGAGGTTGACGACGCCGGAGCGCCCGCTTGCCCAATATAGGCCGCGCTCGAACAACACGTCGGGGATCGCGGTTGCTTCCACCGGTATCACCGCGTCCAGATCGATTTGCCCCTGAAACATCCCACATCTCCTTTTTGTTTTTGGCCGCCCTCGTTTTGAGCGCGACTCCCGTCCACTGAAAAACGCCCTGCTATCACCCAGAGCGCGATCAGCAAAAGTGGCTTCCGGTTTTGCGTCTGATCGCGCTCTAACCATAAAAGAGCGCATGATCTGATCGCCAAACCGCCCACACTTTGGCGGATCATGCGCTCGCCGTTTGCCGGCTTGTTGGGATGATCATGACCGGTAAAATTTGAAGACCAGTTTAAGTATCGCGATGAACGGGGTGTAAACGCGCGCCAGGCTCCGGCGCCCGCATCATCGCAGAAGCCCCGACTTTGCGGGCACTTCCCTCACCTTGCAAAGTTCGGTTTACCTTGCCGTTTGGCGAAACGATAACCATTGCGACAATGGTTACGCTCCCTGCCCGGGCGGACCAGGCGGAATCCAAATGTTCGTCGGATTTGGAAAATCAAAAAAGAGCTGAGCACCATCAACGGGCGCTAGCGAACGAGGGCGTCGGCGAACACGTCAGGACCAGATTTCACTCAAGGGCCTTGAGAATCGGCCCCGCGAAATTGCGGACGAAGATTCCGCACCGAACGAAGAAACTTGTTTCTTCTGCCGGACCGGTTTTTCAAAAAGGGTGAACCCTTCGAAAATACGATCCAGCCGTTTGACCTGATGTCTCGCCGACACCCTCTTTCGTCGACCAGAGCCTTCAGATGGAAAATCTGCTTTCAAGAAGCAAACCGTCGCTGAGGCTCTTGTGACGTGCCAGCATCAAAACGCCGGCAATTTCTTCAAGCGAGATTTACTTCTTCTTCTTGGCGACCTTGCGGGTCTTCTTCGCAGTCTTCTTCACTGCGCTCTTCGCTTTCTTCGCCTTCTTAGCTTTCTTGGCCATGTTGCCCTCCTAATGTAGTTAGATGGCTTAATCGCTGCGTGCACTCGGGAATCGAAATGCACTTCATCCCGAATACACCAACACATTGGAAAAAACACTGTCCTGCTTAAGGAAGCGTTGACGCGCGAACGCAAAGACGCGCGACGCACGCTCGTCGCCAAGGTCACAACGCCTGCGCACGACGATGCGAGATGCGCACGAAAACGCGACGCGCATGATTGGCGATTTTGCAAGAAACACCTGCGCCACAGTTGCTTTCGACGTATATAGGTTCGATGAGAGCGACATTGCGCGCATCGACGCGACAGGTCGATGCCGGTTGAAAAGGCGCCGCGCGGACTCTGAGTCGCGATTTTTGGCAATAAAAAAATTTTCAAGCTCACCGGCTTCGCGTCTCATCGGCACTCGCCAAATCCGGCTTTTTGCGCGAATCGCTGTGGCTGATTCGTGGCGCGCATTTTTGCTCCAGACAGCGCATCGAGGCTCATGACGGAACGATCGCGACGGCGAACGCGCGCATCGAGCAACGCGCCGGCGTCACTTCACGGGGCGTTTTAGAGGCCGAGCTTGGTTTTGAGCAGATCGTTCACGGCTTGCGGATTGGCCTTGCCGCCGGATGACTTCATCACTTGGCCGACAAACCAGCCGATCATCGCGGGCTTCGCCTTCGCTTGGGCGACCTTGTCGGGATTGGCCGCGATGATGTCATCGACCACTTTCTCGATCGCGCCGAGGTCCGTCACTTGCTTCAAGCCGCGCGCCTCGACCAGCGTGCGCGGGTCGCCGCCTTCCTGCCAGACGATCTCGAACAGGTCCTTGGCGATCTTGCCGGAGATCGTCCCCTCGCCGATCAGATCGACGATCGCCGCCAGTTGGACCGCCGAGACGGGTGAGTCCGTAATTCCACGGCCTTCCTTATTGAGCCGACCGAACAGTTCGTTGATCACCCAATTGGCGGCGAGCTTGCCGTCTCGGGCTTTATCGGCGAGCTTCGCCAGCACCGTTTCATAGAACTCGGCACTTTCGCGCTCAGCCACCAGCACGCTGGCGTCGTAAGGCGAAAGCCCGAAATCGGCGATGAAGCGCGCCTTCTTCTGGTCCGGCAACTCCGGCAAATCGGCCTTCAGCGCGGCGACGTAGGCTTCGCTGAATTCGAGCGGCAACAAATCGGGATCCGGGAAATAGCGGTAGTCATGCGCCTCTTCCTTGGACCGCATCGAGCGGGTCTCATTCTTGTTGGGATCGAACAGCCGGGTCTCCTGATCGATGGTGCCGCCGTCTTCGATAATGCCGATCTGCCGCCGCGCCTCGTGCTCGATCGCCTGTCCGATGAAGTTGATCGAGTTCATGTTCTTGATTTCGCAGCGGGTGCCGAGCGGTTCGCCGGGTTTGCGGACCGACACGTTGACGTCGGCCCGCAGGCTGCCCTTTTCCATGTCGCCGTCGCAGGTGCCGAGATAGCGTAGGATCGAACGTAATTTTGTCACATAAGCCTTCGCCTGCTCCGAGGAGCGGATATCGGGCTTCGACACGATTTCCATCAGAGCGACCCCGGAACGGTTGAGATCGACATAGGACAAGGTCGGACTGCGGTCGTGAAGCGACTTGCCGGCGTCCTGCTCGAGGTGCAACCGCTCGATTCCGACCGTGACGCTCTCACCATCGGCCAGTTCGACGACGACCTCGCCTTCGCCCACGATCGGCGACTTGTACTGGCTGATCTGATAGCCTTGCGGCAAATCCGGATAGAAATAGTTCTTGCGGTCGAACACCGAACGCAGGTTGATCTGCGCGTTCAAGCCGAGCCCGGTGCGCACGGCTTGGCGCACGCATTCCTCGTTGATCACCGGCAACATGCCCGGCATCGCCGCATCGACCAGGGAAACATGGCTGTTGGGCTCGCCACCGAACGCCGTAGAGGCGCCGGAAAACAGTTTTGCGTTCGAGGTGACCTGGGCATGGACTTCCATACCGATGACGATTTCCCAATCGCCGGTTGCCCCTTTGATCAGCTTCGATGGTTTGACTGGTGCGTTCATCTTAGCTCGTGCTCGCATTTAACAGGAAACGACCTGCAGATGACCTTCTTCGCCATAGGCAAGTAGCGGTCGGTCGCGCGTCATTAGCCGGTATCCATATTCGCGCGCGGTCGCCGCGATAATACGGTCAGCCGGATCGCGTGGCGGATTTCCCGGCAAAAAAGACGACGCGATCAACACTGCCGGCGACATGTTGGCAAGAGCAATTCCGGGCGCCGCAAGCATCCGCTCAAACCAGAGTTGCGGCGACATCTTCAATATCACGCGGTCGCGCGATACCAGCAAACCGATCTCCCACGCGGTAATTGGTGAAACAAACACAGGTTCGCCGGCCTGAAGCGCCTCCTGCATTGTAACGTCCGCCTCGGACGCTATCGGTTGGTCGTTCGCAATCCAGATCACCGCGCAAGTGTCGAGGAGTAGCGGCGCCTTCATTTGTCAAGCCGATCCGCCCATTCAGGATCCGCAGGTTCCGTCAGATCAACACCTACTGGAATACTGACTGATCCCTTCATCCAACCGAACAGCGGGTGACGCACAGTCTTAGCACGGTCATCGCCATACCACCGCTTGCTACGCGCAAGATGCTTCCGATCTTCGTCGCCCAACGGGGCCAATTGCTCCGCCCCGATCCGACGGAATACGACTCGGTCGTTTTTTAAATCGACCTTTTCAGTCAAATAACCAGCATTAAGCCAAGCGCGGGTCATGACGTTGTTATTGGGATTATTGCTCCACCAAGCTCGATTGAATTTCGAGCTTGGAAGCTTTGCGCCAACTATCCGTTCGATTTCCGTGAAAGTCATCGGGACTTCATTGGCGCGTTGAGCGCGTAGAAAACGTTCCAAGGGCTCATATTTTGACATTTTTGCCTCGAATACAGTGTGTGTTTAATATACACACACTGTATTTCCAAGTCAACGGGTACTAAGGGGACCTATTTAGCCTGCCTGAAGCACTTATCCTTCAAACCCACCATCTCGGCGGCGTGAACCGTCCCGCCGCCCGCTCGATCACTTCGCCGAGCGAAAACAGCGTCTCCTCGTCGAACGGACGGCCGATCAACTGCAAGCCGAGCGGTAACCCTTGCGCGTCCTTGCCCGCGGGAACCGCGATTCCCGGCAGCCCCGCCATGTTCACAGTCACCGTGAAAATGTCGTTGAGATACATTTCCACCGGGTCGGCGCCTTTTTCCCCGACGCCGAATGCCGCCGAGGGCGTCGCTGGCGTCAGGATCGCGTGTACGCCCTTGGCGAAACAGTCCTCGAAATCTTTCTTGATCAGGGTACGGACCTTTTGGGCGCGCAAATAATACGCGTCGTAATAACCGGCGGAGAGCACATAAGTGCCGATCATGACGCGGCGGCGGACTTCGGCGCCAAACCCTTCCGCGCGGGTATTCTTATACAACTCGCCGATGCTGCGCCCGTTCACGCGCAATCCGTAACGCACGCCGTCGTAGCGGGCGAGGTTCGACGAGGCTTCGGCGGGAGCTACAATGTAATAGGCCGGCAGCGCGTATTTGGTGTGCCGCAGCGACACGTCGACCAGCTCCGCGCCGGCAGCCTTGAGCCAGGCCGCGCCCTCGCTCCAAAGCTTTTCGATTTCCGCCGGCATGCCGTCGAGGCGGTATTCGCACGGGATGCCGATTTTCATGCCCTTGACGGTTTTGCCGATGGCCGCTTCATAATCCGGTACCTCGCGATCGACCGAGGTGGTGTCTTTCGGGTCATGACCGGCCATCGAGCGCATCAGGATCGCGGCATCGCGCACGGTGCGCGCGATCGGCCCGGCCTGGTCGAGCGAGGACGCGAACGCCACGATGCCCCAGCGCGAACAGCGCCCATAGGTGGGCTTCATGCCGACGGTCGCGGTAAACGCCGCCGGCTGGCGGATCGAACCGCCGGTATCGGTCGCGGTCGCGCCCATGCACAACAGCGCCGCCACCGCCGAGGCCGAGCCGCCGGACGAGCCGCCGGGCACCAAGGTCGTATTGGCCCCCTCGCGCCGCCACGGATTGACGACGGGGCCGAAGCACGAGGTCTCGTTCGACGAGCCCATCGCAAATTCGTCATTGTTGAGCTTGCCGAGCAGAACGGCGCCGTCGCGCCAGAGCTGCGAGGTAACGGTGGATTCGTAAGGCGGCACGAAATTGCCGAGAATTTTCGAACACGCGGTGGTGCGAACATCCTTGGTCGCGAACAAGTCCTTGATGCCGAGCGGAATGCCGGCGAGCGGGCCACCCTCGCCTCTGGCGATCTTCGCGTCCACGTCGCGCGCCATGGCGCGGGCCTGATCGGGCGTTTCGAGCACGAACGCATTGAGCGCGCGCGCGGCCTCGATCGCCTTGAGGTGTGCGTCCGTCAGTTCAAGCGAGGTGAAGGATTTACTCGCAAGGCCGCGTCTAGCCTCTGCGAGCGTCAACGATGTCAAATCGGTCATTTATTAACCGGGCTACAGAAGAAAGGGGAAAGCGTCTTGTCGAGGGCCGGGTTGTCGCGCGATATTTTGTCGTTGGCCTTGTCGGCGGCCTCGAGCGCATCGAGCACGACATCTATCGCCTTGTCCGCATCGACGGCTTCGCCCTGCCGCGCCATCGCGTCGAGATAATTCATGTAGGCCTGGTAGGCCTTTTCATCGTCGCAGAGCAGACACATCGGACTCTCTTTGTTTACGCGTTTTCTTCACGCGAACCGGTACCCACTTCGCTCGAAAACGCTACGATCTTATTCGACGACTTTCGGCACCAGAAAGAAATGGTCGTCGGAAGCCGGCGCGTTCCTGACGATGTCGTCGGGAATTTGGCCATCGGTCACCACATCGGGGCGCTTCTTCATTTCCATCGGAGTCACCGAGGTCATCGGCTCGACGCCCTCCACGTTCACTTCGCTTAGTTGCTCGACGAAGGCCAGCATGGCATTCAATTCGCCCTGAAGGTGCGGAACCTCTGCCTCAGTAACCGCGATCCGCGCAAGGTGCGCGATACGGCGAACGGTGGCGGCATCGACGGACATTATATATAGGCCTCTCACGGCTAGATTCAGCCCGCCCTATAGCAGAGGGGGCTTTTGCGCCGCAACCGGGGCCTTTCAACCCGCCATCTGGCTCAACCGCAGCAACGCCGCCCCGGCCAAGGCCCGGGTCAGCTCGGCGGCCGGCATTTCCCGGCCCAACCGCACCGCCTGCCCTGCCCAAAGATTGGTGAAATCGACCTTGCCGAGCTTTTCGGCCGCGGCCTTCAGCGGCGCCAAGCCCGTCGCGGCATGGGGAAATGCCGGCGCATCCGGCGAAATCGGGCCGAATTCGCGCATCGTCCGGTTGAGAACGCCGCGCGCCGGGCGCCCGGTCATGACGTTGGTGATGACGGTGGAATCATCTCGCGCCTGGGCAAGCGCCGATCGTGCGGGCGCGATCACCTTGGATTCCGGGCAACGCAAATAGGCGGTGCCGATTTGCACCCCCGCCGCGCCCAAGGCGAATGCCGCCGCGATGCCCCGCCCGTCCGCGATGCCCCCCGCCGCAATCACCGGGAGCTTCACCGCGTCGACGACTTGGGGCACCAGCGCGAAGGTGCCGGGCTGCTCGGCGATATTTTCGGTCAAGAACATGCCGCGATGGCCGCCGGCTTCAGCACCTTGGGCGATGATGACGTCGGCGCCGTTCTCCTCAAGCCAGATCGCCTCTTTCACTGTGGTGGCGGACGAGATCACGATGCAGCCGGCGACCTTGACGCGCTTGAGCAGCGCCTGACCCGGCAGGCCGAAATGGAAACTCACGACCTCGGGCTTCAGCTCCTCGACAAGCTCGCACATCGCGGCATCGAACGGCGCGCGGCTGGCGACGTTGATCGGCGCCGCCGGGTCGAGCCCCAATTCTTTATAATACGGCTCAAGCCGCTGCTTCCATCTGGCCTCCGCTTTGGGGTCGACCTCGACGGCTTCGTGGCAAAAGAAGTTCATGGCGATCGGCGCGGACACGCGCTGCCGGATGATGTTGACCTGCTCGCGGGCCTTCTCCACGGACAAAATCGCACACGGCAACGACCCCAACGCGCCGCCTTGCGCCGCCGCGATGACGAGGTCCGCATCCATCACCCCCGCCATCGGCGCCTGCACGATCGGGAATTCGACCTTCAAAAGCTCGAGAAGTCGGCGGTCCGGCCACATGGTGTGCTCACTTCCGGTGAAGGGGTCGGCGCGGCGTCGTTGTCGAGCCGCCCCAGACTACCACCGCCCGTCCCCCGCGAGCTATGCGCTTACAGCCCGCCTGCCGCTCCAGCGTCGCAGCGCGACGACGGCCCACACGGCCTCGACCAGCCCGAACGGCCAGGCGCCTTGCAGAAATCCGTAAATCGACCCGAGCGCGCAGCCGGCCGCGAACGCGAGGACGAACCAGCGGCTGCGATCCTCCAGCGCGTAACATACGAGCATCGCCGTGACCGCGAACAACCCGAATAGGCTAAGAGCATCCATCGTTTGATCTCACCAACTTCGTCAAATAAACAGCAAAAGATGGTATTCTGCGCTTAACCGGCGATGTTTCATCCGTAACTTGAGCCAAGCATGTCCGCCGCGATTCCTACCATAACGACATCTCGCCTGATTCTTCCCCCGCTGGATCTTGCCGACGCCGATGCCGCGCAAGCACTTTTCCCGCGCTGGGAAATCGTGCGGTTCCTGGGCACGCACGTTCCATGGCCCTATCCGCCTGACGGCGCCTTGACGTTCATTCGCGACGTGGCGCTTCCAGCGATGCGACGGGGGGCGGGCTGGCATTGGTCAATCCGACCCAAAGCCATGCCGGAGCAATTGATCGGCGCGATCAATGTGTCGGACAAGCCCGACGACAACCGAGGTTTTTGGCTCGACCCTGCATGGCAAGGCCAAGGACTGATGTCGGAGGCGAGTTTGGCAGTCAACGATTACTGGTTCGAGACCCTCGGACGGCCCGTTCTTCGCGTGTCGAAGGCTGTCGCGAACGTGCCATCTAGGCGCATCTCCGAGCGTAGCGGCATGCGCGTGATCAAAACCGAGGATCGGGACTATATATCAGGTCGCGTTCCCTCGGAGGTTTGGGAAATCACGCGCGAAGAGTGGCGCAGACGACCCCGCTAGACGTTCACGGCTTTGCGTGACCGACGAGGAGCGTGTTATGCGAACGCCATGCCCGCCCTCATCCTACCCCTGATCGACGCCGTCACGCACTGGCCGAGCCGCGGTGCGTTGGTCGGCCTCGATCTCGGCACCAAAACCATCGGCGTTGCGGTGTCCGATCCGGATCGCAAGCTCGCGACCGGGGTCGAGACGATCCAGCGCAAGGCCTTCAAGTCGGACGCGGCACGCCTGCTCGCCATCGCCGCCGAACGCAACGCCGCCGGCTTCGTGCTCGGCCTGCCCATCAACATGGACGGAAGCGAAGGACCGCGCGCACAATCGACCCGCGCCTTCGCCCGCAATTTTTCCAAACTCACCGAGCTATCCATCGCGCTGTGGGACGAACGGCTCTCCACTGCGGCGGTTGAACGCGAATTGATCGGCATGGATGTGAGCCGCGCCCGGCGCGCGCAGGTGATCGACGAACACGCCGCGATCTTCATCCTACAAGGCGCGCTCGACCGGTTGGCGAATTTGCGGGAAGCGCCCTGACGAGCCTTGCCACGAAGCCTACGATTATCCCGCCAGCCAAATGCTCTGCAGCGTCGCGGCTAGATTGTTCAGGCCATGCATGAAGATCGTCAGCCAGATCGAATTGGTGCGGTAACGGAAATAGCCGAGCAAGAGGCCGATCGAAAAAACCTCGCCCAGAAAGTACCAGTCATATTGCAGATGCAGCAGCGTCCATACCATCGACGAGAGCACGATGGCGCCGACGGGGCCGAGGAAAGATTCCGACCAGCCGCGATAAAGAAAGCCGCGCGCAAACAGTTCCTCCGAGACCGGCGCGGCGACGCAGAACGCAAGCACGAGAAGCCACAATGCACCGTCGGCGCGCGCCGATTTCAGCACATCGACCATGAACCCCGGCTCGACCTCGCGGCCCGTGGCGCGCGACAAGAGGTCCCACCCCGCGACCAGAACAAACAAAGCGACGGCGCCGATCAGGAAATTGGTCCATCGGGTCCAGCGAAGCGCGAGATAGTCGGCGAACGGCGTGCGCGTGATGCGGATGGCGATCCACAACGCCGCCAGCACCGCGGGCAACCCCATGATCACCGAGAGCGAGATCGTCAACCCGCCGCCAACGACATGAATGGCGGCGGCAAGATCGATCGGCCCTTCCTGCCATAGGACAAACCAGCCCACGACCGCGAGCTGACCTACGAACATTCCTCCGAAGACAAAAAGCCCCCACAGCGCGGTGCCCCAAAACTTCCAGATGCGGGGCGGACGGTGGATCGGGCCTACGGGCGTCGGTGCGGCTGAAACGTCGGGAACTTCCAGAGAATCCATCAATGCGCTTTCAAGTGGCGGAAGGTGTTCAGTGCTCACGGCAACGCTCGTTCCAAAAGACCACGAATCTCGTCATTGGCGAGATCGACGGCGCCGTACATGCTGGCATGATTTGCGGCAAGCCGCGTGGCTGCGAACAATTCGGCGTGACGCGGCGATACTTGGTTGAGCGCGGCTGTTGCGGCAAGCAGCGCCAGCTTCTCGACGGCAAGCCGCGCCACGCGCTCCGAATCCAGCCGGCGGAAAGCCTTGGCCGTAAACGCCGCGGCTTCACCAGCACCCGGCAGGCCCTTGGTTTCCTCGGCAAGCATTTGCAAGACCATGTTCGCCGCATCCGCCTCGCGCGACAACGCCCGCAGCACGTCGAGGCACATCACGTTGCCCGAGCCTTCCCAGATCGCATTGACGGGCGATTCCCGGAAGTGCCGCGCCAAAATTCCCTCCTCCACATAGCCATTGCCGCCGAGGCACTCCATCGCCTCATACAAAAATCCCGGCGCGCTCTTGCAGACCCAGTATTTGATCGCCGGCGTCAAAAGCCGCATGTACGCCGCTTCGCCTGTTTCATTACCTGCTCGATCGAACGCACGGCAGAGCCGCATCACAAGCGCGATCGAAGCCTCGACATGCAGCGCCATGTCGGCAAGCACGGCCTGCATCAGCGGCTGATCCGCGAGGTGTTTCTGAAACACGCTACGATGGCGCGCGTGGTGCAGCGCGTGCGCGAGGCCGGACCGCATCAGGCCGGCGGACGCGATCGCGCAATCTTGCCGCGTCAATTGCACCATCTGGATAATGGTTCGGATGCCCTTGCCTTCCTCGCCGACGCGCATCGCATGCGCGTTTACAAATTCCACCTCGGACGACGCGTTGGAGCGATTGCCGAGCTTGTCTTTCAGGCGTTGGAAATAAACCGCGTTGACCGATCCATCCGGCGCGAAGCGCGGCAGGAAGAAGCAAGTCAGCCCTTCGTCCGCCTGCGCCAGCACCAAAAAAGCGTCGCACATCGGCGCCGACATGAACCATTTATGCCCGGTGATGCGATAGGCCTCGCCGTCGCGGATCGCGCGAGTCGTGTTGCTACGGACATCCGTGCCGCCCTGCTTTTCGGTCATGCCCATGCCGAGCGTCATGCCGCGCTTGGTCCACCACGGCGCGAAGGAGGGGTCGTAGGCGCGGGTTCCGATCATCGGCATCGTCTTCGCCAGCAAATCCGGTTGCGCCGCCAAGGCCGCCACCGACGCCCGCGTCATCGTGATCGGGCACAAATGCCCGGTCTCGACCCCTGCCGCCATGTAGAATTTCGCGGCGCGCACCACCTCGGCCGCGCCGCCGGCGGGTTTGCCTTCCGCAGTCCAAGTCGAGTTGTGGATGCCGGCATGGGCGCTGCGCGCCATCAATTCGTGATAGGCGGGGTGAAATTCCACCTCGTCGCGCCGGTTGCCGCGGGAGTCGAAAGTCCGCAGCCTGGGCGTGTTCTCATTGGCAAGCCGCCCGCGCGCCGCCATCGCGGCCGAGCCCCAATGCTGGCCGAATTCGGACAATTCTTTCGCGGCCGAAGCGCCGCCATTGGCCGCGATCGCATCCGCCAAAGGCTTGTCGACCGAGAGCAGATCGACATCCTCGAACGGCGGCGACTGGTTCGTCACCTCGTGGGTCGCGAATGAAGGCTGGATCATGGCCGTCCCTCGGATTCGGGAGTGAGTTTACGCCGGAAAGGACCGGGTTTCACTCGGACAGACTCGCTCGTGATCCTTTAACGAACGCCTACACTCCGGCGTCACGGCCGGACATCGCCGTTTGAAGGACGGCGTCGCTTCCGCTCGCCTATGCCCAGCCATCCACGTCTTTTTACGGTTAACGACAAAAATGGCGTGTATGCCCGCGACAAATGCGGGCATGACGGAAAAACGGACCGGGGATAACTCGCAAGCCCCCTATTCGGCCTTGCCGCGCCTGGCATCTCTGCCTATAGCTCTCTTTTTAATGACCTCTGCATCGAAATCGACCTTTGTCCTCGGTCACCGGCATTTGCTGGGCATCGAAGGCCTTTCCGCTGCCGACATTACCGGCCTGCTCGACCTCTCCGAGGAATATGTCGAGCTCAACCGCCAAGTCGACAAGAAACGCACCTCCTTGCGCGGCCGCACCCAGGTCAACCTCTTCTTCGAGGCCTCGACCCGCACCCAATCCTCGTTCGAAATCGCAGGCAAGCGACTGGGCGCCGACGTCATGAACATGTCGGTGTCCTCGTCTTCGATGCGCAAGGGCGAAACCCTGATCGATACCGCGGTGACGCTCAACGCGATGCACCCGGATATTCTGGTGGTGCGTCACCACGCCTCCGGCGCGGTCGAGCTGTTGGCACGCAAGGTGGACGGCTCCGTGATCAACGCCGGCGACGGCGCGCATGAGCATCCGACCCAGGCGCTGCTCGACGCGCTGACCATCCGCCGCAACAAAGGCCGGCTTGAGGGTCTCGTGATCGCGATCTGCGGCGACGTGATGCATTCGCGGGTGGCGCGCTCCAATATCCTCTTGCTCAACACCATGGGCGCCCGCGTCCGTGTGGTCGCGCCCTCCACGCTTTTGCCGCGCGGCATCGAGCGGATGGGCGTCGAGGTGGCACGCGACATGCGCGAGGGCCTGAACGGGGCCGACATCGTGATGATGCTGCGGCTGCAGCGCGAGCGCATGAACGGCTCGTTCGTGCCGTCGTCGGGCGAATATTTCCATTATTTCGGCCTCGACCAGAAAAAGCTCGCTTACGCCAAGCCCGACGCGCTGGTGATGCATCCCGGACCGATGAACCGGGGCGTCGAGATCGACTCGATCGTCGCGGACGGCGCGCAATCGCTGATCCGGGAGCAAGTCGAAATGGGAGTGGCGGTGCGGATGGCGGTGCTCGAAGCGCTCGCCCGCAACCTGCCGAACGCGTGAAATCATGCTGACTGACCGCCGCCCGATCCTGCTCGCCAACGCCCGCCTGATCGATCCGTCGCGCGATTTCGACGGCGTCGGCGACGTCTTGATCGTCGACGGCGTGATCCGGGAGTCCCGACGTGGCATCGGCGCGGCCGGCGTGCCGGAGGGAACAGACATCGTCAATTGCGCCGGCAAAATCGTGGCCCCCGGACTGATCGACATGCGCGCCTTTGTCGGCGAGCCCGGCGCGAGCCACCGCGAAACCTTTGCGTCGGCAAGCCAAGCGGCGGCGGCGGGCGGTATCACCACCATCATCTGCCAGCCGGACACTTCCCCCGTCATCGACAATTCGGCGACGGTGGATTTCGTTCTACGTCGCGCCCGCGACACCGCGATCGTCAACATCCATCCGATGGCGGCTTTGACCAAGGGCATGCTCGGCCAGGAGATGACCGAGATCGGCCTGTTGAGAGCGGCCGGCGCGGTCGCGTTCACCGACGGCGACAAGAGCGTCACCAACGCACAAGTGATGCGCCGCGCGCTCACTTACGCGCGGGATTTCGGCGCCTTGATCGTGCATCACACGGAGGACCCCGATCTCGTCGGCGAAGGCGTCATGAACGAAGGCGAGTTCGCCGCCCGTCTTGGGCTCGCCGGCATCCCCAATGCCGCCGAGGCCGTCATGCTGGAGCGCGACATGCGCCTCGTCGCTCTGACCGGCGGGCGATACCATGCGGCCTCATTGAGCTGCATCGACTCGCTGGAAATCCTCAAGCGCGCACGCGATGCGGGATTGCCGGTCAGTGCGTCGGTCTCGATCAATCACGTGACGCTGAACGAAAACGACATCGGCCCTTATAGGACCTTCCTGAAACTATCGCCGCCGCTGCGTACCGAGGACGACCGCCTCGCGTTGGTCGAGGCGGTTGCGTCCGGACTGATCGACGTCGTGATGTCGGACCACAACCCGCAAGACGTCGAAGTCAAGCGCTTGCCGTTTGCGGAAGCAGCCTCCGGCGCGATCGGCCTGCAAACCATGTTGCCCGCCGGCTTAAGGCTGATTCACAATGGCGAGATGGATTTCAAGACGTTGATCCGCGCGATGTCGACCCGCCCCGCCGAACTCCTAGGGTTGCCGGGCGGAACGCTGCGCGCGGGCGCGCCAGCCGACGTGGTCGTGATCGATGCCGACACCCCGTGGGTGCTTGACCCCGCCGATCTCAAGTCGCAATGCAAGAACACGCCGTTCGATGAAGCGCGGTTCTCAGGCCGCGTTGTGCGCACCATCGTCGGCGGACGGACGGTCTATGAGCTTGTCTAGCGCGTTCTCAAGCGAAAGCCTGTCCCGGACGCGATCCGGGGTGGACCTCGGTTCGCGTCAAGAAAACGCGTCAATAAAGCTGCTCTGATGCGCGCAGGGTTTCCGATCAAGGGAGGAACGGCGATGTCTGCTGATGCGTTTCTGCTGGTAGCCTTCATCTTTGGCTATCTGCTCGGCTCTATCCCGTTCGGGCTGATCCTGACGAAGCTCGCCGGCACTGAGGATCTTCGCTCGATCGGTTCCGGCAATATCGGCGCCACCAATGTGCTGCGCACGGGGCGCAAGGGCCTCGCCGCGGCGACGCTTCTGTGTGACATGCTCAAGGGCACGGTCGCGGTCGTTATCGCCGGATATTTCGGCGGCCCCAACGCGGCGATGCTGGCGGCGCTCGGCGCCTTTCTCGGCCACCTCTTTCCGGTCTGGCTGAAGTTCAAAGGCGGCAAAGGCGTCGCGGTCTATATCGGCGTGTTGATCGGGTTGTTCTGGCCGGCCGCGGTGGTGTTTTGCGTGCTGTGGGTCGCGACCGCCGCGACGACGCGTTACTCGTCACTTTCGGCATTGGTCGCGAGTTTCGTCACGCCGATTTTCCTGTGGTGGTTCGGCCACCCCGCTCTGGCCTCGCTGTTCGCCGTGCTGACGCTTTTGCTGTTCTACATGCACCGCGAAAACATCAAACGGTTGCAGGCGGGAACCGAAGGTCAGATCGGGGCGAAGTAGTTCCCAACTCAACCGTCACACCCGTTTCAACGCCTGTTCCACAAACCGCGCCGCTTCGAGCGCGCCAGCGTCGTTGCCGAAACGGGCGATCACTTGCACGCCCACCGGCAATCCACCGTCGGCGACATGAGCGGGAACGTTGACACAAGGGACGCCGATAAGCGTCCAGAGCTGGTTGAAACGGGCATCGCCGGTGTACGCCGTTCCCTTCGGCGCGGCGCCCGGCGCGGAGAACGTCAAAAGAGCGTCGACGTCATCGAAAACATCCGCCAATGCGCCCCTCGCGCGCGTCGCGATCCGGCGCGCTTCGTCGTAATCGGCGGGCGATATGCCGGATGTCTCGTCGAGCTTGGTACGCAACAGCGGCGGCATGGCGTCGTATTGCGTCAGATATTCCCAGGCAAGCGCCTGATGCGCCTCGAACTCCATCACGATCGATTGCGCCCGCCACGCCTGTGCGACGATCTCGGGCAGTGCAAGCGTTCGAACCGACGCGCCGGCGCGCTCAGTTGCCGCGATTGCGATCCGCAACGCCTCTATGCTGGCATCTTCCGGCTCGCCGGCGAAATCCTGGGTGACGATCCCGATGCGCGGCGTCTGCAAGACTGCGGCCGGCAGCAATTCGGGACGGTTGGTGACGGCCGACAAACCGTGCGCCAGATCCTTGACGCCGGCGGCGAACAGCCCGACCGTGTCGAGCGTCCATGAGTAACACTTCACGCCGATGGTCGGCAGCATTCGGAACGACGGCTTGATCGCGGCCACGCCGCAATACGACGCCGGCCGGATCACCGAGCCCGCGGTCTGCGTCCCCAACGCGAGCGGAATCATGCCGGCTCCCACCGCCGCCGCCGAACCCGACGACGACCCTCCCGGCGTATGGTTTCGATTGTGCGGATTGACGGTCGCGGCCGGATCGCGCGAGGCAAAAGCCGTGGTCGCGGTCTTGCCGGCGACGCTCGCGCCCGCCTGCTTGAGCATCATCACGATCGACGCATCCGCACGCGGCTGCCAATCCTTGTAAATCGAAGGCGCGCCCATTTCGGTCGGAAGGTCCGACGTGTCGATGATGTCCTTGATCCCCACCGTGATGCCGCGCAATGGGCCTTTGTCTGCGGCGCGCACGTTCCTCGCACGACAGATGAACGCGGCGATGTCCTTGTCCTGCGCGTCGATCGCCTCAAGCGACCGTCCGATCGCCGCCTCCGCCGAAAGCTCCCCGGAATCGATACGGCGCTGAAGGTCGGCAAGCGAGATCATGGGCATTTCTTCCAGTCCTTTTCTTTAGGGAGACCGGAGTGCTTTTAGGGGGCTGATGGGGATCGGGCAAGCGGATGAGTAAACGTAGCCCGGATGAGCGTAGCGACATCCGGGAACAAGCGTGAGGCTGACCCCGGATTTCGCTACGCTCATCAGGGCTACGCTCGCTACTCATCGTCTTCAAATCCGATGGGATGAGCAACCATGGTCCAGACGTTTGTTGAACCTATCGCGATCGAATTGGACACTAGGCGGAACTTGAACGTGTGCGTTACTTTGAACGCGTCCCGGTATTTTATCGTGCCCCAAAAAAAGATGATTTTCTTCTGGTCTCTGATCGCTTGGGCGTCTTCTGCAGTTATTATGCGAGTTTGGCTAATCTGGAATCCGACATCTTTGAAGGCAGTTATCGCTCCTGCGCTCTTTGCGGTCCCTTGAGAATCGTCAAACGGGGCTGCGTCTGGCATGTCGATCGTCGCATTTGCCTGCACAGTCATTCCGTAAGCAGGCGTTTGCCCGAAGTTGCGCGCTTCGGTATGGGCAACAACGACGAATCCACCTTGGTCAAACGGATAAACGGTTGCTTCCATGCTTTGAAGGCCAACATATGCCCGGAGCTGTTTTTCGGCGTTCTTATCGGCTCCCTCTACAAGGTCGCGCGTAGCAACATAAAGAAATCCGGTGGCGAATGCCAAAATGACGGTAAACGCTGCAATGAAGAGGGTGCCAACAGCCACGATCTCCTCTCGAAAATTGTGGATGAAGTCACCCTGTCGAACGAAGCCTCGTTTAATCGCCGCGCGCATGGCGGCGCCTTTATTGTTGGTGGGTTCTGTTTCTTGATCGCCCTGGTTAGCCTGTGGTGTTGGTGTTGCTTGAGATGAAAAACCCAACCACGCTGTCACCGAGAGATAAAATATGATGCCGAATAAAATTCCAAAAACTACCTTGAATAACATTCCAACCACCACTGTCCCGGATAAATCTCCTCTAATACTATCCGCTACAATTCCTGGGCTGCAAGGCAAGCCAGAAAGAACGGCACCGAAAACGTCGCGCGTTTCAGCTTGTTTGTGATCGGAGCTTCCGTTTCGATGCCCTTTGAGAAGGATTAGCAAGAAAGACGTGGATGGCCGGGACGAAGCCCGGCCATGACGATTGAGAAACCATCCGGCCCCGACGTTCTACCCCCCTTCCCCACACTCTCCAGTTGATCCACACTGCCAGCCCAGGAGCCAGCGTGGACATCAAAACCTCAAGCACAACCCATCTCACCGACGAGCAGCGGATCGACTGGCTGCGGCTGATCCGGTCCGACAATGTCGGGCCGCGCACGTTTCGCTCGCTGGTCAATCACTTCGGCAGTGCGCGCTCGGCGCTCGCGCGGTTGCCGGAGTTTGCGCGGCGCGGCGGGGCGCAGCGGCCGGGGCGCATTTATAGCGAGGAAGAGGCGCACGCCGAATTCGCCGCGTGCCAACGCGCGGGCGTCAGCCTCGTGGCGCCCGGCGAAGCCGGATATCCGCCGCGGCTCGCCACGCTCGACGATGCCCCGCCTTTGCTCGGCGTGTGCGGCGATATCGCGACGCTGATGCGGCCGATGATCGCGATCGTCGGCTCGCGCAATGCCTCCGGCGCCGGGTTGAAGTTTGCCGGCACGCTCGCGCGCGATCTCGGGGAAGCCGGCTTTGTCGTTGCCTCGGGGCTCGCACGCGGCATCGATCAGGCGGCGCATCGTACAAGCTGTGCGACCGGCACCGTGGCGATGCTGGCCGGCGGGCATGACAGGATTTATCCGCCCGAGCACGAAGAGTTACTGGCATCAATCATCGATAACGGCGGGGCGGCGATTTCCGAAATGCCGATGGGGCATGTGCCGCGCGCCCGCGACTTTCCGCGCCGCAATCGGCTGATCTCGGGCGCTTCCCTCGGCGTGGTCGTGGTCGAGGCGGCGATGCGCTCGGGATCGCTGATCACCGCGCGGATCGCGGCCGAACAGGGCCGCGAGGTATTCGCCGTGCCGGGCTCGCCGCTCGATCCCCGCGCGGCGGGCACGAACGATCTGATCAAGCAGGGCGCGACACTGACGACCGAGGCTTCCGACGTCATCAACGCCGTCGAGCCGATCATGGGGCGGCCGATTCCGTTGCGCGAACCTGACGACGAACTGCCGGCGCTTGAACCCGAAGCCGACGATCGCGCCCGCATCGTCAACCTGCTCGGCCCAAGCCCGATCCTGCTCGACGATTTGATCCGGATGGCCGCGACCTCGCCTGCGGTCGTGCGCACCGTGCTGCTTGAGCTCGACCTCGCCGGCCGGCTCGAACGTCATGGCGGCGGGCTGGTGTCGCTGATCTAGCAGCGAAGGCCCAGTCGTGTCCCGGACGCGGTGCAGCGCATCTGGCGCTGCTCCGCAGAGCCGGGACCTATCGTAATACCAGTCAAAGATGGACCCCGGATCAGCAGCGCACCACGCCGCAAGAGCGGCGCGCTGCGCAGCATCCGGGGAACGCCCCGACACGGTATTATTGCACCTTTTTTGACGTCACGGAGCGCCGCTCCACCACGCCAGCAATGGCCTTTGATTTGACAGGGGCCCCCTCTGCACCCATGTTCGGAATGAAACGGCCGACGCGAGTCTCGCGGAACCGGCCTTTATTTCTCCCATAAGCCATTGGAATGACATGAATATCGTCATTGTGGAGTCGCCGGCGAAAGCCAAGACGATCAACAAATATTTGGGCTCGGCCTATGAGGTGTTGGCCTCATTCGGCCATGTCCGCGACCTTCCGGCCAAGAACGGATCGGTCGATCCCGAGGCCAATTTCCAGATGATCTGGGAGGTCGACCCCAAGGCGGCTGCGCGGCTCAACGACATCGCCCGGGCACTCAAAGGAGCCGACCGGCTGATTCTCGCGACCGACCCCGACCGCGAGGGCGAAGCCATTTCATGGCACGTGCTCGAAGTGCTGAAGGAAAAGCGCGCGCTCAAGGATCACAAGATCGAACGCGTGGTGTTCAACGCCATCACCAAGCAGGCGGTCACCGAAGCGATGAAGCACCCGCGCCAGATCGACGGCGCGTTGGTGGACGCCTATATGGCGCGCCGCGCGCTGGACTATCTGGTCGGCTTTACGCTCTCCCCCGTGTTGTGGCGCAAACTGCCGGGCGCGCGCTCCGCCGGACGCGTGCAATCGGTGGCGCTGCGGCTGGTCTGCGACCGCGAGCTTGAAATCGAGAAATTCGTCCCCCGCGAATACTGGTCGCTGGTCGCAACATTGACGACGCCACGCGGCGATGCGTTCGAGGCGCGCCTGGTCGGTGCCGATGGCAAGAAAATCCAGCGGCTCGACATCGGCAGCGGCGCGGAAGCCGAAGATTTCAGGAGAGCGATCGAGGCGGCGAACTTCACGATTTCCACCGTCGAAGCCAAACCCGCGCGCCGCAACCCGCAAGCCCCTTTCACCACCTCGACCCTGCAACAGGAGGCGAGCCGCAAGCTCGGTTTTGCCCCGGCGCACACGATGCGGATCGCGCAACGGCTTTATGAGGGAATCGATATCGGCGGCGAGACCACCGGTCTCATTACTTATATGCGAACCGACGGCGTGCAGATCGCGGGCGAAGCGATCACACAGACGCGAAAAGTCATCGGCGAGGACTATGGCAACGCCTATGTGCCGGATGCGCCCCGCCAGTACCAGACCAAGGCCAAGAACGCGCAGGAAGCCCACGAAGCCATCCGGCCGACCGATCTGTCGCGCCGGCCGGCCGAGATGCGCCGGCGCCTTGATACCGATCAGGCGAAGCTTTATGAGCTGATCTGGATCCGCACCATCGCAAGCCAGATGGAGTCGGCTGAGCTGGAGCGCACCACGGTCGACATCACCGCGAAAGCCGGGGCGCGCCTGCTCGAGCTGCGTGCCACTGGCCAGGTGATCAAATTCGACGGCTTTCTCGCGCTCTATCAGGAAGGCCGCGACGACGACGGCGACGACGAAGACAGCCGGCGCCTGCCTGCGATGAGCGAAGGCGAAGCGCTCAAGCGCAAGGACCTCGCCGTTACCCAGCACTTCACCGAACCGCCACCGCGGTTCTCCGAAGCCTCGCTGGTCAAGCGGATGGAAGAACTCGGCATCGGCCGCCCCTCGACCTACGCCTCGATCCTGCAGGTGCTCAAAGATCGCGGCTACGTCAAACTCGAGAAGAAGCGCCTGCACGGCGAGGACAAAGGCCGCGTCGTCGTCGCGTTCCTGGAGAACTTTTTCGCCCGTTACGTCGAATATGATTTCACCGCCGATCTCGAAGCGCAGCTCGACCGCATCTCCAACAACGAAATTTCCTGGCAACAGGTGCTGAAGGATTTCTGGCGCGATTTCATCGGCGCCGTCGACGATATCAAGGATCTGCGGGTGACGCAGGTGCTCGATGCGCTCGACGACATGTTGGGGCCGCACATCTATGCGCCGCGCGAGGACGGCGGCGATCCCCGGCAATGCCCGAGCTGCGGCGCCGGCAAGCTCAACCTCAAGGCCGGCAAATTCGGCGCGTTCGTCGGCTGCAGCAATTATCCGGAATGCCGTTACACCCGCCCCCTCGCCGCCGACGGCGAAGCCAGCGCCGACCGCGTCCTCGGCAAGGACCCGGTCTCCGGCCTCGACGTCGTCGTGAAGGCGGGTCGGTTCGGCCCCTATATCCAGCTCGGCGAGCCGAAGGATTATGCGGAAGGCGAAAAGCCGAAACGCGCAGGCATTCCGAAGAACATATCGCCTGCCGACATCGAACTCGATCTGGCGTTGAAACTCTTGTCGCTGCCGCGCGAAATCGGCAAGCACCCCGAGACCGGCGAGCCGATCACGGCGGGTCTTGGCCGGTTCGGTCCGTTCGTGCGCCATGAGAAAACCTATGCCAGCCTCGAGGCCGGCGATGAGGTGTTCGACATCGGCCTCAACCGCGCCGTGACGCTGATCGCCGAGAAGATCGCGAAGGGGCCGAGCGGCCGGCGCTTCGGCGCCGATCCCGGCAAGCCTTTGGGCGAACATCCCACCCTCGGCACGGTCGCGGTCAAGGGCGGGCGCTACGGCGCCTATGTCACCGCCGGCGGCGTCAACGCAACGATTCCGAGCGACAAGACGCAGGAAACCATCACGCTCGAAGAAGCCATCGCGTTGATCGACGAGCGCGTGGCCAAGGGCGGAGGTAAACCGAAGCGCGGTGCAAAGAAGGCCGCGCCCGCCAAAGCGGCGAAACCAGCCAAGGCCGAGGCGGTTGCACCAAAGCCGGCAAAAAAGGCAGCGATCAAGAAATCGGCGACCAAGCCGAAATCGGAAGCCGTCAGCAAGGCGCGTGCGCCGGTGACCGCCACGGCGAAAACTTCGGCTTCCAAGGCAAAGCCCGTCGCAAAGAAGAAGAGCGCCGGCAAGGCAAGCGGATAAGTGGCAACGCAGCGCGACAGGGGTTTTCCAGAGCGGGACGCCATCGTCGCCTTCGTCCGCGCGCACCCCGGAAAAGTCGGAACCCGCGAGATCGCGCGGGAATTCGGCTTAAAAAACGCCGACCGTGCCGAGCTCAAGCGCATCCTGCGCGAACTCGTCGACGAGGGCGCGATTGCAAAACGCGGCAAAAAGATCAGCGAGCCCGCCAGCCTGCCGGCGACCGTGATGGCGGACATCGCCGGCCGCGACCGCGACGGCGAATTGATTGCGACGCCCGCCGAATGGGATGAGGTCGAGAGCGGCGAACCGCCGAAAATCCGCATCCACGTTCCCCGCCGTCCGCAACCCGGCACGGCCGCCGGTGTCGGCGACCGCGCGCTGTTGCGCATTGAGAAAATGGAGGATGGCGAAACGCCGCTCTATCGCGGCCGCATCATCAAGGTGGTCGACCACGCCAAGACCCGCGTGCTCGGCATCTTCCGGGCGCTTTCGGGCGGCGGCGGGCGGCTCATTCCGGTCGACAAGAAACAAGCCGGCCGGGAATTGAACATCGCCAAGGCGGACACCAATGGTGCCGAGGATGGCGATCTCGTCAGCGTCGATCTGGTGCGCTCGCGCGGCTTTGGCCTCGCCTCCGGCAAGGTCAAGGAACGGCTCGGCTCGCTCGCGTCCGAGAAGGCGGTCAGCCTGATCGCGATTCACGCCCACGAAATTCCACAAGCCTTTTCGCCGGACGCGTTGCGCGAGGCTGAGGCGGCAAAGCCTGCGACGCTCCAGGGCCGCGAGGATTGGCGCGACGTGCCGCTGGTGACGATCGATCCGCCGGACGCCAAGGATCATGACGACGCGGTGCATGCGCAGGCCGATCCCGACCCGAACAACAAAGGCGGCTACATCGTCAATGTGGCGATCGCCGACGTCGCGTTTTATGTGCGGCCGGGTTCGGCGCTCGACCGCGACGCGCTCACCCGCGGCAATTCGGTGTATTTCCCCGACCGCGTCGTGCCGATGCTGCCCGAGCGCATCTCCAACGACCTCTGCTCGCTGGTGCCGGGTGAGCCGCGCGGCGCGCTCGCGGTGCGGATGGTGATCGGCAATGACGGCCGCAAGCGCTCGCACAGCTTCCATCGCATCCTGATGCGCTCGGCCGCGAAACTGAACTACGCGCAGGCGCAAGCCGCGATCGACGGACGGCCCGACGACACCACAGGCCCCCTGCTCGATCCCATCCTCAAACCGCTTTACGACGCCTATGAGGTCGTAAAGCGCGCGCGCGACGAACGCGATCCGCTCGATCTCGACATTCCCGAGCGCAAGATTTTGCTCAAAGCCGACGGCACGGTCGATCGCGTGATCGTGCCGGAGCGGCTCGACGCGCATAAATTGATCGAAGAATTCATGATCCTTGCCAATGTCGCCGCGGCCGAAATGCTGGAAAAGAAGGCGCTGCCGCTGATCTACCGAGTGCATGACGAACCGACGCTCGAGAAGGTTCATGCCTTGCAGGAATTCTTAAAGACGCTCGATCTGCCGTTCGCCAAGAGCGGTGCGCTGCGGCCTGCGCTGTTCAACCGCGTGCTGGCGCAGGTCAAAGGCCATGATTCCGAGCCGCTGGTGAATGAAGTGGTGCTGCGCTCGCAGGCGCAAGCCGAATACGCCGCCGAGAACTACGGTCATTTCGGCCTTAACTTAAGGCGTTACGCGCACTTCACCTCGCCGATCCGCCGTTACGCCGATCTTATCGTCCACCGCGCCTTGATCCGCGGGCTTGGCCTCGGCGAAGGCGCGTTGCCCGAAAGCGAGACGCCGGAAAACTTAAGCGAGGTCGCCGCGCAAATCTCGGTCACCGAGCGCCGCGCCATGAAGGCAGAGCGCGAAACCGCCGATCGCCTGATCGCGCATTTTCTCGCCGACCGCATCGGGGCGACCTTTCAAGGCCGCATCTCCGGCGTCACCCGTGCCGGCCTGTTCGTCAAGCTGACGGACACCGGCGCCGACGGCTTGATCCCGATCCGCACGCTCGGGTCAGAATATTTCAACTACGACGAGACTCGCCACGCGCTGGTCGGCTCGCGCAGCGGTGCCATGCACCGGCTCGGTGACGTGGTCGACGTGCGTCTGGTAGAAGCAGCCCCCGTGGCCGGCGCGCTTCGGTTCGAGTTACTGTCGGAAGGCCACGTCAGCCCGCGCGGCAGACGACGCGAACAGAGAGGCGGGGTTTCCAAGCCGAAAGCCGAAGCGCATCCCGGCCGCCATCCGCGCAAGAAGGACCGCAAGCCAAACAAGGGCAAGCGCGGTAAATCGCGGAAGGGAAAGTCATGACGGCACAGGGTTTGACGGGAAAAGACTCGACAGGACAAGGCCCGACAGGACGAGACTTGGCGGCCAAGCGCGACGTCTGGACCGCGTTGAAACGCGGATTCCGCGGCCGCTGTCCCCGCTGTGGCGAGGGCAAAGTGTTTCGTGCTTTCCTCAAAGTCGCCGACCACTGCTCGGTGTGCGGCCAAGACTTCACGCCGCATCGCGCCGATGACCTTCCGGCCTATCTCGTCATCGTTATCGTCGGCCACATCGTGGTACCGATGATCCTGTGGATCGAGACGGATTATGCGCCCTCGGTGCCGTTGCAGCTTGCGATCTACCTTCCCTTCACGCTGATCGCTTCCCTATTGTTGTTGCAGCCGGTGAAGGGTGCCGTGATCGGGGTGCAATGGGCGCTGCGCATGCACGGCTTTGACGAGCAAAACCCCGAAAAATAGATCAAGCGATCTCAAAGAAGAAAACGAGCGGTGGAAGGGCAATGAGCGACACTGAAAAAGGCGAGAAAGAAGCCGATCACCACCCCTATCGCCGCCCCGTCGATGCCGCCACGCTGATCCTGGTCGATCGCTCCGCCACCATTCCCAAAGTCCTCGTCGGCAAGCGCCACGACAAGGTGGTGTTCATGCCCGGCAAATTCGTCTTCCCCGGCGGCCGCGTCGACAAGACCGACAGCCGTATTCCGGTCGCCGCGCCCCTTCCCAAATCGCTCGAAGCCAATCTCTTGAAGGGCCGCCCGAAGATCACGACCTCACGCGCGCGTGCCTTGGCGATCGCGGCGATCCGCGAGGCGTGCGAAGAAACCGGCCTCTGTCTCGGACGCAAGAGCAACGACGCCGCACCGAAACTCGAGGGCGCGTGGAGACCGTTCATCGACGCCAGCCTCTTGCCCGACCCCTCGGGACTTTTTCTGATTGCGCGCGCGATCACCCCGCCCGGCCGCGTGCGGCGCTTCGACACCCGCTTCTTCACCGCCGACGCCTCAGCAATCGCCCATCGCGTCGAGGGCGTGATCCACGCCGATGCCGAACTCGTGGAACTGGTATGGGTCGAACTCGGCTCGAAGCCGCTCGCCGATTTGCACAACATGACCCGGAACGTCCTGGGCGAACTCGAAAAACGCCTCGCGGGCGGCCCGTTGAGCCACGATGCGTCTGTGCCGTTTTACCGTTTCTACGGTGGCAAGATGCATAGGGATGTTTTGGGTGCTTGATCGCCGATCACGTCCGGACGGCAGCGGGTGGTGAAACCCGCCTCTTCGAGGGTTAATCTCGTAAATCCGGCCGTGTTTTCCCCGCGAAAACCTTGACTTTGGGCCGTCAGAGGCTAGGTTGCGCCGCAAATACGCCCCCGGATGGGCTGGCGTCCGATCCCCTTTATTTGAGGTCTGAACATGGCCAAAGCGGTCACCATCAAGGTCAAGCTCGTTTCCTCGGCGGATACCGGCTTTTATTACGTCGCCAAGAAGAATTCGCGCACCATGACCGACAAGCTCGTGAAGAAGAAATACGACCCGGTCGCGCGCAAGCACGTCGAGTTCCGCGAGTCCAAGATCAAGTAAGAATTTTCGCTTTCAAGCGGATCGAGCGGGGCCTTACGGCCCCGTTTTTCGTTGATACCAGCTCACGCCGCGGCCGAAACCACTCGGTTGCGGCCGTCGTGCTTGGCGCGGTAGAGCGCGGTGTCGGCGCGCTTGAGCACGTCGGCAACCGCTTCGCCTTTAAGTTCAAGCGTCGAAAGCCCAATCGAAATCGTTACGTCGATCCGCTTCGTCCCCTTGTTGACCGGGAACGGTTCGCCGGCGATCGAACGCCGCAATCGTTCCGCCACCATGCCCGCGACATGCGAATCGGTCTCGGGCATCACGATGACGAATTCCTCGCCGCCATAGCGACACGCGAGATCGATGCCGCGGATCGATTTCCGCACCCGAACCGCAAATTCGCGCAACACGTCGTCGCCCGCATCGTGGCCGTAGGAATCGTTGATCGATTTGAAGAAATCGATGTCGAGGATCATCAGCGCCAGCGGCTTGCCGCGCGTGGAGGCCTGCTCGGCGAGCGTCGCCAGATGGCTCTCCATGTAGCGGCGGTTATGCAGACCGGTGAGCGCGTCGGTGATCGCCATTTCGATCGAGTTCTGCACGTTGTCGCGCAGATGATCGGTGTAACGCCGTTTGCGAATTTGCGTCCGCGCCCGCGCCAGCAACTCGTTCTTGTCGACCGGGCGCAGCAGATAATCGTTGACGCCGATCTCAAGACCACGAAGCAGCCGCGTATTGTTGTCGGCGTCCGCGATGGCGAGAATGGGCACCGCCCTCGTCCGCTCCAGCGAGCGTACCTGGCTGCACAGCCGCAAACCATCGAAATTATCGAGGCCGAGCGAGACGATCAGCAGATCGTAATTGCCTTCGGCCGCGCGAAACACCGCTTCGGCGGGGTTGGTTTCGACGTCGACGGTGTGCTCACTGCCTAGCACCGGCGCCAGCCGCTCATAGGATGACGGCCGATCGTCGATCAGGAGAATGCGTCCACCCTTGCCGGTATCGGCCACTGCACCGCGTTCCGGCGCCTGGACCCCGATCTCGAGCGAGGTGATGGCGCGCATGCGCAGTTCATCGGTCATCATCTTCAGCCGTGTCAGCGAGCGCACACGCGCGATCAACACGACATCCGATACCGGCTTGGTCAGGAAATCGTCGGCGCCGGCCTCAAGGCCACGCACCCGATCGGACGGGCTGTCCAATGCCGTCACCATGACCACCGGAATGAAATGCGTTGCAGGGTTGGACTTCAGCCGGCGGCAAACCTCGAAGCCGTCCACATCCGGCATCATCACGTCGAGCAGGATGATGTCACATTCGGAGCGGGCGCAGATCGCGAGCGCCTCAGCGCCGTTGGACGCGGTGAGGACGTCGAAATACTCCGCCGAGAGTCGCGCTTCCAACAGCTTGACGTTGGCGGGAACATCATCGACGACCAGAATACGCGCGGACATCCAATTCTCCCTACCCGATAAATCGTCGAACGGTCTCAATGAATTTGCCGACCGAGATCGGCTTGGACAGATAGGCCTCGCATCCGCCGTCGCGAATGCGTTCTTCGTCGCCTTTCATGGCAAAGGCGGTGACCGCGACCACTGGGATCGTGCGCAATTCCGGATCGTCCTTGATCCGCCGCGTCACCTCGAGGCCGGATACCTGGGGAAGCTGAATATCCATGAGGACGAGGTCGGGACGAAGCTTGCGGACGAGATCGAACGCCTCGAAGCCGTTGCTGGTACCGGATGTCTGATAGCCGTGCGCCTCCAGCAGATCGCGAAAGAGCTTCATGTTGAGCTCGTTGTCCTCCACGATCAGGACGGTTTTTGCCATCCCGCCCCTCCATTCCCCGATAAACAGGCCCGGTGAGACGGGCGCCGCCGCCGGGCGTGTCAAAAAAGTGAAGTCAAACTAGCGCCAGATTCGCTCTAACCCGTTAAGGCCCGCGTGCCGTCTTGATGCAAAGTGGATTCCACTTGCTTGAACACATTCCGCAGACTCGGGCATGATGGTCTAAAAATAGAGACCATAAGTTACGGAAAGGCAAACACATCCGTTGAAAAAGCCTATTCAAAACCCCCGGGAAGTAGCTGAAATCGTTGCGGTTCAGGCGCTTTCCTTCATCGCCGGCGACCCCGAAAGGCTGGGGACCTTTCTGGCCGAAAGCGGGATTGGTCCGGAGACGTTGCGCAACGCCGCCGCCGACCCGCATTTTCTGAAGCATGTGCTCGATTTTGTGCTTCGCGATGACGCAACCGTGAAGGCGTTTGCGTCCGCCTCGCAGCTTCATCCCACCAACGTTGCCGCGGCTCGCCAGGCGCTCGGCGACCCGGATTGGGAGCGCGACGTGTCGTGAGCACGCCCGCGCCAGACCTCTCGAGGCCGACCTGCTTTTGCCGGGATTGCCTCAGCGATCTGGACATTGCGGCGCGACGATGCAGCGAATGCGGCTCCCCTCGCCTCGTTCGTCATCATGCCTTGGCCTCCCTTACGCTGGCCCACATCGATTGCGACGCGTTCTACGCCACCGTTGAAAAACGCGACAATCCGCAACTCGCCGACAAGCCGGTCATCATCGGCGGCGGCAAGCGCGGCGTGGTCTCGGCGGCCTGCTACATCTCCCGCACTTTCGGCGTGCGCTCGGCGATGCCGATGTTCAAAGCGCTGGCGCTGTGCCCGTCCGCGACCGTGATCCGGCCCGACATGGCGAAATATGTCCGGGTCAGCCGCCAGGTGCGCCACGCCATGCAGGCGCTGACGCCGTTGGTCGAACCGCTTTCGATCGACGAGGCGTTTCTCGATCTTTTCGGGACCGAACGCGTTCACGGCATGATCCCTGCGAAGGTGCTGGCGCGCTTTGCGCGCGAGGTCGAACACAACATCGGAATCACGGTTTCCGTCGGACTGTCTTCCAACAAGTTCCTGGCCAAGATCGCGTCCGACCTGGACAAGCCGCGCGGCTATGCCGCGCTCGACGCCGCCGAGGCACGCGCGATGCTGGCCGACAGACCGGTCGGATTCATTTTCGGTGTCGGACCGGCGACTCAGGAACGGTTGTTGCAGCGCGGCTTTCGTACCATCGCCGACCTGCAGCGCGCCGACGAAATAGAGTTGATGAAGCAATTTCCGACCGAGGGCCGCCGGTTGTGGCAGCTCGCCCGTGGCATCGACGATCGTCGCGTCGTTCCCGACCGCGGCGCCAAGACCATCTCCAGCGAGACCACGTTCGAGACCGACATCCGCGATTTCGCCACGCTCGAAAAAACGTTGTGGCGGCTATCGGAGAAAGTCTCGTCGCGCCTGAAAACCAGCGATCTCGCCGGCATCACCATCACGTTGAAATTGAAGACCGCCGATTTCAAGCAGCGCACCCGCTCGCAATCGATTCATGCCCCGACGCAACTCGCGACGAAAATCTTCGCAATATCCCGCGAAATGCTGGCGAAGGAAATTGACGGCACCGCCTTCCGCCTGATGGGCACCGGCGTGAGCGCACTCCGTCCGGGATCGCAAGCCGACGACACCGACATGCTCGACCGCCGCTCGGCCCACGCCGAGCGAGCCATCGACAGTCTGCGCAAGAAATTCGGCCACGCCGCGGTGATCAGGGGCATCGCCTATGACGGGCCGGAGAAGGCGGAATAACGCCTTCTCCGATGGCTTCGTCGCCGGTACGGTAACGCAACACCGCGAGGAGCCAACTCACAACTTGCGTCGTGAAGCAGCCCCTCGCAAGGGTTTGATGGGTGGTTTTATGAAGGTAGAGCGCGCTCGCCGGAGCAAGGAAGCCTACCGGAGGCGACTATTTCAAAGACGAACTGATGGACGTAAATTTGTCATTCAGGTTGCCGCCAATAGTGTTGACCACGGCGATAATCGCAAGCGAGATGCCCGCGGCGATCAAACCGTATTCGATCGCGGTCGCACCTGATTCATCCGAAAAGAACTTCAAAAAGACACGCTTCAACTCTGCCTCCATCGGGTTTGCATTTTATTGAATGGCTGCCCCACCCGTAGATTTATGGGACCCGATCTAAGGTCGGGTAAATCGAGGCTGCTAAATTTGAGGAATAATTTGCTTCGAATTGCGCCGGAATCCGCACGTCGATTGTCCATGCGGCTTTCTGCCGGTCGGCAAAACAAGAGCGCGGCCATGAAGGAACGTTGAGACCGCTCGACGACCGCCTCACTTACACGGCTTGGAATCCTTGACGTCGAGCTTGCCCAACGCGCCGGAAATCACGAAGTCGTTGTAGTCGAGGACCAGCGCGCGCGAGACGCCGTTCTCGAACAGCTCGAACGACATTGCGTAGACCGGGGTCTGCTCGCCGTCCTTGGACTTCGTGTCATGGTCGTAATAGCTCACCGTGACCGGCCAGCGCGTCAGCGACTTCATCGTTTCGCTCGCGGTGGAAGGATCGGAGACTACACCGGTCCGGTCGCCTTTTATCGGCTGCCCAATTATGGAAAGCGTGTTGTAGATTTTTTCGCCGTTGTCGGACCCGTCATAGACCGTCAATTCGAGCAAGGATTTTCCTTCACGCGCCGCCGCGACGATGCGTTGGATCTGCTCGGTCGGGAAGACGGCATTGCCGTCAAGCGTGAACGTCTTGGCTTCCGGCTGTTTCAACTTGACCGTGATGTGGTCGCCGACCCGCTCCGCCACCCCATCGACCACGCTCGAATCGGCATCATTCATCCGCGCATCGATCTTGAAACGATAGCTCCTGCCCGCGCCGTCCTCCCAGGATGTCGAACGCAAGTCGCTCAGCGTGAGTTTCCCCTCGCCGCTGTCCAGCTCCGAGACCTGCCTGAATTCCGAGGTGTAACCTTCGCAAGCGCTGCCGGCAAAATTATAGAGAATGCGCCCACGTGCCCCGCTGATCGCGTTGGAGCCGCGCGACTTCATCAGACTGAGTTCGTAAAGCGCTTGATGCGGCAAAAAAGGTCCGCCTGCCGCGGCGGCCGTCTTACTTCCCGCGAAGCCCGTTGCAATGACAGCGGAGACAATGATCGCCACCAGCGATCTGACGTCACGACGTGAAATATGGAACGTTTGAACCATGTCTCTGTCCTCGGCTTAAGAATCGTCACGTTGTGACCATCCTATTGCGCCGCAACTAGGGCTGCTTCAAGGAAAACTATGAGTTAGCCTCCCGAAGGACCGCAGTTTTTGGCATGTTCCGAGCAAATATCGCGGCGACGACAATCGCCGGGTCGACCCGCCTCGCTTGCATCCGACGGCGCGATGCGCGAAACAAAGCGACCCGATCGGATCCGGACAGGGAACGGGCGCGAATTCAATTGAAATGGGGACGAAACATGGCGGGTACGGTCGAGCAGAAATTGGCGGCACAGGGCGTAGTCTTGCATGAGCCCGCAAGCCCGGTCGCGAACTATGTCGGCTTCGTCCGCACCGGAAATCTGCTGTTCGTGTCCGGCCAGGTCTGTTTCGACGCCGACGGCAAGCTGATCGCCAAGGGCAAGCTTGGCGCCGGCGTCACCGTCGAGCAGGGCAGCGCCGCGGCACGTGGTTGCGCCATCAATCTGTTGGCGCAGATCAAGGCCGCGCTCGGCGACCTCGACAAGGTGATCCGCGTGGTGCGGCTCGGCGGCTTCGTCAATTCGGCACCCGATTTTCTCGACGGACCGAAGGTGCTGAACGGGGCTTCCGATCTGATGGTCGCGGCCTTCGGCGACAAGGGTCGTCATGCCCGCACCACCGTGGGCGTCGCCTCGCTTCCAGCGGACGCGGCGGTCGAGGTCGAGGGCTTGTTCGAGGTTTCATAAAGCGGAGGCCGAGAGGTGCGCGCACCCGACTGGTTGACGGCGCGGCCGGTAGCCCATCGCGGCCTGCACGACCGCGCCCGTGGCATCGTCGAAAACATGCCGGGTGCGGCACAAGCTGCGATCGATGGAAATTTCGGCATCGAATGCGACATTCAGCTCACCGCCGATGGCGAGGCGATGGTGCATCACGACGACGCACTCGGTCGTCTCACTGAAGGCGCTGGCGCGTTGCTCAAGATGAGCGCTGCCGAACTCAAAGCCGTCAAATTCAGGGAGACATCCGAGCGCATGATGTCGCTCGGCGATCTCTGCGCGCTAGTCAGAGGCCGCGTGCCGCTCGTGATCGAAGTGAAGAGCCATTTCGACGGCGACCGCAAACTCGTCAAGCGCATGGCAGAAGTGCTCGCCGCCTATTCCGGGCCCGCCGCCGGCATGTCGTTCGATCCCGATCAGGTGCTGGCGTTGCGCGAGGCGATGCCGGAGCTTCCCCGCGGAATCATCGCTCAGCGCAGCTACGACGACGAGTACTGGAAAAAACTGACCGAAAAGCAGCGCCGCGGCATGCTGCAACTCCGGCACGCGTTCCGCACGCGGCCGCATTTCGTCGCTTATTGGGTGGATCAATTGCCGGCGCCGGCGCCCTGGATCGCACGCAACCTTTTCGGCTTGCCGCTTCTAACCTGGACGGTGCGCACGGCGGAGCAGCGCGAACGCGCGGGTCGGTACGCCGATCAAATGATTTTTGAGGGGTTTGTGCCTGGAATCTGAGGCCTTGAAGTCGCCCCCGCGATGCACGATCTTTGCGCCACCATAGGCCTTTGCGTCACCATAGGCGCCATCTGGTGCGACGGCTGATCGTGACGCGTGACCGGTCCCAATTTGCAATGACTTCACCCAAAATCACTCTCGAATCGCTGCCGTCCGTCAGCCATATCCCCGCTGAGGATTGGGATGCCTGCGGCAATTCGGCCTCGCCCAATATTGCAGGCGACTCCAACGCCAATTCAAAAGCTCACTACAACCCTTTCGTTTCCCACGCATTTTTCTCGGCCCTGGAAGCCTCTGAATCGGCCTGCGCGCGCACCGGGTGGGGACCGCGCCATCTGGTGGCGAGGCTCGACGGTACCATCGTCGGCATCGTGCCGTGCTATCTGAAATCGCATTCGCGGGGCGAATACGTGTTCGACCACGGCTGGGCCGATGCCTATGAGCGGGCGGGCGGACATTACTATCCGAAACTACAGGCCTCGGTTCCGTTCACGCCGGCAACCGGACCTCGTCTTTTGATCCGGGCCGACGTCGATCAAGAACCTATACGCGACGCGCTTGCGAGCGGCTTGGTGGCGCTGTGCGGCGCGACCAAGGCCTCCTCGGTACACGTGACCTTTGCCCGCGAATCCGAATGGAAATATCTCGCGACGCACGGTTTCCTGCGGCGCAACGACCAGCAATTTCATTGGCACAACCAGAGCTACGGCTCGTTCGACGACTTCCTCGCCACCCTCAACGCGCGTCACCGCAAGGCGATCAAGCGCGAACGGCGCGATGCGCTCAAGGAAGGCATCACCATTCACGCGCTCACCGGCAGCGACATCACCGAAGACGCGTGGGACGCGTTCTTCGATTTTTACATGCAGACCGGCTCGCGGAAATGGGGCCGGCCCTATCTCACCCGATCGTTTTTCTCGTTGATCGGCGAGAGCATGGCCAACGACGTGCTGCTGATCATGGCGAGACGCAACGGTCGCTGGATCGCCGGCGCCATCAATTTCATCGGCTCCGACACGCTGTTCGGCCGCAACTGGGGTGCGATCGAGCATCATCCGTTTCTGCATTTCGAGGTCTGCTATTACCAGGCGATCGATTTTGCCATTCGGCGCGGCCTGAAAACCGTCGAAGCTGGCGCCCAGGGCGAGCACAAGATCGCGCGCGGATATCTGCCGCAAACCACATATTCCGCGCATTACATCGCCGACCCCGGCTTGCGACGCGCGATATCGGACTATCTGAAACAGGAACGCGCCTACGTGGCCGCCGCCGCGCGCGAACTCGCCGAGGCCGGACCGTTTCGCAAAATGGATTAGAGCTTGCGAGCATCGCAAGGAGATGAGGAGACGCCATGCCCGCCTATGACGATAACAACCCCTTCGCAAAAATCCTGCGCGGCGAGTTCTCCTGTTACAAGGTATATGAAGACGACCACGTCCTGGCGTTCCTCGACATCATGCCCCGATGTTCGGGCCATACGCTGGTGATACCGAAAGCGTCCGCCCGCAATATATTGGACATTACGCAGGAAGACTTCGCCCATGTCGCGCGCGCCGCGCACCAAATCGCCCGCGCCGCGATGACGGCTTTCAACGCCGACGGAATCACGCTGCAGCAATTCAACGAACCCGCCGGCGGTCAGGTGGTGTTTCACCTGCACATGCACGTGATGCCGCGCCATGACGGCGTTGCGCTGTTGCCGCCCACGAGCCGCAAGGAAGAGCCAAAGGTGTTGGAACACAATGCGGCGAAGCTGATGGCGGCGCTGAAGGGCGCGTAAGCCCTCAACCTGCCTCAAAATCTCCGCTCTTCTGCGCCGCCAGCGGCGAGAACTCGCAGCGGTCGGGCTTGAGATCGATCAACGGGGTCTCGTCGAGGCAATCGAGGCCGCGCACCAGAACCGTGGAGCCCTCAAGCGCAACGAACTTCACGATCGAGGTGCCGATCGGGTTCGGCCGCACCGGCGAGCGAAGCGAGAACGCGCCACGGGTCGATTTGTTGTTTTTCGGGCTTTGCAGCACCAGGTCCCGGCGCGAGTGATGCAGCCAGTAGATCACTTCGAGATGGGAGTAGAAATCGACGCCCTTGAGCGCCGGCACCCACGGTTCGAAAATCTCAAGCCGGCACACCGGACCGTCGTGACTCCCCTGCCGCGGCGTGTCGACACGCGAAGTCCACGGCGTGCGGATGCGGCCGATGAACACAAGGCCGGCATCGCGCGGCGCCGGCATCTCGACGGCGACTTCGCCCTCGCGGATATCGCTCGTTTGAACCATCCCGGCCTCTGATCTTTTATCCCGTAAAGCTAGCCGAGCCACCATCGGCCAGCAAGCATCACAACCTCGCCGCAGACCACGCCGACCAAGGTCGAGCGCCGCGCCGCGACGAAGGCCACGAATCCCGCCGCCACTGCCGCGTATCGCAACCACTCCGGCACGCTTGCGAGCGCCCCGGGCGGCTGCACCAGGATTTGCGCGATCACGCCAGCGAGGATCGCGGTCGCCACCGCCCTCACCCAGACCAGAAGTTTGGAGCCCTCATCGACGCCGCTCCCGAGCATCAGCCCAACCATGCGCCAGACTTCATTGGGCAGGAAGCCCGCGATCAACAGCACCAGCAACGCATGCCAGTCCCCGATAAAGTCGTTCATATGCGATTCCGCCACCAATGAACGCCAAAGGCGATGGTGCCGGCGGATACGCCGCTGATGAGGATATCGAGGCCGGTGTGCAACATGGCCACGAGCGGAAACAGCGCCAAACCAAGTCCCAGCGCCAGGATATCGGCGAGTTGCCGGCAGTTGCGGGCGGTCGAGAGCAAGAACGCCAACGGCGTCAACAACAGGATCGCGGCACCGAACAGTTCCGGCAGATTGGCTGCAAGACCGTAACCGATCGCGGTCGCGACCAGGCAAACCGAAACGAGACCCATGCCCAGACCATGGGTGAAGGCGATGCGCCGCTCGCGCGGCACCTGCGGCAGCAAACGAAAGCATTCGACCCACAGGGTGACCGCGATGAAATGAACGACCAACACAAGCTGACGCCGCTTGGTCTGCGGCGTGCGGATCATCGGCAACACCGAGACCACCATCGGAAACAGCCTGATCGCGCTGACCGTCACCGCAATAGCCGCCTGCAGCACCGTCGCGCCCGAACCGAGCGTGGAGATCAGGATGATTTGCGCCGGGCCGGCCCAAACGAAAAGCGTGCAGGCCAGCGCCCATCCCAGGCTGAAATGCGTGTCATGCGCGAGCGCACCGATGCCGAGATAGGTCGCAAACAATACCAGCGTGAGAACGGTCGAGGCGACCGAGCGCAATCCCCATGCGAAGGCCTGAAGGGAGCTTTGCCATCCGCCGGGCTGTTCGAGAGCTGTGAGGGCCAAAGGGCAACCGCATGAGAAGGAAGAATCGTGCCCACATAACGCTGACGAAACATCCCAACGTCAAGCGATCCGCCCTCAGGGCTGTCATGCATCAGCCCTATCGGCCTTCATCCCCTCACGGCCATGTTTCGCAGCACGAGGCAGGCGCCACCCGCACGGCGGATACGGTTGCAGAGATCATCGGCGGCGGGGCGGGTCTCGGTGCCGATCCGCACCTGATAGAATGTGCGGGTGCCGCGGCTGCGAAACAACGAGCCAAACAGGCTCGGGTCGTGGTCGCCGATCACGGCGCGCAACCGCTTCATCGCACGCGCATACATGGCGAGCGCCGCGTCGCGGTTGAACCCGGCGGCGAGCTGCACGCCCCACGGTCGGTCCGCGCCCAATTTCACATGCTGTTCGAGCTGTGTAACAAAGGGATTGGGCGCGCGTTTAAGCAAGGCCGTCAATTCGCGGCAACCCAAATTCGGCGCGCGACCGGGCTGCCTGTCGTTCTTGCCCGATGCGGCCCAATCATCGACCGTGGTTCCAGTAATCGCGAGCACGTAGTGGCGCGTCTCCTGCGGCATGTTGCCCGAACCGGCAAGCCATTCCTGCACCCGGTGCGGTCCGGCATTGTAGGCGGCGGCCGCAAGCCCAAGATTGCCGAACTGGTTGCGCAATTCGTTTAAAAACTCCGCCGACTTCGGCAACGCCTGCACCGGATCGAACGGATCAAGCAATCGCCGCTCGCTCGCCGTCCCCGGCATGAATTGAGCGATGCCGAGCGCTCGCCTGCCGCTGCGCGTGAGCGGTCCTACCGCGTCGGATTGGAAGCGGCTTTCCTGCCAAATCACACGCGCGAAAAACTCAAGCGGCAAATCATTCGCCCGCGCGGCCGCTTCGATCATCAGGCAGATCGCCTCGCGGGTATCGGTATCGCGGGCATTCGCCGTAGGAGAGTCGTCTTTGCTTTTGTCATCGATCTCATCTCTCGGCGGCACGGGTTCTTCGACGCTTGGTCCCGCAACTTCCGAAGTGCTCGCAGGCCCACTCTCCTCCTCCGCGAACACCTGTGCCGACAACGACAGCATCGCGACCGCGAGACAAAGCGCAGCCTGCCGACCGATGAGCATCCGCAACGTCATATCCGGTTCCTGCCTGTCTGCTTGACACGCGACCAAGACCGTCTAGCTATCTAGCAATGATGGCGGGCGCATGGGAGCGCAAGGCATGACCACTCCAATCGACGACCAGTCTGGCTTTGCGCCCGATGACGACGCGCCAATTCCCTATATGGCGCGTACCCGGGAATATTATGCGGCGATCGGCTACACCACGCCCTATCGATGGGCGCACTATGTCGATGCGCCGTTCCAGCCTGTGCGAAAGCCGCTGCCTCAATCCCGCGTCGCCGTTATCACCACCGCGGCGCCGTTCGATCCCGCGAAGGGCGATCAAGGGCCCGGCGCCAAATACAATGGCGGCGCCAAATTTTTCCAGGTCTATGACGGCGACACCTCGAAACCGAACGACGTCAGGATTTCTCACGTCGCCTATGATCGGGTGCACACCACCGCCGACGACAGCGGCACCTGGTTTCCGCTGCCGCAATTGCACCGGCTGGCGCGTGAGGGCCAAATCGGCGAAGTTGCGCCGCGCTTCTTCGGCGCGCCGACCAACCGCAGCCATCGCGCCACCCTCGAGACCGATGCGCCGGATATTCTCGCGCGCTGCCGCGAGGATGACGTGGATGCCGCGGTGCTGGTGCCGAACTGCCCGGTGTGTCACCAGACCGTCAGCCTCGTCGCGCGGCATCTGGAGGCCAACGGCATTTCAACGGTGGTGATGGGGTGCGCCAAGGACATCGTCGAGCACGCCGCCGTGCCGCGGCTTCTGTTCTCCGATTTTCCGCTCGGCAACTCGGCGGGCAAGCCGCACGACCCCGCATCCCAAGCCTTCACGTTGAAGTTGGCGCTACGTGTGCTGGAAACGGCGCCGGGCCCGCAAACCACGGTGCAGTCGCCCTTACGCTGGAGCGCGGATGTCGGTTGGAAGCGCGATTACAACAATGTCGCGCTCCTGAGCGCCGACGAATTGGCGCGGCGACGACGTGAATTCGACGCCCAGAAGCAAATCGCGCGTGGGGTGCGCGAGAGCGCCGCGTAGAACTCCCCGCTTACGTAAAATGGCGAGGTTTCGATGGTTAACAGGTTTACGTTAACCTCGCATTTTGCCTCTTGCCGGCTGTCGAGAACAGCGAAGCCGGGTAAGGTTTCCCCATCATTGGGAGATAGTCAAATGCTGGATCGACGCCAGATTGCGCGCAACAAGGTGATTTATGGCGGCGTCGCGAAGATCAACGAAAGCGGCGCGACCAGAGACTGCGTGGTCCGCAATATCTCCGAGCAAGGCGCGCGCATCGAATTCAGCAGCGCTATCAAGCTCCCGAAAGAGAAGATGTGGCTGACGATCGCGCGGAAAGGCCGTTCTTTCCTCGCCAGTATCATTTGGTGGCGCGATAACTTCGTCGGCGTCGCGTTCCGCGCGGAAACGTTGGCCGAGCTGCCCGTCTCCGATCTCGAGGAGCGGCTTCGCAAGAGCGAGAAGAAAAAGCGCCAACTGCAGCGCCGGATTGAGAAGCTTTTAGGCGAAGGTTGACCGCGGGGTGTAGTAAGCGCCGGATCAATTCACGCTTGATGGCGAGAACGGCGATCGAACCTGCCAAAATCTCAGCATGCGGCCGGCGTCTTCGGCTGTTATTTTGGCAAACTGGATTTTGGCCTTCGCTAACTCTTGCGGTGCCATCGAGCCCGCCACGAAGCGGCTTTCCAGAACGGCGCCGACGGTTTCCCAACTAAGATTCGCGGCCTTACACGGAATGAGAACACCGTCGTAACGAAGGCTCTGCATCAACGGGCGGATCACTTCGATCGTGGATTTCGACAGCACGGCAAGTGCGGCGACGGTCTCTTCATATTTTCGCTCTTTGGCGAAACCCAATAGCGCCGCCTCATCGAGTTCGCCGCTACTTTCGAGCAACGCCACGAGACGCTTGGCCGCGGCGAAACCGCGAACCCTGGACATTTCGCGATTTACCCCCGCCGAAACGGTGGCGATTGCGCTTCGAATTTCCTCAAACATGTGAGCCGGCGCGCGTGACAACATCCGCGATCTCACAGCTTCGGTCGCATCGCGCAGAAGCCGCTCGCGAAGGCCGGACGGCAAATCAACGCGGATCCCGGTTTCGACGGCGAGTTCGGGGTCGGATTGCGCTTGCGCCACGACAATTGCAAATCCGCCCGCGGATACGCGCGCGCCTGGATTGTTGACGACCCGGCGGCTAACGGAAGGGTATCGGCGGGACAGTAGCGCGTCGGTGACGACTTCCATCAACCACCAACGCCCTGCAATGGCCAAGAGATGCTGCTCGCCCTTGGTTTCCGCGATCTCGACAAGGTCTTCCGCGCTGAGACGGGCAGACTCCTTCAAAACCGGACCAGCGATAACAATCGCATCGTTTCTTGCCAACCAGCGAATGACGGAAGTCGGCGCCTGGGAAACGGGAGCAAGTCGTGCGCTCATTTCAGCAAGAGCTATCCGAGCGCTGAGGTCTGCGATCGCCCGGATCTCGATCGTCTTTATGAGGCGCTCAAGAACGTCGTCGAATAGCTCGATTTGCTCGCTGTTGAAGTCACCAGCGGACAACAGAAACAGATCGGTAACGCGCTTGATCGTTTCCAAACGCTTTTCCGCCGAGCCAATATTGATGGCCGCTTCGACTTCGTCGACGATGGACAGCTCTGTATGTGGCATCGCTCATCCTGAGCGTTTGGGGTGCTGTTCTAGCGGATGCCGATTTCTAGAGGAAAATGCCTAAAGGTTTCGTAAAATTGAAACTTTTGCCACCCAGCCGGAGCACGCATCCCCATTGCAACCCGCACGGGCGCGAAGCATCGCCCGAAATGAAATAAAAAAGCCGGCGGTCTTGGGACACGCCGACTCTTCAATTTGCGATATCAGCCGCTTACACCTTGACCAACGGACCTCGCGAGGCCGGGCCATTCGAGCCGCCGCTCGGTTTCGGCTTGCGTTTGCGCGCGCCGGGCAGTTTCTCCGGCTTCGGCGTCACCGGACCTTCGACATATTCGAAGCCGATCTTCTCCTGCGCGCCTTCTGCGGCCGTCTCGTCCTTAATCAGCACGACGCGAACGTGGCCGCCGCCCTTGAGCCTGCCGAACAGCACCTCATCGGCCAACGGTTTCTTGATGTGCTCCTGAATGACGCGGGACATCGGCCGCGCGCCCATCTGCTCGTCGTAGCCGTGCTGAATCAGCCACGCCTTGGCCGGCTCCGACAGTTCGATGGTGACGTCGCGGTCGGCGAGTTGAACTTCGAGTTGCAACACGAACTTCTCGACCACCATGCCGATCACTTCGGCATTCAGATGCGCGAACGAGACGATGGCGTCGAGACGGTTGCGGAACTCCGGCGCGAATTGCCGGGTAATGGCCTCGTGATCGTCCCCTTCTCGCTTGCTGCGCGTGAAGCCGAACGCCTGACGTGCAAGGTCTGCGGCGCCCGCATTGGTGGTCATGATCAAGATGACGTTGCGGAAATTGACCTGCTTGCCGTTGTGGTCGGTGAGTCGGCCATGATCCATGATCTGCAACAGCACGTTGTAGAGGTCCGGATGCGCTTTTTCGATTTCGTCGAGCAGCACCACGCAATGCGGATGCTGGTCCACGCCGTCGGTGAGCAGACCGCCCTGATCGAAGCCGACATAGCCCGGCGGCGCGCCGATCAGGCGCGACACGGTGTGCCGCTCCATATACTCCGACATATCGAACCGGATCAGTTCGACGCCGAGCGACGCCGCGAGCTGCTTGGCCACTTCGGTCTTGCCGACGCCGGTCGGACCTGAGAACAGATACGAGCCGATCGGTTTTTCCGGCTCGCGCAACCCGGCCCGCGACAGCTTGATCGACGCTGCCAAAGCCTCGATCGCCTTGTCCTGGCCGAACACCACGCGCTTGAGCGTCTGCTCGAGATGCTTGAGCACTTCGGCATCGTTCTTCGACACGCTCTTGGGCGGAATCCGCGCCATGGTCGCAATCGTGGTCTCGATTTCCTTGAGGCCGATGGTCTTCTTTCGCTTGCTCTCGGACACCAGCATTTGCGCCGCACCGGACTCGTCGATCACGTCGATCGCCTTGTCCGGCAATTTGCGATCGTGGATGTAGCGTGACGACAGCTGCACCGCGGCCTCGATGGCCTCGTTGGTATATTTCAGCCGGTGGTAATCCTCGAAATAAGGCTTCAACCCCTTGAGGATCGCGATCGCATCCTCCACCGTCGGTTCATTGATGTCGATCTTCTGGAACCGGCGCACCAGCGCGCGGTCCTTCTCGAAGTGCTGGCGATATTCCTTGTACGTCGTTGAACCCATGCAGCGGATCGTGCCCGACGCGAGCGCGGGCTTTAGCAGGTTGGACGCGTCCATCGCGCCACCGGAAGTCGCGCCGGCGCCGATCACGGTGTGGATTTCATCGATGAACAAAATCGCGTTCGGATGCGCCTCAAGCTCTTTGAGGACTTGCTTCAAGCGCTCCTCGAAGTCGCCGCGATAGCGGGTGCCCGCGAGCAGCGTTCCCATGTCGAGTGAGAACACGGTGGCAGCTGACAATACTTCCGGCACTTCGCTGTCGACGATGCGCTTGGCAAGCCCTTCGGCAATCGCGGTCTTGCCGACGCCGGCTTCGCCGACGAACAGCGGATTGTTCTTCTGCCGACGACACAGAACCTGGATCGCGCGGCTGATCTCGGAATTTCGTCCGATCACCGGATCGATCTTGCCGTCGCGCGCCTTCTTGTTAAGGTTCACGCAGTAAGTATCGAGTGCTTCGCCCTTTTTCTTGGAATCCTCGTTGCCCTTTGTCTCGGTCTCTTCGTCGACGCCGCGGACGGGGCGTGCCTCCGAGACGCCGGGGCGTTTGGCGATGCCATGACTGATGTAATTGACCGCGTCATAGCGCGTCATGTCCTGCTCTTGCAGGAAATAGGCGGCATGACTCTCGCGCTCTGCAAAGATTGCGATCAGCACGTTGGCGCCGGTGACTTCCTCGCGGCCCGAGGACTGGACGTGGATTACCGCGCGCTGGATGACGCGCTGAAAACCCGCCGTCGGCTTGGCGTCGTCGGCCCCGTCGGTGACCAGGTTTTCGAACTCGGTCTCGAGATAATTGACCAGACTGGTGCGCAGCTTGTCGAGATCGACGCTGCAGGCACGCATCACGGCGGCCGCATCGGAATCATCGATCAGCGACAGCAGAAGATGTTCAAGCGTCGCGTATTGATGATGACGCTCGTTCGCAATCGCCAGCGCACGATGCAGCGATTGTTCAAGGCTCTGGGAAAAAGTCGGCATTCGCGTCCTCTGTGGCCCCCGCCATCATGATCGCCGCCGCCCCGACAGGCAACAACAACCTTTTGCATATATAGTTACAGCCGATCGTGGCGAAAGCCCGACTCCCGCATTCTCGTATACGCCCGGACCGCAGGAGCCCTCTCCGGTCAAAACGAATAGCACCGGAGCAGCGCGTACGTCCGTCCTATTCAACATTTTGAAGCAAAACCCGTTCCTAATTCGGGCGGATTTCCTGCGACGCTACTTCTTTTCCATCACGCATTGCAACGGATGCTGGTGCTTGCGGGCAAAATCCATCACTTGCGTCACCTTGGTCTCGGCGATCTCGTAGGTGAACACCCCGCACTCGCCAATTCCATGGTGATGCACATGGAGCATGATCTTGGTCGCGGCCTCGACATCCTTCTGGAAGAACTTCTCCAGGACATGAACGACGAACTCCATCGGCGTGTAATCGTCGTTCAAAATAAGGACACGGTAGAGGTTCGGACGCTTTGTCTTGGGTTTGACCTTGGTAATGACCGACGTAGCCGGACCACCGGCGCCTCCGGTGCGGTTCTCGTCGTTGCTCATTCGGGGAACGGACGCGGCGACGGCGGCCGGCGCGTTCGAATTAGGTCTGGAAACGAGTAGCGACATGGCTCGCGCGTTCGAAAATTCCACAGGAAGCTGGACAGCGACCGGGTAAGTTCCCGGACACGCTCCAGATCGCCGCTCCCGGCCGGCCCGACCCATCGGAGGGGTCGATTGGCCCGAATATGGGTCCATCTTCAGCTCCCTGCAAGCACGCAATTACCTGCACATGCCGACCTGCAGCGGGCCCTTTCCTGGCTCGGCAATCTGCCCTCAGATTAGTCAATCCAGGTTGATTTGACAAAACAAAGCCACGCGCCATTTCGAAGTTGTGCATGGATAAATTAGTTGCGAGTTCCGGGCACAAAAAAGCCCGGCCGTTGAGCGCCGGGCTTCTCGATTTTTAGACCGTTGTGTATTGTTAATGCGTGGCGGCCGAACTGAACTTCGCGGCCATGCCTTCCAACGGCTTGTAAGTCTGCTTGGCAAGATCGGTATAAAGCCCGGCGATTTTCTGCGACTCGGACACAAAGGTCTCGTAAGAGGATTTGGCGTATTCGGTCTGTACCTCGATCGCCTTATCCAGCGACTTCACGCCGGACAATCTCTCGACGAATGACCTCGTATCTTCAAACGACTTCTTGGTGTAATCGCCATAGGCGCTTGCGATGGCCTGAAGGCCGTTCTGAAGCGTCGTAGCCGAAGCCACGACGGTCTCGAGCTGCTCTTTTCCATACTGCTGAATGTCTTCAACCTTGATCATATGAAGTCCTTCTCCAGACCGAGGTGCAATGTTTCGCCGGGAGGGCCCGGCGCGCCCCGACTCCGACGATCTATACTGCGTTGCACAATAAAGTCAAGAATCTTGTGCGACGCACAAGGATCATCGATTAGCGCCAAATACCCTGGAGTTCCGCAACGCTTGCTTAATCTTTTGGAAACCGCGGCCGCCTAACGTGATTCTGGCTTGCCCGCGATCCGGGTAGGCAGCGAAAAATTGTGCGTGAACAGCCTGTTAGCTCGAGTGATTGGCTGATCGACCCGGCACCCGAGCTGCTCGGTCGGATCAGCCCCGATGCACAGGAAATCGTCGCCGGTTTGTTGGGCATAATTTGGCCTCACGAAGCAGTGACCAAGACGGAAATTGGGACGGGGAAGTTTATGCTTCGTACAACCTTGGCTCCCCTGCATGTTTTGCGGGTTTGCTTTTTCGGCCTGATCACGATCACCGCTACCATTGTCTTTACCAGCAACGCTGCCGAGGCACGTCGCTCCCGGCATCATCATGCGCGCCACCATGAAGCGCACGAGAGTTACAGCCCGGCGTTTTCATCCATCATCGTCGACGGCAATTCCGGTGCGACGCTTTCGGCCAACAATCCGGATGCGATCCGCCATCCTGCCTCGCTCACCAAAATCATGACGCTCTATCTACTCTTCGAGCGCCTCGACGCCGGAAAGCTGAAGCTCGACACCGAAATGCCGGTGTCTGAGCACGCCTCGGAGCAAGCGCCGACCAAACTGGGTCTGCGTCCGGGACAGACGATCGCCGTCGACGACGCGATCAAGGGCCTCGTAACGCGCTCTGCCAATGACGCCGCCGTCGTGATCGCGGAAGCGATCGCCGGCGACGAAGACGATTTCGCCAAGCTGATGACGCGCAAAGCGCGCGCGCTCGGAATGACGCGGACGGCTTATCGCAACGCCTCCGGCCTGCCCGACGACGAGCAGGTAACGACGGCACGCGATCAAGCGACGCTGGGCCGTGCCATCCAGGACCGCTTTCCCCGCTACTACCGCTATTTCTCGACCGTCGCATTCAATTACCACGGTCATTCCATCCGCAATCACAATCACCTGCTCGGCGAGGTCGAGGGCGTCGATGGCATCAAGACCGGCTATACCCGCGCGTCGGGCTTCAATCTTGTGACCTCGATGCGCCGTGGCAACCGTCATCTGGTTGGCGTGGTGTTGGGAGGTCGCAGCGGCAGTTCGCGCGACGCTATCATGCGCAATCTGCTTGCCGAGAACCTCGACAAGGCCGCGACCAAACGTTCCGTCGCGGCGATCGCTGAGCGCAATCCATCGGAGGCCAATGCCGATGTGGCCGAGACGGACGCGACCTCGCGGCCGGCGCAGACAGTTCAGGTTCAAGGGGCCGTGCAGGCCCCCCCACAACCCGCTGTTCAGACCGCGCCCGTGACAGCCGAACCGCTTGCGCCACCGGCACGTTCGGCGATACCGGCAACTCGATCGGTCCTCGTCGCTGCGACCGCTTCCGTGCCGCCGCCGCCGACGAAGCCCGAACCGGCGCCGTTGACGAGTGGAGTGATTGAAACCCAACCCCTCGCCGCGATCCCGGGTTCGTCCGAGCCGATGAAGCCCGTCAAGGTCAAGACCGTCCAGGTCAAGGCCGGCGCAGTGAAAATCGCTTCCGCCGGTCCAGCCCAACCGGCGCCGCCGATCACCAGCACGATACCGCGGATAGCGCCCGAAGCGGCCGAGACATCTACCCCCGTCGTGGCCAAGCCTGAAAACAACAGGCTTGAGAACAACAAGCCTGAGAATCTCAAGCCTGAGATCGCCAGGGCGGAAGCGACCAAAACTGAAATGGTGCCGCAGCCCGCCAACCACGGCACCGGCAATGGTTTGCTCGGCGTTCTCCCCGCCTCCAGCCTGCCTCCCTCGCCAGCTCCGCAAGCGCTGGCCTATGCCGACGCAACTCCCAACGCCCAGCCACAACAGCCGGCTTCGCAAAACACCGCCATCAAACCCGCCGCGACCCACACCGGATGGATCATTCAGGTCGGCGCGCTCGAGAGCGAAAGCGAAGCGCGGCAACGCATCGATGCCGCGCGCAGCCAATCCCACGGCCTGCTGGCGAAAGCCGATCCCTTCACCGAACCGGTCGTCGCCAAGGGCGACAAGAAATTGTACCGGGCCCGCTTCGCCGGCCTCGGCCGCGATCAGGCGGAAGCGGTGTGCAAGGCGCTGAAGCGTTCCGACATTTCCTGCATCACCGTTCGGAACTGATCTTACCTTCCATCCCTCAGCGCCTCATTCCGGCATGGCGGCATCGCCGTGGCCGTTCATTGTCGGATGCGTGGCGCGCAAATCTTTATCCTGCAAACTTCTCGTCAAGATTTAGCGGTTAAAACTTGAGGGATGAAGGATCGACCATGCCGGACAACGGCGGGCGGCGAGGCGGCGTCAATGGAGAACAAGGTCGAAGCAACTCGCGTTTGGTAGTGTTGCCGGAGTTTAGTTTTGATGCGTGCGAAGCAAAATATCCTTGGCCTCGTTTACCCGGGCAGCGAGATACGTCGACCCCCCCTGGTCGGGATGCAGTTTCTTCATGAGCGCACGGTGCGCCCGTCCGATGTCGTCACGCCCCGCCCCCGGCTGCAGGCCAAGGATCTGATAGGCCTCCTCTTCCGTCATTTTGCCGTTCGTCGGCGGGCGGCTACGCCCCCCTGTCGCGTTTCCCTGCGCGTCCTGACGCCAGGCGGGAAACCGGCGGTCCAGATAGCTTTCAAGTAACGCCACGCTTTCGGCGTCGAAACCCTGGATCATCGCCGTCAATTGCGGCAGGTCAAATTCGTCCAGCGAACGACCGGCCAACGGCCCGGCCACGATCTGACCCTTCAATTCGCCGCTGTCGTGATCGAGGCTCATCTCGAGAAACTGCGAGCGCACCTTTGAAGCCTGCCCCGGCGAGCGCTGCGAATTAAAGCCGCCGAACATGCCGGCGAAATTGCCGAAGCCCGGCGCCCCGAACGGCGACCATCCCAATAATCCCGCGCCAAAAAGGCCGAGCGGTATAGCGACCGCGAGCTCACCCTTGATACCGGTGAAAGCCGCAACCGCCAGCGACATCACGCCACCGACGACCTTGACCGCGCGCGCCAGCACGGCCGGGTTGGCCGCACGAAACATCTGCAGCAGTGAATAAAGCAAGATAACGGCGACGACGCCGGCGATCAGAGTGGGCATGGCTTCAATATAGTCGCATCGCCGGCAAAAAACATGGCCGGCCGAGGCTGGGCTTGCGGTTCATTGGCGCTACTTCATCTGGCCGAGCAATTTGGCGGCGCCGATCGTGTTCTTCGAAAGCCTCAAGAGCGCCTCGCGTCCGCCGGCCGCATAGGCCGCCGCGGCGCGCAATAGCTCCCGCAACTGCGCCGCCGCACCGGGATCGAACCTGCACCAGGCACCGCCGGTCAGGCGGGCGATTTCCCGAAACGCCTGCTCGGCAACCGCGTCGTGACCTTCCTGAAACAGGAACACCGGCACCTTGAGCAGCCCAAGCTCGCCCGCCTTGACGCAGAGATCGTCGACCGCCTCTTCCATCGCGTCGCCGACAAAGACCACCGCCCGCACGGCGGAAGCCGTGGCCTCGCGCCGGACTTCCGCCAACACTTTGCCGATCTGGGTGTTGCCGCCGCGACAATCGATCTTTCCCATCAGCTTCGCCAATTGGGCGCTGTCGGAAATCCAACCCGAGGCGCGGCATTCATTGAAGCCGCGATAATAGACAAGGCGGATGTCGAGGCTGCCGAGCGCCGCCGCCTCGCGGAACATGTCGGCCTGCAGGGCGCACGCCATGTCCCATGTCGGTTGCCGGCTCATGGTGGCATCGAGCGCGAACATCAATCGCCCTCGTGCGCCGGAAGCATGGGGCGACATCGCACGCGCCTTGGCGACGAAAGCGGCGATGTCTTCGGAAGCCGACGGTTTTACCTCCGGCAACGGCGCAGCTTTTCCGGACGCGGCCTTTTGCTGCGCCGAGAGCGCCTCGCTTGCTGATTTCGGTTTGGTCGGTTCGCCGGACATGCGCGCTCGCAACTGCTGCACGCTCTATGTGGGCCGCGATCGGGGTACGGTCAATGCGACGGATAAGCGATACGCGTCAGTTCCGGACCGGCTTATAGAGGGCGACCGGCCCCGCCGGCTCGATGATCTTCAGGGTGTTGGTCTCGACCGGCCTGAGCGGGCTGTCGTCGTCGAGAAATTTATCCAGCATGCCCTGGATCGTCGACTTAACGTTATCGGGACCGCGATCGCTCATATCGGTATGCTGATAACTGGTCTGCACGATCGTAATGCCGGACTTTTCACAGATATCATCGGCGGGAATCACACCTGGATCGGGCTTGAACACCGCGTCCTTGGAACGGAAGGACAGTATCTTGAATTTACCGTCGGTCACAAACGGCACGCGCAGATTGTCGAGCGTGACGACCTTCTTGATTTGATCGGGATACATCTTGGCGAAATACATCGAGATGTCGCCGCCATTGGAATGTCCCACCATGGCCAGACTGTCATAGTCGGCGTTCGGCTCGACCTTCTTCATCTCGTCGATCGCAAAGCGGATGTTGGCAATGCCACGATGATACATCGGCAAGCGCCCGACATAGAGTTCGCCGACTTTCGTCACCAGCGGCGCATCGGTCGGCAGATCGTGCTGGATGCTGATCGCGAGATAGCCGCGCGCGGCGAAGAGATTTGCGAGGAAGGAGTATTCAGTGAATTCGACGGTGTTGCCGTGGTTGAGGATCGCCACCGGCAACGTCAACATACCGGCATTGGCTTTTATTTCCTTGTCACGTCGCACGGCGATATCGACCGAGACCGGTCGATTGTTCCGTGCCGGATCGTGGAAGGTCAGGGTTTTGTGGCGGATCGCCCATTTGCTCGCGGTGAAATACGCGAGCGTGATCAGGACACAGAGTGAAAGCAGAACGGCAATTCCACGTTTCATGTTCGTCCTCGGCACACCGCCCCCAAAGGCCGGGTTCCAATAGCGAGACTCTCGCTGTCTCTTGTTGATGATATATGTCACGGCCACGTGACAGGAAGAGCAAATATTGTGAATTGCCCGCCTGTTCCTTGTGCGACGCACCATTATTGGGCAGCGCACAATCGGAAAAGGCGGGCCCCGTTGTGCTCACCATGGCGAAACATCTTCCAAATTTGGGTTCAAATTCTAAGGAAAGGCCGTCGTAAAAATTTCAGTAAAATCCTAATGAAACTCGGCGCTTTTCCCTCGCCTGCGACTTAGCTGGCGTTTTATGCGCGCCACATGCAGCCCGCCCAAATCCCGGGAAACTCCCTACACCAACAATCCCGATGCACCAATAAAGTGTCTACGCGCCGACGATATCGTCGAGTTCGAGCGGCTTGTCGACCTGGCTGAACCATTCGGCGCGGTTGGCGGCGCGGCGACGGCCGCGCTCGTCGAGCGGGAGTTTCAACTGGCGCAACAGGCTCGTAACCTCCTCGCGCGCGGTGACGTGGCCGAGATTCGGCCGGGTGCCGAGCGTGGCCTCATCGAGGTCGTCGAGCGCGGTGAGCCCGCGCGGGAAAAACTCGCGGTACACCACCCGCTCCGCGAAACCGTCGATGGCGCGGAAGCCGAGGCTGGACGCGAGATCGTTGAGGCCGTCGGCGACGAGTTGCTTGTTGCGCGAACCGAGCATCGACAGGCGGTTGCGAACCACGATCCAGTCGGTGGAGGCGCCGTCGAGCTGACGCCGCTTGCGCCTGACATCCCGTACCATCTCCGCATAATGGCTCTCGCCGGTCACCGCGTAGGTTTCCGGATCGACGGTGCCGAGCACGTCAAAATCGAGGAAGCTGTCGTTGATCGGCGTCACCAAGGTGTCGGCCATCGAATGCGCGAGCCGCATCAGATAACTGTCCGAACCAGGGGTGTCGATCACGATAAAATCAAAGGTCCGCTCGACCGCGCTCACGGCGTCCGCGAATTGCTGGAATTCGCACGTTTCGTTCTCGGCGATCTGCATAGTCTGGCCGAGCTTGATGCAGCGATGCACGGGGATTTCGAGATCGAGGCCGGTGCGGCGCGCCCAGGTACTTCGGTTGTTGATGTAACGGGTGAAACTTTGCTGGCGGCAGTCGAGATCGATGGTGGCGACGCGCTGGCCGGCTTTCATCAGGGCAACGGCGATGTGCAAGGCGGTGGTGGATTTTCCCGAACCGCCCTTCTCGTTGCCGAGCACAACGACATGCGCCGAACCGGATTGTCCCTGACTAGCCTGCAGCAACATATTCCGAACCCTCAAACTCATCTTCAAATTACGGGTGACCACGGTCAAGTTAAATGCGCAACAACGTCGGCAAATCGTTGCTGGTGTGACTTAATCATGAATCGTTTAACAAAGTCGGCGCCGTCTCGACCGAACCGGCCATCGAGCGGGGACATCCGGCCAGACTCATCGATCGGGTGACCCGCTTGGCGGCGAAGCATCGGCCTTGGTAAGGTCGGCCCAATACCCACAAAGAATCCATCAACCGTCTTCATTCCGTAGATCGAGCCCGATGTCGCGAAGCCCCATGATCGCCCGCACGGTCCCCGCATTACGTCGCGCACTCGAGAGCCTTCGCGCGAGGAAAGCCACGACCGCCCTGGTGCCAACCATGGGAGCGCTCCATGACGGGCATGTGTCGCTGATTCGGCTGGCGAAACGCCGCGCCAAAAAGGTCATCGTCTCGATCTTCGTTAACCCCACCCAATTCGCACCGACGGAGGATTTCGGCTCGTATCCGCGCACCTGGAAGGCTGACCTCGCAAAGCTTACCGCCGAGGGCGTCGACCTGATCTGGAATCCGGACGTCAAGACGATGTATCCGGAAGGCTTCGCCACGAAGATTTTGACCGAGGGGCCCGCCACCGCCGGGCTCGAGGACCGGTTTCGGCCGCATTTCTTCGGCGGCGTCGCCACCGTGGTCGGAAAGCTGTTCACGCAATGCCGGCCGGATGTCGCCATCTTCGGCGAGAAGGATTTCCAACAATTGCGGGTGGTGGCGCGTATGGCCGCCGATCTCGACCTTGGCGTCAAGGTGATCGGCTCGAAGATCGTGCGCGAGCGCGACGGGCTCGCGATGTCGTCGCGCAACGTTTACCTCACCCCTAGCGAACGGCGCGCGGCGCCGGAACTCTACCGCGCGATGAAGGAAAGCGCCGCGCGGTTGCGCGCGGGCGAGGACATCGAGACCGCGATGGAAGGCGGCGCCGCGGCGATCGCGGCGGCCGGTTTCGTGCTGGATTATTTCGAAGCCCGGGACGCCGAGACGCTGGCGCCGATTGCCTCGATGAAAGACGGGCCGGCCCGCATTCTGGTCGCGGCCAAAATCGGCAACACCCGGCTGATCGATAATATTGCGGTTTAAAGCAAGCCGAGGTCGCGCAACTCGCGGCGCATCGGCTCGGGCATTGCGGCGAGGCCGGCGCCGGCCGATTTCAGATCGGGCGGTGCGTCGCTCTCGGCAAAATAGCGCCAACCCTGAAAGGGGCGCATCGGCCGCGGCAACACCGCGATCACCTTCGGCTGCATCACCAGCCGACATCGGCCGATGCCGTCGCGATCGCGAAACGGCTCGATCGCGATGATTTTTTCCCGCGCCGCGATTTCACCTCGAATGACCCAGTAGAGCGAGCCGCCCGCGAGCACCTCCTCGACGCGCTTCGGCGTCATCCGCGTGACGTGGATGTGATGAAGTGGCAAACCCTTTTTCTTCGCGGTTTGCATCCGCTCCGCGACCCAGCCTTTGAGTTCCTTCACGGAGTCGCAGCCGACGGCCAATTTGATGAGATGAAGCGGCATGGTTGTTTAGCGTTAGCAATCGGCGCCGGCTTTTGAAAGCGTCATTCATTCGCCGCCGCGGGCGATGGCGCAGCCGCCGAAGAAGTCCCCTGCGCACGCGCCGTTTTTGGCGCGGGCGGTTTTTTGGCGGCCGCCGGCGCGGGAGCCGTCGCCGAGGCCGGACGTGGCGTCGGCAGCGGTGCCGACGCGGTCGCCGGCGGGCGCGGCGCGGGCGGCGCAGGCGACGCGCCGGGCTCGGGGTTCATGATGCTGACCGGGGGGATCGAGGTTGCGCTGGGAAATTCGGCGTTGGTCGGTTTGCCGGATGGTGTCGATGGCGGCAACGCGGCAAGCGGCGCGATCGCCGGCCCCGCCACAGCGGGCGCATTCCACGACGGCGCATAACGCATGATCAGGCCGTCATAGGCCCGCTCGTTCATGTTGGAGACGATTTGACGGGTATCGCTCAGCGCGCGAAAGGCTGCGCATTGCAACGGCGTACAGAGATCCCGCGCGGCCAGCGCCTGGGCCATCAATCCGTACCGGTCACGCTCGACCGAACGACGCAACGCCTGCATCTCCGGAGAGAAGTTGGCGTCAGTGGCGGCGTCGCCCTGCACGGTGAGGCGCGCGATCCGAGATGCCGCATACGACACCGCCGCCGAAGCCGATTCGGGAGAACCAAACAGCGCCTTCTCACACGCGGCCAGAACGGCATCGCCCGCCAGATCGTCGATACACGACAAGGCCGGCAGCGCAACGTTCATCGGTTGCGGCGATTGCGTCTCGGCGGCCTCACTTCGCCCCTCCGGAGCGAACCCGCGAATGGTCGCGGCAACCGCGATGCCGATGGCGAGCAACGTGATCACCGTCAACGCGCCGTTGGCGACCGATTTCTCGGCACGCCACAGCGTGACGACGACAATGATCCCGAAGAATCCAGCCCCGACCAATGTCACCCACATTGGAAGGGCCGGCGAACGCCAGAGTTGATCGAGCGAAGTAGCCCAGCCCCAGTTCATGCGCGACGTCCCTCAACCGAGCCAACAAGCATTCAGCAAGATGAATGCTTACCTCTCCGCACGCGGCTTCTCGCAGAACTAATTCTGCGAACAGGGCCTTTTGACGGCAGGCGAAGTTGAGGCCGGCCGTGTGCGCGTGACGTTTCTGTTAGAGCATGATCTGCGCGCAAACGCTTTGCGTTTGTCGCGCGGAAAACCGGTTCCCACTTTTTCGGATCATGCTTTTATGAAACCGCGAGCTGACTTTCCTTGGCGACCCGTTCGAAAGCTTCGGTCGAGCTTTTGATCCGATACTGGCAATCATCGCCGTCGGTCGGAAGCAGGCGGATCACCTCATAGGTGCCGCTGGCGGCCGGACGCGCGACATTGCTGGCAGTAAAGTAAACGGTCTCTCCAACGGTGAATTTATGTTTCAACGCCCTCTCCATCACGCCCAACGTCGGCTGCGCCCACGGTCCCGCTTGCTGCGGCCGACTGAAATCCGGCGGTGGTATACCATAAGGCCCGTCTTCTTGGCCAGTCACATCAGGGCATGGCAAGTACGAATATTTTTAAGGTATTTCAGTATGATAAGGGCAGTTTAGTGGTTCCAGACCAATCCACCCCTCCCCCGAGGTCGCCGCCGGCTCACACCGTCTCGAGCCTCTCGATCACCAGAGTTTCGGCAAGGCCCGCGCGGGTCCACTCGGCAAAAGCCGGCAACGACATCATGGTCTTCATATAGGCCTGCGCCTCCGGCGCCACTTCAATCGCGTAGATGCGAAACCGATGCACCACGGGCGCGAACATGGCGTCGGCGCCGCCAAACGCACCGAACAAATACGGCCCGAGCTTTCCGTAACGCTCGCGGCACTCGATCCAGATTTGCTGTATTCGCGCGATATTGGCTTGCGCCTCCGCCGACAGCGCGATCGCGCGGACCGGCCGATGCAGGTTCATGCCGCACTCGTTGCGCAAAGCCGCGAAGCCCGAATGCATTTCCGCCGAAATCGAGCGCGCATGCGCCCGGCTCGCCCGATCCTCCGGCCACAGCCGCTTCTCCGGAAACCGTTCGGCGAGGTATTCGATGATGGCGAGCGAATCCCAGATCGTGACGTCGCCATCGACCAACGTCGGCACCTTGCCGGAACGGGTGAAACTCAAAAGCCGCTGTCTGTCGGCCGCCCCCGTATAGAGCGGGATGAACACCTCCTCGAACGGAATGTCGTTGGCACGCAGCGCGAGCCAAGGCCGCATCGACCACGACGAATAGTTCTTGTTGCCGATCACGAGCTTCAACGTCATTTCGAAAAGATTCCCGGTTGATTTGTCATCCTGCCACAGCGCTCGGCAATCGTTCAACCCGCGCACGCCACGATCATCCCGGTTGCCGCGATGGATCATGCGTGGCAGCATTCTGGAGCATGATCCGGAAAAGCGGACACCGGTTTTCCGAAAAGATCATGCTCAAACAAAAAGATAACGCTGGAGTCTGATTCAACCCAGTGAATCAGACTCCAGCGACCTTCGGGGAACTCAACATGGGCGCATATACGGTCGATATTCTGGCGGTCGCCTTCTTCGTCCTCGAATGGACGGCCTACGCCGTTACGCTCGAGCGCACCAAATATGGAAGCGACAGCCTGTCCGCGCGCATGCATATCTACCGCGAGGTCTGGATCCGACGCCTGCTCGATCGCGAGGCCCGCATGGTCGACATGCAGATCATGGCGTCGCTGCAAAACGGCACGGCGTTTTTTGCCTCCACCAGCCTGTTCGCGGTCGGCGGCGCGCTGGCGTTATTGCGCGCCACCAACGAGGCGTTGGCGGTGCTGGGCGCCCTGCCGATCAATCTGAGTCCCTCGCCGGCGCTGTGGGAAATCAAATGTCTCGGGCTGATTTTGATCTTCGTCTATGCCTTCTTCAAATTCGCCTGGGCCTACCGGCTGTTCAACTACGTCGCCATCCTGCTCGGCGCGATGCCGCCGGCGGCGCAACGCGACACGCTAGATGCGCAAGCGCATGTCGTGCGAACGACGAGATTGTTCGAATCCGCGGGCCGGCATTTCAATCGCGGCCAACGCGCGTTCTTCTTCGCGCTCGGTTATCTAGGTTGGTTCATCAGCCCGTGGGTTTTGTTCGTCACCACGGCAGCGGTTGTGATCGTCACCTGGCGCCGGCAGTTCGCTTCGAATGCCTGGCGGGCGATGGGGAGTTAAAGCGTTTTCAAGCGAAGTGGGTACCGGTTCGCGTGAAGAAAACGCGTCAAACAAAAACGCCCTGCCGCCTCAATCCCATTTCGGCGCGAAGCCGTAATCGGTGAGCCGGCCCTTGGTGCTTCCCATTTGGGAAATCTCATCCATCTCCTCGGGAGCCAGCGTGAAGTCGAAAATGTCGATGTTTTCCGACAACCGTTCGATCCGCGAGGTTCGCGGGATCGCGGAAACGTTCTGCTGGATGAGCCAACGCAGGCAGACCTGCGCGGCGGTTTTGCCGTGGGCTTGCCCGATCCGCTGCAGGGTCTCATCGCTCTTGATGCGGCCCTTCGCCACCGGACTGTAGGCGACGACCGCCATGCCGTGACGGGCACACGCGTGCCTGACCTTGGTCTGGTCGAGATAGGGATGATACTCGACCTGATCGCAGACTAACGGCTCCGGGCAGATCGCAACCGCCTGCTCGATCAAGGCCACGGTAAAGTTCGACACGCCGATGTGCTTGCTCATGCCGAGTTTCTTGACATGGGCGAGCGCGCCGAGCGTCTCCTCGAGCGGCACTTGCGGATTGGGCCAGTGCAGCAGCAACAGATCGACTTCGGACAAGCGCAGCCTTGCGAGGCTTTCCTTGGTCGATCGTTCAAGATCGTTCGGCGCAAAATGCGTGGTCCAGACTTTGGTGGTGACGAAAACCTCGTCGCGCTTCACGCCCGAGGCGCGCAGGCCCTGGCCGACCTCGCGTTCGTTCTCGTAAACCTGTGCGGTGTCGATGTGGCGATAGCCGAGCTTTAGCGCCTGCTCGACCAGCCGTGCGCAGGCGCCCGCGCGCAGCTCCCAGGTGCCGAGCCCGATCGCCGGAATCCTTGCGCCGTTGGCCTCAACGAGTTGCATTTGCGGGGACCCCAGCAAATAGACCCCATTATGCCGCTCCCGGTTGAAACTGCCAACCTCGCACCTGGCGCGGTCCCTTGCTCAGACAGGCGCGGGGTTTGAAGCCAAAGCGGCAAATACGGTGTCCGGGGCATGGGCGATCACGGCGAGAAGTGCCCGCGCCGGCCCCCGCGGCATGCGTTTGCCCTGTTCCCAATTGCGAATGGTCTCCACCGGCACCCCAAGCCGCGCGGCAAATTCCTGCTGGGTCAGACGGGCGCGGCGGCGAAGGTCGCGAACCGCCGGCGCCGGCGCCATATCCGGAGCGACCGATGTGCTCAACTTTGTGAGCAAACTCGACGTCGCCATTGCCGGGACGAGCGGAAATTCCCGCCCATCCCGCAATTCGACGATCCGTCCATCCGCTTTCAGCCGCAAACGCTGCATGCCCGACTCTCCGGCACAGATCATCGGCGACGCCCGTTAACGTTTGATTAACGATACAAGGCCGGGCAACATCTCGCGCCGCAAGAGGCCAAGAGGAAGCCGTGAGACAAATGCCACTTGGAAAGTCGATGGCCACGGCAGCCGTTTTTCTTGCCGCCTCGGTGGTGTGGGGCTTTGCGGCGCAGGCGGCGAATTGCCCGCGCGAGGAGGCGCTCGGCACCTCGCGCGTTCTTGGCGTCGATGCCGCGACCACGCCGCGCGTCGGCTTGAAGAGCTTCCCCGAGACGCTGCCGCTTTCGGAACACGAGGTGGTCTTGACGTTCGACGACGGCCCGTGGCCTTCCACCACGGCGCGCGTGCTGGCGGCACTGGCGCAAGAATGCGTGCACGCGACGTTCTTTCTGATCGGCAAGAACGCCTCTGAACATCCTGAGCTGGTGCGCAAAATCGCGGGCCAAGGCCACACCGTCGGGCATCACACCTGGCGGCATCGCAGCCTGAAGCGGATTCCACTCAGCGCGGCCGGGCAAGAAATCGACCGCGGCATTTCGGCCGATGAAACGGCGCTTCACGGCGCCGCCACTCTGGTTCCGAGCACGCCCTTCTTTCGTTTTCCCGGCTTCGAGTCGACGCCGGCGACCCTCGACCTCTTGCAGTCGCGCGGCATCGTCGTGTTCGGCGCCGATCTTTGGGCGAGCGACTGGAACGAGATGAGCCCGGCCCAGGAATTGAAGCTGATCGTCGATCGGCTCACCCTCGCCCGCAAAGGGATCATCCTGTTCCACGACACCAAAGCGCGAACCGCGGCCATGCTGCCTGCGTTCTTGCGTTATCTGCGCGACCGTCACTACCGCGTGGTCCATGTGGTTCCGGCTTCGCCTGAGGCCAGCTTCGACGGCGTGCCATGACCGCATCCTGTGAAGAAACCAATCGGTTAAGGCGACGTTCATCGCCCGGTGCATAACTTTCTGCGTGAGAATTGGACACGCGAAGACGGTGTTTCATGGCCGGCAATGGGTGGATTGGCATTAGGACCGGGCGGTGGGCAGCCCTATGCCTGGGGCTGCTGACCTCTCCGCTCGTGCAGGCGGCACCCGGCGCCGATTGTCCGGGCCATCCCGACGCGCTCGGCACCTCGCGAACCCTGGTGGTCGATCCAAAGGAACACCTTCGGATCGGCAACATGCAATATGGCGAAACCCTGCCGCTCGCCGATCACGAGGTGGTGCTGACCTTCGATGACGGGCCGCTGCCGCGCAACAGCAACCGGGTGATCGATATCCTCGCCGCACAATGCGTGAAGGCGACCTTCTTCATCATCGGCCGGATGGCGCAGGCCTATCCGGACGGCGTGCGCAAGCTTCGCGAGGCCGGCCACACCGTCGGCACCCACAGCCAAAGTCATCCGTTGAGCATGAACCGGATGTCGGTCGAGCACGCCAAACAGGAGATCGATGACGGCATCGCGGCGGTGACGGCGGCGCTTGGAAACGACGCGGCACCCGCCCCGTTCTTTCGGATTCCCGGCCTGTTGCGTGCCGAAGGCGTCGAGGATTATCTCGCCTCGACGGGCATCCAGACCTGGAGTGCCGATTTTCCGGCAGACGATTGGCGGCACATTTCGTCCTCGCGCGTCTACGAGATCGCGATGAAGCGCTTGGAGGCCAAGGGAAAAGGCATTCTGCTGCTGCACGATATCCAGCCGCGCACTGTCGCCGCATTGCCGAGAATCTTGCACGCGTTGAAAGCGCGCGGCTATCGCATCGTCCACGTGGTGCCGGCGACCCCGGAACTGCCGGCGACGCCGACGGAGCCGCAGCAATGGCAGTTGCATCCGGTATCGGAGAGCGTGCCGATCGCACATTGGCCGAAGGCTCCCCATTTTGTCTTCACCGCCACCGCGGCCCTTCCCGCCCCTTCGCTGTTGGATTCGGGTTGGCATGACGGCGTTCCTCCGCTGCCGCGCGAAGCGTCGCCCTGGCCGAAGTCATCGCCGCTGCCGCCGAACAACGCGACGATCGCCCTGCCCGTGCCGGCGCAGAGCATCTTCGAACTTCAAGAGAAGCCGCGCGCGGCCGCGCAACAGCTGGTTCCGTCGTCCCATCGCCTGGAGAATACGGCCGCTACCGAACGCGAGCCGGACGGCATCGCGCGATTGATTTCGGCTGATGCGGAAGAAGTCGTGCGCCACAAATGATGGCGCGTTGAGTCGGGCTACGTGACGCTATTACGTCACGATCTTCGAGACGCAAAGCAACACGATCAGCGCGAGAAACAACAGATCGATATAGGATTTCATTTCGCCCGCCTGACGCAGGCCACCGACTTCGGTGACGATCTGCTTGCGGGCGGCCGATGCCGCGGGGCCTTCCGCGGCGATCCCTGCGAGATGGCGCGCCTCCATCTCCAGCCGCTCGACGCGCTGGAAGAAATGAAACGAGCGCAACGCCGAGGCCGCGCGCATCGCGCTATAGATCAGCACCAGAATCGCAAGTGTCGCGCGATTTTGGTATTTTTCCATGAAGTTCAGGCTGAAATAGACGAGCGCCAGGAAGATAAAATTGGAGAGAAACCGATAAACGTAGCTCAAAATTTTCATCTAGGTGCCCCCGCATCCGTCGATATACGCCAAGCTTGTTACAGCAACGCTACGGCTACCTCGCCGCCAGCCGCTTCGCGCGTCCATCCCGGCGCTGGGCCGGCACGGCCGCATCTTTCGCTTGAGTATGAAAACCGGTTCCCACTTTTCCGGATCATGCTCTATTTATTTGAGCATGATCCTTTCGGAAAACCGGGTTCCACTTTTCCGGATCATGCTCCATTGGTGCGCTCGGAGGGACTCGAACCCCCACGATTTTACTCACTGCCACCTCAAGGCAGCGCGTCTACCAATTCCGCCACGAGCGCTTAAAGAGATCGGTACAAGAACGGATCCCGCCGGATCGACGGCGCCGATGTAACAAATCGACGATGGAGGGACAAGGCCTACCGGACGCCCGGCAACCGCGGCAACATCTGCTTGACTTCGACCGCGATACGGTTGCGATCGACCAGCACCACGCCGCTGGCGACCGGCAGGCTGTTGGCGAGGATCTTGACCTCGTCGGCTTCCGTGGCGTCCAGTTCGATGATGGCGCCGCGGCTCAGGCGCATGACCTGATGGATCGGCATCGTCGTGGTCCCAAGAACCACCATGAGATCGACGGTGACTTTATCGAGCGTTGGCACTGGCTACCCGCGGGCAAATGCGAAATTGCATCACCGGAGACCACCACGTTATGGTTAGCTAATGGTTAACGACCGCCAAGACCTTGATTTGACGCGCCTCTCGCGGCCCGGCGAAGGCGGCGCGGTCGAATGGCGTGTGTCCGACTCGGCCGTTCCCTATCTCGAGGCTGTCGCGGCAATGGAGGCGCGGGCGGCCGATATTGCGGCCAAAAACGCCCCCGAACTGGTCTGGTTGCTGGAACACCCTCCGCTCTACACTTCCGGAACCAGCGGCAAGGCCTCCGACCTTCTCGACGCCCGGTTTCCCATCTTCCCCACAGGCCGCGGCGGGCAACTCACTTACCATGGCCCCGGCCAGCGCGTGGCCTATGTGATGCTCAACCTCAAGACGCGGCGGCCCGACGTGCGGGCCTATGTGGCGAGCTTAGAAGAATGGATCATACGGGCGCTGGCTTCCTTCAACGTGCGCGGCGAGCGCCGCGAGGATCGCGTCGGTGTCTGGGTAAAGCGGCCGGACAAGGGCGTGGGCTTTGAGGACAAGATCGCCGCGATCGGCGTGCGCGTGCGGCGTTGGGTGTCGTTCCACGGCGTCGCGATCAATGTCGAGCCGGAGCTTTCGCACTTCGCCGCGATCGTCCCCTGCGGTGTCGCGGACCCGCGCTACGGCGTCACGAGCCTGGTCGATCTCGGCCATCCCGTCACCATGGCGGATGTCGATCACGCGCTGCGGCAGGCGTTCGCGGAGGTGTTCGGCGCGGTCATTCCAGCCTGGATCGCGCTTCCATGACCAGGGCGACCAGCGACGCCATCGTGTAGGGTTTCGCCAGCCAGCCGAGCGGTGCGTAAGGTTCGGCCCGCGCACGGGTGTGCCGATCGTCATGGGCGGTGGCGAAGATGCAGCGGACGTGGAGTTCGCGAAACAGTTCCCTGGCCGCATCGATGCCATCCCGCGCGCTCGCAAGGCGGATGTCCATCACCGCCAACGAAGGCCGCTGTTCCTTCGCAAAGGCAATCGCTTCTTCCGCGGTCGTCGCGGTGCCGACGACGTCGAACCCCGCTTCGGTCAGAGCGGTTTCCGTCTGCATGGCGATGAGAAAGTCATCCTCAACGATCAAAATGCGGGTTCGCTGCTGATCCTCCTCAGTCGAACTGATCTCGTCGATGTTGGCTTGAGGATCGATCGGCGGAACCGCCGACACAAAACGCGCAGACCGAAATGGAAAGAGCCGGCCGGGGGAAACTTTCACGAAATTTGACTCGCAGCAAACCGAAGAACGGCGCGGAACGAGGGGCTCCGCTCTGCCTCGAAAGTACCGCGGACTTGCCGAGCCAATCCGAGCACGAGTTGCAATCCTGACGCGCCTTTGCGGACCGTGTCCAAGTCAAAGCCGTCTCCATCGTCTTCGACGTATAATTCAAATCCACCATCCTTCGCGATCAAGCCGGCGCGCACCGTGGCTTTGGTCCGATCCCTGGTGCCGTACTTCACGGCATTGGTCAGAAGCTCGTTCAATATCAACGCCAGCGGCATCGCGATGTCGTTGTCGAGCACGCCGCTTGCCGCCTCGCAAACGATCTTGACGTCCTCCGGCACCGTCTGTTGCACCGTCTCGCAGACCGAATGCAGAAAGTCCCTGGCCGTAAAGCGGTTTGCGTCGGTGGTGCCGTACAGCACCCGTTGCGCGGCTGCCATCGCGGCAACGCGGCCGCTCGCGTCATTGAGAACCTGCCGTGCCTCATCGCTTTTGGCGCGCTTCGCCGCAGTGAAAAGCAGCGATTGCAGCATCTGCATGTTGTTCTTGGTGCGGTGATTGAGCTCGTTGAGCAACAGGCGTTGTTGCGTCTCGGCCTGCCGTCGTTCGCTGATGTCCACCAGCATGTTGATGGCGCCGACGATCTTGCCGGAAGCATCCCGCAACGGCGTCGGAAATGGGATGAAAGGAACGCGCGTGCCGTCCGGCCGTTCCGCAACGACCTCGGCGTTACGGATTGGCCGCCCTTCCTTTAAAACGACGGCCATCGGACGCTGATCCTGCGGCAACGGCGTGCCATCCGGGTTGTAAAGTTTCCAGGTGACGCACCACTCGTCGCTGCCGAGCACGGGCATGCGACCGGCGAGATCGACCGCGGCCTGGTTGAAATAAGTGATCTTCCCCTCGGCATCCGTGGTGTAGATCGCCGCCGGAATCGCTGCGAGCAACTCCTGCAGGCGCCGCTCGCTTTCCTGCAGCTTTCGTTGGGCCTCTCTGCGCTCGGTGATGTCACGCGCGATTTTCGACGCGCCGACGATGCGGCCGGAATTGTCGCGCACCGGCGAAACGGTCAACGAAATGTCCACCAGACTGCCATCCTTGCGCCGCCGAACCGTTTCGTAGTGATGAATCCGCTCGCCGCCACGAATGCGAGAGAGGATGCTGGGTTCTTCGTCACGCCGTTCCGTCGGAATCAACATCGTGATCGGTTGCCCCACGGCTTCTTCCGCGCGATAGCCAAACAAGCGCTCGGCGGCGTCATTCCATGTCTGGATCACCCCATCGAGGTCCTTGCTGACGATGGCGTCGTCGGAAGATTCGACGATCGACCCCAATTGCCGCACGTCGCGCTCAGCGGCGCGCCGCGCGTCCTCTGCCTTCAAGCGGCTGAGGCTGGAACCCAACTGTCGGGCGAGCGTCAGGGCGACATCCAACTCGGGCTCCGAGAAACGATGCGGTGCATCGTAATACGCCATGAATTTGCCGACGAGCGCACCGCCTTCCTGGATCGGGATGAACGCCATCGTCCCGATTCCCTCACTGGCGATCGATTGCTTCAAATCGTTCGAAAGCTCGGATTTTTTTACATCCTCGACGTAAATCGCTTGCGGACTCTTCTCGTCTTTCGTCCACGGCGAATGCCCTTCGACCGCATGGCGGTATTTCTCCGAAAGACCGCGCCACGCCGTAAAGCGCATGACGCCCGCGCCGTCGAAGAGAAGAATGGCGGCGCGTTGACAACAGAGAGCGCGGACGATCGCGTCAAGCGCGATCTCATAGAGGTGTTGCGCCGAGTCGACGTGTTGCAACTGCCCGGAAAACTCGAACAGCGCCGTCTGCTCGTCTCGCCGCCGCGCCAGCGCCTGCTCGGCGAGTTTGCGGTTCGTGATATCGTGCTGCACGCGCACCGCGTAGAGGAATTTGCCGGCGGCGTCGCGAATGCTCGACGAAGTCACCGCCGCCCAGATGTGATCGCCGTTCCTTCGAAAAATCCGTTTCTCGATCGTGTAACGATCGATTTCGCCAGCCACCTGACGGCGGAATTGCTGCCGATCGCGATCGACATCCTCCGCCAAGGTTTCCTGAAAAACCGTCCGGCCCAGCAATTCCGGCGCGGAATATCCCGTCAACTCGCAGAGCTGACGGTTGACGCGCAACATTCGACCGTCCCGGTCGACCTCGACGAGCCCCGCGCCGACATGCTCGTATGTGGCGGCGAGCCGCTCGTCGCGTGCGCGCACCCAATCTTCGGCGCGTCCGTCGGACAACTCCAGACGAGCACCGCTCGCACGCTCATGAAAGCAATTGATCGCGCCGATGACCTTGCCGTCTTCATCCTCGATCGGCGTGATATACACCACCACCCAGATGTCGGAGCCATCGGGCCGCTCGACCCGAGCCTCGATGCCGCGGATCGGAATACCGGTGCGCAGCACTTCTGCCGTCGGCGCCTGTTCGCGGGCGATGAGACGACCGTCGAAGTAGAGCTTGTACGAGCCGCAATAGAGTTCGCTGTCATCGCCGACACGCGGCACCCTGCCCCAGAATTCGGTCGCGCGCGCGTTGAACCAGAGAATGCGCCCGGCGGCATCGCAAGCGTAGATTGCGATCGGGAGTTGCTCGAGAAATCCGGCGGAGGGATGCCGCCACGCCTCATGAGCGAGAGATTCGAGGTCCTTCGGAACCGCCGTGGACCTTTCCTGGATGTTCACCGCTTGGCCCTCGCTTGAGAAATCCGAACCCTCCCCGGCTCTACCCTAGAGAGTCTCGAGAGACGCAAAAGGTTCCACCCCGGTGTCCGCAAGGGTTCCCGCCGAACGCTGAATTTAGTCCCTCGTTCGGCGGCACCTTGGCGAGCAACAACGGTGCTGCGGTGCTGCGGCTTATTTGGCGAGGCTCGGCGCGATGCGCATCTTCCATAGGTTCCAGATACGGTCGAGCACAGCGAAATTGGTCTTGTCGGCTTTCTCACCTTCGCCCGGCGTCAGGTAATTGATCTCACCTCCCAGTGCGAGGGCTTGCGACTGCAGCTTGGCGTTGACGTCGGTATAATAGGCGCGGAAAACGGCGAGCTTGACGTTTGGCCCCACGGTGACGTCACCATGGCCGCGCATCAAAACCACCGACTTGTCACCGAGCCTCTGCGCCAGCGATTTGCCGATCGCGGGATCGCGGACCAGCATATCCGTTTCGCCAAAATCTTTTCGAATGTCCCACACCGGCGCGCCGGCCGCCAGGAAGGCCGTGTTATGATACATCGGTCGCAAAGGCACCTGGGTCACGGTGAATGGAATGACGCCGGGAGAGTGGGTGTGAACCACCGCCATCACGTCCGGTCGCGCCTTGTAGATCTCGCTGTGGATGAAGCGCTCCAGGAACAAGGATCGACCCCGCGCATCCACCGCGTTGCCATCGAGGTCGAATTCCATGATGTCATCGGCGGTAACGAGCGCCGGCGCAAGCGAGCGGGACATCAGAAAGCGGTTCGGGTTGGTGGGATGACGCGCGCTGACATGGCCGAAGCCGTCGAGCACGCCGAACTCGGCGAGAACGCGGCTACCGATCACGATGTCTTCGAGCACACCGGCATCGATGCCTGGAGGTGGAGCGGGTGCAGGCTGGGCGCGCGTCTCTGCCACGCCCGTGAGCAGCGCGAACACCATCACCAAAATCAGTTTCAATTGCATCGTCGTCATCCTCCCATTGTGTCGCTGAGCATGATCTTTTCGGAAAACCGGTTTTCATGCTCTTAAGCGCTCTATTTATATCGTCGAAAGTACCGAAAACCGCTCGCCTGAACGCCGCAGATTGAGCGCATCGGGACCGGCCGCGTCTTCTTGAACCGCATCAACCCGCGCCAAGACCGGACCGCGCCGACACGCCGCGATCATGTCAGCCACGATATCCGCAGCTCCCGCAAACAGCGCCTCGACGCTACCGTCCTTCCGGTTGCGCACCCAGCCCTCAAGATCGCGCGCCGTCGCCTGATGCTCGACCCAGGCGCGGTAACCGATGCCCTGCACCCGACCCCGGATCGTCACGTGGCGGATCGCGTTACCCATCTCGCTTCTTAAGTCCCAGAAATTCCGTGGTGCGGATTTTCACCTCCGCCTCGCGCGTGACGAGGCCTGTCAACTCCGCCGACGCAAGATCTTTCAAGTCCTTTGGCGCCAACCCTTCGCGCAGCGCTTTCAACGTTTCATAAATCGCTTGCGTCGCCGCGGCGAACGGGGCGTGACCTTGCAAGGCGATGCGCACACGCCTCTCACTCAGATATTTCCGGTCAGTCATTTCTTCGGGGAAGCCGCCGAGCACGATCGGCAGCCGGGTCGCCTCCGAAATCGCTTCCAGTTCGGCGCGCGTTTTGACGCCGATGAAGAACAACGCGTCCACCCCCGTCGCCTCATAAGCCCGGGCGCGCGCGATCGTATCCTCAAGCGTGGTGATCGACGCCGCACCGGTGCGTCCCAGGATCACGAGCGCGGAATCCCGGCGGGCGTCGAGCGCTGCCTTCATCTTGCCGACGCCTTCCTCGAGCGGGATCAATTGCGTCCCGTTTTGTCCAAAGGACTGCGGCAGCAACGTGTCCTCGATGGAGAGGCCGGCGGCACCGGCGGTCTCGAGTTCCTCCACCGTGCGCCGAACATTCAAGGCGTTGCCATAGCCGTGGTCGGCATCGACCACGACCGGCAGGGATGCCGCACGCGACATCCGGCGCATCTGCTCGGCGAGTTCGGAGAGCGTGATCAACGTAATGTCCGGATCGCCCAACACCGCGAGCGAAGCCACCGAGCCGCCGAACATGCCGACCTCGAAGCCGAGATGCTCCGCAATCCGGATCGACGTCGCGTCATAGACCGAGCCCGGACGAACGCAAGTGGTGCTTGAGAGGATCGCACGTAATGCTTCGCGGCGCTTTCGAAAGGCCATCGGTAGTTCCTCGCTATCTCGTCATTGCGAGGAGTGAAACGACGAAGCAATCCATTATCACCATTGCCTGACTGTGGATTGCTTCGCTGCGCTCGCAATGACGGCCTTTATTACCTTTGGGTTGTCGGTTTTTCTTTGCTTAGCAGTTACGCGAACTCAAGAATTAGGGCGTCCACCGCGAGCGTGGCACCCGCCGTGGCGTGAATCTTCTTGACCGTGCCGTCACGTTCGGCGCGCAGCACGTTTTGCATCTTCATCGCCTCGACCACGGCGAGCGTCTCGCCGGCCTTGACCTCCTGGCCTTCGCTGACGGCGATCGACACCACCAGGCCGGGCATCGGGCACAAAAGCTTCTTGCCGCTATCGGACGCCGCCGCGACCGGCATCAGCCGGGCCGCCGCCGCCTCGGATTCGGTGAAGACATGGGCCGCGACTTCAAAGCCCTGATGCGACAGCCGGAAGCCGTTCGCGATCATGCGCACCTGCATGGCGACCGAATGCCCGTCGATGGTGCCTTGCCAGACCGCTTCTCCCGGCGCCCAGGTTGAAATCAGTTGATGCGACGTGCCCAGCGCGCCATGGGCGCCGACAAAGCGCACGGCGATGAAATCACTCTCACGCGCGACCTCGAGCGCGATCTCGTTGCGCTCGAGCCACACCGCGCGACGGCGCTCGCGCTGCACGAGGCGGCCGCTCATCTGCCCGGAAATCTGCCGCTTGCGTTCGCCGAGCACGTGATCGATCGCGGCTGCGACCGCCGCCAAACGCCGCGCGACCTCGCCTTCGGGCTGACCGACTGCAAAGCCTTTTGGAAACTCCTCCGCGATGAATCCCGTGGAAAGATTGCCCTCGCGCCAGCGCGGGTGGTGCATCAACGCCGAGAGGAACGGAATGTTGTGGCGGATGCCGTCGATGTAAAATGAATCGAGCGCGGTCGCCTGCGCCTCGATCGCCGCCACGCGTGAGGGCGCGTGGGTCACGAGCTTGGCGATCATCGGATCGTAATGGATCGAAATCTCGCCGCCTTCCTGCACGCCGGTATCGTTGCGCACCGTGACGCCGTCGACACTGCTTTCCTCCGGCGGGCGATATTTGACGAGCCGGCCGATCGAAGGCAGGAAGTTGCGGAACGGGTCTTCGGCATAGACCCGCGACTCCACCGCCCAGCCGCTCAGCGTGACGTCCTTCTGCGCCAGCGCCAGCTTCTCGCCGGCCGCGACACGAATCATCTGCTCGACGAGATCGATGCCGGTGACCAATTCGGTCACGGGATGCTCGACCTGCAGCCGCGTATTCATCTCCAGGAAATAAAAGCTCTTGTCCTGGCCCGCGACGAATTCGACGGTGCCGGCCGAATCGTAATTCACGGCTTTCGCCAGCGCGACCGCTTGCTCGCCCATTTTGCGACGGGTGGTCTCGTCCAGAAGCGGCGACGGCGCCTCCTCGATCACTTTCTGATTGCGCCGTTGGATCGAGCATTCGCGCTCGCCGAGATAAATCACGTTGCCGTGCTTGTCGCCCAGCACCTGAATTTCGATGTGGCGGGGATCGACGATGAATTTCTCGATGAAAACCCGATCGTCGCCGAAGGAGGATTTGGCTTCGGCCTTGGCGAGGCCAAAGCCTTCGGCGACTTCCGAGGTCGAATAGGCGATTCGCATGCCCTTGCCGCCGCCGCCGGCGGAAGCCTTGATCATCACGGGATAGCCGATCTGGTCGGCGATCTTCACCGCGTGCTTTTCGTCCTCGATGACACCGAGGTGGCCCGGCACCGTCGAAACCTTGGCTTTCGCGGCGGCCTTTTTCGATTCGATCTTGTCGCCCATCGCGGCGATCGCGCCCGGGTTGGGACCGATGAAGACGATCCCCGCCTCGGCCAACGCGCGCGGAAAGGCTTCGCGCTCGGACAAGAATCCATAGCCCGGATGCACGGCCTGCGCGCCGGTCTTGCGGCAGGCCTCGACGATCTTCTCAATTCGCAGATAGCTTTCGGAAGCCGCTGGCGGGCCGATCAGAATGGCTTCGTCGGCCATTTCGACATGGAGCGCATCCCGGTCGGCCTCGGAATAGACCGCAACCGTCTCTATTCCCATAAGGCGGGCGGTCTTGATGACCCGGCAGGCGATCTCGCCACGATTGGCGATCAGAATGCGTTTGAACATGTGCTATTTACTTGCAACCGAAGGGCGGGGTCCAGCGCCTTGCGGGCCGGGATTGGCGCGGAAACGTCGTAACAAATCCGTCGTACAGCAAAACTAAACAGAGGCAACGGCTGTTTTGAGCCGCGAATCGCCGGGAGGAGACCATTCATGCGCCTGAGAATTGCGGTCCTGTCCGCCAGTTTCGTTGTTCTATCCGCCGTTGCGGCCTTCGCGCAGGTCAGTCCTCACCACAACCTCATCCTGTTTATACCGGACGGCCTGCGCGCGTTGAAGGTCACGCCCGAGACCGCGCCTGCGATGGCCGAGGTCCGCGACAAGGGCGTCAATTTCAAGAACCCGCATTCGTTGTTTCCGACGTTTACGATGGCGAATGCGTCCGGAATGGCGACCGGGCATCATTTGGGCGACACCGGAACCTTTAGCAACACGATCTTCACCGGCTATACTTCCGCGCCCGCCGGCGACACGGTCGTTCCCTTCATCGAAAACGACGCGGTGCTCGGCGACATCGACGAGCATTTCGGCGGCGATTACCTGAACGAAGAAACGATATTGCGGGCGGCGCGTGCCCGGGGCTTAAGCACGGCCGCGATCGGCAAGGTCGGGCCGACGCTGTTGTTCGACCACACCGATCGCGCCAACAAACCCGGCCTTCATTCGGTCGTCATCGACGATTCCACCGGCGGCAAAACCGGCGTGCCGCTTTCGGATGAAATGCAGGCCGCGCTGACCAAGGCGGGTTTGCCGCTCGTCGCGACCTCACGCGGCGACAATGGCAAATCCGGCGACGCCAAGACGCCGGGCACTTTGGTGCCAAACATCGCGCAGCAAGCCTATTTCGCCGACGTCGCCACCAAGGTGGTGCTGCCGCTATTCAAGGCGCGCAACAAGCCGTTCGTATTGGTGTTCTGGTCGCGCGATCCCGACGGCACCCAGCACAACCAAGGCGACAGCCTCAACGCCATCACCCCCGGGATCAACGGACCGACCTCACTCGCCAGCATCAAAAATGCCGACAACAATCTGGCGCAACTGCGAAAAGCGCTCGACGATCTCGGCCTTGCCGCCACCACCAACATCATGATCGCGGCCGATCACGGCTTCTCGACGATCTCAAAGGAGAGCAAGACGAGCCCCGCGGCGAAGGCCGGTTACGCGGACACGCCCAAGGATTTTCTCCCGATGGGCTTTCTCGCGATCGACCTTGCAAAGGCGCTCAATCTGCCGCTGTTCGACCCGAACGACCACAACGCGCCCGTTGCCGACAACGCGCATCCCAAAGCCGGCAACGGCTTACTCGGACAGGATCCGGCAAAACCCGACCTGGTGGTCGCGACCAACGGCGGATCGGATCTGATTTACCTGCCCAACAACGACAAAAAGCTCGCCGACCGCGCCATCAAGGCGCTGCTCGAACAGGATTATGTCAGCGGAATATTCGTCGACGACAAGCTCGGACGCTTTCCCGGCACGCTGCCGATGTCGCAGGTGAACCTTCGCGGCAAGGCGGTCACGCCCACCCCTGCGATCACCGTCAATTTCCGTTCTTACGCGACCGGATGCGACGAGCCGACCAATTGCTCGGTCGAAGTCGCCGATACGGTGCTGCGGCAAGGCCAGGGCATGCACGGCAGTTTCGGCCGCGGCGACACCATGAATTTCATGGCGGCGATCGGGCCGAACTTCAAGGCTGGCTACGTCGATCCGTTGCCGGTCAGCAACGCCGACGTCGGCATCACCATCGCACAAATCATGGATTTGCACCCTGCAGCCGCCGGCGGATTGATCGGCCGGGTGATGTCGGAGGCCCTGCCCCGCGGCGTGGTCCCGAAGGCATTCGACGGCAAGCTCGTCTCCAAGCCCGCCGCGAACGGCTTGCAGACCGTCGTGAAGTACCAACGCGTGGCATCGCAACGCTATTTCGATGCGGCGGGATTTCCGGGACGAACGGTCGGGCTCGACGCGGACGGCGGCAAGCAAAAGACGGCGGGGCAGTAACGTAACCGTCTAGGCCCGCCACTACGGCCGAACTTACATCCCGATATCGAACACGTTCGGCAGTTGGGCAAGCGGCCCTGTCGCCGCGCCGACGATGGTGGCGACCAGCGCCATCAAAGTCCGGTTGCTGCGAGGCTTGCCGCGCATCTGGCTGGCGATCCAGTGTAGGATTTCAATATCGACGCCGGCGGCTTGCGTTGGCGCCCAGCTTTCGATCGCCGTTTCCGGCGACAATGCAACCGTGCGCGGCGGCACCGGCAAACCGGATTCAGACGCGGCGTGATGTACGACGGCCTTGGCCAGGAGATCGTCGAACCGTCCGTCGTCGCTGCGCTCGGCGGCGGCATCGTTGATCTCAAACAGCGTTTCGGCTTCCGCCCGGCTCACCGGCTGATGCTCGACCGCGGCTGCGGTCAAAATGCGCGCGCACCAGGCGGCGTCATCGGCATCCAGGGCACGGGAAAAATGCACGCGGCCCCGGGTGGTAGGGCCCTCGCCGGTGATCACGCCATCGCGCACGACCGCCAATGCTAGTGCTGCGGTGTCGCGGCAAGAGATATTCGAGGGTTCCACAGCGCCGAATGGTTCGGCCGACTTAACGGTCAAGGCAGACATTGCTACTTCTCAGTCCTTACTTCCGGTCCAGCATTTCCTGCAGGCGTAAACGAGCGGTTAACGATTCGAAACTTCGATCGCGTCATTTCTAGTTTGTTGCTGATTTGTCGCAGACCCCAGGCCGGGGCGGGCGGAGATCGCAAGCCGATCCGGCGGCGATGCGGCGCATAAACGGCAAAATCTTGGCGCTCATTTATTTGAAGGCGTCGTGATTGTTTTCCCGTCCCGGCACCCGCCAAAAGAAGATGCTAGGAGAGGCCTCGAGGAGAGAACAATCTTTTCCTTTTTGCGGAACAGTTCCGTTCCGCAGGCCTACTTCCTATACTGTTGCAATAGCTGCTTTTGGCAGCTTGCCCGATGGGAAACGAGGGTGTGAGCAATGAAAGCTCAATTGGCGAGATTTGTCGTTTCCTTGATCGCAATGCTTCTCGGGCTGATGGCCTTCATGGCAATGGATGCTGGTTGGATACCCGCCGCGCTTATTGTCATGTCGGGCTTTGGACTTAGCGAGGCCGTATTTCGCCGCTTGGCCGATCGGAAAACGATCCGGGACGATCTGGAAGAGCGGGTCCGCAATCAGCATCTCTAAACCGGCATTCGTCCGCAACTCGAATAACATGAGGTTGTAACATGGCTCTCCAGATCGGAAGCGTGGCCCCGGATTTCGAGGCCGAAACCACCGAAGGCAAGATCAGATTCCACGACTGGATCGGCAACAGCTGGGCGCTGTTGTTCTCGCACCCGAAAGATTTCACTCCGGTGTGCACCACCGAACTCGGCGCGCTGGCCAAGCTGAAGCCTCAGTTTGACAAACGCGGCGTCAAGCTGATCGGACTCAGCGTCGATCCGGTCGACAAGCATTCGAAATGGTCCGAAGACATCCGGGAAACCCAAGGCGCCGCGCCGAACTACCCGATGATCGGCGACACCGACCTGAAAATCTCGAAGCTTTACGACATGCTGCCGGCGGCGACCTCCGGTGACGCCAACACCCGCACCGCCGCCGACAATCAGACCGTCCGCAACGTCTTCATCATCGGGCCGGACAAGAAGATCAAGCTGGTGCTGGTCTACCCGATGACCACGGGTCGCAATTTCCAGGAAATCCTGCGCGTGATCGATTCGCTGCAGATGACCGCGAAGCATCGCGTCGCGACGCCGGCCGACTGGAATCAGGGCGACGACGTCATCATCGCCGGCTCAGTCTCGGACGACGAGGCCAGGACCATCTACCCGCAAGGATGGAAGGCGCCGAAGCCGTATATCCGGATCGTGCCGCAGCCGAGGTAAGCTCGTATCGGGCGGAGCTTCGACAGACGGAGTGAAGGACACTTTGCGCCGCGCCGTCGTTTCGATGGTGGGCACCGTCGCGCCGTCCACGATGATCGATCACAAATGCCGGTCGCGCGCGGGCGTCTTTGACACCTCGACGAATCCCGCTATCGTTGTCGCTTCGACAACTCCTGGGGGGACGACATGGACGATGAGAAATCGGTTCTGGAACCGATGACCGACACGATGAGCAGTGCCACTGACGCGACGAACGAAGCCGCCAAGGCCGTCGTCAAGAAGGCCAAGAAGGCTACCAAGAAGGCCGTGAAAAAGGCGACGACGAAGAAGGCGAAAAAAGCCAAAAAGGCTTCCAAGAAATCGTCGAAAAAATCTTCGGCGAAGAAATCGGCCAAGAAAACCGTCAAGAAAACCGTCAAGAAAGCCGCAAAAAAGGCTGCCAAAAAGAAAAAGAAGGCCAAGAAGTCGAAGCGCTGATTTTCGCGCTTTTATCCAACGAAAGCCTCCGTATCCAACGAAAGCCTCCGGAGCCCAAGCCCGGAAGCTTTTTCGTTTGGCCCTTTTTCGTTTGGACCTTTCTCCTGGAACTTGAGATTTACGCGCGCCGGTTGACCAGGAACACCGCGGCGGCGCAAACAACCATGCCTGCCATCGCGATCGTATCGAGCCGCTCGCCGAAAAGAACATAAGCCATCGCCGCGGTCACCGCCGGCACCAGATAAAATAGGCTCGCCACCGAGGTCGCGGCCTGTCGCCGGATCAGCCAGTACAAAAGCCCGATCGATCCGATCGAGAGCACCACCGCGAGCCAGCTCAGCGCCAGCACGAACTCGCCGGTCCAATGCACCACATTGTTCTCGAACAGCCAGGCGCCGGTGGCGAAGAAAACCGTGACCGCAACGTATTGCACGAGATTGCCGGCGCGCCAGTCGATCCTGCCGCAATAGCGCCGCTGGTACAGCGTGCCCAAGGTGATGCTGACCAGCGACACGCCCGAGGCGAGCCAACCCCAGCCCGCCTCCCCGCTCATCGGCCGATCGTGCAGAATCAACACCACCCCGGCGAGCCCGAGCAAGAGCCCGCCCCATTGCAGCGGCGTGACGCGTTCGCCGAGCCAGCGATTGGCCAGGGTCGAGGTCAGGATCGGCTGCAACCCCGGAATCAGGGCCGAAAGGCCGGCGGGAATCGAGTGCGCGATCGCGATCGCGGTACCGCCGAGATAAAATCCGTGCACCAGAATGCCGGCGACGATGCTATGGAAGACGCCGACGCGATCCGGCCATTTCGGCCGCGCGATTGCGACGATGACCGCCATCAGCACGACCACCACCGCCATACGGATCGAAAGATAGGTCAGCGGTTCGGCATTGTGGAGCACGTATTTGGTGGCGACAAAGCCGGTGCTCCAGAACACGACGAAAATCGCCGGTGCCGCGCGCGCGGCCAATTTTTCCAAATCTTTGCTCACAAATCTTTGCTCATTTCACGGCCTTGATTGCCCGAACCTGTGCTATCGGGCAACTCGTGAAACGCGCGGGGCTCCCAGCGCGAGTCACATAGCGAAGAACTAGCGAAAAATGAGATGAGGAATTGCCATGGATGTTCGCGCCGCCATCGCCGTCGCCGCCGGGAAACCGCTGGAGATATCGACCGTCAAGCTCGAGGGGCCGCGCGAGGGCGAAGTGCTGGTCGAAATCAAGGCCACCGGGGTCTGCCACACCGATGAATTCACGCTGTCCGGCGCTGACCCTGAAGGAATATTCCCGGCGATATTAGGCCATGAAGGCGCCGGCGTCGTGGTCGATGTCGGCCGCGGCGTCACCAGCGTGAAGAAGGGCGACCACGTCATTCCGCTCTACACGCCGGAATGTCGGCAATGCCCGTCATGCCTTTCGCGCAAGACCAATCTCTGCACCGCGATCCGCGCCACGCAAGGCCAAGGCCTGATGCCCGACGGCACCTCGCGCTTCTCGATGGATGGCAAGCCGATCTACCACTACATGGGCACATCCACCTTCGCGAACTACACGGTGCTGCCGGAGATCGCGGTGGCAAAAATCCGCCACGACGCCCCGTTCGACAAGGTCTGCTACATCGGCTGCGGCGTCACCACCGGCATCGGTGCGGTGATCAATACCGCGAAGGTCGAGCCGGGGGCCAAGGCGATCGTGTTCGGCCTCGGCGGCATCGGGCTCAACGTGCTGCAGGGCCTGCGGCTTGCGGGCGCCGACGTGATCATTGGCGTCGATATCAACAACGACCGCAAGGCCTGGGGCGAGCGCTTCGGCATGACGCATTTCGTCAACCCGAACGACCTCGGCAAGGACCTCGTCCCGCACCTCGTCAACATGACCAAATCGGGCGCGGACCAGATCGGCGGCGCCGACTACACCTTCGACTGCACCGGCAACGTCACGGTGATGCGGCAGGCGCTGGAAGCCTGCCATCGCGGCTGGGGCCAGTCGATCGTCATTGGGGTAGCGCCCGCCGGCGCCGAGATTTCGACGCGGCCGTTTCAACTGGTGACGGGCCGCGTCTGGAAAGGCACGGCGTTCGGCGGCGCGCGCGGCCGCACCGATGTACCCAAAATCGTCGACTGGTACATGGAAGGAAAGATCGAGATCGATCCGATGATCACCCATGTGATGCCGCTGGCCGAGATCAATAACGCGTTCGAACTGATGAAGCGCGGCGAATCCATTCGCGGCGTGGTGACGTTTTAGATCCCCGTGCCCCGGATGCTGCGCAACAGGCCGCACTTGCGGCGTGGTGCGCTGCTAAGCCGGAGCCCATGTAGGTTTTGGATCCCGGCTCTGCGGAAGCAGCGCAAGCGCGCTGCACCGCGTCCGGGACACGAGCTACCACTCTTCCGGGCAAGGATCGACGATCTTCCAGAGCTCCTCGCCGTTCTTGATCTTCTTCATCTCGGTGGTGAGCCCGCCGTTGCGGCGGATCCAGTCCTTCACCGTGTCCGGATAATAGGACATCAGGTCGGACGTGCCCTCCGCGCTCGTGACCTTGATGCCGAAAGTGAAGGCCTTGTCGTAATAGGCCTGGTGGAAGCCGAGGCTTGCGCGCGGGGTCACGCAAATCTTGCTCATCGGCACGATGCCGAACACCAGCGTGCAGGCCGAATTGCAGATGCCGTCGATGATGACGCGCTCGCGGCGGTCGCGGATGCGCTGATATTTGGTTTTGTATTCCTCGACATAGCCGCCGTGGTCACGCGTGATATGCAGATCGGCGCGCACGGGCGTCGCGGCCGAAAACGAGAGCAGCAGAAGAGCCAAGGGCGTGATGCGCATGGGTCGATCGGGGACCGGGAGCAACCTATCGGGATAAGGAAAGCCGATCCGTAACCGGACCAGACGGCACAAGTCTGGCCTTACTGTGTTGGAAATTCGTTAAGCATACCTGGCGGGCCGAAAATCCCGCCGCCGTGGCAAGCTTTCCGCGAAGCGGCATTCCGCGCTGGAAGGGAACCACGTTCGGCTAACATGCCGCTGTTTCAGCACGATCCGGGAGAATCCAGATGAGAAACCTGAAGCTCCTTTCCGCCGCGGCCCTACTGTTGGCGTTCGCGGTTACGCCGGGCGCGGCCGACGCGCGGTCCCACCACCGCCAGCACTGGCCTTTCGGGTTGCCCTACGAGATCAGTTACAATCACAATTACGGCCCCGGCCCCCTGCCCGGCACCTTCGCGTATTACGACGGCCCCTCGACCAATGCCTGCGCGCAAAGCGCGGCGACGTATCTGGGGCAGGATCGCCGCCGGTATCCGTGTTTCTAGAGCCTCCGTTCCGATTGAATCGGAACGGAGGCTCTATTTCTTTGTTTTGACGCGTTTTCTTGACGCGAACCGGTATCCACCCCGGATCGCGTCCGGGGCAGGCTTTCGCTGGAAAACGCTCTAATCTCATATTCCGGCTCAAACGAACAGAGAGGGAACAATCTGTCGCCGGGAATAAAAGGGGTCACCAGCCTGTCTCCCGAAGGAACAGGGTTAACGAGCCGTTAACCGGGTCGATGACCATGATTCGACCGTCCAGGGGACAGGAGCACGGGATGACGCGCATGAGCCGCGAAGGTGTGGAACAGAAGTTGGCGCAGGCTCGCCGGCTGGCGTTGGAGCCCAATGACCCTCTTACGGAAGAGCGACTGGCTCAAATGATTGAGGAGCTCGAACTTCAGCTCCAGGGTCAACCAAGGTCAAATATCCTGGGTGGTCGTTTTGCAATGGGTGGCCGGTAATCTCACGCGCTCATAAATTCGCGGCGGGATGGGTATCGGAGATCGACTTATCCCCGCCAAGTCTGGTAATCGAACCGAAGCACGCGCTCGTAGCTCAGCTGGATAGAGCATCGGATTTCGATTCCGAGGGTCGGGAGTTCGAATCTCTCCGAGCGCGCCATTTCGATGAAGCTCTATAATTCAAAAACATACGACAACATAAGGTCTTGACCGCTCGTTGGTGGTAGCGCTCGCTACATTGATGCGTGTGGCGAGCGCGCGAGAAATCTACGCCCGCTGCCCGTGACATTTCTTCCACTTCTTGCCGCTCCCGCAGGGGCATTGATCGTTCCTGCCAATCTTGCCTTTGGCTTGGACACGCGCAATCCGCTGCTGCTGCAACGCCACGCCTTTCGCGCGTAGGCGGTTGATCTCTGCCTCTGGCACTCCGGCAAGAGTTACGTGACACAGATGGGCACCGAACAGCTTTCCGTCTTTGTCGTATTCAAGCTCGACGAGGCGCCGATCCGCCTTATTGTCCGCCAGCATGACAACACGGGTGTGTTCGATCGCGCGTTCCGCATTCCGTGGCGCGTCGGGAGACCAAACAAACTGGGTCATCTCCATCCCACCATACGATGATAGCGGGCGTGACCGCTTCAATTCCTTATTTCCCTTCAGCGCGTTCTCAATCGACGAAGCAAATGTGTCCCGCCAGTCGCCAGCGCCATCCAAGATGTAACTGGATAGTTCCGCTCGGTGCGGCTCGTTCGAGGTACCCAACAGATCAACAATCTCAGCAATCCGGCGCGACATCTTCTGCCGAGGCTTCGGTGGCGCATCGCCAACGAGCACGGCGCTGAAATATTCGTTGACCGGCGTCGTATAGCCGTCGAACTGAACCTTGTCAGTATTCTCGGAGAGCTGCTCCGCATATTGGGTGTAGTTGTTCTCCGTGATGTACATGCCGAAGTGATCCATTTCGTCATTGAGATCGACCTTGTCCGATCGTCCGGCCCGTACGCGCTGCTCGACAAAATGCAAAAAGATCAGCGGATTGTCGAAAAGCTCGGCATACACCCGAAGATCGTCGAGGGAGAGTGGCCACAACGGACGCTGGCCGACATCGATTCCGAGCGGCGCGAGATGCTGCGCGCGAGCCGCTAGCGCAGTGAATGCATCAAGCGTGATCGTACAAACCGTAACATGCCGGAAGTCTGAGCGCCGCAGTTTAGCAATTTCATTGTGCTCTGCATCGGCAATCGAGACTTCGGGGGCGCTCTCCAAGAAATCGACAAACCGGCTCCCTTGCCGCGCAGGGGCTTCGAGAAGTGTTCGAAGGGACGCAAAATGCGCATCAAGATCGTTCGCGGGCGATGTATACGTGAAAGCCCCACCCTTTACCTCGATCGCGAACAGATGGTCTTCGTAGATCAATATGCCGTCGGCCTCGTGCCACTGCGCCGGGCCGTTGCCGACCTTACACCTGTAGTAAATGGGCCGGTAAATGCGCGCGCCGGGCAGCACCCGCAATAAATATGTGAAGGGCAGCTCTTCGGAAGCCGCCTTTTGACCGTCGTTCCACGATTCTTTGTAGGCAGGTTCAAGCTCAATGACGATCCGCCGCAACACGCGATAGATGTTGTCAAACAGGCTGAAGATTTCGAAGCAATACGTCGAACCATTGAGCTGAACAAACGGTCGCCGCATCACCGGCCATATGCGCAACGGCCATCCTGCAAATTCGCCTGGCGCGAAGAATTCCGTATCTTCGCCGGGTAAATAGCTCAACGCATCCAGTAATGCCTTGGGCAGAGCTGTGTTTTTTTCAACGTCGAATATATCAAGACCGAACATCGCGCCCGCAAACCTATCGCGCAGCGCGGAAAGGCCGGGGTCTTCGAATACTTTGGCCCTGAGGGCCTCGAAATCCAGCACTTCTTCCTTTGCGGCAAGTTCTTCAAGCCGCGCCATCGACTTCTCTTTCAACTCCTTCATGTCGGTCGCGATGTCCATGAAGCCATGCGTTTGTCTAGTCAAAATCTTATCGAACTCGGTCGCCAGTGCAGCCGCGTCCAACCCGAATAGCTTCAACAGAACGTCCGAATGCGGCGCGAGCACATCAAGCAGCGCCTGTCGTTCGTGAAGCTGATAGCGTTTGCCTCGAATATTCAGCCAGAGCGTTTCCGCCCGGAAGCGAAACTCCTCCAGCCGCATGTCTAGTTGCGGGTCTTGAACCCGACGGTGAGCCGTCAGGCACATTTGATAATCAAGCGTGAGACGCCGGAACAACGTCTCGACATCGGCTTTCAGCTTGGCCCAATCTTCATCGCTTACTTTGTCGGCATCTTGCGCGGGCTTCACCGACACGATCACGCTTTGCACATAATCGACCATCCGGGCTGCTACGAGCTTTTCTGAATCGTCTGCCTCCTTGCCGCCCAGCCCGACAACCGCTGCGGAGTATTCCCACCAACCGCGATGAAGGAGGTGAGCCGGTGGCAGCCGCGCGATTTGCGTCGCGATAGATGCGACAAGTGTGTCGATCTCGCTGACCGTGATGGGATACTGAGCCACCATCCGAGCCTGAACGGCCTCAAACTGCTCGTGCGTAGCTCTTGACCGGCCAAGCACTATCCTGCCGAATCGCGCAAACTCCATCGGCCCGGCGGCGAAATAGTCGTCAGGTTTTACGTTCTTGGCCTTTCTCTTTTTCGACTTGGCCACGTGGGCGCTCCTGCGCGAGGCGACGCTATCTTGGCGAGGCGTCGTGAATGGCGATCAGCGCGATCACGATCACGAACGCGGCGGCCAACCAAAGAAAACGATTCTTCATCGGCATTGCGGCTTCGTTCCATTTGAAGCCAGACTTAAAGCGACGGTCACGCGGTCGCATGTAGAACGCGCGACCCAGTGCCACAAGCACGATTATGCCGCCTACCACCCAAACCAGTATGCCCATCCGCATCGCCTCCCAGCCATATGCTGGCACAGCTCTGTGTCGGGTCGCTACGAGAAATCCAAAAACCGCCTAGCGTGCTGGCACATTGCGTCGATCTCGCAATTGATCAAGAAGGCCGCTATCAAAGGTAACCGGACCACCCGGCGAAATCGGGAGAAACAGCGCCCATGAGGCGTAGCGCAAGATCGCAGTCCGTCGCTGGTTATCCGGCCGGATCGCGTGCCAGGCCACGACATCATAGTGCCACGGCAAAACAATAGTGCCCATCTTCATCTGCCGGGGCGCGCCAGCCCCGCCTTCACAGACCTTCATTCACCATTGCCTGTCACCACCACAACGTCAAAGAAAGCCTTCCAGAACAAGATTTTCTTTCGTCAATGGAGGCCGCGGGCGGCGAGCGAGCGTCCACAATCTAATTGGGCGCAAATCACTTCCGCAAGGGTTGGGATAATCGCGAGTGGGCAGAAAGGTTTTCCGCCGGGCCACAGCTGTCTCGATCTATGTCCGAAATCTTCCCAATTGCGCTACAGAACGAATATGCAATCTAAGTTTGGCAGTTGCAGCCTTGCAACGCGAACAGAGCGACCAGGCAGACGGTAGGCCTGCGGACGAGATTCTGCAACTTCATGGTCCTGCTCCCCCAATTTTTACTTGCGTGCTGCAACCACCAGCACCAGCCACGCGACCAATCCCGAAAGAACGGAAGCAGCCAGAACGCCAATTCGTACTTGCGCCATCAAAGTCTCGTCTTCGAATGCAAGCGTTCCGATGAACAGACTCATGGTGAACCCAACGCCGGTCAGGAGCGCGAGGCCGTAGAGCTGCGCGGGTGACGCGTCTGCCGGAGGCTTAGCTATTCCGAGCTTGATTGCGAGAGTCGCGGCTCCGAACACTCCGATTTGCTTACCGAGGAACAGGCCGGCAATTATCCCGAGCGGGATTGGCGCCGTGAGCGTGAAAATCGACATGCCACCGAGCTGCACGCCCGCATTGGCGAACGCGAAAATCGGCACGACGGCATAGCTAACCCAGGGTTTCAGGGCATGCTCGACCCTCTCAAGCAGGCTTTCTCCGTCATGGCGCGCGAGCGGTATGGCAAAGCCCACCGCAACCCCGGCAAGCGTCGCGTGCACCCCTGATTTAAGGACGCAGGCCCACGTGAACACGCCCACGACGGCGTAGATCGACGGTTTGCGCACATTGAATAGATTCAATGCGGCGAGCACGGCAATACCGACCCCGCCGAGCATCAGAGCAACGGCCGACAGATCATCGGTGTAGAATATGGCGATCACGACGATCGCCATCAGATCGTCGATGATGGCCAATGCCAGTAGGAACATCCTTAGGGATGCGGGTACTGCGCGACCGAGCAATGCGCAAACCCCGATCGCGAAAGCGATGTCAGTCGCCGCCGGAACGGCCCAGCCGCGCAGCGCCTCGCTATCGGCCCAGTTCAGCGCGACGTAGAACAGCGTCGGGACGATGAATCCGCCGATGGCGGCCAGAACCGGAAGGGCTGCCTTCTGTACGCCGGCAAGCGAACCCTCGATCACCTCCCGCTTGATTTCCAGGCCGACCAGAAGGAAGAAGATCGCCATCAGACCATCATTGATCCAATGCTCCAGGCTCTTTGACAGCCCTATCGATCCAATGCGAATTTGAGCGGTCGCATGGATCAGTGCTTCGTATTGAGGACCAAGTGGTGAGTTCGCCATCAACAACGCCGCGAGCGTCGCTATACCTAGGGCGATGCCACCAAAGAGAACAGTTTTGTCGGTACTCTGAACCATCGGGGTCGTCTCTCTGGAGGTCACTACCGGCGACTTCCGGAGTGAGTGATTGTCGGTCACCCGCGACTTCGGTGCTCGATTTTACTCTAGCAGTCCGCTGAAAAAGCCCTCGTCAGGGCCTGCGGTTGATGATTCCAATATATAATCATAAATCGTCGGGGCTCGCATGCGGGGTGCTTTTGCGGATCAGGGCGGGTTATTTTCGTACATCTCGCCGGAGGCCGCAGTTCCATCGCCTTGGCGATTGCGACCGCGCGCATGACGTGAGGGACGAGAAGCTTGAGACATCGGCGCTCGTTGTAAGGAATGACTTGCGAGACTGAAAAAACCTCGCCCGACTCATAGTTCAGGCTCATCGGCACCATGACGGGATTTATCGCGGCGAGCCTCTCCGTATAGAGCTTGGTGTATTCGGGTTTATCGCCCCACACATAGGCGACATTGCCGACGGCCGACGCAGTGTCATGCAAAGCGAGCGTGGAGGCTTTGGCGCCGACAAACGCCGCTGTCTTCTCCAGCGCCGCAGGCCATCGCGACGCGTCGATCATCGTATCGTATATCGCTGCGATGACATCCGTAAGCTGATTGAGATTAGACATAGTGTCGGTGCTCTCGCGCGCAAATCTGACCGGCCTCACGGCGCGTTAAAAGCAACCAGAAGATTTCTAATTGCTGCACAAACATTAGTCGGAACCGCCTTGACGCTCTGCGCAAGAATTTCAGGTCCGGATCGATACCGTTCCAGATGAGGACCAAGTGGCGCGCCAATCGAGATATAGATGGGCACTCCAACCATTGGGAAATTTCGATACCTCGGGACTGAGGTGGTCACAAGACCGGAAGCCTTTCACATCCGGCGGGCTCGGGGCCTACAATACAAAACGGGTTAGTTTGGTTGAGCGTCAAAACTTGACCATGCGCATGAGCATGCGCAGATTTACCCGCCTGACCAACGCTTTCAGCAAGAAGCTGGAAAAATTGCCGGCCGCCGTCTCGCTTCATTTCGCGCACTACAATAATGTGCGCATTCACAAGTCGCTGCGCGTCACGCCAGCTATGGCCGCGAACGTCAATGACCGGCTATGGTTGCTGGAGGAATTGGTGGAGCGAACGAGTCGATAATGTTTGACATTCAATCGGCCGACGAACTGTTCGCCATGCTGCGCGAGCGCTTTGAGCAATACCGGGCAGATAAAGAGAAAGGCACTGAAGATGCATTTTTCATGATTCTCGGCGCAAACCATCTAAGAGAGTGGATCGCGCCAGGATACAAATGCTCCGGTAAAGGTAAAGATCGTCGCTGGCCTGCCGCTAAGGATGAGGCGCAGCACTTCTCGCGCCAAATGTATGAGAATGAAAATTTTACGATTGTCCGCAAGCTCGCTAACGGCATCAAGCATCTGAAGGCGAGCACCACTACAACGCTCGACCTCGAAGGCACAGAAGGTGTTGCGGTGATCGGTCACATCGGTGGCAAGAAAATTTTGAAAGGAATTCCGTCGATCCATTATGTGGACGGCAAAGACCTCGCGGAGGTGCTGGAGCCCGTGATGGAACTCTATAGGACGTGGTTTGAGCGTCTTTAATTTTCAAATTAGGACTCTACCCAATTTTGCGATTACTTGAAAACGCTTTCCATAACGGACTTTCCATAACGGACATTATGGTAACCAGCTATGTGCTTCGCCATGCCTATCTACCCGTGCGAGTTCGAGCTTCCGGACGATTGGCTCGCACAAGCCGGCTGGCTCGACGCTGCCGGTCACCGGATTTTTCTGCCGACCGACACCGCCTATCACTCGACTCCTGACGCGACGCCGATCGACCTCAAGCTGATCGAACCTCTCGGACGGTACTATGGTTATGAAAAGGACTTTCGCGGCTTCGATCGCGCGCGGATGGTGAATATCCTCAGCGGCTTCGTCGAGGGCGACACTATCGAAGCACTTGGAGCGATCGAGCTGCCTGTCCGCGATAGCTGCCAGGGTCTTTTTCACTACCGCATTTGCGATGGCGTGCACCGCTATTTTGCGTCGATTGCCGCCGGCTGCTGTGAAATTCCGCTACGCGTAACCGCCGGTCGATGAGGTGCTGCCGCCTTGCGCTGTGCGCCGGCGATTATTTTTCAAAAGGCAACGATCCGTATAACTTCAAAACAGCTCGAAAGTATTCTTCAAGCGGATGATTGTCGCAGTAGATTCGAATGAAGCTCTCCTGAGCTTCATTGGACATACCGCGCAACTCACGAGCAGACATATGTCCGCCAGCGGCGAATGTATTCATGCCGCTCATGAACCCCTGCGCCCATGCAAAGTACACCGTTTCGGTTAAGCGGGGGCTGGTTTTGTATTGACCAGCGAACTCTGCACAACTGACAATCCCGCTGCCCATAGCCCCGCCTCTTTCGCTACGGGCTGGTTGGGATAGCAACAAGAAACAACATAAGCCTAACAGCAGCCGGCACATTTTTATCCCTCCTTACTTGCTGGATCGCGATGAACTCCGGCGGACAACCCGCAACGGTTGGCGCGAAAATTTTTCATTACTCTTGCATCCTATCCGGGCGCGTTGCCGATCGTCCTGAAACCGGGGCGCGGTTGACGCGCTCGAAGCTGCCTTAGTTTGGCGGTGCGTTGCAAGCCGATCAATGACTGTAGGGGGCATATCGAGGCCGACATCTTCATCCCCGAAAGTTGGCGGTTGACGAACAAATCGCTCGCAACAGGAATTGCTAAAATCAGCCTCGTCCGGCCGTCAAGGGCGACCGATGTCGCCGCTTCGCGGTCATTCCCTTGACAGCCGGTCGCCGGCGCTTAAAGGGGGCCTCTATGCGAGCCGACGCCTAAAACTGCTGTCAGGCAGCCTAACTCTCAAAAAAAAAAGGACCTACGGGCCTTCCTTTCTGTGCTTTTTGGCTGTTCGAGATTACGGTGCCAGCACACTTAACTTGCGCCCGTCATCGTATATCTCCAAGACTGTGTGACGCTTGTTTCCGCACAGCCAGCTTGCTGGCTCGGATGGGGAATTCGGCGGCATTTGGCGCCGATAGCGTATTTTCGAAATGGCGCGCCCGGTTGCGTATGCGCTTGCGGCGACGCTGCTTTTTCTTGATCTGAGTCAAGCCCCACCAACCAGTGAAGTCGCGCGTTCATCCGCTAGATTTGACAGCGGTGATACGTCACTTCCATTCCTTCCATGCCAGGGAACTCGCGGGAGATGGTGTTGTCGTCGAGCACCTTCAGGAAAAACTGGACGTTTGAAAGCATGATGCCCGAGGCGCCACGCGACGACCAGGTTGACGGTTTGACCGCTTTCCTTCCTCGACTTGATCGAGCAGTTCTCGAACTTGCCTCTCAGCCGATTGGCTTCGGCGATAAAGCCGCCGCCATACACGCCGGAAAAATTCGTGAAATTGACCTGGTACGCTCGCCCTTTGCGGGCGAATACCTTGCCGCATTGGTCCGCGCTCGTGGCCCATGCGCCAGTGAGCTCGAACGCGTTGAGCTCGGCGGAGCCTGTCATGATTGCCGTAGCAAGGACCAGGTTTCGAAGCACAATCATCGGCTTTTCACTTGAACTTCTATCAGTGACCGCCCAGCACCAGTGTCTTGATGGGCAAGAGCAACGCCTGGATCCGCAGCAGCAATGCATGTACCAGTCCCACGCCATCGATGACGTGCAGGACAATGCGCTGACCGGCGCTGGTTTCTTTTGCCGAAATCTTATCGTGGTTGCTGGTGTAGGCGTTGACGATGCAGCTGCTGCCGGCCGTCACCCCTTCGAGACCGCCCTTATAGAGGGGCTCCAGGTAAACAAGGATCGTGCCGGGTTTTGTAACGCTCTGCGCTTCGACCAGTTGCTCTCCACCGCGAAACTGGCCGGCGGCTATGTAGTCCTGAACCGTCGTGACAACCATCGGGATGATCACCCAGGGCTTGGAGATGCAGGTCGCCTCCCCCGCCATCCCTTCCTTCATGACCTGAGCCTCAATCTGGCCGAACCCCGCCTGCAGCACCCGCTGGCCCGCGCCCTCCGGTATGAGAATTCCGGCGGGTCGCATCAAGGGATTGACGACATCGCCCGTCCGCAGCGCAAACTGCTCGACCCGTCCGGTGACCCCGGCGCGGATAAAGGTCTTGTCCAGATCCACCTGTGCCTGTGCCAACGCGGCCTCGGCGCTCGCCTTTTCTGCCGGCAAGAGCGTCGAAATCCGGGCCATCGCGGATTGCTTGGTAGCCACCGCGACGTCGATTCCGGCTTGGCGCTGATCCACGAGCACCTGCAGCTTTTCTATATCGCGTTGTGGCACGATCCCCGGATTGCGACGCTGCAGTTCGCTCTTCACATCAAGCTCGTCCTTGGCCTGCTGATGCGCGCTCTTCGCTTCCTGAATCTGGGCCTCCGCCTTGGTGACGTCGGCTTCCGCGGCCACCATTTCAGCATCGACTTCAGCGATCTTGCGCTTGGCCGTTTCAAGGGCCGCTTCCTGCTTCGAACTATCCAGCCTGAAAATCAGGTCTCCCTTGGAGACCGGTGCGCTGACACTGACGTTGACTTCCGCCACACGTCCTGACCCCTCGGGTAGAATCGGGATCGTTCTGAAGAACAACGTGGCGGTGTCAGTCGAGGGATGGAAATAGAAGATCAACGTTATCAGCGAGATCGTAAGCATCAGACATCCCGTGATGCCCCATCTGAGCTCGTACCAGACCGAATAAAACGTGATCTCCTTGCCGAACCGCTTGTTCTGGACATAGCGGCGGTAGAGATAATCGGGGAGGATCGTCACAAAGGAGCAAACAACTAGCTCAAACATGGCTGCCTCTTACCTCCTTTACGGCGCTCGCATTCTTCTTCTCCGCAGCATTCGCTGGAAGTGACGCGGGAGCCGACCTAGCTTCGTGCTCCGCTTCGGCACCGGTATCCGGCATGGTGTCTGCTATCTTCTCGACCGACCCTGCGATGCTGCGCAGCGGCGTTCCGAAGTCGGGGAGATCGATCATGGCAAGCAGCAGTCCCGCCACCCAGAACAGATGGATGTGCGTGAAGAGCGCCAGCAGGCCGAGAATGGCCACGATCTCGAACTGCAGCTTCTCCGACTTGTGCGCCATACGCTCCGGCAGGCTGTGCAGCCGCCAATAGAGCGTGCCGACCCAGAGCACGGCCGCCACCAGAAAAATCCCCATCACCACCAAGAGGACGTCCGTCTCGCCCGGCGCCGTAATGAAGATCGGCAGATGATGGGCGGCCTGTGGATGAAGCTGTTCGCTCAATTCAATGCCCCTCTGGCTGGAGGAAAATGCACCATGGACAAAGTGCGACCGCGCAACGCTGGATGCTTGATTTGGATCAAAGGAGCCGTGCACGGCGCGGCTCTACATTTGCGCGGAAAGGCGGCGAGCGCCCAATCAGGAAGGGGAGCAACCATGCCCGAGAAGATTGACGATCTGCTACCAGCAGCAAAGGACATCCAGAAGCAGGCGGCCCTCCAGGAAGCCGAAAAAACAGAGCAATTTGCGCGCCGGCAGGCCGCCGCCGAGGCGGAGAAGGCCGCGTTGATCGAAAGGCTCAGCAAGCCCTCGGGCCTCTCCGAGGACGAAAAGATCAAGCTCGCATCGACGGTGATCCAGCGTGCGGTGCGAAACGGGCTCAGCGAAGTCCAGGTCTACCGGTTCCCGAATTCGCTCTGCACCGACAAGGGGCGCGCCATCAATCAGCTGGAGCCGGGCTGGGAGAAAACCCTCGCCGGAATACCCAAGGAAATCTTCCAGCTTTGGTACGATTACCTGAAACCTAGAGGCTATCGCATCCGCTACCAGATCGTAGACTTCCCCGGCGGCATTCCCGGCGACATCGCCATCGTTATCGCCTGGGGGGACTAGACCCTCGCCATCCATCGCAAAGCTCGCCCATGGCACAGGACGAACCGCTACCGAGGATGAAGCGCAAGGCCTATGAAAAGGAACTGCGCAAGCTCCAGGTTCAGCTGTGCCATCTGCAGCAGTGGGTGAAATCGCAAGGGCTGCGGGTGATCGTGTTGTTTGAGGGGCGGGACGCGGCCGGCAAGGGCGGCACGATCAAGGCGATCACCGAGAAGGTAAGTCCCCGCGTGTTCAGAGTGGTCGCGCTCCCCTCCCCCTCGGACCGCCAAAAATCGCAGCTATTCCTCCAGCGTTACATGCAACATTTCCCCGCCGCCGGCGAGATCGTCATCTTCGACCGCAGCTGGTACAACCGCGCCGGCGTCGAATATGTGATGGGCTTCTGTACGCCCGCCGAACACAAGCGCTTTCTTTCGCTCTGTCCGCAGATGGAGAAATACATCATCGAAGGGGGCATTATCCTGATCAAGCTTTGGCTCGAGGTCGGGATGGACGAACAGGAGCGCCGCTTTGAGGCGCGGATCGAGGATCCGCTGCGGCAGTGGAAGCTGAGCCCGATGGATATCGAATCGTATCAACGCTGGTACGATTATTCCCGGGCGCGGGACATAATGCTCAAAGCGACCCATTCGAAGCATGCACCCTGGCACATCATCCGCTCCGACGATAAACGGCGGGCGCGGCTGAATTGCATCGCGCATCTGTTGGAGATGATCCCATATAAGCGCGGGCGCGGGGACAAGGTCAGGCTGCCGAAGCGTTCCCAGAAGGGTCACTACAATGATCAGGCCGGACTGCGCGGGATGAAATTCATTGCCCAGCGATACTGAGCGAAGCTGCCGCCACGCAGCAGCGTGGCCTTTCGCTTCGCGACTACTTCAAGCGTATGCTGACGCCGGCCACGGCCACCGAAAGTTCGACTCCGACCTTGGGACCGCTGAGCTGCAAGATCACACCGTTGGTGATCGCGCCATTGGTGTTCCGCAATCGAACGCTTCCGGCGCCGCCGGCAAATGCGCCACCGGCGCCGACCGCACTGTAGGTGCCTTCAATGGACTCGGGGCCCCGCAGGTTGAGGGCTTGTCCAACGAGCTTGGTGGTCGAGGCGCCAATCGTGGCGCCCACGCTCATGCCTGAGACGGTGAATGGGTAGTGCCTGCCTCGGAACGTCAGCACGCCCTCGCCACCGCCCACGCCGAGGATTAGGCCGCCCTTGGTGAAGACAACGGCAACGGATCCTGTCTCCGCCCGTGACGGCGTGCTGGGTCCCGCCGCTGCGATCATTCCCAGGAGGGCAACCAGAACAACGTGTATGCGAATACTCATGATTTCTCCTCAAAAGGCTCAAGTGCCGATGCCAACCTATTGGGCAAGGACCATCGCAAAATATCCGAACACGCGCCGCTATCGGCTCAAAGTCTCGTTGGAAGGGTTTGATGGTCGCTCGGCGGTTTTCTCGTCGCCGAGCACGCTGTCGAGCGTTCGGGTCCAGGCATCGCTATCCGTCTTCTCGCCCAGACCGTCCGCCTGCAGCAGATCGCGCAATTGCCCGTGGGCGCCGACAATGCAGAATGCGATTTGACGAGACGCCAGCTCACCGTGAAGATCGTGTAACATTCGCGATCCTGCCAAGTCGATATAGGGCGATGCCGAGAGATCGCAGGCCACCAGTTCGACATCGGGCGATCTTCGCAGCGCATCCAACACCGTCCCCAGGATCATCTCGGCGTTGATGTAGAGCAGCGAGGCCTCGGGGCGGAATGCGATGATTCCGACCAGCGGCTCTATGCCGCGATGCCTCGCACGGTCCGAATAGCGGCCGGTTCCGGGAAGACGGCCGAGGAACGCGACGTTCGGCTGCGATGCGCGGGCGAGCAGCAGGAATATGGATGCGAATGTCGCAAGCAAGACACCCTGCAAGATCCCAAGCAGCAACACGGCGGCAAGGGCGATCGTGGCGGCCCAGAAATCGATGCGGCTGATGCGCCACATGCGGACCAGCGCGCGGATGTCGACCAGTCTATACACCGCGGTAAGGACGATGGCGGCGAGCACGGCCTTGGGAAGATTCGTCAGCAATCCCGCGAGAAAGAGCAGGCATACCGCGAGGGTGATCGAGCAGATGACCAGCGACAGCGGTGTGCGAGCTCCGGCGGTGTCATTCACCGCGGATTGCGACAATCCGCCGGCGACGGGATAGCCATGGCCAAGTGCCGCCGCGAGGTTGGCAGCGCCCAGCCCCAGAAACTCCTGTCGTACATCCAGACTGTATCCATGCTTCGCCGCAAAGCTCCGCGCCGCCGAAACGCCTTCGACATAGGCGAGCAGCACGCAACCAGCCGCAAGGGGAAATAGCTCGTCAACCTCCAACAACCCGAACGCAGGCATCTGGAAGGTCGGCAGCCCCTGCGGAACTTCCCCGGTCACCGGAATTCCCAGCGCCGGAAGGCCAAGCATGGATGCGACCAGGATCGACAAGGCTACAACCGTAAGCCCGACCGGCTTGCCGGGCAAAGAACGTTCGCCGAGAAGCAACAACAGGATCGCGATAACGCCGATCGTCAGCACGATCGGATTGATGTCGGTGAATTGGCCGGCAAGCCGGACCGTCCGGTCGAAGAAGTTGTGCCCGCCGCCCGCAACGCCGAACAGGCTCGGCAATTGGGTCATGATGATCGTCAGGCCCGCGCCCGCCTTGAAGCCCACCAGGATGCTGTCGCTGATGAGGCGCACAAGCAGGCTGAGCTTGAACAGCCACGCGATGAGGCAGAGCACCGCTACCGCACATGCCGCGAGGCTGGCGATCTGGACGTAGCGAACCGGATCGCCGCCGGCCAAGGCCCCGACCGAGCCGGCGATCATGAGAGAGATCGCAGATGTCGGACCAATCGCAAGCTGACGGGAGCAGCCAAAGAGCGCGTAACCGGCGCCGCCCAGCATGTAACCGTAGATGCCAACCTGGGGCGGTAGCCCAGCCAATCCTGCATAGGCCAGCGACACCGGAATCGCATAGGCGGCAAGGGTTATGCCCGCGATTGCGTCTGATGGCAGCCAGGAGGCACGATATTCGGCAAGCCAGATCGTCGGAGGAAAGAGCCGGGCCCAGCTCGTTTGCCGCGCAGAAAGTCGCTTCATGGGAAACGTCCCATCGTGCGTTCGGTCTCGCAATGTAACAAGACGACCAGCAAGACGCCCGACTTGATCTGGATCAATGGCCGCGATCAGGAGTCGTTCGCGGATCGCGGCGACTGCACGGAAGCTTTGGGAGCGACAAGATGCATCGGGATCTCGTGCGGGGCGTGGTGGCCATTTTGGCGGTTGCGTTCGCGTGCCTGGCGTTACCCGCCGCAGCCGAGGACGCAGCTGCCGAGCAGCGCATCCAGGAGGAAGTCTGGGCCCTCTCCCTCCCCGTGCCCATGTTCGCATACGTCGTCCGCCCCGTCGGCGGCGGGCCGTTTCCCCTTGTGGTGATGAACCACGGGGTTTCGCTCAATCCGAAAGAGCGCAGCTTCTTTCCCCTCGTCGAATTCCGCGATGCGGCCATGTGGTTTGCGCGTCGAGGCAATCTCGTCGTGGCGCCGGTTGGCTCAGGCTATGGTGCCGTCGCGCACGATCTGCCTGAACTCGGGATCTACGGACCGTTCTTCTCGAAGATCGGCAAATGCGCCAACCCGAACTTTCGGGATGCCGGGCTTGCCGTCGCGCTCGTCGATCTCTGGATCATCGAGTACATGACCAAGGAGAAGATGACCGTGCCAAGGGATGTCGTCGTCGTCGGGCAGTCCGCGGGAGGCTGGGCGGCCATCGCATTGTCGAGCCAGAACCCGCCGGCAGTCCGGGCGATCATCACCTTTGCCGCGGGGCGCGGCGGCCGCGTCGACGGCAAGCCCAACAACAATTGCGCACCCGACAAGCTTGTTGAGGCGACCGGCGAATTCGGCCGCTCCGCGCGCGTTCCAATGCTGTGGATCTACGCCGAGAACGACACCTTCTTCGGACCCGCTTTATCCAAGCGCATGCATGACGCCTATACAAACGCGGGCGGGAAGGCCGAGTATCACATGCTGCCGCCCTTCGGCAGCGACGGGCATTTTTTGATCGGCTCAGCCGAATCCATCCCGATGTGGGCCCCGCTGGTGAGCCGGTTTCTGGAAAGGAATTGATATCCAAGAGGCCTGAAGGAGACGAATAATGACCGCAAGGCGCTCCGCAAATTGTGCCCCACTCCTGCTGAGTTCAATCCTGTCGATTGTCTTCTCGGCACTCGGGGTGGCAGCAGGTCCTACCGCCACTTTCAGTCAACAAGCAGCTCCAGGCGACACCACCACGTCTGCAACAGCGGGGGCGCCGGAGATCGGCCCCCGCGGGCAGCGGTTGACGCGAGAGATCAAATACGCCGATTGGCAGAAGTTCTGCTTCAAGCCGGGCGAAGCAAAGATGACCTGCCGAACGACCATCAGCGGCAACTGGGAGACCGGACAGCAGGCGGTGCGCCTTGACCTCATCGAACGCGAAGGCGACGGTTCTGCCCGGCTGCAGCTCTTCCTTCCCGTCGGGCTGTATCTGCGAGCCGGCGTCAAGTTGACTGTCGATCAGGGCGCACCCTACACGATCCCCTACACCTGGTGTCTCACCAACACCTGCATCGCAGCCGACGTCGCGGACTCAAAGGTAATCCGCGAGATGGAAGCAGGGCAGAAACTGGTGGTCGAAGTTGTCGACTCCAACGTTCTCTCCGTCACGACCTCGCTTCCACTCAATCAGTTCCCCTTGGTGCACCAAGGCGCGCCGTCAAGGATATTTGATCAGCCGCTGGACGAATGAGCGGGCCGAGCGGAGGAATCTAAGTCAGACCTGCCGAAAGCCTTTCAATCGGCTCGATGAGCAACTTTGCCGGAAACGGCTTGGTGAGATAGGCGATGCAGCCGGACTCCATCGCCGCCATCCGCGTGGCGTGATTGTCGTTGGCAGTGATGTAAACGACCGGCAGCGAAATCCCCGCTGCAATTAGCTTATGCCGCAACTCTATTCCGGATTCATCGTTCAGATTGATATCGAGGATGATGCAGAAAGCTTGATCGAAATTATCACATTTCTGCAACGCCTCTGCGGACTGAAACAGAACGCAATCGAAGCCGTGCTCGCGCAACAGCCGCTTCACCCCCTTGAGCGTGCTCGGATCGTCGTCGACGACAAAAACGGCTTTTCCCTTTGCCAAGATCGATGTCCCTCTTTCCGCCCGGCCGCATCGAGTGCTGATCGCGTCCAGACGACGGATCAGACTAAGCGGCTCTGCCAGCAATGCCGCTAACCCGTTCCAACCGCGATTGCCTTGCCGCAACCAACATGGGTTGAATCGTCGATACGCCCGCCCCGGGGCATCCTGCTATTGTCCCTTGGGACAATGCCGGTCTCAATCCAAAGCTAGTTCCGGGTCTCTCCAGTATTCTCTAGAATTCCGACCCGTTCCGCGATTGACACAAGTTCGGCCAGGGACTGGACCTGCATCTTTTCCATGACGCCATGGCGATGCGCCTTTATTGTCCGTTCGGTTGTCCCCAGCGCAAAGGCGATCTGCTTGTTGATCTTGCCCCGCACAACAAGCTCAAACACCTCCCGTTCGCGCGGCGTCAGTGAGGCGATGCGGTCGCGCAAGGCGTCGAGCTTTTCCCTTTGGTCGAGCAGCATCTTTTGATGGGCGAGCGCTTTTTCGATCGCATGGAGCAGATCCTCCGACGATATCGGTTTAGTCAGGAAGTCTTCCGCTCCAGCCTTGATGGCTCGAACGGACATTGGAATGTCGCCGTGACCGGTCAGAAAGACAATCGGCAGGACGGAGCCGAGGCGTCCCAAGCGTTCCTGCAATTCGGGGCCGGTCAGCCCCGGTATCTGGACATCAAGAAGGATGCAGCCCGGTGCGCCGTCGCCCGGCAGGCGATCCAACAGCTGCTGGGCTGTGCCATATGTCGCCACATCATAGCCGGCCTTCTTCAGACGGCGCTCGATTGCGACCCGAAACGACGCATCATCGTCAACGACATGCACGGTACATATCAATGCTTGTTCCTCTCCTCCTAAGGTACGGCGAGCGGCAGCGAGAGACGGAATACCGCACCTCCCTCGGCCTGGTTCTCAGCCCAGATCCGCCCCCGATGGGCCTGGATGATTGTGCGCGCAATGGAAAGACCCATTCCCATGCCTTGTTCCTTGGTCGTGAAGAAGGGATCGAAAATGTGATTGAGCTTCTCCTGAGGGATCCCCGGACCCGAATCCGAGATCGAGATTTCCGCCGATGCTCCGCCATTCCTTTCGGTGCGTCCGATCACCGTCCGGCCGTAAGGAATATTGGCCATCGCATCCAGGCTGTTCACCACAAGATTGATGATGACCTGCTGCAGCTGAATCGGATCTCCCCTTATGCGCAACGTTTCCGGCGACTCTCTAAGATACAGTGTGACGTTGCGCGCCGACGCCTGGATCGAAAGAAATCCGAACGCCTCACGTGCCAGATCGTTCAGATCCACCTCCATCGTCTCAAACGGCGTTCGTTTCAGGAAACTGTGCATTCGGCGGATCACTTCGTTGGCGCGCAAATCGTCACGACGGATATCTTCCAGGATTTCCTTGAGCTCGGCGAAATCCGGCGACGGCGAATTCAGGATCAACTCGGCCGTCTCGGTGTTGGTAAGAATTGATCCCAGCGGCTGTTTGACCTCATGCGCAATCGACGACGACAGTTCTCCGGCCGTTGCCTGGCGGTTCACATGCGCAAGCTCCGACATCCGATGCAGGGATTCGACTTCAGCATCATGGCGCTTTCTCCGCTCATGCAGCAGCACGGCCATGAGGACAGCCTGGGCCAGCATTACGGTGCCAATCGCGATGCTCTGCCAGCGGTATCGCTCCCAGAATGTCGGCTCGCGGAATCGGATCTCGCTACCCGCCGGTAGATCAGATGGACTGACCTTCCATCGTTGCATCTGCCCCCAATTGAAAAACGGCCTTACGGCACTCGTCATCGCAGCCGGTATGCTCGACGCCTGCTCACCGTCGAGTATCCGCAACGCCTGTCTCGCAGCATCAGCGCCAATCAGATTGGGGACCAGGACGTAGCCGCCGAGGCCGCCGGGCGACAGAAATGTTTCGGCGGCCACAATAATGGGCCGACTTGCCTTCTCGGCGATGAGCCCCAGTGCGGTCGCGGGCGGATAGAACGTGCCTTCGCCGTCCGAATGAACCGCCGAATAGAGAATGACGCTGTCCTCAGGCAATTCGGCGACCCGGCTCCGAATCTCCCGCATCGTTTGGCCGACGATCTCAACCACGTTCAGGCCGGCTGCCGCGACTGGGAGTTCGTGCTTCCAGTTTCGAAAAACAACCTGCCGGTCCCATTGATCGCCGATCAGTACGATGGTCTTGAGTTCGGGTATCACTGCGCGCGCTACTGCGATCGAATCCGCAAGACGCAATTTGACGATTGTCCCGGTCACGTCCGGCAGCGGCTTCAACCGTGCAAAGTCCAGCTCGTCGACGAGGGCGAATACGACGGGCGTTCCCGGCCACAATTCACCGCGCCAGCGCAGCACCAACTCAAGCGTCGCGGCACCCATGGTCACCACAACCCCGATCGGCCTATCCCGGTATTTCTCTTTGAGATAACGCTGCAGGCTCTGTTCGTATGCGGCGCCGCTGAAGCGGCTCAAATCGAGGTTCTCCACATAGAGCGTAGTAGGCGACCTGGTCTCCTTGCTCACCACCTCGCTGAGCCCGGAAAACAACTGATAATAGAACGGCCCGCGCAACTCAGACTGATCAAGCACAAGGATCGAGCGCGGCCGCACCTCGGCTCCCGCGCAGCAAGTCGACGCCCACAGCACGGTCAGCGCAACCGCTAGCCTGATGATTGATCCCCTCATAAGGATGGAACCGAACCAGGTCGGAGGGAAAAGTGGCATCCGACTGCGCGAATGAATATCAACGGCTGCACTTGTTTGCGGGCCCGAAGTCAGGATGCCGCACCTGGAACCTGTCCTTTGGGACAATGGCCCTAAGGACAATGGTGCGGCGCCCGAAGCATATCGTACATCACGTGCCAATTGAATGAGGCTCGTCACATGCTGCAATTAGCCAAAAATACAAGCCGCTACCGGTAGTCCTGTTCCAGTGGTGAGTATCACCGATGTTTTCCCGTACCGGCGCCAATCCGACCAGTCCACCCAGCATTCTCGGCAGGCTCAACTCCGCTCAAGCAAGAATCATCGCGAGCGAGTTCAACTATCGAAAGGGCACCGAGATATACGGAGAGAAAGAGCCCGCCGACTATATCTATCAGATTACCGCAGGAGCAGTCCGCAGCTACAAGCTGCTCTCAGATGGCCGCCGACAAATCGGCGCGTTCCACCTGGTTGAAGACGTGTTCGGCTTGGAAAACGGCAGTTTCCACCGCTTCACGGCAGAAGCCATCGTCGATACCTCCGTGCGCCTGATCAGGCGCGGCAGTCTGGAGCGCGTGGCCGAGGCCGACGTCAGCATCGCTCGCGATCTCTTGTATATGACCACTGACAATCTCCAGCACGCCGAAGACCACATGCTGCTGCTTGGCCGCAAGACCTCGCTGGAACGGGTCGTTGCCTTCCTTTTGGAAATGGACGGGCGCTTGACGGCCGCCGGTATAATGGTCCTGCCGATGTGCCGTCGCGATATCGCCGACTATCTCGGACTGACGCTCGAGACCGTTTCCCGCGCGCTATCCAAATTACATGAGGACGGCATTTTGGGGTTTCTTGGAAAGAACCAGCGCCAGATCATCCTTTTGGATCGGCTGCAGCTCGCCAGCCTGAATTTATAGCGAATCGTCCAGCTCTATCTGGACGATCACGCAAACGAGCCATGGCGCTCGATCGTTTTTTGCAGCACCTCGAAGATCAGGGCGGTTGACCACCCGAACATCAGAACGCCATTCATGGCAGTCATCGGCCCCAGCAGGCGCCATCGGTCCAATGGGACCACATTGCCATAACCGAGCGTCGTGTAGTTCACGAACGCAAAATCCACGAGGTTCGTGCCATCGGGTGCCGCCGAAACGATGGCGTAGACAAAAGACCAGATCAGAACCTCGAGAGTGTGTGCGGCCATCAGCACTGATACCGTGGCGATCATGACCGTCACCAGGCGTAGATAGGGTCGTGAGGTGCTCGTCAGGCTCAGGCTTCGCGCGGCGCGTATCACGGCAACCGTGGTCAGCGCATGTATCACGATGTTGAGAAGACCCACGGACGAACCTACCAGAAATGCAATAGGCATGCTCCGCGGCCCTGTGCATGATCTCGATGGTATCACGCTTGCCAGTTCAGCCATTTGCCGTTCGGCCTTGTTGATCTGAATCAAGTCCAGCTGCGAGGACGTGAGACCTTCGTGCGCGAGGCAGTCGCGGACGACCGGCGAACATGAGCGCTCGCGCCAAAAAGCGCGTCGAGCCAGCATGTCAAGGACATGCTGCTGGATCGAGTAGTTAGCGAAGTCCGGACCGGGCGGAAGACGGTCGCTTTCAACTTCCATCGGCTTCATACCTTTGATGCAGATCAAAGCGGCGGAATGGTCGGCCACCGACAGCAGGGAATAGCGTCCATCACTCCCGTGGAGGCGCTTTGACTGGAGCCCACCATGAAAGCTGTCTCCGCAGAGGAAGCCGTCGCGATGATTCCCAATGGCGCAAGCGTCATGGTGGGCGGCTTTATGGGCGTGGGTACGCCGGAACATCTGCTCGACGAACTGGTGCGCCAACAGAAATCGGGTTTGTCCATCATCTGCAACGACGCAGCAATCCCTGGCAAGGGCGTCGGCAAGCTGTTCGACGCGGCGCTTGTGTCTTCGCTGATCGGAAGCCATATCGGGCTAAACCCTAAGGTGCAGCAGCAAATGATGGCGAACAAGATCGCCGTCGACCTGATCCCCCAGGGCACTTTCGTAGAGCGCATTCGGGCCGGCGGATACGGGCTTGGCGGCGTGCTGACGCCGACAGGCGTCGGCACCATTGTCGGCGAAGGCAAGCGCCGGATCGAAATCGAGGGCAAGGAATTCCTGGTGGAGATGGCCCTGCGCGCCCAATACGCGCTGGTTCATGCCTTCCTTGCCGACTATCTCGGCAACCTCGCCTATGCGCTGACGGCGCGCAATTTCAATCCCATCATGGCCATGGCCGCCGACACCGTCATCGTCACCGCGGAGCATATTGTGCCTGTCGGCGTGATCGCGCCCGACCATGTCGTGACGCCCGCGCCGCTGGTGGATTACCTCATCACGAACAGGTGACGCATGAACGCCGAGATCATCATAGCCCGACGCGTTGCGCTGGAGCTCCGCCCTGGAAATCTCGTCAATCTTGGCATCGGCATTCCCACGCTGGTCGCAAACTACCTCCCTGCGGATCTCAAGGTATTTTTTCAATCCGAGAACGGGCTGATCGGCACCGGTCCGATTCCCGAGCAAGGCATGGCGCACCCGCTGTTGACCGATGCCGGCGGCCGACCGATCAGCGCGCTTCCGGGCGCGTCCACATTCGACAGCGCCATGTCATTCGGCCTGATCCGCGGCGGTCATGTCGACGTCACCGTCCTGGGCGGGCTTCAGGTCGACGCCGAAGGCCACCTCGCGAACTGGACCATTCCGGGCAAGATGGTGCCCGGCATGGGTGGCGCGATGGATCTGGCGAGCGGTGCCAAACGCGTGATTGTCGCCATGCAGCATGCCGCGAAGGGCAAATCGAAGATCGTCGCGAAATGCAGCCTGCCACTGACGTCGGCCCGACCGGTGGACCTCGTCGTGACCGATATGGCCGTCATCGGCTTCCACGACGGCAAGGCGATCCTGCTCGAGCGGGCCCCGGGTATCAGCATTGGCGAAGTGATGGCGCTGACGGAGGCCGACCTCGTCATTCCGAATGACGTCCCGGAAATGAAGCTCTAGGCGGTGTGGACATTTACCGCAGCCATAAGACGATGGCTGCGAGAGTGACGACGGCTCGGTAATTTCGGGCGGTCTTCTCGAAGCGAGTCGCGACGCGACGGAACTGCTTGAGCTTGCTGAAGCAACATTCCACGA